>ERZ1023324.6-NODE-6-length-173484-cov-8.753311_pt1 | contig 173484 bp, 139 predicted proteins | sample MGYA00520886_ERZ1023324 | MGnify/ENA primary metagenome ERZ1023324 (study PRJEB32759, sample SAMN07749864) | skin metagenome | biome: transportation; feature: city; material: polyester macromolecule | host: Homo sapiens | place: Hong Kong:KT line | collected...
TGGTGGGTAGTTTGACTGGGGCGGTCGCCTCCCAAAGAGTAACGGAGGCGCGCGAAGGTTGGCTCAGAGCGGTCGGAAATCGCTCGTTGAGTGCAATGGCAGAAGCCAGCCTGACTGCAAGACTGACACGTCGAGCAGAGTCGAAAGACGGCCATAGTGATCCGGTGGTCCCGAGTGGAAGGGCCATCGCTCAACGGATAAAAGGTACGCTGGGGATAACAGGCTGATGATGCCCAAGAGTCCATATCGACGGCATCGTTTGGCACCTCGATGTCGGCTCATCTCATCCTGGGGCTGGAGCAGGTCCCAAGGGTATGGCTGTTCGCCATTTAAAGAGGTACGTGAGCTGGGTTTAGAACGTCGTGAGACAGTTCGGTCCCTATCTGCCGTGGGTGTAGGAGAATTGAAAGGATCTGTCCCTAGTACGAGAGGACCGGGATGGACGTACCTCTGGTGGACCGGTTGTTGCGCCAGCAGCATAGCCGGGTAGCTATGTACGGTCGGGATAACCGCTGAAAGCATCTAAGCGGGAAACCCACCTTGAGACGAGTTCTCCCTTGAGAGCCGTGGAAGACCACCACGTTGATAGGCTCGGTGTGGAAGCGCGGTAACGCGTGGAGCTAACGAGTACTAATCGCTCGATCGGCTTGTTCGATCTCATTACCCATGCCCGTCATGGCCGGACCAAGTGTCCGGCCGTGGCAGCACCACAGGACTTTGGCAGCGGCTTTCGCAAGGAAGCGGCTGCAAGCCAGTGTATTCACCCTTCACTTGTTGTGATTTGCCGGCTCGGTGATTATTGCGAGGAGCCTAAACCCGATCCCATCCCGAACTCGGCCGTTAAACTCCTCAGCGCCGATGGTACTGCGTCTTAAGGCGTGGGAGAGTAGGTCGTTGCCGGGCCTGCAAATCACAACTGGTGAAACGGACAAGATCCCTCAGTTCACGGAACATGCTCCGGCGCTTGTCAGCGCCGGTTTTAATACGCCCTCACCCATGACGCGGCCTCGCGCCGACGAGACCCACGTCAGCCCTTTAGGTGGCGGCACAGCGCTTTGGCGCGGGGTGGAGCAGCCCGGTAGCTCGTCAGGCTCATAACCTGAAGGTCGCAGGTTCAAATCCTGCCCCCGCAACCAATCGTTCAAACAAGCCCGCCTGGCTTACGCCGGCGGGCTTTTTTGTGTTTTCCGCGTCTGCGGTTTGTCGGGTGGCTTGTCCTGCCTGCGCTTAGCGGGTACGCCGAGGGCAAATGAAATTGACGAGGACGACCAATGGAATTCGATGATGTCATCATGGGGCGGCGGAGCATTCGGGGATACAAGCCTGATCCGGTGCCCAAGGCGCTGATTGAGGAAATTCTGGCCCTGGCAATGCGTGCGCCGTCCTCGATGAATACCCAGCCGTGGAATTTTTATGTGCTGTCCGGTGAGCCGCTTGATCGAATCCGCGCGGGTAATACCGAACACAATCTTGCAGGTGTCCCGCACTCACGTGAGTTCCGCATCGGCAAGGCCTTTGAGGGAAAGCACCGTGAGCGGCAAGTGGGCGTTGCCAAGCAATTGTTCGGCGCCATGGGGATTGCCCGTGAGGACAAGGAGCGGCGGCAGGACTGGGTGCTGCGCGGCTTCCGTCAGTTTGACGCGCCTGTGTGTGTAATCGTCACCTATGACCGCGAATTGGCGGAGAGCGACGACACGCCGTTTGATTGCGGCGCCGTGACAACTGCTTTGGTCAACGCGGCTTGGTCGCGCGGACTTGGGGCGGTGATCAACAGCCAGGGCATCATGCAGTCGCCTGTCGTGCGCGAGCATGCGGGCATTGCCGACGATCAGGTCATCATGAAGGCTGTGGCTCTCGGGTGGCCGGACGAGACCTTTCCTGCCAATGCGGTTGTCTCGGAGCGCAAGAGCGTTGAGGAAGCCGCGGTGTTTCTGGGGTTTGACGACTAGCTGCAATGTTTGATTGCTGCCGTATGACCTGAACCCTTGCCTGGCTCACGCTGGCAGACCCGTTGTTTTACCTGGTCAGGGCAGGTCGCGGGCGTGTCAGGCGGGGCCGAGGGTTTCGGCCAGGAAATCAATGAAGCAGCGCACCTTGGGGACCAGATATTGGCGCGAGGGATAGACCGCGTAGACCGGCGTCCGGTTCGACTGCCAGTCACCCAGAACCTGCGTGAGAGTGCCGGATGAAAGATCGTCGGCGACGTAGATGCGTGGAATGAGACTGATGCCGAAACCGGCCCGGAGAGCATCGCGGATGGCGAGGCTGGAGCCTGCGGTGTAGCGGCCGGTGACGGGTACTGTCGTCTCCTTGCCGTCGCGGGAAAAAGTCCAGCTGTTGGCGTGGCCTGACAGGCTGAAGCGCAGGCAATTGTGGTCCGCCAGGTCGCGGGGGTGCTGCGGGCAGCCATGGTCGGCGAGATAGTCCGGCGACGCACACAGCACGTGGTCGAGCACCATCAGCTTGCGGGCGATAAGGCTCGCGCTTTCCAGCTGGTCGGTGCCCCGAAGGGCCAGATCCACCCCTTCCTCGACGATGTTGATCCGCCTGTCATCAAGGCTGAGGTCGAGGCTGACATCGGGATAGCGATCCAGAAAACCTGGGATGTGGGGTGTGAGGGCAATCAGGGACAAGGTCATGGGTGCGCTGACCCGCAAGGTCCCGCGGGGCCGGGCGCGCATGGCGGTGAGGCTGGTATCGGCGTCCTCGAGATCCCGGAGGACCCGGCGGATGCGGCCGTAATAATCTTCTCCCGCCTCGGTCAGGCTCATGCGCCGGGTCGTGCGGTTGAGAAGGCGGGTGCCGAGATGGGCCTCCAGCTCCCCGATGTTCTTGCTAATCGCCGCTGGTGACAGGCCAAGCCTGCGGGCGGCACCGGCAAAGCTGCCCTGGTCCACGGCTTCCCGGAAGGCCCTGAGGGCCGTCAGCTTGTCCATATTCAACACTATTGGTTGTGAGTGTTGTTCGAATTAGCCGGATTATTTTCAGAACGTCAAATGTGTAGCTGTTGTGGGCCGCCCCTGGACGGCGGCATCCATGACAGGAGATCGCCATGACGAAGTATATCTGCACCACCTGCGGGACGCAGACCCGCGACCTTGATGCTGCACCGGCGCAGTGCCCGATCTGCGCGGATGACCGGCAATATGTGGCCTATGAGGGGCAGGCCTGGACAACCCATGAGGCGCTCGGCGCTGATCACACGGTCAAATTCGCCACCGACGGGGATGTTCTGGCGTTCGGGCTGGAGCCGCAGTTCGCCATTGATCAGCGCTCGGCGCTGCTCAAGACGGATGCCGGCAACATCATGTGGGAATGCCAGAGCCTTGTGACGGATGACGCTGTTGCGCGGCTGAAGGCGGAAGGTGGTGTTGATCTCATCGTCATTTCCCACCCGCATTTCTATTCATCGCTGGGGGAGTGGAGCGACGCGCTGGGCGGTGTGCCTGTGTTGCTGCACGACGCGGACCGGGACTGGGTGCAGCGGCCGCACAGTGCCATCGAGTTCTGGTCAGGGGACACACGGCGTCTTTCCGATGATGTGACGCTGATCCGCTGCGGCGGTCATTTCCCCGGCAGTACGGCCCTGCATTGGGCGACGGGACCGCGGCCCGGCGGGGCGCTGTTTGCCGGGGATGCGCTGCAGGTGGGGCTCGACCGGAGCGTGGTGTCCTTCATGTACAGCTACCCGAACGCCATTCCCATGCGCACCAGCGACGTGGTGGCCATGCGCGCGCGGCTGGCGGCTTACGCCTATGAGGACCTCTATGGCTACACCTGGACGCGCAACATCATCGGCGATGCGACGGCGCGGGTTGCCGCGTCATTCGACCGGTATCTCGACGCGGTCAACGGCTGAGCCCGGCTGGTGGAAGGAGACAGACCAATGAAGATTACTCTTTTCGGTGCCACCGGCCTGATCGGCGGCAGCGCCATGCGCGAGGCCCTGTCGCGCGGCCATGAGGTGACCGTTGCCCTGCGGGACCGGGGGAAAGCCTCCCTCCTGCCCGATGGCGTCCAGGTGGCCGAGGCGGACGCGGCAAGCGTTGACGATGTGGCGCGCGTGGCAGCAGGCCAGGATCTTGTGATCAGTGCCACGCGGCCGCCGGAAGGCCATGAACGGCTGCTGGTGGTGATGGCCCAGGCGCTCTTGCGGGGCACATGCCAGGCAGGCAGCCGGCTCCTGCTGGTGGGTGGGGCGGGCAGCCTGCGCGTGCCGTCGAGCGGCTTGCTGGTCATCGAGGATGAGGCTTATCTGCCCCCACAATACCGGCCGATTGCCCAGGCCTGTTCGGATCAACTGGCTGTGTGCCAGGCGGACCGGAAAACCTCCTGGACCTATGCAAGCCCGCCGGCGCTGATCGCGCCTGGTGACCGGACCGGGACCTATCGGCTGGGGGAGGATGATCTCGTGGTGGACGAGGCAGGCGTCAGCCGCATTTCGGCGGAGGATTTCGCCGTGGCGCTGCTGGATGAGGCCGAGCAGCCCTGCCATTTGCGCCGGCGGTTCACGGCTGCCTATTAACGCTCTCCGCCGCCCGTGCCGGGCCGCTGCCCGCCTGCATGTCGGCTATCCGCATTCAGGCGGTGCATCGGCGGGCAAAATCCTTATGGTGCGGTGCATCAATGGCGACCTCGCGGCATGTCCCCTGGCGGGATGTCCTGCGGGGCCGCCTTTTTGTTTGGCGTTCGGGTCTTGGAGGTCCGGTTTGTTCGACTTTTCAGTGCCACGTCTCAAGCATGAGTGGCTGGGCAATATTCGCGGGGATGTTCTGTCGGGCCTAGTGGTGGCGCTGGCGCTGATCCCCGAAGCAATCGCCTTTTCCATCATTGCCGGTGTGGACCCGAAGGTCGGGCTTTATGCCTCCTTCTCGATTGCGGTGATCACGGCGATTGTCGGCGGGCGCCCGGGCATGATCTCGGCGGCGACCGCGGCGACGGCCGTTCTGATGGTGACGCTGGTCAAGGAGCACGGGCTTCAATATCTGCTGGCTGCCACGATCCTGGCGGGTGTGCTGCAGATCATCGCGGGCTATCTGCGGCTCGGGCAGGTGATGCGATTCGTGTCGCAATCGGTGATGACGGGCTTCGTCAATGCGCTGGCGATCCTCATTTTCATGGCGCAGCTGCCGGAGCTGATCGGTGTGCCGTGGCTGACCTATGTGATGGTCGCCGGCGGGCTGGCGATCATCTATCTGTTCCCGCGTATCACCACCGCCGTACCGTCGCCGCTGGTCTGCATCATCGCGCTGACGGGGCTGGCGCTGTTCTTCGGGTTTGACCTGCGGACGGTGGGGGACATGGGCGAGTTGCCGTCGACGCTGCCGATCTTCCTGCTGCCGGATGTGCCGCTTACCTGGGAAACGTTTGAAATCATCCTGCCCTACTCCGCCGGTGTTGCGGCCGTGGGGCTGCTCGAATCCCTGATGACGGCATCCATTGTCGATGACCTGACGGACACCAAGAGCGACCGCGACCAGGAATGCGTCGGCCAGGGCATCGCCAATTTCGCCACCGGCTTCATCGGCGGCATGGCAGGCTGCGCGATGATCGGGCAATCGATGATCAACGTGAAATCCGGCGGCCGCGGGCGGCTGTCGACTTTCTGCGCGGGGATCTTTCTGCTGTTCCTGATCGTGGTGCTGGGCGACTGGGTGCGGCAGATACCGATGGCGGCGCTGGTGGCGATCATGATCATGGTGTCGATCGGCACGTTTTCGTGGTCGTCGATCAAGAACCTCCGTTCGCACCCACGCAGCTCATCGGTGGTGATGCTGGCGACGGTCATCACCGTGGTGGCGACGCATAATCTGGCCATCGGCGTGCTGGCCGGTGTGCTGCTGTCGGGCATCTTCTTCGCAGGCAAGATCTCGCAGCTGTTCCGGGTGACGAGCCACGTCAATGCGGAAGGCACGCGGCGGACCTATGTGATCGAGGGGCAGGTGTTCTTCGCGTCGGTCGAGGATTTCCTGGCAGCCTTTGATTTCAAGGAAGCGCTGGAGCACGTGGTGATTGATGTGTCGGGAGCGCATATCTGGGACATTTCCAGTGTTGCGGCGCTTGATTCAGTGGTGCTCAAATTCCGCCGGGAAGGCGCAGAGGTGGAGATCGTCGGTCTCAACGAGGCCAGTGAAACCATCGTCGACAAGCTGAGCATCAAGGATGAGCCGGGTGCGCTCGACCGGGTGATGGGCCACTGACTGGCCACTGGGCCGGCTTTGAGCGCTGGCCGGACCACGCAGACAGACCAATCGGGGACAGGACATGCTGAAGACAATCGCCCTTATCGATGGCTCACTTTACGCCCACAGCGTGTGTGATGCGGCGGCCTGGGTCAGTGCCCGCAACGGGGCTGCCGTCGAGCTGCTGCATGTGCTGGGACGCCGGGAAGGTGCTGCGGACGGCGCTGATCTGAGCGGCAATATCGGCCTGGGTGCGCGGACGGCTTTGCTGGAGGAGCTGGCGGAGCTTGATGCGCGCAAGGCCAAGCTGACCCAGAAGCGGGGCCGTGCCCTGCTCGACGAGGCACGCAGCCGCCTTGAGGAGGCAGGCGTCGGCACGGTCACCACGTCGCTGCGCTATGGCGACCTGGCGGAAACAGTGCAGGCGCTGGAGGTGGATGCAAATCTGCTGATTGTCGGCAAGCGCGGCGAGGCGGCGGATTTCGCCAAGCTCCATCTGGGCTCAAACCTTGAGCGGGTGGTGCGGACCACGCGGCGGCCGGTGCTGGTCACGTCGCGGGCCTTCAAGCCGGTGTCGAAGGTGCTGGTGGCGTTCGACGGCGGGGCAAGCGCGCTCAAGGCAATCGAGTACATGTCCGGCAGCAAGGTTTTTGAGGGGCTCGGGGTCGAGCTTCTGATGGTGGGGGATGACAGCGAGGCCAATCGCGCCCAGCTGGAAGCTGCTGCCCAACAGCTGCGTGCGCGCGACATCGCGGCCAGCTGCGCCGTCAAGGCGGGCGTGGCCGACAAGGTGATTGCTGAACGGGTCGAGCAGGGCGACATCGACATGCTGGTGATGGGTGCTTACGGGCACTCGCGAATCCGTACCCTGATCATCGGCTCCACCACCACGGAAATGATCCGCTCCTGCCTCGTCCCGATCATGCTGTTCCGCTAGGGGGCTGACGCCTCGACATAGGCCTTGAGCGCGCGGTTGACCCCGCGATAGCCCTCGGCGAGGACGTCGGGCGGCAGGTCGGCAAAGCCGATGAAAAGGCCCTCGAAGTCTTCTTCGTGGCGGACCAGTGTGCCGCCGCCCGGCAGGTCTTCGAGGTCGAAGCGGTGTTCTCCCTTGAAGATGCCTGAAATGCCGCCGCCCCAGTAAAGGGCCCGGTCCTTCTCGACGCGCAGCACATGTACCTGCGGGACGTCGATGACCTTGCCGTCGGGCCGCTTCACGCGCACTTCAAGATCAGATCCTTCCACGGCCTCGCCGACAACGCGGACGTGATAGGGGTTCCATTCTGGATAGGCTGCGAAATCGGTGAGGACCGCGAAGACCTGCGGACGGGGGGCATCGATTTCGATGGATGTCCGTATGGGAATGGCCGTTGTGCAGGCGGACAACATCAAGCCGCACAGGGTTGCCAGGGCGGCACAGCCCATAGGTTTGCGGAACGGCCTGAGGGTGGGCGGGGAAGAGGTCATCACACGTCTCCTGAGTGAGGAATGATGGGTGTGATGTGGACCCTTTGCCGTCAGCCTTATTGAATGATCACGCCAAACTGGATGGAGCCCGTCAAACGTCCATTCCACGGGAGATGCGGCCGAAGCGTCGTGGGGTGACGTTGGTGGCGGTGAGAAAGTCGCGCTGGAAATGCGCCTGGTCCGCATAGCCGCAGCAAAAGCCAATTTCCGCCAGCGATGTTTCACCGCCGATGAGCATCTGCGTGGCATGGGTCATGCGGGCGCGGCGCATGCAGGTTGAGAAGGTCTCGCCTTCCCCGGTCAGGTCGCGCTGCAGAGAGCGGACGGACCGGCCGAGTGCGCGGGCGGCATCACCAATGTGCCAGGGTCGGCTCATGTCGGTGGCAAGCAGTGTCACGAGACGGGCGCTTGCCGGACGGGGCGTTGTTTCTGAGGGTGAGTCCGGATCGTTCGGGATATGTGGCCTGTCCTGCGATGCGGGTGACCAGTGAATACGCCAGCTGGTCGCGGTCATGCGTCCGTCGTGCCGGAAAGACGCAAGGTCCCCTGCTGGTATATGGCGGCGGCCTAGCTCGAGCGTGACGCCGTCATGGCCCGTTATCTCGAGCAGGCCGATCAGGACGCCTGCGATGAGCAGGTTCTCAGCCAGGGTCGGCGCATCGGCGGGATCTGTGCTGGAACGGGTGCACAGCCAGCTTGTTGGCCGTGGCATCGTGATCCCGGTGCGGTGCGAAGCGTGGTTGTAGCGCTCAAGGCGCATCCATTTTTCCGCCATCACCTGTGGATCAGGCGATGCCCGCAAGGCAAGAAGGGTCGGTGTCTCCGGTGCTGCCTGGAGATAGCGGCCAACCGACAGGAGCGTGCCGGCCTTGCCTGCCGCCAGCAGTTTGCCCGCAAGCGCCGTCTTGTCGGCAGCGGGGTGAATGGCGCGGGCCAGAGGGTGGGGGGCCTCCAGGCCGGCGACCAGTTCCGGCGCCGTGTCCCGCGTTGCGCGGATGAGAAGGGCAAGAAGGCCGGTATTGGTGAAGGCGTCCATGAAGCGGCTCTGCTGCAAGGGGGCGCCGTGACACCGGACATGACGGACCCCAGGAAATGCGGAAAGGGTAACAAACCGGGACGCAGTTGATTGAAAAATCGCGCCAAGTGCGGCAGCCCGTGAAACCAAGGGGATGCTCGCGGGTTTGCCTCAAATGCCGGCGGTGCCGTCTCACGACAAGTTGACGGGGGCAAGCTTTCGCCCCTCGCATGGCATCGCCATTTCTGGTGCGACGGCGGTTGGCCGCCTGTCCCCGCTCATATCTCTTCCATGGAGGCGCATCATGGTACTTCCCCGCAGCCAGGCTCCCGAACTCTCCGTTCCCACCGTTGGCGGTGCGCAGTGGACCCTGTCCGAACAGTCGCCCGAGAATTTCACGCTGGTCGTTGTCTATCGTGGCCTGCATTGCCCGATCTGCAAGATGCAGCTGCGTGACCTCGAACGGAAACTCGACGCCTTTGCCGAGCGTGGCGTCAACGTGGTGGCGGTTTCAACGGACAGCGAGGACAAGGCGACCCAGTCCAAGCAGGATTGGGGTCTCGACAAGCTGACGCTTGGCTATGGCCTGTCTATAGAAACGGCGCGGGAATGGGGGCTCTTCATTTCGACCGGCATCAAGCAGGAGCCGGCTGAGTTTTCCGAGCCGGGCCTGTTCCTCATCCGTCCGGGCGGCGAGGTCTATTTCGTCTCGGTGCAGAGCATGCCGTTCGCCCGTCCGCCGCTGGACGATGTGTTGTCCGCCCTCGACTTCGTGCTGAAGAACGACTATCCGGCGCGCGGCGAGCTGGCAGCCTAGGGGCGTATCTGCCGCGTCAGTCCGCCGTGGCGGTCAGAGAACGAGAAACCGGCATCTCCATGGAGGTGCCGGTTTTTCTTGTCTTTTGGGGTGTTTCGGGCACCTTTGGCACCTCTCATGCCTCTTCGGCGGTGCCTGCTGTGACGTCAGGCATGTCCGCCGGCCGTGATGCCAGGACTGCCCATGCCACGTTCCAGACCCGCTTCCGCGCACGCCATCGGCACGCGCTACGACAGGCTCCTGCATGTCTGGCCCGAGGGCTGGTCGGCATTTGCGGCGGTGTGTGTCTTCGCGGCGGTATATGTCATCGCCCATATGCTGGTGCGGTTGCCATTCACAGATGTGATTGCAGTCGACTGGGTGGGCGAGACCGTCTACGCCCAGACAATCGACTGGGGGCAGACGCCGAAATATCCACCGCTGCCTGCCTGGCTTCTGTGGGCCGTGCACCAGGTCACGGGACCGGGGGCACTCAGTACACTGATCGTCAAGTATGCGGCGCTGTGGGGCGCCTTCGTGGCTTACTTCCTTGCTGCACGCCGTGTGCTCAAGCATGACGGCTGGGCGGTTCTCGCCACACTGTCGGTGCTGCTGCTGTTCCAGGTGGCCTGGAACGCCCATGAGGGCGTCACGCACACTATCTTTCTGACCCTTGCGGCTCCGCTGACGCTGCTGGCTGTGCTGCGTGCGGAGGCGCGCAACGATCTCTTGTCCTATGCGGGGCTGGGGGTGGCCATTGCCATCGGCGCGCTTGCCAAGCAGGCCTATTTTGCGGGCTTCGCGGCGTTGGTGCTGGCCATGCTGGTGCAGCCCGGCTTCCGGCGTGTGCTGATCAATCCCCGCATCATTGGGACACTGCTCGTGGCCGCCGCCCTGGCCGTGCCGCATTACTACTGGGCCTTCACCAGCGGGTTCGATTTCAGCCGGGCGGCGAGCAGCACCCTTGCGCGGCCGGAGCTGGGGGGTGTTGCCATCCAGATCCTCTCCGGGCTGTGGTCAAGCATCCGGGCGCCGCTCCTGTTTCTGATGCCGCTTCTGCCGGTGCTGCTGCTGATCTTCCCGCAGGCCTTCCGGCCGTCGAACATCCTGCATCCGGGCGGTCATGGTGCTGTGGGGGCTGACCCCGTGCGGCTTGTGCGGGACGCCACACTGGCGGGCATTTTGGTGCTGGCCATCCCCGTGCTGGTGGCGGGCGTGGCTCACTATGGTGAGCGGTGGATGCACCCGCTGATGCTGTGGGCGCCGATCTATCTCATCGCCATGGTGCGGGCGGTGCGGCCGAGCGCGCGGCGCTTGTCGCTGTTCATGGGCGTGGTGCTGGCCGTCACGCTGCTGGCGCTGGGTTGGCGGCTGGCGGGCTTCGTCGCGCCCTCCAAGCTCACCTGCGGCAAGTGCCGGCTAGCAGAGCCCTATACGGCGCTTGCCGACGGCCTGGCGGAGTTGGGGTTTGCAGGCGGCACCGTGCTGGCGGGGGATGAACATATAGCGGGAAATCTGCGCACTCATTTCCCGGACGCCCGCGTGGTTGCGCTTAATTACGGCTATTACGATCCGCCGCAACAGCCGGACCGGGCAGCCGGGCAGTGCCTCGTGGTATGGCGCAGCGGCGCGCGGGAGGGCACGGCTGTCATTCCGCCTGCGGCGCTGGCCTATGCGGGGGTGACGGGGCTGCCTGAGGGGGCACTGGTGCAGGCGTTCCGCCTGCCCAAGCTGCGGGCTTCCGGGCCGGAGGCGTCCTCCCGCTTCGCAGCTGTGCTGATGCCTGCCGCCGGACGGTGCCGCTGAGGCATTTCCTCCGCGCCGCTGTTTGAGGTGGTCTGCCTCTTCGAGTCAGGCGGAGCGCCGTGAGGCCGGCTGGTGAGCGATCTCGTGCGCACCGGGGCCCGGAAGGGCTTCCATGTCCTTGGCCTGAACGGGTTCGCCGCATTCGGGGCAGCAAAGCTTCGGCGTGACCACGTGGCCGCAGGCCCTGTGGCGGGTGACCACGGGCGGGCCATCGCTGGTCGGCATGTGCTCATCGCCCCAGGCGCGCAGGGCCATGACCACCGGATAGAGGTCCTTGCCCTTCTGGGTCAGGCGATACTCGTAGCGCGCCGGACGTTCCTCGTAGCGCACCTTGTTGAGCACATCTTCCTCCACCAGCTTCTTCAGCCGCTGGGAGAGGACGGGCCGGGCAATGCCAAGCCGCCGCTCGAAATCCTCGAACCGCCGGACACCCAGGAACAGGTCGCGCAGCACCAGCATCGTCCAGCGGTCGCCGACCACCGACATGGCACGGGCGACAGAGCAGGAAACATTGGGCAGATCAGACCAGCGCATGGGCAGCTCCTGAAGGTGTTCCGGCGGCCTGCGCGGATCGAGGCTGGTCCGGAACGATGAGGGTGTGCACCATTTCACACCCTTGTTTGCATAATTCTACCTTGATCCGTTTTCTTTTTGAACCCATAGTCAAGCGGTAAGTTTTGAAAAGAAACTAACTATTTCCGAAAGGCGGGACAGCGGCATGGCCAATGACACTCCGGGCGCCGGCAAGGCGGCCATCATCATCGGCGCAGGCGATGCGACAGGCGGCGCTGTGGCGCGCCGGTTCGCCCGGGCGGGGTACACCGCCTGTGTCTGCCGCCGGAATGGCGATCAGCTTGCGCCGCTGGTGGCCGACATCGAGGCGGAGGGCGGCACGGCCCGGGCCTTCGGTGTGGACGCCCGCGACGAGGCACAGGTGGAAGCCTTCTTCCGCACGGTGGAGGACGAGGTCGGGCCGGTCGAAGTGATGGTCTTCAACATCGGTGCGAATGTGAATTTCCCGATTACCGAGACGACGTCGCGGGTCTATCGCAAGGTATGGGAAATGGCGGCCTTTGCCGGGTTCCTCACCGGCCGTGAGGCAGCGCGCTACATGACGCCGCGGGGGGAAGGCACCATCATCTTCACCGGGGCGACGGCCAGCATGCGCGGCGGCAAGGGGTTTGCCGCGTTCTCCGGCGCCAAGTTCGCCCTGCGGGCGCTGGCCCAGTCGATGGCGCGGGAACTGGGGCCCAAGGGCATCCATGTGGCGCATTCGGTCATCGACGGGGCGATTGATACGGCCTGGATCCGGGAGAATTTTCCTGACAGGGCGGCGCTGGACGACGAGGGGGGTATCCTCAAGCCGGATGACATCGCCGAAACCTACTGGCAGATCCACCGGCAGCCGCGGACGGCGTGGACGCACGAGATTGACCTGCGCCCGTGGATCGAAAGCTGGTAGGTGCTGTCCGCCCGGTGCCGGCACATTGAGTCCGTATGCGAATTATCAAACCAATGGGAAAATCCATGACCAAGACAGTTGAATTCTGGTTCGACTTCGGCAGTCCGACCGCCTATCTGGCGTGGCGGCAATTGCCGAAGATCGCCGAGGCGCGGGGGGCGGTCATCGACTATCGCCCCATGCTGCTTGGCGGCGTCCACAAGGCGACGGGTAACAATCCGCCGGGTGCCGTGCCGGCCAAGGGGGCCTATATGGGGCGTGACCTGCAGCGCTTCGCCAAGCGGTATGGCGTGGAGCTCAATTTCAATCCCGACTTTCCGATCAACACGCTGGTGCTGATGCGCGGCGCGGTTGCAGCGCAGGGCGAGGGGGACGCGTTCTTCCACAAATATCTCGCCACGATCTTCGAGGCCATGTGGCTCAAGCCACGCAACCTCAACGACCCGGCGGAAGTCGCCGCGGTGCTGCGTGAAGCGGGGTTCGATGTGGACTGGTTCCTTGCCAAGACGCAGGACCAGGCCGTGAAGAACGGCCTCAAGGCAGCGACGGAAGAAGCCGTGGCGAAGGGCGCGTTCGGGGCGCCGACCTTCTACATCGGCGAGGACATGTATTTCGGCCAGGACCGGCTGGACTTTATCGATGAGGCATTGGCGTCATGAATGCACCTGTTCTGGCGGGTGTGCCGCCCGTTGTCGGCCGCGAGGGTGAAACCTGGCACCCCACCCCCTTTGCCATGGGGCCGTTTGGCGGCCTGCATGGCGGTGTCGTGTCCGGCACGCTGGCAGGCGAGATGGAGACCCGAGGCGCTGAGCTCGGCTGGGGGCAACCCGTTTCGGCGACGGTCTATCTGGTGCGGCCGGCACCGCTTGAGCCGTTCACCACGCAGATCGAGGAAGTGCGTGGCGGGGCGCGCCTGACGGTGATGGAAAACTGTCTGATGGCGGGCGGCAAGCTGCGGGCGAAAGCCAGCATGGCCTTCCTCAAGGACACGCCGGTGCCGGGCATCGTGCCGCCGGCGGAGGAGAGTTTTGACCCCGATGCGATGCCGGAATGGGGGTTTGCCTCCATGGTGACGGGGACGACCTATCTGTCGGCTGTCGAGGTGCGTGAGGACAAGGCCAACCGGGCGGTGTGGGTGAAGCCCACCAATCCCCTGGGGCCCAATCCGGTGCCGTTCGCGCAGGCGATGGCCATTGCGGACTATGCGACACTGTTCAGCGTCTATCTGGATGGCGAGCGGCCGAAAGCCGGCGGCTGGCCGAATGCGGACATCTCGGTACACCTGTCGCGGATGCCGGAGAGCGACTGGATCGGTATCCAGCCGCGGTCGGGCTGGTATCCCAACGGCTCGGGGCTGACGGAGGCTGCGATCTACGACACCCGGGGCTGGATCGGCCGGTCGTGCCAGAGCGCCGTGCTGCTGCCGATGCCGGAGGGCGCTGAGTAGCCTGCCTGTTGCGCTACTCTGCCTATCGCACTACGGGGGGGAAGGGGGCCTCGGGATCGCCGCCTTCCTCCTTTACGGCTTTGCGGTAGGCCTTCGGTGACTTGTAGGCGCCGTGGGGTTTGAAGTCCGACGGGACGGCCGGAATGATCCGGCCCTTGGTCTTCGGCAGGATCTTGTAGAGCTTGCCGTCGCGGCCGATCAGCGGCAGCGGGTCGCCCCGGCGGGAGAAGACCCGCCGCATGGAGGCCGACTCGTCGATGAAGGCCTCAAGTTCGTCCTCGTCCTTTTCGAACAGCAGCTCATAGGCGGACAGGAATTCCCTGACGAATTCGGTGTCCACGCAGGCGAGGTTGGACAAGACCCAGCACCGGTCCTCGAAGGACCAGTAATAGCCGAGGCCGACCAACTCGCGCTGCTTGTTGAAATAGGGGAAGAAAGGGAAAGCCCGGCAGGCCAGGGTGCGGTTGTCGCGCTCGCAATAAGCGGCGCCCTTGCACTCGATCGCCTTGCAGCTCTCATGCAGCTCGTCGACGATTTCCCGGCTTGTCTTGTCGAAGGGCTTGAAGCTGCGCCAGAGATCCGTGCGGCCCTTCAAAAGCTTCCACTCGGATTTCTGCACGATGGGGATGGCATGGCCCGTGGTGCAGCAGACCGGCTCGCCGCCATTCAGCGGCGCGCAGTACCAGCCGCAGTCATGGCGCTGGGCGATGGACGCCCCGAAGCGGCGATAGATTTCAGCGAAGTCCTTCGCCTTGGCGGTCATGCAAGGTCACCTTTTCCGAGAGCGATCCGATTCGCCTGCGACTATAGCGCGGAAGTGGCTCGGGGCAGGGCCGGGTGATGTCATGTGGTGTGCGGTCAGTAATCCAGGCAGCGGTTCAGCTTCTTCTGATTACCATTATAGCGCTGCCAGCAGCCATCCCTCAGGGCATCACGCCAGTGGGCTTCGCCCTTCAGGCAGGAATAGCGCTTGCGCTCATTGCCGGCATAGCGCTGCCAGCACCCGTCCTTGAGGGCGTTCTGCTGGATGTCGCTGAGCCCGCCAAGGCTGCTGCCTGAGCCACCCGAATTGCCGCCGAAGAAACCGCTGCCGCCGGAATAATTGCTGATGCCGCCGGAGCGGTAGCTGTCGAGGCAGCGATAGTATCGATTGCCGCCGCCGCCATAGAGGCGGTTGCAGCCATCAGCATGGGCGGACCGGGAATAGTGGTTGCCGCGCATGCAGGCGTCGTAGTCATTCGAGTAACGCGGGAAGCGGGCGTCGCAGCCGGTTTCCAGCGCCTTGTCGAACAGGCGGCTGTCAGTCTGGCCGTAGGAACTGCCGTAATTGTCCGAGTGGCCCTGATAGCCGCTGTTGCCACCATAGCCGCCATAGAGATTGGAGGTATCAAGGCAGCGGTCGAGCTTGGAGCCGTTGCCGGAATAGCGCTGGTGGCAGCCGTCCCTGAGAGCGTTCTGCCAATAGGCCTGGCCCTGGAGGCAGGCATTGCGCTTGCGGTCATTGCCGGCATAGCGCTTCCAGCAGCCGTCGGTCAGGGCATTGCGCTGCACATCGTTCATGCGCGACAGGGCGTCACCGCCATATTGCGCTGCTGCCGGGCTGAGAGGCACAAGGCTCAAAACGCCGAGTGCCCAGGCCATGGCCAGTGTTTGCATCAAGATGCGCATCGGTTCCGTCCCCCGAGTGACTGATGTGCAGGCTCTATGCCTACACCCATAAGTTAGCGGGGCCTAGATGACAGGCCGATGAACGGCGGGGAGCGCCGCGATAACCGGGGCGCAGGGGCAACAAAAAAGGCCCCGGCGAATGCCGGGGCCTTTGCGTTCCTGGTGCTGCACCTGCCGCTAGTGGGCGGGGCGTTCGTCCAGCGACGTCACCTGGCGCTGCTCCTCGCCCACATAGGCGGAGAGCGGGCGGATCAGCTTGTTGTCGGCCACCTGCTCCATGATGTGCGCCGTCCAGCCGGTGATACGGCTCATCACGAAGAGCGGGGTGAACATCGGGATGTCGAAGCCCATCAGGTAGTAGGCCGGGCCCGCCGGGAAATCGAGGTTCGGGTAGATGCCCTTGTCGTCGACCATGGTCTTTTCCAGGTTCTTCGACATCTCGACCCACTTCTGGCCGCCCTTGATCTCGGCCATCTTGTAGTAGGCCTCGGTCATGGTCGGCACGCGGCTGTCGCCGTTCTTGTAAACGCGGTGGCCGAAGCCCATGACCTTGCGCTTGTTGGCGAGCGCGTCGCGCAGCCACTGGGCGGCCTTCGCCGGGTCATCGATCTCGATCATCATGTGCATCACGGCCTCGTTGGCGCCGCCGTGCAGCGGGCCCTTGAGGGCGCCGATGGCACCGGTCACGGCGGAGTAGATGTCCGACGTGGTGGAGGTGATGACGCGGGCAGCGAAGGTCGAGGCGTTGAAGGAGTGCTCGGCATACAGGATCATCGAGATGTCGAAGCAGTCGATGACTTCCTTGGCCGGCACTTCGCCGAAGCACATGTTGAAGAAGTTCTCGGAGAAGCCGAGATCCTTGCTCGGCGCAATCGGCTCCTTGCCGTTGCGGATGCGGTAGTCCGCAGCGATGCAGGTCGGGATGCGGGCCAGCATCTTGATCGACTTTTCAAGATTGCTTTCCGGGCTCTCATCCGCGGTGGTGGGGTCTTCCTGGCCGAGGAAGCTCACAGCCGTGCGGATCGTGTCCATCGGATGGGCATTCTTGTTGAAGCGGCGGATCACTTCGATCGCGTCGTCGGAAATGGCGCGGAAGCCGATTTCCTGCTCAACGAGCTCGGCCAGCTGTGCCTTGTTCGGCAGTTCACCGTGCCACAGCAGATAGGCCGTCTGCATGAAGTCGGCCTTCTTGCAGAGGTCCTGCACGGCATAGCCGCGATAGGTGAGGGAGTTGGTTTCCTGCATCACCTTGGAGACAGCGGTGGTGTCGGTGACGACGCCTGCCAGGCCGTATTTGATTTCTTCGGCGGGTACTTCGCTCATTGGTATTCACCTTCCTGTTGCCGGCGATGACGGTGTGCCGCAAAGCCGGTAAGCGGTGTTCGACTGGGTCAGACCTTGAAGTTGAAGATCGAGGTGTCGAACTTGTTGTACTCTTCGTAATTGAGAAGCTCGTAGAGCCGGGCGCGGGTCTGCATCTGCGGGACCACGCCTTCCTGGGTGCCCTCGTCGCGAATGCGCTCGAACGCGCTTTCAACGGCGCCCATGGCGATGCGCAGGGACGTCACCGGGTAGATGACGATGTTGATGCCCAGATCCTGCATCTGCTTGGTGGTCAGCAGGTCCGATTTACCGAACTCGGTCATGTTGGCGAGGATGGGAACGTCCACGCCCTTGCGGAAGGCTTCGAAGTCGCTTTCGTCCTTCATGGCTTCCGGGAAGATCGCGTCGGCGCCGGCATCCACATAGGCCTTGGCGCGGTCGATGGCGGCGTCGAGGCCTTCAATGCCGCGGGCATCGGTCCGGGCCATGATGGTGAAGTTCTCGTCCTTGCGTGCTTCGACGGCAGCCTTGATGCGGCGGACCATCACATCCACGGGCACCACGTCCTTGTTGTCGAGATGGCCGCAGCGCTTCGGGTTCACCTGGTCTTCCAGGTGGAAGGCGGCGAGGCCCTGGTTCTCCATTTCCACCATGGTGCGGTAAGCCGACATGGGTTCACCGAAGCCGGTGTCCACGTCGATCATGCAGGGCAGGTTGGTGGAGCGGGCAATCTGGTGGCCGCGGGTGGCCACTTCGGTCAGCGTTGTCAGGCCGATATCGGGCAGGCCGAGATCGGCGGAGAGGACGGCGCCGGAAATGTAGATGGCGTCGAAGCCCTGCTCCTCAAGCAGCCGGGCCACAAGCGGCGAGAAGGCCCCGGGGACGCGTTGAAGCGTCCCCGAGTTGATCCCGTCCTTGAAGGCCTTGCGCTTTTCAGCGGCGGTCTTCGTGACATTCAGCATTAAAAGATGCCCTTCTTGTCGGCGAGGCGCTTCACCTTGCCGGCCGGCACCTGGACGTTGAGCTGGTTCAGCTCATCGGCCTTCAGCTTCGGCAGGCGCTCGGCGGTTTCAATGAAGCGCTCGGCTTCGTTCTGGGTGATGATGCCGTCGGTCAGCGTCATGAACTTGTTGATGTAGTTCTCACGCTCGAACGGACGGGCGCCCAGCGGATGCGCATTGGCGACGGCCATTTCGTCTTCCATCTGGGAACCGTCCTTGAACCTGATCTCCACGCGGGCGCCGAAGGCCTTCACCTTCGGGTTGCGCGAGTGGTAGCGCTCGGTCCACTTGGGATCTTCGACGGTGCGGATCTTGTGCCACAGGCGCACGGTGTCCTTGCGGGCCGCGCGGCGCGGTGCATAGGACTTCACGTGGTGCCAGGAGCCGTCCTGCAGGGCGACGGCGAAGATGTACATGATCGAATGGTCCAGCGTTTCGCGGCTGGCATTCGGGTCCATCTTCTGCGGGTCGTTGGCGCCGGTGCCGATCACGTAGTGGGTGTGATGCGACGTGTGGATCACGATTTCCTCGATGTCATCGAAGTTGTCGATTTCCGCACCCATCTTGAACGCAAGGTCGATCAGTGCCTGGCTCTGATACTCGGCCGAGTGTTCCTTGGTGTAGGTGTCGAGGATGGCGCGCTTGGGTTCGCCTGCGCCCGGCAGCGGCACGGTGTATTCCGCATCCGGACCATCGAGGATCCAGGCAACGACACTGTCTTCGCCTTCATAGATCGGAGACGGAGCGCCTTCGCCGCGCATGCAGCGGTCAACGGCCTCGATTGCCAGCTTGCCGGCGTGGGCCGGAGCAAAGGCCTTCCAGGACGAGATTTCGCCCTTGCGCGACTGGCGGGTGGAGACGGTGGTGTGCAGGGCCTGCTGGATCGACTGGTAGATCACTTCGGTCGGCAGCTTGAGCATGGCGCCGATGCCGCCTGCGGCCGACGGGCCGAGATGGGCGATGTGGTCGATCTTGTGCTCGTGCAGGCAGATGCCGGTCACGAGGTCGACCTGCAGCTCATAACCGGCCGCCAGGCCGCGGATGAGGTTCTTGCCGGTCTGGCCGGTCTGCTGGGCGACGGCGAGGATCGGCGGGATGTTGTCGCCCGGGTGGGAGTAATCGGCGGCGAGATAGGTGTCGTGGAAGTCCAGCTCGCGGACGGCTGTGCCGTTGGCCCATGCGGCCCATTCGGCGCAATAGGTCTGGTTGCTGGGCATGCCGAACACCGTGGCGCCGCCCTTGCGCGGATGCGCCAGCGCCTGAACGCGGGCGGTGGCCGGTGCGTGGCGGTTGACCGAGGCAATGGCGACGGAGGCGTTGTCGATGATGCGGTTGATGATCATCGCCTCGACGTCTTTTTCCACCGGCACTTTGTCGGCGCAGACTTCAGCCATCTTCCAGGCGAGCTGCTTCTCGCGCGGGAGATGCTTCTTTGACGGGTAAACGCGGACCTTGTGCTTCTTCATGTGCGGATGTCTCTCGATCGAAATGTTGCGTTGGCATTTTTGCGGAGGCAGTGCCGACTGTCTGGCCAGTCCGCCCCTCATTCATCGGGCATGCGCCTGGGGAAATGCGTGCACACATTACGCGCGCGCCCAATTTGGGCGCCACTTTGGCTTTTTCGCCTTGTGAGTCAACTGTCTAGGCGGCGATTTGCGCAGGCCGCGGAGACGCGAAACCCGGCTGACGTAGCGGCAGCTTGGCCGTCAGCCGGGCTCGGTTTTTCATCGGCGCACAAATGTTGTGCGCAGGCCGCTCAGAACGAAACGGACGTGCCGATATAGGCGGTTCTCGGTTCGCCCGGGAAATAGCGGAAACTTCCGAAGGCGAAGTCGGCGCGCTCGGCGAATTCGACATTGCCGAGATTCATGATGCGACCGGTGATCTCCAGATTGTCGGTCACCTGGTAGCGGGCGCGCAGGTTCAGCACCTGGTGGCCGTCATACTCGTTGATGTTGGCCGCATCGACGAAATACTCGTCCACATAGACATATTCGAGTTCCGCCCGTGCCCGGTCATCAAGCGACCAGCCGAGCCGGGCATTGCCGGTCCAGCGCGGGGCGGTATCGATGTCGGTGCCGGAGCGGATCGCCTCGGTCTGCTGCGCGGGGCTGGTGATTGGCCGGTCGAACTCATACTGGTGAACGGCGTAGGCGCCACTGACCCCGAGATCGAACCCGAGGGGCAGCTCTGCAAAGGCATCCAGCTCGACCCCGCGATGGGAGGTTTCCCCGTCGGTGACGTTGAAGCCATCCGCGTCACGGAAGAAGAAATTGTCCTTCTCCGCATAGAACGCCGCCAGCGAAGCGGTGACCGGGCCGATGGTGGCGCGGGTGCCGATCTCGATGCTGTCCAGGGTCTCGGACTCAACGTCGCCGACGGCCTGGTTGACCTGCAGGCGATACAGGTCCGTCACCTGCGGCGCCCGGGCGGCGCGGGCGAGGTTGGCATAGATCTCAACGTCATCGCTGAGCGCCTGCACGACGCCCAGCTTGGGGGTCACGTTGAAGAAATCGTCGGTGCGGTCGGCGGGGCGCTGGAAGCGACCGACGGTGTTGGATGCCGTCTTGTTGTCATAGTCATACCGCGTCCAGTCGAAGCGCACCCCGGTGGTGACACGGGTGGTGGGCGTCACCTGCCATTCGGCATGCACATAAGGCGCCACAACGATCTGCGTTGCCTCAAAGTCGTAGTGGATGCCCTGCGGGAAGCTGCCGAAGGTCGGGCGCGCCTGTGTCTCCTTCAGGTAGCCGTCGGTGTATTCGAGGTCGAGACCTGCAACGAGTGTGTGGCCGCCCTCAAGATCGATATAGAGCGCGGATTGCGCGCCGGCGCTCCAGTGGCCGGTTTCCTCCAGCGACTGGTCCGGCACGAAATGGCGCAGGAACTCCATGTCGTTCACCCGCGCGAAGGGCGTGATGGAGAGCGTCATGCTGTCATTCAGTTCCCGGTCCCAGCGCGCGGAGGCCCGCAGGGCCCAGGCGTCGCGGAAGGCTTCCGGGTTGGGGTTCGAGCGCGCAAGGTCGCCGTCGCGATAGGCCTCGAAGCCGCGAATGAAGCCGGCAGTCTCCTGGTTCAGGTTCTGGCCGGAGACCAGAAGCTTGATCCGGTCAGGACCGTCATCATGCAGCACGCTGAGGGTTGCCTTCTGCTGACCCACATTGGCGTGCTCACGGAAGCTCGAATCCTCCAGCACCGAGAGCGAGGCCCGATAGGCCGTCTTGTCCGACAGCGGACCGGTCACGTCCGCTGAACCCTTGTCCCTGTGGCCGCCGGTCTCGAAGGACAGGGTGCGTTCCGCGGTGAAGGACGGGTCCGGGGTGATGACATTGATGAGCCCATGCACCGCATTGGAGCCATAGAGTGCGGATCCGGGCCCGCGGACGACTTCGATGCGGTCAGCGGTTTCGAAATGGGCGTCGAACAGGCCGTTCACATTGCCCCAGCCGGTCGCGCGCAGGGGAATGCCGTCTTCGAGATAGAGAAATGACCCCTGGCCGGCACCGCCGGTCAGCACCGGCGACCGGATGGCCGTCAGGTGTTCCTGGCCGTCATTCGAGTGGATGTAGACGCCGGGCAGCCTGTTCAGCAGCTCGGCGGGATTGTCGTGGCTTGTAAGGGTGATCTCGTCGGCTTCAAGCACGGCGGTGTTGCCTGCCAGCTCGCTGGCAGGCTGGGCAATGCGTGTGCCGGTGATGACCACGGGGTCGAGGACAAGCGCGCCTTCCGGTGCGTCCTGGGCCTGGCTTTTCCCTGAGATTGCTGTGACTGCCGTGAGGGCAGTGCAGAGCAGGAGCTTTTTCGTCGTTTTTTTCATGGTGCGGGCACTATAGGCAAAGGCTCGATGTTGTGACCCGGTGTTCCGGAATTATTTACCCGGGATGGTGAAAATCCGTTCAGGAAAGGCAAGTCTTGCTGTTCCGGCGCACCCAGCCATCCGCGAAATGCGGTTAGCCTATACGCAACTTTTGCGCGATCTTGCTGGTGGTTCCGGGCAAAAAAGGCTATTTTGACAATGGGTTGCAGGGTTGTCGTGCTGCCGGTGTTGGGCGAGCATCCACCCTGTGGGCAACCGGCGAGGCGGGCCTTCAGAAGGTGATCTCGCGGGTCTTGAAACCTGTGTGATGTGAGGCGTGCCGGGCAAGACAGCCCACCTTCTGAGTTTTGATCCTGTTGTGGAGTGACCCTTGAGTTCTGTGGTTCAGCTTCGTTCGAATGTGCGCCAGCGCAAAGGCACGCCGGAAGTGGGCGATGTCATTGCGCGCGAAGAGTCGTGGCAGGTCTTGTGGACCGAAGCCATGGCTTCTCATGATCCGCTGCGGTTGTTCGATGCCCTCGCCAACAGGCTGGCTGATTTCGGTTTTGACCAGGTTGCCTATGTCAATTTCCAGCACACGGGTGAAGCGCTCAGCGGCCAGTCCGGAGAACCCGCCCGCAGGACCATTACCTACGGGCAGGACTGGATCGAGTTCTACGCCCGCGAAGGCTATTTCGAAGACGATGTGCTGTTCGACCTGGCGCTGACCAATCAGCGGCCGATCGAATGGGAGCAGGTGACGTCTGCCCTGGACCTCAGCAAACGCCAGCTCGAGATTTTCCAGGCGGGCTGGGATGCCGGCCACCGCTTCGGGATCACGATTCCCTTCCATGGCCCCACCGGGCGCGTGGCAACACTGTCGGTGTCGACAAGCGGAACGCAGATGGATGTGCCGCGGGACCCGATGGAGGTCTACGCCCTGGCAGCTCAGTTCTACGCGATCTTCGATGCAATCGCCGGGTCGAAGGATCTGGTGCCGCCGCCGCCGCGCCTCAGCGAGCGCGAATATGAGTGCCTGTCCTGGGCGGCGCAGGGCAAGAGCAACCGTGACATTGCCGAGATCATCGGCGTGTCAGAGCCAACCGTGCAGTTTCACATGAGCAACGTCATGAAGAAGCTGAAGGTCTCCAGCCGCGTGTCGGCGGTGTACGAAGCCTCTCGGGTCGGCCTGCTTCGCTAACCACACATTGACGCAGGGTCGCAGCGGCCCCGCCTGTCGATCATTGATCCGCATCCGGCCTTTGAGTGCGGCCGTCAAACGGCCGCTACTGACCGCGTGCGTGCGGTGTCATGGCACGGTTCAACAGAACGCGCCCCCAAGGACTAGTCCCTCTGACCGATGGGATTAGTCCTTGGGGGCAGTCTGCTGCGTGCAACCGAATATGAGGAAAATGCCGAACTGGCCGTGCATGAGGTTGCAGGGCCGAGCGCACTTCCTATGCCACAGCCGGATCAAGAGAGATACCTATGGAGGTTGGTAGGTATTCTTCGGTGCCGAAATGGTGCCTGCTGGTGTCAGGTTGCCTCCACTGATGGAGGGAGCGTCTGAGGGGGTCGGACAACCCCGTCAGTCTTTGGGGGCAGGGAGCCTGCAACACGCCGTTTCAACCCGAGTGTATATCGGGGCGGCGCAGGCTGGTCGAAGGAGTGAAACCGGACCATGCAGCACATGGATTTCAATTTTGGTCTCCACGGCAACTTCGTGCGTGAGGCGAAGAACAATGCCGAGAATGAATCGGCGAATGACATGATTGACACTGACAAAGGCGCAACTTCCGAAGTGATCGGCATGCGGACCGATGGTGCCACCCGCATCCCGCTGATCCGCCGGGGGCGTCACCGCGAGGAACTTGAATATGATCTGCTCCTCGTATTGCTGTGGGTCAGCAAGAACGTCCCCAGCAGCATGTTTGAACAGATCTACACACTGATCTGGAACTTCACGCGCCTGGACGATGAAGAGCGCGACCGGATGCTGACAATGATGCGCGAGCTTGGCGATGCGCGGTTCGGCCCGGGCCGGGACGCACAAAGCCCCGCCTGATCAGACGGCGGGACTGCACCCCGCACAGATGCAGCCCTTGTAACAAGGGGAGGGAACGAAGCTGATGCCGGTCTGATATGGGGGACGGCTCAGCATCGGGACAGGAAAGGCGGCACCGTCATGGTGCCGCCTTTTCCATTTCCAGAACGGCATGTGCGGTGTGCTCCGTGCCGAATTCGTCGGTCGCGGTCACGGTGATGGTGTTGGCGCCCGGCCGCACGCCGGCCGGCAGATCCGCGCGATACAGGTGTGACGACTTTTCCGCTTTCACCCAGGGCTTGCGCTGGGCGGAGAACCGTTCAAAGAGCTCATGGGCTGCGGGGTCCGGTTCCTCGACGCGCGTCATCTCGATGGTGCCGCCGCCATTGACGGACAGGAGCACCGTGGTGTTCGGGCCGCCGTCAAACACATTGACCAGCACATCTGTCGAGGCGGCCTGGTCACCGGTGATGCGTCCGGCGGTCAGCCCGCCATGGCGTACATCCCTGAAAATGGGTGCCGCCATCTGGTGGAACTGACTGTCGAACAGGATGCGCATCTGGTGGCTGGCAGGCAGGCTGGCCGGTTTGAAACGCACGCTCATCTTGCGCCCGTCGAAACGGGCGATGTGATAGCCGTTCGGCGTCCCGTCGCGCTGCATGGCCAGCGGCACGCCGCGGGCGTCGTTGGGGCCTGACCACCAGGACCCCGAGACCGTGCTGATCACATGGCTGTGCAACGGCGTGTCGCCGGTGAAGCCGTCATCCGTGCCGAAATAGTGGTGCTCAGTCGTGTGCGTATGCCCGTGCGCCGCATAGACGGTGTGGCCGCTCAGTATGCGGAACAAATCTGCCTTGTTGACCGTATTGATGTTGGGCGCGTCGGGGTCCTGGTAGGTACGCAGGGGGATGTGGTGGAAAAGGACAATGCGGTCGCCCTTCTCGATGGTCGAGAGATAGGCTTCGATGAAGGCGAGCGCGTCATCGGGAACGCGGCCTTCATACATGCCGTTGCCGCGATAGGACGGTTCCTCCCGGCCAGCGTCGAACCCCTTGTAGTCCACATTATCGACCGCGATGAAATGCACGCCCCCATAGCTCCATGCATAGGTCGGCGGACCGATCAGGCGCTTGTAGGTTTCCAGCGAGTAGCGGTCATCCGGGCTCAGGAAGTTGAGCTCATGATTGCCCGGCACATTGAAAACGGGCACGCCCATCTGGCTCATGATCCGGTTGTAGCGGGGGAACAGCGCAAGGTCATCGAACATGATATCGCCGATGGTGACGGCGAATGCCGCCTCTGTGCCAATCAGTTCCGCCACCACGTCGTCGCGGATGAAATCCACTTCCATGTCGGATTGCGGCTGCGTGTCAGCGAAGAGGATGACCTCGAAGGGGCCGCTTTCGTCCTGGGCGACAAGGGGGAAGTCGATGGCCTCGGGCAGGGGGCCGGTCGGCGCCAGCCCGGGATACCGCAGCTTGAGTGCTTCAGGCGTGCCCTGAGGTGCGTGGATGTAATGGAAGCGGGGCAGCATCTCGGCGGACATCGGTGTGCGGTAGCCGGTCGGCTTGATCACGAAGATGATGTCGCCATCGCGCGTCTCGATCCTGTAGCCGCCATCTTCACCGGTCGTGGCAATGTCACGGCCATTGGACACATGGATGCCCTGCAGGCGCGGCTCGCCGTCATCCAGGGTTCCATTCAGGTTGAGATCCTCGAACACCGTACCGCGGGCCGTTTCCGCGAGGGCGCCGGCTGACAGGGCAACCGTCAACAGTGCCGCGGCCAGAAGCACAGAAAGCTTTCGGTGACTGGCGCGTCCGTTGATGAACCCTTTCGGGCTCTTTACGGCGATAGACATGGGGGCCTCCCGGAATGTGCCTTGGTGCGGTTGTTCCGGGTAACAGTCATGACGCGTGCGTTTGACGATGCGGTGACACTTGATCTGGCGGGCGATGGCGGCTGCTAGAACTCCGCCCAGAAGCTGACCAGGGCGCCTGACTCCCGCACGATCTCAGCACCGCTCAACGTCTGTATGGCCCCGAGCTGGACGTGCCGCCCGGGGGCAAATGTCCAGCGCAGGGAGGCGATGCCTTTCTGGGACCGGTAATGGCTGAAGGGTGCCTCGGCCTTGCCGACCGTCACCGTGGTCTCGCCCTGAAGCAGCACCAGCCAGTCGTCTGAGAGCGGAATGCCATAGGTCAGGTCGAAGCGGATCTCGTCCGGTGCCTTGCCGCCACGGTGGCGGTAGGCCAACTGGCTGTCGGTGAACCCGGGTAGCCATAGGATGCCTTCGGGCTCGCCCTGCAGCAGGCGCAGATCATAATCCGCATGTCCCGAACTCAGGAGCGGGTTGCCTGGGCGGTGTTCCCGCAACGGCAGAAGGATGGTGGCTTGTGCGGAGATGACGGTGCCACTTTCAAACTGCCAGAGCCGTGTGCGGGCGCCGAGGTCGAGGCCGGAAAACCCCCGCTGGCGATCGCCGCCGGAGATGGTGTCCTGCCAGGCGAGCCGGCCGATAAGAGTCGTGCTGTCGCGCCAGCCGGTTTCGAGATAGGCGGCAAGTTCAGTTTTCTCGAAGCCTGCCCCGCTCCGGGGGCGCCCGCTGGCCGTCAGGCGGTTCGGGGCGCCGGTAATGGCCAGGGTGGAGATCAGCAGCGTTTCGTCCTTGGCGCGCGGCCAGGCGCCTGCCTCGGCGTGCTGCGACAGCCCGGCACCGAACAATGCGCTGGCAGCGAGCAAAAGGGCGCGCGGCCGCGCACGGCCGTGCGCTGCGCGACATCTGTCAGGTCTGGTCCCGCAACCCCAATCGGTCATCTGGCGCCCCCCAAGACGCTCGGATGTTCTCGTTATTGGTGTGAACGGTAGCAGAAATGATCTGACGCGCCAGTGTGCTGGGTGTCAGGCGGCGAAACGGCGGTTGTCATGCCATCGCTTGAGGGCCCGGCCGGTGAGGTAGAGCACCGCCGCTGCGGCAATTCCTGCAAGATTGGCGGCAAGGTCCGACAGGGAGGCGGATCGGCCGGGCACCAGCACCTGCGCCACCTCGATGCCCACGCTCAGCAGGAAGGCAGCCGCCAATCCGCCCCAGGGGCGGTGAGGCAGGCTCATGGCGAAGAGGAGGCCGATGACCAGGAACGCGACGCCATGGGCTGCGTATTGCAGTTCATCCGGCGGGCCGCCATAGGGCAGCAGGGCCAGGGCAATGGCACCGCCCGCGGCTGCGAAGGCGAGCAGGACGATGGCGGTGGGAGACAGGACGCGCACGAAAATCCCCTGGAAAGGCAGCTCAATGGGTGTGTCGGGCATTGGATGCAGGCACTGTGGGCCCCGGTGGCCTGCCAATCGGTTAACCAAGCCCGAGATCCATGACGGATCAGTGAACACATCTCTCTCAGCAAGCTGTGAAGCGCCGCGCGCGGCTTGTGATTGGGCGCGCGCGCCGTGACTTGCCACACTCTCTGCCAGGTTTTCCAGCGGGCCTGATTTTTGCCATGCCCGCTCATCCGGCAGGGAGCTCATGCCATGCTGTCCCAGACGATCCTGATGTCCCGGCTGTCGGCGAAGATCGCCATCTCGGCGTTTCTCGTGCTTGTGGCGCTGTTGTTTACCGCGCCAGCCCATGCTGCCAAGGATCCGGTCTATACCGGTTTCTTCAGTAGCGTCGCCGTCGGCGGCTATGACCCGGTGGCCTATTTCACCGAAGGGCGGCCGGTCGAAGGCTCGGATGACTTCGAGACCGACCATGATGGCTACACCTACCGGTTCTCCAGCCAGGCCAATCTCGATGCCTTCATTGCAGAGCCTGAAGCCTATCTGCCGCAATATGGCGGCTATTGCGCCTGGGCTGTGGCGCAGGGCTCGACTGCATCCACCAATCCGCACAACTGGTCCATCGTCGATGGCAAGCTCTACCTGAACTATGACGACGCTGTTCAGGCGCGCTGGGAGAAGGACATTCCCGGCAATATCAGCAAGGCCGATACCAATTGGCCACAGGTTCTCAACTGAAGGCGGGCCTGTCCCCGACTTGCTGCTGACGTGGCAGGCTCATCCGCCCTGGTCCGGCAGCGGGGCAGGGGAAGGGGCTTTCGGCATCGCCGTCACTGCGCTTGCCGTATACGGTCCGGCGGTCGTATCAGTGGGGAATGTTCAAGCAGGCGTTTTCCCGGCTTCAGGCCGTCTTCCAGTCCCCGGCCGCCCCGCAGGCGGCGGTGCCCGAAGGAACGCGCGTCTATGCCGTCGGCGACATCCATGGCCGCGCGGATCTGCTGGACCGCCTGCATGACATGATCCGCGCCGATGCGGCACAGGCACCCGAGGGGACGCGCCTCGTGGTCGTTTATCTCGGCGACTACGTGGATCGCGGGATGGACAGCAAGGGCGTGATCGACCGGCTGCTCGGTACGCCGCTGCCGGGCTTCGAGGTGGTGTCCCTCAAGGGCAATCACGAGGACGCATTTCTCAAGTTCATGTCCGAGCCGGCCTTCGGCCGCGAGTGGAAGTATTACGGCGGGCTTGAGACCCTGATGAGCTACGGCGTCCGCGCCCTGCCGCTCAAGGATGAGCCAGAGGCCTTCATCGCAGCGCGTGACGAACTGGCGGAGCTGATGCCCGAGGCACACCGTACCTTTCTCGATACGCTGCGCGTCAGCCACGAGGAGGGCGGCTATTTCTTTGCCCATGCCGGCGTGGCACCGGGCGTGCCGCTCGGTGAGCAGGCGCCGGAGGATCTCATGTGGATCCGTGATGAGTTCCTGCAGGCCGACGGTGATTTCGGCAAGGTCGTGGTGCACGGCCATACGCCAGAGGAGGAGCCCGTGGTGCGCCGCAACCGCATCGGCGTCGACACCGGGGCCTATATCACCGGCACGCTTACCGCGTTGGTGCTCGACGGCCAGGACTATCGATTCCTGTCGGCCCGGCAGGCCTGAGAGGGGCCTGGCAGCCCCCAATAGAGCACAGGTGAGGATTAGTCCCTTTTGTGTCCGGATCGGCACATTTGTGGGCGAATTAACGGTGTTGCCCGGCTTTCTGTTGTTCCTGCGCGGCTTTCTACGGTAACGTTCTGGTAATCAATTTGAACTTGGGAGTTGCCGCCATGCGCCGCATCCTTTTCGCCGTGGTTAGTGCGGTTCTGTTGTCCCTTTCGGCTGTCAGCGGCGCGTCCGCGCAGGCTGGCGACACCGCCGTGGTTCTGCCTGAGGGCGTCGACTCGATGGTCATCACCGTCAACGGTGTCGAGACCACCGTCACGCAGGGGAGCGTCATCCCGGCCGGTGCCACGATCAGCACGCCGTCGCCGCTGTCCGTCACGCTTGCCGACGGCAGCTCTGTCAATGTTTCTGCTGGGGCATCCTTCAGCGTTTCCTCGTCACCGTCCGGTGGCGTGTCCGTGTCCGTCACCTCGGGCCAGGTTAGCGTTGCCTCCAATACCGGCACCCCGGTCACGGTGACCCTGCCCAATGGCACCTCCATCTCGGGCAACAATGTGAGCGGCAGTGTCGGCGCCGACGGCACGGTGAGCGTTGCCTCCAATTCCGGTCCCGCCACGGTGACCACGCCGTCGGGGTCCCAGTCGGTCAATCCGGGCACGGTTACCTCGGTCAATTCCACGGGCGGCACGTCGACGTCGCAGGGCTCAATCAACGTTGCAGGCGCCGGGCCGCAGACGCCCACAGCCACGGTCCCGACGCCGCCGGCGCCCACCCCGCCGACCCCGACGGGCAACCCCAACAACAATGTCACGCCGGTGAATGTGACGGTTGTCGAAAACGCCAACCAGACCGGCAGCCAGCAGTCTCCGACACCGTAACGGTCGGGCCTCAGGCAATATTCTATAAACGGGGCTCCTGCGGGGGCCCCGTTTCGTTTATGCCTGCTTCCATTCCATGCCCCCATTTACCAGCCCGTATTCAGATGGTGTTCATGGGCGTGTTGGTGGGATAAGTCTTCTCAAGGATCATCCGGCATTTCAGGAGTATGTGTCGTGACTTCGGTATCCCGCGCCAACAGCTCATCCGTGCTTCAGCCGGCCCTCGGGCTGCTGGTGCTCGCGTTTTCACTGGTCGTTCTGATCGGGGGGGCTGCGGCGCAGACTGCGGACCGGCTTTCGCGTGACATCGAGTATCAGCTCGATGCCGGCGACCGGGTTCGCGTGATCGTGTTCAACGAGCCTGACCTGTCCGGCGAATTTGAGGTGGACGGCACCGGCGTCGTGTCCCTGCCGTTGATCGGCAAGGTGAGTGCCTGCGGACTGACGGCTCGTGACTTCGAGGATGCCATCGCCACGGCCTTGCTGGACGGCTACCTGAAGGACCCGCGCGTCAGCATCGAAGTGCTGAATTTCCGCCCATTCTACATCATCGGCGAAGTCGAGAACGGCGGAGAATACGACTACGTACCTGACATGACGGTGCTGAACGCGGTGGCGCTGGCCGGCGGCTATACCTACCGGGCGGATGACCGCCGTGTGTACATCACCCAGGCAGGTGCGAATTCGGAAGTGGAAGTCCGGCTGGATGAGGGCGCCGGCATCCAGGTGCTGCCCGGGGACATCATCCGTGTGCCGGAGCGGTTTTTCTAAGCCGGGGCATGGCTCCGGGTGGGCAGAGGAACTAATCCTTTCGGCCTAGAAACTACCCCGTAGAGCTGCCGGATTTGTGACTCTTCAGCAACATAGCCAGGGCGCGCAGCTGTAAAACCGGATTTCACGAGTTCTGGCCGCAGTATTGGACTGGGACGATTTGCACGTCTCTGCTAAGACTTCTCCAGCTTTATCGTTAAGGTGTAATCTTGCCGTGGCAGGATTTGACGACCGCAATTGAGCCGGTCGGAAACTAGGTTTGGGGGCTTGAACCATGTCGAAGCGCTTGCTTGCAGTGCTTGTGTCATCCGTCGCACTTGGCTGGACGGGGGTCGCAATGGCGCAGGATGCGCAGCGCGGTGTCGGCGTCGCCGATCGCGAGCGTCCGGATTATGACCCCATCGGCATCCGCGCTGGTGGTTTCATCGTCTACCCGTCCATCACCGGCTCGGTTGCCTATACGGACAATCTGTTCAAGCAGGACACCAACGAACAGGACGATGTGGTTTTCGCCGTCACTCCGGCGGTGTCGGTCGAGTCCCAGTGGAGCCGCCACGCGCTCAATCTGGCTGCAGATCTGACCACCAAAGCCCATGACGAAAACGACAGCGACGATGTGACCGATTACAGCTTCGGTGCTGACGGTCGTCTGGATGTCACGCGGGATTCCTACGCAGCTGCCGCGGTCGGCTACCGCCTCTATCACGAAGATCGCGGGTCGCCCGACCTTCCGGCCCAGGCCGCCGAACCCACCGAGATCGAGGAGTTCGGGGCGGATGTGTCCTACACCCACCGCTTCAATCGCCTGTCGCTGCGTCCGGCCTTTTCCTATCGCGATCTTGATTTTGATGACGCCGGCCTGATCGGCGGTGGTCAGATCAACAATGATGATCGCGACCGCGACATCAAGGAATACGCCCTGCGCGTCGGTTACGACGTGTCTCCGGCATTCCAGGTCTTCGCTGAAGGCCGTTACAACGAGATTGAGTACGACAACCCGGACGATGTGCTGGGCGGCGGTACTGCTTTCCGCGACTCCGACGGCTATGATGCCCTTGTCGGCACCAGCTTCGACCTTGGGGCGCTTGCCCGTGGTGAACTGGCTGTCGGTTACACGGAGCAGGACTACGACTCGAACCTCCTGCAGACGGTTGACGGCTTTGTCTATGAAGGCAGTGTCGAGTGGTTCGTGACCGATCTCACCACCATCAATGTGGGTGGTGCCCGCACGGTCGAGGAAACCACGCTGACGGGTGCCGCCGGTTACCTGGCCACCAGCGCAGCCGTGGGTGTCGATCATGAGCTGCGCCGCAATATCCTCGTGGGCGCGGACGCGTTCTATTCCAACAGCGACTACGAAGGCATCACCCGCGAAGATGACGTCTATGGCGTCGGCGTGGATGGCACCTACCTGCTCAACCGGAACTTCCGCCTGACCCTCGAATATGATTTCGAGACTCGCGAGTCCGACGCGGCGAATTCCGACTACGACCAGAACACGGTCATGCTGTCACTTCGTGCGGCGCTCTGATTGACTTCCCGGCGCCGGGCAGTTCCGCTGCCTGCGCCGGGAACGTGCATCCTGGATGTTCGGTTGCAGACACCCGCTATTGCCGCACCAGGCCGGGAACCAGACCTGCCCAAGGCTTGATGGCAGATGCGGTGCCGAGGCAATGCGGATGCAGGGCAGATGCACAGGCAGCGGGCAGAACGCCTTTGAACCCTATTGATCTGGCAACTCTGCTTCCGGTTTCCCCATGAGTCATACAGCTTCCCCAGCTTCCCGCCCCGCCGGGCCCGATTTCGACGGGCCGGGCGACCAGGAACAGCTGTTCGATGTGCGGCACATCTTCAATGTCCTGCGCCGGCGCCTCTCGGTCATCTTCGGTACCATGGCGGTGATCACCGGCATCACGCTTCTGGTCGTCTTCCAGCTGACGCCTCAATTCACCGCCACCTCCCTCGTCCTGATTGATCCGCGCGAGCAGCAGGTCGTGGATATAGAGGCCGTCATGTCCGGCCTGCCGCCGGACAGTGCCGCGATCGACAGTGAGGTTGAAGTGCTTCGGTCGCGAACGCTGGCGGCTCGGGTCGTGGACCAGCTTGAGCTCGTGGCGGATCCTGAATTCAACAGCGCGCTTACTGAGCCTGGATTGCTGGCCGCGCTGGATCCACGGCGCTGGTTTGGCTCGGATCAGCCTGTTGAGGAAGCGACGCGCGATCAGCGTGAGACCAACCGGGTGATCGATGCCTTCCAGGACCGCCTCAGCGTCGGCCGGCGGGGGCTTACCTATGTGATTTCCATTTCCTTCCGTTCGCCGGATGCCCGGAAGGCTGCCCTGATCGCCAACACGGTCGCTGATCTGTATGTGCTTGAGCAGCTGGAAGCGAAATACGAGGCAACGCGGCGTGCGAACGAATGGCTCAACGACCGCCTGTCCGAATTGCGGGCCGAGGTCCGCGCGGCGGAAGAAGCTGTCGAAATTTTCCGTACCGAGAACAATCTTGTCAGCGCGAGCGGGCTTACGGTCAATGAACAGCAGCTTGCAGAGCTGAACGGCCAGTTGATCCTTGCACGTGCGGACCTTGCGGAGAGGGAAGCGAAGTTCAATCGCTACCGGGAACTGCGCCGCACGGGAACGGGGGCGGATACGCTTGCGGATGTGCTGCAATCACCGGTGATTGCCCAGCTCCGCCAGCAGGAGGCTGAGGTCACGCGCCGCCTTGCCGAGCTGTCATCCCGCTATGGCGATCGCCATCCCGAGATGATCAAGGTGCGTGCCGAGCGGCGCGACCTTGCCGTTGCCATTGACCGGGAAGTCAGCCGTACCGTCGCCAATGTCGAGAACGAAGTAGCCGTCACGCGTACGCGTGTTGCCTCTCTCGAAAAATCCCTGCGCGAGCTCGAAGGGCGCAGCGGGGAAGGGGGGCTGAAGGAAGTCAAGCTGCGTGAACTGGAAAGCGACGCGCAGGCGGTGAGTTCCCTTTACGAGTCTTTCCTTGAGCGGTTCCGGCAGACGTCGGAGCAGACCGATCTTCAAGAAGCGGATGCGCGCATCCTCTCGCAGGCGACCGTGCCGACCAGTCCGAGTTTTCCGCGCAAGGGTCTGTTTCTTGTCCTGGCGCTTTTCGCCTCCGGCGGTCTCGGCGTGGCCCTGGCCTTCCTGCTCGAACATCTGGATGACGCGTTCTCATCTGTCAGCCAGCTGGAGAAGGGCCTGGGCCTGCCCCATCTCGCGTCCGTCCCGGATGTGGCGGCTGATGTTGGGTCGGCCATCGCAGCACCGTTCGACATCATTCTGAAGCGTCCGCTGTCTGCCTATACGGAATCCTTCCGCGCCCTTCGGTCCGCCATTGCCCTGTCCAATGTCGATCAGCCGCCCCGTGTCGTCCTCGTGACGTCTGCGCTGCCTGCGGACGGCAAGACGACAACCGCCATTTCACTGGCGCGGGCTTCGGCATCAGCCGGCGTGCGGACAGTGCTTCTTGATTGCGACCTGCGGCGCCCCAACGTGCACAAGAACCTCAAGGGTGGCAGCGGAACAGGTCCTGCGGCCGGTATCGTCGAGGTGCTGGCCGGGCAGGCTGAGCTTGACGATGCGCTGATCACCGATGAGCCGTCGGGGCTGTCCTACCTGCCTGTGAAGGCCGGTGCTGCCAACCCGCCTGATCTTCTTGGCTCCAAGCACATGGAAAACCTTCTCGCGTCTCTGCGTGAGACGTTCGACATGGTGGTGATTGACTCTGCGCCTGTGCTGCCGGTCGTTGACAGCCGGGTGCTCTCGCGCCGCGTCGACAAGACGCTCTTCGTCGTGCGCTGGCGCAATACGCCCCGCGATGCCGCAGGCAATGCCATCAAGGATCTCACCGAGGCGGGCGCTGATATCGCCGGCGTTGTGTTCGAGCGGCTCGATCTGAAAAAGCAGAAGAAATACACCTACGGCGACAGCGGGTACTACTACGGCCGGTACAGCAAGTATTATGTGAACTAGGCGTCGGGGGGCGCAGGGGCCATGCAGATAAGCAAGGGCGTCGTGGTAGAGCGCGTTGTGCCGGTCACCGCGGTCGCAGCACTGTTCCTGGTATTGATCAGGCTGCTTGGTCTGCTGACGCGACCTTGGGCCTATCGGGGTCTGGGCACCGCCAGCCGTCTGCTGTCACGCGTCTTCCCGCCCCAGCCCGTGAACATTCATTTCGTCAATGGCGGTGTGATGCGTGTCGACCTGCTTGATTATTATTGGTCACGCATGGTGCTGCCCGGCGTCGACTATGAGCCGGAGATCGTGTCTTTCCTCGACAAGACGATGTCCGGAGATTTTCTGTTCATCGATTGCGGCGCGAATATCGGGTTCTGGAGCATCCTGCTGGCGCCGCATGTGGGCGCGGGGCAGGTCGTCTCCATTGAAGCGGCACCTGCGACGTTCTCGCGGCTCGATGAAAACCGACAGCTCAATGGCGGGTCATTCGATATCTTCAATTATGCCATTGCGGCCCAGTCCGGGGATACGGTGCCGTTCTTCATCGGTACCGGCCATGCGGCTGCCCATGTGCAGCTGGATGGGGCGCAGGGCGGAAACACTGTCAGTGTCGAGACGAAATCGGTCGATGATCTGTTTGATGACCTCTTTCCCGGCGGGTCCTCTCTCCCCGTTGTGATCAAGCTGGATGTCGAAGGGCTTGAGATAGACGCCTTGAAGGGGGCTGACAGGCTCCTGTCCCGGAGTGACGTCTGTGTCATCTATGAGTGCCATGGTGCGGATACGGCCTGCTCGGCTACCGCGCATCTGCTGGCAGATGAGCGTTTCGACGTGTTCGAGATCGATAGTGACATCCGGCGCGTGGCCAGTGTGGCCGACGCGCTGGCGCTGAAGACGAATCCGCGTGTCGGGTACAATTTCGCAGCTGTCCGGCGCGGCAGTGCCATGTCGGCCTGAGGGGGCGTCTGTGCGGGGATCAAGGCGCATCGCAGGATGATCAGTAAGCTGACATGGTATGCGCGCAGGCTCATGGCCATGAGCCCTGCGGAAGTCCTTCACCGGGTCGGCGAGGTGCGTGCCAAGGCCCGCGGACGTGCGTTGCAGGGGTGGGACAGATATGCCCTTGCCGATGGCCCGCTGCCGGTCTTTCCGGTGGATATCCCGGACAGCGGGTTGCCCGATAGCTTGCGGCAGGCAGCAGATGCCGCCTTTGTGCAGACGAATACATCGAGCTGGACGTTTCTGGGCGTGACCTGGCCCGGGTCGGACTCAGGCGATGATGTGTGGCACCTGGACCCGTCCACTGGCCGCCACTGGCAGTCGGATGCGTATTGCTTCGACATTCCCTACCGTCATGCTGATGGCTTCGGCGATATCAAGCATGTGTGGGAAGTCAATCGTCTGCAGCATCTGGTGCCGATTGCCGCATTGGCGCGGTGCGAGGGGCGCGAGGATGCACGTGAACTCTGCCTCCGGCAGATCGAAAGCTGGTTGCGGGCGAACCCGCCTTTCGAGGGCGTCAACTGGTGCTCCGGTATCGAGTTGTCGTTGCGCGTGGTCAGCCTCGTTCTGGTCATCAGCCTGCTCGGGCCGGAGACCATACCCAAAGCTCTTGCCTCGCGGCTCAGGGCCGCATTGCATGCCCATGGTGTTTGGCTCAATCGCTACCCATCCCGTTTCTCGTCCGCCAACAATCACCTGATCGCGGAAGCCGTCGGCCTGTTCGTTCTGGGATCACTGCTTGCTGATGCGCCTGAGGCATCACGCTGGGCCGCCTATGGCCGCGCTGTCCTGATCGAGGAAGTTGAGAAGCAGATCCATGCCGACGGGGTCGGCGCGGAGCAATCGCCTACCTACACGGCCTTCACCGTGGAAATGTACCTGCTGGCTCTTCGGCTTGCCCGTTATCAGGGTGATCCGTTCCCTGAGCATGTGTCAGCGCGGCTTGCGGCTTGTGCCCGGCATCTGCGCTGGATCACGGATGAGGGCGGCGCTCAGCCGCGCATCGGCGATGATGATGAAGGGCGGGTGATCATTTCAAGCCCCGGGGAGGACGCGGCCTATGTCTCCTCCGTGCTCGGGCGCCTGGCGGCAGCCGTCAATGCTCCTGATTGCGCACCGCCCGCGGCTGCGTTTCAGGATGCTGAGGGCAAGCGCCGGATGCATATGCGCGATCTCGTGCTCGGGGCGCCGCTGGTCGGCTCCGTGTCGCCCGCGGGAACAGCCGTTTTTGACGAGGGCGGGTACACGGTTTTCCGCCGTGACATGTCCGGCCGACACGTGATCGCCGTGCTGGATCACGGCCCGCTGGGCTATCTCTCCATCGCGGCCCATGGACATGCGGACGCCTTGGCGCTCTGGCTGCATGTGGACGATGTTCCGGTACTCGTGGATGCGGGCACCTACCTCTACCATGCGGGTGGGGCCTGGCGGGACCGCTTCCGCGGGACAGCAAGCCACAACACGCTGGCCCTGGACGAGGCGGATCAAAGCCGTATCGCAGGCCCGTTCAACTGGTCCCGCAAGGCCCGGGCCTGGCGGGTCGCGGATCCGTCACCTACGGATGACGTCCAGACCGTGATCGCCTGCCATAACGGGTATGAACGGAGCCACGGGGTTCTTCACCGGCGGACCGTGTCGATTGAGCCTGAGTGCCTGCGCGTCATCGATGGGCTGGAAGGCAGCGTGACATGCCCCGGATCCGATGCCACGCTGCGCTTTCTGGTCAATCCGGACCTGGCCGTCACCCAGATGCCGTCAGGCAGTGTCCAGATACTGCGCGGCGCGGAAGTGCTTCTTGAGGTTGAGGCAAGCGCTGCCATCTCCCTTGAAGCTGCCCCCATTTCCCGGCGCTTCGGGGAGCGCGAGGAGACGACCGCAATCGTCATGACGCTGGCTGCGGATAGTCTGGAGACGGTGCCACACGAAACCTGCCTGCGCGTGCCTGGTGTGCCGGGGCAGGGGGATGAAGAGGCCGCGGTACCATGAATGACATGCCATCAACCAAAGGGCCTGCCGCCTGGCCACGCCAGCGCCTTGTCGGTCTGCAGAACTTTGCGCACCGGCTGAACCGGTATGCGATCACCCGCCCCCTGGCACGGCTGATCGAGCTTGTGATCCGGCTGGTCTATGGTGCCTACATGCCTGCAGCCGCGACCATTCACCGGTCTGTGCATTTCGGCCATAACGGCCTTGCGGTCGTCGTCAACCGGGCTGCGATCATCGAAGAGGGATGCTTTGTCGGCAGCCACGTGGTGCTCGGCGGCCGGGCCCCTCATCCGGGCGCGCCGCGCCTTGAGCCGGGGGCGGCAATCCATACGGGCGCGAAGGTGCTGGGACCGATAACCATTGGCCGAAACGCCGTTGTCGCGCCAAACGCGGTTGTGCTTGAAGATGTGGCGCCGTGCCACCTTGTGGGTGGTGTGCCGGCCAGGATCCTCCGGGAGGGGGATCAGTAATGGGTGCTGTGTGCGCCAGTTATGACGGAAACGGGGACTTCAGTCATGAGCCTGCCTGACCTGATCGAGTACCGGAAGAACCGCTACAGCCAGAATGGCGAGGACGGGGTTATCGCCGAGATTTGCCGGCGCTGGGGCGTGACCAGCGGATGGTTCTGCGAGTTCGGCGCGTGGGACGGCAAGTATGGGTCCAATTGCTACTCCCTGCTGCTCGACGGCTGGCGTGGCGTGATGATCGAAGGCGAGGAAGACCGCTTCAAGGTATTGCAACGGATGGCCGGGCGGTATCAGGACCGGCTGGTCACCAGGTGCGCCTTTGTAATGTCGGATGGCGGGCCCAACAGCCTCGACAACCTGTTGCGGGATACCGGCATTCCCCGTGACTTCGAGGTCCTCAGCGTCGACATCGACAGCTACGACTATCATGTCTGGCAGTCATTCACCGAGTTCAGGCCGCGTCTGGTTATCATCGAGATCGACAGCAGCACGCTGCCGGGAGAACACTTCATCCATGAGGGCACGGCGCGGCTGACGAGTTTTTCCGCCATGGTGGAGCTCGCCGCCCGCAAGGACTATTCCCTTGTCTGCCACACGGGGAACCTGTTCTTCGTGGCCAATGAGCATCTGGAGGGGCTGCAGATCGATCCGGACCTGCTCGCTCATCCCGAACGTCTGTTTATCCGGGACTGGGTCAATCCCACGCGCCTGTCCACCTTCGCGCGCAAGGTGCGGAACATGACCTGGCAGCGGGCGGTGACAAAGGTGGAAAACAATCTGCGGGAGATGATGCGCTGACCCCACGGGGCGTTCGCTTCAGTCGGCAATGGGCAAACTCGTTTCCTCAGCGGGCCTGCTGGTCCTCATAAGAGTGCTTGGCATCGGTATCCAGGCACCGGTGGTGATCTGGCTGGCGCGTACATTGCCGATCGTTGAAATGGGCGTGTTCTCCGTTGCCTATGCCTATCTCGGCCTGGTGCGTTATCTCGGCCCCCTTGGGCTCGACCAGATTGCTCTGCGGCGCATCGCGCAGGACCTGCCGCGGGGGGGTGCACCCATCCCCGACAGCGCGCACCGCGTTTCCATGCATACGCTGGTTTTCGTGACCGGGCTCAATGTCGTGGCGGCCCTGCTGGCTTTCGGCATTCTGGCGCTTTGGGCGCCTGAAGGACTTACGGCGGTTGACCATCTGTCTGTCAGCCTTGCCATGCCGGCCTTTGCCCTGATCGGCCTGCTGGCCGGGCAGACGCGCGGGCTTGGCTATAACCTGCTTGCCCAGGTGCCGGACGCTATCGGTATCCATCTTGTGTTTGCCGCGCTGCTTGCGGCTTTCGCGCTGACCTCCGGTGTCGGCCTCACGACGGTTCTGTTGTGCCTGTGCGCGGCTGCCTGGATAGTGTTACTGTTCCAGGCGCTGCTCCGGGTGCGGATCGGTTTCAGGTTTCTCGCCTTTCCCGACCTTGATGCTTTGACTGGTCTGGTGAGGGAGGGGATCACCGTGTTCCAGGCGGCGCTGTTCACCGGGCTCAGCGAGCGTGCACCCATCTTTGTGACTTCCGCCGTTCTCGGGCCTGCGGCGACGGCGCTGATGGAAATCGCGATCCGCTTCGGCAATGTCGCGACCATCATCACCGGCAGTGTGGCCGCAACCCTGTCTCCCCGCTTCGCGCGCCACGCCCATGAAGGCAATCGGCAGGCGCTGCTTCAGACGCTGCTGCTGGGAGCAGTCATGGCGGCGGTGCCTGCCCTGGGGTATTTCTGTGTGCTTGTCCTCGGTGCATCGCTCGCAATCGAGCTGCTGCTGCCGGAGGCCTATGCCGACGCCTATGTGCCCATGCTGTGGATCGCCGGTGCGACGATCATCAATGCCGCGTTCGGCATTGCCAACAATGTGCTGATCATGGCGGGAGACGGGGCCAAGGTCATGTATTTCTCGCTGGGGCGGCTGTTGGTGGTGGCCGGGGGCGGCATCTTGATGGCACAGGCTTTCGGCGTGATCGGTGTTTGCGCCGCGATTATCCTCGGCACCATCGTGCGCGACGGCAGCGGCATGTTGTGGGTCCGGCGCGTCTGGAGGAGGGCATGAGCCTGTCAGCGCTCGACAATCCGCAGCATCCCCCCCGCACTCTGTCGGCCCGTTCCGGTGCAGGGCGGTTGCTGGAAGGCCGGGTCCTGGGCGTGCTCCTTGCTGCCCACGTGCTGCTTCTGCTGCTGTTCGACTATCTCGCCGCCGATATCCGTACCCTGTTTTCCGGCGGCCTGTTCGTCGGCTATTTCGGGCTGGCAGTCCTGACGCTACTGCGGCCCGGCCCGGCCCGGGAGCGGGCGCTGGCCGGTGTGGCGCTCCTGCTCCTTTCTTACTGGGCCATCGTCTGGGCAGGAGGCCTGATTGCCGGAATATCCAGCCCGGACGAATTCAATCTCGTCTTCCGTCACACCATGCCGTTCCTATGCGGGGTCGCGGTGCTGGCCTACCGCGACCGCCTGCCGCTCCGGCCCCTCATCTGGATGGCGGCGATCTTGGCCGCGGTGGCGCTTGTCTCCGCCCTGATCAATCCGCCGATCATGCTGGCCGGCACGCCGCGCTGGTATCCCTTTTCCTCGGGCGTGCATACCAGCGCCTATGCCATGGCGGCGGTGGCGCTCCTCTGCTGGGAGTATCTGAGGGTGCTGCCGCGCCGCGCCGTGTTCATGCGGGCGCTCGTTGCCCTCACGCTCGGCGCGTCGCTTCTGATGATCTACGGCTACGGCGTCCGCTCGGCGCAACTGTTCCTGGCGGCCTACTTGCTAACTGATCTTGTGGTGTTCAATCTGTTTACCCGCCGCATCGGGGCAAACCTCTTGCTTGTTGCGATGGTCGGCACGCTCACTCTGGTTCTTGCCGGCGTCAGTGTTTATGCCGCTGCTTTGGGTGTGGAGGGGCTGACGAATGTCAGTAGTGGCCGCATCGCCAATTATCTCGAGCGGCTGTCTATCCTCGCGCAAAGCGATGTTCAGGAGATCGTTTTCGGGCGAGGTCTTGGGTCCGACCTGATCGTCGTCGGTGTATGGTGGTGGGAAGCCAAAGGGTCCCACAGCGATATCCTCACTTTCCTTTGGGAAGGCGGGTTACTGGGTTTCGGGTTGATTGTGATCTATGTGGGCGCTCTATGGCGCCTTGGTAGCTTTGTGCTTGCCGCACCTCTCGTAGCTTTGATCGCAGCTAGCGCCATCAGTAATGCTTTTTTGGTCCGCCCGAACGTGGCATTTCTGCTCTTCGTCCTCTGCGCCTTTCGATTGATCATACGCAGGGATGCTCGATAGTAGTCCGGCGGTGTTTACGAGACGAGTTGTTGAACAATTGCATCGGGGAGCCGAGTTGGCCAGAAAACCAGTCGGCGGATCACACCATTCAGGAATTCTCCGAGCCCGGAGCTACCTATCCAGATAGTGTCGACTGGGGTAGGTGCTGTTCCTGATGTGTCACCGATTAGCCCTCCGGCACCATCGATCGAATTGCTCCACCCAACGGCCATGTTGTTTGGTGCCAGTGAGAGCGCAATCCGGTGGGTGCCGCCTAAAGCAGGACCGACGCTGCCAGCGTTTAGGATGAGAGCCTGACTCGCATCTTGGACCTGAGCAAGTGAGCGCCCCCCAGACCGGAGTCGAGAGACCGTGCCTGCCGCCCGCCATCGCAGCAGGTTCTGAACACCATTCTGAGCTAACTCGGCTGGCGCAACCTGCTCCCACTCCACCAGAAGCGTGGCGGCTTGGGGTGTGAGCCATGTGGGGTCCGCAAAGGTGATGGCATCCGCCGCGCGCGTTACCGGCGATGCCCCTGTGGCAATTGGTGACGTGGCGAAGGGACCGGCTTCGAGCTGCACATGCATCGGATGCTCCTGAGAAGGGCGATGCGGCGTCACGGTCACTGTCCCCGACGTGGTCAGTTCGAAGCTGAGCGGCATCTGCGGGGAAGCGGTGCCCGTGGCACTACCGGACAGTGCTGCGTGCCCCTGACCGTGTACGGACAAAGTGTATGATCCCGGAGCAAGCACAAGTGACCTTGTGGCAGGTGAACCGCTGTGAAGAAATAGGTTTTCGCGTGCTTCCTCGACCAGCAATCCACAGTTTGTGAGGCGGATCCGGTCAGGCGGGGTCTCATTCAGGTTTCCTTGCGTGTCCGCCGTCCAGCCCGGTGTCGACCGGTTGCATACAAGCAGATCAGCCGGGGACAGTCGAATGCCGTTCCGCATTGCCAGCCCGGCCGTGAAATCGATCGCCAGGGCCGCGCCTTCCGGCCACCATTTCGCAGCTGCCCTGTCCGAGGTGCAGATGCCAAGTTCGAGTGACATCATCACGCGAGTCCCACCAGGTTCTGCGCCGTGGTTCCCGTTGCCTTGACGCGGCGAATGCGGAGAGCAAGAGCGGAGCCGGCCTGTACATTGGCGAGAACCGCTTCGCTGCCATCGCGCATGACGAGGCTGATGTCACCTGATACACCCACATAGAGACCGCGCGTGACTGTCGGCAGGTCGGTATCATTGGATGGCACCACGGCAAAGGCCGTATCCGCCGGGGAAGTCAGGCCTGTTGCCACGCCTTTAAACTTGTCTGTCATGATGTGCTCACTCGCTCCGAAAAGGGACTTCAAGAGTAAAGGGGCGATGGGTGAGCGCGGATAAGTTGTCTGGATATGTGCGTGGCGACCTAACGTAATTGGTTTCCAAGACTGGGAATGAGAAACGTGAGCGTAGCTGACAAGCTCAAACACAATGCAGTCACGGATGGCTTGGTCCGCCGCCCACTGCCGTTCTATGGCCGCTTCCGTAAGATGTTGGCCCAGCTGGATGATGCAACGCTGGAAGAACGTGACCTGTTTGTTCGGGACGCTGTTCAGCGTGTAAGCAGAGATGTGGCGGCAACCGCTTATGGGCGGGGAAAACACGGCGGTAGTGAATTGCAATCTTGGCCGTTGTTGGAAAAGGAAGAGCTTCGTCGGTTTCCGCAAAGGTTCTTCAAGTCAGGCCTGTTGCCGGTGTCCACCGCCAATACGAGTGGGACGACCGGAACCCCACTGAAACTGAGGCGCTCCTGGAAATCGGTTGTCTTTGAACAGGCAGTACTCGATCACTTGGCATCGATGCGGGGTGTGGATTGGGCTTCTGCTCGTGTCGCCGTCCTGCGTGGGGACACTATTAAAGATCCGACGGACATGTCTCCGCCCTTTTGGGAGGAACGGCAGGTTGGACGCCAGCTTGCCATGTCTTGCAATCACCTCAATGCAAGAACGGTAGATTCGTACCGAGAGGTCCTGGAGGAGTTCAATCCGGAGCTGTTGTGGGTTTACCCCACTGGTCTGGACATGTTGTGTGGCCTCTCGCGTAAGGGCGATTTTTTGCTGCCAGCATTGAAGCTTGTTTTTTCCTCGTCCGAAGTCCTCGGGGACGGTGTGCGTCAATCTGTGCGTCGTCTGATGAATGTGCCGCTGTGTGATTTTTACGGCCAGGCTGAGCGCGTATGCGCTTCATATTCCTTCGATGACGCTGAGCACTATTTTCTGGCGGGCTATGGCGCGGTCGAACTCCTGTATTCGTACTCTGACGAAACGTCGGATTTCTATGAGATCATCGGCACACCATTCTGGAACCGGGCGCAGCCCCTGATGCGCTACCGCACGGGTGACTATGCGAGACTAGATAAGGGCGCGGGAGACGATGTCATCAGAGCTGTTTGTCTCGGCATTGCTCCTTTTCGCGGCGTTGCTGGCCGTTCGTCTGACTACTTGGTTTCTCCTGAAGGTGGTCACTTGATGGGAATCGACCATATCCCTCGTGGCGTCCCCCATATTGTGCAGAGTCAGTTCGTTCAGTCTGGAAGTGACGTGGAGATACGTGTTGTTCCGGCAGAGGGTTTTTCGGAAGCAGTTGTGCAGCAAATCCATCGTCAAGCCCGGTTGAAGATACCGAACTCGATGACTGTGCGGGTGGAGACAGTAGATCGGCTGGAGCGTACCGCTCGAGGCAAGGCTCCCTTCGTCATCCGTCGGGGGGCGCCTTGATGAGCCATGCCTCGGCACAGCCGCGCCTCATAGTGCTGGTTCCGGAGGAAGGGGGCGGGATCAGCCGGTTGTTCCAACAGTTGCAGCGCGGCGGCGGTCAGGATGATCGGAGCCGGCTGGAGATCGATTTTTTTCTGTCGCATGACAAGCGCCGCGGCGCGCTGTTGCGTTTCCCCGGCCGGCTCGGGCGGTTCCTGACGAGGCTGGTTCTTCGGCGGCCGGCTGCATGCCACATAAACCTCGCCAGCCGGGGTAGCACGCTTCGTAAAGCTATCTTCGCGTGGCTCTGTCGCCGCGCGTCTGTCCCCTATGTGCTTCACCTGCATGGTGGGGGCTATCGGGACTTCTTCTGCAACCTCCCAGCTCCATTGCGGAGCATCGTCCGGGCGTTTTTCCGCCGTGCGGCGCGGGTGATCGTGCTGGGGCAGGTGTGGCGTGACTTCGTTGTGGAGGTGATCGGTGTTGATCCGGCGCGGGTGGTGATCCTGCCCAATGCTGTGCACGGGCCGGACGCCGTTCCCAACCGAGACGCGCCGGGGCGGGTGCCGCAGATCTTGTTCCTGGGGCGGCTGGGGCCGGGCAAGGGGATACCGGAACTCGTGGAGGCCTTGGCGCGGGACGATATGCGGTCACTGTCCTGGCGCGCGGTGCTGGCGGGTGACGGGCAGGTAGCCGAGACGCAGGCGGCTGTTGCCGCAGCGGGTCTGGATGACCGGGTCGAGGTGCCCGGCTGGGTCGGGCCTGAGGCGGTCGAGGCGCTGCTTGCCGCGTCGGACATCCTCGCGCTGCCGTCACATGTGGAGAACCTGCCGCTGTCGATGCTGGAAGGCATGGGCTACGGGCTCTGCCCGGTGGTGACGCCGGTTGGCGCCGTGCCCGACGTCATCCGCGACGGGGAGAACGGGCTTCTCGTGCCGGTCGACGATGCCGCAGCGCTGGCTAGCGCGCTTGCGCGGCTTGTGTCCGACACCGAATTGCGTGACAGGCTGGCTGTGCAGGCGCGGGCGGATTTCGAAGTGTCCTACGATATCCGTCACTACCGGGGGAAACTGGAGGCAATCTACCTGGACGTGCTCGGCGAAGCCGGTCAGCGCAGCGCGCGCTGATAGGCGGCGATGAGCGTGTCCACCTGGTGGGACCACGACAGTTCCTGCTCCACGCGCCGGCGGCCGAAGGTGCCCATGGTGGCGCAACGGTCCGGGTCGGCCAGCAGCTCCAGGATCTTGTCGGCCATGTCTTTGGGGTCATTGGCGCGGGCGTAGAGCGATGCTTTGCGGGCGGAGAAGCGGCCTTCGGTCACGTCGAACTGCACGATCGGCTTTTCGAATGCCATGTATTCCATGATCTTGTTCATGGTGGACTTGTCGTTCATGTCGTTCACCCTGTCAGGGTTCACGCACACATCCGCCGTGGACAGCACCTCGAACAGATCGCGGTCAGGGGCGCGGCCGGTGAAGGTGACGTGGTCCGACAGGCCCATCTCCGCGGCCATGCGCTTGAGCGGCTCAAGGCTCGGCCCGCCGCCGACGAGGCAGAACTGAATGTCCTCGCGGCCGCGCTCATGGACAATGTGGCTGGCGGCCTCCAGCAGCAGGTCTATGCCTTCCTGGTCCCCCATCACGCCCACATAGCCGACCAGCCTGTCGCGGCCGTTCTTCCAAGCGTCATTGGGCGGCAGGCGTTCCAGCCGGCTGAGATCCGGACCCGAACGCACCACGAAGACATCGTCGGCCGCCATCCCGCCACGCTCCATGGCGATGGTCTTGTAGCTCTCATTGGTGGCGATTGAGACCCGCGCCGTGCGGAAGGTCAGCTTCTCGAACAGAACCATCAGTTTCCAGAAGACGTCGCGGCGGTTGAATTTCGCCTCGTAGAGTTCCGGGTTGATGTCGTGGTGGTCGAACAGGTAGCGCACGCCGAACAGCTTGAAAGGCAGTGCCACGAGGAAGATCAGGTCCGGCGGGTTGCAGCCATGGATGATGTCGAAGCCGCGCGAGAAGAACACGCGCCAGGCCAGAACCGTCTCCCAGAACAGGGCTGCGCCATATTCCGCGAGGTATCCCAGCGCGCCGCTGGCATCCAGTGGCAGGCCGTGGCGGTAGACGTGGATGCCTTCCAGAACTTCGTGGCGCGCCTCGAACCCCTTGCCGGTCGGGCAGATGACCGACACGTCCGCGCCTGCGGCCTTCAGGGTGCGCGCCTCGTGCCACACGCGGCGGTCGAACGGGACAGGCAGGTTTTCGACAATGATAAGGACGCGCCGTCCTTCGAGCGGGCGGGTCTCCAGAAGGCGCAGCATCCAGTCCGGCGTGCTGGTGTCCGTTTTCACAGAGGGAGAACTCGGCGTCTGGTCGGGCATTGAGGTGTCCGGAGGAAGAAACGTGCGGGTCGGGAAGTGTCAGGCGATGGTGCCGATGTCCACGACCGGAATGTCAGGAGCCAGGTCAAGCTTCTTGATGGTGGCATTGGCCGCAATTACCAGATCATAACTGCCCGCCTCCGCCGTGGCTTTGTCCACCAGGAGGGAATCCAGGCTGGGCAGGTGAGAATAGGCATAGCCGAGATTCTGGCCGATTAGCTTCGAGGCATCCAGGTTTGCGTCATAGATCGACAGGGTGAAGCCTGCCTGCAGCAGCTGGCGAGCCATGTCGAGGTTCGGGCTCTCGCGAAGATCATCCGTACCCGTCTTGAAGGCGAGGCCTGCCAGGAGCACGCGAGCGCCTTGCGGAAGGGCAGCCGCGATGCGTTCGAACTGATAGCGCTTGTGCGCCTCATTGGAGCGGATCAGGGAGTCGACAAGATGGGTGTTGGCGCCGATGTCGGTCGAGATGTGCTGCAGTGCCCGCACATCCTTCGGCAGGCATGAGCCGCCAAAGGCGCCTCCCGGTCGCGTGTAATAGGCTGAAATGTTGAGCTTGGTGTCCGATACAAATATCTCGTGCACCTTGCGCGCGCTGATATCCAGCTGCTGGCAGATGCGGCCGATCTCGTTGGCGTAGGCCACCTTCACCGCGTGCCAGGTATTATCGACGAATTTCGTGATCTCGGCTTCGCGGAAGCCTGTGTAGAACACCGGAGCCTCGATGCCTTCATGCAATGCATCGAGATTGGCGCAAGGCTGCCCGTCACGGGTGCCGATCACGATCTTTGGCGGGTTGAAGTAGTCATGCACGGCCGAGGCTTCGCGCAGAAATTCAGGATTGTATGCCAGTTCGACCTTGGCCATCCCGTCTTCGCCCAAGACGCCTTCAAAGATCGGCGTGATGAGCTGGTCGATCGTGCCTGGACGGATAGTCGAACGATAGGTGACCGTTAGCGGCGTGGTGCGCCGGGCAGTCTTCAGGGTGGTTGCGATCTGGCGGCTTACATCCACGATGTAGCGCATGTTGTGGGAGCCGTCGGGTGCGCTTGGTGTGCCGACACAGACAATGGCCATGTCGCAGGCGGCCAAATCATCTCCGATCGTGGTCGTCGCGGTGATCCGTCCTGCATCCAGCGCCTGGCGCAGGAGATCGCCGAGACCGGGCTCGGTGATCGGCGGATCGCCGGCAAGCAGGCTGTCGATCTTGGTGTCGCTTACATCAATGCCGATGACATCGTGCCCCTCGCTCGCAATGCAGCAGGCTGCCGTGCAGCCTACATAGCCGAGGCCGAAAATCGCGATCCGCATGGGAACTCCGTCTTGAGAGTAGTGGCGCGCGCGGGATGGCAAAGCATCGGGAAAGGCCCCGCGCGGTGACGTGAATTGAGAGGTCGGGTCAGTAGGCCGCTTTCTGGAAGAAGACGACAAAAACCGTTTGTACAAGGATTTTGATGTCGAGCCAGAGGGACCAGCTGTCGATGTATTCGAGGTCACACCGGATGCGTGCCTTCATTTTTTCCGGTGTCTCCGTTTCCCCGCGGAACCCGCGCACCTGTGCCAGCCCTGTGATGCCGGGCTTTACGCGATGGCGATTGGCATAGCGCTCGATCAGTTCAGAGTAATGCGCGTTGTGGGCTAGGGCGTGCGGGCGCGGCCCTACCAGGGACATGTCGCCGCGCAGCACGTTGAGGAGCTGCGGCAGCTCGTCGAGGCTTGTGCGCCGCAGGATCGCCCCGAGCCGGGTGATGCGCGTATCCCGTTTGCCGGCCTGGGTCACGGTCGCCCCGTCTTCCATCACGGACATGGTGCGGAATTTGAGGACGGTAATGATCTCATGGTTGAAACCGTGCCGCCGCTGCCGAAACAGGGCAGGGCCCTTGCTGTCCAGACGCACGGCCATACCGATCAGCAGCAGAACAGGCGCAAGCAGGAGGAGCAGCAGGAAAGACAGGCCGCGATCAAAGACCGATTTCACCATCCACTGCCATTCGCTGATCGGCCGCTTCAAGGCAGAGATCAGCACGAGGTCGTCCAGCGCGGACATTTCCGGCTCGGCGCCATGAATGATGGGCAGGCCCGGCGCGATGCGGATGTCGACGGGCAGGATTGCCAGGCGGTTGACGATGGATTTAAGCCGGTCGCGCGCGTTCATCGGAACGGTCACGATGATCTCGTCGAGCTGGGCCCGCTGTCCCTTGGCCACCAGGTCGTCAAGCGTGCCCATGGGGGCAAGGTCACCGTCGCTGCGCGCGGTGAGGCGGTCGTCATAAAGGCCGATAAGCACGATCTCAGGGCTGCGTTTTTTCAGGTGTGCTGCAATGCGGTCAGCAACCGGCCCCTGGCCGACAATGGCCACATGGCGGGCAAGGTGGCCCCAGCCGATGATCTTGCGGGCGCCAAAGCTCAGACTGAACCGGCCGAGAACAATGACAGCAGGCGTTGCTACGGCCCAGGTCATGGCCCAGCCGCGGGAATAGTCTGCCGAGGTCTTGGTCAGGAAGGTGGCGACGATCAGGCCAACCACCACGAAGGCCCAACCGGTGATCATCTTCCTGAGGCACGCAACGCGGGGGCGCAGCACGCTGTCGCTCCGATAGAGCAGCATGCGGCCATAGATCAGGATGGTGGCAATTGCGGCGATGGCACCGGCACCCAGGGCGCGCTCGGCGTCCGGATGACCGCCCAGAACCCAGCCATTGTAGAAATATTCGGCAGCGAGTGACGTTGCTGTGATGGCGAGGGCATCAAAAAGAGCCGCGCTTTCACTGACGACGCGGACCATGGAGCCGCGCCGCATGCCGTGCGGTGCCGGCTGCCGCGGTGGCTCGCTCGGGTCTCCTTCTGGCGCATTCAGCGCGCTCAACGTCTTACGCATGGCCGTGGCCTTTCCCCCAGGCAAGGCACGTTGTCGGGCAGGCTTAACCAAAATATGCTGCGGTTGCATGACATGCAGTATGCCGTGCGTCCACAAACCAGCCTGATTTAGTCCGTTTCCCAGCATTACATGCCAAGAATGTGCCAAAAAGGCCAGTCAGCCAAAGGGACTACATAAAACACAAAATTTTTGTATATTAATATATTTGACATTGAAGAGGTGGGTTATTACTTGGTCGCTCAGCAATTGAGTAACCGCGACACCCCCCGGCCTCCGGCCAGCCTGCATGGTGTCGCGCCGTACCGGCCCCGGCCGGGACGATGTATTGGAGGGCACCATGGATCGCCTGGATCAGCTTGAGGCGCAGAGCATCTACATCCTGCGGGAAGCGTTCAACCGCATCGACAATATCGCCATGCTCTGGTCGTTGGGCAAAGACTCCAACGTCATGATCTGGCTGTCGCGCAAGGCGTTTTTCGGCAACATCCCGTTCCCGGTCGCGCATCTGGATACGGGGCTGGAATTCGACGAGACCTATGAGTTCCGTGAGAAGTACTCGAAGGAGTGGGGGCTCAAGCTGATTGCAGACCCGTGCCCGCCGATCGAAACCATTGATCCGAGCCTGCCGCCGAACTCCCGTCTTGCTGCCCGCAAGACGGCCGGGGTGAAGGAATGCGTGGCGAAGTATGGCTTCAACGGCATCATCGCCGGCATTCGGCGTGACGAGCAGTCCATGCGTGCCAAGGAGCGTGTGTTCAGCCCGCGCGGCGCCGACGGCCAGTGGGACTTCCGCGATCAGCCGCCGGAATTCTGGGACCAGTATAAAACGGATTATCCGGAAGGCACGCATCTGCGTATTCATCCGCTGCTGCATTGGACGGAGCTCGACATCTGGCGCTACATCAAGCGCGAGGAAATCCCGCTTGTGCCGCTCTATTTCGCCAAGGACGGCAAGCGTTTCCGCTCGCTGGGCGAGAAGGGCATCACCTTCCCGATCGACAGCAATGCCTCCACCATCGACGAGATCATTGCCGAGCTTGAGACGATCCGTACCGAAGAGCGCGCAGGCCGCGCCATGGATCATGACTCCGAAGACGCCTTTGAGCGTCTTCGTGCCGACGGCTACATGTAAGCGGGGACCGAACCTATGACCAATTCATCCGTGAACCTCGCTTCCGTGAACGAAGATCCGTCCGTGCTGTCGCAGCGCGCCCGTGATCTTCTGCGCATCGTCATCGTGGGCCATGTGGACCATGGCAAGTCCACGCTGGTGGGCCGTCTTTTCCACGACACGGGCTCGCTGCCGGAAGGCAAGTATGAGTCCATCAAGGCAATGTGCGAACGCCGGGGCATGCCGTTCGAATGGGCGTTCCTGATGGATGCCATGCAGGCGGAGCGTGACCAGGGCATCACCATTGATACGTCGCAGATCTGGTTCAAGACGGACCAGCGCGATTACACCATCATCGATGCGCCGGGCCATAAAGAGTTCCTGAAGAACATGATCACCGGTGCAGCGCAGTCTGACGCGGCACTGCTGATCATCGACGCGGCCGAAGGCGTGCGCGAGCAGTCGCGCCGTCACGGCTATCTCCTGCACCTGATGGGCATCCGCCAGGTCGCGGTGGCCGTCAACAAGATGGACATGGTGGATTACGAGCAGGAGCAGTTCGACCTCATTGAGGAAGAATACCGCGACTACCTCTCTTCCATCGGCGTGACGCCGACCTTTGTCATTCCCGTGTCGGCCCGCGAAGGCGACAACATCTCCAATCAGTCGGCCAACATGCCCTGGTACAAGGGCCCGACGGTGGTAAAGGCGCTTGACAGCTTCCTGCCCTCTGCACCGACGGTGGATCAGCCGCTGCGCTTCCCGATCCAGGATGTCTACAAGTTCGATACGCGCCGTATCATTGCCGGCCGCATCGAGGCGGGTGCGCTGGAAGTGGGTGACGAGCTTGTTTTCTCGCCCTCCAACAAGACCGCGAAGGTGGCGAGCATCGAGAGTTGGTCGTCGCGTTCCGATTTCGTGGCGCCGACGCGTGCCGAGGCGGGCGAAAGTGTCGGCATCACGCTGGATGAGCAGATTTTCGTCGAGCGTGGTGACATCGCGAGCCATGTCGAGCAGGCGCCGATCGAGACCGAAGTGTTCCGCGCCCGTCTTTTCTGGCTTGGCAATGAGCCGCTGTCTGTCGGCAAGACCTACAAGATCAAGCTCAATACCTTCGAGGCCCGTGTCCAGGTTCAGGAGATCGAGCGCATCATCGACACGACGGATCTGTCGGCGACGGATGCCCAGAAGGTGGAGCGCAACCAGGTTGCGGAAGTCGTGCTGCGTGCCAAGCGCCTGCTGGCGCTCGACAGCTTCATCGACAGCCCGCGGACCGGCCGCTTCGTGCTGGTGGATGGGTATGACATCGCTGGCGGCGGCATCATTTCCATGGAAGGCTATGCGGACCAGCGCGGCCTGATCACGCAGAAATCCACCAACATCACCAAGGTTGAGCACGGTATCACCACTGATGCCCGTGCCCGGCGCAACGGCCACAAGGGCGGCGTCATCTGGCTGACCGGCCTGTCCGGCGCCGGCAAGTCGACCCTGGCGGTGGAGCTTGAGAAGCGCCTGTTCGAGAAGGGCATGAATGTGTTCGTGCTCGATGGCGATAATGTGCGCCACGGTCTCAATGCAAATCTCGGCTTCTCGCCGGAGGATCGCGCCGAGAACATTCGCCGCGTGGGCGAAGTCTCCGCACTCTTCGCGCAGGCTGGTGCCATTGCCATCACCTCGTTCATTTCGCCCTACCGGTCGGACCGCGACCGGGCGCGCGAAGCGGCAGGGGAGGCGTTCCACGAAGTGCATGTGGCCGCAGATCTCAAGACTTGTGAGGAGCGTGACCCGAAGGGCCTCTACAAGAAGGCCCGTGCCGGCGAGATCAAGGAATTCACGGGCATTTCAGCGCCCTACGAAGCGCCGGATAATCCTCAGCTCACGGTCGATACGTCGGCAGGCAGCATCGACGATTGCGTGCAGCAGCTTGTCGATTACGTCGAAGCCAATTTCCGCGTCTGACGCGATGGCCCTTGCGGCCTGAGCCACTCGTTAACACCTGCTTTATCTCCCCGCGGGGCTGTGCCACTTTGGCACGCATATCCGCGGGGAGATTTTCATGTGGGGCCAGGGGCACCGGAAACAGCAGATACGCCGGGCAATCGCATTCAATGACGCGGTTCTCGGACGGCTTGCGCGGCGCCAGACCCGGGCGCAGGCGTGTGCCGAGCGCTTCGGCATGGAAGTATTCTCTCTGGCCCGTCTCTGGCGGAATGGCGCGGAAGCCGGCCGGAACTGGGAGATGGCGGCCCGGGCGGATGCTGTCCTGCAGTGCCTGCGGATGGGCAATGAAACCCGTGGCGGAGTATCTTGTCGCGGTCGATAGCTGTTGTCCGCTCCTAACATAGCCTCTATGCAGGCATTCCATTATTAGAATGTCGATGACTGTCGGTGCGCGCCTCACCGCGCGGCTGTCATTGCATCCAGTGACCGGGCACTTACCCATGGCTGAAAAAACTGCGCTCATTTCCGGTGTTACCGGTCAGGACGGGGCCTACTTGGCCGAACTTCTACTCTCCAAGGGATATCAAGTTCACGGTATCAAGCGCCGTTCTTCTTCCTTTAATACAGCCAGGGTGGACCATCTATACGAAGATCCTCACTCCGAGAACGTCAGGTTCCAGATGCACTATGGCGATCTTACTGACTCGACAAATCTCATCCGGATCGTGCAGGAAGTGCAGCCGGATGAGATCTATAATCTCGCCGCACAGAGCCATGTACAGGTGAGTTTTGAAACGCCCGAGTACACGGCAAATTCTGACGCTATCGGCACGCTCCGATTTCTGGAAGCAATGCGTATCCTCGGGCTCGTGCAAAAGACGCGCTTCTATCAAGCATCTACGTCTGAGCTATATGGCAAAGTTCAGGAGACACCCCAAAGCGAGACCACGCCGTTCTATCCACGGAGTCCCTATGCGGCAGCCAAGCTCTATGCGTATTGGATCACGGTCAATTATCGCGAAGGCTACGGAATGCACGCGTCGAACGGCATTCTCTTCAACCACGAAGGTCCGACTCGCGGGGAAACCTTCGTTACACGGAAGATCACGCGAGCGGTAGCATCAATCCACTATGGTCTGCAGGACAGACTCTATCTGGGTAATCTCGATGCCAAACGGGACTGGGGACATGCGCGTGACTATGTTGAAGGAATGTGGCGGATGCTTCAGCAAGATCAGCCGGACGATTATGTGCTTGCAACGGGCGAAACACATTCGGTCCGTGAGTTTGTAGAGCTCGCTTTCAGGCACATTGATATCGAAATCAATTGGACCGGTGATGGTGTCGAAGAGAGAGGTATTTGTGCTGATACAAACAGGGTTCTGATAGAAGTGGACCCGCGATACTTTAGACCGACCGAGGTCGACCTCTTATTGGGTGATCCGTCCAAGGCGAAAGAAGTTCTCGGCTGGGAGCATACGACACCATTTGCAGACCTGGTCAGCGAGATGGTGAGTGCCGACCTTGCTCTCCTCAAGAGCGATGTCTGAGGCGATGAAACTTACCGGCAAGTCAATCTACGTTGCAGGCCATGCTGGGATGGTTGGGTCTGCAATCGTCCGTCGATTGAGTTCAGAAGAATGCCAGATTCTGAAGACAACCCGCGCTGAGCTGGATCTTCGCGATCAAGGCAACGTGAATGCATGGATGGCAAAACACCGGCCGGATGTTGTTGTTGTAGCAGCGGCCAAGGTCGGCGGGATACTTGCCAACAATACGCAGCCAGCGGAGTTCCTCTACGACAATTTAATGATCGAGACGAACCTTGTGCGTGCTGCGCATGAGGTTGGCGTTGAAAAACTGCTGTTTCTCGGATCGTCGTGCATTTATCCAAAGCTTGCTGCCCAGCCTATGGCTGAGGACGCCCTTCTTACAGGTGCACTTGAACCCACAAATGAGTGGTATGCGATTGCCAAAATCGCCGGAATAAAGCTGTGCCAAGCCTACAGGCGTCAGTATGGGTGTGAGTTCATTTCCGCGATGCCGACGAATATGTATGGCCAAAACGACAATTTTGATCTGGCCACCTCTCACGTTCTTCCTGCTCTATTGGTTAAAGTCCACCAAGCGAAAATGACGCATAAAAGCACGATTGAAGTTTGGGGAAGTGGTGCCCCCCTGCGGGAATTCATGCACGCCGATGACTGCGCCGACGCATTGGTTTTCCTGATAGAGAACTATTCAGGGGAGAGCCACATAAACGTCGGAACCGGAGAGGAAGTCAGTATCCGCGAACTGGCAGAGACGATCTGTGATGTTGTCGGCTTTGATGGTGACCTGACTTTTGATCGTACCAAACCTGACGGGACGCCGCGGAAACTGATGGATAGCGGGCGGTTAAGGTCAATGGGGTGGTCCCCCCGCATCAAATTGCGTGAGGGTATCGAAGCGACCTACAGATGGTACCTCGATAATCAGCGTATTATTCGGTCGTGATTATCAGTTTCGATTGTAGCGCCAACTTTGGCGGTCGGTTGTGAATTGCGCCAATTGCAACTACCTAAGAGCCTGAACTTTGGTCTCTAGGCCTCACGAGCCCAGCCGCATCCCAACTCTGGACAGTCTAGTGTCGCAACCCACAGCTTTTATCACCGGAGTTACCGGACAAGATGGAGGGGAACTCGCGCGCTTTCTGCTGCTCAAGGGTTACCAGGTCCACGGGCTCGCTCGGGCGCCGCACCGCTTTGACTGGAGTCGCTTGGAAGGCGTAGCCGGCGCACGGTCAAACTTGTTTCTGCATCAGGGGGATATGCGGAATGCGGGAGGCGTAATGCGCGTGCTGCGTGAAGTGCGCCCACTCGAGGTATATAACCTTGCGGCCCAAAGCAATGTCGGAATGAGCTTCAAACGTCCCGATGAGACTTTTGAGGTAAATGCCGGAGGCACGAAGCGGCTTCTGCAAGCCGTATGCTTTTTAGAGCTCGAGAAAACATCGCGCATATATCAGGCGTCTTCGTCTGAGATATTCGGGCCTAGCAATGGTGTTCCGCATACGGAGGAGGCCCCTTTTAACCCGTGTAGCCCCTATGCAGAATCGAAGCTAGAAGCATATCGCCATGTCCAAAAGCATCGTGAGCTTGCGGGTGGGTATGCTTGCAACGGCATTCTGTTCAACCATGAGGGTCCGCATCGGTGGAAGGGCTTTGTCACGCGAAAGATATCAATCGCTGTAGCAGCTAAGTTCCTGAGTATCGAGGCACCTCTGGCACTGGGAAATCTGGATGCATGCCGGGATTGGGGGCATGTATCAGACTACGTGGCCGGTATGTGGGCTATGCTGCAGCAATCCACCCCGGAAGATATGGTTTTGGCTACAGGGGAGGCGCGGTCCGTGCGGTCTTTCGCAGAAACAGCATTTTCTTATGTCGGCCATGAGATAGTCTGGGAAGGGTCAGGCCTTGATGAGGTGGGGCGTGACACGGAAACGGGTGAGCTATTGGTCACCATCAACCCGAAGTTCTATCGGCCTCAAGATGTGTCCATGGCAATTGGGAATGCCGCAAAGGCGCGTCGTGTCCTTGGGTGGAAGCCAAAGGTTACATTCCAGCAACTGGTCCATGAGATGGTTGACGCTGACATCGAACGGCTTCGAATACTAGCGGCAGCTGGGCGGGACAATTCACTGCTGGCGGCCGTCGCTGATTAGCTACCATTCCACTCTGCGGCTCAAGGGGGATGACAGGTGACGGTTCTGGTAACCGGGGGCGCCGGATATATTGGCAGCCATACGGTCCTGGCGCTGAGCGACCGGGGCGAGGATGTCGTGGTCCTCGACAATCTGTCGACAGGCTTTCGGTCCGTGGTCCCGGAAGGTGTCGAGCTTGTCGTCGGTGACATCGGCGACCGTGCCTTGCTCGACAGAGTGATGGACCGGTACGAGGTGGATGCGGTTATCCACTTTGCCGGCTCCATCGTGGTGCCGGATTCGGTCACCGACCCGCTCGGCTATTATCTCAACAACACGGTGAAGACGCGGGAGCTTCTGGCGGCCGCAGTCGTGCATGCGGTGCCGCGCTTCATCTTTTCGTCGACAGCTGCCGTTTACGGCACGCCGGAAATTGTTCCGGTGACGGAAGACACGGTGCTGGCGCCGATTTCGCCTTACGGCTCCTCCAAGCTGATGACCGAGTGGATGCTGCGTGATACGGCGGCGGCTCATCCCCTCAACTATGTGGCCTTGCGCTATTTCAACGTGGCCGGGGCAGACCCTCAGGGGCGGGCGGGGCAGTCAACGGCACGGGCCACGCATCTCATCAAGGTCGCGGTCGAAGCCGCGACGGGTGCGCGGGACCACGTGTCGATCTTCGGCACCGATTACGACACGCCGGACGGAACGGGCGTGCGCGACTATATCCATGTGAGTGACCTTGCTGCCGCGCATCTTGCGGCGCTTGATCACCTCCGTGCCGGTGAGCCGGGTGGTGTGTTCAATTGCGGCTATGGCCACGGGGCATCTGTGCGGCAGGTGCTCGATACGGTGCAGCGTGTTTCCGGGCAGCGCATCGATGTCCGAGAGGAAGCGCGCCGGGCGGGCGATCCGGCGAGCCTTGTTTCCGATCCAAGCCTCCTGCGGCAGACGCTTGACTGGACGCCGCAGCTTGATGACCTCGCCGTGATTGTCGAACATGCCCTCAGGTGGGAGCAGCGGTTGCGTCAGCGGCCGATGGACTGATCCCTGCATTTCCTGAACTGGAGCCCGGGGCTTTGACGCGCTTTTTTGGTGTTGCGGTTGGTGTTGTGAGCCTCGTCCTGGGTGCCGTTGGTGTGCACCAGGCGGTAACTGCCCGGCCTCTTGATGCGGCTGGCCTGCTTCTGGCTCCGGCCGCCCGGGGTGACACGCTCCCGCCCTCGAAAGTGGATGAGATTGCCAACTTGCTGATGCGGGACGGTGAGCTCGTCGACGGGGGCGGAAACGCTTATGGGCGTCTTGCTCTTCATCGCGCCATCCGCACGTCCGGGGATGAACGGAATGATTGGGCTTTGGCTTCCGCGGCTGCATTTGAAGCGGCACTCGTCGCTCGTCCCAATTCACCGGATGTGTGGCGGCGCTTGCTGACGGCCCGGCTGCTGGCTGGCGGTGATGACGCTGACCTGGTGCGGCTCATTGATGCGGTTCTGTTGTTCGAAGCAGGTGAGCCGGGCTCGGTTCTTCTGCTGGGCGAGTTGATGGTGCGTGCCCCGCGCCTTTTCTCAGAGACGGCACTGCGGCGGCTGCAGGGCATGCTTGCCAAGATGGAGGCCGCAAATGACAGCCGGCTGGCATTGGCCAGCATGGTGGCGCGCCTTGAGCCGGAACTGCGCGGCCCGATCATCCGCCTCATGCGGGACGAAACATACTTCACAGATCTCGTCGGGTATTTTGAGCGGAAGCAGCGCCGTCAGTGATCGCCGGAGCGTGAGACCCGCCGAGCCGTCGCCGAGGTGCTGGACACCGACTGCGCGACACCTACTGCAAGCAGCACTGTGTAGAGCATGGTGATTGCGGGGGTCTGGATTGCGAAATCCACCGCGCCCTGCAAAGCGACGATCAGCGTCGCGCCTATGGCCAGAGCCGGGTAGATCCTGTCGCGCCGCCGCGTGAGCATGCCGCGGATGGCGAGCCACAGGCAGCATGCTACAGCGCCAAAGAGCGCCAGTGCCGCCGGCAAGCCAAGCTCCAGGACGGTTTCCAGGTACACGCTGTGCGCTGCCTTGAAGGTTGGCCCATAGGTGTCGCTCAAGCCCGCATACATGCGGAAGATGTCCTCGAAGGATCCGTATCCGGATCCGAGCCACAGATGATCACCGATGGCGATAAGGGTGAGTTCGTAGATGGTGTTGCGGGCTTCCCATGCCCGGCCCGTTTCTGTCAGCCGGTCGACGAGCATGTCGCCGCTCAGAGCCAGGAAGGCGGCGCCGGCGACAAGGGCCGCCAGCATGAAGGCGACAAGATTGCCGGTGCGGGTGCGCCGCGCGGCAAGGTAGAGACCTGCCATAACACCGGCGCCCAAAAGGGGCGCTGCCGTTCCGGCCCGCGAGCCCGTCATCAGCATGGCACTAAGGCCGAACAAGACCGCCAGCAGCCAAAGGCCGCCCGACCCGGTCAGATAGCTGATGATCTTTTTCCAGCGCTCGGCGGAGCGGCCCCTGGACGAAAAAACCGGGGCGAGAGTGCTCAGCAGCAGGGCCAGGGCGCTTACCATTCCGAGCCCCGCATAGACCGCGTAGGTATTGCGGTTGATGAAGCTGCTCGTCAGCGACTGGAGATATGCGGTCTTGCTGACCCAGGCCACACTGCCATTGCCGGACAGGAAGACGATCAATCCGTAGACGGCATAGGCCAGTGCGATCGCAGCCGCAGACCCGACCAGGATGCGGGCTTTGACCGCGTCTCGCGCCTCGGTCAGTGCAAGCAGGAAGATCGCGCCGATGCCGAGCAGGCTAATCATGTCGGCCAGTGTGCCGCCTGGGGTTATTGAGATTGATGACGTGCCGTGTGTGCCTGTTGCCTCCGCAGACAGTGCCCAGGCCGGGTGGTGCCATGCGGACGGCATGAATGGCATGGCCTGCAAGAAGACCCAGAGGCAGACGATGACGAGTAGAGCAGCGGCAAGTCCGAGTAACGGCAAGCCCGCCGGAGGCCAGGCAAAGCGCTGGGGATGCGTCAATGCTGTTGCGGCGAGCAATAGGAGCGAGCCGGACGCCAGAACCGCTTTCCAGAACGGTGTCACCGATCCAAAAGGCAGGGGCGCCCATGCCAGCAGGAGCACGATGCCCAGCATGGTCCAGCTCATGCGCCCTGCCGTCGGAAGCAGCAAGCCGCCTCGGGTCAGCAGGCGGCGGGAGGAAGGCGTCGTGACAGCGGACATTTGCAGATACTTGGGTGTGTTTCTGATCAAAGGCATCCTATCGCAGCTTACGCGTGGACAGGGGGGATAGTTTGGGGCATGTCCAACGTTTCCGGATGAGCTAAATCGGGCACTGGAATGGACAGCTATTCGACAGATGCGATCGTGGTGGGGGCGGGTGTCATCGGCTTGGCGGCGGCACGTGCCCTGGCGCTTGCCGGCCACGATGTGGTGGTGCTCGAGCAGGAAACACTCATCGGCAGTCACACAAGTGCGCGCAACAGCGAAGTCATCCATGCGGGTATCTACTATCCACAAGGGTCTCTCAAGGCGCGTCTGTGCGTCGAGGGTAAACGCAAGCTTTATGACTATTGTGCAGCCCGGGGCGTGTCTCACCGGCGATGCGGCAAGCTGATTGTTGCGACTAGCGATGCTCAGGTGCCGGAGCTCGAAGCTATCCTGGGCAAGGCGGAAGCCAATGGTGTCGAAGACATGTCGCTTCTCGATGCTGATGCGGCGGTGGCGCTCGAGCCGGCCCTGTCCTGCCGGGCAGCGCTTCTCTCATCATCAACCGGCATCGTTGATAGCCACGGTTTGATGCTCGCGCTTCAGGGCGAGATGGAGGATGCGGGCGGCATGCTCGCCTTCGGCACAAGGGCCGACGCCATCGAGGCTACCGGCGATGGGTTCCAGGTGCGTGCGTCGGGTGACGGTCAAGACACGCGGATTTCCTGCCGTGTGCTGATCAATGCCGCTGGTTTGTTTGCGCCAGGTATCGCCGGCATGATCGATGCGTTGGATCCGGCCCATGTGCCGGAAGCCCGTTTTTGCAAAGGCAACTACTACAGTCTTGAGGGGCGGGCGCCATTTGACCGGCTGATCTACCCAGTTCCGGAGGCTGCCGGACTTGGCGTTCACCTGACGCTTGATTTGGGAGGGCAGGCCCGCTTCGGGCCTGACACGGAGTGGGTAGACGGCATCGACTACACCGTTGATCCGTCGCGGGCCGATGGTTTTTACGCGGCAATCCGGCGCTATTGGCCGGATCTGCGCGAGGGGAGCCTGCATCCGGCCTATGCAGGGATCCGGCCCAAGCTGGGCGGGCCGGACGCACCGGCTGCGGATTTCCGCATAGACGGACCCGGCACACATGGTGTGCCGGGCCTCGTCAATCTTCTGGGAATTGAGTCCCCCGGGCTCACGTCATCCCTGGCGATTGCCGACGAAATCCTGGCGCGTCTTGATGCGTGAGGGTGCGGGCGCCGGGTGATCAGTAGGCGCCGTCCTTGGCAAGCACGGCGGGCACCGTCTTGAAGATGATTTCGAGATAGGACAGCACCGTGCGGCGGTTGTTCCACTCGATATCCAGGGCAACGCGGGTCTCGTAGTCACAATCGCTGCGGCCGGACACCTGCCACAGACCGGTCAGGCCAGGGCGCTGGGCCATATAGGCCGCGGCATCCTTGCCATACATGGCCAGTTCATCCGGCACGATGGGGCGCGGGCCAACAAGGCTCATGTCGCCCTTCAGCACGTTCCACAGCTGCGGCAGCTCATCCAGGCTGGTCTTGCGGATGAAGTGGCCCAGCGGGGTGATGCGCGGGTCGTTGCGAAGCTTGCGATGCTCTGCCCATTCCGCAGCGGCCTGCGGGTCGGACTCCAGCAGCGAGGAGAGACGTGCCTCGGCATCGGACGCCATGGAGCGCATCTTGTGGCACTGGAACCCAACCCCATCTTTGCCGACGCGAATCTGGCTGAACAGCGCCTTGCCGCCGTCGCGGCGAATAAGGAGCGCAAGAACCAGCAGAATCGGCGAGGCAAGCAGCAGGCCGGCCATGGACCCCAGAACATCCAGAACCCGGATGGCCGCGTTGCGCACCGCGCTTTCCGCGAGCGCCGGCTGCACTTCAGCCGGGGCGAAATCGGTGATCTCCGCGGTGCCGTAAACGGGCAGGGCAACAGGGCCCACAGATCCGGCGTAAGCACCCTCGCGGCGCATCACATACCGGTTCGGTGCCCGGTCGGTTACGTCGACAGAGCCGTAGGGAAGGGCGGTGGCGTTGGTCTTCGGGAGCGCGGACATTGGGGGGATGTCTCCTCAAGCGCGTTAACGTCTGCCCTTGAGAGATCAAGCCGCGTGCCAGTGGTGCCTGACTGGCAGTGCAGTTGACGTTTTCCTTTTAAATTCAGTGTGTTGAGTGGATGTGGCGCCCGACATGGGTGTAAGGCTGAACGCCTGTCACCCGCTCTACGCGCGGGTGCGTTAACTTTTGGCGATCCGCAATGGGGCAGCGGGTGTGCCGGTGCGGGACACTGCGAAGCTGTGCTGCATGCGGCCTGATTCGTGCTAGGAGTCTCGCGGCCCCCATTGAGGGCCCGTCTGCGTCCAGCAAGGGGACAACCGACCAATGAAAGCGATCCGCCCGATCATTCTGTCCGGGGGAGCCGGTACGCGGCTGTGGCCGACCTCGCGGGCTCTGCATCCCAAGCAGTTCATGCCGCTCACCTCCGAGCGCACCATGATCCAGGAAACCGCCTTGCGGGTTTCGGATAGCGAGCGTTTTCTGCCGCCGGTGGTGGTGTGCAACGAAGAGCACCGCTTTACCGTGGCATCGGAACTCCAGCAGGTAGGCATTTCGCCGGAAGTGGAAGTCCTTGAGCCCGTAGGTCGGAACACTGCTCCCGCCATTGCGGCCGCTGCAGCCCTGTGTGCGGCGCACGATCCGGAAGAATTGCTGCTCGTGCTGCCGGCTGACCATCACATTGCCCGGCCGGATCTGTTCCTTGATGTGATCGCCCAGGGCGCAGGGCTTGCCGAAGAGGGCAAGCTTGTCACTTTCGGTATCGTGCCCGATGCGCCCGAAACGGGCTTTGGCTATATCCGCGCAGGTGAGGCGGCAGGCGAGGGCGGTTTTGCGGTAGATGCTTTTGTTGAGAAGCCGGATGCAGACACCGCGCGCAGTTATCTCGATGCCGGCGGGTACTTCTGGAATGCGGGCATCTTCCTGTTCCGGGCCGACCGGATGATCCGGGAGCTGGAAGCCCTGGCGCCGGATATCTGGCGCCATGCGGCACGGGCCGTCACCACCGGCAGGCTCGACCTCGATTTCCTGCGTCTGTCGGCTGAGGCATTCGAGCTGTGCCCGTCCGACAGCATTGATTATGCGGTGATGGAACACACGAAGGATGCCGTCGTGGTGCCGGCTGATATTGGATGGAACGATGTCGGCTCCTGGACTGCGCTGTGGGACATCGGTGACAAGGATGCCCATGGCAATGTCGTCAGCGGTGACGCGGTCATGCAGGAGACGCAGAACACCTTCATCCGCGCGGAGTCCCGTCTGGTCGCCACCATTGGGGTGGATGACCTGATTGTGGTGGAAACTTCAGACGCCGTGCTTGTTGCCCGTCGTGACAAGGTTCAGGACGTCAAGGCTGTGGTGGCGCGGCTCAAGGCGGAGGGGCGTGCCGAACATGAAGTGCATGCACGCGTCCACCGGCCCTGGGGCTTCTACGAAGGGCTGGACACGGGCGAACGCCATCAGGTGAAGCATTTGATGATCAAGCCGGGTGCGGCCATTTCCCTGCAGATGCACCATCATCGGGCCGAGCACTGGGTGGTGGTCAACGGCACCGCGCGGGTAACCGTCGGTGACGATACGCGCCTGCTTTCAGAGAATGAGTCCGTCTACATCCCCATTGGGGCCACCCACAGGCTGGAGAACCCCGGCAAGATGCCGCTCTCCATCATCGAGGTGCAGTCGGGCAGCTATCTGGGCGAAGACGACATCGTACGGTTCGATGACGTTTACGGTCGTGTGCGGGAGGTACAGGCGGCGGAGTAAGCTCCGCCTGCCTGAAAAATTCTACGTCTACCGTGCCGAGATCAGCCGTTAACGGCGACGTCGGGCGACTTCGCGCGCAGGCGCGCAGTTTCATCGGCCAGGAAGTCAATCAGCGCCTGCAGGTCGCCATTGTGCTGGGCAAGATATGAGCCGAACTGGTTGCGCTGCTCCACGGCCAGCCAAATGCCTTCCACCTGGGCATCGAACAGGCGCATGCCGCGGGGTGTATCAAGCACGCGGAACGCCACATCAGCGACGGCCTCACCGGCCTTGTTATTGATGGTGCCTTTCACCAGAACATCGGTGTCGGAGCGCGCAATCGCATCCCCTACGGTGATGGTCTGGCCGCCATAGAGGCCGAGCCGGCTTTCATAGCTGGCAGTGGCGTAGGCCTTGAAACCCTGGACGAATGCATTGACCAATGCCGGGTCCGCGCCCTTGCGGTAGTGACCGAGCGTGAACAGGGCAACCGAGCGGGTATCAATCACGTCATCGACAAACCCCCGGAAGCGGCTTGACCGGGCAGGGTCTTCGGGGCCGGTTTCCTGGAGGATGGTGAGGGCCTGATCAACGCCGTCGCGGATGAATTCCTGAGCGTCCTCCGCCGGCGCGGCCGAGGCGGCCTGGAGTGACACAGCGGTGAGAAGGACAGCGACGCAGATGGATTTGAACCAGGGGAAGGTCTGCATGGGGGCTCCGCAACATTTCAGGTGACACGGGCGTGTCGGTGTGGGGTCAGTTCCTGCCTATCGCGCAAATGCGGCAAAAGTCTGCGAGCGTCTTTCGCGCAGCTACTCCGCTTCGGCGGGCGAGCGACCGATGGAGTGATAGGTGAAGCCTTGGCGGGCCACTTCATGCGGAAAATAGATGTTACGCAGATCGACCACGAGCCGCCCGGGCATGGCGTCCGCCACGCGGTCCCATTGCAGTGCACGGAACTCGTTCCATTCGGTGAGGATCACCAGAATGTCCGCACCGGCGATGGTGTCATAGGCGTTCTCGCACCAATCCACGCCCGGCAGCAGGCGTCCGGCTTCTTCCATACCGGCAGGATCGAATGCGCGGATGGTTGCGCCCTTTTCCTGCAGGATCGGGATGATGTCGAGGCTCGGACTGTCGCGCATATCATCCGTGTTGGGCTTGAAGGTGACGCCCAGGACGGCAATCTTCTTGCCGTCGACGGACCCGCCTGCGGCCTCGATGATTTTCGTTGCCATCCGCTTCTTGCGGTCCGCATTCACTTCAACGACCGAATTCACGATCTTGGTCGGCGCGCCCACATCCTCGGCTGTCTTCACAAGGGCAAGCGTATCCTTCGGGAAACACGAGCCGCCATAGCCAGGGCCGGCGTGCAGGAACAGCTTGCCGATGCGGCCATCAAGGCCGATGCCCTTTGCGACATCCTGAATATTGGCGTCGACCTTCTCGCAGATGTCAGCCATCTCGTTGATGAAAGTGATCTTCGTCGCGAGAAACGCGTTGCCTGCATATTTGATGAGTTCGGAGGTCTGGCGATTGGTCATCACCATCGGGGTCTCACGCAGGAACAGCGGGCGATAGAGCTCGCGCATGACGTCCCGTGCCCGTTCCGACGTGGTGCCGACGACAACGCGATCAGGGCGCTTGAAATCCTCGATGGCTGAGCCTTCGCGGAGAAATTCGGGGTTCGAAGCCACGTCGAAAGCGGCGTCGGGCGCGGTCTCCCGGATCAGGCGCTCCACCTCGTCGCCGGTCCCCACGGGGACGGTCGATTTGGTCACGACGACGGTGTAGTCCTTGAGCAGCGGAGCGATCTCCTGTGCGGCAGCGAAAACGTAGGACAGGTCTGCGTGGCCGTCGCCGCGGCGAGACGGCGTGCCGACGGCGATGAAGACCGCATCGGCGTCCGGCACGGCGGTTGCGAGGTCAGAGGTGAAGCTCAGGCGGCCAACGCGCATGTTGCCGTTCACAAGCACATCCAGGCCGGGCTCGTAGATGGGGATCTCGCCGCGCTTGAGCGCTTCGATCTTGCTTTCATCCTTGTCGACGCAAATCACTTCATGGCCGAAGTCGGAGAAGCAGGCACCGGAGACCAGGCCGACATAGCCTGTGCCAATCATTGCAACGCGCATGGCGCATCCTTATCAGATGTGCGGCCTTTGCAGCCGCGGACTTTTCGGGGTGCGGCGCGGATGCCGCTGAAAGAAATCGTCAGATCACGGAGCGCAGGTAGTCGCGTAGTTCGTCGGCCATGTCCTCGCGCTCCAGCGCGTATGCGACATTGGCCGCCATGAAGCCCACCTTGTTGCCGCAGTCGAAACGGGTCCCGTCGAATTCGAGGCCATGGAAAGGCTCGTTACCGATCAGGCGCGCCATTGCGTCGGTCAACTGGATTTCACCACCCGCGCCGCGGTCCTGGCGGGCGAGGTGGTCGAACACGGACGGCTGAAGGATGTAGCGGCCGACTAGTGCCAGCGTTGACGGGGCTGCATCCGGCTTCGGCTTTTCGATCATGCCGGATACTTCAACGAGCTTTCCGTCGCGCGCGCCGGGCTTGATGACACCGTACCGATCCGTGTGCTCCTTGGGGACATCCACGAGACCGACCACATTGCCCTGGGTGCGCTCGTAAGCTTCCACCATCTGAGCCAGACAGCCGGGGGAAGACTTAAGCAGTTCATCGGCGAGGATGACGGCAAAAGGCTCATCGCCCACAAGATCGCGTGCGCACCATACAGCATGGCCGAGACCTGCCGGCTCCTGCTGGCGCAGGAATGACGCGGCACCGGCACGCGGGCGCATCTCGGTGAGCATGTTGAGGGCCTGTGTCTTGCCCTTCGAGGAAAGCGTCTGTTCCAGCTCGTAGGCATGGTCGAAATAGTCCGCAATCGCAGTCTTGCCGCGCCCGGTCACAAAAATGAAGTGTTCGATGCCGGCTTCCTTGGCTTCATCCACCGCATACTGAATGAGCGGGCGGTCGACTACCGGCAGCATTTCTTTCGGGACGGACTTTGTCGCCGGCAGAAAGCGGGTGCCGAGACCGGCGACGGGAAATACGACCTTGCGAACTTTCTTGGACATGACATGCCTTCCGGGCAGGACGCGGATGAGAGCCGCTCAACTGGATTGCCGGTTTGTGCCATGGCTTTGTCGCGCCCGGCAAGGCGCACAGGTTGCGCCCCAGCGAGCGGGCCCGATCGTGCTCTCTTTGGCGCATAGAATTGCCACAGTGAATTGTGAGTTTGCTTCCCGTAATGTGGCGCGCGGGCCTGTGGCAGGCTCAGCAAGTTGAGGGTGGAAAGACAAATCGATGCGGCGGAAATCAGCACGAAACGGCCTTAATTCAGGTCTCCTTACGTCCGGCTATTTCGTAGCGGCTCTGGCTACAGGTATGGCAGCTCTGGCAGGCGCACCGGTGCAGGCGCAACAGATGGCGCCGGTGGCGGATGACGTGGTGGTGACGGCGGAGATGGAAGACCGCCTTGCAGCATGGCTGACAGCATTCCGCGCAGAGGCGCTTGAGGCGGGAATCAGTGCCCGGACCTTCAATGCGGCGTTCAAGGGCATCACCCTTGATGTGAAGGTGCTGGAGCTCAACCAGAAGCAACCGGAATTCGTGCGACCCATCTGGGACTATCTGGGTTCGGCGCTTTCGGACAAACGCAAGGCCGATGGGGAAGCCCAGCTTGCGGCAAACCGCACCCTGTTTGGCAAGCTCGAAGCAAAATATGGCGTTGAGCGGGAAGTGCTGGCAGCGATCTGGGGGCTTGAGACCCATTACGGCACCTTCACCGGTAGCCGGAATGTCATCAGGTCTCTGACGACCCTTGCCTTTGAAGGGCGGCGCGCCGACTTCGGCAGGACGCAGCTTCTTGCCGCCCTCAAGATCCTCGAGAATGGCGATGTCTCGCCGGAAGCCATGAATGGCTCCTGGGCCGGCGCGATGGGCCACACCCAGTTCATTCCCACGACCTATCTTGAGCATGCCGTGGATTTCGATGGGGATGGCAAACGCAATATCTGGGAAAGCCATGCGGATGCCTTGGCGTCTGCCGCCAATTATCTGAAGGCCTCCGGCTGGGACAAGGGTGATGCGCCCGTGCGCGAGGTCGTGCTGCCGATGGGGTTCGACTACGCGCTGGCGGACCGCGGTATCACCAAGACGGGCGCGGAATGGCAGACGCTGGGAGTGCAGACCGTGAGCGGGGCCGAACTGTCGGCACGGGAGCGAGGGCTTGAGGCCTATCTGATCATTCCTGCGGGCTTCAAGGGGCCGGCCTTTCTCGCCTACCCGAACTTCAAGACGATCCTGCGCTACAACAATGCCACGGCCTATGCGATGGCCGTGTCCTATCTATCCAAGCACTTTGCCGGTGACGCGCCCATTACCCGCTCGTGGCCGACGGATGAGCGGCCCCTGACGGTGAGCGAGGCGCAGGAGATGCAGCGCAAGCTGACGCAGATCGGTCTTGATACGGGCGGCGTGGACGGCATCATCGGGCCGATGACCCGCAAGGCCATTCGCCAGTTCCAGGCCCGCCTCGGCCAGCCGCAGGACGGGTTCGCAACGGCTTCGCTTCTTAAAAAGATAAGGGCGGCTGCCCGCTAGGGGTGCCGCCCTATCTGAAACCCGTGCTGCGGTTGGTCCGTCAGGCACCTGTGATGTCATATCCCGGTGCTGAGCGGCCGAGCGCGCCATGCATTTCAAGAATGCTCTTGAACCATGGAATGACAGTGTCGTTCGGCGGGAACAGTTTCTTGGGGTAGACCGCGCGGGCCCACATGAAGGTGCTCGCCGCGACAATGTCGGCGTATCCCGGCTCATTGCCGTTCAGATAGGGCATGTCGGCCAGCTTGGCGCGCAGGGGGGCTAATGCCACCGCCATGGCACCAAGGCCTTCGGCACCCCGTTTCTCAGCATCTTCCAAGCTCATGCCGCCCAGCTGCAGTTCGCGGCTGCGGCGGACGTAGTCTTGATCCTCAGGCTTTGCATGCTCGTGGATCTGACGCACCAGGGCCGGGAACATGGCGGTGAACACCTGGGTGAACAGCCAGCGCTCGACGAACTGCGCATAGTGCAGCGCGTCGAGGCTGGGGAAGATAGGCGGTGCGTCCTGGAAGGTCTGGTCGAGATAGACCGCGATCTTCCAGCTGTCACCGATCAGCTTCCCGTCATGATCGAGCACCGGCACCGTGCGGTGGGAGCCGTCGCCGATGGACTGGATCTCACCAAAGCCCACCGGCCGGTCCTCCCACTCGAGCCCCTTGTGTGCCAGCGCATATTTCGTGCGCCAGCAAAAGGGGCTCAAGCGGCGGCCATCACGACCTTCGAGGTCATAGAGGGCCAGCTTTGTGGAGACGGATGCCATCAGCCTTCAAGGGCCTTCTGAAGGGACACCTTCTCGGCAACGGCCTTCTCGAGCAGGGCTGACGGCTTGAAGACACCTGTGCCGCTGGTATCGGCGGCATCCCATTCCTTCATCTTGGCCAGGACCTTGTCGAGGCCGACAACGTTCTCACCCCACCACATCGGGCCGCCCTCATAACGCGGCCAGCCATAGCCCATGATCCACACGATATCGATGTCGGATGTGCGGATAGCCTTGCCTTCTTCGAGGATCTTCGCGCCCTCGTTCACCATCGGATAGAGGCAGCGTTCGAGGATTTCCTGGTCGGAGATGTCGCGCTGCTGGAACTGTCGCTCTTCCGCATACTGACGGATAAGCTCTTCCACTTCCTTGGAAGGTGACGGGGTGCGGTTCTCGTCATAATCGTAGAAACCTGCGCCGGTCTTCTGGCCACGGCGGTCCCGCTCGCAGAGCAGGTCCCGCAGGGTTTCGCCCTTGGAGGTTTCCTTGTTCCAGCCAAGGTCGAGGCCCGCGAGGTCGGACATGGCAAACGGACCCATGGGCAGGCCGAAGCCAAAGAGAACCCTGTCCACATCCCATGGCATGGCGCCTTCCAGGATGAGCTTGTTTGCTTCACGCTGGCGCTGGGCCAGCAGGCGGTTGCCGACGAAGCCGGGGCACACGCCCACGAGAACGCCGATCTTGCCGATCTTCTTGGACAGCGCCATGGAGGTGGCGATCACCTCCTTGGAGGTCTTGTCGGCGCGAACGATCTCCAGAAGCTTCATCACATTGGCCGGCGAGAAGAAGTGCAGGCCGATAACTGCTTCCGGGCGGGACGTGGCGGTGGCGATCTCATCGATATCCAGCGCGGACGTATTGGTGGCAAGGATGGCGCCCTGCTTGACGATCTTGTCCAGCTTGCCGAACACGTCCTTTTTCACGTCCATGTTCTCGAAGATGGCTTCGATGACGAGATCCTTGTCGGCCAGGTCTTCAAGACTGGTCGAGCCCTGCAGCAGGCCCATGCGCTTTTCGACTTCGTCCATCGAGAAGCGGCCCTTCTTTGCCGAGTTCTCGTAGTTCTTGCGGACGACACCAAGGCCTGCGTCCAGACGATCCTGCGACTGCTCGATGATGGTGACCGGGATGCCGGCATTGGCGAAGTTCATCGCGATGCCGCCACCCATGGTGCCGGCGCCGATGATGCCGACGGACTTGATGTCGATGAGCGGCGTTTCCTTCGGCACGTCCGGGATCTTGGCCACCTGCCGTTCGGCAAAGAAGACGTGGCGCTGGGCGGCAGACTGGCTGCCGGTGACGAGTTCGCGGAAGAGCTTTGCTTCCACTTTCATGCCTTCGTCGAATGGCAGGTTCACAGCGGCTTCGATGCACTGGATGTTGTATTCCGGCGCCAGGAAGCCGCGCGTCTTGCGGGCGATGGACTTGCGGAAAGCTTCAAAGACTTCGGGCTTGCCGCGGGCCTCGGCCACCTTGTCGTCACGCTCGCGGATCTTTACCAGCGGCCAGTTCTCGGCCACGGCCTTGCGCGCGAAGGCGACGGCGCCGTCCAGCAGCTTGCCTTCTTCGACGATTTCATCCGCAAGGCCGCTTTCCTTGGCTTCCTTGGCGGATGCGTGGCGGCCCGAGGTCATCATTTCGAGCGCCTTCTCGACGCCGGTCACGCGGGGCAGGCGCTGGGTGCCGCCGGCTCCGGGCAGCAAGCCGAGATTCACCTCCGGGAGGCCCATTTTCGCGGAAGGAACAGCCACCCGATAGTGGCAGACCAGGGCCACTTCCAGACCGCCGCCCAGCGCGGTGCCGTGGATGGCTGCGACGACCGGCTTGGGCGCGTCTTCGATCATCTGCTGCACTTCATGCAGTCCCGGACCCTTGGGGGCCTGACCGAACTCCGTAATGTCCGCGCCGGCAATGAAGGTGCGGCCTTCGCAGATCAGGACGATGGCCTTGGCCTGGTCGTCGGCGATTGCCTGCTTGAAGCCTTCAAACAGTCCCTCGCGGACTTTGGCGGAGAGGGCGTTCACCGGCGGTGAGTTGAGGGTAACGATGGCGATGTCGCCGTCGCGGGTGAGAGTGGTGACGTCATTGATGGCGGTCATCCGATGGGCTCCCTGTTGGGCCGGCCGGAGGGGGCTGGCGCTTGTTCTTGGAAATGCGGGGCAAGGCCCGGTGGGGCTGCCCGCGAAGGATTGGCGGGCATTCTAGTCAGCTTGGCGGGCTATGCGAGTCTTGCATTCACGCGTGATCTGCTTATGGCGGCGGGGTGATCGCATGCGGCGCATTTGCAAAGGGCTTTGCAAAAGCACCATTGCCGGATCGCCTGCCCTCGCGTATGCCCTTTGGCGAACGCGACACACTCCAGAGAACGAATTCCGTGACCGATCACATCAAGTCAGAGGCGGCACAGGCCGAGATCGCTGCAATACAGACCGGCTTCGAAGCCGGGGGGTATGTAGCCAATTTCCATATTGCCACCGCCGTCTATCTTGCGCGCGCGCTGGACAAACCGATCCTTGTTGAAGGCCCTCCCGGCGTGGGCAAGACGGAGCTTGCGAAGGCAACCGCGGCTCATCTGGGGCGCGAACTCATCCGCCTGCAGTGTTATGAAGGGCTGGACGAGGCCAAGGCGCTGTACGAGTGGAAGTACGGCAAGCAGCTTCTCTATACGCAGGTCCTGAAAGACAAGCTGGCTGACCTGATGGTTGGAACTGACGGCATTTCAGATGCCATGGACCGGCTGCATGAGTTCGACGACACGTTCTTCTCGCCGGAGTTCCTGGAGCCGCGGCCGCTTCTGAAGGCGCTGCAGGTGCCGGATGGCGGCGTGTTGCTGGTGGATGAGATCGACAAGTCCGACCAGGAGTTCGAGGCCTTCCTGCTGGAGATCCTGTCGGACTTCCAGGTGACTGTGCCGGAGATCGGTACGGTCAAGGCGGATGTGAAGCCTGTTGTCTTCCTGACCTCAAACAACACGCGTGAGGTGGGTGACGCCCTGAAGCGCCGCTGCCTGCACCTTTACATCTCGTTCCCGGACCAGGCGCTTGAGATGAAGATCATCGACAAGCGCGTGCCCGGGGTGCCTGAGTCCCTGCTGAAGCAGCTCGTGGCTTTTGTGCAGGAGCTGCGCACGAAGACAATCAAAAAACTGCCGGCGGTGAGCGAGACCATCGACTGGGCCCGTGCGCTTATGCTTCTGCATACGGATGAACTGGATGAAGCGCTTGTGCGCAACACGCTCAACCTGCTCCTCAAGTTCGAGGACGATATCGAGAGTGTCGACACCGAGATCTCCGGCATGTTGCGCCGGGCAAAGGATGCTGTCTGAGCAGTGTCAGGGCTGTCGATCTTGCGATAGTGATCCGCTCATAGCGGCGACGACAATGTGACCATGCCATTGTATCCGATGGTGTCTTGGCCGAAATGGCTGACGCCTGCGTCTATGGATAGTTGCTGGCCGCTGCGCGTCGCCAGCGTGACCCCCGCGCGGGGGGAAACAGACCAGGCGCTTGTGTCGTTGCTGAAATCTTCCAGGTCCAGATCATAGCCCTGTCGGCTCAGGTAGTAGCGTGTGTTCACACCTGCGCGGGGTGTGATCTCGCTGATCCAGCTGTTGAACAGCTGCCGCGTATGCGCGGCGGTGAGGCCGCCGCCAAGCCAGAGATTGGTTCCCTTGCCGCCTGGGATGATGCGGCCCGCACTGTCGGTATACGCGTCACGTTCCCTAACTTCCCGCATGACCGATAGATAAGGCGCTATCACACTGCCGTCGTCGGCATGAATGGTGCCGTCTATGGAACCGCCGACACTCCATTCTTCCAGGTCTGCTTCCCCGGTGGACGCGATGACGGAGATGGTCTGAGTGCCTGTTTCGTAAGTACCGAGAAGGTTTCCGTAGACCGTATCGAACAGGTGGGCACGGAGATAGGCGCCGCCCCCATACTGCGTTTGCTCGATATCTGTCAGCAGGATCTCGTTTGATCCGTCGCCGCTGAAATAACTCCCGAACAGACCAACAAGCAGACGGTCCGCCAGGGCGAGGCTTAGCCCGCCCTGGGCGTGGACAGATTGGCCGTTGATACCGCGGCGATCATCGCCGTCCAACAGCGACACCTGTGCCCGCGCCCAGATGTTTGTGTCCATCCCGAAGAGCGAAAGGCTGTCAGGCGCGGCGGATGCGTTGGCTTGAGCGGCAGCCACTTTTTCCGCGAGAAGGGCATCGGTTGAAAACTCGAGGCTGATTGTTCTGCCGGCGCTGATAGACCCTTTCAGGCCCAGCATTTGAGGCAGCCGGGCAACCTGTGGTTCGCTCTCATCGTCCGTGCGCTTGCTGACGGCGATGCTGAACGCAGGAACCCGCTCCGTCTCCATGATCGAGCCTCGGAGCCAGATGGCATGAGCAGCAGAATGGCTCATCGGCACGCTTGTGAATTGGGTTGGGGATGTATTCCGCCGAGCCGGACGGCTTACCCGTTCTTTGCCGGCAAGCTGCTTCTCCAGCCGCTGGATGCGGGCATTGACCTCGTTCCATTCTGCTTCAAGTCCCTGCGCCTTGAGCCAGTTGCCCAGGCGGGCTGACTTTTCCGGTGTGTCGATGCTGATGGGAGCCGGAGAGCTGGCGCACCCGGTATTGCCAGAGCTGCTGCCCGAACTGTCCTGGCTAGAGATACCGAAAGCGCGGGCAAGGATGCTGTTGCGATGCCGATTGGCAGATGCAAGGTCGCACTCGATGGATCGAGACCGGCTGAGCCGGCCAAGCCTGGTGTTGAGCGTTCCCGGGAAGCCGGACGGCACGTTTGACATCTTGCCGGCTGACAATCCGTGGCTCAGTGCCGTGATGATCCGGGACTGATCGCCGGGGGACAGGGTGGTGGTGCCACCGCCGCCACCGCCGCCACCGCCACCGCCGCCTCCACCACCGCCGCCTCCACCACCGCCGCCTCCGCCACCGCCTCCGCCACCACCCACTGCGTTGCAGCGAATGGTGAGGGTTGCGGACTGGAAAATCGCGGTGGTCAGGACCGAGACAAGGCCGGTGACGCCACCGCCAAGTTCAACCGTTGTGGATCCGGGGCCCACGGACAGGAAGAGGTTCTGATTGGTTCCCAGAGTGGTGACAGATGCGAGAAGTGGCGACCCTGCTGCCGTGATGACCAGTTCATCGCCTGCGTCGAAATTGGCTGAAAGTGTCGTGTTAAGATTGGCCAGACTGCCGCCAGACAGGTCATACTGTCCTGCGTTGGCGGCGTCACAGCCTGCTGATGCCAGTGCTGGTGAGGATATGCTCACAAGACCGGCTGTGGCGCAGAGCAATATGGCCATGCGGCGGTGGGTGGTTCGTGTCGGGCTGGCACATAGCATTTGCAACCTCCAGTTGTATTTCGGGGAGGCTGCTCTTTTTGCGGTTAAGAAGTCGTTAAATTGCGACTTATGGTTGAATTGGTGGTGTGTTTTGTCCCGCGTCGTGACGTCATTCGTGGATGCTCTTCGAGCCTCAGATGTGCAGGTTTCTCCGGCAGAGACGCTGGATGCGATGCAGGCGCTCGATCAGATCGGATATGGCGACCGTGTTCTGCTGAAAACGACCCTCTCGCTGGCGCTTGCGAAGACGCCGGAGGAAAAGGCCAGTTTCGAAGAGGTCTTCGAGCGGTTCTTTTCTTTCGAGACGATGGAAAACAGCACGTCTTTTTCCGATTTCGACGAGGCCAATGACAATTCCGACGATCAGCCGGAAGGTGATGGCACGGACGACGACAGCCCGGAGGACCAGGATGCTGCCGGCAGCGGCGCCGCCGGTGGCGCCGGCGGGGAGAGCGACGACGGGCCGCCATCGGCGGGCGGACCGCCGGATGGACAGCCGGGAAATGCCGCTGGCGTTGAAGAGGATCAGGAAGGCACCGCCGCGCTGCCGCCTCAGAGCCTTATGGAAATCCTCCGCACCGGAGACCGCACGGCGCTGGCAATGGCAATTGCCCAGGCCGGCGAACGCGTAGGCATACGGAACATTCGTTTCTTCACGCAACGCGGGCTTTATGGCCGCCGCATTATGGATGCGATCGGGGCGCAGGAAATCACCGACCAGATAATCGCCGCCGAGCGTGCGGAAGGGCCGGGCGGGCCAGGTGTGGAGCGCCTCAAGGGGCTGCGCGAAATGGTTCGCCAGGACGTTGATGACTATGTCGAGCGCAATCTGCAGCTCCATGCGCAGAATGAAGGCCGCAAGCTGCGCGAGGAAGTTCTTGAGAGTGTGCGCCTGACAAACGTTGAAATGCGTGACTTCGCGATGATGCGGGGGCTGGTGCAGAAGATGGCGAAAAAGTTGATCTCGCTGCATTCGCGCCGCAGGAAACGGGCCCGGCGCGGCCAACTGGATGTGCGCCGAACCATCCGTCACAACGTGGCTTTCGACGGCATTCTGTTTGATACGCACTGGAAGCGCCGCAAGGTCGACAGGCCTGAAGTCATGGCGATCTGCGATGTCTCCGGTTCAGTCTCAACCGTGGCGCGCTTTCTGCTGATGTTTCTTTATTCCCTCGGCGAGGTAATGCCGAAGGTGCGCTCCTTTGCCTTCTCAGGACATCTGGGCGAGGTCACCGACCTCTTCGAGCAACACGACATCGAACAGGCCATTCCCCTGATCCTGAAAGAGTACGGGAACGGCTCGACGGATTACGGCGCGTCGTTGCAGGATTTTTCAGATCTGGCGCTGAATGACATCAACAACAAGACGACGGTCATTCTCCTGGGGGATGGCCGCTCGAACTTCACTGATCCGCGAACGGACATCATGAAACTGATCTACCAGCGGGCGAAGCGGGTGATCATCCTCAATCCGGAAGCTGAGGGGTTGTGGGGTACGGGCGACAGCGAGATGCTCAAGCTCAAACCGTTCAGCCATCGGTCGCAGAGCTGCGCATCGCTGAAGGATCTGGAACGCGTGGTCGACGATATCTTGCGCAGCGCCACGTAAGGCGGGAAAGTCTCTGTGAGAGGGAGACTGTCATGGCTGCAGCTGCTCCGGACCAGGCGTCCGATCCGCAGATTACCTTTCGCACCAAGGGCATCACCAAGGTGTATGACACCGGTGATGTGCAAGTGCATGCCCTGCGCGGTGTTGATCTCGAGCTCTACGAGGGTGAATTTGCGGTGCTGCTGGGGCCATCCGGCAGCGGCAAATCGACACTGCTGAATATCCTTGGCGGGCTCGATACGCCGACCGAAGGGCGTGTGTGGTTTCGGGATATTGAGCTCACGGCTGCGAGTGAGCGGCTGTTGACGCGCTACCGCCGCGACAATGTTGGCTTTGTCTTCCAGTTCTACAATCTGGTGCCAAGTCTTACGGCTCGCGAGAATGTCGAGCTGGTGACGGAGATTGCCCGTGAGCCCATGGATGCACGTGACGCGCTGGCGCTGGTTGGGCTTGAGCCGCGGATGGATCATTTCCCGGCTCAGTTGTCGGGCGGTGAGCAGCAGCGTGTGGCGATTGCCCGCGCGATTGCCAAGCGGCCGGACGTGCTTCTGTGCGACGAGCCGACGGGCGCGCTTGATTCCGAGACGGGTGTCATCGTGCTGGATGCCATTGAGCGGGTAAACGCGGAGCTTGGAACCACCACGGCGGTGATCACCCATAACGCCTCGATTGCCGATATGGCTCATCGGGTTGTGAGCTTTGCCGATGGCGCGATTGCACAAGTCCGCGTCAATGCCGAGCGCAAGCCGGCGCGTGAGATTTCCTGGTAGGCGGGGAAGCCATGTTCCATAGCCTCCTGCATCCCCTCGACAAGAAAGTGCTGCGTGAGCTGTGGCGGGTGCGCGGCCAGGCCTTGGCTATCGCTGCGGTCATCGGTGCCGGGGTGGCCGTGCTGGTGATGATGTACGGCATGCTCGGATCTCTCGAAGCGACGCGGGACGCGTATTATGAGCGGTACCGCTTTGCGGATGTCTGGGTGCCGGTGAAACGGGCGCCGGAGAAGCTGAAGGATGATCTGGCGCGGGTGCCGGGTGTCGCATCCGTCGAGACGCGGATCTTCGTGGACGTGACGCTGGATGTGCCGGGCATGGTTGAGCCGGCCACGGGCCGGATGATCTCGCTGCCCGAGCATGGCCGGCCTGCGATCAACGATGTTGTTTTGCGTGATGGCCGCTGGCCGGAACGCAACCATCCCCGTGAAGTGCTGGTGGATGAGAGTTTTGCCATGGCCCATGGTTTCGGGCCGGGCAATGAGGTTGCGGCCATCATCAATGGGCGCAAACGGACGCTGACAATCGTCGGTGTCGTTCTCAGCCCGGAATTCGTTTACGCGATTGCACCTGGCGAGTTGATGCCCGATGCGGCGCGCTTCGGCATCCTGTGGATGAATGAGGAGGCCTTGGCGGCGGCCTATGATCTTGATGGGGCATTCAATGAGGCGCTCCTCAGACTGTTGCGTGATGCGCGGCCCGACGATGTGATCCACCGGGTGGATGCCCTCACGGACCGGTATGGGGGAGGGGGCGCCTATCTGCGCGAGGACCAGCTCTCTGACGCCTTTCTCAAGAGTGAGATGGACCAGCTGCGCAATTTCGGCGCGGTGTTGCCGCCGATCTTCCTCGTAGTTGCTGCCTTTCTGCTGAACGTGGTGATCAGCCGGATGATCGACCAGGAGCGCGAGCAGATCGGGTTGCTGAAAGCGTTCGGCTATTCCGACTGGGCTGTCGGACGTCACTATCTGAAATTCGTCGGTGCCCTGACGGCAATCGGCATCCTTGCCGGTATTGCGGGCGGTGCCTGGATGGGGCGCGGCATGGCCGGGCTCTACACCGACTTTTTCAAGTTTCCCTTCCTTTACTACAAGGCTGACCCGGCGGTCTTCGCGCTTGGCGCTGGTATCAGTGCGCTGGCTGCCATAGGCGGTACGCTGGCCGCCGTGCGGCGGGCCGCCTTGCTGCCTCCTGCCGTGGCGATGCGGCCCGCGCCTCCGACCCGCTATGGCAAGTCTCTGATAGAGCGGCTGCTGCCGCACAGGCTGACGGACCAGCCGACCCGGATGATCCTGCGTCACATCGGACGCTGGCCCGTGAGGTCCGGGCTGACGGTGGCGGGCGTTTCAGTCGCAGTTGGTTTGCTGGTTGGGTCGAGCTTTGCCCTCGATTCCATGGACTACATGATCGACGTGAATTTCTACCAGGCAGAACGGCAGACGATGACGGTGATCTTCGAAGGAGAACGCCATGTCGACGCGCTGCGGGCTGTCGAAACCTTGCCGGGGGTCATGGCTGCCGAACCGTTCCGGATGGTCGGCGTGCGGTTGGTCAACGGCGTGCGGGAGAAGCGGGTGGGCATTACGGGTCTCGTGGAAGCGCCGCAGATTTCCCGTGTGCTGGATGCTGATCTGGTGCCCGTTGCCCTGCCGGAGGCGGGTCTCCTGCTGAGCGATTACCTCGCCAAGCTTCTGGATGTGCGGGAAGGCGAGGTGCTGACGGTTGAAGTTCTGGAAGGCCGCCGCCCGGTGCTGAGCATCCCGGTGGCACGGATCGTTGAGAGTTACATCGGGCTCAATGCCTATATGCGGCTCGGCGCCCTCAACCGGGTCATGCAGGAAGGGCATGTGGTTTCGGGTGTCTACCTTCTCAATGACAGCGCTGTTCAGGACGAGCTTTATCGGGACATCAAGGAGACACCAGTCGTCGCCGGGGTCACGCTACAGCGCAAGGCCGTCCAGACATTCCGGGACACGGTGAATGAGAGCTTTTCCATGACCGTGATCTTCAACGCCATGTTTGCGGGCTTCATTGCCATCGGTGTGGTTTACAACGCAGCCCGCATCTCCCTGTCCGAGCGGGCGCGCGAGCTTGCAAGCCTGCGCGTACTGGGATTCAGCCGCGGCGAGGTTGCCTATATCCTGCTGGGTGAACTGGCCCTGCTTACCGTCGTCGCTTTGCCTATCGGCTGTCTGTTCGGGTTCGGTCTCGCTCAGCTCATCGGCAAGCTTGGCATGGAGACCGAATTGTTCCGTGTGCCGGTCATCATCGCGCCGTCCACCTATGGCCTGGCGATGCTCGTCGTGCTTGTCGCGGCAGCGGTGTCCGGCCTCATCGTTGGGCGCCGCGTGGCAACGCTTGATCTTATTTCCGTTCTCAAGACGAGGGACTGATCCATGTCCATCCGAACCATAGGCGGCCTTGTGATCGGCCTGGCCCTGCTGGTCGCCATCGGCCTGGCCTTCATGCCGCAATCGGTGCCGGCCGATCTGGCGACAGTCTCGCGTGGTGCCCTGGCGGTAACGGTGGATGAGGAGGGGCAGACTCGGGTGCGTGATGTCTACACAGTCTCCGCTCCGGTTGGCGGACGTGTGCTGCGTATCCGCGCGGAGGTGGGCGATCCGGTGACGCAGGGTGAAACCGTGGTGGCGACAATCCAGCCCACGGACCCCTCCTTCCTTGATGCCCGTTCGCTTGGCCAGGCGGAAGCCCAGGTGAAGGCTGCCGAAGCCGCGCGCACATTGGCCGCCGCAGATGTGGAGCGGGCCCGGGCCGAGCTTGATTTCGCCCAGTCCGAGTATCGTCGTGCGCAGCGCCTGGCGGGCAAGGGCACCATCTCGCAATCCACACTCGACAAGGCGCGGCTGGATATGCGGACGCGGGCAGCAGCGCTTGATGAGGCACGGGCCGCCCTGTCCATGCGTGACTTCGAGCTGGAGAATGCGCGTGCCCTCCTCATCCAGCCGGGCGAAGCTTCCGATACGACACCACCGGAAGGTGGAACCCTGGGCTGTTGCGTTCCGGTTCGCGCGCCGATTACCGGCCGGGTGCTGAGGGTAATGCAGGAAAGCGAAGCCATCGTTCAGCCGGGTGCACCGCTCATCGAGGTGGGCAACGCGGATGACCTGGAGATTGTCGTTGATCTCCTGTCGGAAGACGCGGTGCGGGTGACCGAAGGCGACCGGGTGGTCATCGAGGATTGGGGCGGACCCCATGACCTCAACGGTATCGTTCGCAGGGTTGAACCGTTCGGTTTCACCAAAGTGTCGGCGTTGGGCATCGAAGAGCAGCGGGTCAATGTCATCATCGATTTCGAGGACGCGCCGGAAAAATGGGCCGAGTTGGGCCACGGTTATCGGCTCGACACACGCATTTTCGTGTGGGAGGCGGAAGATGTGCTGAAACTGCCGGTGAGCGCCCTGTTCCGGGATCAGGGCCGATGGGCAGTGTTCCGGGTGGTTGATGAGGAAGCGGTTTTGACCCCTGTTGAGATCGGCCGCCGCAATGCGCTGGAAGCGGAGATCCTGTCGGGGATTGAAGAGGCTGCCAGCGTTGTCATTCACCCCAGTGACCGGGTTGTGGACGGCGTGGGCATCGAGGCCCGTGGTTTACGTTAATCGCAAGGGGCCTGCGTCCGGCGGCTGCCAACGGCGCGGGACTTGCGTAAACTGAGACGCTGGCCAGGTAGAGCGCACAAAGGCGCATGGGGTGGGTGCATCTGTTGTCGGGACGGCACAGCGCGCAGGGATTTCGGTGTTTGCCGCGAGAATCCGGCTCTTCCACCTGCCTGGGCCGGTTGCGCCTGCGTGACTCTTCGGGGCGTCTGAGGCACCATTCGGTCTGCGTGGGGGCGCATGAAATTGTATTCGGGGGCGAGCGTGACGCGCTTTGTCGTGAATTGGGGTGGTTTGCCGGCCAGGTGTCTGGGCGCGGCATTCGCATTTCTGGTATGGGGGCTGACCCCTGCAGCTGCGCAGCTGTCTGGTCCGGCGACGGATGCGGCAGCGCATGCCGCAGCTTCCGCGGTTCCGGCTGCCATGGCTCCCATCCCCGACAAAGCCAATCGGGCCAAAGCCGACGGTCCTCTCAACGTTCATGTTTTCGGCGATAGCCTGGGCGACGGCGTGTGGGCCGGCCTCTACCGCAAGCTGCCCAAGGCTGACGGCTACAAAGTCACCAAGCATTCGCGGGTTTCAACGGGTCTTGTTCGCAAGGACTTCTACGATTGGTCCAAGGCGGTTCGGCAGATTGTCGCTGCGCACCGGGTGGATGTGGCAGTGGTCATGATCGGCACCAATGACCGGCAGGCGATTGTCGAGAACGGACGTCATGCCCTGCGGTCTGCCACGTGGGAGAAAATCTACACGGCGCGGATCGATGACCTGACGCAGGTGCTGAAGGATGAGGGAGCGCAGGTCTTCTGGGTGGAGCTGCCTGCCATGCGGTCACCGCGCTTCGGGCGTGACATGCAGTATTTCAACTCCCTGTTTGAAGAGCGCGCGGCGGCCAATGGCATCACCTATGTACCCACATGGCAGCGCACGCTCGGCGACAATGGGGCGTATTCGGCCTATGGCACGGATGACCGCGGCCGCAAGCGCAAGATGCGCACCAATGACGGCATTCATTTCACGATGAGCGGCTACATCAAGCTCGCGGGATTTGTCACAGATGCCATGGCGGATGTACCCGGGCAGCAATCCGATGCCCAGCCCGCAGCTGATGTCATTCCAGCGTCGGTTAAGACGCCGGTCGCGCCGGTTTCTCCTGCCTTGCCTGAGGTGACGGCACCGGAAATTGCAGCCCCGGCGCCAGTAGCACGCCCGGCACGTTCCGAGATCATGCCGTCCGGGCTGGACGGTCAGCCGGAAGACGTGCAGCGGTCTGAACGGGCGGGTGTCTCGGAGGTTGCGTCCGGCATCGCTCATGCGCTGTCTGAGTTGCGTGGTTTCGTGCTGCCGGAGGCCAAGCCGGGCCGAGCAGACGACCTTCGTCAGCCGCAGGGCACGTCTCCGTCAGACCCGCAGCCAGGCCAGTGATCCGCCACCTATGTCTTGCTGTCGCTATTGCGGTAGCAGTGTGCGGGGTCACCCGTGCCCAGGAGCTGGAAACACCGGGCGCGGAGATCATGCAGCCGGACGCGCTTGAGACCTATTTCCGTGCACGGGAAGCGGGGCAGGGTGTGCGTGTGCTCCATCTCGGCGACAGCCATATTGCACGGGACAGTTTTTCCGGTGATCTGCGGCAGATGATGTCGGGCGATATGCCGGGCGCGCGGGGCTTGCTGCCGCCCGGGCTCGTCTACCCCTTCTTGCAGCTTCGCGGTGTCGAGATCGATGCTTCGGAAGGCTGGACCATCTATCGTGCCCGGGACGAGGAGGCGTTTGGGCCTTTTGGACTCATGAGTGCCAGGGCGGAAGCGGCTGCGGGATCAAGCCCAACCCTTACGCTGTCCGGCTTTGAGGTGCCTGCGGATCGCCTTCTTGTGGGCTATTTACGACAGCCCGATGGCGGCGCAGTGCAAGTTCAATTTGACGTTGCGGTGCAGGCAATCCCCACGCAGGGTGACGAAGGTCCGGCCTTCGCGGCCTTTGCGGTACCTGAAGCAACGCAGATCATTCGCATCATGCCGGCAGGCGATGGGCCGGTGGCGTTGCTGTCGATGGTGCTTGAAGCAGACCGTCCGGGGACCGTGGTTAGCAACGCGGGATGGCCAGGCGCGACATCTGGGATCATGCAGCGGTGGGACGATGACGTGTTGCGGCTGGAGCTCCAGCGCCTTGATCCTCACCTCGTCATTCTGAGTTACGGCACGAATGAAGGTTTTGATGATGAGCTCGATCTCGATGCCTATGAAGCGAACTTCCGCGACCAGATCACCCGTCTCAAGCGCTTCGCGCCGGACGCATCCGTCCTGATCACCGGTGGGCCCGACGGGACGCGGTTGCCTTTCTATGCGGATACGGAAAGCCGGGACCCGGAGGAGTGGAAATGCGCGCCTCTGAGCGATGCTGAGCGGGAAACCTATGCCGCCCTGATCGCGGCAGAAAGCGTGTCTCTGCTGCGCTGGCATGAGCCGCCCATGTTGAAGCCTGTCCTGTCGGTGCAGCGGGAGGTCGCCAGGGACGAGGGGCTGGCGCATTGGAACTGGCGGGAGGCCATGGGGGGGGCGTGCGCGGTGCATGACTGGCGGCTGGCTGATGATCCGCAGCTGGCCGGCCCGGACCACGTGCACTTGACCGGGGAGGGGTATGCGCTCTCCGCGCGGATGCTGATGGACGCGCTCAATGGCGCGTTTGTGGCATGGCAGGGGGACGGGAAGGGGCAGGCTGTTCCATAACGGCACAGATGCGTCTTCGGGGGTAACCTGGGGTTAGGAAATGGGACGGGCGCTCGGTGTCCGGCTCCGCCTGGCACCATTGTGAGACGCTGCGCGGACATGCTGTTTCCAACTCTGGATTTTGCGCTGTTCTTCGTGATCGTGTTTCTCGTCGCATGGGAACTGCGGCGGGATCTGCAGGCGCGCAAGCTTGTCCTCGTCTTCGCCTCCTACTTTTTCTACGGCTATTGGGATATCCGCTTCACCCTGCTGCTTGCCGGGTCTTCACTGCTCAATTATGCCGCCGGGCGGATCATCGGTGGGCTGAATGACGGCGCACTGCGCAAGTGGGTGCTGGGCATTGCTGTTGCGCTCAATCTCGGTGTGCTTGCCTTCTTCAAGTATTACGGCTTCTTCCTCGCATCGCTTGCTGACCTGCTGGCCGCGGTGAACCTCGAGCGGGACCTGCCGTTTCTCGAGATCATTCTGCCGGTGGGGATTTCGTTTTTCACCTTCCAGGGCATTTCCTACCTCGTGGACGTGTACCGGAGGCATGTGGATGCCTCGCGCTCGGTACTGGATATCTTCCTGTACATCTCGTTCTTCCCGCAATTGGTGGCAGGGCCCATCGTTCGCGCGGCGCATTTCCTGCCGCAGCTTGAACGCACGCCGCATGTGAACCGGCGCATGGCGGGGCTTGCGGTCGTGCTGATCCTGGTGGGGCTGTTCAAGAAGATGGTGATCGCCAATTACCTGGCGACGGAACTTGTCGATCACGTGTTCTTTGATCCGACCGCCTATGGGGGCGGTGATCTGCTGCTGGGTGTCTATGGCTATGCGGTACAGATCTATTGCGATTTTTCGGCCTATTCCGACATCGCGATCGGCGTGGCCGCGTTGCTGGGGTACCGATTCCCACGCAATTTCGACCATCCCTACCGGTCGGCTTCGCTGCAGGAATTCTGGCGGCGGTGGCACATATCGCTGTCTACCTGGCTGCGCGACTATCTGTACATTCCGCTCGGCGGCAGCCGCGGGAGCACCTTCCAGACCTATCGCAACCTGTTCCTCACCATGTTCCTTGGGGGCATCTGGCATGGTGCGGCGTGGACTTTTGTCTTCTGGGGCGCATTCCACGGCGCAATGCTGGGTGTTGAACGTGCAGTGACGCGCCGCTGGGACGAACTGACCGGGAATGGCCACCATTATGGCGGTGGCCTAATGGCCGCGTTGATGGGTGTCGGCCGGCGAATTCAGGGTACCTTCGCCACGCTGCTGGGCATCGTGCTGACGTTCCATCTGGTGTGTTTCGCCTGGATATTTTTCCGTGCGTCGAGCTTCTCCGGCGCCTGGAACTATGTGGCAGGTCTTGCGGACTGGTCGCAGCCGGCCCAGTTCGCGTCTCCCTTCATTGTGGGGCTCATTGCCTTTTCCCTCGCCGGGCAGTTCCTGCCGTCTGGCTGGGCCATCGGTGCGGGGCGGGTCCTGCAACGGGTGTCTTGGCCGGTTCTGGGGCTGACGCTGGGATTTGGTATTCTGCTCATCGAGGCCATGGCACCGGAAGGTGTGGCGCCCTTCATCTATTTCCAGTTCTAGGGAGCGGCCTGCCATGATGGAACATATCGATCCGGAAGCCGACGCCTACGAACCCGGCTTTGAGATGACGCCCAAGGCACAGCTCAATGCAGAGGGCGAGACGCGCAAGACGTTCAAGCGTGTCCTGCTGGCCATGTTGCTTGGCCTCTTCGTCCTGTCGCTTTTTCATTCGGCTTCGCTGGTCACCTATGTTCGCGGCCTGCCCATCGGCCCGGTGGAAGACACGATCATCGCGGTGACGGAAGCGTGGCACGAGCAGATGCAGCGCAATGGGCTGACCGCGCTTTACGGCGAGCTCAACGCTGCTGTCGTGGCCATTCACGACGCAACTTGGAAAGACGTGGATGCGCTTCTGTCGCAATCCAGGACGGGTGATGCCCCCGAAGAGTTGCGGGGCGGCGTCGAAGGTTAGATCGGCATACAAAAAAGGGCCTCAGCGGATTCCACGAGGCCCTTTTTGTTCTGGAATTTGCTTTGTTTCTGGAGCGGAATGTTTTTTTGGCGCTTGGTTTTGGAAATAGAGATGGTGTTTTGACTGCTCCTAGAAAACGAGGCAGTCATGAAACTTCCAACCCAACTCCTTCAAGACGTTAAGCTTCTGCTTGAAGTTATCGGCTTGCTTGTAAGTGTTCCGCTGGCGGCTGTGTCACTACTCAGTCTTTCAGGTTTGTTGATCTAAGGTTTGCAAGTTAACGCGGCAGGGTCGTGCTGCCCATCAGCGCCTTGTCCACGGCGTGCGCGCACTGGCGGCCCTCGCGGATGGCCCAGACAACCAGGGACTGGCCGCGACGCATGTCGCCGCAGGCAAACAGGTTGTCCTTGGTGGTCTTGTAGGCTTCGTCGCCTTCAGTGTCGGCTTTGACGTTGCCGCGGGCATCAAGCTCGGGCGACAGGTCGTCGATCATGCCTTCGTGCACCGGGCTGACGAAGCCCATGGCCAGAAGCACGAGGTCGGCCTTGATCTCGAATTCCGAGCCTTCGATTTCCTGCATCTTGTCGTCCACACGCACACAGGTGAGCGAGGTCACCTGACCGTCTTCACCGTTGAAGTGCTTGGTCATCACGGCGAAGTCGCGCTCAGCGCCTTCCGCCTGGCTGGAGGAGGTGCGGAACTTGAGCGGCCAGTGCGGCCAGGTCATCAGCTTGTCTTCCTTTTCCGGCGGGGCCGGCATGATTTCAAGCTGGGTGACGGACACAGCCCCCTGACGGAAGGACGTGCCAATGCAGTCCGACCCGGTGTCGCCACCGCCAATGACCACGACGCGTTTGCCGCCGGCAAGGATCGGCATGATGTTGCCCAGCGGCTCGTCGCCCACGCGACGGTTCTGCTGCGGCAGGAAGTCCATGGCGAAGTGAATGCCATCAAGATCGCGGCCCTCGATGGGAAGATCGCGAGGCTTCTCTGCACCGCCGGCAAGGGCAACGGCATCGAAGTCTTTCATCAGATCGTCGGTGGTGATGTCCACACCCACGTGAACGCCTGTCTTGATGGTGACGCCTTCGGCTTCCATCTGGTCGGCACGGCGATCAATGACGTGCTTTTCCATCTTGAAGTCGGGAATGCCGTAGCGCAGCAGGCCGCCGATCTTCTGGTTCTTCTCAAACAGGGTCACGTCGTGGCCAGCGCGCGCCAGCTGCTGGGCGCAGGCCATGCCAGCCGGGCCGGCACCGACGACGGCCACCTTCTTGCCGGTCTTGTGCGCGGCAGGCTGCGGTTTCACCCAGCCCTCTTCGATCGCCCGGTCGGCGATGGCGCATTCGATCGACTTGATCGTTACCGGCTTGTCGATGAGGTTCAGCGTGCAGGCGGCCTCGCACGGGGCAGGGCAGATGCGGCCGGTTACCTCGGGGAAGTTGTTGGTGCTGTGCAGGTTGACCGCAGCTTCTTCCCAGTCGGAGTTGTAGACCAGATCATTCCAGTCGGGGATCTGGTTATTCACCGGGCAGCCGTTGTGGCAGTAGGGAATGCCGCAATCCATGCAGCGCGCGGCCTGGTTCTTGACGCCTTCCTCCGACATCGGAATGACGAATTCGCGGAAGTGGCGGATGCGGTCGGACGCCGGCGCAGTGGTGCGGTCCTGGCGGTCGATCTCTAGGAAGCCGGTGACTTTACCCATCGGACTGTTCCTTCATGGTCGAAAATTGAAATTCTGAAGATGCAACGTGGTCCAGGGACCGCGGGCTTATTCGCCCGCGGCCTTGAACTGCGTTGCGGAGTTTTCGTTGGATGCCTTCATCTCTTCCAGCGCGCGGCGGTAATCCACCGGCATCACCTTCACGAATTTCGGCAGGTACTGGTCCCAGTTGTCCAGGATCTCGCGGGCCCGGGCGGAGCCGGTGTAGCGGGCCTGGTTCTCGATGAGCTGGCGCAGGCGCTCGGCATCGAAGCGGGTCATGTCGGTCATCACGTCGACGCGGCCATGGGTTTCGAGGTCACCGCTCTGGTGGCCTGCTTCCATGGCATCGTCCTCGGCTGCGATGTGCTCGAGCTCGACCATAGAGAGGTTGCAGCGGCGTTCGAAGTCGCCCTTCTCGTCCAGCACATATGCGATGCCGCCCGACATGCCGGCTGCAAAGTTACGGCCCGTCTCACCAAGCACAACCACGACACCGCCGGTCATGTATTCGCAGCAGTGATCGCCCGTGCCTTCCACGACGGCGATGGCACCGGAGTTGCGGACGGCGAAACGCTCACCGGCAACACCGCGGAAGTAGCACTCGCCGGTGATGGCGCCATAGAGCACCGTATTGCCGACGATGATGCTCTTCTCAGGCACGATCTTGGCAGTCTCGTGCGGGTAGATGACGATGCGGCCGCCGGACAAGCCCTTGCCCACATAGTCATTGGCCTCGCCGGCCAGCTCGAAGCTGACGCCGTTGGCGAGCCATGCTCCGAAAGCCTGGCCGGCCGTGCCGGTGAGCTTGACCGAGATGGTGTCGGGCTCGAGACCCTTGTGGCCGTACTTCTTGGCGACCTGGCCGGACAGCATGGCACCGGCAGAGCGGTTCATGGAGTTGATGTCCGTCTCGATGGTCACGCGCTCGCCATTCTCAAGGGCAGGCTTTGCCTGCTCTATAAGCTTGCGGTCGAGGATGTCGACAATCGGGTGGCTCTGTTCTTCGCAGTGATGGATGGCCACGCCGGGCTTGTCTTCCGGACGAGCAAACAGGCGGGACATGTCCAGCCCCTGCGCCTTCCAGTGTGCCACGGCCTTGGTCTGGTCCAGGGCATCCATGTGACCGGTCATCTCGGCCAGGGTGGCGAAACCCATTTCCGCCATGATGGCGCGAAGTTCTTCGGCGACGAAGAAGAAGTAGTTCACCACATGCTCGGGCAGGCCGACGAAGCGCTTGCGCAGCACCGGGTCCTGGGTGGCGATGCCAACCGGGCAGGTATTGAGGTGGCACTTGCGCATCATGATGCAACCGGCCGCGATGAGCGGTGCCGTGGAGAAGCCGAACTCGTCAGCACCCAGAAGGGCGCCGATGGCGACGTCACGGCCGGTGCGGAGACCGCCATCCACCTGCACGGCGATGCGGCCGCGCAGGCCGTTGGCAACCAGCGTCTGATGGGTTTCGGCAAGGCCGAGTTCCCACGGGGAGCCGGCATGCTTGATGGAGGTCAGCGGGGACGCGCCCGTGCCGCCTTCAAAGCCTGAAATCGTCACGTGATCTGCACGCGCCTTGGAAACGCCGGCGGCAACGGTGCCGACGCCGACTTCCGACACGAGCTTCACGGAGATCGCGGCTTCCGGATTGACGTTCTTGAGGTCGAAGATCAGCTGCGCCAGATCCTCGATCGAGTAGATGTCATGGTGCGGGGGCGGGGAGATAAGGCCCACACCCGGCGTCGAGTACCGCACCTTGGCGATGACGGCATCCACCTTGTGGCCGGGCAGCTGGCCGCCCTCACCAGGCTTGGCGCCCTGCGCCATCTTAATCTGGATCATGTCGGCATTGGCCAGATACTCGGCGGTGACACCGAAACGGCCCGAGGCGACCTGCTTGATGGCGGAGCGCATGCTGTCGCCGTCCGGCAGCGGGGTGAAGCGGTCAGGCTCCTCACCCCCTTCGCCGGTGTTGGACTTGCCGCCGATGCGGTTCATTGCCTTGGCTAGCGTCGTGTGTGCTTCGCGGCTGATGGAGCCAAACGACATGGCACCTGTCGCGAAGCGCTTGACGATTTCCTGGGCAGGCTCGACCTGGTCGATGGAGAGCGGCTGACGGCCAAGCTCTTCGGCGTTCTTGAGGCGGAACAGGCCGCGGATTGTCAGCAGGCGCTTGGACTGGTCGTTGATGGCCTTGGCGAAGGCATCATACTTGTCCTGGCTGTTGCCGCGCACTGCGTGCTGCAGGTCAGCAACGGAGTTGGACGTCCAGGCGTGGTCCTCGCCGCGGATGCGCTGCATGTATTCACCGCCGACGGCCAGGGACTTCTTGAGCACCGGGTCGGTTGAGAAGGCGCGGTGGTGGCGCTGGATGGTTTCTTCCGCGATCTCCGGCAGGCCCACACCTTCGATGGTCGTGGCGGTGCCGTAGAAGAATTCACGGATGAAGTCGCTCGACAGGCCGATGGCGTCGAAGATCTGCGCCCCGCAATAGGACTGGTAGGTGGAGATGCCCATCTTGGACATCACCTTGAGGATGCCCTTGTTCACCGCCTTGATGTAGCGGGTCTTGATGGTGGCATCGTCCAGCTCTTCGCCGAGCTGGCCCTTGATGGCGATGAGGCTTTCAAAGGCGAGATAGGGGTTGATGGCCTCTGCGCCATAGCCGGCGAGGGCACAGAAATGGTGCACCTCGCGGGCTTCACCCGTTTCGACCACGATGCCCACGCGGGTGCGCAGAGCCTTGCGGATCAGGTGGTGGTGTACGGCGGACGTGGCAAGCAGGGCGGGGATCGCCACGCGATCCTCGCTCACCAGCCGGTCCGACAGGATGATGATGTTGAAGCCTTCCTCGACGGCGCGCTCGGCCCGTTCGCAGAGCGCGTCGAGCGCCGGCTTCATGCCTTCGGCGCCACGGTCGGCGGCGAAGGTCGTGTCCAGCGTCTTGGTCTGGAAGTGATTGTCGGCGATGTCGCCAATGGCGCGGATCTTTTCCAGGTCCTCGTTGCGCAGGATCGGCTGGCGCACTTCAAGACGGCGCAGCTCACCCTGGTTGTGCAGGTCGAGGATGTTCGGACGCGGGCCGATGAAGGAGACGAGGCTCATCACCAGCTCTTCGCGGATCGGGTCGATCGGCGGGTTCGTCACCTGGGCGAAGTTCTGCTTGAAATAGCCGTAAAGCAGCTTCGGCTTGTCGGAGAGGACCGCGATGGGCGTGTCGGTGCCCATGGACCCAATGGCTTCCTGGCCGGTGGCCGCCATGGGGGCCATCAGGGTCTTCACGTCTTCCTGGGTATAGCCGAAAGCCTGCTGGCGCTTGAGAAGCGGCACATTCGGCTGGGGCGGAGTGCCGCCCATGTCCGGCAGTTCCTCGACATTGATCTGGGCCTTGTCCAGCCACTCCTGGTATGGCTCAAGGGAGGCAAGCTCTTCCTTGATCTCTTCGTCAGAGATGATGCGGCCTTCCTCGAGGTCGATCAGCAGCATCTTGCCCGGCTGCAGACGCCACTTCTCCACGATGCGGTCTTCCGGGTAGGGAAGAACGCCCATCTCGGAGGCGAGGATTACGTGATCGTCGTCGGTGACGAAGTAGCGGGCAGGACGCAGGCCGTTACGGTCCAGCGTGGCGCCGATCTGGCGGCCATCGGTGAAGGCCATGGCGGCGGGGCCGTCCCACGGCTCCATCAGGGCTGCGTGGTGCTCGTAAAACGCGCGGCGCTTGGGATCCATCAGCTCATGGCCGTACCAGGCTTCCGGGATCATCATCATCATAGCGTGGGCAAGCGAATAGCCGCCGAGCACCAGAAGTTCGAGCGCATTGTCAAAGCAGGCCGAGTCAGACTGGCCCTCGACGGTGAGCGGCCAGATCTTCTTGAGGTCATCCCCGAAGATCTCGGATTCCATTGAGCCCTTGCGCGCGGACATCCAGTTGACGTTGCCGCGCATCGTGTTGATCTCGCCATTGTGGCAGATCATGCGGAAGGGCTGGGCCAGGGACCAGGTGGGGAAGGTGTTCGTCGAGAAGCGCTGATGCACGAGCGCCAGCGCGGACACCATCCGCTCGTCCTTGAGGTCGAGATAGTACTTGCCGACCTGATCGGAGAGCAGCATGCCCTTGTAGTTGAGGACGCGGGACGACAGCGAGGTGACGTAGGTGTCAGCCGCAGTCGTGACGTCTTCCTCATAAAGGCTGTTCCAGATTTCCTTGCGGATCACGAAGAGCTTGCGCTCGAAGGAGTCCTGATCGGCGCAGTTGTCGCCTCGGGCCACGAAGAGCTGCTTGTGGACAGGCTCCGTCGGCAGCACCGAGTAGCCGAGATCTGAATTGTCTACCGGCACATCACGCCAGCCGAGGAATGTCTGCCCCTCGGCGGCCACGACTTCTTCGGTCCGCTTCATCACGCGGGCGCGCTTTTCATCGTCCTGCGGCAGGAAGAAGTGGCCAACGGCGTAGTTGCCTTCGGCGGGCAGGGTAATGCCGAGGTCGCCGGTCACTGCGCGCAGGAATTCATCCGGCATCTGGATCAGGATGCCAGCGCCGTCGCCCGCTTTCGGGTCGGCGCCAACGGCACCGCGGTGCTCCAGATTGCACAGGATGTTGAGACCGTCCTCGACGATCTTGTGGCTCTTCTTGTTCTTGATATTGGCGACGAAGCCAATGCCGCAGGAATCTTTTTCGTTGCGCGAGTCATACAGACCCTGCGGTGCGGGGTAACCTGCCGGACGGAACTGACCTTCGGGGGTCTTCGTCATGCCGCCAAACCTCTCAAACTGCGGGGTGGCGCGGCCCACGTCGCTGGCCGCCCACCCGAAAATCCAAACCAAACGGACGCTTTCCACATGCCGGCCTCACCGCCTGCCTGCCCCAATCTGGGGCGGAAAGTCCGCACGACAATCCGGCGTCACCGGATCAACCCGTCTCCTGCATTGGCACCCCGTTGAACACCGGAGCATCAGAGGACGCGGGCCGACTGAACGCCGCCTTATCGCGAATTGACCTAGGGGCCCTCGCTGACCGCTCCTGGAGCATCTGTTGCGTCGCTCGCCAGGTAACCGGCCAGGAAGACCTGAGCCTTTGGACGGGAGAGTATCCCGGAAGTGATCCCGCTCCTTTGCGGGGGATCTAAACCCGGGCTGCCGCTCATTGCCGGCGGCGGCCCCCTTCGCCCATGCCAAGCGGGCCTGAAACGCGATACGTCGCCCCAAGCCCTGCCGAGCGCGCGGAGTGTGCCAGAATGAGGGGTTCAGAATCAAGGTCAGGAATAGTGACCTTTTTTATTGACGCCCCTACGGAGTCCAGAGGCCCGGCTCCCTCAGAATCACTTGGCGTGCAGAGTCCTGCAGAGTCAAAGCTTCCCGGGAATTAACCATGATTGGGGTGCGGAGAATCAAGCTCATGTCCTCACGCGGTCTCACATCGCTTTTATGACGCTCACGCGGGACGTGATTTCCGCAGAAAACCGGGATTGTGCAAGACTTCCCGTGTCGCAAGGGCGTTTGCTGACCGGCGGTGTCCCCCGCCGCGTTTGTCCGGTTGGCAGGCCCCTTGCGCGCTTCTCTCCCTCAAATCACCAGCCCGAAATTGAGGCTAACCGCAAGGCGGTTGGCCAGGCCCCGCGGCACGCGTGTTTGCCCGAAAACAGACGTGCCTCGGTCTGCATGTCGGCCATGCCCACGCCGCTTCACAGCTGTTTGAGACGGTGAGACGGCTTCGTGAGTTCCCTTTTGAGCTTCTGTCGCCGACGTTGGAGATCGCGGTGGGGGAGCACCGAAAAGTGTCATCTTTAGAGGAATGAACTCATGAAGAACGCATCCACTGCCGCTCTCGCCGCCGCTGGTGCACTTGCCGCCGCGCTGACCATGTCTGCCTCATCGGCATCCGCTGCGGACGCGGCCGGCATGGAGAAGTGCTACGGCGTCGCGCTCGCGGGTGAAAATGACTGCGCGGCCGGTCCGGGCACGTCCTGCGCAGGGACGTCGAAGATCGACTACCAGTCGAATGCGTGGAAGCTGGTCCCGGCCGGCACCTGTGCCTCCATGGAGACTCCGCATGGTACCGGCACGCTTGAAGCGAACGACTCACGCCTTCCGTCGTAATCCCAGCGCGTGAGTTGAGAATGACCCGGATGGTTCCGACACAATTGGCTCGGGCTGCGTCGTCCCCCTCGGCGCAGGCGGCATCTCCGTCCGCCGCCGGCATGGCCCCGGTCCCCCCTCAAGGGGCCGCCGACCAGCCGCTGGGATCATCCGGGCATTCGACCTTTGCCCAGCACGACGTATTGCCGGCGTCCGCCGGGATCTCGCTGAAACCCAGCCATTACGCCACTATCCTGTCCGACGGTGCGCACACGGATTACTTCGAGGTGCACGCCGAGAACTATTTCGGCCGTGGCGGCGCACCGCACCGCTATCTTACCGCCATTCGTGAACGGCATGCCCTGTCCATCCACGGGATCGGCCTGTCGTTGGGCGGTGCCGAAGCGCTTGATGCGGACCACCTTGCGAGACTGCAGGGCCTCATTGACCGGTACGAACCAGCTCTTGTTTCAGAACATCTGGCCTGGTGTGCCAGTGGCGGGGCCTATTTCAATGACTTGCTGCCAGTGGCGTTGACCAATGAGGCGCTCAACACTGTGTGCCGTCATGTGTCGCAGACCCAGGATGTTCTAGGGCGGCAGATTCTGGTGGAGAACCCGGCAAACTATCTCGCATTCGAAGTCAGCGATATTCCGGAGGCGGAGTTTTTGTCGGAGATGGCTGCGCGTACGGGCTGCGGTCTGTTGCTCGATATCAACAATGTTGTTGTAAGCGCCCACAATCTGAAATTCGACGCCGGCTCCTATCTTAATGCCTTCCCGATGGCTCTTGTGCGGGAAGTCCATCTTGCGGGGCATGCGGATGACAGGCGCGGGGCGGCACATCTCAAGATAGATGACCATGGCAGCGCACCCGGGCCGGAGGTCTGGGACCTCTATCGATCTGTCATCGCGCAAACCGGCCCCGTGCCGACGACGATCGAGTGGGACCGGGATGTGCCGCCATTGGCGGATCTGGAGCGCGAGGCCCAAACGGCCCGGTCGATCCTTCAAGGTGCTGAGGGGGCAGTTGAGGCTGCCGGGCGGGGAGCCTGATCCGATGTCCCGCCTCTCTGATTTGCAGGCACGCTTTGCAGCGTCCCTGCGTGACCCCGACAATGGGCAATCCATGCTTGATATCGCAGCACTTGGCGCGGACTCGCTGCCTCAACGGGCGCGGTTGGATATTTACCGGAACAATGTGGCATCGAGCCTGATCGATGCGTTGGCAGCCCTTTATCCCGTGTGCCGGCGGTTGGTTGGCGATGATTTCTTTCAAGCGACAGCGCGGGCCTATCTGGATCGTTCAATGCCGACCCAGGCCTCGCTGATCGGTTTTGCCCCTGACTTTGCCGGCTTTCTCGTGAGCTTCGAACCGGCGCGGCAATTACCCTATCTGCCGGACGTTGCCCGGCTCGAACACGCCTGGCACAGGGTCTATCACGGCCCCGATGCATCACCTGCGACTGCGGGTGACCTCAAGGCTTATGCGGACGCGCGTGGCGAAAAGGAACTCGACAAGCTGGTGCTTGGTCTTGTGCCCGCCCATCACCTGCTGATGTCCCCCTATCCCATATCGCGAATCTGGGAAGCCAATCAGCCTGCCCGGGATGGGAAGCTTGCCTTCTCTGATGCCGACAGGAATGAGCGCGTGTTCGTTGTGCGGCCGGGTGTCGACGTTCATGTGCTGAGAGTATCGCCGGGTGCCTTTGGTTTGTTGTGCGCAATCCAGGGCGGCATGTCACTCGGCCGTGCATTGATCGCGGCTTTCGAAGAAGAGCCGGACTGTGATCCCCAGCAGGTTTTCGCCCAGTTGCTGACAGCTGGCAGTTTCATCTTGCCGGAGGATGCACGAATACTCCTTCCGGCGCATGCTTCCGGAAATGTGTGATGACCGAACCCACCCCTCGCACCGCGCCTTTCGATCTTGATCTGATCCGCCGGTTCAATGACCTGCTTGCCCGCGTGCCGGAATGGCTCGTGGCGCTTGCCGCGCGCGTTGCACTTGCCGGCGTTTTCTGGACGTCAGCACGCACCAAGGTAGAGGGCGTCTTTTCCATCAAGGAGAGCACCTATTTCCTGTTTCAGTATGAGTATGCCCTGCCGGTGATCCCCTATGAGTGGGCGGCGGTGACGGCCACCATTGCCGAGCACGTATTTCCCATCATGCTGGTGTTGGGGCTTGGCACGCGCTTTGCCGCCTTGGGATTGCTCGTCATGACGGCCGTGATCCAGGTTTTTGTCTATCCCGGTGCCTGGAACCTGCACCTGCTCTGGGCCACGGGCCTTCTTTTCCTCCTGTCACGGGGCGGGGGACCGCTCGCGCTCGATCATCTCATCGACAGGCGCTTTACCGGGAGTGCGGGCGGCGCATAGCATCGCGCCCATGCATTTTTCTTCCGACAATGCGAGCGGTGTCGCTCCGGAAATCATGGAGGCCCTGGCGCGCGCCAATGAGGGGCCGGCCTGGGCCTATGGGCGGGATGAGATTACCCGCCGTCTCAATCGTCTGTTCTCGGACTTGTTCGAGCATGAGGTTATGGTCTTCCCCGTCTCAACGGGGACTGCGGCCAATGCCCTGATCCTGGCTGCGCTGACACCGCCATGGGGTGCCGTTTTCTGTGAGCGGAACGCTCACATCAACGTGGATGAGAACGGGGCTCCGGAGTTCTACTCAGGTGGCGCCAAGCTCGTGCCGGTTGACGGGGAACACGGACGGATCGGACGGCAGGCGCTGGAAATGGCCATCGATGCCATGCCCGGCGGAGACGTTCATCACGTCGTGCCGCACGTCCTGAGCCTTACCCAGGCGACTGAGGCCGGCACGGTGTATGGCGTGGATGACGTGACGGCACTGTCCGGGCTGGCCCATGAGAAGGGTTTGAAGGTCCATATGGACGGGGCACGGTTTGCCAATGCGGTTGCCCATCTTGGTTGCAGCCCGGCTGATATCACCTGGAAGGCCGGCATCGATGCGCTGAGCTTTGGCGCCACCAAGAACGGAGCGATGGCGGCGGAAGCCGCTATTTTCTTCGATCCGGCATTGGCGGCGGGCTTTGAGGAGCGCCGCATGCGCGGGGGGCATCTGCTTTCGAAGATGCGGTTCCTGTCAGCACAGCTGGAAGCCTATGTGGCAGACGATCTGTGGCTGCGGCTGGCGCGCCATGCCAACCGCATGGCTACCCTGCTCGCTGATGCGGTCACGGAAACACCGGGCGCAGATCTCCTGCACCCGGTCGACGGGGACGAAGTGTTTGTGCGGTTTGGGGACGTCACGGTGATCCGGCGGCTGGCCGACTCAGGCGCTGCTTTTGTGCCCTGGGCACCGCGGGAGGGCATCATTCGCCTCGTTGCGTCCTTTCAGACGACCGAAGATGAGGTGCGTCAATTTCGCGCTGCGCTGCAACAAGCGGTGAGTGTTGCGGGCTGAGCTGATCAGGCATTTCCAGCTAAACCATTGAGCATCAAGGGGTTGGCCTCCTTCTCCGGAAGGAGTGCGACTCACGACAGGATGCCGCAGGTGCGAAATGACGCTGCGACCGAAGCGCCCATTTGACTGAAGTCAATGTTGTGCGGAAGGCGATCCTGCACTTAGCGTGGCATGACGGACTGCCCGTTTTCCGTAGCGGGCAGGCAGGACTTTTCATGCGGGGCTACAGCGGGTCATGAACCAAACCAACTCACCACAGACGCCGATGGCCGATGACGGCCGGCTCACCACCATGGGGTGGGGCGCCATTGGCCTGTTCATTCTGGGGGCCTTTCTGGGCCTCTTCGTGATTTCCGGTGCTAAGACCGGGCCGATGATGCTGCATGGCGCACTCATCACCCTGTTCTGCATCCTGGCGGTCATGTGGATCGGCGACCGGCACTTTGATTTCCTGAAGCGTGGCCCGACGCCGCGCGCGCCGGACGGCGTGCAGTACAATGATGCCGTGGTGCGGTGGGGCGTCATCGCTTCCACCTTCTGGGGCGTGGTCGGTTTCGCGGTGGGTCTGGTCATCGCCCTGCAGCTTGCCTATCCGACGCTGTTGACGGGCATTGCCGAACTCAATTTCGGACGCCTCCGCCCGCTTCACACCTCCGCCGTGATCTTCGCGTTCGGCGGCAACATCCTGATCGCCACGTCGTTCTACGTGGTCCAGCGCACCTGCAAGGCGCGGCTGGCGGGCGACATCGCGCCGTGGTTTGTGTTCTGGGGCTATCAGCTGTTCATCGTGTTGGCGGCGACCGGCTATGTGTTTGGCATCACCCAGTCGAAGGAATATGCGGAACCGGAATGGTACATCGACCTCTGGCTCACCATCGTGTGGGTGGTTTACCTGCTGGTGTTCCTGGGCACTCTGTGGAAGCGCCGTGAGCCGCACATCTATGTGGCCAACTGGTTTTATCTCGCCTTCATCGTCACCATTGCCATGCTGCACATCGTCAACAATCTGGCGGTGCCGGTGTCGCTGACGGGCGACAAGTCCTACATCCTGATGTCCGGCGTGCAGGACGCCATGACCCAGTGGTGGTATGGCCATAACGCGGTGGGTTTCTTCCTGACCGCCGGCTTCCTGGGGCTGATGTATTACTTCATTCCCAAGCGCGCCGAACGGCCCGTCTATTCCTACCGGCTGTCGATCATCCATTTCTGGGCGCTGATCTTCCTCTATATCTGGGCCGGTCCGCATCACCTGCACTTCACAGCGCTGCCTGACTGGGCGCAGACCCTCGGCATGACTTTCTCGATCATGCTCTGGATGCCGTCCTGGGGCGGCATGATCAACGGCCTGATGACGCTGGCCGGTGCCTGGGACCGGCTGCGGACCGACCCTGTGATCCGCATGCTCGTCGTGTCGGTGGCGTTCTACGGCATGTCCACCTTCGAAGGCCCGCTGATGAGCGTTAAGGCCGTCAACGGCCTGTCGCACTACACGGACTGGACCATTGGTCACGTGCATTCCGGTGCCCTTGGCTGGGTGGGCTTTGTGTCCTTCGGGGCGCTTTATTGTCTGGCTCCGTGGGTGTGGCGCCGCGAGCGGCTCTACTCGCTTGCGCTGGTCGAGTGGCATTTCTGGATCGCGACGCTCGGCATCGTGCTCTACATCACCGCCATGTGGGTGTCCGGCATCCTGCAGGGCCTGATGTGGCGTGCCTATGACGAGCTCGGCTTCCTCGAATACTCCTTCGTGGAGACGGTGGAAGCGATGCATCCCTTCTACGTGATCCGTGCGCTGGGCGGGCTCCTGTTCGTCATCGGCTCACTGATCATGGCCTACAATCTGTACAAGACCGCCAAGGGCGAAATCCGCGAAAGCGAACCGCTCGATGCAACGGCTGGCCGCGCTCCGCAGGGCCAGTTCGTCGCGGCGCCGGCTCACTAGGGAGGGCCAGAACCAATGTCACTGTTCAGCCACGCTACGCTTGAACGCAACTCCCTGATCCTGACCATCGGCATCCTGCTGGTGGTCTCGATCGGCGGCATCGTGCAGATCGCACCGCTCTTCTTCCTCAATTCGACGATCGAGGAGGTTGAAGGCATGCGGCCCTATTCTCCGCTGGAGCTGGCGGGCCGTAACATCTACATCCGGGAAGGCTGCTATAATTGCCACAGCCAGATGATCCGCTCGCTGCGCGACGAAGTGGAGCGCTATGGTCATTACTCGCTGGCTGCGGAAAGCATGTACGACCATCCTTTCCAGTGGGGGTCCAAGCGCACAGGGCCGGATCTGGCGCGCCTGGGCGGCAAGTATTCCGACGCCTGGCATGTGCTCCACATGGCAGACCCGCGCGCCGTGGTGCCGGAATCCATCATGCCCAATTATCCGTTCCTGGCGGAGACGCCGCTTGAATATGCGGATATCGAGGCGCATCTGCGGGCCAACCGCACAGTGGGCGTTCCCTATACGGATGAAATGGTCGAGAACGCCCGCGCTGATCTCGAGATACAGGTGGATGAGTGGGGCGACTACGACGCCATGCTCGCCCGCTATCCCAAGGCACAGGTTCGGGATTTCGACGGCAACCCGGAGATGATTTCCGAACTGGACGCACTCATCGCCTACATGCAGATGCTCGGCACGCTGGTCGACTTCTCGGCCTATCAGGCCGAGGGCGAGAACCTGCGCTAGGGGAGGTCTCCCGTGGGATACGACGAAATCAGGGGCATCGGCGGCGCAATCGGCCTTGTGATGCTCTTCATCGGGTTCATCGGCGTCATCGCCTATGCGCTTTGGCCGGGAAACCGTAACCGCTTTGACCGGGCAGCCCAGCTGCCGCTGGAAGACGATGCCCCGAATGGGGATATGCCTCGCAAGGAAAGGCCGTCCAAATGAACGACAATACGCATCAGTCTGCCCCGGACGAGCATGGCCATGTGGACGCGCACACGGGCGTCGAGACCACCGGCCACGAGTGGGACGGCATTCGCGAGCTGGACAATCCGTTGCCGCGCTGGTGGCTGTGGACGTTCTATGCCTGCATTCTCTGGTCTGTGGGCTACTGGGTCCTGTATCCGGCCTGGCCGCTGGCTGCGAGCTACACCAAGGGCGTGCTGGGTTACTCCCAACGCGACGTGGTGACCGAGCAGATCGCACAGTCGCAGGCGGCTCTGCGTGTCTATGACGATCAGATCCTCGCGGGTGACCTTGCGGATGTGCCTGGCAATCCGGAGCTGCATTCAGTGGCGCTGGCGGGTGGTGAAAGCGCATTCGGCGATAATTGTGCGCCGTGTCACGGTCGCGGTGCCCAGGGCTTCAAGGGCTATCCGAACCTCAATGATGACGCCTGGATCTGGGGCGGCACGCTGGCCGATATCCAGGCAACCATTCGCCATGGCATCCGCTGGTCGGCCGATGAGGAAACACGCATGAACGACATGCCGAAGTTTCTTGATGACGGCATCCTGAGCAGTGCTGAGGTGAGCGATACCACGCAATATGTGCTGTCGTTGTCGGGGCGTGAGAGCAATGCCGAAGCCGCTGCACGCGGCGGTGAGATTTTCGCGTCACAGTGCGTTGCCTGTCACATGGAAGGCGGCGTCGGCAACCAGGAACTCGGTGCGCCGAACCTGACCGATGCCATCTGGCTCTATGGCGGCGACGAAGAAACCCTCTATGCGTCAATTGCACACAGCAGGCGCGGCGTCATGCCCGCTTGGCAGGGGCGCCTGGATGAGGCGACGATCGCCAAGCTTTCCCTCTACGTTCATTCGCTTGGTGGCGGTGAATGAGGGGGCGAGTCTAACCATCCGTAGGCGGATGGCCGGAGGGGAGGTCCGGCACCGGACGCTGCGCGGGTGACACATAACCCGCAGGCGGACCGGCCTGCGTGTCCCGGCTAGGAGGGGCAGGAATGACGACGTCTGACCAGATTGCGACTAATGGTGCAGGCATGGACGGCGGAGCCGGGGACGGGCTTGTGAAGCTCGCTCAGGAAGCCGCCGCCAATGTGTCCGGCGCAGCCTCCCCGGCACGGGCTCATGAGAAGGTTGAGCGGCACGATGTCGAGGCGGTGAACTCCTCGTCGCAGCGCTCGCTTTATGCCAAGCGCCAGCCTATCCATCCCAAGCTGGTGCACGGCACCTTCCGTAATCTCAAATGGGCAATGATGAGTGTTGCCCTCGGCGTCTATTACCTGCTGCCGTGGATCCGCTGGGACCGCGGCCCCAATGCGCCGGACCAGGCCGTGCTGCTCGACATGCCGGGGCGGCGCTTCTACTTCTTCTTCATCGAGATATGGCCGCAGGAGATCTACTTCATCACCGGGCTGCTGGTGTTGGCGTCTCTCATTTTGTTCCTTGCGACGTCCATGTTCGGTCGCGTGTGGTGCGGCTATGCGTGTCCGCAGACCGTGTGGACCGATCTGTTCATCATGGTCGAACGCATGGTAGAAGGGGACCGCAACAAGCGCCTACGGCTTCAAAAGCAGTCAATGAGCGCGGGCAAGTTCGGACGCAAGGTGTTGAAGCACGGGATCTGGCTGCTGATTGCTGTGGCGACCGGCGGCGCCTGGGTATTCTATTTTGCTGATGCGCCCACGCTGGCGATGCAGCTTGTCTCGTTTGAAGCCCCGGCCGTCGCTTATCTCTTCATCGGCGTTTTCACCGTGACCACCTACATGCTTGGCGGCCTCGCGCGTGAGCAGGTGTGCACTTACATGTGCCCCTGGCCGCGCATTCAGGGTGCGCTGGTGGACGACCAGTCCTTCCTGGTGAGCTATCGCGTGGACCGGGGTGAACCGCGCGGCCCCCATCGCAAGGGTGAGAGTTGGGAAGGGCGTGGCGACTGCATCGATTGCAAGCAATGCGTCGTTGCCTGTCCCATGGGTATCGACATTCGTGATGGTGACCAGCTGGAGTGCATCCAGTGTGCGCTGTGCATTGATGCCTGCAATGACATCATGGACAAGATCGGCCGGCCGCGTGGACTGATCACCTATGACAATTTCGACAACCAGGAGCGCCGGGCGAAGGGCGAGAAGGCACGGACTCGGCTGATCCGCCCGCGCACGGTGCTGTATGCGCTGCTGATCGCGGTGGTTGGCTTTGTGATGCTTGGTGTGCTGGTGACGCGTTCGACGCTGGACGTGAATGTGCTGCGCGATCGCAATCCGCTCTTTGTGACGCTGTCCGACGGGTCCGTGCGCAACGGCTATGAGGTCAAGATCCTCAACAAACGCAACGAAGAGCGCGTGTTCATGGTGAGCGTGGAAGGTCTGGACGGCGCGACGCTGTCAACCCTCACCGAGAGTGGTCTCAAGGAACTGGCCGTTCCGGTTGCTCCTGATCGGCTGCGCAATGTGCGGCTGTTCCTGGTTCTGCCGCCGGATGGTGCGGATGCGCTGTCGGATGGCCGGGCCGACATCCGTTTCGTGATCACGGATAGTGCTGATGGCCAGCAGGTGGTGAATGACACCACCTTCCGCGGGCCGGATTTCTGAGTGACACTGGCATGCTGACGAGAGGCCGGGACTGACCATGAGCAATGCAGACACGCGCGGTTTTCGCCTGACAGGGTGGCATGTGCTTGCCATCTTCGTGCTGTTCTTCGGCGTCGTCTTCGCGGTCAATGGTGTGATGACCTATGTGGCTCTCTCCACTTTCTCAGGCATCGAGACCCCGAATGCCTACCAGGAAGGCCGCGACTTCAATGAGCGTCTTGCAGCTGCGGAAGCCCAGAAGGCATTGGGTTGGGATGTCTCCATCGAGGAAACCTTTGAAGCGGCGGGTGACGGGGCGGAAGTGCGTGTCCTGATTACCGCAAGAGATGCCGGCGACGCTGCGCTGGCAGGCTTCGGCGGCACAGTGACCTTCTGGCGTCCGGTGGTTCAGGGTGAGGACGTGGTGACGGACCTCACGGAAACCGCACCCGGCGACTATGAAGGGATTGCCCGGCTGCCCGCGCGGGGGCATTGGGAAATGCGGCTCGAACTCGATACTGGTACGGACACTCCATACTATCTCGAGAAACGGGTATGGGCAGGCGGAAGGCAACCCTCATGACCGATGTGTCCGCTGACGGTGCCGGGCTCGGCCAGGACGTTCCCGACATACCAGACAGCTATGTGCGCGCGCTCGACGATGGCGGCGCGGTGGTGCATTTCGTCGTTGACGGGGTTCATTGCGGCGGCTGCGTAAAGAAGGTCGAGCGGGCGGTGAACGCGCTTGCAGGTGTCACCAATGGCCGCATGAACCTTTCAACCAAACGGCTGACCGTGGCCTTTACGTCTGCGCAGGTGCGACCGCGGCAGATCGTGTCGGCCATTGTCGATGCCGGGTATGGCGCGCGGCCCTATGATCCTAAGACGCTGGAGAGCCAGCAGGCGCGCGAAGAGAAGGAACTCATTACCTGCATGGGCGTCGCCGGGTTTGCGGCGGCCAATGTGATGCTGCTGTCTGTGTCTGTGTGGGCCGGGCATTCCGGTGGCATGGAAGACGCGACGCGCGACATGTTCCACTGGATTTCCGGCCTCATCGCCATGCCAGCCGTCGCCTATGCGGGGCGGCCGTTCTTCCGGTCCGCCCTGCGGGCCTTGCGGGCCGGTGCCATGAACATGGATGTGCCGATCTCGCTGGCGGTGTTGCTGGCAGCAGGCATGAGCCTTGCGGAGACAATCGCCGGGGCAAAGCATGTCTATTTTGATGCCAGCATCATGCTGCTGTTCTTCCTGCTGATCGGCAGGACGTTGGACATGAAGATGCGCGGGCGGGCCGCGCTTGCTGCGCAGAACCTTCTGGCGCTTCGGGCTGATGCGGCAACCGTCATAGGTGATGATGGTGTGGCGCGTGCTCTGCCGGTTGAGGCGTTGCGGCCCGGGATGGTGGTCGCTGTTGCCACGGGGCAGCGGGTTGCGGCTGACGGAATTGTCGTCGACGGTGCGTCGGACCTCGATACGAGTCTGATCACCGGAGAAACAGCACCTGTGGCTGCAGCGCCCGGCACGCAGGTTTTTGCCGGTACGCTGAACATGAGTGGCCCCTTGCGGGTGAAGGTGACAGCGGGCGACGACGAGTCCCTGCTGAGCGAAATCGTTCGGCTGATGGAAGCCGCCGAGCAGGGGCGCGACAGCTTTGTGCGGATCGCGGACCGGGCTGCACGGGTCTATGCGCCGGCGGTGCATATCCTGGCTGCAGCGACCTTCATCGGCTGGTGGCTGGCTGGCGGCCTTGTCTGGGACGAGGCCCTGAAGATTGCCATCGCCGTCCTCATTATCACTTGTCCCTGCGCCCTCGGCCTGGCGGTGCCGGTGGTGCATGTGGTTGCCAGCGGGAGACTGCTGTCGCGCGGGGTACTCCTCAAATCATCGGACGCGCTGGAACGGCTTGCCGAGGTGGACACGATTGTCTTCGACAAGACGGGCACACTCACCCATGGCGCACTCACGCTGGACAGGCATGGCGTTGATCCGCACCAGTTGGAACTGGCAGCACAGCTGGCGCGTGCGAGCACGCATCCGCTGAGCCGAGCCCTCGCGCAGGCAGCAGGCGATGGTCCGGCGGCGGCCGATGTGAGCGAGCATCCGGGGCAGGGGCTGATGGGCGATGTCGGCGGGGTGCCGGCGCGGCTGGGGAGTGCAGAGTTCGTCGGTGCTGGAAGCAGCTCCGACCACGCAGCACTTGGCCCGGAGATATGGTTTCAGGCGGGAGACGACGCGCCGGTGCGGTTCGGTTTCACGGATACCCTGCGTAAGGATGCGGGAGCGGTCATCGACTGGGCACGGTTGCGTGGGCTGGATGTCGTGCTGTTGTCCGGCGACCGCCCGGGCACTGTGGCGGCCATGGCGAGGCAGGCAGGTATCGACGCATTCGAAGGTGGCTTGCTGCCGCAGGACAAGATCGCGCGGCTCGAGGCCCTGGCGTCCGATGGCCGCAAGGTCCTGATGGTGGGTGACGGGCTCAATGATGCGCCGGCTCTTGCTGCGGCCCATGTCTCCATGTCGCCTGCAACGGGGGCGGATGTGAGCCAGGCTGCGGCTGACCTTGTCTTTCAGGGGCAGGCCTTGGCTCCCGTGACCGCGGCCATCGACGTGGCGGGCCGAAGCCGTCAGCTGGTACTGGAGAATTTCGGGTTGTCGCTGGCATACAACGCGGTAGCGGTGCCGATCGCCGTTGCCGGGTTCGTCACGCCGCTGATCGCAGCCCTGGCGATGTCATCCTCTTCCATTCTCGTGACGCTCAACGCGCTGCGTTTGCGGCTCGGCCATGTGGGCATGAAGAGTGATGGAGACGATCTCTGATGGACGTTCTGGCGTTGCTCATCCCTGCCGCATTGTTTCTTGGCCTTCTGGGCCTTGCGGCATTTCTATGGGCGCTGAAGAGCGGCCAGTTCGATGATCTTGATGGGGCGGCAGAACGAATCCTTTTCGACGACGATGATGACGCCCCGCCGCCAGGACGCGATGGGGGTGACAGTCGGTAGAAAGTCGACAGATTGCGGCTGGTGAACAAAAAACGCGGGGCTCCATCCGGGCCCCGCGTTCTTTATGCAGCTGGTCCTGAGTGGGATCAGGCAGGTTCTTGAGGGGCGCTCTCCGGGGCCACCACGTCCTTGTAGGCATGCCAGGTGGCATGACCGACAAGGGGGAAGGTGATGATGAGGCCGACGAACAGGCTGGCGATGCCGAAGACGGTCAGCACCATGATCAGCCATGCCCACAGGGCCATCGGCCCGAAGTTTTCCTGCACCGAGCGGAGGCTGGTGAGGACGGCGGTGACGGCATCAACATCCCGCTCAAGGAGCATCGGGACCGACACGACGGCTACAGAGAAGACCGCGGCCGCGATGAGCCCCCCGACAATCGTGCCGATGACCAAGAGGGACAGCCCGCGCGGTTCCAGGATGAGGGCAGGGAAGAACTGCTCGAAGGGCGGCATTGCCTCCAGGCCGAAGAAGATGGCGAAGAGGAGGGTGGCGACCCGGATCCACGCAAGGAACATGAGCATCAGGATGATGCCGACAAAGGCGAGTTGGACCGGGGACGCAGTTGAAACCAGTGCGATGTCGGCACGGGTGACCGGCTCGCCAGCCTGCAGGCGGCGCGACATCTCGTAAAGGCCGACGGCCAGGAGCGGGGCGACAATGAGGAAGCCTGCCGCAAGCACGAGGATCAGCGAGAAGAGCCCGGCGTACCAGAGCGCTGCGGTGAGACCGGCGGATACGCCTACGGCGACGAGGCCATAGCCAAGGCTCAGGCCAGGACGGGTCCACATGTCCCGCCAGCCTGCTGCCAGCCACCGCCAGGGCGCGTCCATGGCGACGCGGTTGATGGCGGGGGCGGGCTTGGCAGCACCATTGCTGCCGGTATCTGCGTGATGATGGGCCACATCCTGTGTGGTCATATTGTCCTCCCAAACGATACGCGGGTGATTTCCACTCCTGCAGTTTGTGAAAATTATGCGTGTATTTGCCGCGGAAGGGAATTGATCAGGCGCAAAAAGTGCGCCGGTCGCCGTTTGGCCATGATGAAGCTATATTGGCGGCATCATGCTTGTTTTGCTGGGTTTCCGTCGCGTAGCGCGGCCAATATGGCGGGCCGCACCCGGAATGGCGCTGGCCATGTCGATCTCTGCCGGGCTGGCGTCCATCGCGCAGGCGGCGGACGATGCCGCACGCGCGGATGTCCCTCCGGCTCCCGGCCCACAAGTCCCCCTGATCAGCGACTCGCTGCGGCTTATTGGCGACCGCGGCTATGCAGTTCGTCTCGACGGCGTGCCTGATGGCCTTGGCGGCGCGTTCGAGGAAGTCTCGCAGCTGATTGCCCGAAAGGACGAACCACCGGCAAGTATCGGTGGTTTGCGCAGGCGCGCCCAATCCGATGTGACGCGCATGAACAAGGTGTTGCAGTCGCGGGGGTATTTCGAGGGCACCGTTGCTTACCGGATCGATCTTGGGCTGCCGCAATCTGCATCAGCAACTCCGGCGGACGGGACAGTGGTGCCTGGTGCCGCGCCACCGGTTCCCGCGCCGCCAACACAGCCGGTCGAAGTGGTGGTGCAGGTCGATGCCGGTCCGCAATATGTGATCGGCGACAATCAGGTCTCTTACCGCGAACAGGCAGAAGCGGAGTCCGTCAGCGACAGTGAGGCGGCATTGCCGTCCGACCTGTCAGCCTATGGTATTGTTCCGGGTGCGCCTGCGATTGCGGCGGATATCATCGCCGCTGAGAAAAAGCTCGTCGATGATCTGCATGACCGGGGCTACCCCTTTGCCAAGTCTGGCGGCCGGCGGGCGCTGGCGGACGTGGACTCCGACAGGCTCGCAGTCACGACATTTGTTGAGCTGGGTGCCCGGGCCCGTTTCGGGGACTTGACCGTTGACGGGCTGGAGCGGGTAACGCCCGGGTATATCGACCGGCGCAAGACATTCGAGGATGGCGAAGTCTTCGATCAGCGGAAGCTTGACGACATGCGGGCGGGGCTCGTCCGGTCCGGCCTTTTTGACGGTGTGCGCTTTCAAGTGGGCGAGGCCGTGAACGACACGGGCGAAGTGCCCGTGACACTAACGGTGAGTGAGCGCCCGCCGCGCACAATCGGCGCCGGCGCGAGTTACTCGAGTACCGAGGGCTTCGGCATCAGTGCCCATTGGGAGAACCGCAATCTTCTTGGCGAAGGGCAGCATCTGCGTCTGGAAGCGCGGATTGCGCAGATCGAGCAGGAGGCCGAGGCGCGATACCGGGTGGCTGGCTTTCGCCGTGCTGACCAGACGCTTGAGCTGGGCACCATGGCGGGGCGCGAAAGCACCGACATTTATGACCGTGTCGGTGGCTTGCTGACGGCCGGCATCGAGCGGCCGCTGGGTGACAAATGGACGGGGAAGGCAGGTGTCCTGTTCGACGGCGCGCAGGTGGACGAAGTCGGCGAAGCGACGGAGACGGCCCTTCTTTTCGGTGTGCCGCTTCAGGCGACGTACAACGGAGCTGACAGCCTGCTCGATCCCCGGGACGGCTATCGCCTCAGGCTCGCCGCCACGCCCTATGTCGGGCGGTTCAACGATGAACTAGCCTTCCATGTAGCCGACGTGGAACTGCGGACCTATGTGCCGCTGGACGAAGAAAAGCGGCTCGTCTGGGCGACGCGTGCGCGTGCGGGGTCGATCGTCGGTGCACGGACGGGCGAGCTTCCGGCGGATAAGCGTTTTTATGCCGGCGGTGCCGGGTCAGTGCGTGGGTTCGAATTCCAGGAGATATCACCGCTGGGCACGGATGGCGCTCAGGAAGGCGGGCGCAGCCTCGTGGAGTTCTCCAATGAACTGCGCTGGCGCTTCATGGATGATCTCGGCGTGGTGCCGTTCATTGATGGCGGTATCGTGACGGACTCGCCACTGCCCGACTTCGAGGAGGAGGTCGCGTGGGGTGGCGGGCTTGGTTTCCGCTATTACACCTCCTTCGGGCCCATCGGGGTCGACCTGGCCTATCCCATCGCCACGCCCTCGGACGAAGAACCGAGCCTCAAATTCTACGTCAAGCTGGGTCAGGCCTTCTGATGCAGTGGGCCGATGACCGGATGGACTGGCCGCGGATGCGCGGGCGCGGGCTTAAGGCCGCGCGGGTTGCCGCGGTGGCTGTTGGCGCGGGCCTCAGTGTGGCAGTGGGGCTGGTCGTCCTGCTGTTGTTCGTGTTCCAGGTCACGCCCGTGCGGGTAGCTCTCGCGGATCGCGTGCTGGGCTCCCTGGCTGAGGGAGACGGCATCACCGTTACGTTTGATGGCTATGGCGGGTTGTGGCCGGTTCGGCTGACAGCGGAGCGTGTCGTTGTGCGCGACGGTGGAGCCTTGCTGGCCGAGATAGAGGACCTCTCCTTGGGATGGCGTCCGCTCGCGCTTCTGTCCGGCGAGGTGCATGCCACGGAGATAGTGGCGGCGCGGACAATCATCCATGCCCTTCCGTTTGGCGAGAGTGACGAGGACGAAGACACACGGCCCGGTCCGCTCGTCCCCTCACTGCCTGTCGCGGTACGGGTCGACGAGCTCAGGCTTTCAGAGGTGATGCTGGCGTCTGGTGTCGCTGGCACTGAAACCGTTGTGCTGACTGCCCAGGGGCGCGCAGGCCTTGCCGGCCGGCGGGCTGATCTCAGCCTGTCTGTCACGCGCACCGGCGGTGCCCCTTTCAACCTTTCAGTTGCCGCGTCCCTGGGTGAGGCGGTCGCACCACAGATTGATATCTCCCTGCGGGATGGCACGGTGGAGCAACCGGGACTGGTTGCCGCTCTGACAGGCGACCCGTCGCTCGGCACGCTGGACGTTACTGCCTCATCATCCGGCGACCTGTCTGACTGGACTTTCGATCTCGCCGGGCAGATTGGTGCCTATGGTGATGTCACGGCAATTGCGCAGGGGCCTCTTGGTGACAATGGCCGCCTTGCAACGAAATTGCGCTTCTTGCCCGGTGCGGCGCTGGCCGACGTAAAGCAGGTCTCACTGGACGGCGATCTTGCCTCGGAGGGTGGTGTCCATGCGATGCAGGATGCCCGGCTTTCCTATGGCGAAACTTCCTATACGGGCGCAGTGACGCTCACTGACCCGTTGTCCGCTCCGAAGCTGCGTCTGTCAGGTCAGCTTGCCATGCTGGATGCGCTGGTCGGTGAGCAGCTGCCTGAACCCTTAACCGTTGATCTTGATGCAACCTCAGACGCCGGGCTGACCCGAATTGAAGTTACGCGGCTGACGCTATCAGCACCCGGACTGATGGCGGATATGTCCGGCGACATCGACCTCTTTGCCGACATGGCGTCTGGTCAGGCTGATGTGGAAATCTCAGGCACTGACCTGTTGCCTCTTGGGGGTGATTTGACGGCGCGGGTTGATGTGCAGCGTCTCGACTTTGCCGGCGCCCTGACCGGGCGGTTGGACGCGCGCTACGCGCCGGCGCTTGGCCCAGATGGGGAACCCAATGCGGTGCTTGGCGAGGTGGTGACCCTTGCGGGCCGGTTCACCGGAACTGCCAGTGGCGGTGATGGGGGTACAGGCAGCGTTGAAACGATTGTCGAGAGCCTGAGCCTGACACCGGCATCGGGCGCTTTCGACATTGCCGCTACCGGCCGTGTGTCGGCTGACGCCAGCGACCTTGCCCTGACCGCTGATGCAGATGACCTCTCGGTATTCTCGTCACTTGCCGGCACGCCGCTTGGGGGGCGTGCCAAGGCCGAGGTGACACTGACCGGGGCATTAAGTGCTCCGCAACTTGCTGCCGCCGTGGATCTTGATACAGCGCGCGTGGCCGGGGTTGATCTGCAGGGGCGCCTCAACGCAGACGGGAGGCTGACGCCTGCCGTCGACCTGACCCTTGCGTTTAACGGGCGCGCGGCAGGTGAAACGGCGCGGGCTTCTGCCCGAGTAATGCAGGACCAGCGTGAGACACGGCTTGCGGAGATCGAAGCTTCCCTGCCCGGACTGGTGGCGTCGGGGGATGTGGTGCTGGGACCGTCCGGCGCAGTTGACGCTGACCTTGGTGTTGATGTGGCGTCGCTTGACGCGGTGGGGCGGATTGCCGGTGTGCCGCTGAAGGGTCAGGGCAATCTCGCGATCAAGAGTGTTTCAGAAGAGACCGGCAGCCAGATGACCGCGAAGGGTGCCTTCAAGCGGATCAAGATTGCCGATCTCTGGATCGGCGGGGCCAGGCTCGACGCAACGCTCGCACCTGAGGAGACACTTGATGCCACAGTAAACCTCCGGTCTCTGGCCGTCGGCGGCGCGGAAGCAGATCGCGTGAGGATCGGCATCAACGGCACGGTGCAACGGCCCTCTGTCGCTTTCGAGGCAAGCGGTGTCCAGCCGTTTGACGGGGCATCGGAAAACGGACGTCTATCTGGCCGGGGTGATATCGATGTGGATGGCGCAAAGGCATCACTTACCGAACTCGAAGGGCGGCTTGCGGATGTTCCTTTTTCCGTGGCGCAGCCGGTACGGCTTTCCTATGCGACGGGTGTGAGTGTCGAAGACCTGTCTCTGCGTCTTGCGAGCGGCCGTGTTGAAGGGAGGCTGGAGCAGAAGCCGGGCAGGCTTGACATGGATGTGTCTCTTGCAGCGCTCCCCCTCTCTCTTGTCAGTGTCTTGACCGGTGCTGAAACCGGCATTGGCGGAACCTTGGAGGGCACGGTGAAGGTGTCAGCCAGCGGGGTGCACGGGGAGGGCACTTTCAATCTGACGGCAGCCCCGGTGGTTCCTGGTGCTCAGGTTACGCCCCCCAGGGTTGCCATGGAGGGCACATGGGACGGCGCTGAACTCGTAGCGGAGCTGACGGCGGAAATGCCGGGCACGCGTGACCTCATGGGATCAGCACGTCTTCCTGTCGGCGTGCGCAATGGTGTGCCTTTCCTGAAGGAACGCGCGGCGCTGACCGCTTCGTTGTCCGGGGTCGTCGACCTCGGGGCGGTCTGGCCGCTCGTGCCGGTGGATGGTCACCGGATGGCGGGGTTGATGGATGTTGATGTGTCGGCATCAGGCACGCTCGTGGATCTGGATGTGGCCGGCGGCGCGACCATGAGCGACGGCCTTTACGAGAATTACGACACGGGGCTTCTGCTATCCCCCCTCAAGGTGAAACTGGATGGCACCGGTACGGGCGGCACCTTGGAGGTGGATGCGCGCGACGGTGCGGAAGGGCGTCTGGCGGGCGAAGGTGTGCTTGACCTGACCGACCAGTCCGACAACCGCCTGGATGTTTCCATGCAGATGACGCGCTTCCGCGCGGCCCGGCGGGATGAGGTCAATGCGGTGGCCAGTGGGACAGTCACGGTTCTGTGGCCACGTGGTGTGGATGGGGCGGCGACGCCGGTGACCATCGGCGGGGACATACAAGTGGACCAGCTGGACGCCCGGATACCGGACAAACTTGCGTCTGACGTGACAGTGATCGACGTGACCAAGGTGACGGGCGACGGCGTGCCGGTTGACCCGGAAGCCGAGAAATCTTCTGAAGAAGAGGCGGATGATCCGCCCGGCATCGTTCTGGATGTTGCGATCAATGCGCCGCGCCGGGCCTTTGTACGCGGCCGGGGGCTGGAATCGGAATGGAGCGGGGCGTTGAAAGTGACCGGTCCTGCTGATCAGCCTGCCCTGGTCGGTAAGTTTGAAGTGCTGCGCGGCACGTTTGATTTTCTGGGCCGCAGCTTCAATCTATCAGGCGGTACGGTGGAGTTTACCGGTGGTCAGGACGTTGACCCCTATCTCAACGTGAAGGCGGTCTATGAGGAAGATGGTTTCCAGGCAACCGTGTCTGTCACGGGACTGGCGTCTGATCCGCAGATTGGCCTCTCGTCGATACCCGCCTTGCCGCGCGATGAAATCCTGTCACGGGTGCTGTTTGGCACCGGTACCGGCCAGTTGACGGCGCTCCAGGCGGTTCAGCTGGCGGATGCGGCGGCCAATCTCGCGGGCGCGTCATCTGGCGGCGGCGTGCTGGATGCGATGCGCCGGGCACTGGGGGTGGACGTTCTGTCCTTTGGCGACGATGGGGTTGAAGTCGGCTCCTATGTGCGGGACGGCGTCTATGTGGGAGTTGCCCAGGGGCTGGACGCGGGTTCCGGCGAGGTGAACGTGGAGGTGGAACTCACCGACGACATCTCACTGGATGGCGGCGTGGGGACCACAGGTGACACGAAGGTCGGTGTCACCTGGGAGCGCGACTACTGAGCCCCGGAAGACCCGGCACTGCGCGCTGTGGGCGTGTCCGGTTGTCTTAAAGGGCGGTTAAACCTTGGCTGCCAGACTATGCTGATCGTACATCCGCAATCCGGTCTCACAGATGCCGGGATGCGGTGTGTGCCGCCTGACGGCGGCAGTTTCCATGAGGAAGGCATGGTCATGGTATCGATGACCCCGGATGCGGAAATCACCCTCGATGAAGAGGATGTCCAGCTTGATGACGAGCTTATGGCGGCTATTGCCGCGGCTGAAGCTGCGGTTGAGAGCCTCGCTGAAGACTATCCGGCACAGCTTTCCCAGGATGCGGGCACACTTGCAGACGCGCTGACGCGTTTGCGTTCTGCTGCTCCCTATACGGAGGAGCATGCCGCTGCATCGGTCGATGCCTTTGGCGTGCTGCACGATATCAAGGGGCAGGCGGGATCGTTCGGGTTCGATATTGCGACGCGGCTGGCGGGGCCTTACTGCGAGGCACTTCGCGGCATGCGTCAGGTCGCGCCCGGCATGATCGATCTGCTTGATGAAGCGACGTCCACACTCTGTGACATCGCCGTGGCAGCCGAACGGGAGGAGTTCGGACCCAGGGTCGACGATCTGCTGCGCCGCCTTGCTGAGTGTTCCACCCCTGCCGGCAAGTAGCCCGGTCGAGCGGCGTTCTACTCCGCAGCTTCGGATACGGGAGCGGCAAGACTTGTGCGTGCACAGTTGTTCGCTGCATCCGCACGCATTTTCAGGAACCTGCCGATACGCGTAATGGCATGACCGCTCTCCGGCATTTTCGGGAACGCCTGGAAGACATGCATCATTCCCGGCCAGATTTCGAGCGACGCGTCCACACCTGCAGTAAGCGCTTTGGCGACAAGCCTGCGGGAATCATCCAGCAGGATTTCCTCACTGCCGACCTGCACCAGGAGTGGTGGCAGGCCGTCAAGGCAGGCGTGCAAGGGGGATGCTATCGGGTGGGTTGGTGATGTCGCCTGCAGGTAGTGACGGGTTGCCAATGCGGCGGAATCAAGCCGCAGCATCGGGTCTGCCTTGGCCTTGGTAAGCATGGTGAGGCCTGTCAGCGCCAGGTCCGTCCAGGGGGACAGGAGGGCTGCGCCCGCGGGCAACGGCATGCCTGCCTCACGCAGGGTCAGCAGTAACGAGAGGGTCAGCCCGCCGCCGGCACTGTCGCCTGCCACAACGATGTCCGACGCGGCGTAGCCCGAGGCGAGCAGCCATCGGTACGCTGCCTCCGCATCTTCCACGGCTGCGGGGAAAGGATGTTCAGGCGCCAGACGGTAGTCGATCAGCAGGGCATCAAAGCCTGCTTCACGGCACATGCGTGCGACCATCAGACGGTGCGTGGCCGGACTGCAGACAACATATCCGCCGCCATGAAGATAGAGCAGGATCTTTCGCGACCGCTGAGGTGTCGCGCCATCGGGCACGGCATCAATTGAAGGCCCATAGATCCATTCGCCGGGCACACCATTTGCCGAGACCGGGCTTGTTCTGATCCACGGGGCCTTGGCGTTGAGGCGACCTGCCATCCGGTTGACCCGTGCGCGCATGACGGCCGGGTCGGCGTAAGGATCAAGCGGCCTCTTGACCGCAAGACGGAGGAAGAGAGCGGTCAGCCTGCTCTGCCAGCTTGCCATGGGATCCTCGCAGGGTCTTGGCAGGGACGTATTTTGTGGCGACGCGGGAACGTCGCCGCAGTGTCATCGATTTGAAATCATACGGCTTGGTGTGTCGAGTCGTTTTGCCCACATGTCGCGCATGGAAGCCATGCTGACAGAGATGGAAAACGCCTGTGTCTCGTGCACGGCATGCAAAGAAGCGCGACCGCAGTCCGCGATCGCGCTTCCATCCGTGTGAGAGCTTTTTTCCGTCAGGCGATCAGGCTGCGTCGGCCGTGTTTTCGATCACCTTGCGGCCATTGCCGTTGGCGCTGGACTGGATCGCGATGGTGCGCGGCTTCAGCGCTTCGGGGATCTCGCGGCGTGTGTCCACGTGAAGCAGACCGTTCTCGAGCTGTGCGCCGGTCACCTGCACGTGGTCGGCAAGCTGGAAACGGCGTTCAAAGCTGCGGGTGGCAATGCCGCGATGGAGGAAATTCCGGTCCTCGTCGCTTTCGACCTTTTTGCCTGAGATGGTGAGGGTCTGATCCTTCACCTCGATCTCAAGCTCGTCCTCGGTGAACCCTGCGACCGCCATGGTCACGCGGTACTCGTTCTCGTCCACGCGCTCTACGTTAAACGGCGGATAGGACGGTGCCTGGGCGTCAAGCCGGCTGGCGGTATCAAGCAGGCCAGCGAGGCGGTCAAAGCCAATGGCACTGCGGTAAAGGGGGGAAAAATCATAAGCACGCATGAGACATAACCTCCTGATGAGCGTAATGCGTATCAAGCTGCATGCGCCTTTCACCCTTGGATGCCGCCCCGTGCGGGCACGGCGGTGAAAGGTGATGAAGCCCAAAGCGGACCCGACAACCGGCGTCCGCTCTTGATATTTGGGAACCCGCTACGGGGGCGTCAAGGGGGAGCGGGTCATGCCCGCCGGGTTTGGAATCGCCAGAAAACCGCCAATCCCACGGCAAGGAAGCAGCTCAGGGCCACATGCTCCCAAAGAGTGCCCCAGGGCAGGATGACCGCCGACCCCGCAACCCCCAATACCAGGCGGGACAATGGGGGCAGGGTGGCGGCGAAGTAGCCCTGAAGCGAGGCGGCGAGCGCCATGAATGCGGGCAGCGCCATGAGTGCGGTCACCAAGGGCTCGATGCCCGTTCCGGTGACCAGCGGCTGATAGACAAAAAGCAGCGGCACAAGATAGAGGCCCTTGGCAATTTTCCAGGCAGAAAGGCCCGTTTCCATGGGCCGTGTCCCGGCAATTGAGGCGGCGGCGAAGGCGCAGAGAGCGACCGGCGGCGTGACGTTGGAGTCCTGACTGAGCCAGAAAATCACAAGATGGGCTGCAAGCAGCATGGACGCGAGGAGGGGCGGCGAAAGGAGACCATCGGCCAGTGTCGCGCGTATGTCCGCGGGCAGGGCTTCGAGCAGGGTGGAGGCCTGCGTCTCCGTCATTTGCTGACCGACAAGTGCTGCGAGATCGGGCGCGGCAAGGAGGGCATAGGCGGCAAGTTCCGGCGTGCTGCCACCAGCCATCAGGGTGCGGACCAGTTCCGCGTCCACCATCAGGCCATAGATGGCCGGTGCCGACAGGGTGGCGAGCACGATGTAGCTGGCCGTAACCGGTAAGCCCATGCCGAGAATGAGGGAGGCGAGGGCAACGAGCACCAGGGTCAGCAGCAAACTTCCACCGGCCCAGCCGGACAGCATGAGCGAGAAGGTGTTGCCTATGCCTGTCATGCCGACCACGTTGACGATCAATCCGACACAGAGCAGCAGCATGGCAGTGGGCGCCATGGCCTTTGCACCATCGGCGGCGGCTGCCAGGACGTCGCCGAGCCGCATGGGGGTGCCGGAGAGCCATGAGCTTGCCACGGTGACAAGGATGGCGATTGCAGCGGCGAAGACCGGTGTGAACCCCCAGATCAGCAGACCTGCGAGAGCGGCTATTGGCAGGAGGAAATGCCAACCCTGGCGGAGGACGGGGCCAACAGGTTCCGCATCGGTCTCAGGGGTGAGGCCTAGCCTTGCGGCTTCGAGGCGCACGAAGACACCGACGGTGAAGAAATAGAGGATCGCGGGCAGCACCGACACTGCGATGATTTCCAGGTAGGAGATCTGCGTGAAGGAGGCCATGACGAAAGCACCTGCCCCCATGACAGGCGGCATCAACTGGCCGCCGGTGGAGGCTGCGGCTTCGACGCCGCCGGCAAACTTCGGGGGAAAGCCCGCGCGCTTCATCAGCGGGATGGTGATGACACCTGTCGAGACCGTGTTGGCGACGGCAGACCCTGTAATCGACCCCATGAGACCGGAACCGAGAATTGCCACGATCCCCGGGCCGCCTGTCATGCGCCCCGCCGCAGCACGGGCCAGCGCCAGGATGAAATCGCCTGCGCCGGAACGCACCAGGAATGCACCCAGCAGGATAAACATGAACACGAAGGTCCAGGAGATGCGCGCGATCGGGCCGAACATCCCGTCGGTGCCGAAGTAGCTGCGGAACAGAAGTGTCTCGGCGGAGAGGCCTGCGAAGGCGAAGGCGCCGGGTACATGGGGGCCCCACAGCACCACATAGGTGAGCGCCAGCAGCGTCAGCACAGGCACCACCCAGCCGGTGGTGCGGCGCGCCAGCTCCATGACGATGGCGATCGCCGTGAAAGCCGCAATCCAGTCGGACCAGATGAAGCTGACGCCGCGTGCGTAGAGTGCGTCCTCAGCCATGTAGAGGTAGATCGAGGTGGCCAACGCGCCAGCAGCTATCAGCCCATCAGCAATGATGCGTAGGGCGCGCGGCCCGGAGGCCGGGAACAGCAGGACACAGAGGACGGCAAACAAGCCGAAGTGGAACCCGGCAGCCTGTAGCTCCGGCAATGTGCCGAACAGGTTCGCCCACAGATGAGCTGCGGAGACGACGACAGCGAAGGCGATGCCAAGGCGGCCAAGCGGTGCGGCTGCAGGCATGCCGCCTGTGCCTGATCCCGGCTTATCAGCCATGCGGTAGTCTCCCCCGTTTGTGCCGGCTCAAGCGTCAGGGCTTGAGGCGCTGCGGCACTTCTAGGCCCGCTTCTTCATAATAGCGCAGGGCGCCAGGGTGAAGCGGCAGGGGCAGACCCGTGACAGCGCTGTCCAGGGCCATGTCCTTTGTTGCGGCATGAATGCCTGCAAGGAACGGGAGGTTCTCGTAGACTGCCTTTGTCAGCTGATAGACATCTTCGTCGCTCACATTGGCGTTCACGGCGAGGAAATTGGGTTGGGCGATTGTGGCGACATCCTGCTGCTGGCCCGGATAGGTGCCGGCGGGAATGGTGAAGGGCGACCAGAGCGCGATGTCATCACCCAACGCCGCATTGATGATTGCCGTGTCCTCAAGGCTGAAGGCCAGAACCACAAGATCTCCGTTAGCTGCCGCGAATGCCCGGGTCACAGCGCTGACGGGGACACCCGCCGGGGTGTTCATGCCGACGGCTTTGCCGTCCTGAATGGCATCGGCGCTTGGACCGTAGCCGAGACTGATGACGTCAAAATCTGCGCCCGGCTCAATGTCAAGCGCCGACAGGATGTGGAGGGCCGAACCTTCGGAGCCTGAATTGCGCTTGCCCATGGAGAAGGGTTTTCCCAGACCCTTGAGGTCATGGATTGTTCTGGTCTTCGTATCATCCGTATGCAGAACGAAATGCTCGACGTTTCGCCACAGCATGGTGACCGCACGGAGGTTTTCCTGCGGTCCGGTGTTTTCGAGCTGGCCTGTTCCGGTAGCGGCCCACGCGCCATAGAGGCCTTGAAGGATGGCGAACTGGGCTTCGTCTTCCCGCATCAGTTTCACGTTCTCCCCGGAACCTGCTGAGCTGATGGCGGACAGGGAGAAGCCGTATTGCGGTTCAAGCTTGAGCTTGCTGAGTGTCGCGATGGCGACGCCGACGGGGTAATAGGTGCCGCCGGTGGTGGCCGTGGCCATGATGTATTGCCGGTCCTGCGCATGGGCGGAAAGAGCTGCGGTCAGCAGCGTGCCTGCCGCCACGGCGGCAGCGGCGATGTGGCGGGCATGTCGGGTCAGGCGGCGCATGGGTAGTCTCCCTGGAGGTCCTGGCAGTCCGAAACGGCTGATTTGCGCGGGATAGTATCACGTGCGCCTGCCGCCTCCAGAGAGGCTGCTTTGAGCGTGACTGATTAACCATACAAGTCGTTCATCTAACTGAGATTTTGCTCATCTTGATGATCGAAAGGTTAACGCGGCATGCAGGAGGAGTTCAGGCGCGCGGGACGATGCTTCCAGACGGGGGAATGGCGTTCAGGCCGGAGGCAGGTGCCGGGCTGAATGCACCGCTGGTGGGCGGGGCATCAATGCTGCGCCCGGCGAATCTTACCGACAGGAGCGCTCACATGAACTCTCGACTGGCTTTGGCAATCGCCGGTTTGGCCGGGGCATTTGCCCTTGGCCTGCTGACCGGTGCACCCGCACACGCCGCGGTACCGGCAGGGCTTGCCGCTACCGCGGATGCTCCGCTGGCAGCCACGCAAATCGATCACAAGCGGCCGCGTCATCGCGGCTACAAATATCACGGCGGCTGGCGGCAATCGCACTGGCACAAGCGGCATTACAAGCAGCATCGCAACTATCACTACGGTCCGCGCTACCGCCATCACGGCTACGGCAATGTGCGGCCGTTCAAGCACTTCGTCCGGATCCTGTCCGGTCATGGCTATTACCGTTTTGGCCGTCCGACATTTCATGGCCACGGACGGCACTGGACGCCTCACTATTATGTGAATGCCCATGATGGCTACGGCCAGCGGGTCCATCTGCGGGTGTGTGCCTATACCGGCAACGTGCTTGGGTGGCGCTATCACTAGGTGATGACGCCAGGGGCAGGGCCGCCTTTATCGGCGGAATAATGGGCGTTTCCGGCGATGCCGGGGACGCCCGTTGTCTGTTGGACAGGCGGTTTCCGGGACTCGTCTGACCTGAGCCTGCATGCCGGGTTGGGTGAGGTTCATAAGTGTGAGCCCCGTCTTAACGGGCCACCCAGAACGGGTTCAGCGCGGGTCGGTCAACTTCCTTCTCACGCACCGGGGACATGCCGGTGCCACGACGTTCCTGCCACCGCGTGCATGGGTGGCCAAGCTGAACCGCCCGCATGAGCAGCAGCCGGGCAAAAGAGAAGGAAGCCATGAAATGAAGAAGTATCTGATCCTCGCAGCCATGGGTGGCGCTCTTGCCGCCACTTCTGCCATCGCTCCGGCGCAGGCGGGCGGCTTTTCGCTGACCATCAGCAACGGCAATGGTGGCGGCATCGTTTTCGCCAATGGCAAGGCGCATCACTACAACAGCTATGACCGTGGCTGGCACCGCACTGATTTCTATCACCAAGCGCGGAAGGCCCATGGCGGCCAGGGCAAGAACTTCCTCTACATTCCGGGGGTGGTGAAGAAAATCCAGCAGCGCACCGGCAGCAAGGTGACGGACATCGTGTTCCGAAATGGCGTTTATCACGTCAAGGGCTATGGCCCGCGCGGCGGTTTCAACCAGGCCAAGGCTGATCCCTATACAGGCCGTCTGTTCGACGTCAGCCGTGCGCACAAGACCGAGCCTACCCCGAAGCGGGCGCTCGGCATCCGCAAACTGCTGTCAAATCTGCGCCATGAAGGCTTCAAGAAGTTCGACCGCGTGGACCTCAAGGGCCATGTCTACAAGGTGCGGGGGCTCAACCGCCGGGGCCGGCCGGTGCTGATTACCGCCGACAGCCGCACGGGCCATATCGAGAATGTGCAGAAGGCCAAGCGATACAATCTGCATGCCAAGGCGGCCCCACAGCGCAAGCCGTTCAAGCACTGGACCGGCGGGCTGAAGAAGCACAATTACTCGCACTTCTCCGGCGCTACCTACGTTGCCGGCGGCAATGACTGGAGCGACCACTACCGGGTGAAGGCGCGCCACGGCAAGCGCAACGTTGATCTGCGGATCTGTGCCTATACCGGCAATGTGCTGGGTTACCGGTACCTCTAAGCCGCAACAGAGGTGCTCTCCGGGAGGGTGCCCGGGCTTCGGCCCGGGCACCTTTTTTATATGCGGCGGGTCAGGCCATGCTGCGGAGATAAGGGCCGCGCTGATGATCGAGCGTCGGCCAGGCCCAGTCGAGCCACTCATTCAGCTTGGCGCGGGTTTCACGTGGGTCGATCAGTTCGTGGACGGAGAAACCCTCGGCCCGGGGGAAGGGGGATTGGGTGGCGGCCAGCATCTCTTCCAGCTCGCGGCGCTTGGCGTCAGGGTCGTCGGCTTCTGCGATCTGGCGGCCAAAAGCGACGGCCACACCGCCTTCAACTGGCAGGGCGCCTGTCTCTGCGCTGGGCCATGAGAAGACATGGCCGCCGGGGGCGAAATGGGCGGCGCCTGCCACACCGAACACCTTGCGGATGATGACGCTCGCCCAGGGCACACGGCCATTCATGACAGCCGCGATGGCTTCGGCCCCTGCACGGATGGTGCCGGTGGTTTCGGAATCGGGGCCGATCATGAAGCCCGGCTCATCGACCAGCGCTACCACGGGCAGGTTGAAGGTGTTGCAGAAATCAACAAAGCGCCGCGTCTTGCGGGCGGCGTCCGCTGTCATGGCACCGGCGTAGTAGGTGCAGTCATTGCCGAGGATGCCGACGGGGCGTCCTCCGAGGCGGGCGAGACCTGTGATGAGGGAGGGTCCGTAGCGGCGGGTCATCTCAAACCAGCTGCCGTCATCCACCACGGATTTGATGATCTTGCGCATGGCATAGGGCTTGCGGCGTTCGCGCGGGACGATGGAGAGGAGCTTGTCGTCGGCGCGGTCCAGCGGGTCATCGTTTGGGAGAATGGGGGCGGCCTCGAAGACGTTCTGTGGCAGGTAGGAGAGAAAGCGGGCGATGTCCTCCAGCGCTGCTTCTTCTGTCTCTGCCACATTATCGATGACGCCTGACTTTGCGTGCACGTCCGGCCCGCCCAGTTCTTCCTTGGTCATCTTGTGGCCGGTAGCGCGTTCGACAACGGCGGGGCCTGCGATCAGCACCTGGGCGTTTTTGGCCATGACCGAAAAATGCGAAGAAACAAGGCGGGCGGCGGGCATGCCTGCAACCGGGCCAAGCGCTGCTGCGGCAACGGGCACGGTGCCGAGTGTCTTTGCCACCGACAGGAAGCGCGGGGTCGCAAACACTGGATCACCGACGGGCCGTGATTTGCCCTTGTTGCCGCCGGAGCCTGCGACTGATCCGCCGCCGCCTTCATGCAGGCGGATGAGCGGTACCTTGTATTGCAGGGCCACGTCCTCGGAATAGACGCTTTTGCGCAGGCCGGCGGGGTTGGGTGAGCCGCCCTTGAGGGTGAAGTCTTCCCCCCCGACGATGACGCGGCGGCCGTCCACCTTGGCAAAGCCGAGCACGAAATTGGCGGGGCTGAAGCCTGTCTGATTGCCGTCCTCGTCGAATTCCGGTGCACCTGCGCCCTCGCCCAGCTCCTGGAAGCTGCCGTCATCGGCCAGGTGGGCGATGCGTTCCCGGATGGTGAGGCGGCCCTTGGCGTGCTGCTTGGCAATTCCTTCCTCGCCGCCCTGCTTCTTGGCGTCGGCGCGGCGGGCGATGATTTCCTTGGCTTCGGCTTCCCAGGTCATGTGTCGTGTGCTCATTGTTCGGGATGCAGCAGCGGGCTGGTTTGCACCCGGGCGGCGTTGCATCGTATTGGATCAGGTCGCCGGGCAGCCTATCTGCAATCGGCTGACAACAAAACGCGGAGCCGCGCCTCATGACATCTCCTGCCTCGCTGACGGACATTCCCGAGAACCCCTGTCCCGAGGGGGCGGAGGCGTTCTGGTTTGCAGGATATGACGGGCGGCAGCTGCGCGGGGCGGTGTGGCCTGCCACAGTCGATACGCCGCGCGGCACGGTGCTGCTGTTCAGCGGCCGGACGGAATTCATCGAGAAGTATTTCGAGGTGGTGACGGAGCTGCGCGAGCGGGGCTATGCGGTTGCCACCATGGACTGGCGCGGGCAGGGGCTGTCCGCGCGGATGACGGGCAACCGGCTCAAGGGACATATCGATGATTTCAGCGAGTATGACCGGGACCTTGCCTGTTTCCTCAAACTGATCGGCGACCGGCAGTTGCCGGCCCCCTATGTGGGCCTTGCGCACTCCATGGGCGGCAACATCCTGCTGCGCTGGCTTTATCTGCAGGACACGGGCGCTGCCCTGGCGCGTGGGCTCCCGAAGCTGGAAAAGCTGGTTCTCAGCGCGCCGATGGTGGACATCGCGCTCAAGCCGTGGATGAAGGGGCTGATGCGTGGTTTCGGCTTTACCGGCATGGCGCTGGGGCTGGGAGATGCCTATGTGCCCGGCGGCGGCGACAAGCAGGCGGTGGGCAATGAGAGCTTCGACGACAATGTGGTGACGTCGGACCCGGAGCGTCATGCGCGCCAAACGGCGATCATCAAGGCGGATCCCAATCTGGCGCTGGCGTCTGTCACCTGCGGCTGGGCCGGGGCTGCGTCTGAGAGCATGGACTGGGTGCAGAGCGATCAATTTGCGCGGGCCATCACCACGCCGGTGTTGTTTGCTGGGGCGGAGAAGGATTTGCTGGTGCCGGATCAAGGTGTTGCGGCGCAGGCACGGCGGATGCGCACGGGACAGTATCTCAAGTGCGTCGGCTGCAAGCATGAAATTCTGATGGAGCGGGATGACTTGCAGGCACCGTTCTGGGCAGCGTTTGACGCGTTTCTGGCGCCGCGGACGGCCTAGGCCTGCGAGAGGATTTCCAGCGCCTGACCGTGGATGCGCCGGTCGCCTGACGCGATCATGCGGCCGCCTGACTGGGCAAAGGCGTCGCCTGCCCTCAAGGGGCGGCCCTGCCAGTCCGTGACACTGCCGCCGGCGGCCTCGATGACCGGCACGAGCGGCAGGATGTCGTAGGCCTGGTTACCCGCTTCCACCACGAGATCCATCTGCCCCATGGCCACCATGGCGTAGTTGTAGCAATCCCCGCCATAGCGCAGCAGCTTCACTCTATCGGCGAGGGTGCGGAAAGCATCGGCTTCGCCGCCCTTGGCAAACATGCGCGGATCGGTGGCGCCCATGACCGCATCATCAAGGTCGGTGCAGGAACGCGCCTGCATCGGGGTGCGGCCGGTGCGGCCGATCAGGAAGGCACCGGACGGACCGCCGATGAAGCGCTCTCCTGTATAGGGCTGGTCCATCAGGCCAACCGCCGGAACACCGTCCTGCATGGCGCCGATGAGGGTGCCCCAGGTGGGCAGGCCCGACATGAACACGCGGGTGCCGTCGATGGGATCGATGACCCAGGAAACGGGAGATGTGCCGGGCTTGAAGCCGTATTCCTCACCCAGAATGCCGTGGTTCGGGAAGCGGTCATCGATCAGCGCGCGGATGGCGCGTTCGCCCGCCTTGTCGCCTTCGGTTACCGGATCGAAGGCGCCGCGCGAGCGCTTGTCGCCTACGTCCAGCGCGGTGCGGAAATAGGGCATGATGGCAGCGCCCGAGGCGTCTGCCAGCTCCAGGATAAAGCCTTCAAGGCTCTTGGGATCATCGCTGCTCATAGGCTCACGGGTAGCCCGTCGGGCGCGAGGCCGCAAGCGGGTTTGGCCTGTTATTGAGCAGCGGCCGCAGCGTTGCGGTGGCGCTTGCGCTCATGGGGATCCAGATAGCGCTTGCGCAGGCGGATGTTCTCCGGGGTCACCTCAACGAGCTCGTCGTCGCCGATATAGGAGATGGCCTGTTCGAGCGCCATGGGCTGCACCGGCGTCAGGCGCACGGCTTCGTCCTTGGACTGGGTGCGGATATTGGTGAGCTGCTTGCCCTTGAGCGGATTCACTTCCAGATCGTCCGGGCGCGAGTTCGCGCCGATGATCATGCCCTGATAGACCTTGGTGCCAGGGGTGATGAACAGTTTGCCGCGATCCTCAAGGTTCCACAGGGCATAGCCCACGGCCTCGCCATCGCTGTTGGAAATCAGCACGCCGTGGTGGCGACCGCCGATTTCGCCGGCATACGGCACCCAGCCATGAAACAGGCGGGACATGATGCCGGTGCCGCGGGTGTCGGTCAGGAACTCGCCCTGATAGCCGATAAGCGACCGGGCCGGGCAGATGAAGGTCAGCCGCGTCTTGCCGGCGCCGGACGGGACCATGCCCATCAGCTCGGCCTTGCGCTGGGTCAGCTTGTCGATGACGACGCCGGTGAATTCCTCGTCGACGTCGATCTGCACTTCTTCGGCGGGCTCGATCTTCTGGCCATTTTCATCTTCGCGCATCAGCACGCGGGGGCGCGAGATCGACACCTCGAAACCTTCGCGGCGCATGGTTTCGATCAGGATGCCGAGCTGCAATTCGCCACGGCCCGCCACCTCATAGGCGTCACCGCCGGGCACTTCGGAAATCCGGATCGCCACATTGCCTTCTGCCTCGCGCAGCAGGCGCTCGCGGATGACGCGGCTTTGCACCTTGGAGCCCTCGCGGCCGGCCAGCGGGCTGTCATTCACCATCATGGTGATAGCCAGGGTCGGTGGATCGACGGGCTTGGAATCCAACGGTTCAGTGATGGAGACATCACACAGCGTGTCGGACACGGTTGCGGATTTGAGACCGGCAATGGCCACGATGTCGCCGGGTTCGGCGCTGTCGACGGGTTCGCGGAGGGGCCCGCGGAACGCCAGGACTTTCGTGACACGGCCGCGCTCGCGTTCTTCGCCTTCGCGGGTCAGCACCTTGATGGTCATATTCGGCTTAATGGTGCCGGCCTTGATGCGGCCGGACAGCAGCCGGCCGAGGAACGGGTCGGACTCGATGCCGGTGGCCAGCAGCTCGAAGGGAGCATCCTCGCTTTCGAGGTCTTCCGGTGCCGGCACGTACTCCACAATGGCGTCGAGCAGGGCGTCCATGCTGTCGCCGGTGGTGGCTTCGGTGGCAGACGCCCAGCCTTCGCGCGCGGAGGCATAGAGCACCGGGAAATCGAGCTGCTCGTCGCTGGCATCAAGCCCTGCGAAGAGGTCGAACACGGCCTCATGCACGTGGTCGGGGCGGGCGTCCTTGCGGTCCATCTTGTTGATGACGACGATCGGGCGCAGGCCCAGCGCCAGCGCCTTCATGGTCACAAACTTGGTCTGCGGCATGGCGCCTTCAGCGGCGTCCACCAGCAGCAACACGCCGTCCACCATGGAGAGGATGCGCTCCACCTCGCCGCCGAAATCGGCGTGGCCCGGCGTGTCCACCAGGTTAATGCGGATGCCCTTCCACTCGAAGCTTGCGACCTTGGCCGAGATGGTGATGCCGCGCTCACGCTCCAGATCGCCGGAATCCATGGCGCGGTCTTCCACTTCCTGGCCTTCCCGGAAGATGCCGGAAGCCTGGAACAGCTTGTCCACCATGGTGGTCTTGCCGTGGTCGACGTGGGCGATGATCGCGATGTTGCGGCGTTCCTGGGTGGCCATGGAAACCTGTCTTAACTGGGTGGCAGAATGGGGTAATAGACGCAGAAAGGGCGCGGAACCGGGAAACTCCCATTCCGCGCCCTTCTACGAGGACTTTTCTGGCGCCGGTATAGGGCCCGGACGCCGATCTGTCGAGTGCCCGATAGAGCGGGGCACTATTCCTGACGCATGGCCTCGGCTTCGATCAGCAGCTCGATTTCAGAGCCCACGGCCGGAACACCGTAATCCATGCCCCACTGGGTACGGTCGAGCGTGCCTGTGGCGGAGAAGCCTGCGACATATTTCTTGGAGAAGGGGTGCTCTGCCGCCTTGTTGAGGGTCACATCAAGGGTCACCGGGTGGGTTTGGCCCAGCATGGTGAGATCGCCGGTCACCTTGGCGGTGTTGTCGCCGGTCACTTCGATGGCGGTGGAGGTGAAAGTCATCTCCGGATATTCGGCCACGTTGAAGAAATCAGCGTTGCGCAGGTGCTCGTCGCGTTCCTTGTGGGCGGTGTCGATGCTGGCCGTGTCGATGGTGACGTTAACCGTGCTGGCGGTGAGGTCGTCAGTATTGATGACAATGTCGCCGGACACCGTGTCGAAATTGCCGATGGTGCTGGAGAAGCCCACATGGCTGACCTTGAAGCTGGCATGCACGTGCGTGTCATCAATCACATAGGTGCCGCCCTGGGGCGTTTCGGCCTGCGCGGCCGTGGCAAGCAGCGCCCAGATAAGGGCAATGGCTGCGAGTGCGCCCGTGGCGACCATCAGGGGGCGGTTGCGGTTTTCCTCGGTCGCGGCGATGGCGCGTGCTGTACGGCGTGACGGCATCTCAGTAACTCCCTTGATAGCGGGCAATATGACGGGTGATCCCCTCTCATGTGAGAGCGTATCACGCGCGCGGCAAGAGGCCAGCGATATGAGAAATGCCCGAGGCTACGCTGGTAGGTCCGCGTTATGAGCGGCGCAGCAGGCGCGGGCGGTCCTGAGTAGGCGGGCGCTGGATCGCCAGATTGCTGATGAACTGACGGGTGCAGGCTTCCCAGGAATATTTGAGTGCAAATTCGCGGGCCCGCTCCGGCGAAATGCGGACGGCCATGCGGGCGGCGCTGGCCAGGTCATCCCGCAGGCAGCCCACCGGCGCGTCGCCGATCACGTCCTTCGGGCCCTGCACCGGATAGGCGGCCACAGGCGTGCCGGAGGCCAGGGCTTCCAGAGTTACCAGGCCGAACGTATCGGTCTTGCTGGGGAAGACGAAGCAATCGCTGGCGGCATAGTGCTCAGCCAGCTCTTCACCGAATTTGGGTCCGGCGAAATGCACGTCCGTGTGCTTCGCCTTCAGGCTTTCCAACTGCGGGCCACCGCCAACCACGAGCTTGGAGCCGGGCAAATCGAGATCAAGAAACGCCTCGATGTTTTTTTCCACCGCCACGCGGCCAACATAGAGCCAGATCGGCCGGGGCAGACCGAGGAAGTCACCCTTCTTCAGGTCAGGGCGGGGACGGAACAGCTCGACATCCACCCCGCGCGACCAGATGGCGGTGGAGGGGAAGCGGCGCTGCACCATTTCTTCCTGCAGCGACCGGGTGGCGACCATCATGGTGGTCGCGGGGCCGTGGAACCAGCGCAGGAAGCGGTACCCCCACGACACGGGCGTGCCGAAGCGGGCGTTGATGTATTCGGGAAAGCGCGTGTGGAATGACGTGGAGAAGGGCAGGTTGTGGCGCACGCAGTAATTGCGGGCAACAAGGCCGAGGGGCCCCTCGGTAGCGATATGGATGGCGCTGGGTGCGAAATCGCGGATGACCTTACCCATCCAGCCCCACGGCCATACCGCCAGGCGGATTTCGGGGTAGGTGGGCGCGGGGATAGTGACGAAGTCCTGCGGCGTTACATACCGGATTTCATGGCCGAGCTTGGTGAGTTCCTCGCCCAGTTGCTGGAGGGTGCGCACCACGCCGTTGACCTGGGGTTCCCACGCGTCGGTAACGACCAGCACGCGCAGGGGCTTGTCCGTTTCTGCGAAGGCGAGATGAACGTCATCGCTGTGGCGGGGTGCTGTGTCCGGCAATGTGGTCACGCGCGGCATGTCCGATGTCATCAGATTGTTCACGCAACGCCGCCTGCGACTTTGAGCATGTCCGATGCGGCCACCGGTACATGGCCGCTGATCACGACTTCCTCGTCATCATCTTCTGCGGTGATGTCGGGTACCCGGTCGGAGACCGAAGCGGTAATGATGGCGTTTTCTGCCGCAGCGGCCAACTCTGGCTCTTCAACGGGAAATTCGTCGTCCGAGGCGGACGCAGAAGCGAGACCCAGCGCTTTTTCGCGCTCCATGCGTTCGGCTTCCTGGTCGGCGGCAAAACGGGTCCAGTGGATGATGGTGAAGGTGCCGTTCATGTCTTCGGCAAGAGCTGTACAGCTTTCCACCCAGTCGCCGTCGTTCATGTAGGTGACACCATCCATTTCGCGCATTTCCGCGTGGTGGATGTGACCGCAGACAACGCCATCAACGCCCCGGTCGCGTGCTTCCCGGGCAACGGCATCCTCATAGTTGGAGATGTACTCGACCGCGTTCTTCACTTTGTGTTTCAGATAGGCGGACAGCGACCAGTATGAGAGGCCGAGTGACCGGCGCAGGGTGTGCAGCATGCTGGAGCAGGTGAGGGCCACGTTGTAGGCCCAGTCGCCTACATGGGCGAGCCACTTGGCATAGCGCACGACGCCGTCGAACTGATCACCATGCAGGACAAGGTAGCGCTTGCCATTGGCGGCTTCGTGGATGTCCTCATTGATGACTTCGACACCGGCAAGGGTGACGCCGACATAGTCGCGCAGGGCTTCATCGTGATTGCCCGGCACGTAGATCACGCGGGTGCCTTTGCGCGCCTTGCGCAAGATTTCCTGGATGACGTGGTTGTGGGCCTCGTTCCAGTACCAGGAACGGCGGATGCGCCAGCCGTCGATGATGTCGCCGACGAGATAGAGCGTGTCAGCCTCGTTGTGGCGCAGGAAGTCCGCCAGCAATTCTGCCTTGCAGCCCGGCGTACCCAGATGCGTATCGGAGATGAAGAGGGTGCGGTGCTTGCGGGGCGGGCGGACGATCAGATGCTTGCGCTTCACGCGCTTGCGGCCCCGGCCGCGCAGCCCGAAATGGCTCAGGCGTTCGCGGAAGCCCTTGGGGCGGAGCGGGTGGTCTTGGCCGCCCTTTCCGGTGTTCTTTCCAGCGTCCGACGCGTTGCGTGTCAGCGTGCCTGTGAGTGTCATTTGTGCCGCGACTCGTTGTGCAAATCAATTCGTATACGGAGGACTTGATTTTCTGATTGTTTCGAAGCACATCTGCGCTGGATCGAAAAAGGTCAATCGAATCAAGGTCTCCCGGCCTCAACTTGCGCGGACTATCCCGACGGGGAATGAACGTTTTGTGACGGTGAGGTGAACCCTTTGTACGCTGAGAAATTGGTAAACGGCGGTTTTCCTGCGCAGGGGCGAAGCTCCTCCGTGCGGCGTGCTGTCACGCTCATCTACAATCCGGTTGCCGGCTGGCGTCGTCGTCGGAAGCTCATTGAGGTGGTGGAAGCGATGAACCGGCGCGGGGCGATCGTCACGCTACGCGAAACGGGCGGCCCTGGAGATGCCGAACGCTTTGCGCGCGAGGCGGCGGAAGCCGGCGGAACGGACATCGTGGTGGCAGCCGGAGGTGATGGCACCATCAACGAAGTGGCGAACGGGCTGGTCGGTAGTCAATTGCCGCTCGGGGTGATCCCTATCGGCACGGCGAATGTGCTTGCCATCGAGATTGGGTTGCCCACGTCAAGCGACGAACTTGGGGCGCTTCTCCTGGAGGGGCGGGCGCGGGAAATCGGTGCCGGCCGCGTCAACAAGCGCTTCTTCCTGCTGTGGGTCGGTGCCGGGTTCGACGGGCGGCTTGTGCACGCGATTGACCCGGTGAAGAAGCGGCGCTTCGGTAAGCTCGCTTTCGTGTGGGCTGGCCTGAGGCAGATTGTATTTCCGGGAGGGCCACGCCTGCGTGTCAGTGACGGGGTGCGGGACGTTGTTTGTGGCTGGGTGGTCGTGGCCAATGCCTGCCATTACGCGGGCAAGTTCAGGCTGGCGCCCTCCGTCCGGTTTGAAGATTTGGGTCTTGTGACCCTTTGCATTCCCGCCCGCGGACGGCTTGGTCTTGTCGCGGCCACGATCGCTCTGGCGCTGGGGCGGCTCGAGCGCACGCGTGGCGTTGACGTGTTGCGGGGGCCTTCGATCCATATTGCCGATGACGGGCAGGACGAGGTTGACCCTGTCCAGGTGGACGGGGATGACATGCTGACACTGCCGGTGGATGTCGAATGCTGGGACGTTTCCAAAGCGCCCCAGATTCGCCTGGTGATGCCTTAAGTCCCTGTCGGCTTGTTCCTGTTTGGGCTAGCGCGCGGCGACGTCGTCCATGCCGTGATGGGTTCCCATGCTGCCATCGGTGATGGTGTCTGGCTTGTCGATCGCCGGTTTGAAGCTTCCGCCGGGCGGGAACATCTCATGCAGACCGATGGTGCGGCTGTTGGCACCCATGATGCGGCAATGATGACGCTTGAGCATGCGCGGATCGTCCACGCCGCAGGAGTGGGCGACCATGCCGACCTCCTTGTGCATGGTGGTGGCATAACGATAAACCCGCTCGGCCTTGTCAGTGGCCACTAACCCGCGCTGCAGGTGCTTCTTGTGGGTTGCGACGCCGGACGGGCATTCATTGGTGTTGCACTGAAGGGCCTGGATGCAGCCGAGCGCGAACATGAAGCCGCGGGCCGAGGTGACGAAGTCTGCGCCGGCGCACAGGGCCCAGGCAACGCCGGAGGGGGTGGTGAGCTTTCCGGAGGCGACCACCTTGATACGGTCACGCAGGCCGTAGACCAGAAGCGCATCAACCAGCGTGGGCAGGCTCTCTTGGATCTGCAGGCCCATATAGTCGATCAGCGGCTGTGGCGCGGCGCCTGTGCCGCCATCTGCACTGTCGAGCGTGATGAAGTCCGGTGCGCTTTCCTGACCGCGGCGATTGATCTCTTCACACAGGCCGGACAACCAGCCATAGGCCCCCAGCACCATCTTGATGCCGACGGGTTTGCCGGTGACCTCACGCACACGGGCGATAAAGTCGAGCAGTTCGCCGACCGAATTGATTTCAGGGTGTCGATTGGGGCTGATTGAATCCTTGCCCTGCTTGATGCCGCGGATCCTGGCGATTTCGTGGGTGACCTTCTCACCGGGCAGGATGCCGCCCTTGCCCGGCTTGGCCCCCTGGCTGAGCTTGATCTCGAACATCTTGACCTGATCGAGCTCGGCGATGGCGCGCAGCTTGCCGTCGTTGAGGCTGCCGTCATCGTTGCGCACGCCGTATTTGGCGGTACCGATCTGGAAAACGATATCTGCACCGCCTTCGGTGTGAAACGGCGATAGCGCGCCCTCGCCGGTATTCATCCAGATGCCTGCCTGCTTGGCGCCGCGTGACAGGGCCTGGACGGCCGGCTTGGAGATGGCGCCGTAGCTCATGCCCGAAATGTGGAAGTATTTGTCGGTCGTGTAGGGATGGCGGCAATAGGGGCCGACTGTCACGTTGCCCGGCGGTTCGGTGGCGTCACCCAGTTGCGGGAAGGGGCAGTTGACGAAAATCTTCGTGCCCACATGCGCGAGGCTGCGGGTGGAGCCGAAAGGCACTGTGGTATCCACGCCCTTGGCGGCGCGATAGACCCAGGCGCGCTGGGCGCGGGGGAAGGGCAGTTCGGCGCGGTCATCGGCAAAGAAGTACTGGCGGAAATATTTCCCCAGATCCTCCATCAGGTAGCGCAGGCGGCCGATGACCGGGTAATTGCGGCGGATGGCGTGTTTTGTCTGGGTGCGGTCGATGACATAGAGCGCAAAGACCAGCAATACGCCGGCGCCTATGGCAAAGACGAAGAGCGCCGAGAGAAGATCCACCGCATCTGCGACGGATGTGATCTGCAGGGCAGAAACAAACTGTTGCATGTTCTTGATCCCAGAAGCCGCAGGGCTGACCGGCCTGTTGGCGGTACCGGCAGAGCCAGGTGTCTATCCAGCGCCGCGCGAAGGTTGAGCGCGCGGATATGTTAGGTGGTCCGGCCGACAGGCAGGGCGCACATTGATGCCAATTCCACGTGACCCTGGTGTTACCGTTCCGTGAGAGCGTCCTGCCGGTGTTGTTGCCACCGGCACAGAGGCCCGCAGTGTCAGCGCGTGGTTACGGCCCCGGTCGGCAGGGCAAGACGTGCTTCCTGATGCTCGCGCTGCGGGTCCGCTATGTCGATGCCGCGGCGCAGGCCGGGAATGAGCGTGGGACGTAGGCCCAGAGTGGCGGCGTCTACCTGTGTGACCTGTTCGGATGGAGCAAGCGACGCGGTGACGATTGTGGGATCACCGGCTTCCATGACGGGCAGGGCGGGCGACGGCTTCATGGCCGGGACCGGCATGCGGGCCGCGATGGCCTGGCGTTCACTGATCAGCGTCTTGTCCACACGGGCGGCGTATTTCTCGCGCAGCTTGGGATTGTAGCTGTGATAGCGGGCACTGGCGGCGCGCCAGCTCCCGTGGCGATCCTTGAGGCGGCCCAGGAAATCCGCGGCATAGGCCATGTTGGCCGCCGGGTCGAAGGCTTCGTCCAGGCTTGTAAAGGCGCGCGGATGATAGCGTAGATTGACCTGCATGCAGCCCACATCGATGGAGCGCATGCCTTTTGCCCTGAGACGCTCGACCGCCCAGATGGCTTCCTGTTTGTTGGCGAAACGATAGCCACGGCCATTGGCGTTGATGGTCCAGGGCCATGCAGTGTGCGCTCCGTCAGGACCTCGGCGGCCTGTCTCGACAAGGCTCATGGCCTGGAGCAGCGCGTGGGGCAGGTCCGTTGCCTTTTCCACCCTGTGGGCGGCGTCACGGCAAAGGGCCCAGTCGCTCTCTTTTTCAACGCCGGCGGCTGGCGCCGTGGTGGGTAGCACGCAGAGCGCCGACACAGCTAAAGCGGCTGCAAGTATTGTGTGGGGCCGGATAGCTTTCCCGGAACGGATGGCGGCGGACCGTGCACGCGGCCCGGCACGCCTGCCTGCTGCTTGCTTTGTCACCTGTCCCAACCTTCCCTGGCGCCGACTTTTGGGTCGGCCGATCCACCTTTTCATGAAAAGGATGCGCGCCATTGGTTAATGGCGTGTTACCGGGAAAATTAGGTGTCGAAACAAACGGTTATGGGTGGTTGTGCGATGCGGTTTTGAAATTGTGCAACGCAGCAAATTTTGAAACTGGCTGATTTCCTCGCATTTATGTCCAGCAGCTATGCACTGAATTGCGTGATCGCACGTCAGCCATGCATCAATGCGGGGTCGTGAGAGGCCTTTTCTCTTGAGATTTGTGCGGTGCAATGCCACTTTACTCGCACGCGGCATCGTGAGCGCTCAGCCCGCCTTGCCGCTGCCCTTCCTGGGCGTTTCCTCCCTGAACTTGGGCCGTCTGATTTTCAGACGGCCCCTTTTTTTGTGCGTTTTCCGGGAGAATTGCCCGAGCTTCTGCCGTGGCAACCACGCAGGCGGCACTGTTCTACTCGGCGGAGAGGGCGGTTGGCGGGACTGTTGGTGCAAGGAAGGCCCGGTCTACCAGCGCAAGGCGGGTGACGAACTCGCTCATGTCACGGGTCAGCTTGTGAATGCCCCGGCCACGGGTGACCCGTGTCTCGTCCATGTAGAGCGCGCGGTTGATCTCGATCTGGAGCGCATGGAGCCCGTGAGCGGGGCGACCGTAATGTTCGGTGTTGAAACCGCCTGCATAGGGTGTGTTGCGGGTCACCACATATCCGAGATCCGTGAGGATACGCTCGGCAGCATCGGTGAGCGCCGGTGCGGCGGACACGCCATAGCGGTCTCCCAGCACGATGTCGGCGCGCGGCACCATGGGGTCGTCCTCGATGGGGCCTGCGAGGGAAGGCATGGAGTGGCAATCGATCAGCACGGCGCAGCCGAAGCGGTGGAAGGTGTTTTCCAGGAGCTCCGACAAGGCCTGATGATAAGGCATGTAGAGGGTGCGGATGCGGTGATCTGCTTCCGCATAGCTGAGGGGTGCCCGGTAGATTTCAGTGGAATCGGCCACAACCCGCGCAATGGTGCCCAGACCGCCTGCCACCCTGACCGAGCGGGTATTGGCGTGCGGCGGTAGCGTGTCATGGAACATGGCCGGGTCGAGCTCATAGGGCTCGCGGTTGGTATCCAGATAAGCGCGCGGGAAATTGGCGTGCAGAAGCGGTGCCCCCAGTCGCGGCGCTGCAGCAAATATTTCGTCCACGAAGCTGTCTTCCGAGCGCCGTATCGACAGGGCATCCAGCCGCGAGGCGGCCAGGAAGGCCTGTGGGTAGATGCGGCCGGAATGGGGTGAATTGAGGACGAAGGGAACGGTCTGGGTTTCCGGGCGGGCAACAGTGAAAGGCGGGGTGAAGTCCTTGTGGGCGGCAGCCTTGGCCGTAGCGCCAGCCTTCCTGTCATCCCCGCGATGTCGCGCCATTCTTGAGCTCCCGGATGCAATGCGATTGGGTCGCATCAGCTATAGGTAGAATGCGCGGGGGGTGTTTTCACGGTCAAGGGCGGTGGGCGTTGCGGTTTTGCACGGTTTTTGGGCCGTGTTTTCACAAGACTTTCTGCCGTGCGGTAACTGCTAACCCTCCGTTTACCAATGGGTTTCTATAAACGAACAACAGCGGTCGGCGTTGGTTTCGTGCCGAATCGCACAAGAAATTGAGCGGGAATTCGGGGGCTCACCACCATGGCGCGTATTCTGCTGGCCGAAGATGATGAAAGCATGCGCCGTTTTCTGGCGAATGCGCTGCAGAAGGCGGGGCACGATGTCATTTCCTACGGAAGTGGCGATCTTGCCCATGAAAAGCTCATTGGTGACGTGTTCGACGTGCTGCTGACCGACATCGTGATGCCTGAAATGGACGGCATTGAGCTGGCGCGGCGGGCCGCAGAGCTCGATCCGACCCTGAAGATCATGTTCATCACCGGATTTGCGGGTGTTGCCCTCAATCCGGAATCGGACGCACCGAAGGAAGCCCGCGTGCTGTCCAAGCCCTTCCATCTGCGCGAGCTTGTGCAGGAAGTGGATCGGTTGCTGGCCGCCTGAGGCAGGTCAGGCAAACTTCACATTTTCGGCTGGTTCTTGCCGCCCGGCAGTTGCACGCGCCGGGCAATCCCGATATATGGTTCGCCCTCCTGACGGATCGCGGGCCTTGCCCGGGGGGCTGTCACCGGGAAATGGGCGCGTAGCTCAGTGGGAGAGCACTACGTTGACATCGTAGGGGTCGCTGGTTCAATCCCAGCCGCGCCCACCATTTCCTGAAAGCAAAAAACGCCGGAGCAATCTGCTCCGGCGTTTTTGTTTTGACGTCATCAGACGGAAGCCCGCTACCACTCGATCCGCTCGATGCCTTCGAAGCTGATCTCGCTGCCGTCGGACAGGGTGATGACACCGGTTGCGTCGCTCGAGAGGTCGAGCGAGTCGTCATCCTGAGCGCTGATGGAGCCGGTATCGAGGGAAATCGTCCAGTCGGATGCTTCCAGCGACGTGCCATCGGCATTTTCCAGGCGGATCGTATCGGTCCAGCCGGTGCCGCCGTCAGCAGTGTCGCTGCCGTCTCCCATGCCGAAGAGGAACAGATCCTCCCCGCTGCCGCCGTCCAGGCTGTCATTGCCCGCACCGCCGCGCAGGATGTCGTTGCCGCTGCCGGCCTGCAGGGTGTCGTTACCGTCGCCGCCCAGCAGCACGTCGTGACCGGTGCCGCCGTCAAGGAGGTCGGCGCCATCGCCGCCTACCAGCAGGTCGTTGCCATCATTGCCGCGAATGGTGTCGTCGCCATCGCCGCCGTACATGCTGTCATGACCCGAACCGCCATGCATGGTGTCGTTGCCGCCATAGCCGCGGATCTCGTCATTGCCGTCATTGCCGTTGAGCTCGTTGTTGCCCGAGCCGCCAATCAGCAGGTCATCCACATGGGTGCCGCTTTCGGTCCCGCTGGTGGATGCATAGATGACATCTTCCGGCGCCCAATCGTCCGGCGTGCCGGCATGGCCAAGATAGGTGGCATTGTTATCGCCATCAGCGGTGAGGGCAATGTTGTCGAGGGAATAGTACTCGGATGAGTCCGTTGTCTTGCTCTCGAACTCGATCGTGACCCTGTCCCCTTCGGGAATACCAGTAAGGCTATAGGACTCGGTACCGTTCATCCCGTCCTTGCCGTCCTGGACAAGGAGCTCGGTCCGTTCTCCGTCGACGACGGCATATGCCCTGAAGAAATCGTGGTGCGAACCCGATGATTCCATGCCGCCGGTAGCAGTCAGGTCGAAGCTCAGTGTCAGGCCTGTGCGGCCGCTCACATCAATTGGTTCGCTGCGCCAGACCAAGACAGACTGGTCCGCGTCGGACGTGTTGGTTGTCTGTGAGAATTCGTAGGCTTCGTTCTGTACGCCGTGGTCAGTGGATGACCCGTAGTCCGACAACCCGGTGTCGGTGGACCATGAAGTGTCACCATTGTCCGCGGTAGTGCCATTGGACAGCCCGGAGAAGTTTTCGCTCCACAGGGTTTCCGAAGCCGGTGCGCTTGCCACGTGAACCGGCAATTGTGCCGTGACCGTTGAGGTGGCGCCGCCTTCGCTCTCAGTCGACGTTGCGTTGACGGCAAGTGTCATGGTGCCTGTGAAGGACGAGGGCGGTGTCACGCTGACGCTGTCCAGGTCCCAGTTGCTGACATCCACTGACGTGTTGCCGCTGGTGGCCGTAAAGGTGTTGTTGCCATCCGTAAGCACTGCGCCTTCCGGCAGGGCCGAAATGGTCACAGCCAGGGTCTCTGAGCCATCAAGATCCGTGAGGCTCGCGGAAATACCCGGCAAATCAATTGCGGCGTCTTCTGTGCCACTGGCAGCGCCATCGAGCGTTTCTGCCATCTTGATGTTGTCGAGCATCATCCCGCGGCCGTAATCGACATCTGTTCCCGCCGCTCGGAACTCGATTTCAGCGGGGTTGCCGTCGCCGGTCAGCGTGAGCGTGTGAGACTGCCAGTTCAGCGCACCGTCATTGGTACCGTCGGCGGAGATCGTTGCCACCACCTGGCCGTCCCATACGACTTCCATGCGGTTGACCGTCGCGTCATAGCCCTGGCGCGGGGCGTAGTCGAAAGTCACCGTATAGGTGCCGCCATCGACCGTATCCACGGAGCGGGCAATGTTGGGGGCGTCCTCATAGGTGTCGGTCGGATCGTTGTTCAACTCAATATGTTCGATCGACCCTGCGCGCGAGCCGTTGCCGTCCTCCCCTTCGTCACGCACCTCTACAGATGCATCCGACGACCAGCCATTCTGGGCGGCAACTTGATCGCCGCTATTGTCGATGGCCGTACCTGACCAGCCCTCGAAGTCCTCTGAGAAGACCGTGCGGGATGTGCTGCCGAGGGACAGGGTGGGGGCAGAGGCAACTTCATCCACATCGCCCACGGCGATGCTGAAAGTCTCCGTGTAGGTCGCACCGGCGGCGTCCGTCGTCGTGATGTCGAGAGATACAGTCGCGCCGGCCTCGTGGTCCAGGCTGACACCGTCTTTCAGTTTCAGCTGGCCATCGACCACTTCGAAGCGGTTGTCGGAGACGGCATAGCTGTGCGTGTCCCCTGCATCCGCATCCACGACGCCCAGATTGCCGATGACAGCGCCTGCCGCGTTTTCCATGACGGAGGCATTGTCGAGGGTGATGTCTGTCGGTGCCTCATTTGTGCTGACCACATTGATGGTCGTCACCTGGCTGACACTTGCGGTGTCCGCATTGCTGGCTTCGGTTGCGGTCGCCGTGACCGTCAGGTCAAAGCTGCCGGTGAAACCCTGCTGCGGGACAACCTGCAGGGCATCTACATCCCAACCGGTCACGTCAGCTTCCGTGTTGCCGGCAGTGGCTGTGAAGCTGTTGGTTCCGTCAGTGATGGTGACGCCGACAGGCACGCCGCTGACCGCAAGGGCAAGGCTTTCTGACCCATCGGTGTCGGACAGGGCTGCGTCGATGCTGAGCGCGGCAAACCCGTCCATGGGAGCGGTGATTGTATCTGCGCTGTCGGTGGCGGTTACCAGCTGGCGGCCGGATGTGTCAGGGCCATCCCACTCAAGCTTGAGGCCGGCATCGCCTGTGTTCTCGAAGTACCGGACTTCGATCACATGGGGGCCATCGGAAAGGCTGATGGTTGCGGACTGGGTGGAGAATGAATGCAGGCTGTCATGATCGATGACCAGTTCGCCATCGATGTAGAGATGCGCCCCATCATCCGCACCGAGATAGAAGGTGTAGTCACCGCCGGTGTCGACCGTGATGTTGCCTTCCACCTTAACGCCGAAGGTGTCTGTGTCACCGCCTTCCCAGAACGATCCTCTGCCATTCTGGTAATCGATGTTCGTCACTGTCTCGCTGGCAGCCGGAGCGGCGTCCCAATTAACGTCGGAAAGGCGGCCCAGATGCGAGTCCTCGCTGTAATAGGTCGCGGTGAAGCCCTGGGACAGGCTGAGCGACGGTGCGTCGGCGTCAGCCGTCACATCGATTGTGGCCGTACCCTGGACCGTTGTCGGACCATCCTGAACATCGAAGGTGATGTTCACATCTGCAGCTGAGTAATCGTCGGCCGGGGTAAAGGTCCAGGTGCCATTGCCATTGTCGACGATCGTGCCCGCCGAGGCATCGACCGTCACATTCTGGACCGTAAGGTCGCCATAGCCGTCATCGTTCGTGTTGGCCAGAAAATCTGCCTGGGTGAATGTGACAGCGTTGTCTTCAACGGTAGCGCCGAGGTCAACCTCGCCAACCACCGCAGTCTCGTTGACGTCGTCAACGGTGATGGTGAAGGTTTCGGTGCGCGACAGGCCGCCCGCGTCGGTGGTGGTGACGTCGAGGCTGATGGTGTCTGCAGCTTCGTGGTCGAGGCTCACGCCGTCCTTCAGCTTCAACTGGCCGTCGACGACCTCGAAGCGGTCGTCAGAGACGGCGTAGGTGTGGGTGTCGCCTGCATCGGGGTCGGTTGTGGTGAGCGTACCGACGACGGCACCGGCGTCGTTCTCCGCAACGGAGGTGTTGTCGAGGGCGATATCCGTCGCAGCCTCGTTCTCGTCGCCGACTGAGATGGTGAAGGTCTCGGTGCGGCTCAGGCCGCCTGCGTCTGTCGTCGTGACGTCGAGGCTGATGGTGTCGGCAGACTCGTGGTCGAGGCTGACGCCGTCCTTCAGCTTCAACTGGCCATCGACGACCTCGAAGCGGTTGTCCGAGACGGTGTAGGTGTGGCTATCGCCTGCGTCCGGATCAGTGGTCGACAGGTTGCCGACGACGGAACCTGCCGCGTTCTCGGCGACGGAGGTGTTGTAGAGGGCGATATCCGTCGCGACTTCATTCTCGTCGCCGACGGAGATGGTGAAGGTCTCGGTGCGCGACAGGCCGCCTGCGTCGGTGGTGGTGACATCAAGGCTGATGGTGTCAGCGGCCTCATGGTCGAGGCTGACGCCGTCCTTCAGCTTCAGCTGGCCATCTACGACCTCGAAGCGGTTGTCAGAGACGGCATAGGTGTGGGTATCGCCGGCATCCGGGTCGGTCGTGGTGAGCGTACCCACCACGGCGCCAGCTGCGTTCTCGGCAACCGAGGTGTTGTCGAGGGCGATATCCGTCGCGACTTCGTTGACGTCGTCCACGGCGATGGTGAAGGTCTCGGTGCGCGACAGGCCGCCTGCATCGGTTGTGGTGACGTCGAGGCTGATGGTGTCTGCGGCCTCGTGGTCCAAACTGACGCCGTCCTTCAGCTTGAGCTGGCCGTCGACGACCTCGAAGCGGTTGTCAGAGACGGCATAGGTGTGGGTGTCACCGGCATCGGGGTCCGTGGTCGACAGAGTGCCAACAACTGCCCCAGCCGCATTCTCGTCGACGGAGGTGTTGTCGAGGGCGATATCCGTCGCGACTTCGTTCTCGTCGCCGACAGCAATGGTGAAGGTCTCGGTGCGGCTCAGGCCACCTGCATCAGTGGTGGTGACGTCGAGACTGACGGTGTCTGCGGCCTCGTGGTCGAGGCTGACGCCATCTTTCAGCTTCAGCTGGCCGTCGACGACCTCGAAGCGGTTGTCAGAGACAGCGTAGGTGTGGGTGTCGCCTGCGTCCGGGTCGGTGGTCGACAGGTTGCCGACGACGGCACCTGCAGCGTTCTCGGCGACGGAGGTGTTGTCGAGGGCGATATCCGTGGCGACTTCGTTCTCATCGCCGACGGAGATCGTGAATGTCTCGGTGCGTGACAGGCCGCCTGCGTCGGTGGTGGTGACATCGAGGCTGATGGTGTCAGCCGCTTCGTGGTCGAGGCTGACGCCGTCCTTCAGCTTCAGCTGGCCGTCGACGACCTCGAAGCGGTCATCGGAAACGGCATAGGTGTGGGTGTCGCCTGCGTCGGGGTCGGTTGTGGTGAGATTCCCCACCACGGCGCCTGCGTCGTTCTCGGCAACTGACGTGTTGTCGAGGGCGATATCCGTGGCGACTTCGTTCTCATCGCCGACGGAGATAGTGAAGGTCTCAGTGCGGCTGAGGCCGCCTGCATCGGTGGTGGTGACGTTGAGGCTGATGGTGTCGGCAGACTCGTGGTCAAGGCTGACGCCGTCCTTCAGCTTCAGCTGGCCATCGACGACCTCGAAGCGGTCATCGGAGACGGCGTAGGTGTGGGTGTCGCCTGCGTCCGGATCGGTGGTCGACAGGCTGCCGATGACGGCACCAGCAGTGTTCTCGGCAACCGTATTGTTGTCGAGGGCGATGTCTGTGGCGACCTCGTTCTCATCGCCGATGGAGATCGTGAAGAGCTCGGTACGGCTGAGGCCGCCTGCGTCTGTCGTCGTGACGTCGAGGCTGATGGTGTCTGCGGCCTCGTGATCGAGGCTCACGCCGTCCTTCAGCTTCAGCTGGCCGTCGACGACCTCGAAGCGGTTGTCCGAGACGGTGTAGCTATGGCTATCGCCTGCGTCCGGATCGGTAGTCGACAGGTTACCGACGACGGCACCTGCGTCGTTCTCGGCAACCGAGTTGTTATCCAGGGCGATGTCGGTGGCGACTTCGTTCTCATCGCCCACCGAGATGGTGAAGGTCTCGGTGCGGCTCAGGCCGCCCGCGTCTGTCGTCGTGACGTCGAGGCTGATGGTGTCGGCCGCCTCGTGGTCGAGGCTGACGCCGTCCTTCAGCTTGAGCTGACCGTCAACGACCTCGAAACGGTCATCCGAGACGGCGTAGGTGTGGGTGTCGCCTGCGTCCGGATCGGTCGTGGTGAGCGTACCAACCACGGCACCGGCGGCGTTCTCGGCAACTGACGTGTTGTCGAGCGCGATGTCCGTCGGGCCTTCATTGGTATCAGTCACTGCTACCGTAAAGGTTTCTGTACGGCTAAGCCCGCCAGCGTCGGTGCTGGTGACTTCTATGTCGATTGAAGCTGTTTCTTCCTGATCCAGGCTGACGCCGTCCTTCAGCTTCAGCTGGCCATCTACGACCTCGAAGCGATCGTCAGAGACAGCATAGGTGTGGGTATCGCCTGCGTCCGGATCGGTCGTGGTCAGCGTGCCGACGACGGCACCCGCTTCGTTCTCGGCGACGGAAGTGTTGTCGAGGGCGATATCCGTCGCGACCTCGTTCTCGTCGCCGACGGAGATGGTGAAGGTCTCGGTGCGTGACAGGCCGCCGGCGTCAGTGGTGGTGACGTCCAGGCTGATGGTGTCAGCGGCCTCGTGGTCGAGGCTGACGTCATCCTTCAGCTTGAGCTGGCCGTCGACTACCTCGAAGCGGTCGTCGGAGACCGTGTAGGTGTGGCTATCACCTGCGTCCGGGTCGGTGGTCGACAGGTTGCCGATGACGGCACCAGCCGCGTTCTCAGCCACAGACGTGTTGTCGAGGGTGATATCCGTCGCGACTTCGTTGACGTCGAAGATCTCGAGGGTAACGGTTTCGGTATAGGTGTTGCCGGCGCTGTCGGTGACGCGCAGGGGCAGGCTCACGCTGGCCTGGGCTTCGTGGTCGAGCTCGGCGCCGGGTTTCACGAGGATTGCGTTGCCGACAATCTCGAACATCTCCGAGCCGCCGACGATTTCGTATGAGAAGACTTCGCCGGAATCCGGGTCGATGGCGCTCAAGACCGCGACGACTGTGCCGGGGGCAGCGTTTTCAGGCACCCCGGCATTGTCGAGGAGGATATCGGTCGGGGCCTGATTGATGATCTCGTTGGACACGACAATGTTGTCGTCATCCTCCGGCACCTCGGACTGTCGGGGCGGAGCGGCGGGTGCGCCTGTCGCGGCCGATGCTGCCTCGGACGCGGAGTTCTCGCTCGAAGTGGCGTCATCGGTGAGCGCATCCGCAAGGCGTGCGATGCGATCCGTGAGTGCGTCGAGGGACGAGATGCCGGATTCAAGAGCGGTGTCGAGAGTTGCATCATCCAGTGTGGGGACAGGGGTCGCGCCAGACTGACCTGCCTCGCCTGCAAACCCTGTGTTGCCGGATGCATCAGAGGCCCGATTCCCGAAGGGAGCGGCAGGCTGACCGGAGGCATCTGCCGGTGCGAGGCCAGACGACTGAGAAGCGGGTGCGCCCGTCAGGCCTGTGTCGACGCCAGGTGTGCCGTCGAGGCGTGTGCCTGTGTGCGTGTTGGCGTTTGCCGGGTCGTTCTCACCTGCAAGAACTTCGCTCTGACCATAATCACGGACACGGTCCGCATTATCGTCGCGGGCTGCCGCGCGCGCCGTGTCGAGGCGAAAGTCCTCCGTAGACGGTGTCTGGGAGGCGGGCCGGCCCTGGGTCTCGTTACCGCGGGGGGTCTGACCTTCAGCCATGTCGAACTCCTGTTGCCGCTGTGCCAGCCCTTGCTTTCTGGGGCCGGTGGGGTCGGGCGCATACACGCGCCCACGCTTACGACAAGTTTGTTCGGTCAGGCGTTAAGTCTTGATTTAGAGACGTGGTAAAGCCGAATGCGCGAGACACTCGCCCAATACGGGTGATTTACCAATTTCACGACCTTCCGTGGTCTGAGAAATCGAGCAAAACGGGGATCGATAAAACTTGAATTAACTAAGTCGCAAATTTTGGGATTTACCAATTCAGTCTTTAGACGAGCTCGATTTGGAATTAGCGCTTAAATGACCGCAACCCGGACCGCGAACCGGCGTGACCAGGATCACGTGCTCGCACCGCCGAAACTCGGCGCTGGTGTCTGGATTGCGTCGCTTGCGATCAACGTGCTGGCGCTTGGCCTGCCGATGGTCATTCTCCAAGTCTATGACCGTATTCTTCCCAATGAGGCACTTGGGACCTTCGCGCTCCTGCTGGGCGGCCTTGCGGTCGTGCTGGTACTGGATGCCACGCTGAAGATTGCGCGCGCCCATGTAGTTGGCTGGGCTGCTGCGCAATACGAACATCAGACGGCGACGGAACTGGTCGGGCGCTTCCTCTACGCAAGCCCGACGGAGATCGAGAGCGCACCGCCAGGTGTGCATCTGGACCGCCTGCAGGCCATCGACACTCTCCGCGAGTTCTACGGCGGCCAGTCGCGGCTGCTGCTTGTGGACCTGCCGTTTCTTGTCCTGTTTCTCGGGCTGATCTTCGTGATCGGTGGTGCCGTTGTTCTCGTGCCGGTCGCAATGATCGGTGTCCTGGCTATCGCGTCTTTCTTCGCGGGGCGCGCTCTCAAGGAGAGGCAGGCCCAGAGGGCGCTGCTGGATGACCGGCGCTACAGCTTCATCATCGAGGCATTGTCGGGAATCCAGACCATCAAGAGCATGGCCATGGAGCCCCAGATGCAGCGGCGCTATGAGCGTCTGCAGGCAACGGGTGCGGCATCGGCTTACCAGTCGATTGTGCTGGGCAATGCGGTGCAGACGATTGGCGGTGTCATCTCGAACCTGACAATGGTGCTCATCGTTTCGGTGGGTGCCCTGTTCGTCATTGACGGAAGCATGTCGGTTGGTGGTCTTGCGGCCTGCACGTTGCTTGGCGGCCGGGCGCTGCAGCCGTTGCTCCGCGGCATGAGTGTATGGACCCAGATCCAAAGCCTTGACATCGCGAGGGCGCAGGTGGCGGAGCTACAACAGATGGATCATGCGCCGGCGCAGGAACCCCAGCATCTGGATGGGCTCAAGGGGGTCGTGTCGTTCCGTGATGTGACCTTCCGTTATCCAGGCCAGGAGCAGGCGCTGCTCGACAAGTTCAGCCTGATCGTCAAGCAGGGCGAGATGCTTGCGCTGACGGGCCCGGAGGGGGACGGCAAATCCACCTTGCTCAAGCTCATCATGGGGGAGCTTGCGCCGGAGGCAGGCAATGTCACCATTGATGAACATGATGCATCCGGTGGTGAGCGGGACAATCTCGCGCTCGACATTGCCTATGTCCCGCCGGTGGCAACGCTGTTCAAGGGCACGATCCTCGAAAACCTGACCATGTTCCGCGAAGGTGATGCGATTGACCAGGCGCGGGAGGCTGCGCGGATGATCGGGCTCGAAGAGGACATTCACCGGTTGCCGCAGGGCTATGACACGGAAGTCAGCCAGGGTGTGTCGGACGAACTGCCCGGCGGCATGATGCAGCGGATCATCATCGCCCGGGCCCTGGCGCGGAATGCCCGCGTGCTGCTGTTCGATGAGGCGAATGCAGGCCTTGATCGCAAGGCGGATACGCAATTGATGGATGCCCTTGCCAAGCTGAAGGGGACGATGACCATCGTTGCCGTCAGCCATCGGCCCTCCCTCATCCGCATGGCTGATCGTGTGGTGTCCATCCACAAGGGCAAGGCCCGTCTCAATCATTCCTTCGCACCGCCCAAGGCCAACCCGGCGCCCGCCCAGGCGGACGACGGGGATGCGGCTGCTGCGGTGCCGTCTTCAGACGCTGACCGGCCCATCCAGGCAGGAGGTGCCGCATGAGCAGCGCACATGCGTCATCCATGCGCCCGGGATCGCGGCTTGAAACGCTGCTGCATGGCGGCGGGCTGTCGAGCTTCCAGCCTACTTCTGCAACGGGTGCCTGCCTGGTGCCGCTGCTGAACGCGCTTGGCTGGCGCGGCGAGGCGCGGCATCTGGCGGAAGCCCTGCCTCACTTTGCGGATTCTCTGGACCTCAACGACCTGCGTATGGTCCTTGCCAATCTTCATTATGTGACAGTCCCCGAGCGCACGACCCTGGCTGATCTGCGCAGCGAGCTATTGCCCTGCCTTTTCGCGCAAGACGGCAAGACGGCCGGTCTCGTGCTTGAGCGCAATGGCGACATGCTCACTGTGCTCGACGGAGTGGTTGGTGATGTCATGGAGGTCGAGGCCAGCGCCACGCTGGGTACGGCCTATTATGTCCGCAAGGCGAGCGACGCGCTTGAGGAACAGGAGAAGGCGGCTCAGGCCAACTGGCTGGGGGACGTGATCGGACGTTTCCGTGGTGTCATCTGGCAGGCGTTGGCGCTGACCTTCGTGATCAATCTCTTCGCCGTCATCGTCCCGCTCTTCATCATGGGAGTGTATGACAAGGTGGTTGCGACGCGCTCGGCCGAGACGCTTGGGTTCTTCCTTGGCGGTGTGCTGTTGGCGCTTGCAGCCGATGTCGGCTTGCGGCTGGTGCGCGGGCAGATGCTTGCCTATGTGGGCGCTCGGCTGGACATGCTGATTGGTGCGGCGGCGTTTGAAAAACTCATGCATATGCCCGTCAGCATGACGGAGCGTGCGCCGATCGGGGCGCAGATCGCGCGGCTCAAGCAGTTTGAGACCGTGCGCGAGGTGTTTACCGGGCCCCTGGCAGCGGCGGCGCTGGACATGCCGTTCGTCATTCTCTTTCTGGTCGCCGTTTTCATGATCGGCGGGGTTATCGGCTTCGTGCCGGTAGCACTGATCTTTGGGTTCGTGTTGCTGGGGCTGGTCTCCTGGCCGCTCAGCAAGGCCCGGGTGCAACGGCTGGGTGATGCCCGCTCGGCGCGGCAGGCCTTTCTGATCGAGGCAATCGACAATCACCGGGTGGTGCGCCAGTCGGGCAACGGGCTTCACTGGCGCAACCGCTTCCGTGACCTGTCGGCCAAGAGTGCTGCCGCCCATCACGGGGTATCCCATCTCGGGGTCATAGTTCAGACGATCAGCCAATCGATGATGATGGCTGCCGGCGTGGGGACGCTGGCCGTCGGTACGCTGATGGTCATGGAAGAGATGATGACCATCGGTGCGCTCATCGGCACCATGGCGCTGGTTTGGCGCCTGCTGGCGCCGATCCAGGCGGCGTTTCTGGGGCTTAACCGTATCGAGCAGGTGAAGCAGTCCCTGTCGCAGGTCAATGCGCTCATGCGCCTGCAGGTGGAACGGGCGCCCAATCAGCACACGTCCTTCTATCGCGATTTCAAGGGGCAGATCACCTTCAGCAAGGTCAGCTTCCGCTATACGCCCAAGGCCGAGCCGGCGCTTGTTGGTGTCGACTTCAAGGTAAAGCCCGGCGAGATGATCGCCATAACCGGCTCGAGCGGGTCGGGCAAATCAACCATCCTCAAGGTGTGCTCGGCGCTTTACATGCCGCAGGCGGGTGCGGTCGGTATTGACGGCAACGACCTCCGGCAGCTCGACAAGGGCGATCTGCGCAACGCCATTGGCTATGTGCCGCAGCGGACTGCGGTCTTCCATGGGACTATCGCCCAGAACATGCGCCTGGCAGATCCGACTGCAAGCACGGAACGCATTCACAGGGCTTTTGCTGAAGCGGGCCTGACGGATTTCATCGCGTCGCTGCCTGAGGGTATCGAAACGCGCATGACGGACCAGTTCCAGCGCCGGCTTGCCGACGGGCTGCGCCAGCGTTTCGCCCTGGCCCGGGCCTATGTGAAGGACGCGCCCATTTACCTTCTTGATGAGCCTGCAAACAATCTTGACGACGAAGGTGACGAGCTTTTGCGCCAGAAACTGGCGAAATTGAAAGGACGTTCATCCGTTTTAATGGTTACTCAACGCCCGTCCCATATGAAGATTGCAGACCGGGTTGTGGTTATCGACCAGGGGCGCGTTCTGATGGACGGGCCTCCGGACCAGGTCCTTGCTGAGTTGTTTGGGGGCTGACGGGTGAAACTCGGGCTTCACAGAATAAAACGCCGCTTGCTGGGTGCGCCGGATGAAAAACTCCTGGCGCTGCCGCTGGCGTTGGAAGAAGGCAAGGCACCGCGCGTTGCGAGCCTGATCCTGATGGTCGTCAGCGTCTTCGTCGGTCTCGCCATCGTCTGGGCTTCGCTCACGACGGTGCGGGAGCTTGCCGTTGCGGGAGGCCAGGTAGAGCCTGCGGGCTCTGTCCTTACTGTGAAGCACCTGGAAGGCGGGGTCATCGGAGACATTCTGGTCTCCAATGGCGAACTGGTGGAAGCCGGGGACACACTGGTGACGTTCCAGCCGACCCTGCTGGGCGCGGATCTGGACCAGGCTGAGGTCAAGGCCGCAACGCTTGCGCTGACGGCTGAACGGTTGAAGGCCTTCATTGAAGAACGTGCCCCGGAATTCGACGTGGCGCCGGCCTATGCGCATCTCGCTGAAGAGCAGCTTGAAGCCTGGCGGCTTCAGTCTGCGTCGCGCGGAGAGCAGCGGGCGGTTGCCACAAGCCGCATTGCACAGCGTGAGGCCGAACTCACGTCGCTGAAGAAGCGGGTGGGGAACCTGGAAATCCAGGTGGAAATTCTGGAAGAGCAGATGGAGATGCGCCGCGGGCTTGCGGAAAAGGGCCTGGTGTCGCGCATCGCATTTCTTGAAAGCCAGCGCAGTGTCGAGCAGACCCGCGGCGAACTCATTTCAACGCAGGGCCGCGTGGCGGAAGTTACCCAGGCCCTGATGGAATCGAACAGCGCCCTGTCGGAGCTGAATGCGCGGCTTGTGGATGAAGCCAAGCGCGAGCGGGCACAGGCGCTGGGCGAACTTGCCGAAGTGGAAAGCCAGATTGCCAAGGCCGAAGACCGGGTTAAGCGCCTCGCCGTGCGTGCCCCGGCCCGCGGCCTTGTAAAGGGCATTACCGTTCATTCGGTGGGGGATGTGGTGCGGCCGGGTGACCCGGTGCTTGAAATCGTCCCTGTGGATGACGTGCTTGTCGCGCAGGTGGAGGTGGACCCAAAGGACATAGGCCACATCACCATTGGCGACCGCGCCCATGTGCGTATCACCACCTATGACCCCGCGCGCTTTGGTCAACTCGAAGGCAGCGTGTCGAAAATTTCCGCGTCCACCTTTGAAAACGACCGGGGTGAGCATTTCTATCACGCCACCATCGCGCTGGACCGGAATTTTGTCGGCAGCGATACCGACAAGCATCTGGTGCTGCCGGGCATGGTGGTCACCGCGGAGATCGTGACCGGCTCCAAGTCGATCGTGCGCTATCTGCTGAAGCCGGTCTTCCGATCTCTTGATACAGCCTTCTCAGAACGCTAGGCCGTTTTTTCTTGCACCGCTTATGTTGTGGCCAGCGCCGCCTTGCAGGCGTCTCGGTCCTGCAGGCGTGTCCAATAGGCCGTCAGGTTCGGGAAATTGGGCAGGATGCCGAACAGATTGGCCAGATGCAGGCTGTAGCCCATCATGATGTCAGCCGCCGTGAATTTGTCGCCGAGGAGATAGGGCTTGTCGCTGAGCGTGTCTTCGATGACCGCCAGCATCTCGGCAACTTTCTTCGCACCGTCTTCCGCGACGGCTGGGATGCGTTCGTCTTCCGGGCGAATGACTGTGTGCTGAGCAATGGCCGAGAGTGGGGGCATCAGCGTGGCTTCAGCGAAATGGAACCATTGCAGGTAGACGCCATATTGCGCGCTATCGGTGTCCGGCATCAGACGGCCATTGCCATACGTCGCCAGAAGATATTCCAGGATCGCGCCGGACTCGAAGAGGCCGGTGTCCCCGTCGACCAGCGCGGGCACGCAGGCGAACGGGTTGAGCTTGAGGTAGGCCGGGTCCTTCAATGCGTCCGGGGTGAAGGGCAGCGTCTTCAATTCGAATTCGAGGCCGAGCTCGTTGAGAAGCCAGAGCACGCGCAGGGAGCGGGTGTTGGCGGCATGGTAGAGCGTGATCATGATGGCGATGTCCCTGACATAGTTGTGAGTTTGAGCGGGAGCCTAGCGCGCTTAAAAGTGGACGCAAGAGCAGGTGTTTGCCTGCAGATGTACCGGTCCTGACATGTGGAGTGGCGGTCAGATGGATAATTCGGCAGGGAATGTGGTGAAGGATGCGGTCAAGGCCCAGTATGGCTCCACCGCGCGGGGCGCTGAGGCGCTGAACCGCGAGCAGACTGCCAAGGTGGCCAATGAGTTCGGCTATTCGCAGGCCGACCTCGCCGACATTCCTGATGCTGCCAATCTGGGATTGTCCTGCGGTAATCCGATTGATGCCGCCGGGCTGCAGCCGGGCGAAACCGTTGTCGATCTCGGTTCCGGTGGGGGGATCGACATCTTCCTGGCAGCACGCGACGTGGGCGAGCGGGGCCGGGCCATCGGCATCGATATGACTGAAGACATGATTGCGCTGGCGCGGCGCAATGCCGAGAAGACCGGCACGGCGAATGCGGAGTTCCGGCTTGGTGAAATCCATCAGATGCCGGTGGACGATGCCAGCGTCGACTGCGTCATCTCCAACTGCGTGATCAATCTGTGTGAGAACAAGCAGGCCGTGTTTGACGATGTGTTCCGCATCCTCAAGCCGGGCGGGCGTGTGGCGGTGAGTGACATCGTCTTGACGCAGGCCTTGCCGCCGCAGCTGAAGGAAAGCCTGGATGCCTATGTGGGCTGCATCGGTGGAGCTGTGCCGGCACAAATCTATGCGGACATGCTGGCCAGGGCCGGCTTTACCGACATTGTGGTCGCCAACAAGAATGTCGACCTCAATGTCTATGGTGAAGTGGATGGGCAGGCTGCATGCTGCAGCACGCCGGAGCCGGAAACTGCGGCGTCCTCCTGCTGCGGGTCGAGCGAGGCAATTGCGCAGGACGTGCATGGCGGGTTGCGGCAAGTGCTGACGGAAACAGACCTCAACAGCTATGCCGCCAGCGCCATCATAAAGGCGACCAAGCCCGCAGCCTGACGCGCTTTGCGGATCGCAATGAAAAAGGCCGCAGCGGCATCCCCGCTGCGGCCTTTTCTTGTGCTTATGCGTTAGGTCAGGGCGCTACACTGGACATGACGATGGAGCCGGAAGCGGCGAACATGCCGCCGACGCCATGACACATGGAGATTTCAGCACCGTCCACCTGCGCCGGTGCTGTGCCGCGCATCTGGCGGACGCTTTCCTGCAGGGCGTACATGCCATACATGCCCGAATGCATGTAGGATAGGCCGCCACCATTGGTGTTGAGCGGCAGCTTGCCGCCGGGACGGGTGTTGCCTGCTTCGATGAATGCGCCGGCCTCGCCGCGTTCGCAGAAACCGAGATCCTCAAGGCCATAGATCGGCAAGTGGGCGAAGGCGTCGTAGATCATCAGATGGTCCACGTCTGTGTGGGTGATGCCTGCCGACCGCATGGCCTCGGGCCCGGCCACCCGGAAGGCGCGGGAGGTAGTGAAATCCTCCATCTGGCTCACCATCGGCGTCTCGGTGCTCTCACCTGTGCCGAGGATGTAAACCGGCTTGTTGGGGAAGTCCTTGGCGCGGTCTGCTGATGTGATGATGAGGGCGCCGCCGCCATCGGTAACAAGGCAGCACATGAGCAGGCGGAACGGCCAGGCGATCATGCGTGAATTGAGCACATCATCGACGCTGATCGGATCCTTCATATAGGCGCGGGGGTTCATCGCCGCCCATTCGCGCTGGACAACGGCGACGGACGCCAGTTGCTCCATGGTGGTACCGGTTTCCTTCAGGTAGCGCAGCACCGGGATGGTGAACATGGAGGGCGGACCCATGACGCCGTAGGGCACCTCGAACTGGCCGTTGAGGCTGGTGGGGCCGCGGCCGCCGCCGCGGTTGACGCCAACGCGGCTCTTGCCGCTTTCGCCATGGGTGATCAGCACGGTGGAGCAGAGGCCCGCTTCAATGGCCGCCATGGCGTGGCGCACATGCAGCATGAAGGAGCAGCCGCCGACGGATGTGCCGTCGACCCATTTAGGTGTGATGCCGAGATAGTAAGCCAGGGTGCCGGGGTTCTCGCCGGCGGTGGCGACGCCATCGATGTCGCCGGGCTTGAGGCCTGCGTCTTCCATGGCGTTCAGGGCAGCGTCCGCGTGCAGCATGATCTCCGACAAATGCGGGATCTTGCCGAGGTCGGTGGTTTCAGCGGCGCCGACAATGGCTGTTGTTTTCTGTCCCATCTGTCTGGCTCCTGTTACGCGGATGCGGGTTTGAACTTGGGTAGGGCGATGTCGTCCGACTTGTCCTCGAAGGTGACTTCAAGGGCCATATCGAGCTCAAGCGCTTCCGGCGTTTGCGGGCAGCCGACGATGTTCGTCATCATGCGAGGGCCTTCTTCCAGCTGCACAACGGCAATGGAATGCGGCTCCTCGCCAAAGTCCGGACGCGGACGATGGTTGATGACGTAGGAATAAAGCGTCGCCTTGCCGGACGCTTTTTCCACCTGCACGTCGCGCGAGCCGCAGGCGGGACAGAAGGGGCGGGGCGGGAAATAGGCGGTTTCGCAGGACGAACAGCGCTGGATACGCAATTCGCCTGCCTTGGCGCCTTCCCAGAAATGCGCCGTCTCCGGCGTGGGCTGCGGCAGGAACTGTTTTGGTGCCGACATGGAACTCTCCCTTACGCGTTTCCTCATGGGTGTGGTTCGCGCGGGAGGATAGCGGGCGGAGCAGCAGACACAACAGAAGGTTAATGCGGCGGGACTTGTTAACCATGCGCTGTGTCAAACTGGGAAACGGGGGGCGGAGTGCTTATGTTGCAGGAGTTGAAATCACCCCTGCCGAAAGGCTCTTGAGATGTCTCTTTTCCGTCGCGTTGCCCTGGCTTCAACCCTGCTTGGGGGGATCGCCATGCCGTTTGCCGCGCAGGCGGAAAGCGAGGTGATCATCTGGCCGGACGCAGAGCCTGTTCACACGAGCAGCCTTAACGGGCAGATGCATCTGGGCAGCCTGTCGGGCGGTGTCGGCAACAGCTACGGTGCCATTTGCTGCTCAGGTAGCGGCGGGTTTGTGGTGGTCGGCGGCGGTGTCAGCCGTGGCGGGCAGGAGGGCGACATTGCGTTCCGCCGGTCGCGGGATGCAGCCTTCGGGCGGACGCTCGGCGGGCTGGCGACGGACCGCGCCTTCCGCTTCCGCGCCAATAGCATTCAGCGGTCGGGATTTTAATCCTGTCAGCCTTCTGAACCTGTCAAGCTTGGTGAAACGTCACGAAGCTTGAGAGCGGCTCACGCTCCGAGATGAGCGTGTTTACCGGTTCGTCTTCCTTGGCGTAGCCCAGCGACATGCCGCAGACGATATATTCCGTGTCAGGAATATTCAGCTCGTCCTTGGTGATGGTCCAGAAATTGTTCCAGGCGCCCTGGGCGCAGGTGTCGAGCCCGCGCGCCTTGGCGGCCAGCATTACGGTTTGCAGCATGATGCCGATGTCGAGCCAGCTGTTGTATTCGAGGTCCTTGTCGATGGTAAAGATGAGGCCGACCGGCGCTGAGAAGAACTCGTAGTTGCGGCCCCATTGACGCCAATTGGCCTCCTGGTCGCCCTTCGGAATGCCAAGCAAGCCATACATCTCCTTGCCCAGGGTGCGCATGCGCGTGACGTAGGGTTCCTTGCGCTTGGTGGCGCGGGGATATTCGGAGGACGCATCCGGCGTGCCCTCGGCGCGATGGGCTTCGCGGTAAGTCATCACGCGGTCCACCAGCCGGTCACGGGCAGCATCCATCACCACATGCACATGCCAGGGCTGCACATTGGTGCCGGAGGGCGCGCGGCTGGCGATTTCCAGCAGGTCTTCCAGCAGGGCACGGGGCACGGGATCAGATTTGAACGCGCGAATGGAGCGGCGCTCACGGATGGCGTCGTCTACATGCATGGTCGTCAAGTCCTCGGGTCAGGCCAGTGGCATTCGGTATCAGAATGCTCAGAGGCCTAGCACAGCTTTGGACATGATGTTGCGCTGGATCTCGTTTGAGCCTGCATAGATCGAACCGGCTCGGTCGTTGAAGTATTTCGGCACGGCTGTCACCCAGCGTTCCGGGCCGACCGGCGGCAGATTGCCCTCGGCTTGCGGCGCGTGGGGCACTGGCCCGCCGGGTGCCGTGTAGTGGGGCTGGAAGGGCATGCCATAGAAACCGGCGGCCTCGATGCCGAGCTCGGTCAGGTGCTGGCTTACTTCGGTGCCGCGTGTCTTGAGCATGGAGGATTCCGCACCGGGCGGGTCGCCGGCGGCAAGCGATGACAGGATGCGGTGCTCGGTGAATTCCAGGGCCGCGATCTGGACTTCGGCTTCAGCCAGCTTGGTGGCAAAGGCCGGGTCGTCGATGAGCTTGGCGCCGGTTCCCTGGTCTTCTTCGGCGGCACCTGCGCGGATGCGGTTGAGGCGGGCATAAAGGCCCGGCGCATAGGCGTTGCCGCGCTCGAACTGCAGCAGATATTTGGCGACGGTCCAGCCCTTGTGGATTTCGCCGACGACATTCTCTTTGGGCACCTTCACATTGTCGAAAAAGACCTGGTTCTGAATGTGCTCGCCGGTGAGCATGAGCAGCGGTTCGACGCTCACGCCCGGCTGGTCCATGTCGATCAGCACGAAGGTGATGCCTTCCTGCGGCTTGGTGGACCCGTCAGTGCGCACCAGGCAGAAAATGCGGTTGGCGTAATTGGCGTGGGTGGTCCAGATCTTCGACCCGGAGCAGAGGAAGTGATCGCCTTTGTCTTCGGCCTTCATCTGCAGGGAGGCCAGGTCAGAGCCTGATCCGGGTTCGGAATATCCCTGACACCAGAAGTCTTCGCCGGACCGGATGCGCGGCAGGTACAATTCTTTTTGTTCCTGGGTGCCATAGCCGATGAGTGCCGGGCCGATCATGCCCACACCCATGGGGGAGAGAGACGGCGCGCCGGCCTTCGAAAGTTCTGAGGCGAAGATGTATTGGCGCATAAGATCCCACCCAGTGCCGCCATATTCCTCCGGCCAGGACGGGACGAGCCAGCCCTTGCGGTGGAGTATCTTGTGCCAGCGCATGGTGACGTCGTAGTCGGCATAGACACTGGTGCCCAGGCGTCCGGCGCGCTTCAGATCCTCGTCCAGATTTTCGGCCAGAAAGGCACGCACCTCGGCACGAAAGGCGTCATGCTCCTTGGTCAGCGCAAGGTCCATTGCGGTTTCTCCCTGATGTGAATTCTTGTTGGTGTCTTTGTTCGCGGAAAGTCTAACTGCCCGGACGCATCACGTCTTGCCGGATCGCGGGGAAGTGAGGGGGTGTCCGGCGGGATTGGGATGTTTACGCCGCGTGCCGCTGCGTCAGAGGCGTGAATTTTCTTTGCCCGTGGGCTTGGAAGCGGCGGTTATCGTTCCATCTTTCCGGCCATGCGGAAGAAAGGTGACCTGCCGACGAAGATCTGCGCTGCCTGCGGGCGGCCATTTGCCTGGCGCAAGAAGTGGGCGCGGGATTGGGATGCGGTGCGCTATTGCTCGGAGCGCTGCAAGGGCAATCGTCGGCCGAAGACCTAAAGGCTATCGAGATCCTCAAGCAGGTTTGCCGCCCGCTTGCGGAGCGCAGTCAGCTTGTCACCGTCCATCTTGCGCAGGGAATTGAGGACGAGCCCCATGCGGTGGTTGCCGTCAAAGCGTTGTTCGTGCCGGGCAATGAAATCCCAGTAGAGGGCATTGAAGGGGCAGGCGTCTTCGGTGGCCTGTTCCTTGACGTTGTAGGCGCAGCCCTTGCAGTGGTCCGACATGCGCTCGATGTATTTGCCGCTTGCTGCATAAGGTTTGGAACCGAGGATTCCGCCATCGGCCCACAATGCCATGCCATGGGTGTTGGGAAGCTCCACCCATTCATACGCGTCGGCGTAAACGCACATGTACCAGTCATTGACTTCATCGGTATCAAGGCCGGCCAGGAGGGCGAAGTTGCCTGTTACCATCAGGCGCTGGATGTGGTGCGCGTAGGCATGCTGCTTCGTCTGGCCAATCGCCTGTGCCATGCAGGCCATGCGGGTCTCGCCGGTCCAGAAGAAATCAGGCAGCGGACGGTCGGCGCGCAGGATGTTGCGGGTCTTGTAGTCAGGCATTTCATGCCAGTAGACGCCGCGCACGAATTCGCGCCAGCCGATGATCTGGCGGATGAACCCTTCGACCGCATTTAGGGGCGCGTTGCCCGCCTCATAGGCTTTTTCCGCTGCCGCACACACCGCGTGGGGATCGAGCAACCCGACATTGATGTAGGCCGCGAGGATGGAGTGAAAGAGGTGCGGATCGCGGTCTGTCATCGCGTCCTGATAGTCGCCGAAACAGGGCAGGGCGTGGTCGATGAAACGCTTCAGGGCATGCTCGGCCTGGTGGCGTTTGACGGCGAAGCTGAACGGGCGGGCATCTCCGAAATGGTCGGCGAATTCCGCTTCAACGAGATCGAGGACCTCTTCGGTGATGTCGTCGGGGGTGAATTGAGACGGGCCGGGGAAATCCATCTCGTCCGGCAGGGCCTTGCGGTTGTCCTTGTCGTAGTTCCACTTGCCGCCTTCCGGTTCGCCGTCATCGGTCATCAGAAAGCCGGTCTTGCGGCGCATCTCCCGGTAGAAGTACTCCATCCGCAATTCCTTGCGGCCCTTTGCCCAGTCGTTGAACTCCGCAAGGCTTGCGATGAAACGGTCGTCCTCACGCAGATCGATGTCGGCGTTCAGGTCCTGGGACCAGCTTTCCATGTCTTCCTGCAGGCGATACTCGCCTGGCCGGGTGACGATGAGCTTGTCAGCCTTGTGGCGTTTCAGCGCGCGCTCGGCTTCACCCTTCAGCGTGCCGGTATTGCCCCTGTCTTTCAGCTTTATGTAGTCGACGTTCACGCCGTCGGCCTCGAGCTCGTCTGCGAAGTGACGCATGGCGGAGAGGACGAAGGCGATCTTCTTCTTGTGGTGCTTCACATAGGTGCATTCGGCCATCACCTCGGCCATCAGCACCACGTCGGTGTCCTTGTCGATGTCACAGAGGGACGACAGGCCGGGGCTGAGCTGGTCTCCGAGGATGAGGCGAATGGTGGTCACGGGTGGGTCAGCCTCTGGTGCGCAGGTGGCTTCGGCCGCCGTCGACGCGCATGACCTGGCCGGTGATCCACGGGCTGTCCGGCGACAGCAGGAAGGCCGCAAGGTTTGCCGCATCCGCCGCTTCGCCGAGGCGGGGGATCGGGTGCAGCTTGGCAATGCCTTCGGCCATCGCGTCCGACGAGACGATGGGCGCTGCCATGTTTGTTTTCATCAGGCTCGGTGCCACCACATTGACCCGGATGTCCGGTGCAAGATCCGCGGCGAGGGCCCGACCGAGGCCTTCCACAGCGCCCTTGGCGCTTGCGACGATGGCGTGGTTCGGGAAACCCTGCTGCACCGCAATGGTGGAGAACAGGACAACGCTTCCCTTGGCCTTCTTGAGGGCGGGGGCGGCCTGCTGCACGGCGAGGGCGGCTGCCACGCTATTGAGCCGGAAGGCATTCAGCAGTTCGTCAGCCCCGACCCGCTTGAGGGGTTTCAGGTCGATCGAACCGACGCAGAAGGCAAGCCCCACGAGACCGCCGTCATCGCTGCAGGCGGCATTAATGATGCCTGCTCGGGCGTCATCGTCTAGCACGTCGCCGGGATGGGCTGTGGCGCCCAGATCATCCGCAAGGCTGTGCAGGGCGTCTTCGTTGCGGCCGCTCAGGGCGAGGCTGTGGCCTGCTTCGGCAAGCCTGCGGGCAAGGGCGCTGCCGACGCCTCCAGTTGCTCCGAAAATGAGGATGGGGGCGCTCATGCAGCCTCCTGCAGCTTTGTGAAACCATGCCATGCAAAAGCGCCGTATGGACCGGTGCTCCTGACGTGAGCTATGTATCTGGCCCCATTCGGCAAGGCACATGACCCCAAATAGCGACAAGAATCCGGGCGCGCCCAAGGGCGACGACCTGCCAGGCCTGCAGCAGACCAGCCCCGAAGAGCGCAAGCGCGCCTTCGGGATTTTGTTCTTTTGCCTGTTGTGCGTTGGAATGGGGCAGTCGCTGTTTTTCGCCATTCTGCCGCCGATTGCGCGTGATCTCGGTCTTTCCGAAGTACAGGTGGGCGCGATCTTTTCGCTGTCGGCCCTGCTTTGGGTGCTGTCCAGCCCCTATTGGGGCCGAACGAGTGATGTGATCGGCCGGAAGAAGGTCATCCTTATTGGTCTCGCGGGATTCGGTGTATCGACCATCGGGTTCGCCATCTTCATCTGGATGGGGATGAACGGGATGGTGAGCATCGCCCTGCTGTTCCCCATGCTGGTGGGTGTGCGTGCGATTTTCGGAACATTCGGCTCCGGCACCATGCCCGCCGCGCAGGCCTATGTTGCGGACCGGACAACGCGGGCGGAACGCGCGTCGGGCGTTGCGACGATCGGCGCTGCCTTCGGCATGGGGACGGTCATCGGGCCGGGCGTGGCCGCGGCCCTGATCGTGTTCGGGCTGCTTGCGCCGTTCTTCACTGTCGGGTCGCTGGCTTTTCTCAGTGCGCTGGCGATCTGGTTCCTGCTGCCGGAGAGGACGCGGCCGCGGGAGCGCGAGGACAAGAAGAAGCGCCTCAAGGTCATGGATACGCGTGTGTGGCCGTTCCTGACCGTCGGTGTGCTGACGGCCATGGGTCAATCCATCGTCGTTCAGGTGTCGGCCTTCTATTTCCAGGATACGCTGTCTTTGAGCGTCGAGGATGCTGCCCAGATGGTGGGTATCGGGATGATGGCCATGGCCATGGCGACGCTGTTTGCGCAGCTTGTCCTGATACAACGGTTCAACCTGTCAGTTCAGATGATGCTGCGCTCGGGCACGGTGGTGATGCTGGTTGCCTTCGCGCTGATGATCGCCGGCGGCAATTACGCGACGCTCGTGATGGCACTGGTGGCGGCGGGGCTGGGGTTCGGCCTGCTGCGGCCGGGTCTTTCGGCTGCGGCGTCCCTGAGCGTCGAGCCGGACGAGCAGGGAGCGATTGCCGGCTTCATCGGGTCCACGGCTGCCATGGGGCATGTGGTCAACCCGTTTATCGCCTTGCCGCTTTACCAGATCATGCCGGAGGCGCCGTTCATTCTGGCGGCGGTCCTGATGGCCGTCATGGGTGTCTTCATCGTCCTGCATCCGCTGGTTTCAAGCGTGCGCTCCGGGGTGGATGACGATGATGACCACGACGGTCACACGGTGCCGAAAGGCTGATCTCGCCGCTGTAGGGAGGAGACCTCGTGTCAGCGACTGACCCGCAGACGCTCCGCTTCCCATGCACCAAGCAGGCCGTGGATGGCCATTGTGAAGGCGTGGGGCTGATCGAGCATCACATGGTGGCGGGCTTCGGGAATTGAGAAGACGGGTGTTGTCGGGCCGCCGAGTTTGCGGTGGTGGTCCATCACCTCCTGCTGCCCGTTCCATGACAGGCCGCCCATGACCACAGCTTTGCGGCAGGGCATGTCGCGGAAGCGCTCGTTGAGATCGCGGCCGAGGGTCAGCCCGTAATAGATCTTGGGATCAAATTTCCAGGTCCATCCGGTGCCGCCTGCCGTCCGGCCGAGCTTGTCCGGCTCGGGCGTTGCTTCGCGCAGGCTCTCACGCGCGATGGTGTCGAAGATGAACCGGTTGGCCAGTGGCTGATCCGGGGCAAGCCGGAAGCGTGCCAGGGCTGTCTCCAGATCCGGGTAGACACGGGTCGGGCGGGGCGGAGGATTGTCTTCGAACCATTCCTCATGGTCTTCCGGCGGCCGGACACCGAAATCCACAAGCACAAGGCCGCCGAGCTTGTCGCCATACTCCGACCCTGCGACGAGGGACACGAAGCCGCCGAAGGAATGGCCCACGACATAACCCGGGGCCATGGCGGCATCCTGGGTGACGGCAAAGATTTCCTTGGCGTAGCTTTCGCGCGTGTACCTGTCCGGGCGCCAGCCGCTTTCGCCCATGCCGCCGAGATCCATCGAGGCGACCTGGAAATCGTGGGTGAGGAACGGTGCAATATGGGCGAACCAGCGGGCATGCGCGCCGTTGCCATGCACGAAAACAATGCCGGGCTTGGGCGCTTCGCCCTGTGCGGGGGCACCCCAGAGCAGGTAATGGATCGGGGTGCCGTCCACGGTCACATATCGGCTCTCATGTGGGGCGGCGAGGGCGCGGGTGTACCAGAGCGGACGCTCCGTGATCTCGATGAGCGGCTCTTCCAAAGGGGCGTTCTGGGGCGGGCCTTCGGGCTTGTTCTTGTTCTGGGGGCGCTCTTCATAGGTCATGGGACGTATGTACTCTTTGCAATACCGGCTGCGCGGTCGCAGCCCTGGGGGACACATTCATAAATGACTGGGCGTCACCATTAGCCGAAGCGCGGGGGGCAAGGCTAGATGGGATTTGCGGGCCCGGAGCACTTAAGCAAGCACTCCGGGGAGCCGTCCGGCGTGGTTGCCCGAGCTTCCGGCGGAGTGGGCCGGACGGGCCTGACATCTAAAGTTGACATGGAGGCGGGGACTGCTACATTCCGCGCCCAATTGGCCGGGCGAGCTCCCGGCCTTTCCGTGTTTTATGGGCAGCCCGCGCCACTTTCCGGCGGCTGGCGGCGCCGACAGGAATGACGGTCGAGACCGATGAAAGTTCGCAATTCTCTCAAGTCGCTGGCCAAGCGTGACAAGAACTGCCGTATCGTGCGCCGCAAGGGCCGCCTTTACGTGATCAACAAGGTGAACCCGCGCTTCAAGGCGCGCCAGGGCTGAACCTGATCCGGCCCTGATGCGGCTGCCGGGGACCTACCATGGCAGATCAAAGCGTCAGAGCAGTCATCTTCGATCTTGGCGGGGTTCTGATTGATTGGAACCCGCGCCTCATCTTCCAGGAGCACTTCGCCACCCATGGGGTGATGGAGGCGTTCATGGCGGATGTCTTCTGGCAGGCGCACAAGGCCTGTCATGACAGCGACGCGCCCTTCGAGCAGACACTTGCGGTCTGGCGCGACAGCCATCCCCACTACACCCACGCTCTTGATGCCATGGCGCATCACTGGGACCGCGCCATCATGGGCCCGATACCGGAAACCGTTTCCGTGCTGGACGCGCTGGTGGCGCGCAATGTGCCCGTCTTCGCGCTGACCAACTGGCCGGCCCAGACATGGCCGCCTCGCATGGCTGAGGGAATGATGCCGTCCGGGGCGGATGATGTCTTCGGGTTCCTGGGGCATTTCAGAGATATTCTCGTGTCCGGTCAGGAGAAGCTCGCCAAGCCGGACCCTGCCATCTACCGGCTGGCGATGAAGCGGTTCGGCGTTGGACCGGGCGAGGCGCTGTTTGTCGACGACCTGGCCGCCAATGCGCGTGCGGCAGATGAGGCCGGTCTTGTGGGCCACCAGTTCCTGTCCGCAGAGCATTTGCAGGGACATCTTGAACGGCTTGGACTGCTCTAGCCTGAATCCACGGATATGACCGGTTTGAGCGCTTGCCGCGCGGAGCGGGAATCGTCACCATCGCGTCACAAACAAGGGGCTGATCCTGTTCGGGTGCAGGGCGGGGCTCCACAGCATGTCGCTGCGGCACGGCACATCGTTGCCGTCGCAGATGGGGAGAAGGGGAACCATGTCCGGCAAATTCATGATCTATGGCGCCACCGGCTATACGGGCAAGCTGACCGCGCGGGTGGCAGCGGAAAAGGGGCTGAAGCCTGTTCTGGCGGGGCGCAACGCCCAGAAGCTTCAGAAGGTCGCTGAGCCTCTGGGGCTTGAATGGTGCGCGGTATCCCTCGACCGGCCCAATGCACTGGACAAGGCATTGCAGGACGTTGATGCGGTCCTGCATATCGCCGGACCCTTTTCCGCCACGTCCAAACCGATGCTGGATGCGTGCCTGCGGACGCGGACCCACTATCTGGACATTACCGGTGAGATCGGTGTGTTCGAGGCCTGTGCCGCCCGGGACAAGGACGCGCGCGAGGCCGGCATCATGGTGCTGCCGGGCGTGGGGTTTGATGTCGTGCCAAGTGATTGCCTTGCCGCTCACATGAAGCGCCGCATGCCGGAAGCGCAACGCCTTGAGATGGGCATTGCCGGGCTTTCCAATCTGTCTCATGGCACGGCCAAGACGATGGTGGAAAGCATCAGCGAAGGCACGCGGGTACGCCGGGACGGCCGGATTATTTCGCTCAAGAAGCCGCCGCGCCGCACCATAGACTACGGGCAGGGCGAGAGCGCTTCCATCGCTGTTGGGTGGGGGGATGTGTCGACCGCCTATCACTCGACCGACATTCCGGACATCACCATCTTTTTCGAGGCCTCCAAGGACATGGAGCGGATGGCGGGACTCGGGTCCGTGGCACGCTGGGTCATGGGGACGGGGCCGGTGCAGCGCTTCCTGAAAAAGCAGATCGACAAGCTGCCCGAGGGGCCGAATGACGCGGAACGTGCCGCGGCAAAGGCAATCCTTATCGGTGAAGTGACCGACGGTGCTGGGAATGTCATGCGGTCCCGGCTGGAGACGCCTGAGGGCTACACGCTGACGGCGGAAACGGGTCTGGAGATTGCGCAGCGGGCTGCGTCCGGCGAGATGACGCCCGGTTTCCAGACGCCATCGCGCGCCTATGGTGCGGATTTCATCACGGAATTCGACGGCGTGCGGCGCGAAGATCTCAACATCTGATGCCGGACCGGGCGCGGCCGGGCCCGCATCTGACCGTCACGCAGTCGTGTGGCGGAAGGGCCTCGCCATGGCCGCAATCCGGGTCATATAGTTGAGTATGGCACTCTGGCTGACCCGACTGTTCGCGCCTTTGAGGCTGCTTCCGGCAGTGGCAATGCTCGTGCCCCTGCTGGCAGCGGGCAGCGCCCATGCGCTGGGCACGTCCGATCTCGATGGCTTGTTCGACAAGCTGGCCGAAGCGGAGAGCCCGGCGGAAGCTGACCTGATCGAGAACGAGATCTGGCGGCTCTGGCTTCAGTCCGGCAGTGCCACGGTGGATCTCATGGTGGCCCGGGGAACGGAAGCGCTGCGGTCACAGGACTATGCCGTGGCGCTTGATCTGTTTTCCATGGCGGTGGAGCTGGCGCCGGATTACCCGGAGGGCTGGAACAAGCGTGCGACGCTTTATTACGTCATTGATGACTATGAAGCGGCAATTTCCGACATCTCTCAGGTGCTTGTCCGGGAGCCGCGCCATTGGGCGGCGCTGATGGGCCTTGCGGTGATGATGGATGATCTGGACCGAAAGGACGCGGCCCTGACCGCCTATCGGCAGGCTGTCGCGATCAACCCGCAGCTCGACGATGCGCATGAGGCCATCAAGCGGCTGGAGGTGGAAGTCGAGGGACGGGGCATCTAGCACTTCCACGCGACCGACACCAAGCCACCCAACAATTTGTCATCACACCGGAGACCCCAGGAGATGGGACGCATCATGGGCATCACGCTTCTCGTGCTCGCGGCGGCATTCGGCAGCCTTTACGCTTACACCCTGTGGTTCGTGAACCAGACCGAAGAGCGCTATCCGCCTCTCGGCGCCTTCGTGGAGGTTGAGGGCACGCGTCTGCACTATGTGGACAAGGGAGAGGGCGTACCTGTCGTGCTGGTGCATGGGGCCAGCGGTAACATGCGCGACTATGCCAACTCCATATTGGGTGATCTGGCGCGGACCCATCGGGTCATTGCGTTCGACCGGCCGGGACATGGCTGGAGCGAGCGCTCAGGCATCGACGACATCCATGACCCGGCCGTACAGGCACGGCTAATCAATGCCGCCGTCCGCAAGCTGGGTGTGGGGCGGCACGTGCTCGTGGGCCATTCCTGGGGCGGTGCGGTGGCCATGGCCTATGCGCTGGATTATCCGGATGACCTAATCGGTCTTGTGCCCATGTCGGGTGCGACGCATCCGTGGCCCGGCGGCGTTGCCTGGTATCATGATCTTGTCCACACGCCGGTGGTCGGCGGGTTTTTTCTCCGTACGCTGATGGTGCCAGTGGGGCAGCAGCTCAAGGGTGCGGGTGTCGTCGGCAATTTTGCGCCCGACGAGGCGCCGGAGGGATTTGCGGATGCTATCGGGCTGGACCTGCTTTTCAGGCCGACCACCTTTGCCGCCAATTCGCAGGACGTCCGAAACCTGAAGGCGGCGCTGGCCCGCCAGTCCGAGCGATATGGCGACGTTGACGTGCCGACGATCATCATTCACGGCGGTGGCGACCGGTCCGTGAGCTTCAAGCTGCACTCGGTGCCGCTGCATGAGGCGATTGCGGGATCAGAATTGATCCGGTTGCGCGGCACGGGTCACATGCCGCATTACGCGGCGCCTGAGCATGTGCTGGACGCGATTGGTCGGCTTGCACGCGGCGAGGCGCCCCGGTCCGGCATCACGGTCGTGGAAAAGGGCGCACTGCTTCAGGTCGCCGCCGCGGATTAATCGCCGTTGGCCAAATGGTCGTAGAAGGGCTGGTCGGCTGACCTCTCAGCGACAAAGGCTACGCGCAGCATGTTTGTGGCACCGGGCGTTCCCAGCGGCACGCCGGCCATGATGACGATGCGGTCACCCACCCGGGCCATGCCCTGCTGGAAGGCAATCCGGCCTGCGCGCTCCACCATGTCATCGAGGTCTTTCGCATCCTCTGTCAGGACGCAGACAAGGCCCCAGACGAGGGACAGGCGGCGGGCCGTCTTCGGCTCCGGTGTCAGTGCCAGCACCGGCAGGCGGCTGCGTTCGCGTGCCGCCCTGAGGCCGGTGGAGCCGGAAGTGGTGTAACAGATGATGCAGGCAGCATTGAGGGTCTCAGCCACGCTGCGCGCTGCATTGCTCAGGGCATCCGGACCTGTCGGTTCGGGCTCGGACCGCTGGGCGTTGATGATCTGCGCATAGTTGGGGTCGGTCTCGACTGATTCCGCGATCCGGTTCATCACGGCAACCGCATCGATGGGGTGTTTGCCCGCAGCGGATTCCGCAGAGAGCATGACCGCGTCCGCGCCTTCAAAGACGGCGGTGGCCACGTCGGAGACTTCCGCGCGGGTCGGCACCGGGTTTTCGATCATGCTCTCGAGCATCTGGGTGGCCACGACCACGGGCTTGCCCGCCTTGCGGGCAGCGCGGGTGATGCGCTTCTGCAGGCCGGGCACGGTTTCCACCGGGCATTCGACACCGAGATCGCCGCGGGCAACCATGAGGCCGTCGGCCATTTCGAGGATGGCGTCGAGGTCCTTGATGGCCGAGGGCTTTTCGATCTTTGCCATCACGGCGGCACGGCCGCGCGCGATCTTCTTGCATTCGGCGACATCCTGCGCCGACTGCACGAAGGACAGGGCAATCCAGTCCACATCGAGATTGAGGGCCGCTTCGAGATCACTGTGATCCTTGGCGGTGAGGGCGGGGATGGGCAGCACAGCGTCCGGGATGTTGACGCCCTTGCGCGATGTCAGCCGGCCGCCGGCGATGACGGTGGTGATAATCTCCTCGCCGGAGTTCTCCTCCACCCGCAGATTGATCTTGCCATCGTCCAGCAACAGGTGGTGTCCCGGTTCGGCGACCTTGAAGATTTCAGGATGCGGCAGCGGGGCGCGGCCGGCGTCACCGGGTGCCTTGCCGAGATCAAGGACGAAGCTCGATCCGTCGGCGAGCTCGACCCCGTCTTCGCCCATGTCGCCTACGCGCAGTTTCGGGCCCTGGAGGTCCACGAGAATGGAGATGGGGCGACCGGCGCTGGCCTCGAGCTCGCGGATCATGCGCACCCGGCGGGCGAGATTGGCATGATCGGAATGGCTCATATTGAGGCGGAAGGCATCCGCGCCGGCCTCATGCAGTGCTGACACCTGCTCGTAGGTATCGGAGGCGGGACCGAGGGTGGCGAGGATCCGGACATTGCGATGACGCACGGGGCTAGCGGGCTCCCTCGATGAGGCTGCTCAGATTAGGGCGCGGGTCGCGCTTGCGGGTGGCTTCATCCAGCCGGACGATCCAGTTGGGCGAGTTGTGGGTATCGACTTCCATGAAGCCTGCCGTGTGATGCCCGCGTGCTTCGCAGTCCGTGCGGCCTGGGATGGTGAATTCGCCGGGCGCCACACACAGGGTGGAATAGCCGGACCAGCCGCCGCCTGCGTCAAAGTCGATGGCGAAGAGGTAATAGAAGCGGGCGTTGAGATCACTCTCGATGACCGGCGCGCATTGGCCGCCTTCCAGGTGCCACCAGCCTTCCGAGACCCAGGTGTCCGCCTTGTAATAGCCGAGTGCGACGCCCACGCGGCTTGCCGACTCATTGCACACATCCAGGCTGGCGGAGGCCGGTGATGCAAGGGCCGTAAGGCCGGTGAATCCGGCCAGTGCTGCAAACAGGAAAGTGGCCGGAAATCTTGTCAGCAAAAGGCAGGCTCCCATGCCGGGGCGGCAGTGTATCGGGCTGGCGGGCAGGGACCGATTGGCCCCCAATCCCTCAAAAACAAATCAGACGGCAACCTACCATCGGGGACGGTGACTGTCAGTCGGTTGGTTGTGACGATTTTGCAGGCTAGCTCTCTGGAACAGGGCAGGTGAGGCCTTATAGTCGAGGCATGTCTCAGGCTGTTGCGTCATCCCCCGGCATGGCGGACGGGTTCCGTCCGTTTGAACTCGTCAATCCGGCCGGGCGCGGGCATGTGATCCTGCTGTGCGACCATGCCTCCAATGCCATTCCCGAGGCCTATGGCACGCTGGGGCTGCCACGGGCGGAGCTGGACCGGCATATCGGCTGGGATATCGGGGCCGGGGAGGTGACGCGGCGGCTGGCCGAGGTGCTCGACTGCCCGGCAGTTCTTTCGGGGTTTTCCCGCCTGCTGATCGACCCCAACCGGGGCGCGGATGATCCGACACTGGTGATGAAACTGTCTGATGGCGCGGTCATCCCGGGCAACAGAGATGTCGACGCCGAGGAAGTGGCCTCGCGGCGGGCTGCTTTCTGGCAGCCATATCAGGATGCGATCGCCGGTGTGATTGACGCGGCCACGGCATCCGGCGAGGTGCCGCTCATCATCTCGATCCACAGCTTCACGCCGGTGTGGCGCGGCAGGCCGCGGCCCTGGCATGCGGGCATCCTCTGGGACAAGGATCCGCGTCTGGCCCATGCGCTCATCGGCGCGCTGCGGCAGGAGCAGGGGCTCGTGATCGGCGATAATGAGCCCTATGTGGGGCGCCTCAAGGGCGACACGATGTACCGCAACGGCACCCAGCGCGGCCTCCCGCATGCGCTGGTGGAAATCCGTCAGGACCTTATTGATACCCACCACGGGGCTGCGGAATGGGCCGGCAGGCTGGCCTCCATAACTGCGCAGCTGCTCGCCGCCCATCCGGACCTGGCGGCGGTGGAGCATTTCGGGTCCACTACGGACAGGTAGAGCCAGAAAGGGGCGCCGGGGATGAACCGTCCTGCCTTCACGCTTGGGGTTGAGGAAGAATATCTGCTGGTGGATCGGGAGAGCCGCGATCTGGTGGCCGAGCCGCCCGCGGACCTGATGCCCACTTTGTCCGAGGCTATCGGCATGCAGGTCTCGCCCGAATTCCTCAAGAGCCAGGTTGAGATCGGGACATCGGTCTGTGCGACGCCTGCAGAAGTGCGGCAGGAACTGAAACGCCTGCGCGGCGCGGTTGCGGACGTCGTTTCAGGCTATGGCTACGGCTTCATTGCGGCCAGCACACACCCGTTCGCCCGCTGGACGGAGCAGCATCACACGCAGAAGGCGCGCTATGACCAGATTGCGCGCGACCTGGCAGCAGCAGTGCGGCGCATGGTGATCTGCGGCATGCATATTCATTGCGGCATCGAGGATGATGATCTGCGCATCGACCTGATGAACCAGGTCACCTACTTCCTGCCGCACATGCTGGCGCTGTCGGCGTCTTCTCCCTATTGGCAGGGGGAGGACACGGGCATGGCCTCTTACAGGCTGACGGTGTTCGACGCTCTGCCGCGCACCGGCATCCCGGATTCCTTTGACAGCTGGCAGGAGTATCAGCGCGTTGTATCGCGGCTGACGGATGTGGGCGCGATCGAAGACGCGAGCAAGATCTGGTGGGATATCCGGCCGTCCGTGCGCTGGCCGACGCTCGAGGCCCGCGTGGCAGATGTCTGTACACGGATGGAAGACGCGGTGGCGCTGTCGGCGCTCTATCAGTGCCTGTTGTCGATGCTGTTCACGCTGCGTGAGAAGAACCAGCGCTGGCGTGTCTATCCGCGCGTTCTGACGGAAGAAAACCGCTGGCGGGCCCAGCGTTATGGCGCCACGCGCGATCTTGCCGATTTCGGCAAGGGAACGATGGTGCCCATGGGTGATCTCGCTGATGAACTGGTTGGCCTGCTCAAGGAAGAAGCGAGCCAGCTCGGCTGCATCGAGGAACTTCTCCATGTGCCGCAGATCGCCCGCCGGGGCACATCATCCCAGGCACAGCGGCAAGCCTACGAGGAAGCACGCGCAGCAGGGGCGGATCATGATGAAGCCCTGCGGATGGTGGTGGACTATCTGATCGACGCCACCATGTATGAGGTCAAATCCTGACACCTATTCCGGCCTGATGTATCGGCCGCCGTTCAGTATCTCATCGATTGGAGCTAGTCATGGCTGACACTACACAAACCGACCTCGAAGCCGCCGCGTTTCGCCGCCTGGTGGCGCATCTTCAGGAGCGGACCGATGTGCAGAACATCGATCTGATGAACCTCGCGGGCTTCTGCCGCAATTGCCTGTCGCGCTGGTATGCGGAGGAAGCGGAAGCGCGGGGCGTGGATGTCAGCAAGGACGCGGCCCGCGAGCACGTCTACGGGATGCCCTATGCGGAGTGGAAGTCGAAATATCAGACCGAAGCGTCGGCAGAACAGAAGGCGGCATTCAGCGAGGCGTCCAAGCAGCACGGCTGACGCTGGGGCAGGCGCGCCGTGACCTGAAAGCGGTTGAGGGCTGCGGGCAGGTTGGTTAATGTCCGCGCCCTTCCGGCTCGCATGGTATTGCCATGTCGGGGCCGGGCCCTAGACATCATCATCCAGCTTTCGTGAGGACTCCCATGGCGGACACCGGCGGCATTGCACGTGACCAGCTCAAATCCATCGTCGAGCGTGTTGAGCGTCTCGAAGAGGAAAAGGCGGCACTGGCGGCCGACATCCGCGACGTCTATGCCGAGGCAAAGGGCAATGGCTATGACGTGAAGGCCCTGCGCCGCGTGGTGCGCGAGCGCAAGCTGGATCGGGCAGAGTTCCAGGAGCAGGAGGCGATCATCGATCTGTATCGCCACGCGCTTGGTCTCGAGGTCTGAGCAGGCCGTCTTCAGACCAGGCTGACAGCCTAGTCGCGTACCTGGATGCCGAGATCGCGGACTTTGCGGTACAGCGTTGACCGGCCAATGCCGAGGCGGCGGGCGACTTCCGACATATGGCCTTCGTATTTTTCGATGGCCAGGCGGATCATGTCGGCTTCGATGTCCTCGAGTTTTTTCAGGTTGCCGCTTTCATCCAGCGCCGAGATATCCCCCGGCAGGCTGGCATAGGGTGCGTCATCGCTGTGGACGGCACCAAGGGCTGCTGCATCCGCAAAGGGCGACCCCTGAGGCGCGGCCGCATAGGCAGCCCCGTGGCTGGCGACCGCATGGCCGGCCGGGGCGGGCATGTCGGCGCCGAGGACGGCAGGCTGGATGTCCGGCAGGCGCGGTTTCGGCCGGGCCTGAGCACCGGCGAGGCTCGCAATCTGCGGGAAATCCTCAAAGCTCAACACGCCGCTATCGCACAGCACGACAGCGCGGAAGACCGCATTTTCAAGCTGGCGGACATTGCCCGGCCAGGTGAACCCCTCCAGCAGGGCACGGGCATCCGCATCCACACCGCTGATGGGCTTGCCTTCCTCGGTCGAGAAGCGGGCAATGAAATGGTCCGTGAGCGGTGCGATGTCCTCGCGGCGTTCGCGCAGGGGCGGGACCGCCACGGGGAACACGTTGAGACGGTAATACAGGTCTTCCCGGAAGGTGCCGTCCTGCACGGCCTGGATGAGGTCGCGATTGGTGGCCGAAATCAGTCGGATATCCACCTTGACGGGCTTCTTGGCCCCGACCGGGTCTACTTCACCTTCCTGCAGGGCGCGCAGCAGCTTGACCTGCATCTCGAGCGGCAGTTCGCCGATTTCGTCCAGGAACAGCGTGCCCCCATGGGCCTCCTGGAACTTGCCGGCGTGCTTCTCGGTGGCGCCGGTGAAGGCGCCCTTTTCGTGGCCGAAGAGGATTGATTCCACGAGGTTTTCGGGAATGGCACCGCAATTGACGGTGACGAAGGGGCGTCCGGCGCGGTCGCTGGAGCCCTGAATGGCGCGGGCGATCATTTCCTTGCCGACGCCCGACTCACCTTCGATGAGAATCGGGATGTTGGACTGGGCCGCGCGCTCGGCGATCTTGCCGACCTTGCGCATGGCGGGGCTCGCGGCGATCAGGTCGTCGAAGGTGAGCTGCCCGGTCGAATGCTTCTTAAGGCGCGTGATTTCCTTGCCGAGGGCCTCGAGCTTGAGGGCGTTGGCGATGGAGACCTGCAGGCGTTCAGGGCTTGCGGGCTTGACCACGAAATCACGGGCGCCGGCCTGCATTGCCTTCACCACGGTATCAATACCGCCATGGCCAGTGAGCACGATGAAGGGAAGGTCGGGGCGGCCGGAATGGACGCGCTCAAGCACTGCCCAGCCGTCGGTTTCGGGCATCACGAGATCAAGCACCACGAGGTCAACCTCGCCGCCACGGTTTCCCTCAAGGGTGGCGATGGCTTCATTGCCGCCGGAGGCGGTAAGAATCCGGTGGCCATCGCGCTCGACAACGGCGGTAATCAGCCGCAGCTGGGCCGGATCGTCGTCCACAATGAGAATAGTCTTGGCCATGCCGGCTCCCCGAAACCAATGCCCGATACAGGCGCGAACGCAGATACACTGGACGGCAGGCGCGCCTGCGGGCCGGGTGGGTGACACCTGACCTTCAAGCGCCGGGGAGCAAGGAACATTTTACGAACGATGGCCCCGGGCAGCGCGATCCGCGCCGTCGATGAGGGGCACTATGGTCCGCCGCCGGTTAAGGAGGTTTTTAGAGCCGGTGCATTGCTGGCGGTAAATGGGGGCGTGCAGTGTGCCAGACAGGGAAATTGAGCCTTATGGTAAACAAAAAATGACGGTTTGCCGGGGTGTTGCGCAAACGTGACTCCTGTTGCTCAAGGGAACTATCTGCCGGGAATTTGGTTGCTCAGTGCAGGTCTGTGTGCGATGAGAGTCGCGGATACGCGGACTTGGTAGTTCCCGGGCGGGTCCCGGCCACCCGTCGGTTTCGGGGGGTGCGAAGGCAAATTTCGAATGACGGAGAGTGGGATGAACATGCTATCCCGGCTTATTGCGGTGGGGGCGTTTTTTGGTCTTGCAGGCTGCGGCCTCGGTGGGACTTTCCATGTGGAAAGCTTCCTGGACCAGGAAATTTCTGGTGACGACTTCTACTCGTGCCTCGCGGCCGAGTATCAGGATCGTGCGACTTCGGAAGTCTATGTAGACTGCGAATGGCGTCACTCGGTTCTGTTTGCAGAAAAGGGTCGCGCGGCGCTTGCCGGCGGTCCGGTTGAGCCGTTTGATCCGGCCAATGTACCCTGGGGCCGCAAGGTCCTGGACAGCGAGCTGACGGAACTTCAGGACGCCCGTGCGCGCCTGATGACGGCTCTCGACAATGGCGGTCGTGACGACCGCGGTTGCGCCTGCGCCAAGGCACAGCGTTACTATGACGGCTGGGTCGAGCAGGCTTCCGATAACGAACTCGGTGTTGACGGTGCTTTCTTCGGCGGTCGCGGTGGTCCGGTTCAGCCGGCGCGCGTTGCCTCCGAGAAGGTCGCCTTCTATGAAGCCCTCGAGGAATGTGAAGCCGCTGCGGCTGACCAGGACTTCGTGATTTACTTCGGCTTCGACAAGTTCAACCTCACTTCCGCTGCCATGGCAGTGATCGACGAGGTTGCTGCTTACACGAAGGAGTTCAACGACCCGACGGTTAACGTTGTGGGCCACACCGATACCTCCGGTTCGGTTGCTTACAACCAGGGCCTGTCTCAGCGTCGTGCCAATGCTGTCGCCAATGCTCTCGCCTCTCAGGGCGTGACCGTGGGCAATGTCGGCGCCGTTGGTGAGAGCGAGCCGGCTGTGCCGACCGGTGACGGTGTGCGCGAGCCGCTCAACCGCCGCGCTGTGATCGAAGTCCGCTAAGCGGACAAGGTCAGGAGCGACTGAACCAGTCGCCCCAACGAGAATTGAAGGGCCCGGTGTTTCACCGGGCCCTTTTCTTTTGCGCCGATGCAGCCGTGCTGCCGGATGCGGCGATTGAACATTTGATTGCAGCGGCGTGACCGCCAATATCTAGCCACAGGCATCGTGCCATGATGGCAGCTGATCGCCCGCCCATTCCGGCCTGACCGGGCCACTTACAGCATTCGAGTATCCTGCATGATTGCCTCTCCAGATGGCGCTCTCTCCCCGACATCCGATACCAGCGAATACCTTCCTGCCTGGGACCTGTCGGATCTCTATCCCGCTAGGGCTGAAGATGAAGCGGAGGGGGGATTTGCCGGCCGCGCAGCAGCGCTTGCCGATCTGGCCGTGGCAGCGGCGGAAGCCGGCAGGTTTGCGGAAGCCTATGCGGGCCGGATTGCCGACGCGCTGCCGGACCCGGCCGGCGGCGCACTGCTGGCAGAAGCGATCAAGGCCTATGAGGCGCTCGATGAACGCATGGGCCGGGTCGCCTCTTTTGCGGGGCTCATCTACGCAACGGATACGACGCGGCCCGCCTATGCCAAGTTCTACGGCGATGTGCAGGAGAAGCTGACGGCAATCGGCAGCACGATCCTGTTCTTCAGCCTGGATATCAACCGGCTCGAGGAAGAGGCGCTTGAGACGGCCTATGGACAGCATCCTGACCTCGCCCGATACCGCCCGTGGCTGACTGCGGCGCGGGCGTGGCGGCCCTATCAGCTCACGGATGAGCTGGAGAAGCTGCTGCTTGAGAAGCGCGTGTCCGGCGCATCGGCATGGAACCGCCTGTTCGATGAAACCATGGCGGGTCTGCGATTCGAGCTGGATGGCGAGAAGCTGGTAATCGAGCCGGCGCTGAACACGCTTAGTTCCAAGAACCCGGCCACGCGCGAGGCCGGCGGGAAGGCCCTGGCTGAAACCTTCAAGGCATCCATCGGCACCTTCACGCTGATCACCAATACGCTGGCCAAGGACAAGGAAATCGAGGACCGCTGGCGCGGATATGAGGATGTTGCCCAGTCGCGGCACCTGTCGAACCAGGTCGAACCCGAGGTCGTGGCGGCCCTGTCGTCGGCGGTCGAATCGAAATTCGAAAGCGTGTCCCATCGGTACTACGCGTTGAAGGCGCGGATGATGGGGCAGGAACGCCTCAATTTCTGGGACCGCAATGCGCCGCTGCCTGACAGTGATGACAGGCGGCTGAGCTGGAACGAGGCGCAGCGGACCGTGTTGGATGCCTATCGGGGCTTTGCTCCGGACATGGCGGACATCGCCGGGCGCTTCTTCGGCTCCGGGTGGATCGATGCACAGCTGCGCGCCGGGAAGTCACCGGGTGCGTTCTCGCACCCGACGGTCCCGAGCGCGCATCCTTACGTCCTTCTCAACTACCAGGGCAAATTGCGGGATGTGATGACGCTTGCCCATGAGCTCGGCCATGGCGTGCACCAGGTGCTGGCGGGACCGCAGGGGCAGTTGCTGTCTCAGACGCCGCTGACGCTTGCGGAGACGGCGTCGGTCTTCGGCGAAATGCTCACCTTCCAGGCCCTGCTCAAGCAGGCGCCGGACGCGACCGCGCGGCGCGCCATGTTGGCGTCGAAGGTTGAGGACATGATCAATACGGTCGTGCGGCAGACCGCGTTCTATATGTTCGAGCGCAAGGTTCATCTTGCCCGCCGCGAGGGCGAGCTGACGGCGGAGGATCTCGGCCGCATCTGGCTCGACGTGCAGGCGCAAAGCCTGGGCCCTGCCATCACACTCAATGAGGGATATGAGACCTTCTGGTGCTACATCCCGCATTTCATTCATTCACCGTTCTACGTCTATGCCTACGCTTTCGGTGATTGCCTGGTGAACTCGCTGTACCGTGTTTATGAGGGCGGTCATGCGGGCTTTGCCGAGGCCTATCTCGACATGTTGCGGGCGGGCGGCACCAAGCATCACTCGGACCTTCTTGCGCCCTTCGGCCTTGATGCGCGGGACCCGGCATTCTGGGCGGGCGGGCTGTCGGTCATCGAGGGACTGATAGACGAGCTTGAAGGGCTGGTGGCCTGATCCATGGCAGATGGTCCGAAGACGGAAGAAAACAGACTCAGCGGCCGGGCGCGGCGCTATGCCCGCGTTGGCGGGGGTGTCGGTGGCATTGCCGCGAAGATGGCCGGTGCGCGGCTGTTCGGTCTTGAGATTGATGATGCCAAGGTCGCAGCGGAGCTGAAGGACGCGCTTGGCGGCATGAAGGGGCCGATCATGAAAGTGGCCCAGATGCTGGCCACGATCCCCGATGTGCTGCCGGAAGACTATGCCATGGAGCTTGCGCAGCTTCAGGCCAATGCGCCGCCCATGGGATGGCCTTTCGTGAAGCGGCGCATGGCTTCGGAGCTTGGCGCTGGGTGGCAGAAGAAATTCGGCTCGTTCGAGCGCGATGCAGCGGCGGCGGCCTCGCTGGGGCAGGTGCATCGGGCGGTGACCCATGATGGTGTGCCGGTGGCGTGCAAGCTGCAATATCCGGATATGCAGTCGGCCGTTGAAGCCGACCTCACCCAGCTGGAAGTTGTTTTCGCCATTCAGCGGCGGGTGGACGGGTTCATCGATACTCGGCAGATGGCGAAAGAGATCGGTGCCCGGCTGCGGGAGGAACTGGATTACACGCTTGAGGCGCGGCATATCGGGCTTTACCAGCACATGCTGGCTGATGATGCCACCATTCGTGTGCCCGAGGTGATTGATGATCTGTCGACCAAGCGGCTGCTGACCATGACCTGGCTCGACGGCGTGCCGCTGCTTGATTTCCGGCAGGCGCCGCTTGAGGTGCGCAATGAAATCGCCAGCGCGATGTTCCGCGCGTGGTGGCACCCGTTCAGCCATTTCGGCGCAATCCATGGGGACCCGCATCTCGGCAATTACACGGTGCGGGAAGACCACGGGATCAATCTGCTGGACTATGGCTGCATCCGGAAGTTCCCGCCTGCCTTTGTGGCCGGCGTGGTCGAGCTTTATCGGGGGCTGCAGACCGACGACCGCGACAGGGTGGTGGCTGCCTATGAGAGCTGGGGGTTTGAGAACCTCACCAACGACCTTGTGGACATCCTCAACATCTGGGCGACCTTCATCTACGGCCCGTTGCTGGACGACCGGGTGCGCACGATCGAACGGGCGATCAAGGACGCTGAAGAGGCCGAGTGGAAGCGCACCGACCCCGAGGCGTATGCCATGTGGGGCCGCGACGGCGCCGCGCGCCTGAGCCTGCTCAGCTACCAGGACATGGAGGTGCGCCTGGCGATCCGGCGCATGGCCGATGCCATCGCCGAATGGGACATCACCCAGACCCAGGACGAAGCGGTACATACCTTCTTCAAGGCCGGCCCGGCGGGCATCCCGACCCAGGTCGCCTTCAGCCAGGCCACCCGCTGGCCGAGCCTGGACCTGGACCGTGCCGAAGGCTGCATCCGCAGCGTCGAGCATGCCTTCACCGCCGAAGGGGGGCTGGCCGTCCTCACCGGCAACCTCGCCCCGGACGGGTGCATCGTCAAGACCGCGGGCGTGCCGGAGCACCAGTGGTCCTTCAGCGGGCCGGCGCGCGTCGCCGAGAGCCAGGAGCAGGCGGTCGAGATGATCCTCGGCGGTCAGGTCCAGGCCGGGGACGTCGTCGTCGTCCGGTACGAGGGCCCGAA
>ERZ1023324.9-NODE-9-length-152287-cov-8.988038_pt1 | contig 152287 bp, 154 predicted proteins | sample MGYA00520886_ERZ1023324 | MGnify/ENA primary metagenome ERZ1023324 (study PRJEB32759, sample SAMN07749864) | skin metagenome | biome: transportation; feature: city; material: polyester macromolecule | host: Homo sapiens | place: Hong Kong:KT line | collected...
GCCCGCCAGCTGCTGCTCCTGGTGCTGGTTTCCGCTGTTGCCCTATCTGGTTGCGCGCGCCTGAAGGGCGTGTTCAAGGACGAGGACGCCAACGAGGGCCAGCCCGTCGAAACGCTGTACGACAAGGGCCACCGCTCCATGGCCAACGGCAACTGGAGCAACGCCGTGACCACGTACAAGCGCCTGGTGGCGCAGTACCCGTACGGCCCGTACAGCGAGCAGGCGATGATGGAAACCGCCTACGCCCAGTTCAAGATGGGCAACAACGACGATGCCATTTCCAGCATCGACCGCTTCCTGCGCACCTACCCCACGCACAAGTACGTGCCTTACATGTATTACCTGCGCGGCCTGGTCAACTTCAACGACAACCTGGGCCTGTTCTCGTGGCTGTCGCGCCAGGACCTGTCCGAGCGCGACCTGTCCACCTTCTTCTCGGCCCAGGGACGCGCCGACCTGCGCAACGCGGTGCTGGCCGATCCCGCGCTGGTCGGCACCGTGATCGAGGCGCCCGTCATGACCTCGTCGCGCGTGGACGGGATGTTCAAGGGCCGGGTCAGCCGCGAATCCGCGGCCGGCGACGCGCGCACCTCGGTCCCCACCAATCTCCGCGATGCCGTGAAGCTGCTGGACGAGCGCAAGGTGGACTTCGAGTATGACGGCGAGATGGCCGCGGATGTGGCGCTCAACCGTGATGCGATGAGCATGTATCCGTTCTGCCGCCTGTCGGAGCCTGCCAATGTGCTGGTGATGCCGGCCATTCACTCGGCGTCGATCTCGACCAAGCTGCTGGGCGAACTGGGCGGGGCCTCGATGATCGGCCCGCTGCTGGTGGGTCTGGAGAAGTCGGTGCAGATCGCCCCGCTGGGTGCCACCGTGTCGGACCTTGTGAACCTCGCGGCGATCGCGGCCTATGGGCTTGATGCCTGAGCGGCCATTCCGGCGGCCCAACAGGCTGCCAGCCTGAACGACATGACAGCGGAGACGGATGGCCTAGGCCACCGTCTCCGTTTTTGTTTCAGCCGGCTTGTCGCCCTTCATGTCGCCCTTGCCGAACTTGTCGCGGTAGCGGTCATTGATCTGGCTGGCGGGGAAAATGATGAGCACGTCGGTGGTGCCGAACTGGTGGTCCACCACCGCGCCGTCGCCGATGGTGGCACCGGCACGCAGATAGCCCTTGATGAGCGGCGGCAGGGCACGCAGGCCCTTCTTGGCGTCCACCTCATCACGCGGGATGCGGTTCATGTTCACATAGAGCTCGTCACGTGCCCGCACATTGGGGGTGGACCCATCGCCCTGGCAGAAGTGGTGCATGAAGGAAAGCGGCAGGGCCAGTTCGTCCGGGTCCGTACCTTCGAGGCTGGCGCAGCCGAACATCACGTCCAGCTCGTAATGGACGAGATAGCTGACGATGGCATGCCACATCAGCTCCAGCGTCGGCCGCGAGCGGTGGTCCTTGTGGACGCAGGAGCGGCCAAGCTCAAGGAAGCGGGTATCGGGGCCGGACGCCTTGACCCAGTGATCGATGTCGAATTCGTTCGCGGTATAAAAACCGCCCCGGGCTTCCGCCACTTCCTGACGCATCAGGCGGTAGGTGCCGACAACGGCCTCCTGGGGCACGTCGCGGCCGGTGTAGTCAGCTGGAATGCGGGAATGGTCGATGACCAGCAGATGATCGGCGAAGGCGTCGAAGCGGTCGAAATCGCGGCGCTCTGCCGCCATGCGGGGGCTCGCCTGGGCGGACATCTCTTCATAGAAGACTTCGTAGCGCAGGCGCTGGGCGGCGCGGACTTCGGCCTCGGTTTCCGCCACCCGGACTTCGAGCGACTTGCGGCGGGCCAGCGGGCGCGGCGGCGGGCCGAACTTGCCGGAGAAGCGGGCTGCCCGGTTGACCCGGCGGCGGGCCGCGGCGCGGTGACCGGCAGCGCCCATGGTGCGCGGCTCAAGCCCCCAGAAGACGCGGCGCGTCTTGGGCGTGTGAAGATGCGGGTGGGTGGCGGCCCGGCGGAAGCGGCGGCTGGTGCCAATGAAAGCCTGCGGGGCGACGAAGCCACGGGTGAGACGCATGAGATTGCGCCGGCCGCGGCGCGGACGCCGCCGGGCGTAGCGCAGGCGAAGCGCCATGACCGCGCCGAACCCCCGACGCAGACCGGCAACTGCAAGCTGCTTGAACAAACCGGTGTCTCCCTCTCACCTTTGGCCCCTGCCGCGTGCCCAGCATATGTCACATGATGTCCCCAATGTGACAGGAGGGTGTGACAGCGGATGTGCCACGATGTCGTGACCATGCCGGGACGGGCCGGTTCGGTCTTAACCCATTCGGCTCCGCGTTAATACCTCTTTCCGCAGCGGTCCGGTTGCGCCGGACACAGACAAGCGGGTTGCTGCGCGCATCAGTGCAACAAAGTTGTCATCCCTGACGGCGCGCAGAATGTCCACCGGCTGCAAGGGATCGCAGCCTCAACCCTAATCGATTGAATTAATTACAGTTTCGCCCGTTGCGGCTTGTACCCGGCCTGCCCTCAGGCGTGGGCGGCACGGGCCGGTCGGGGCGCCTTGTCCACGGATGGCGTGGCGGGCTCTGCGCCCGGCCGCACCCGTTGGCCGAGAATGGCGCGCAGGGCGTCCGGCTCGACGGGCTTGGAGAGATAGTCGTTCATGCCCGCGTCCAGGCAGCGCTGGCGATCTTCAGAATAGGCATTGGCTGTGAGTGCCACCACGAAGACATCATGGCCGTTGCCGCGCAATTCCCGGGTGGCTTCGATGCCGTCCATTTCCGGCATGTGCATGTCCATCAGCACCAGATCGAAGCGGGCCTGGGTCTCCAGTGCCTCAACCGCTTCGCGGCCATTGTGCACGCGCACCACTTCGTGGCCGTCGCGCTCGAGCACGCTGACGGTCAGAAGGGCGTTGACGTCATTGTCCTCGGCCAGGAGCACGCGCCCGCCTGCGGGTGCGGGGGCCGTCGGCGACGCGGTATCCGGCGAAGGGGACGAAAGAGCCGATGGTGCCGCGGACATACCCTGGGATGGCTCAGCGAAGGCTTCCTCACCGCCGATGAGGGCCGCGACGGCGGAATGGCGGCGGAACGGGAGCAGGATGTAGGCGTCTGCAGGGGCCTGCTCGCGGCCGGAGGCATCGCGGGCCTGCTGGCGGTTGTCGGCGGCTGCGGCCGCGAGGATGCGGATGCCCGGATAGCGGTGACGGATCTCCATCACCATGGGCGCGGTCAGATCATCCGCATAGGCGATGAGTGCCGGGGTGCCGTGGAAGGTGAAGCCGTCGAAGGCTGTCGCCGCGCTTTCGGGCACGTGGGCCTGGCCCCCATGAAGGCGGACCGTGGCGGCCAGCGCTTCGGCATCCACCGGCTCCAGCGCGACAAGGGCGTGGGTGTCTGCGAGGGAAGCCGCGTCGCCGAGGGGTACGTCAGACGTGACCGGCAAGGGCACGGAGAGGGTGAAGACGGTGCCCTTCCCAACGTCACTTTCCAGCGCGATGGTGCCGCCCATGGCGGAAATGAGCTTGCGGGAGATGGCGAGACCGAGGCCGGTGCCGCCGCGTTTCTGGGCGGCGCGGGCGCGGGCCTGCTGGAATTCCTCGAAAACAATGCGCTGATCGTCTTCGCCCATGCCGATGCCGGTGTCTTCGATGCGGGCTTCCAGCGTTACGGTCGCATTTCGTTCATCGGAGGTAACGTGCTGGCCGTCTTGCTCAGCATGAGCGCGGAGAAGGCGCAGGGTGACGCCGCCCTTGTCGGTGAACTTGATGGCGTTGCCAACCAGATTGGCAAATACCTGGTGCAGGCGGCCCTGGTCTCCCAGAACCTGTTCCGGCAGGGACGGGTCCACCACGACGGCCAGGGAAATGCCGCGCTGGACGGCGCGGGGGGCGAGCAACTCGGCCAGGCCCTGGGCCATGTCTTCCAGGGAGAAGGGCTGGTCTTCCAACTCGAGGCGGCCGGCCTCGATCTTGGAGAAATCCAGAATGTCGTCGATGAGCCGCAGCAGCGCATGGCCGGAGCGGCGGACGGCCTGGACGTAATTGGCCTGTTCCGGCGTCAGATCGGTTTCTGCCAAGAGGGCCGAAATGCCGATGATGCCGTTCATCGGCGTGCGGATTTCGTGGCTGATGGTGGCGAGGAAGGCGGATTTGGCTTGGTTGGCCTGCTCCGCCTCGTCGCGGGCGCGGGCCAGCTCACGCTCGGCGTCCTTGCGCTCGGTGATGTCGCGGCCGGCGCACTGGATTTCATGCAGGTGGCCATCGGCCCCGCGAATGGGAGATTCCTCCCAGCTGATCCAGCGCCAGCCCAGCCGGGTGCGCAGACGCTGATCGGTACGGATGATGAGCGGCTGGCCGGGGGCGGCGCCAAGGGACGCAGATGGCGGCTTGCCGACAAGACCCTCCCCGGCGGTGAGATCCACTTCCGGGCGGAAGGGCCGGCCCAGGGCCTCCTCCTGCGAGGTGCCGAAGGTCTGGCAGAAGACATCGTTGACGAAGGTGAGACGTCCGGCGACGTCGCGGCGGAAGATGATGTCGGCCTGGCCGTCGATCAGCCCACGCAGGCGATCAAGCTCCGCATGGACCGGGGCCGCCTCGCCGCCGTCACGCGCCAGACCATCGGCGAGGCGGCGCAAGGCCGTGGCGCTCGCAGCGCGAATGGCGGACAGGAAGGCGGGAGCCATGGGGCACGGGTCTCCGGGTACGGGGGACGTCTGCAGTGCAGGTGACCGGACACCGGCCCCTTCGGGCAGATGCCGATGGGCCTACCCTGCCCCGTGCGGCTGAAGATCACGTTAACCGGAACGCGGAGCAGCGGGTGCTGCGCCCACTCCGCTGTGGTTGTTGCCGGACCGGAACGAAATGGGTGGGGACGCAGAGGGCCGTCAGGCGGCCGCGTGGGCGGTGGCCGGGGCGCGGCGGAAGCTCAGGGCTTCAGCAAGGTGGGCGCGGGTGACGCGGTCACTGGCCTCGAGATCGGCGATGGTGCGGGCGACGCGCAGCACGCGGACAAAGCCGCGGGCCGACAGGCGCAGGCGCTCGGCGGCCTGATCCATCAGGTCGTGGCCTTCAGTGTCGAGCTGCACCACCTGGTCGAGGAGCTGGCCGTCCGCTTCGGCATTGGTGCGGGGAGGCGTGCTGCCATCGGCGAGGGATGTGTAGCGCGCGTCCTGACGGGTACGGGCAGCGGCGACGCGGGCGGCGATGGCGGCGGACGGTTCACCGGGCACCCCGTGGCGCAGATCAGCGGCGGAGACCGGGGGGACGTCGAGCTGGATGTCGATGCGGTCCATCAGCGGGCCGGAGACGCGGGTCTGATAATCCTGAGCGCAGCGGGGCAGGCGGCCGCAGGCCAGGCCGGGCTCGGTGGCATAGCCGCAGCGGCACGGATTCATCGCGGCGACAAGCTGGACGCGGGCCGGGTAGCTGACATGGTGATTGGCGCGGGCGATCACCGCCTGGCCGGTCTCAAGCGGCTGACGCAGGGCATCAAGCACGGGGCGCGCGAACTCCGGCAGTTCATCGAGAAACAGCACACCGTTGTGGGCCAGGGAGATCTCGCCGGGTTTGGCCTTGATGCCGCCGCCCACCAGGGCTGCCATGGAGGCCGAATGATGGGGCGCGCGGAACGGCCGGGCAGGGCTCAGGGCACCGCCTTCCAGCGTGCCGGCGATGGACGCAACCATGGCGACATCCAGCATTTCGCGGGTCGACATGGGGGGCAGAATGCCTGGCAACCTGCTTGCCAACATGGATTTACCGGCGCCCGGCGGGCCGACAAACAGGAGGTTGTGGCCGCCGGCGGCCGCGATCTCCAGCGCCCGCTTGGCGGTTTCCTGACCCTTGATGTCGGCCATATCGGGGATGGTGCCGCCTGCAGGGCGGGGGGCCGGGCGCGGGGCCGGCAGGGTCTGGGTGCCCTTGACGTGGTTCACCACCTCAAGGAGCGAGCGGGCGGCGATGATCTGCATCTCCCCCGCCCAGGCGGCCTCGGGCCCGCAGGCTTCGGGGCAGATGAGCCCGCGATCTGCGCCATTGGCGGCGATGGCGGCGGGCAGGGCGCCGGTGACCGGGGCAATCGAGCCATCGAGGCCCAGTTCGCCCAATACACAGAAGCCGTCCATCGCGTCCTGGGGCAGAACGCCCAGGGCGGTCATCAGGGCCAGGGCGATGGGAAGATCGTAATGGCTGCCTTCCTTGGGCAGGTCGGCGGGGGCGAGATTGACGGTAATGCGCTTGGGCGGCAGGGCGAGACCGATGGCAGTCAGCGCGGACCGGACCCGTTCGCGGCTTTCAGCAACTGCTTTGTCACCCAGGCCGACGACGGCAAAGGCCGGCACGCCGGGGGAAAGCTGGACCTGCACGCTGACATCGCGTGCCTCGACACCTTCGAACGCAACCGTGTTGACGCGTGCAACCATGCCCACCCCCATCACGCCGGACCATCCGGACTTGCGCCAAATGGCCGATTATCAGTTGACGGAAAGTCTGCGGGTGCTCGAAACGCAAATTGCCGGGCGACGCACAGGCTTCAGCTTTGGCCTACAAATGTTCCGCCCGCTTGCGTCAAATTGACAACTGAGCACAATTATCCCCAATCCGCCTTAACACTTGAGACCATAGCAAGAACATTAAATGAACGCACGTTCTTTTTCTGGGGACAGGTGAACTATCACTCACCGTGACCGGAGAGTGCCAGAGTGGCGGGCCGGCGCTGTTGCCCCGGGCGGGTCAGGACGCGCGTTTGGCTTCGATTACATCCCAGATCATGGCGGCGATATTGGTGCCGTCGAACCGCTCGATCTCGCGCAGGCCGGTCGGCGAGGTGACGTTGATTTCGGTGAGGTAGTCGCCGATGACGTCGATGCCGACGAAGATGAGGCCGCGCTTCTTGAGCTCCGGGCCGATGATGGCGCAGATTTCGCGCTCCCGGTCTGTCAACCGGGTTGCTTCCGGGCGGCCGCCCACATGCATGTTGGAGCGGCTTTCGCCCTCGGCCGGGACGCGGTTGATGGCGCCGGCGATCTCGCCGTCGACCAGGATGATGCGCTTGTCGCCGGCGCGGACGTCCGGGAGATAGGCCTGGGCGATCAGCGGCTCGCGGTACATCTGGGTGAACATCTCGAGCAGGGAGGCGAGGTTCTCGTCATCCGGGCGGACGCGGAAGACGCCGGCGCCGCCATTGCCGTAAAGCGGCTTGAGGATGATATCCTTGTGCTCGGCGCGGAAGGCGCGGATGTCCTGCTCGCTGGAGGAGATCAGCGTCGGCGGCATGACACCGTCGAACTCGGTGACGAACAGCTTTTCAGGCGCGTTGCGCACATGGGACGGATCATTGACCACCAGGGTGTGGGGGTGGATGTGATCGAGGATGTGGGTGGCGGTGATGTAGCTCATGTCGAAGGGCGGGTCCTGGCGCATCAGCACCACGTCCACGTCACGCAGGTTTGTGACAACCTCGTTGCCTTCAGTGAAGTGATCCCCCTCTGCGTCGCGCACCTCAAGGCTGCGGGTGCGGGCCAGCACCTCGCCATTGCTGAGGGAAAGGTCGCGCGGCAGGTAGTAGCAGAGCGCGTGGCCGCGGGCCTGTGCTTCAAGTGCCAGGCGGAAAGTGGAATCGCCCTTAATGTCGATGGCCGCGACCGGGTCCATCTGGATTGCAATCTTGAGCGCCATTGTCCGCCTCTTTCACGTCTTGGTGTCGGTGTGTCCGGTTCCGGCGGAATGTCGGTGCGGGGTCCGGCAAGGTCAATGGGCAAAGTGCCGGGCATGCGCGGGCACATCCGGCGCAGGCAGGCGCCAAACCGGCACAGTGGGCAGCAGCCTAGTGGAGGCGCATGCGAAGGCTGTCAGAGGCGGCCCGGGCCTCGCGGACAATTTGATTGCGGCCGTCGGCGAGAGCCAGTTCGGCAGCGCGGGCAAAGGCCTGGCGGGCAGACATGAGGTTGCCCAGCTCGCCGTCGAGGCGGCCCCGCTCAAGCCACAGGGACGCGTCGCGCGGGGCGATGGCGGTCATGCGGGCGAGGATCGCGTGGGCGCGGGATGTGTCGCGGGCCTGCAGGGCGCGGGTGTAGATATTGTTTTGCAGCCGTAACAGAACCGCGCGGGCGGTGACCGGCGCCAGGGCCTGATCAAGGTCAGCCTGGCTGGGGGAGCCGTCGCTGTCCTCATCAAGGCCGCGCACGCGGGCGAGGAGGCCGACCACTTCGTCCTCGTCGAGCACCTGGCCGCCGGAGAAGGGATCGATCAGCACCGGCGGCGGGCCGCCCTGCACCATGCCGTTGAGGCGAACGAGGAAATGGCCGGGGAAGTTGACGCCGGAGACAGCCCAGCCATTGGCACGGCCGGCATGAATGTAGATGAGCCCGAGGGCGACCGGCAGGCCGCGCTTGCGGTCGATGACGCGCACCAGATTGGCATTGGCCATGTCGTCATAGGTCACCCGGTCGCCGTCATAGCCGAAATCACCGGCGATGACGTCGGCCAGGGCCTGGGCACGGGCGCGGGTGATGCCGGCCTCGCGGCGGGCGGGATCCGCGGACTGGGCATCGGGGCCGGCAAGGGCTGCAGCTCGCGCCGCCACGTCTTCGGCGATGCGGGCCAGATGGGCGCGGTAGGGATCAAGCACCAGATCAGGCATGTCCGAGGCGCCGAGCGCCAGGGCGGTTTCGGCCAGATCAATCGCGTCGTCGGCGGCCTCTCCGGCGGCGCGCAGAACGCGGTCGAGCTCGGGGGTCATGCTCATGGCTCCCGCTGGTGGCTGACGGCGCCGGGCGTCAGCGTCGCCCCGGCGGGTGAAGGATAACGCTCTCATCGCACTGGTGCTAAGTCCCTGCTCTCGATGGCCGAGGCACCCGGCGACAGGCTGCGCGGCCCGCCGGCGCCTGTGTCATAAGCCGGAGCGGGCTGGTAGGCCGGTTCATAGGCGGGCTGATAGGCGGGCGTCGTGCTGGCCGTTTCGATGGCGACGGCATCGTCATAGGCCGACATATCGGTGCGCAGGGGCGGCTGTCCGGTCAGGATGTCTTCCCGCTCCTGGGCTTCTGCCAGCACATGGCCCTGGCGCTCGCCCGCCGGCTGCCGCTCGAAGGGCTGTTCAGCCGGGACGCCTGCGGGGCGCTCAGCCATGCGGCGCGGGTCGTTGACGGTGATGGCGTGCATGACCACGCGGCGGACGCCGGAAATGTCGCGCGCATGGGCTGCAACCCGGTCGATCTCCCCTTCGTCCTGCCCGATGCCGAGGACATAGACAGAGCCATTGGTGACGTCCGTGGCGTAGTTGATGTCGGAAATGGAGAAGTCGGTGAGCAGCCGGGCGCTCAGCTTGGCGTCGATCCATTCATCCGACGGCAGGGTTTCCAGCGAGGACGTCTCGGAAATCTCGATCTCGTTGATGACCTCGCGCACGCCCGGCACGGTCCAGGCGATGCGGGTGGCTGCCGCCCGCTCCTCGTCGCGCTGGACGAGGCCGGTCATCATCACGCGGCCTTCCATGACCTTGCTCGAGACCTTGGAGTAAAGACCGTCATCGCTCTTGAGCAGGCGGTCGGTGAGGCCGAGCTTGATTTCGGTGTCGGTCAGCGCTTCACCGACGGGGCGCTCCTGGAAGGCGGCGATGCCTGCCGTGGCACCTGCGCCCACCGCCATGCCAACCGGGGTGCAGGCCGCAAGGGCCAGACTGCCCGCCGCTGCCAGCGCGAGAAGGGACGACGATTTGAGGGCCATCTTGATAGCCATGGGACACCACCTGCATTGCGGCGGGCCATCGGGCACGCCGGGTCACGACCACACCGGCCATCCGCGCTGCGGCGGGCGGAGGCCCGGTGACAGCTGCGGATGAGCGGCGGCGCCCGCATGGCGCCGTCTCCTGCCGGAGACCCATGCGGGTGGCGGTTTGCCCGGTTCGACTTGTCCCTGTTGAACGCCTTCGTGGCATCCATAGCCTGCTGTGCAGGCCGTGCGCGCTGCTTCTGCGGCGCTGTCCCGGAGACCCCACGCGACCGGTTTCCGGTTCATTGAGGGGCTGGCGCTTTGCGCTTGCAGCTTCATGCAAGTGATTCGCCGAGGACAGGCATTTCATACCACAAACGGCGCGCCGGGCCGAGGGGGAATGGGCGGGGTCGCCCACCGCCGGACCATCAAGCCGGAGACGAAACGCTACATGGCCATCCATGCGTTGGGTGTGTGCCGGGGCCAGCGCCAGGGGCTGACGGCGATGAGGTCAAACCGCATGTCGCACCCGGCAAGGCCGGGCCGCCAGCGCGGCAGCCAGGACGCCGCGGTGGTGAGGCGCTGCTGCTGGCGCGGTGTCAGGGCAATGCCCGCATCCTCCCGGTTTGCGCGGGCCTTGACCTCAACGATGACAAGCAAATTGCCTTTACGGGCCAGGATGTCGATCTCGCCTGACGGCGTGCGCAGGCGGCGGGCGAGAATGCGATAGCCCTTGGCCCTGAGCAGAAAGGCGGCTGCGGTTTCCGCGTGGCGGCCACGCCGCTCGGCAGCCCGTTTTCCGGCCCTGGTCCCGGACCCTTTGGCGGGGCCGTTGCCGCGAGGCGGGGCCGGGGGCGCCATCAGCTGCCGGGCTCTTCGCTGCTGGAGGGGCCTGCGTCGGCCAGCTCCAGTGCCCGGGCATAGGCGCGCTTGCGGGGCATGCCCAGGGTGCGCGCCACTTCGGCGGCGGCACGGCTGGCGCTGTCATGGCGCATGGCTTCGGTCAGCGCCCTGTCCAGCAGGGCATCGGCGTCTTCGTCCGTGTCACCGCCGGCTGTTGCCGGGCCGACCACCAGCACGATTTCACCGCGTGGCGGGCCTTCGGCTTCGTAATGGGCGGCGAGGTCAGGCAGGGGGCCGCGGCGGGCTTCCTCGAATTTCTTGGTGAGTTCGCGGGTGACCGCGGCCTCCCGCGCGCCGAGACTGGAGGCAAGCGCGCGCAGGGTTTGCGGCAGGCGCTTGGCGGTCTCGAGGATGACGAGGGTTGCGGGAATTTCGGCCAATGCGGCGATGGCCTTGTCGCGCGCGCCCGATTTTGGGGGCAGGAAGCCCTGGAAGAAAAAGCGGTCTGTCGGCAGGCCTGCGATGCACAATGCGGCGAGGACAGAGGAAGGGCCGGGCAGGGCCGTCACCGCATGGCCTTCGGCAATCACGTCGCGCACCAGCTTGTAGCCCGGGTCGGACACAAGCGGCGTGCCCGCATCGCTGACAAGGAGAATGGCCGCGCCGTCTGCCAGCCGCGCCAGCACGCGCGGGCGCATGCGCTCAGCATTGTGCTCGTGATAGCTCTCGAGGCGGGCGGACAGGCCATGGATCGCAAGCAGCTTGCCGGTCTCGCGGGTATCTTCGCAGAGCACGAGATCAGCCGACGCAAAGGCGTCGAGCAGGCGCAGGCTCACATCCTGCGCGTTGCCGATCGGCGTTGCGGCAATGTGCAGACCCGGACCCAGGGGCGAGCGCAGGCGGCTGCCTGACGCCTTGTTTTCGCCCGATGCCTGGGGATGCTGTTGTGCGGATGCCATACTGCCCAATAGGGGATGCAGGGGCAGGGCGCAACACACCTGTTCTCAGGCGGGCGGGGGCGATATAGCTTTGCTTTCCATCTCCCGTGTGATGCGGCAGCTCCGGGTGGAGGCCACCGGCCCCGGCCTGGAGACTGAGACGGGAGAGCGACAGTTTGGAGAGGTCACGGAACATGACGGCGGTATCGACGGCGGCGACTAGCTCGCGCATGGGGCGGCATCTGAAGCTGGGTGCTGCGGCGCTGATGACGGGCCTGATGCTGGCCGCCTGCTCCACCACTGACGGCGCGGACAAGACGCCGCCGACACAGACCCCGCCGCCACAGGTGAAAGTGACGCCACCGCCGCAGGACGGCCCGGCGCGGGACACCACGGGCTTTCTGAAGCCGCGCCACTTGTCGGTGGCCGAGCCGGTGCGGGTGGCGATCCTTGTGCCGATGAGCGGCCAGGCCGCGCCGGTGGGCAAGGCGATGATGGATGCCGCGCAGCTGGCGCTGTTTGAATTCGATGATCCCAACATACTGCTGATGCCGAAGGACACGGCCGGCAACCCGGCCACCGCCGCAACCGCGGCGCGGGAGGCCATTGCCGAGGGGGCGGATATCATTCTGGGGCCGCTGTTTGCGTCCTCCGTGGCAGCGGTCTCCATTCCCGCGCAGCAGGCGCAGGTGCCGGTGATCGCCTTTTCCACTGACCGCAATGTGGCCGGCGGCGGTGTCTATCTCCTGAGCTTCCTGCCGGAAGACGACATCGAGCGGATCGTCGACTTCGCCGTGCTGGAGGGCCATCAGCGCTTTGCCGCGCTGCTGCCGCAGAACGAATATGGCCAGCGGGTGCGCACCCAGCTCAGCCAGGCGATCACCGCGCGCGGCGCGCAGCTGACGGCGACCGAGACCTATGCGGGCTCGACCGACGGGATGCTGGCTCCGGCAGAACGGCTGGCGAAGCAGAAAGAGAATTACGACATCGTGCTGCTGCCGGCAGGCGGCACCGAGCTGCAGGCATTGGCGCCGCTCCTGCCCTATTACGACGTAGATCCGCGCGAAGTGAAGTTCATCGGCACAGGGCTGTGGGACGACCCGTCGGTGCTGCGGGAACCGTCTCTTGTGGGCGGCTGGTTTGCCGCGCCGCCGACCGAGGCACGGACCTCTTTCCAGGGACGGTTCGAGCAGGTGTTCGGCACCAAGCCGCACCGCATTGCGAGCCTTGCCTATGACGCCATGAGCCTGGCGATCGCGCTGTCCAGCGGCACGCCCGGCCAGCGCTACACGGTGGCGGAGCTGACCGCCGAAGACGGCTTTGCCGGCATTGACGGCGTGTTCCGTTTCACCCCGCAGGGCCTCAACGAACGGGCGCTGACAGTGAAGGAAGTGCGCCCGGGCGGCTTCGTGGTGGTGAGCCCGGCCCCGCAGTCGCTCACCGGTGGGGCGGTGTTCTAGGACGACCCACACAGGCCCGGACGGGCCAGACCCTAGAGCAGGATTTCGCGCAGCAAGGCGTTGAGGACCGGGCGGCCCGCTTGGGTGACCCGTAGCTTATCCCCATGCATCGCCAGCAGATCATTGGCGATGCATTTTTCGACAGCTTGGTTGTCAACCAGATCACCAAAGGGCGCGGAAAGCCGGGAAAGCTGGATTCCTTCGCGGAGGCGGAGGCCCATCAGCAGCATTTCGACCGCCCGGTCGCGGTTATCCACATGCTCATCCACAGCCAGGCCATGGCCTGCGGTCTCCACGGCCTGAAGCCAGGCTGCGGGATCGGTCAGGGTGCTGGTGGCCTGCCAGCCTGACGGTGTCAGCAGCCGGCCATGGGCGCCGGGGCCGATGCCGACATAGGCGTCTCCCTGCCAGTAGACGAGATTGTGCCGGCTCTCCTCGCCGGGGCGGGCGTGGTTCGACACTTCATAGGCAGGCAGGCCCGCTGCCTCGCACAGGGCCTGGGTGGTTTCATAGAGGGCTGCGCCCGTGTCCTCGTCGGGGACTGACAATCTGCCTGCCGCGTGAAGCGCTGCGAAGGGTGTGCCCTCCTCGATGGTGAGCTGATAGAGCGACAGATGATCCGGGCCGAAGGCGAGCGCGCGGGTGAGTTCCGCGTCCCAGGCATCGACCGTCTGCTGCGGGCGGGCATAGATGAGATCGAAGGACACGCGCGGGAAGGTCTCGCGCGCCAGGGTGACGGCGCGCAGGGCTTCATCGGCGGAGTGCAAGCGGCCGAGGGCCTTGAGGCTCTGATCATCGAGCGCCTGCACACCGAGGGAGACGCGATTGACACCTGCGTTGCGATAGGCGCGGAAACGGTCGACCTCGACGCTGGTGGGGTTGGCTTCCAGCGTGATCTCGGCATCCGTGGCCACGGGCCAGAGACGGGCGATGGCGTTGAGCAAGGCGTCGACGGTTGCGCCCTGCATCAGCGACGGGGTGCCGCCGCCGAAGAAGATGCTGGTGACGGTTTCGCCCGGCATGCGGGCGGCCATGGTCTCAAGCTCGCGCACCAGCGCTGCGGCGTGGCGGGCCTGATCCACCTGCGGCCGTACATGGCTGTTGAAATCGCAATAGGGGCATTTGGCCTGGCAGAAGGGCCAGTGCACATAGATGCCGAAGGGGCGGCTGTTACCCCGTGGCGGGGTTGCGGAAGCAGGCCTCGATGAGCTGGGCAAAGGCGTCTGCGCGGTGGGAGATGGCATGTTTTGCAGCCGGGTCCATTTCGCCGAAGGTCAGCCGGTGGCCGTCCGGCTCGAAGATCGGATCATACCCGAAGCCCTGCGTGCCGCGGCCAGGCCAGACCAGGGTGCCGGTGACTTCGCCCTGGAAGGTTTCCACATGGCTGTCGGGCCAGGCCAGGGTCAGGGCGCAGACAAATTTGGCAGCCCGGTTGCCATTGGGCCCGCCATTGACGGCACAGAGGTCCTTCTCCACCCGCTGCATGGCGGCGGCGAAGTCGCGGCCCTCACCGGTCTCGGCCCATCTGGCGGAATAGATGCCCGGTGCGCCATCCAGGCCGTCCACCGCGAGGCCTGAATCGTCCGACAGGGCGGGCAGGCCCGCGGCGGTGGCAGCGGCCAGGGCTTTCAGCTCCGCATTGGCGCGGAAGGTGGTGCCGGTCTCCTCCGGCTCGGGCAGGTCGAGCTCGGCAGCGGAGACGGTTTCGACCCCGAAGGGTGCCAGGAGGTCGCGGATCTCGCGCACCTTGCCCTCATTGTGGCTGGCCACGATGATTTTGGGCTCGGTGAAGCGGCGGTGGCTGCTCACGACAGGCCCGCCGCCTGCTTCTGCATGGTCACGAGATCACGGATCGACGCCTTGGCGAGGCCCATCAGGTCGTTGAATTCCTGCTCGGAGAAGGGGTCGCCTTCGGCGGTGCCCTGGATTTCGACGATGCCGCCGGCGCCGGTCATGACGAAATTGGCGTCGGTGCCGGCGGTGGAATCCTCGGCATAGTCGAGATCGGCAACCGGGGTGCCGTTATAGATGCCGCAGGAGATCGCGGCGACGTGGTCGCGCAGGGGGATCTCCTTGATCATGTCGCGCTCCTTCATCCAGGAGAAGCACTGGTGCAGCGCCACCCAGGCGCCGGTGATCGAGGCGGTGCGGGTGCCGCCATCGGCCTGGATCACGTCGCAGTCAACGGAGACCTGGCGCTCGCCCATGGCGCCGAGATCCACCACCGCGCGCAGGGAGCGGCCAATGAGGCGCTGGATTTCCTGGGTGCGGCCGGACTGCTTGCCGGCGGACGCCTCGCGGCGCATGCGGTCGCCGGTGGCGCGCGGCAGCATGCCGTATTCGGCGGTCACCCAGCCGCGGCCGGAATTGCGCAGGAAGGGCGGCACGCGCTCCTCGAGGCTGGCGGTCACCAGCACATGGGTGTCGCCGAACCGGACCAGGCAGGAGCCTTCGGCGTGCTTGGAAAAGCCGGGTTCGAAGGAAACGGAACGCATCTGATCGGGACGGCGGCCGGACGGGCGCATGGACACTCCAATTCGGTTGGGACGCTTATGTGCGGCGCAACATATATTTCGGATATATGTCTCGTGTCGGAAATATATCCCGATATATATCGCCGCCTGTGTCGGGGTTCGGCTGACTTCCTATCCGCGTGCGCCAGCGCCTGCAAGAGATGATCTGTCCCCGGTCTCCCGGGCTGCGCTCGCGCCGGCCAAATTGACGGGAGCGCCGGGCGTTCCTAGATTCCCGCATGGCGCGAAACCGCGCCGCCTTTCCGCCCCGCCCGGGCCCTCCCGGCTGCGGGCAACCGGTTTTCGTTTCGGAGACGGCACCACGCATGGCTGATGGCCCCAACACATTGCTGGAACTGAACCAGCGGTCTCGGGACGTGTTCCGGCAGCTGGTGGAAACCTATCTTGAGACCGGCGACCCGGTGGGGTCGCGGACCCTGTCCAAAGCGGCGACGGTCTCCCTGTCGCCGGCCTCGATCCGCAATGTGATGGCGGATCTGGAGGAGCTGGGCCTGCTGACCTCGCCGCACACCTCCGCCGGGCGCATGCCGACGGAAGCCGGCCTGCGGCTGTTCGTCGACGCACTGCTGCAGGTGGGCGATCTCACCGAGGAAGAGCGGGCGGGCATCGAGGCGCAGCTGTCGGGCTCCAACCAGCCGGTGGACGACGCGCTCGCCCATGTGTCGCAAACGCTGTCCGGGCTGTCGCATTGCGCGGGCCTCGTGGTGGCACCGAAACGCGAGGCACGACTGAAGCAGCTTGAATTCGTGCCGGTGTCGCCCGGGCGGACGCTGGCCATCGTCGTCTTCGAGGACGGCATGGTGGAGAACCGCATCATCGACACACCGCCCGACATGCCGGCCTCCTCGCTGACCATTGCCGCCAACTACCTCAATGCGCGCCTCAAGGGCAAGAGCTTCAGCGACGCGCAGCGGCAGGTGCGCGAGGAGATCGCCGCCCGAAAAGCGGAACTTGATGAACTCACCACGCAGATCGTCGAGGCAGGCCTTGCGGTGTGGTCGGGCACCGGCCCGGGGAAGACCCCCGCCGGGACCGGGAGCGGAGCTGCCGGCCGGTCGCTGATCGTGCGCGGGCGCGGCAATCTGCTGGAGGATGTGCAGGCGCTGGAGGACCTTGAACGGGTGCGGCGGCTGTTCGATGACCTTGAGACCAAGCAGGAACTGCTGGAACTGCTGTCGCTGGCAGAAAACGCCGACGGCGTGCGCATCTTCATCGGCTCGGAGACCAAGCTGTTCTCGCTGTCGGGCTCCTCGGTCATCGTCTCGCCCTACACCAATGCCGACAACCAGATTGTCGGCGTGCTCGGCGTTGTCGGCCCCACGCGCCTCAATTATGCCCGCGTCATTCCGATGGTCGATTACACTGCCCGGCTCGTCACCCAGCTGGTGAGCTAGGGCCGGCGCCGCCGCAGGCAGTGGCTTAAGGGTATGCCCCACTATACCGCTCTCCCTCCGGCTTGACCGGAGGATCCATGGGAGGCCGATAGTCAGATGGGCCCTCCGGTTAAACCGGAGGGAAAGCGGGGGGTGGAAAGATCTCCCAAGGATGGCCACGCGCAGAATGCGCCGCTTCCGCGCGAGAACTTGCGCAAAGCCCCGGGCTGCTTAAATGGTTCACAGCGCCGGGCCGCTGGCGTACAAGCGGCGCAGACCGGAGGCGCCGCCATCAGGCAGGCTGCCTCCGCCCCTTCCCGATCTTTTGCATGGTGATGTTCAAATGAGTGATCCGAAAGACCAGGCCCAGCCCGAAACCCCCGCTGACGAGGGTGCCGCGCAGGACGCTGCTGCCGAGGGCACTCCCTGGGACGCACCGGCCGATGGCGCCGATGCGGGAGAGGTCGCCGACGCGGCCACAGGCCCCGAGGCCCGCATTGCCGAGCTGGAAGCCGAAGTGGCCGACCTCAAGGACCGCCTGCTGCGCGCGGTGGCGGATGCGGAGAACACCCGCAAGCGGGCTGAACGCGACAAGCAGGATGCAGGCAAATACGCCATGACGAGCTTTGCCCGCGACATTCTCTCGGTGGGCGACAACATGCGCCGCGCCATCGACACCCTGTCGGACGAGGACCGCCAGGGCGTGCCAGAGCCCGTCCGCAATCTCATCGAGGGCGTTGAAATGACCGAGCGGGAATTCCTCTCGGTGATGGAGCGCCACGGGGTGAAGCCGATCAACCCGCATGGGGAAAAGTTCGACCCCAATCTGCACCAGGCCATGTTCGAGGTGCCGGACCCCTCCAAGCCCTCCGGCACGGTGATGGAAGTGGTCGCCACCGGCTACATCATCGGCGACCGCCTGCTGCGCCCGGCCATGGTCGGCGTCTCCAAGGGCGGCCCGGCCGCCGCCGCAGCGCCCGCTGCTGACGCGGCATCCGCTTCCGAGGCAAATGGCGAGGCAGGCAGCACCGAAGGCGGCACGGGTGACAGCTCGGGCGACGGTGCAAGCGACGGTGGCAAGCCCAATCCCGGCGCCACCATCGACACCAAGGCCTGAGCCCTACAGCACCCGAAGACGCTCCCCGGCATTCGCAAGCGTGATGTTGCGGAAGTCGGCCGTGCCGGGGATGCGCTGGAACAGGCTGTTGGCAATGAACCAGACGCGGACGATGCGCTGCGGCGGCTCGCCCATATAGCGCGCATAATCCGCGTGCAGATTGCGGCGCTCGGATAGCCAGGTCTTCAGATCCTGTTCGCCTGAACGGATCACCACGTGGAACTCGCGGTCCTTCCAGGTGGGCAGCGGGCACCAATAGGCCCGGCCCACGGGCAGTTCACGGCTCCAGTAATAGGTGATGTCGCGGCCGTTCTCGAACTCCACCGCAATCGAGATGTAGTCGTGACTGGCCGCCGTATCCTCCGGCAGGGCGGAGGGGATGGCATCCACTTTCCAGTCCCAGCTGATTTCCGTGTCGGGCGTCAGCGCAAAGGGCGTTTCCTTCTGCAGAATGCCGACATTCTGATCCGTGTGGCAGTGGATGCAGGCATGACCTTCTCCGCCAGCCGCACCGGCCACACCAGTCCCATCACTCGCACCAGACGTGCCAGACGTGCCAGACTGCTCCGTATAGATCTTATTCTGTCCGAGGAACCACAGGGGCTTCCAGCCTTCGGGCGGCACATCCGGATTGTCCAGCCTGTCGCGCTCCAAAGCCACCAGACCATTGACGTCACCGGCGGCGGCCATGGCGGCAAGCCCTGAGGCTGCATCCTTGCGCCAGCGGATCACCAGCACGGTGAAGTCGCCGTCTGCGCCTGCATAGGCGTTGAGGTCGGGCATCATCCTTCCCTGCCTGTCGGAAAACTGGCCGGGGAACTGCCCGCCGAGATACAGCCTGCCGCCGGTCGCATCCGTGCCCTGCGCCGTCACGGTCATCGTCTCGCGGGTGCCGTTGAAGACTTCGCCCGTTTCGCCGATCCGGCCCCAGACCTGGAATTGCGGCCCCACCCAGATATCAAGCCCGCGGCTCAGCCACAGGCGGCCAACGGACAGAAGCGTCACCTCATCGCCGTCCGCCAGCACCATGTCTGTCGAGGTCCAGGGCATGCGGCTGGGCGGCAGGTCGATGAACGCGGCCTCCGCGATATGCGCTGCCGCTGCATCGATCAACGGCTGCGCGCCTGCCCGGAAGTCAGTCGCGGATAGAGGCGATGCCGCCTTGCCGTGCCGTTGCACATAGCGCCAGCGTTTGAACGCCACCGCCAGCTCATGCGCGATGCCCATCAATGCCTCCCAATCTGTTCTTGTGCTTTGGGCAGACCCTAGGGGCAGGGCCTGTCAGAGGCCAGCTTCTTCGCGCTCCTTCAGGCGCTTGCCCACATCGACGATCGCCTGGATAGCGGGCAGCAATTCGCAGCCGAGGTCGGTCAGCGAATACTCCACCGATGGCGGCGAGGTGGGCTTCACCTCCCGGTGCACGATGCCGCGCTCTTCGAGCTGGCGCAGGCGCTGGGTCAGCACCTTGGGCGAGATCGGCGGGATGTCGGCGCGCAACTCGCTGAACCGGCGCGCGCCCTCGCTCAGATGCCAGATCACATTCGGCGTCCACGCACCGCCGATCAGCGCCATGCACTCAGTGAGGTCACAGCGTTCAGGCGGTTGGGGCGCCAGGTTCTTGCGCATTTTGAGGGCCATGGCAGGGCATCCGGCGTGTGGTGAAACGGGTTACCGCTGGTACCAGCAGGTATCCCGATGGTAACGCGATAATCGGGTTACACAAGGAAATCCGCTTACCTTTGGAAAGTTAATGACCTATCTGCCTCCCGACACCAGGGGCCGGCGCGACCTGCCGCCCCTCCAGGCAAAGGGAGACTGTCATGGGATCATCCGCAACCGCGTCCGAGCTTCTGTCGCTCAGGCATCCGGTCGTCCAGGGGCCGTTCGGCGGCGGGCTATCCACCATTGAGCTGGTCAGCGCCGTGGCCGATCGTGGCGGGCTTGGATCCTTCGGTGCGCATGTGCTGTCACCGGACGCGCTGATCGAGACGGCTGCCCGGCTGCGAAGCCGCACCTCCGGGGCGTTTGCGCTCAATCTTTGGGTCTCCGACCATGACGCCGGCGGCGTCAATGTGTCCGCGGATGCCTTTGCCGATTACGCCGCGCGCTTTGCGCCCTATTTCGCCGAGCTCGCCATCGATATGCCGGACCAGCCGGCGCGTTTCCACGAACGCTTCGAAGACCAGGCAGAGGCCCTGCTCGAGGCGCGGCCGCCTGCCTTCAGCTTCGTCTTCGGCATTCCCTCAACCTCCATATTGGAGGCGTGCCGGGCGCGGGACATCCGGACCATCGGTGCCGCGACCAGCCTGAAGGAAGCGCTGGCGCTGGAGGCTGCAGGCGTCGACATGATCGTCGCCACGGGGTTTGAAGCCGGCGGCCACCGGCCCTCCTTCCTGGACCGGGCCGAAGACAGCCTGATGAGCACTGCGGCCCTGACGCAGATCGTTGCCCGGCGCGTTTCTGTGCCGGTGATCGCAGCAGGCGGCATCGTGGACGCGGCAGGCATTGCGGCGGCGCGGCAGCTGGGCGCGAGTGCGGCGCAGCTGGGCACTGCGTTCCTCGCCTGCGCTGAATCCGGGACGACTGATGCGCACCGGCAGGTGCTGTTTGACCCTGATCGTGTCAGCGACACCGTATTGACCCGCAGCTATACGGGCCGTCTCGCCCGGGGCGTGCGCAACCGGCTGATCGATGAGCTGGGTGCGCGAGAGATCGCGCCTTTCCCGGTCCAGGCCTGGTTCGTCTCGCAGCTCAAGGCCGCCTGTGCCCGGCAGGAGCGTGACGACCTGACCTCGCTCTATGCGGGCCAGTCCGCCCCCAATCTCGCCCACCGCACAGTTGCTGACCTGATGTCCGCGTTGACCAGCGGCACGGCAACTTCAGCACCCGCAAGTGCGGCCTGACGGTTTCCTTCAAATAATCTGTGAACTGATGAAAGGATGACACAGATGAAACTCTACTACCTGCCGGGCTCCTGCTCGCTTGCCACCCATATCGTGCTGCGTGAAGTGGGCGCTGCCTTTACCCTTGAACGCTACGACCCCTCAAAGGGGGCGACCGAAACCGGTGCGACCTACACGGCGATCAACGCCAAGGCCCGGGTGCCCGCGCTGGCCCTGGACAGCGGGGATGTGCTGACCGAAGGCGCGGCCCTTGTGCAATATGTGGCCGGTGAGCACCCCGGCAGCGAGCTGGCATTACCCGCAGACGCCCTTGCCCGCACGCGGGTCCAGGAGGCGCTCAGCTTCGTCTCGTCGGACTTCCACAAATCCTTCAGCCCGTTTTTCTCGGCTGATACGGACGATGCCGCCAAGGCGCGGGCCAAGGCGCAGGTGGAACGGCACCTGACCTATCTCGAAGGCCTGTTCTCTGACGGCCGCACCTATTTCGTGGATGACCGCCTGTCGGTGGCGGATGTCTATCTCTTCGTGGTGCTGCGCTGGGTCGAGGCCGCGGGCCTTGATCTTGAGGCGTGGCCGAAAGTGTCGGCCTTCCGCAGCCGCATGAGTGAGCGTCCCGGAAGCCGGGCGGCGCTTCAGGCCGAGGGTCTTCTCGACGCCGCCTGACGCCCGTTCCGGCCGGCAGCCGCCCCGATTGAGATGCGCCCTCCGAAAGGAGCGGGGCGGCTGCCACCCCCACCCGTTACACACGGCTGCTGGCCGTCGGTTTCGTCAGGGCCTTGTCGGGGTCTTGTCAGGGCCTCGTCACCCGCCTCAGGGTCAGGTTCAGCCTCCCGCCATCTTTCAGCAGGGTCGAGGTGCCCGGCAGGATGCGGTCGATGCCGTGATAGGCAAGGCGGTTGTCACCGCCAAGCAGCAGCACGTCGCCGGAGTGGAGGCGGAAACTCTTGGTCTTGTCTCGGCGCTCAAGGCCGCCCAGGCGGAACGTCGCTGTATCGCCCAGCGAGACCGAGAGGACGGGGGCGTCGCGGGCCTCCTCGTCCTCATCCCGGTGCAGGCCCATGCGGGCCTTGTCCGCGTAGTAATTCACCAGGCAGCATTCAGGCGGGGCGGGGTAGCCCGTCACCTCATCCCACAGGGCGAGCAGGGTTCCGGGGATCTGCGGCCAGGGCCTGCCCGTGGCCGGGTGGGTTGTCTGGTAGCGGTAGCCGTCCCTGTCCGACACCCAGCCCAGCGGCCCGCAATTGGTCATCCGCACGGTCCATTCCTTGCCGGTGCGCGGCATGGTGGGCGTATAGAGGGGGGCTTCGTCGGCGATCCGGCGTATGTCCGCCAGCAGTGCCTGTTGGGCCTCCGCCGGCAGGCGCTGCGGCAGCAGGGTCACGCCGGGCGCGATGGCGACCTTCGTAGCCGTGACGGGGGCAGGCCCCGAAGCAGCGTTCCCTGATGCCGGGTCACTGGAAGTTGGGGAATTGGCGCCGGTTTCGCGGGTCATTAGCACACTTAAATTATGGAAAATCCGCTGCCACAGTGTTGCGGTGCGGTACCGCCCTACATATATAACTCGCGTATCCGGCGGGTCCTTATGGACACGCCAAACCCTGGTTCATCACGAGGGGACCAATCGGGGCCTAACGCTTTGGTCACAAAGCGCGTATAGGTGCCCGCAACTGAAGGATGCGACCCGGTGCTTGGGCTTCAAGGCCGGTTCATCCTGGTCCGCCTATAGAAACGTGGAGACGCATTAAATGGCGAAAGTCATTGGCATTGACCTTGGCACGACCAACTCGTGCATCGCGGTCATGGACGGGTCCAACCCGAAAGTCATCGAGAATTCCGAGGGCGCGCGCACGACGCCGTCCATGGTGGCCTTTACCGAGGACGGCGAACGCCTGACCGGTCAGCCGGCCAAGCGCCAGGCGGTCACCAACCCCGAAAACACCCTGTTTGCGATCAAGCGCCTCATCGGCCGCCGCATCTCCGACCCGACGGTGCAGAAGGACAAGGGCATGGTGCCCTATTCCATCGTCGAGGCGGATAATGGCGCGGCCTGGGTGGAAGCGCGCGGCGAGAAATATTCGCCGCAGCAGATCTCGGCCTTCATCCTGCAGAAGATGAAGGAAACCGCCGAGGGCTATCTGGGCGAGAAGGTCGAGCAGGCGGTCATTACCGTGCCGGCTTACTTCGACGACGCCCAGCGCCAGGCCACCAAGGACGCGGGCAAGATCGCCGGCCTCGAAGTGCTGCGCATCATCAATGAGCCGACCGCGGCAGCGCTCGCCTATGGCCTGGACAAGGCCGACGGTCAGACGATTGCCGTCTATGACCTTGGCGGCGGTACGTTCGACGTGTCGATCCTCGAGATCGGCGACGGCGTCTTTGAGGTGAAGTCCACCAATGGTGACACCTTCCTGGGTGGTGAAGACTTCGACATGATCCTGGTTGATTTCCTCGCCGAGGAATTCAAGAAGGACAACGGCATCGACCTCAAGAATGACAAGCTGGCCCTGCAGCGCCTGAAGGAAGCCGCCGAAAAGGCGAAGATCGAGCTCTCCTCGGCGACGCAGACCGAAGTCAATTTGCCCTTCATCACCGCCGATCAGTCCGGCCCGAAGCACCTGACCATGAAGCTGACCCGCGCCAAGCTGGAGCAGCTGGTGGACAAGCTGGTGCAGCGGACCATCGAGCCGTGCAAGAAGGCGCTGGCTGATGCGGGCCTGTCCGCGTCGGACATCAGCGAGGTTGTTCTGGTCGGCGGCATGACCCGCATGCCGAAGATCCAGGAGACCGTGCAGAAGTTCTTCGGCAAGGAGCCGCACAAGGGCGTGAACCCGGACGAAGTGGTGGCCATGGGTGCCGCCATTCAGGCCGGCGTGCTGCAGGGCGATGTCAAGGACGTTCTGCTGCTCGACGTGACGCCGCTGTCGCTGGGCATCGAGACGCTGGGTGGTGTGTTCACCCGCCTGATCGACCGCAACACGACGATCCCGACCAAGAAGGCACAGACCTTCTCGACCGCCGAGGACAATCAGAACGCGGTGACGATCCGCGTGTTCCAGGGCGAGCGCGAGATGGCGGCCGACAACAAGATCCTCGGCCAGTTCGACCTGGTGGGCATTCCGCCGGCGCCGCGCGGCGTGCCGCAGATCGAGGTCGCCTTCGACATCGACGCCAACGGCATCGTCAATGTGTCCGCCAAGGACAAGGCCACCGGCAAGGAGCAGGCGATCCGCATTCAGGCCTCGTCCGGCCTGTCGGATGCCGACATCGACCAGATGGTGAAGGACGCCGAAAGCCACGCCGAGGAAGACAAGAAGCGCCGCGAGCTTGTGGAGGCCCGCAACGGGGCCGAGGCTCTGGTGCACTCGACCGAAAAGGCGCTGGAAGAGAACGGCGACAAGGTGGACGCGGAGACCAAGGCCGCGATCGAAACCGCCATCGCCGACCTCAAGACAGCGCTGGAAGGCGACGACCCGGAGGCCATCAAGGCCAAATCGGAAGAGCTCGCCCAGGCCAGCATGAAGCTGGGCGAAGCCATGTATGCGGCAAGCCAGGCTGAGCAGGCCAATGCGGATGCCGCGGCTGACGCTGCCGCCGAAGACCGCGCAGCTGACGGTGACGACGTGGTGGACGCCGACTTCACCGAGGTCGATGACGACAAGAAGGACGGCACGGCGTAACGCGCCGGCCGGCCCTTACAGACGAGCAGCGGCCCGGTGCAGCATGACTTGCCGCACCGGGCCTGTTTGTAGGGACGGCCACGTGTTCCGTATCCGGAAAATCACGCGGAAATCCAAAAATGTCTAAGCGCGATTACTACGAAGTTCTGGGCGTGCCGCGCTCTGCCGATGACGCGGAGCTGAAGTCCGCCTATCGCAAGCTTGCCAAGAAGTTTCACCCGGACCAGAACCAGGGCGACCCGGAGGCCGAGGCCAAGTTCAAGGAGCTGAACGAAGCCTATGACGCCCTGAAGGACCCGCAGACGCGCTCTGCCTATGACCGGTTCGGCCACCAGGCATTCGAGAACGGCAGCCCCGGCGGGCCGGGCGGTCCCGGCTTCGGGCAGGACTTTGCGTCCTCCATGTCCGATATCTTCGATGATCTGTTCGGCGAGTTCATGGGCGGCCAGGGCGGCCCCCGGGGCGGTGGCAGGCGCGGCGGCGGCCGCACCCGCGGTGCTGATCTCCGCTACAACATGGAGATCAGCCTCAACGAAGCCTATGAGGGCAAGACGGCGCAGATCCGTGTGCCGACAGCCGTCACCTGCGAAACCTGCTCGGGCTCCGGCGCCAAGCCGGGCACCCAGCCCACCACCTGCGGCATGTGTCATGGCGCGGGCAAGGTGCGGGCGAGCCAGGGCTTCTTTACTGTCGAGCGCACCTGCCCGACATGCGGCGGCCGCGGTGAGGTGATCCAGGATCCGTGTACGGATTGTAACGGCGCGGGCCGGGTTGAAAAGGAGCGGACGCTCCAGGTCAACATCCCGTCCGGTGTCGAGGACGGCACGCGCATCCGGCTGGCCGGTGAAGGCGAAGCAGGCGCGCGCGGCGGGCCTGCCGGTGACCTTTACATCTTCCTGTCGATCAAGCCGCACCCGTTCTTCCAGCGCGACGGGGCGGATCTGTTCTGCCGCGTGCCGATCTCCATGCCGACGGCAGCGCTCGGCGGTGAGATCGAGGTGCCGTCGCTCAAGGGGGCGCGGGTAAAGGTAAAGGTTCCCGAAGGCACCCAGAGCGGCAAACAGTTCCGCCTCAAGGGCAAGGGCATGCCGGTGCTGCGCTCGTCACAGCATGGCGATCTCTATATTCAGGTGACGGTGGAAACGCCGATGAACCTGACCAAGAAACAGCGCAAGCTGCTCGAGGAGTTCCAGGGCGAGTGCACCGACGAGACCAGCCCTGAATCCACGGGCTTCTTCGCCCGGGTGAAGGATTTCCTCAACGGCGCCAACAGCGCCTAGGTCATGAACGCCGCGGCGGAGGCCGTGATCACCCGCTCCGGCGGCAGGGTCACGGTCACCCGCGTGCCTTCGCCGGGACGGCTCGCGATGTCCAGGCTGCCGCCATGGGCTTCCATGATGGCCCGCGACAGGGGCAGGCCGATGCCGGCCCCGTTGTGGTCGCGCTGGAGCGCGCTTTTTACCTCAGCGAAGCCTGACTGCACCCGGCGCAGGGCCGCTGCGTCCATCCCCTCGCCCGTATCGGCGACGACATATCCCGCACAGCCGTGGTCACCTTCAAAGGTCGTGACATCCACCACGCCGCCGCTGGGTGTGTGACGGATGGAATTGGCAATGAGGTTGATCAGCACCTGGCGGATCATCCGGCTGTCGATCTGCACGTCCGTGTCCGCCGCACTTCCCGGCTGATAGATGAGATGCACCCCGGCGGCCCCGGCGCGGTCCTGAAGCATGCGGCAGGCGGCCTGACCGATGTCGCCCATCACCTCTTCGGTGTAATGGGGCGTGAGATCGCCCGACTCGATACGGGTCAGGTCCAGCAGATCGTTGATGAGTTCCAGCAGATGCTGGCCGGACTGGTGGATGCTGGCGGTGTAATCATTATAGTGCCGGTCACCCAGCGGCCCGTAGGTTTCAAGCTGCATGAGTTCGGAGAAGCCGATAATGGCGTTGAGCGGCGTGCGCAGCTCATGGCTCATATGGGCAAGAAACCGCGTCTTGGCGCGGTCCAGGTCCTCGGCCCGGCAGCGGGCCTCCTGCAATTCGGTGATCATCTGCCGGTTGCGCTGAAGCTGGCTCTGCAGCTCCTTGTTGGCCCGGCGGCTTTCCCGTGCCGCTGCCTCGGATTCAATCCAGCGGCGCCAGGCAAACCAGGCAAAGCCGAGCCCCGCCACGAACATGGCGATGGGCAGCTCTTCCAGATGCATGCCCACATCCTTGTGGCCGACGAATTCATGCCAGCGATGCTCGAGGTTGAGAAAGGCGGAGACGATGAAGCCCAGTATGCCGATGGCAAGCGCAAGGGCGGCGTCGGCATAGGCGCGCGCGCCGGGGGTCGCGAAGTCGTCCCGCTTTTCCTCGTCCCCGTTCTGCGCCACGCACGGTCCCCCAAGAGACTTGATGTGTCTGTTCAGGGTCTGTCTTAGAGAGCACGGCCAAATAAACCATTAAGCATCGAACCAAAGCTGTTTCAGGCCTCGCGCGGCGCAGCGCCTGCGGCACGCGGCAGGTTTTGCGGTCGCGGTCCGGGCCTGTTACAACGCCTCGCTCCGACAGACAGGCCAGTGCACCCTGACCCCTCCGGGTGCCGCTGGCCGCCCATTCATGGACAGATCCAATGGAAGCCCTTCGCATTGCCGTGACCGGCGCCGCCGGCCGCATGGGCCAGGCCCTCATCGAGGCGATCACCGCCACGGATGGCTGCGTTGTTGCCGGCGCCATCGAGCGGACGGGCCATGAGGCGCTTGGCAAGGATGCGGGCGAGCTTGCCGGGGTCGGCCGGCTGGACGTTCAGGTGACGGACCAGGCGCTGGATGTTTTTACTGCGGTCGATGCGGTTCTTGATTTCACGGCGCCGGCGGCCACCGTTGAGTTTGCCGACCTGGCTGCCCAGGCCCGCATCGTGCACGTGATCGGCACCACCGGTTTTACGTCCGATCACGAGGCGCGGCTTGAAGCCGCCGCCCGCCACGCGACGCTTGTGCGCGCGGGCAACATGTCGCTTGGCGTCAACCTGCTTACCGCCCTCACCCGGCGGGTTGCACAGGCGCTCGACGCGGATTGGGATATCGAGATCGTTGAAATGCACCACCGCCACAAGGTGGACGCACCCTCGGGCACGGCCCTGATGCTGGGCGATGCCGCTGCGCAAGGCCGCGGTGTGTCCCTGGATGACGTGGCCGACCGCGGCCGCGACGGCCAGACCGGTGCCCGCAAGCGGGGGGATATCGGTTTTGCCGCCCTGCGCGGCGGGTCGGTGGTGGGCGAGCACTCGGCGATCTTCGCTGCCGAGAAAGAGCGCATCGTGCTGTCGCACATCGCCGAGGACCGGTCGATTTTCGCACGCGGGGCCGTGAAGGCCGCGCAATGGGGACAGGGCAAGGGCCCGGGCAGCTTCTCGATGCTCGACGTGCTCGGCCTTTCGGATTTCTAGTTTTTCTCTTCAAGATCAGGAGACGCAACCGTGGCTCACACGCTGGTTCTGGTCCGTCATGGCCAGAGCGAATGGAACAAGAAGAACCTTTTCACCGGCTGGCGCGATGTCGAGCTGACCGAGCAGGGCCGCACCGAGGCCCGCGAAGCCGGTGAGCTGATGAAGGCCGCAGGGCTTGAATTCGACATGGCGTTCACCTCCGCGCTCAAGCGGGCGCAGGAGACCAATCGTCTGGCGCTGGAAGCCCTCGGCCAGAGCGGTATTCCGGTTGTCGAAAACGAGGCGCTCAATGAGCGCGACTATGGCGATCTTGCGGGCCTCAACAAGGATGACGCGCGCGAGAAGTGGGGCGAGGAACAGGTGCATATCTGGCGCCGGTCCTTCGACGTGCCGCCGCCGGGCGGCGAAAGCCTGAAGATGACCGCCGAGCGGGTGCTGCCGTATTTCGAGGCCGAGATCCTGCCGAAGGTGCTTGCCGGCAAGCGCGTGCTTGTGGCTGCCCACGGCAATTCCCTGCGGGCACTCGTGATGCAGCTCGACAAGCTGGGGCCGGACGAGATCGTGGAAGTGAACATCGCGACCGGCGTGCCCATCGCCTACGAGCTTGATGACAATGGGAATGTCATCTCCAAGAAGGTGCTGGTCGAGCGCGACTACTCCTGAGGCTCAGCCACCCAGCTTCGCCGCCGCCACCATGCCGTCACGCCGGCGGTGCTGGGCGGCGGCGAAAGCGGTGGCAAAGCTCTCCCGCTCGTCTTCCGTCATGAAGCGGCCGAGTTCCACCCAGCGCTCCCGTGACCGGAGCCGCAGGCTGCGCCCGCGCGCCGTCGTCACCATGCGTGCCTGGGCCCAGGTCGGTTCGAGCTGCCAGCTTTCCACCTTCCCGGACGGGTGGACACGGCGGATGTCGAGGACCTGATCGGTCAGCCGCACATGCTCGATCATCCGGCCCGCCCGGTAGTTCATGCGGAACGCCCAATAGATCAGCGCCACATCCAGGCCGAAAAACCCGAAGACGGGCCATGCCCCCATCAGCAGAAAGGCGAGGCCCGCGCAGAAGCTGACCGCGCCTACGCCCAGCATCACCGCCAGAAAGCCTTTCGGCGGCAGGGACCTGTGCGGATGCAGGACGGCGTCCAGATACAGCGTTTCGGGCAGCTCGTGGCTCATGGGCCTAAAGCTAGTGCTGCAGGGGCGGGGAGGCAAAGGGCCGCGCGGTCGCACCTTTTTACGAGGTGGCGGGTCCTTGGAGATTGCACCGCACTTTTCGGGTGGCAGGGTGGCGGGGCTTCGCTAAAGTCCCGCCCCATGATGACCCTCGCCGAGCGTGAAGAGCTCTTTCGCCGTTTCCAGGAAAAGAGCCCGAGCCCCCAGACAGAGCTTGAATATTCCAGCCCCTATACGTTGCTGGTCGCCGTCGTGCTGTCGGCGCAGGCCACCGATGTGGGGGTGAACAAGGCCACGGGGCCGCTCTTCGCAGTGGCTGACACCCCGGCCAAGATCGTGGCGCTGGGGGAAGAAAAGGTCCGCGACTACATCAAGACCATCGGCCTTTACCGCAACAAGGCGAAGAACGTGATCGCCCTGTCGCGCATCCTGCTGGAGCAGCATGGCGGGGAGATCCCCCGCGACCGGGAGGCGCTGGAGGCGTTGCCGGGTGTCGGGCGCAAGACGGCCAATGTGGTGCTCAACGTGGCCTTTGGCGAGGAAACGATGGCGGTGGATACGCATATCTTCCGCCTGTCGAACCGGCTGGGGCTGGCGCCGGGAAAGACACCGCTTGAGGTGGAGCTCAAGCTGCTGAAGCGCATTCCCAAGCCCTATATGCGCGACGCCCATCACTGGCTGATCCTGCACGGTCGCTACATCTGCAAGGCGCGCAAGCCTGATTGCCCCAGTTGCTTCGTCTCGGATCTGTGCAAGTTCAAGGCAAAGACCACCGCCGAGGCTGCGCCCGCGCCAAAGACGAAATCGAAAGCAAAAGCAAAGCCGAAGGCCAGGGCAAAATCGAAAGCGAAAACCGCTTCGAAGGCGTAGGGCCAAATGACCGCATGACCGGTGGCTCAGGCGCGCGGGGTGTTCACCACGTCTGACAGGCATGCCCCCATCTGCGCGTCACCGCCCTGGGGCTTGCGGGCATCCAGATAGGCCGATTTCGGCTCGCCTACCTCGTCCTCATAAAAAATGACAAGCAGGCTGCACGTCTCCGCAGAGTACCGCCAGATGCGCGCATCCCCATCCCGGCCTTCAAAGGCGGGGGTGCCGAGCGCGCGTTCGATCGCCGCCGGCGACTTGCCCACGAGGCTTTCCGGGCTGGGTGCCGGGCGGAGAATGGCGGTCTGCTTGGGAGCGGGTGCCGTCAGCTGGGCAACCGGCGCCGAGGCTGGTGCGCCGCCCGGTTGGGCGCAGGCGGCAAGGCCCAGAGCTGCAAGCGCGATGGTCAAGGACGGCACCAGAATTCGGGTGCCGGAGCGGCGCATCTGTTGTGTCCGGGTTTTCTCAGCCACGGGTCATCCCCCTCTTGTCGTCGCGCTGCATGATGCCGTGCAGGATGTGCACCATGAAGGCCGTGCCGAACAGCGGCACGAGGATATTGATGAAGGGGATGGCCAAGACGCCGGCGACCACGAGGCCCGCGAGAAAGATGCGTCCGGAATGGCGCTGGCGCAGGGCCTTGATGTCGCCGGGGGCGAAATGGCGGACGGCAGCCGCCTCGAAGAATTCACGCCCGAGCAGGAAACCATTGACCACCAGGAAGATCACGAAGCCGAAGCCCGGCAGCAGGAAGACCAGCGGCAGGGCTGCCAGGTTGACAGCCAGAAGGATCACCAGCGCCCTGAGGCCCAGACCGATCCCTTCGAGCACGCCTTGCTCGCGCGGCCCCTTGCGCGCGGGGAAGTGCCTGTCTTCCACCGCCTCGGCCACCTCGTCCTGGAACAGGGGGATGAAGATGGCGGTGACGGGGACCACCAGAAAGATCAGCCCGACCACCACCGCGGCATCGACCAGAATATCGATGATTGTATCGGCCCAGCCGATGCCGACATCGGGGATGAACTGGGTGCCCCAGAGGCCGGCCGCGCCAATGGTGACCAGCAGCAGCAGGGTCATGCCCAGGGACCGCCACAGGATGGAGCGGAACGGGCCGGAGAAGATCTGGGAGAGGGTCTTGGTGAATGCGCCAATCATGATGGCGGGGAGAGTGCCGCAGATTTGCGGCAGGTAAAAGGCCCGCATTCCGGGCGTGAAACTGGACTTTTGAAGCCGGTGCTTTAGTGATGGGGATCCATCCCGAGGGCGGGACCCGGACGCCGGGCAATCGACCCCGCAGCCCGCCCCTTCGACAGACCCAAGCGGAAAGACACCTGATGAGCGCGCCTGAATTTCACGTGGCCGGACTTGGCAACGCAATTGTCGATGTGCTGGCCCATGCGGACGACACTTTCCTCATCGCCCATGGCATCGAAAAAGGCGGCATGACGCTGATCGACGAGGACCGGGCACAGACCCTGTATGACGCCTTGGGCCAGACGGTGCAGGTCTCCGGCGGATCCGCCGCCAATACCATTGCGGGCATCGCCTCGCTTGGCGGCAAGGCGGCCTTCATCGGCAAGGTGCGCAACGACCAGCTCGGCACCGCCTTCAGTCATGACATCCGCTCGCTCGGCGTTGTCTTCGAGACCGAGCCGGCGGATCGCGGGCCTGCCACCGCGCGCTGCCTGATCGTTGTCAGCCCGGACGCCCAGCGCTCCATGAGCACCTATCTGGGCGCAGCCCAGGACCTGACCGCCGCGGATGTGGACGAGGAGATCATCTCCCGCTCGGCGATCACCTATCTCGAGGGCTATCTGTGGGATCCGCCCGCCGCCAAGGAGGCGTTTCTCAAGGCAGCCGCCATTGCCCATGACGCCAACCGCATGGTGGCGCTGACCCTGTCTGACTCGTTCTGCGTTGACCGCTACCGGGACGAGTTCCTGAAGCTGGTGCGCGGGGATGTGGACATTCTCTTTGCCAACGAGGCGGAGATCATGTCGCTCTACCAGACAGAGACCTTCGACGAGGCGCTGCAGGCCGTGCGCGGCGACACCAAGGTGGCCGCGCTGACGCGGTCGGAAGCCGGGTCGGTCGTGGTGGTCGACGGCGAGGTGCATGTGGTGGATGCGGAGACGCCAACCGCCCTGGTAGACACCACCGGCGCGGGCGACCAGTTCGCCGCGGGCTTCCTGTATGGCTGGGCCACGGGCCGTGGACCGGTCGAGTGCGGCCGCCTCGGCTCCATCTGCGCGTCCGAAGTGATCTCGCATATGGGACCGCGTCCGGAAGTAAATCTCGGGCAGCTGGTGGCGTCTAAAGGTCTCTAGGTACCATCATCCCAGGGAAAGAAAGGCCGGCGCGGTGAATCCGCCGCCGGCCTTTTTCATTGCCGTCAGCGAATCCTATATTGTTCCGGATGCGGAATTCTCTATTCCGTGAATCCCCGGGCCGGGCGCGGCTTCGCTAAGAGCGAGTCCGTGGACAGATTCGGAGGCTGAACAGCCGTTGCCACAGCTCAGCCGGCGAGCATCGGGCCGAGTGGCTTGCCGCCGAACAGATGCACATGCAGGTGCGGCACCTCCTGCCCGGCATCCCCGCCCGCATTGGCCAGCGCCCGGAAGCCTGGGCCGCCTTCGCTCTCGGCGAGTCCGAGGGCACGTGCGACTTTGCCCACAGCGCGGAAAAAGCCCGTGACCAGCTCATCCGGCGCCTCGGCCAGGAAGTCGTCGAGGCTCACATAGGGCCCCTTGGGGATCACCAGGACATGCACCGGCGCCTGCGGGTTGATGTCGTGGAAAGCAAGGGCGTGCACGTCCTCATAGACCTTCCTTGCGGGGATCTCACCGCGCAGGATCTTTGCGAAGATGTTTTCGTGGTCATAAGGCTCAGCCATTTCGGCCTCCATATCCGGCCGTCACACAATGTCCGGCACTCACAGTCAGGATTGTTTGCGCGACGCCTTTTCGGCGATGCCCGACACGCCCTCGCGGCGGGCCAGTTCGCCATAGACGTCCGACGGGTCCACATCCATGGCCGCCCACAGGACCAGCAGGTGATAAAGCACGTCGGCACTTTCGGAGACGACGCCGGCCTTGTCGCGCGAGGCTGCCGAAATGGCGGTTTCCACCGCTTCCTCACCCAGCTTCTGGGCGCATTTATCCACTCCCTTGCCAAGCAGCTTGGCCGTGTAGCTCTCGGACGGGTCGGTCCCCTTGCGCGCGGCAATGGAGGCTGCGAGGCGGGCAAGGACTTCGGGGCCCGGTTTTTCGGTCTGGCTGCTCATGAACGGAACGTCTCGGCTCGATCTGCGGATTTGGGTCCCGGTGGCGTAGCAGATATTCAGCGAAGGCCGCTAGGGGCTGCCGCGCCTAGGCGTCAAGCGGCGGGGCGTGCCAGAAAGGGCTGGACGCTTCAAAGGCGGGCCAGAGGGCGCAGACATGGGCAAAGGCCGCCTCGGCCCGCGCGCCGTACCAGCCGCCCACATAGCCCGCCGCCCGGGCCGCGCTGTCTCCGCCGATGCGGGCAGCCGCCATGTCCGCCATATGAAAGGCCGTGACCGCGTCGTTTATGGCGCCGAACTCATCCTGCAGGCCCTTAAGCTGCTTCATGAACGGCTTGACCCGGGACGCGGGCCAGAGCGGAGCGAAGAACTCCGCTTCATAGCGCAGGCCCTTCAGGTCCTTGCGCAGGTCATGGCGTGCTTCATTGCTGAGACCGGTCAGGACGTGGTGGGCAATCACCGCCCTGTCCCATTGCTTGTCCAGGCGGGCGCGGGCGAAGTCGGCAAGGGGCATACCCGCCTCACCGGGACGGCCATCCCCCGTCACACCCCTGTCTGCCTCCGCCTGCGCAGCCAGGTCACCGGCCTGCAGAAGCAATTCGGTGAAGGCCGGGGCCTTGAGTGCCGCCAGGACCCGCGTCCAGGCTTCCGCTCGCAGCTCTTCCGTTGCCGCGGCGAGGGCGGTCACGTCTGGGGCTGCGCCCGGACCGGCCTCGGCGCTGGCGGAAACCATGGCCGGTAATGTTTCGGTATAGAAAACATCCAGATCCCGTGCCTCACCCAGCAGGGAGAACAGGGCTTTCACCCGGGCGATGTGCTCACGGGCTCCGGCCAGGGGTATGGCCTTGTGAAAGGCGGCATGGGCCGCTCTCAGCCGCCGCATGGCCACGCGCATCTGGTGGATTCCCTCGGGAAAGCGGTGGTCCACCACCGCGTCCATGTTGCCTGCGATCTGGCCCGCACAGCGCGTCAGGGTGAGGGCATAGGTTTGGGTCAGGGTCATACCGGGTAGCACGGCTGAGCTACCGGCTTTTTCAATCGCCTCGGCCGGTGTGACCGGCACCGCGCCGCCATCCTGCGCGGCCGCAAGCGCGTAGCCGCGGGCGGCCTTGGAGCGGGTGCCGAGCGACAGCGGATAGCGCTGCGCCAGTGTCCGGGCTGTGCGGACAAGGGCGGCAGGCGCGCCCGCCACGAGCTCAAGCTCGATCTCGCACAGGGCTTCGCGGACCGTCCGGTCTGCCACCAGCGCCACATTGCCGTCATCGAACACAACCGCGAAGCGGTCCCCGTCCGGGGTCGCGTAGAGGCGCTCCGTGCGCTGCACCACGCTTTCGAAGAGGGGCTGCAATGGCTGCTTGCCGATCGCCATGCGGGCGCGGCGGCGCAGGGCCTTGTCGGCGATGAGACGCAGGTCAGGCGTCCAGCTTGCGGGCGATGTACCCTGCGGGGCATCGGAAATCACGGTTTCGTCTTCCGCCCGGTCTGTGGCCAGCCCCGCGCCTTCATCTTCCGTCTTGAGGGTCTGGATCAGGGTGCCCCCTGCATCCCGGATACGCAGGCCGATACCTGCAGCCGCCAGGTCATGGGCAGATGTGTCCCAATAAACGGAGTGCAGCCTCTTTGTGCTGGCGCGGCCCACAGGTGTGAGCGAGGCCAGACGCGCCAGCGCCCCGCCCTTGCGGATGCGCGCCAGCGTCTCAGGCGTCACCGAGAGCTTGAGTTCGAGCTCCCGCCGCACCGGCTTCATTGACAATCTAGGTGTCGTTTTCGAGGAGGCCGTTGGCATGGCCTCAGCTTACGCGCACTCCGCGACGGGAGGGAAGCGAGGCCAGGGCGGGCCGTCGCCGGTCAGGGCCGCACATCGACCCCGTTGGCGGCCATATGCGCCTTGGCTTCGCCGATGGTGTGGTCGCCGAAATGGAAGATCGACGCTGCCAGCACGGCGGTGGCGTGCCCGTCGCGGACGCCATCCACCAGGTGGTCAAGCGTGCCGACGCCGCCGGAGGCGATGACCGGCACACGGACCGCGTCCGCAATGGTGCGGGTCAGGTCCGTATCGAACCCCGCGCGCGTGCCGTCGCGGTCCATGGAGGTGATGAGCAGTTCACCGGCCCCCAGATCGACGACCTTCTTGGCAAATTCGATCGCGTCGATGCCGGTTTCGGTGCGGCCGCCATGGGTGAAGATCTCCCATTTGGCGGGCCCGCCCTCCTTCGACACGCGCTTGGCGTCGATAGCGACAACGATGCACTGGGCGCCGAATTTTTCGGAGGCCTCGCGCACGAAATCCGGGTTGGTGACGGCGGCGGTGTTGATCGCCACCTTGTCGGCCCCGGCCAGCAGCAGCTGGCGCACATCTTCCACCGTGCGCACGCCGCCGCCGACGGTCAGCGGCATGAAGCATCGCTCCGCCGTGCGGCGCACCACGTCGATGAGCGTGCCGCGCTTTTCGTGGCTGGCCGTAATGTCGAGGAAGCACAGTTCGTCTGCGCCCGCCGCGTCATAGGCGGTGGCGGCCTCAACCGGATCGCCTGCATCGCGCAGATCAACGAAATTGACGCCCTTGACGACGCGGCCGTCCTTCACGTCCAGGCAGGGAATGACACGGGCCTTGAGGCTCATGCGGCCTCCTTCAGAACAGCCAGCGCCTCGGCAGGGTCGAGCCGGCCGTCATAGATGGCACGGCCGGAGATGACGCCGATGATGCCCGGCGCGTTGGCGGCCTTCAGCGCGTGGAGATCGTCGAGATTGGTGACGCCGCCCGACGCGATGACCGGAATGCCAACTGAGTTTGCAAGCTCTGCCGTGCCGGCGACATTCATGCCCTGCATGGCACCGTCGCGGGAGATGTCGGTGTAGATGAGGGCGGCAACGCCTGCATCCTCGAAGCGCTTGGCAAGGTCGAGGGCCTGAATGTCGGAGACTTCCGCCCAGCCTTCCACAGCCACATAGCCGTCCTTGGCGTCAACGCCCACAGCAATCTTGCCGGGCCAGGTCTTGCAGGCCTCGATCACCAGCTGCGGATCGCGCAGGGCTGCCGTGCCGAGGATGACGCGGGCGATGCCCTTGTCGAGCCAGGCTTCGATTTGCTGCATCGACCGGATTCCGCCGCCAAGCTGGGCCGGCAGCGACACGGTCTTGAGGATAGCTTCCACCGCGTCGCCATTGACTGGCTTGCCCTCGAAGGCGCCGTTGAGGTCGACCAGATGCAGCCATTCAAAGCCCTGGTTTTCGAAAACCTTGGCCTGCTCGGCGGGCGTATCGGAGAAAACCGTGGCGCGGTCCATGTCGCCCTGCACGAGGCGCACGCACTGGCCGTCCTTGAGGTCGATGGCGGGGAAGAGGATCATAAGTGTTAAGGCGTCCAGTTAAGGAAGTTTGCGATCAGGCGCAGGCCGACGAGCTGGCTCTTTTCCGGGTGGAACTGTGTGCCAACCATGTTGTCACGTCCGATGGCAGCGGTGATCTCGCCGCCATAACGTACTTTGGCCAGCACGTGGGTCGGGTCCGTCGGCGTGATGGCGTAGGAGTGCACGAAATAGGCGTGCTCGCCATGTTCGAGCCCGTCAAACACCGGGTGCGGCTCGCCCGCGACATCCACCGGCTCCAGCGCGTTCCAGCCCATATGCGGGATCTTGAGGCCGGGGTCATCGGGGGTGATCTCGGCGACGTCACCGGGGATCCAGCCGAGCCCTTCGTGGCTGCCGTGTTCCAGCCCGCGGGTGGCCATCAGCTGCATGCCGACGCAGATCCCGAAAAAGGGAACGGCGCGCTTTTCGACCGCCTCGCGCAGGGCATCGACCATGCCGTCGGCCGCATAGAGCCCGCGGCGGCAATCCCCGAAGGCGCCGACGCCGGGCAGCACGATGCGGTCAGCGCCCGCCACCACATCCGGATCGCTGGTGACGCGGATTTTGGTGTCGGCGCCGGTCTCGCGGGCCGCGCGCTCGAAGGATTTTTCCGCCGAGCGCAGATTGCCGGAGCCGTAATCAATGATGGCGACGGTCACGTCTGACTTGTCCTGGTTACCTGACTAGCTGCCGAGCACGCCCTTGGTGGACGGAATGGCGTCCGCTTTGCGCGGGTCGATCTCGATCGCCTGGCGCAAGGCGCGGGCGAGGCCCTTGAAGCAGCTTTCCACGATGTGGTGGTTGTTCTCGCCATACATGTTTTCGATGTGCAGCGTGATGCCGGCGGCCTGGGCGAAGGCCTGGAACCATTCCTTGAACAGCTCGGTGTCCATGTCACCCAGCTTCGGCTTGGTGAAGTTCACCTTCCAGATCAGATAAGGCCGCTGCGAGACATCAAGGGTCACACGGGTGCAGGTCTCATCCATGGGGATGATCGCATTGCCATAGCGGGTGATGCCCTTGAGGTCGCCGAGTGCCTGCAGCACGGCTTCACCGATGACGATGCCGCTGTCTTCTGTTGTGTGGTGGAAGTCGATATGCAGATCGCCTTCGGCACGCACCTTCAGGTCGATCAGCGAATGGCGGGACAGCTGCTCGAGCATGTGGTCGAGGAAACCGATGCCGGTATCCACGTCATATTCACCAGTGCCGTCGAGATCGAGGGAGACGAAGACTTCCGTCTCCTTGGTCTTGCGCTCGACAATTGCCGTGCGGCTGTCGCGATCGTTGCTCATTCGTGTGACGTCCATTGGGGCCCTGCGGCCCGTCCTGCCTTCGCCGGGGAGGCGTTTCAAGTCATTGTGTGCCCGCGCGGTCTAGCAGCTTCGCGCACAAGGTGCCATATGCGCTGTTTCATGACAGCTTTTCCTTAAGGCCGCCTGCATGGGCGGCGCTTTGTTTCCGAGGCACACATGCCCGCAGAGATCACCGAACCGGTTGCCCAGTTCATCGCCCGGCAGACGCATTTCTACATGGCGACGGCGAATGCCAAGGGCCAGCCCTATGTGCAGCATCGCGGCGGGCCGGCGGGCTTTCTGAAGGTGCTGGGGCCGAAGACACTGGGCTTTGCCGATTTCCTCGGCAACATGCGCTACATCACCGTCGGCAATCTCGGCGAGAACGACAATGTATTCCTGTTCCTGATGGATTATCCGGCCCAGCGCCGGGTGAAGATCCGCGGCCGGGCCGGCATCGTGACGGACCCGGATGTGATCCGCTCGGTGGCGGACCCCAATTATGATGCGGTTGTCGAACGGGCGATCATCATCGACGTGGAGTATTGGGAGACCAATTGCAACGCGCATATCTCCCAGCGTTTCACCCAGGCGGATGTGGACCGTGCCGTGGCGCCGGTGCTTGAGCGGATGAAGCGGCTGGAAGAACGGCTCGAGGCGGCGGGCCTTCCCACTGACTGAGGTCTTCGGCGCCTCTCGCCGGTTTGGGCGGCGGCAGGAATAGGGTGATTTCGCGGCATTGCGTGGCCCGGCCTTGACCCCGGCGGCGCGGCGGGCCACCTGTTGCGCCAGATTTCATCTGTCCGTCACACCGGACCCGCACGCACAGGATCCTCCGCCCCCATGGCCTCTTCCGACTTTCCCAACTGGCACGCCACCACCATCGTCACGGTCCGCAAGGGCGGCAAGGTGGTGATCGCGGGCGACGGGCAGGTCTCCATGGGCGATACGGTGATCAAGGCCACCGCGCGCAAGGTGCGGCGGCTGGCGGGCGGCACCGTCATCTCGGGGTTCGCCGGGGCGACGGCCGACGCCTTCACCCTGTTCGAGCGGCTGGAAGCCAAGCTTGAGCAATATCCCGGACAGCTCGCACGCGCCTGCGTGGAGCTTGCCAAGGACTGGCGGACAGACCGCTATCTGCGCAAGCTGGAAGCGATGATGCTGGTGGCCGACAAATCCGAGAGCTTCATCCTCACCGGCAATGGCGACGTGCTGGAGCCGGAAAATGGCATTGCCGGCATCGGCTCAGGCGGCAATTACGCGCTCGCTGCCGCGCGGGGGCTTTCGGAAACTGATCTCGACGCCGAAGAGATCGCCTGCAAGGCGATGAAGATCGCCTCGGATATCTGCGTCTATACAAATGACAACATTGTTGTCGAAGTGCTTGACGCCCAGGCCTGACGGCCCCGCCTCACCGTTTCACCGTCCCAGCTTCCTCACATCAGACCCGAGTAATCCATGACCACCCTGTCTCCCCGCCAGATCGTTGCTGAACTCGACCGGCATATTGTCGGCCAGAAGGACGCCAAGCGCGCCGTGGCTATTGCGCTGCGCAACCGCTGGCGGCGGCAGCAGCTTGAGACGGGGATGCGCGAGGAAGTGTTGCCGAAGAACATCCTGATGATCGGCCCGACCGGCGTCGGCAAGACGGAGATTTCCCGCCGGCTGGCCAAGCTGGCCCAGGCACCTTTCATCAAGGTCGAGGCCACCAAGTTCACCGAAGTGGGGTATGTGGGCCGCGACGTAGAGCAGATCGTCCGCGACCTGGTGGAGGCCGCCATCTCCATGGTGCGCGAGGCCAAGCGCGAAGAAGTGAAGCCGCAGGCCCATGCGGCGGCGGAAAACCGGGTGCTTGATGCGCTTGTCGGCCCCAATGCCGGCGAGGCCACGCGGGACAGTTTCCGCAAGAAGCTGCGCGACGGGTTGCTCGACGACAAGGAAGTTGACCTCGAAGTGCGCGATAGCGGCGGCGGCATGCCGATGATGGAGCTGCCGGGCATGCCCCAGGGCTCCGGCATGGGCATGATCAATCTGTCGGACATGTTCGGAAAGGCGTTCGGCCAGCGCACGCGCACCCGCCGCATGAAGGTGCGCGACAGCCATGATGTGCTGGTGCAGGATGAAAGTGACAAGCTGCTTGACGACGAGCAGATCACCCGCGAGGCCATCGACCGGGTGGAGAATGCGGGCATTGTCTTCCTCGACGAGATCGACAAGGTATGCGCCAAGTCGGAGCGTCAGGGGGCCGATGTGAGCCGCGAAGGCGTGCAGCGGGACCTGCTGCCGCTGATCGAGGGCACCACGGTGTCCACCAAATACGGGTCGGTGAAGACCGACCATGTGCTGTTCATCGCGTCCGGCGCCTTCCACATTGCCAAGCCGTCCGACCTGCTGCCGGAGCTTCAAGGCCGGCTGCCGATCCGTGTCGAGATGACGGCGCTGACCCGCGATGACCTGAAGCGCATCCTGACCGAGCCGGAAGCGAGCCTCGTGAAGCAATATGTGGCGCTGATGGGCACGGAAGAAGTGACGCTCGATTTCACCGAGGAAGGCATCGACGCCATCGCCGACATTGCCGCGGAGGTGAACGGCACAGTCGAGAACATCGGTGCGCGCCGCCTGCACACGGTGATGGAGCGCGTGCTGGATGAGATCAGCTTCGAGGCGACGGATGCGGGGGGGGCGACGATCACCGTCGACCGGGCCTATGTGGAAAGCCGTATCGGCGACCTGGCCAAGAACGCCGACCTGCAGAAATTCATCCTGTAATCAGGCTCTCAGCGAATCCACCACGACGCGCTTCTGCGTCTGGCCGCGAATCTTCCTGAATATATGGCTCGATTCGGGGCCGGACAGATTTTCGCTGCCCGCGAATCCGGCCGCTGTCAGCGCTGCCGCCTGAGCCACACATAGAACGCACCGCCGCCGCCATGACGCGGATGGGCGGGGCGGATGGCCGCCACATGCGGCCTGAATTCCGCCTCCGCCAGCCAGCGGGGCAGGTTATCCCGCAGGACGCCGCGGCGCTCCGGGGTCTCTGAAATCCGGTCGCCATGCAGGGTGTGACGGGCGAGCGTCGAGGCTGACCCCTTGCCGGTCACCACCAGCAGGCAGCGGACCCCCTGGGTGCGGAGGCGCGGCAGATCCTGCCTCAGACGGATATGGGCCTGGGCCTGGTTGAGGCCGTGCAGATCAATTTTGGCGTCCGGATCAATGCGGCCACGGCGCAGTTTCCGCTGCAAGCCGCCATCCAGCGTGCCTGCATCATGGGGCGCGGGCGGCGGTTTTGGGCGCCGTGCCTGTGTCGGTGAGTGGGCCGGGTGGCCTGGGGGATGAAGGGCCGCCTTCGCCACCTTGGCCTTGCTGCGGGCCAGTTTCGATGTGGCGGCGGGGGATTTGGGGGTTTCCGCTTTCAGCAAGTCGGCCATGGCAGAGCGGTCGCCCAAGGGTTTCACCGCCTTGGTGACCTTCTGCCAGAGCTCCTGCTCGTTGGGCTCGAGGCCGCGCTTGCCGCGCCTGCGTGCCATCTCAGCGGGCCCCGGACGGGGTGCCAGGCGGGCCAATTTTGCCACTGGCGAATCCAGCACCAGCACATTGTTCCGGCAACGGGCGAATCCAGGTGAAAAAGCCGGTTACCATGCGATGTCCCGGACCCGGTCGGCCAGGTGGGCAGGTATCAGCACGGTCAGGCGGCCCTGCTCGGCCATGGCCCCGGCCATGTCGCCGGCCGCCGCACCCGAGCCTGCGAAATAATCGGCGCGGACGGGCCCCCGAATGGCACCGCCGGTGTCCTGCGCCACCATCAGGCGGTTGACCGGGCCGTCCGGATCCACAGGAGAGGCCTCCGGCAGCTCGAGCCAGAAGGGCAAGCCAAGCACATGGTGCTTGCGGTCCACGGCGATGCTGCGATGGGGGGTCAGCAGGGCGGATTGCGCGCCGGGCGGGCCGAGTTCGGGATGCTCGACGGGCAGCTCGGTGAAAAAGACGTAGGACGCGTTGCGGTTCATCATGTCCTGGGCATCGTCCGGATTGCTCTCAAGCCAGTCCCGGATCGCGGCCATCGACATCTTTTCGCGGGGGATGTGCCCGGCCTCGATAAGGGGCCGTCCGATGGCCGTATAGGGGTGGCCGTTCTGCCCCGCGTAAGACAGGCGTATGACCCGGTCGGCCTCGCCGTCCGCGGCAAGTATCACCCGGCCCGACCCCTGGATTTCGAGGAAAAAGGCGTCGATGGCACTCTCCAGCCAGATGAGTTCGAGGTCCTGATCGGCCAGCGCGCCGCCCGCAATGGCCGCGCGGTCTTCGAAGGGCACCAATTGGCCGTCAATCACCCGCCCCGCAATGCGCTGACCGCGCAGGCTGTCGCGAAAATCGCCCAATTCCACCGACACAAGGTCCGGCGGCCGCGCCAGGACAGGTGCCGGGAATTGGTCGGATTTCTGGCGCGATCCTTTTATTTCGGGTTCGTAATATCCGGTGACCATTCCCATATCATCGTTATCATTCCGAACACGGAACGGAATGAAGCCGGACTCGAAAAAATCCCGCGACTGATCGCTCGATGGCGTCTCGCCCAGTTCCGCCACCAAATCGCACACAGGGTGCAGATCACCGGCGGTCAAGGCGAGGCGCGGGTCGCCACGCAGGCCCCTTTCACCCGGCAGACGGCTGATAATCCGGCAGGATTCCAGCAAGGAAGCCAGGGCTGCGGCATGATCATCCACCTGCCAGCCGGACAGGGCATTGAAGGTGGTTTCTTCGAGAACAAGGCGCTCGGTAGGGGCGTCGTCAGTCATCGGCCCTACCCGCAGAAGCAGGAAAGTCATACCCGCTGCCACGGCCAATGCGACGAGCCCGGAGGCTAGCCGATGGCGGGCGACCCACCGGGAGATCGCAGAGCCGGCACCTGTCGGCCGATGACTGTCTGCCGGCATGGGCCGTCACCTCCGGGCTGCTCAATTGCCGCCGGTGGCGACCAGCTTCCAGTTGGGGTCGCGGCTCTTGGTGTCGCGCTCGAAGGTCCAGACATCGACGACCTGCCGCACGGCCTCGGGGCTGCCTTCCACCACGTCGCCATTTGCCGCCCGCAGGGCGGAAATCATCTGGCTGACGAAGCGCACGGTCACCCGGGCACGGGAGCCGTCCAGTTCGGCGGCCGTGATATCCGCGGAGGAAAGGCCCACATAGCTCTGTTCCAGCGACCGGCCTTCCATTTCACGGTCCTCGATGGCGGCTTCGAAATCCTTGAAGACGTCGTCGTCCAGAAGCTGGCGCAGGGTGGCGCGGTCAGCCGAGGCGAACGCCGTGACGATCATCTCATGCGCCTTGCCGGCTCCATCGAGGAAGCTTTCGGGCGTGAAAGTGCGATCGGCGAGTTCGACCTGGGCAAGGCCGTTGGCCAGCGGCGAGCCTTCCGGCGCATAGGCGGGCCGCGGTGCATCTTCGTGCGGCTCATCCTGACGGTCAGATCCGGGCAGGCGGATCACATTGTCATCCCGGCTGTCGGCCTGCCGTGCGCTCTCCGCGTCGTCCTTGCGGCGCTCAAGCGGATTGCGGGAATAGGGATCGTGCGGCGGGCGCTCATTGCCGGTGCGCTTGCCAAGTACCGAGCGCAGCCGGAAGAACACGAAGACCGCGATGGCAAGAAAGATGAGATTGATCAGGTCATAACCGGTCATGGCGGGCGCGGGCTTTCCGTTGGTCGGGACTGTTGCAAAGGCCGGGCATCTCGAGATGCGGCGCTTTTGGTCACCATAGCTTTTGCGCCTTGCTCTGGTCCAGCAAGGGCCGCATTCCTAGGTGTATAAAAGGTAGTATTGCGACAGCGCGGGTCCAAACCCGCAACCGGAGGCCATTGGCCCCTACAGTCCGGAGACCAGATGTTTTTTTACCTCCTGCTCGTGTTCATCGGCATACCGCTGATCGAAATCGCCCTGTTCATCCAGGTGGGCGGTGCCATCGGCACGGCGGCAACCATTGCGATCGTGATCGGGACGGCTTTTCTGGGGGCCTGGATGCTGCGGGCACAGGGTATTTCCACCGCCCAGCGGGCCCAGGCGAGCCTCCAGCGCGGCGAGATCCCCGTCGAGCAGGCCTTTGACGGCATGTTTCTGGTTTTTGCCGGCGGGCTGCTGCTCACGCCCGGCTTCCTCACGGACGCGATTGGCTTTTCGCTGTTCATTCCGCAGGTGCGCGCCTTTTTGCGCCAGCGGGTGACCGCCATGGCGGCGCGGCGCGGATCATCCTTCCGCGTTTACGGGGCCAGCGGCATGGGCGGAACCGGCTTTGCCGATGAAGATGCAATGTGGCAGCGGCGCGGCCCGCAGCGACCGGCCAATGACAGCTCGTCTGCCGGACCCGGCACTCATCGCGGGGCAGGTGGCAAGGGCGGCAAGGACAGGCCGCCCGTCATTGACGGAGACGCGGTCGATATCGGTGAGGACGGCCCGCCGCGGGACGACAGCCCCTGGCGCAGCTAGGCGCGGTTGCAGCGGCTGGGCCGGCATGATAGCCACCGCCATCACTTCGAATTCCGACCGCAACCCGTCAGGACATTTTCCTCATGACTGATACTCCGGCAGCAGACGCAAACGGTTCCGCCAATGGTGCCGCCAACGGCAATGGCGGCGAGGGACAGGCGATGCCGCCGCAGATCCGCATTCTCGGCCAGTACATCAAGGACCTGTCCTTCGAGAACCCGAATGCGCCCGGTGGCTTCACCAACCAGGCCCCACAGATCAACGTGTCGGTCGATGTCCGCGTGCCGGGCAATCAGGACAATGATTATGAAATCGAGCTGCGGCTGACGGCGGACGCCAAGGTCGAGGACAAGCAGGTTTTCCTGGTCGAGCTGGTGTATGGCGCGGTGTTCCGGCTGGAAAACATTCCCGCCCAGGGCCTGCAGCCGGTGCTGCTGATCGAGTGCCCGCGTATCATCTTCCCGTTTGCGCGCCGCATCATCGCGGACATGACACGCGACGGCGGCTTCCCGCCGCTGATGATCGATCCCATCGATTTCGCAGCACTGTACCGGCAGCGCCTGGACCAGCAGCAGGCAGCCCAGCAGGGTGATGCACCCGCCGGCGATGCCTAAACCGTCAGATTGTTTTTCAGATCAGGCTGATTTGAGCCACAGGGCCTTGTCGCCGATTTCGGCGATGAAGGCCTCGTGCGCTTGCCGTTCTTCCTCGGTGAGGAGAGACGGCAGTACCTTGCCCCGGCTGCGGCGCGCGGTGGTGGGCACATTGGTCGCAAGCGGCTGAGCCGCTGCTTTTTCTTCGAGCACAAGGCCCGGTTCGCGGCCGCCGATCAGCTCCAGATAGACTTCGGCCAGCAGCTCGGCATCCAAGAGCGCGCCGTGCTTTTCACGCGCGGAATTGTCGACGTTGAAGCGGCGGCACAGGGCATCGAGCGACGCTGCCGCGCCCGGGAAGCGGCGCTTGGCAATGGCCAGCGTGTCAACCGATTGGGCGTCGGGGATCGTCGGCTTGTTGGCCCAGCCCAGCTCGGCATTGATGAAGGTCATGTCGAAGCTGGCATTGTGGGCGACCAGCGGTGCGTCCCCGACAAATTCCAGGAAGGCGTCCGCGACATCGGCGAAGAGCGGCTTGTCGGACAGGAATTGCTCGGAGAGGCCATGCACCTCGAAGGCGCCCTGGGGCATGTCCCGCTGGGGGTTGATGTATTGATGATAGGTGCGGCCGGTGGGCACATGGTTCATCAGTTCAACGCAGCCGATTTCCACCAGCCGGTGTCCCTCGGACGGCTTGAAGCCAGTCGTTTCCGTATCGAAGACGATTTCGCGCATGCTGTGTTCCGGCAGACGGCCCCCCACGGGAGGGACGTGCCGGGTCCCAATCAAGTTGTCGTTCACGCCCGCGCGCCTGCCCAAAGGCGCGGGGGCTCAGCCGAGGCGCTGCGTCAGCACCTTCGGTTCCCAAGACTGCAAATCCTCGGTGATTCGTTTCACCTGTTCAAATGCATGCTCGAGGCCCTTGTCGGTCTCGACCACAAAGTCGGCCCGGGCGCGCTTGTCCGCATCCGGCACCTGCTTTGCGAGGATCTGTTCGAATTTTTCCGTCGTCATGCCCGGCCGCTCCAGCACGCGGGCGCGTTGCACATCGGCAGGAGCGGAGACGACAACCACCGCGTCAACGCGCGTTTCGCCACCGGTTTCATAAAGTAGCGGGATATCAAGCACGGCGATTTTGGCGCCGGAGGCCTGCGCGTCCTTGAGGAACTGAAGCTGGGTCTGGCCGACCAGCGGATGGACGATGCCTTCGAGTTTCTTGAGGGCGTCCTTGTCATCGAGCACGAGCTTCGACAGGCGCGCCCGGTCCACCGCGTCATCGACGATGGCATCGGGGAATTCCGCGCGCAGGGGCTCCACCGCCGCACCGCCTTTTTCGTAGATCGCGTGAACGGCAGCGTCGGCGTCATAGACCGGCACGCCGAGGCGGGCGAACATCTTGGCGGTTTCGGATTTCCCCATGCCGATGGAGCCGGTGAGACCAACGAGCAGCATCAGCCCTGTTCCTTTTTCAGATCATCTTCAATGAGCGCGCGGGCGGCTGCCACATCGTCCTCGGTCACCTCGACGCCGAACCATCTGGCAAAGCCGGGGGCCGCCTGCCACAGCAGCATCCCAAGCCCGTCCACCGTCGCAAGGCCGCGATCACGGGCCTGACGCAGCAGGGTCGTCTCCAGCGGCACATAGACAATGTCATAGACCACAGCTGTTGCAGGCAATGGAGAGAGGTCGATGTCGAGATCAGCCTGGCCCTTCATGCCGAGCGATGTGGTGTTGACCACAAGGTCTGCACCCTCCAGTGCCTTGGGCATCTGCTGCCAGTCATAGACCATCGCCTTGGCCTCGATGTCGGCCACGAGACTGGCGGCGCGGGCCATGGTGCGGTTGACGAGGCGCACTTTCATGCGGCCTTCGGTTTCCAGCACATCGACAATGGCACGGGCAGCCCCGCCGGCGCCGATCACCACAGCGATCTTGCCGGAAAAGTCCGGCACGGATTTTTTGAGATGGGTCCAGAACCCGATGCCGTCGGTATTGGTGCCTCGGATCTCGCCGGTGTCGGGGTCGCGGTAGATGGTGTTGACGGCCTGAAGGCGCTCCGCAGGCGGATCAACGAAAGGCGCGAGCGCCTCGAAGGCGGCTTCTTTGTGCGGGACAGTTACGTTGGCGCCGCGAAAGCCAAGATTGGGCAGGAAGCGCAGCGTGTCGGCGAGCTCGGCGGGTTCGACGGGCAGCTTGGTGTATTCGCCCTCAAGCTCGTGGCGCTTGAGCCAGGTGTTGTGGATCATCGGCGAGCGGGAATGGTCCACCGGCCAGCCGATGACGCAGACCTTGCGTGGCCCGACGGAGATGATGCTGTGTGTTTCGGCCATGGACGCTGTCAGTCCTGCAGGGCGCCGAGGCGGCGAAGCTCTGCCATCAGCGGCAGCAGCGGCAGGCCGAGGATCGCGAAGTAATCACCGTCGATCCGGTCAAACAGCTGCGCACCGATGCTCTCGAGCTGATAGGCACCGACACTCGACAGCACGGCCTCACCGGCTTCTTCCAGATAGTGATCGAGGAAGGCGTCTGAGAAATCGCGCATGGTGAGATGCGAGGGCTGGTAGTGATGCCAGATGGTCTCGCCGCCGCGGGCCAGCGCCACGCCGCCATGCAGCACATGGGGCTTGCCGCGGAAATCCCGCAGCCGCGCCTTTGCTTCGGCCATGTCCTTGGGTTTGTCATAGCAAGTGGTGCCAAGCGTCATCACCTGGTCGGCGCCGATTACGAGCGTGTCTGGGTTTTCCCGCGACACGAGCTCTGCCTTGGCCTTGGCCAGCGCCACGGCGATGGCGGGGCCTGCGCCATGTTCGCCCTGGGCTGCGGGGTCGTTTTCCAGTTCGCGCTTCAGGATGCTCTCGTCGAGATCAGCCGGTTTCTTTTCAAACGGGATGCGCGCGCCGTTGAGCAGGTTGGCGCGCACGGCGGAACCGGAAGCAAGAATGAGGGTCGGCGTATCGGACATGGCGTGCGTTTCGTTTCGATGCGGAAGGGGCTCGGGTCAGACGGCGGGTGCCTTTGACTCCGTATAGAGATTGAGGATCGAGGCGGCGGTTTCCTCGATGGAGCGGCGGCTCACATCAATGATCGGCCAGCCATGGCGCGCATAGAGCCTGCGCGCGGCTGTCACCTCGGCGCGGATCTGGTCGAGGTCGACATAATTGGTTTCAGCGTCTTCCTTCAGCGACAACAGCCGCTGCTTGCGGATCTGCAGCAAGCGCTCGGGCGAGGCGATGAGGCCGACGACGAGGGGGGACGATAATTGCTCGATCTGGTGCGGCACAGGGATTTCCGGCACCAGCGGATAGTTCGCTGCCTTCACCCCGCGATGGGCGAGATACATGCAGGTGGGTGTCTTTGACGTCCGGCTGACGCCAACAAGGACGATGTCGGCCTCCTCGAGATTGTCGAGGTTCTGGCCGTCATCATGGGCGATCGTGTAGTTGAGCGCGTCGATCCGGGCGAAATACTCCGCGTCCAGCGTATGTTGCGAGCCGGGCTTCTCGGTGCGCTCGGTGCCAAGGTATGCGCCGAGGACCTGCATCACGGGATCAAGCACGGCGATGCAGGGGACCTGCAATTCACGGCACCGGGTTTCCAGTTCGCGCCGCAGCTTGTCGCTGACCATCGTGAACATGACGATGCCCGGCGACGCCTCGATCTGGCGCAGCACCCGGTCAAGCTGCCGCGGCCCGCGCACCAGCGCATAGATGTGTTCGATGGGATGCACCATCTCGAACTGCGCCACCGCTGCCTTGGCCACCGCATTGAGGGTCTCGCCGGTGGAGTCCGATACGAGATGCAGATGGAAGAATGACTTGCTGGTGAGGTCGTCGCTCATGATGTCCAGTGAGGTGGTCGGGCGGGGGATAAAGGGAGCATCAGCCCCCGAAAGTAGGGCCTGTGGGAACCGGGCTGGATGGTCCGGTGTTTTTTGGTTACGCCGCCCGCGCGCCGAAGGCAATGGGCGGTGCGAGTACCACCCCGCAAGGTGTCTTGCACCGGCAAACCCTTATGGGAAAAGCACGGGGATGAAGTGCCCCTATCTGGGGATAAAAACGGTGCTTTCAGACCAGCCTGTGAATCACAGGTGTTAACGAAGTGTTAACAGCCGGTTTGTGAGTCTGTTGATGGGCGATGGGCACTACCAGGTAGGGCCTGGGGAACAGGGGGACAAGTCTGCATCATCGGATCGATCTATCCTCGCTATCCCCGTTTTCCCTCGCCAGCCAAACCATGCCCATACATGACTGCCCACAAGATGAGGCGTCGTGCCCTATGGGCCGGGGCCAAAACCGGTTTATATCTTCGGCCATACTGGGGATCAGGACATAGTCCCCGCTATCCCTGCCTCTTACATCTTCATCTATTATTAAAGAATCCTAGATCGGAAGTTCTGCGTGCCGGACGTCAAACAAACCTCTCTTCCGTCCTCCCAAGGTGCAAGGCCTGACGGACGTCTCCTCAAGGCAATCAGGCGTGAGGTGCAGGACGTGCCTCCTATCTGGCTCATGCGCCAGGCGGGACGGTATCTGCCGGAATACAGGGCAACGCGCGAACAGGCCGGCGGGTTTCTGGATCTGTGTTATTCGCCGGAGCTTGCCGCCGAAGTCACCTTCCAGCCGATCAGGCGCTATGGCTTTGATGCGGCCATTCTGTTTGCAGACATTCTGCTGATCCCGCAGGCGCTGGGTCAGAAGCTGTGGTTTGAGCCGGGCGAAGGCCCGCGGCTTGAACCGATTGAGGATGGCAAGGCCATTGCCGCGCTCGATGTGACAGCGTCCGCTGACTTCCTCTCGCCGATCTATGAGACCGTCGACCGGCTGCGAACGGGGCTGCCCGCGGAAACCGACCTCATCGGCTTTGCCGGCGCCCCATGGACGGTGGCGACCTACATGATTGCCGGGCGCGGGACGCCGGACCAGGCCCCCGCGCGGCTGTTTGCCTATCAGCACCGGCAGGATTTCACAGCGCTGATGGATGTGCTGGTGGAAGCCACCGCGCAGTACATGAAGCGCCAGGTGGATGCCGGGGCTGACCTCCTGCAGATTTTCGATACCTGGGCGGGCGTGCTGCCGGAGGCGGAATTCGCCGAATGGTCCATCGCGCCGACAAAGGCGCTTGTTCAGCGGCTGCGGGCGCTGGGGGTCACGGTGCCGATCATCGGCTTCCCAAAGGGCGCAGGCCCGCTGCTGCCGCGCTATGTGGCGGAGACCGGTGTGGATGCGGTGGGGCTTGATCCGGCTGTGCCGCTGTCCTGGGCGGTGCCGACGCTGGCGGATGATATTGTCTGCCAGGGCAATCTTGATCCGCTGCTGCTGGTGGCGGGCGGTGACCGGATGCTGAAAGCAATCGACGGCATTCTGGATGCCTTCGACGGCAAGCCGTTTGTCTTCAATCTGGGCCATGGCATCGTGCCGCAGACACCGCCGGAGCATGTGGCGCAGCTGGTGGAAAGGGTGAGGAACCGATGAAGCGCGCGGTTGTCCTGTTCAATCTCGGCGGGCCGGATGCGCCGCAATCGGTGCAGCCTTTCCTGTTCAACCTGTTCAACGACAAGGCCATTATCGGCCTGCCGCAGCCCTTGCGCTGGCTGGTGGCGAAGCTGATTTCCACGCGCCGGGCGCCGGTGGCGCAGGAGATCTACGAAAATCTCGGTGGTAAATCGCCGTTGCTTGAGCTGACCCAGGAGCAGGCGCGGGATCTGGAAGCCTCCCTCTCCGCGGCATCTCCGGGTGACGACTTCAAGGTCGTGATCGCCATGCGCTACTGGCACCCGTTCTCAGGCGAGGCGGCGGCGGAGCTCAAGGCGTTTGCGCCGGACGAGATCACGCTGCTGCCGCTTTATCCGCAGTTTTCGACAACCACCACCGGCTCCTCGGCGCTTGAGTGGGCGAAGGCTGCCAAGGACGCGGGCCTCACCGCCCCGACGCGGACGGTGTGCTGCTATCCGATGCAGGATGATTTCATCACCGCGCATGCGGAGATGCTGAAGCCTTATGTGGCAGATGGCGGGGCGCGCGTCCTGTTTTCCGCCCATGGTCTGCCCAAGCGGGTGGTGGAGCGCGGCGATCCCTATCAATGGCAGGTGGAGCAGACGGTGGCCGCCACGGTGCAGGCGCTGGATGTGCCGGGCCTTGATTATGTGACCTGCTATCAGAGCCGGGTGGGGCCGCTTGAATGGATCGGCCCGTCGACGGATGACGAGATCGAGCGCGCGGGCCGTGAGGGCAAGCCCCTTGTTGTGGTGCCCATTGCGTTTGTGTCGGAACATTCCGAAACGCTGGTCGAGCTTGATATCGAATATGGCGAGCTTGCCGAGAAGGCCGGTGTGCCTGACTACAAGCGCGTGCCGGCGCTGGGGACGCACCCGTCCTATGTGGCGGCACTGACATCCGCTGTGCTGAGCGCGGTTGACGGGGTTGCACCGAACACGGGCAAGCGGATATGTCCCAAGGGCTTCAGCCAGTGCCCGTGTGACCGCCAAGGTGAGCGCGCGGCCTGACACCGTTTGGGGAGATGTGACCGGTGGCGGAATATTACCTTTGGATCAAGGCGTTCCACGTCATCTCGGTGATCTTCTGGATGGCGGGCATGTATATGCTGCCGCGCCTGTTCGTTTATCACTATCCTGCCGCGGTGGGCTCGGAGATGTCCGAGACCATGAAGAATGCCGAACGGCGGCTGATGCGGATCATCATCAATCCGGCGATGATTGCCGCGTGGATTTTCGGTATAGCGCTGATCTTCACGCTCTACCCGGGACTTGAGGGCTTCGGCCGGGCGGGCTGGCTGCATGGCAAGCTGACCCTCGTGGTGCTCCTCAGCGCGCTGCACGGCATGCTGTCCGGGTGGCGGCGCAAGTTTGAGAAGGACGAGCGGCCGAAGTCGGAGAAATTCTTCCGGATGATCAATGAGGTGGCGCCGGTGGCGACCATCTTTATCGTCATTCTGGTGATCGTGAAGCCGTTCTGAGTGCCGCCGACCACCGCCTGATTTCCGCTTCCGGTGCGGCGGTGAATGGGGTAAGGTTTTTCCCGTCTTCAAAGATATTGTTGAACGTCATCCGGACGTCCTGCGGCTATCCCGGTGCTGGAACGCCAGTGAACAAGGGATCAGCGGCACGCAAAGACCGCTAGACATAAGCAAAATCTCCATTATCTGTAGGCCATCATTCCGGGCGCATGCCCTGCTGCTGGCATGCCGGTAATGACCCGCCGTTCATAAATCCACGCCGTAGCGTCGTTTCCGTCATGCCTTCCCGGTGTGACCAGACAGAACCAGACTTGCTGCCGGACGGCCGGTTTCCCGGCCCGAGGATTTCCCCCCCGCCGGGTTTGGCGCCCTTTCCTGCCGCGCTGAACCCCTGCCTGAATTCCGTCTTCCGGAGGCAACCTGCCGAAGGGGGACACCTGTTGAGAGTCCGAAGAAGGTCCGATGGAACCCGTCAAACTCGCTGACCTGAAAGCCAAAAGTCCCACCGAGCTGCTGACCATTGCGGAAGAGCATGAGGTCGAGAACGCCTCGGCCTTGCGCAAGCAGGAGCTGATGTTCGCCATCCTCAAGGAGTTGGCGGAAAAGGATGTGGACATCATCGGTGAGGGTGTCCTGGAAGTGTTGCAGGACGGCTTTGGCTTTCTGCGGTCGCCGGATGCCAATTACCTGCCCGGGCCGGACGACATCTATGTGTCGCCGTCACAGATCCGCCGGTTCTCTCTGCGCACCGGCGACACTGTGGAAGGTGATATCCGCAGCCCGAAGGATGGCGAGCGCTATTTTGCGCTGCTCAAGGTCAACAAGATCAATTTCGAGGACCGGGAAGCTGCCAAACACAAGGTCCATTTCGACAATCTGACCCCGCTCTACCCCGAAGAGCGGCTGAAGATGGAAATCGAAGACCCGACGATCAAGGACAAGTCGGCGCGGATCATCGATATCGTCGCCCCGCTGGGTAAGGGCCAGCGCGCCCTGATCGTGGCACCGCCGCGCACCGGTAAGACCGTGCTGCTGCAGAATATCGCGCACTCGATCTCGGCCAATCACCCGGAATGCTATCTGATCGTGCTGCTGATTGATGAGCGGCCGGAAGAAGTGACGGACATGCAGCGCTCGGTGAAGGGCGAAGTCGTGTCCTCGACCTTTGACGAACCGGCGGTGCGTCACGTCCAGGTGGCGGAAATGGTCATCGAAAAGGCCAAGCGGCTTGTCGAACATGGCCGAGACGTGGTGATCCTGCTCGACTCCATTACCCGCCTGGGCCGTGCCTACAACACGGTGGTGCCGTCTTCGGGCAAGGTGCTGACCGGTGGTGTGGACGCCAATGCGCTGCAGCGGCCGAAGCGTTTCTTCGGTGCCGCCCGCAACATCGAAGAGGGCGGCTCGCTGACCATCATCTCCACGGCGCTGATCGACACCGGCAGCCGGATGGACGAAGTGATCTTCGAAGAGTTCAAGGGCACCGGTAACTCAGAAATCGTCCTTGACCGGAAGGTGGCCGACAAGCGCACCTTCCCGGCGATGGATATCCTCAAATCCGGCACCCGCAAGGAAGAGCTTCTGGTCGACAAGAAAGTGCTGCAGAAAATGTATGTGCTGCGCCGGATCCTCAACCCGATGGGCACGACGGACGCCATCGAGTTCCTGCTCGACAAGCTCAAGCAGACCAAGAGCAATGACGAGTTCTTCGACTCGATGAATACCTGACACCTGATGGGTCTCGCATTTTTCGCGTCTCGCGGGCTGGTTGTGGACGCGGTGCGAATAATTCGGCATTTGATTAATATTTCCGGCAGTTTTGTTCCCTATGGTCCGGCTGATGATCGGATCTGTGAACGAGTATGCGCTTGAAACGTGTGCCGGCATGCCATCTGCGCCGCCACTCGCGGCGGTGAACCAGGCGTTCTGGGAATTTTGGCTCGAGCTGCGCGGCGACCGGGCGATGCCTGCTGCCGGTGACATCAATCCGGCCGGTTTCCGGCATCTGCTGCCGCATGTGAGATGCATGCGTTGGGATGGACCGGAGCGGGTGGTGTTCACGCTCTGGGGCACAGGTCTGGGGGAATGGCTCAAGGTCGATCCGACCGGGCAGAATGTCTTCGATCTCATTCCTAAAGCGGAAAGAAGCCGGGAGAAGGTAAGGCTGGAGAACCTTCACCGCTATCCGTGTGCCTTCGTTCAGCAGCGATCGGTTACTGATGTGCGGGGCACGACTTTTCTCTTCGAGTTCCTGACCTTGCCGGTGGCGGCGGGCGCAGATGGCGCGCCAAGAATGATCGGCACCGGGGCGTTCTGCAGTGATGCCCCGCTCGGTCGGGCTGATGCGGATCCTGATCAGCGAACCGTGCAGCGCTCGTTTCGGTATATCGACATCGGGTTCGGGGTTCCCGCTGAATAGGCTGGCCCCCAAGGCGACACACGCTTTACGTGTTTAATTGTTCTTGTGCCCGGAAAAGTTGGTATTTGGTTGAGATAACCAAATATTTGACTATCGAGGTGCATAGTTGGCGGCATATTCAGCTGCATGACGTGTGCGGCTGATCCGCCGTTCAGGGGATACGCCTCGGTGAGCACCGACAACAGTCAAAGACTGATTTCAGGCTGGGTCTATGAGGCCATGCAGCCGGAGGTGGCCAATGCCGCAGCCGCTGCCGTGAGTGCGCCTCTTGATCAGGTGCCGCGGCAGCATGGACCCGTCAAACTCACCCATGTGGCGCACGCCTTCCTTGCCTATTGGTGGCATGTGCGGGGCGACAAGATCATGCCGGATGCTACGGATATCGTGATCCCGCAGCTGCGCACCCTGGCACCTTATGTGCGCTACATGCATTGGGACGGGGACAAGCTGATCCACCGGCTTTGGGGCAGTGCGCTGACTGAGGGGATCGGGCTGGATCTGACGGGTCATGATGCCCTTGCCTATATCCCCGAGGAACGGCGGGACGCCAATCGCAACCTGTTCCGGTCCCTGCACACCCACCAATGTGGACTTGTGGTGCTGGTTCGGAATGACAGCCGGTCCGAAGGCTTGATGGCGGAGCTGACCTTTCTGCCGGTCGCCACAGGGCCCGGCAAACCGCAGCGACTGATCGGCACCATGCAATGGCGGCGCGCCGAGGGGGCTTCAATCGTTCTGCCCATCGAATCCGGCAAGCCTCAGGAACTCAATCTCGAGGCTATTCTCTTTTTGGATCTGGGTGCCGGGCTTCCGGATCAGGACCTGCTTGCGGGGCTCTAGGCACGTGCGTTCCTGCAGTGAACAGGTTCCGTCTACGGAATGAGAACTGTCGCGCCAGTGGTCTTGCGGGCTTCCAGGTCACGATGGGCCTGAGCTGCGTCCGCCAGCGCATATTCCTGGCGCACGTCAGCTGTCACCACGCCCTTGGCCATTACGTCGAACAGGTCTGCTGCGGTCATGGCGAGATCCTCGTCTGTCGCGGTGTAGCCGGCGAGTGACGGGCGGGTGAGGAACAGGGATCCCTTGAGGTTGAGCACCCCGATATCCACCGGCGGCACCGCGCCGGAAGCATTGCCGAAGGACACCATCAGGCCACGCGGCGCGAGGCAGTCCAGTGACATCTCGAATGTGTCCTTGCCGACACCGTCATAGACCACTGGCACCATGGCGGCGCCAGTGATCTCCTGGACACGGGCGGGCACGTCTTCCTCACGGTACAGGATCACATGGTCGGCTCCTGCCTTGCGGGCAAGGTCGGCCTTTTCCTTACTGCCCGCGGTGCCGATGACCGTAGCGCCCAGATGCTTGGCCCACTGGCAGGCAATGAGGCCGACACCGCCTGCGGCCGCATGGAAGAGGATCGTGTCGCCCGGCTGAACTTCATAGGTGCGGCGCAGCAGGTACTGAACGGTCATGCCCTTGAGCATCATGGCCGCGGCGTCCTTGTCGCTGACGCCGTCCGGGATTTTCACCAGGCGGTTGGCGGGGGCATTCTGGGCCTCGGAATAGGCTCCGAGCGGACCGGTGCCATAGGCGACCCGATCACCCGCCTTAAGGGTTGTGACCCCGTCGCCCACCGCGTCCACCACGCCGGCTGCTTCAAGGCCCAGGCCGCAGGGAAGCGGGGCGGGGTAGAGGCCGGAGCGGAAATAGGTATCGATGTAATTGAGCCCGATGGCCGTGTGGCGCACCCGCACTTCGCCCGCTGCCGGGGCTGCGAGTTCCACGTCTTCGTAGGACATGACATCCGGACCGCCGGTCCGGGTGATGCGGATTGCCTTGACCATGATGCGTTTCCTCGCAGGGCTTGTTTTGATTCGTATACGGAACAATGCCCGGCGGGATTCAGGATCCCGGCCGGGCATGTATCATTCTGTGGCCCGACAGGTGTCAGCCCAGATTGGCCTGGAAGAATTCCAGCGTCCGGGCATTCGCAGTGGTTGCGTCTTCGGCATGGTAGTGGGCGCCGCCTTCACGGGCGAAGGCGTGGTCGCGGCCCTCGTAGATGTGCAGCACCACATTCTCGTTGCGCGACAGCACGGTCTCGATCTGCGACTGGGCTTCCAGCGGCACGAACTCGTCTTCCCGGGCGATGTGAAGCATCAGAGGCTTCTTGATCTGCTCCATCTCATCGAGCTTTTCGTGGATGTTGACGCCGTAGAAGCCGACCGAGGCGTCTGCGTCAGTGCGGGTGGCGGTGAGATAGGCAAGGAGCCCGCCCAGGCAGTAGCCCACGGCACCAACCTTGCCGGTGCACCCGTCCATGCCGCGGAGATGCTCGATGGTGGCGTCGATATCGACGATGCCGGCGTCCACGTCGAACTTGCCGAACAGGTCGAAGGCCTTCTGCCATTCTTCCTCGGTTTTGTCGGTAAGCTGGATGCCCGGCTCGAGGCGCCAGAAGAGGTCCGGGCACAGGGCGATGAACCCCTTGGCGGCGAGGTCATCGCAGATGTCGCGCATGACCTTGTTGACGCCGAAAATCTCCTGGATGACCACGATGCCGGGGCCGGTGCCCGAAGCGGGGGTGGCGAGATAGCCGCTGAATGCACCGTCCGGGCCGTTGATTTCGATGTCCTGTCCGCTCACGGGGTGGACCTCCCTTGAAGATGTCTTGAGATGGGCACGTTTGCTGCCGCGCACCTTAGCGTGCCGGGGGGCGCGTTCAAGCCGTTGACATGCGCGCCGTGGTGTCCGCAGTGCGACACCTGGGCCGGTGTGCTCAGAGGGGCCGCGCCAGCATGGAGTGGAGGGCGTCGGGATCCGTCAGCGGCAGCGAGCAAGTGGTGCCCTGGCAGACATAGGCCGCCGCCCGGGCATCGTCGGGCACGGTCTTGCCGTGGGCCGGGTGGCTGAGAGGCAGGTCCGCACTGGCCATGTTGAGCACGAGTGAGGGCAGGGGCGATGTGAGGGCAATCCTCCGGAGGTCATCGGCCGGGTGTCCCTCGCCGGCGATCACCACCTGGACCGCATTGAGGAGGGTATCAAGCCCGTTGAGATAGGTGCACATGGGGAAGAAGTTGCGCGACAGTTCACCGGCGAAAGTGCGGATAATCTCGTTGGCCCGGCCGCGATATGTTTCCTTGCCGGTGAGAAACCAGAGACGGGCGAGGTTCTCAATCATCGTCCCGTTGGCTGAGGGGGTTGCGTCGTCGGTGACGGAGCGGGTGCGCACAACGAGGGCTTCTGCATCGTCAGCCGTGAAGAAATATCCGGCGCCTTCCACGTCCCAGTAATGGGCATGGATCTCCTCGGCCCAGGCTTCTGCCTGCGACAGGAATGCCCGGTCGGATGTCGTTTCATGCAGGGCAAGTGCTGCCCGGATCATGTTGGCATAGCCGTCGGCCATGGCCAGGTGTTGCACCCGCCCGGCGCGGAAAGCGTGGTGCAGCCTGCCATTGATGATCATTTGTGTACGGATGAAATTGAACGCGCGTGTGGCAGCTTCAACCCAGGTCGGTTCGTTCTGAGCGGCGCCGGCGCGGGCGAGGGCCGCAATCATCTGGCCGTTCCAGTCAGTCAGAACCTTGTCGTCCCAGGCAGGGCGGATGCGGGGCGCGCGGGTTTCGAACAGCACTTCACGCATGCGCGCAAACAGGGCTTCGGTGTCCCTGTCGAGCTGGTCGGGCTGGTCGAGACGGTTGAGAATTGTGTGGCCTTCGAAGTTTCCGGCGGTGGTGACGTCGTAGGCCTGCTTGAAGCGGGCGACATCAGCTGTGGAGAAGGCGCTCAGGCTCGTGTCGATCTCGGCTTCGGTCCACACATAGAACTTGCCTTCCTCCCCTTCGCTGTCTGCGTCAAGGCTGGCGCCGAACGCGCCTTCAGGGGTGACCATCTCGCGCAGCACCCAGTTGACTGTTTCGTGCAGGCGTTCCGGAAACAGGGGGTCGTCGGTGCCGAGGGTCACCAGGTTCAGCAGCTCGATGAGACGGGCATTGTCGTAGAGCATCTTCTCGAAATGGGGGACGAGCCACCGCTCATCCACCGAGTAGCGGGCGATGCCGCCGCCGAGATGATCGTAAATACCGCCCTGGACCATGCGGGCGAGGGTATAGGTGACCGCGTCGCGATGGCGGTCGTCACCGGTACGCAGCCAGGCGCGCCAGAGAAGTTCGAGCAGGAAAGGCTGGGGGAACTTAGGCGCGCCGCCCACACCGCCATGCTCCGGGTCGATATGGCCGGCGAGGCGATCAGCGACTGTATTGAGGACGTCCGGAGCAGGTTCACCCTGAGCACCGGCTTTGGCCTGGTCCTGCAGGGCGTTCCTGATTGCATTCTTGTTGGTGGCGACCTTGTCGCCCTCGTCATGGTAGATGCGCGCGATTTCCCGGCAGACATCAGCGAAGCCCGGCCGTCCATAGGCGGCTGTCTTCGGGAAATAGGTGCCGCCCCAGAAAGGCTCTCCCTCAGGCGTGAGAAACATGGTGAGGGGCCAGCCACCCTGTTCTCCAAGGGCGTGAAGGGCTGACATATATATTGTGTCGATGTCTGGCCGCTCTTCCCGGTCCACCTTGATGTTGACGAAGAGCTCGTTCATCACGGCGGCTACCTCGTCATCCTCGAAACTCTCATGGGCCATGACGTGGCACCAGTGGCAGGCGGCATAGCCGACGGACAGCAGGATCGGCTTGTTGGCGACCTTTGCTTCCTTGAGGGCGTCGGGGCCCCAGGGACGCCAGTGGACCGGATTGTCCTTGTGCTGAAGAAGATAGGGGCTGGTCTCTTCGCAAAGCAGGTTTTGTGACATGGTGTCCCTTGAGATAAACGGGGCGGCATGGACCCCATTTAGGCATGCAGGAGCATGGCATGAAGATCAATATCGAGGTCGATCTCACCCCGGACGAGGCGCGGCGAATGCTGGGCCTGCCGGATCTTGCGCCGATGCAGGAAGAGCTGGTTGCGCAGATCAGCGACCAGATCAAACGCAATGTGGCCTATATCGATCCCGAGCTGCTGGTGAAGACCGCTCTGCCGGTGGGGCTTGAGGGTGTGGACCGGCTTCAGAAAGTGCTGTGGTCGGTTGCCAAGTCGGCGGTCGGTGACGGCGCCGGGGCGACAAAAGGCGATTCACCGGCGCCAAAGAAGGCTGCCAAGTCCCGGAGCCGCCGCAGCTAATCGGCGCCGACGATCTCATGGAAGAAACAGTTTTTGCCTTGTCCAGCGGCCAAGGGCGGGCGGGTATAGCGGTTATCCGCGTGAGTGGGGAGCGGGCGCTGTGGGCGCTCGAGACTCTGACCCGCCGCGTGGCTCCTGCACCCCGGCGGGCGAGTGTGCGGCGTCTGGTTGATCCGGCCAATGGTGAGCAGCTGGATCAAGCTCTGGTGCTGTGGCTTCCGGGACCTGCGACAGTGACCGGGGAAGACATGGCCGAGCTGCATGTCCATGGCAGTCGGGCCGTGGTGGGTGGGGTTCTCGATGCACTTGGGACCCTTGATGGTCTGCGCCTTGCGGAGCCCGGCGAGTTCACCCGCCGTGCTTTTGCCAATGGCCGCATGGACCTGACCCAGGTGGAAGGGTTGGCGGACCTTATTGATGCGGAAACAGCCGGACAGCGGCGGCTGGCGCTGGCCCAGGCGCAAGGGGCGTTGGCAGGGCGCTGCAATGAGTGGCGCAACCGGCTCGTGCGTGCCTTGGCGCTGGTCGAAGCCGATATTGATTTCAGCGACGAGGAGCTGCCCGACGGGCTGGACGATCAGGCGCTGTCCATGGTGATGGGTGTCGCCAAGGAGATCAGGGAGGTGGTTGCCTCCGGGTCCCGGGGCGAGCTCATGCGCGACGGGGTGCAGGTGGCGATCCTGGGTCCGCCCAATGTGGGGAAGTCGAGCCTTCTCAATCGTCTGGCGGGTCGTGACGCCGCGATCGTGTCCGACATATCCGGGACCACGCGGGACATTTTGGAAGTTACCCTTGATCTTGGTGGTGTGCCGGTGGTGCTTGCCGATACCGCCGGGTTGCGGGAGACGGATGATCCGGTGGAGCGGGAAGGGATATCCCGGGCGCGGGCACGGGCGTCTGCGTCAGACATTGCCGTGTGGGTCGTCGATCTTGCCGATCCAACACCACCGGTCTGGCCTGAGGGGCTTCAGGCGGCCCGGCGGGTAGTGGTGGGGAACAAGGGCGATGTGGGCGACACGTCCTTTCCCTGCGACCTCGTGGTCTCGGCGACCTCGGGCAGTGGGATGGATGACGTGGAGCGGTTTTTGGCAGATGCCGCACAGGATCTGGCCGGCGGGGCTGATGGGTCAACACTGGTGAGCCGCGTCAGGCAGCGGGAGGCGCTGGGTGACTGTCTTGCATGCCTTGACCGGGCCTGTGAGGAGGCGTGGGGAGAGGCGGCCTTGGCGGGCGAGGAAATACGGCTGGGGCTGCGGGCGCTGGGCCGTCTTGTGGGCCGGGTGGATGTCGACGATATTCTGGACGTCATCTTCCGGGATTTCTGTATCGGGAAGTAGCTGCGATCTGGGGAAGTAGCGGTGTTAACACCCGGTTAACAGTTTCTGAGGCCATGTGAGGACTGCCTGCGGCGTCCGTGATTCACGGGTCTTTGGCTGCCGGTGTTTCACGTGAAACAAATGGAGTCCAAAGCTGTGGATAATCTCCATAGCGACCCCTTCTCTCTGTGTTGCAGATGGGATATGCACCCGGCCCATGATCTCTATGTCCAATATCATCGACCCGGCGGATGGATTCCGCTGCGATGTCATCGTGATTGGTGGTGGCCATGCCGGCTGTGAGGCTGCGGCGGCGTCGGCGCGCATGGGGGCGGATACGCTCCTGGTAACTCACCGGGCTGACCGTATCGGGGAAATGTCCTGCAACCCGGCAATCGGCGGGATCGGGAAGGGACATCTGGTTCGCGAAATCGACGCGCTGGATGGCCTCATGGGCCGGGTGGCCGATCAGGGGGGTATTCAGTTTCGTGTCCTGAACCGGCGGAAGGGACCGGCGGTCCGTGGGCCCCGTGCCCAGGCGGACCGGAAACTGTATCGCGAAGCGATGCAGGCAGCGTTAGGGGCGCAAGATAATCTCCGCATCGTTGAGGCACCGGTAGAGGATCTGATCTGCCAGGGCCGGGAAGTATCAGGGGTGGTTCTGGGGGACGGCCGGAAGCTCCATGCCGCATCGGTGGTGCTAACAACGGGGACCTTCCTCCGAGGTGTCATCCATAAGGGAGAGGCCAAAAGCGCCGGCGGGCGCATTGGTGACGCACCCGCGATAGGTTTGGCGGAAACCCTTGACCGTTTCGGTCTTGCGCTCGGCCGTCTGAAGACCGGGACACCGCCGCGCCTTGATGGACGTACAATCCGCTGGGATGTGCTGCCTGAGCAGAAGGGAGATGATCCTCCCGAGCCTTTCTCCTCTCTGACCTCTGTGATCAGCCAGCCTCAGGTGAGTTGCTTTGTGACCGGGACGACCGAAGCGTCTCACGAGATCATCCGGGCCAATCTAGATCGGGCGCCGATGTATTCCGGCCAGATTGAGGGGACAGGCCCGCGCTACTGCCCTTCGATTGAGGACAAAGTGGTCCGGTTCGCCGAAAAGGACCGACATCAGATCTTCCTGGAACCGGAAGGGCTGGATGATCCGACCGTCTATCCCAATGGTATTTCAACATCGCTGCCGGAAGATGTGCAGCTTGCGTTCCTGAAGACCATTCCGGGGCTAGAAGAGGCCCGGATGATCCGGCCTGGCTACGCCATCGAGTATGATTATGTGGACCCGCGGGAATTGTCGGCGGGGTTGGCAGTCAAGTCGGTTGCGGGCCTCTATCTGGCTGGGCAGATCAATGGGACGACCGGATATGAGGAAGCTGGGGCCCAGGGGTTGCTGGCTGGGCTTAATGCGGCGGCGCGGGCCGGAGGCGGGTGTGAGATCTCGTTTGACCGGGCGTCGAGCTATCTCGGGGTCATGGTCGATGATCTGATTACGCGGGGGGTGAGTGAACCCTACAGGATGTTCACCAGCCGGGCGGAATATCGCCTGAGCCTTCGCGCCGACAATGCGGACCAGCGGTTGACCCCTCTGGGCCTTGGTTTGGGGTGCATTGGGCCAGAGCGGCGCGCCCATTTCGCCCGCAAGGAGGCCGATCTCGGCAAGGCGCGCGCCCTTCTTGAGAGCTTGTCCCTGCTTCCCAGAGAAGCGGCGGAGCGGGGTCTCAAGGTCAATCAGGATGGGGTACGGCGGTCGGCATTCGAAATGCTGCGGTATCGGGACGTGGATATGGCGTGGCTGGCCGGGGTTTTCCCGGAACTTGGGGCCCTTGATCCTGCAGTGGCGCAACAGATGGAGATTGAAGGCGGCTACGCCGTTTATCTTGAGCGTCAGGCAAATGACATCCGAGCTTTTGAGCGCGATGAGAATGTGAGGCTTCCTCGTGACCTGGATTATGAGGGTGTGCCCGGCCTGTCGATTGAGTGCAGACAAAGGCTGTCGCGGGTCCGGCCGGCAACACTTGGCCAGGCAGCCAGGGTTGAGGGCATAACCGCGTCTGCCGTGACGGCGCTGCTGATGTATCTGCGCAGTGGTCGCGGTGGGGCGGTCAGCGCCGCGGAATAGGGCCACGCGTCCGGTTGGTCCGGCCTGTCTGTGGATAAAGGTCTGCAAGTGTCTGAAATTGAATCCGTTTCCGGTCTAGCCGGTGTTTCACGTGAAACACGTGGACGGCTCGAGATCTATCGGGATCTTTTGGTGAAGTGGCAGGCGCGGATAAATCTAATCGCCCCCTCAACACTCGAGGATGCCTGGGTCCGGCACTTCGCTGACTCAGCGCAGCTGATGGCTCATACGCCTGACAAGGTCCGGCTGTGGCTGGATGTGGGCAGCGGCGCGGGCTTTCCTGGACTCGTGGCCGGCATCATGCTTATGGAAACTCATCCGGAGGCGCAGGTATGCCTGATCGAAAGCGATACGCGGAAATGCGCCTTCCTGCAGAGTGTAGTGGCGGAGACAGGCGCGCCGGTAAAGGTCATACCCATGCGGGTTGAAAAGGCGGAGGCGGCCGTCGCTGCCCTCGGCCACACGGCCGATGTCATCTCCGCGCGGGCGGTAGCGCCGATGCCCCGGCTGATGGAAATGATTGCGCCCTATTGGTCACAGGATTGCGTCGGATTATTTTTAAAGGGACGAGATGTAGCGTCGGAATTGACCGAAGCCGCAAAATATTGGACGATCAGGGCCTCCCACATCCCCAGTAGCACTCCGGGGGATGGGGTCATACTCAAGCTGGAGGAGCTTGCCCGTGTCCGCCCCGAACACCCCCATTGATGCGTCCATGACGCAGCCTGACTCCGTCGATCTGTCCTCCCTGCGTGCCGGTGGCGGCCGCGAAGGTCAGCCGCGCGTGCTGGTGCTGGCCAATCAGAAGGGCGGCGTCGGCAAAACCACCACGGCTATTAATCTGGGTACGGCGCTTGCCGCGGTTGGCGAGCGCGTGCTGGTCGTCGACCTTGATCCGCAGGGCAATGCTTCCACGGGTCTCGGGGTTGACCGGACGAGCCGCCCGGTCTCCGCCTATGATGTGCTTGTCGGTGAGGCCAGCATCGAAGAGGCGCTGATTGACACGGCCGTGCCGGGCCTGTCGCTGGTCGCGTCCTCCATGGATCTTCTGGGGGCTGAGCTTGAGCTGGCCGATTTCGACCACCGCTCGCACCGGCTCTCGGATGCGCTGGCGGCCTTCACCTCGTCGGATGCAGGCCGGGCCTTTTCCTACGTGCTGGTTGACTGCCCGCCATCGCTCAACCTGCTGACCATCAATGCCATGGTCGCGGCTGATGCCATCCTGGTGCCGCTTCAGTGCGAGTTCTTCGCCCTTGAAGGCCTCAGCCAGCTGCTGCGCACGGTGGAGCGGGTGAAGACCAGCCTGAACCCCGATTTGGAAATCCAGGGCATTGTTCTGACAATGTTTGATAAGCGGAACAATCTGTCGGACCAGGTGGCGGCGGATGTGCGCGACTATATGGGCGACAAGGTCTACCGCACGGTGATCCCGCGCAATGTGCGCATCTCGGAGGCACCGAGTTTCGGCAAGCCGGCGCTGGTCTATGACTACAAGTGCGCCGGGTCGAAGGCCTATATGAAGCTGGCCTCGGAGTTGATCCAGCGTGAACGGACAATCCGCCAGGCCGCGGCCTGAAAGCGACAGCCCGGCGCGGCCCCTGCCGATGACGCTAAGACCCCTGACCGGGACAGCTAACACTTCTTGAAAAGTAGGGCCGGGTAGGGCCAGACCTGATCCGGTCCGGCACAGTTCAAGCACATTGACCCCTCTCCGGAGGCAAAAAGGAATACGAATATGGCGGCAGAAGACGGAAAGCGGCGCGGACTGGGACGCGGACTGGCAGCACTGATCGGGGACGAGACTCCGGCGGGTGCGGCTTCAGGACCTGCGGCGACCATCAGCCCGAACACGGTGCCCATCGAATTCCTGCGTGCCAACCCCTATCAGCCGCGCCGGGACTTCACCGAGGAGGATCTTGCGGATCTCACCCAGTCGGTGAAGGAGAAGGGCATTCTGCAGCCCATCGTGGTGCGGCCCGTGTCCGGTGCGACCAACGCCTTCGAGATTGTCGCCGGTGAACGCCGCTGGCGCGCGGCCCAGGCCGCCAAGCTCGACCGGGTGCCGGTCACAGTGCGTGACCTGACCGATGCCGAAACGCTCGAGATCGCGATCATCGAGAACGTGCAGCGTGCCGATCTCAACGCGATCGAAGAGGCGGACGGCTATCAGCGCCTGATGGACGAGTTCAAATACACCCAGGCAGACGTCTCCAAGCTCATCGGAAAGAGCCGCTCGCATGTGGCGAACACGCTCCGCCTGCTCGGCCTGCCGAAGAAGGTGCGCGGGTTCGTTGCCGCCGGTGACCTGACTGCCGGCCATGCCCGCGCGATCATGGGCCATGAAGATGCGGTGGCCCTTGCCCGCAAGATCATCGACGAGGGGCTGTCTGTCCGCGAGGCCGAGGCTCTGGGCAAGACGGGCCTTGACGAGAAACCGTCCGGCAAGGCGAAGGGGGGCAAGGCGACTGCCCTTGAAAAGGACGCGGATACGCGCTCGCTTGAACGGAATATCACCGACGCGCTCGGCCTTGCCGTGTCGATCGAGCACAAGGGTGACAAGGGCGGCAAGCTGGTCGTCACTTACAAGACGCTCGATCAGCTCGATGAGATCTGCCGGCGCCTTGCAAACGGCAAGATCTAGCGCGACACCGTCTAACCGACAATCAATCTGTCATTATTCAGGCCGCCGTTGCTCTCAGCTTCGGCGGCCTGCTGCTGCCGCACGGGCAATGCTCATCATGGCCCGGGCCACAATGGCCTCCGACAGCGGCCCGGCGCCCCGGCACTGAGCCTCGGCGTCGGCCAGCATGGCGAGCGCGCCATCCAGCCGCCGCCGTGACCATACGGCGCATTGGCGGCGCATGGCCGGCTGACGAGAAAAGTGGAGCGGCGGCCTGAGGCTGCGCAGGATCTCATCCAGCCGGCCGCCGCGCTCGACCCGACCGAGAACCAGATGCAGCCTCTCAAGGTGCATCGTCAGTGCACGGATCATTCTTTCGGGTGCCACCCCGCTCTCCACAAGTTTGGCAAAGCTCACATCTAGTTTCTGCATGTCGCCGCCGGCCGCACTGTCGATGGCATCATCGACGCCGCGCGCGTCCGCACCACCAACGCTGGCGGCAATGTCATCCAGGGTCACGGGGCTTTCGCCATTCTTGTAGAGAATGAGTTTCTCGATCTCGTTGCGCGACAATTGCCGGTCAGCGCCGAGCTGCTCCACAAGGGCGAGGATGACCGGGTGATCCGCGTCCAGCCCTGCGTCCCGCAACATCCCGGCGGCTAGTTTTTCCAGGCTCTCTGCAGTGTCCGCATAGCAGGGCAGGCAGGCCGCATCTTTGGCGCTTTCGACGAGCTTGCGCAGGGCTGACCGCGGGGTGAGATCACCTGCTTCGAGAATCACGAAGCCGTCGCCCGGTTGCTCAAGATAGGACTTCAGCGCCTTTGCAGCCGCCTCGCCCGCATCCCGCACGCGGACAACGCGCCGGCCGCCGAACATGGCAACGGCACCGGCCTCGTCCGCCAGCCGGGCCGGATCCCCCTTGAGGACACTTTCCTCCAGATCGGCAACAGAGAAGGGGTCGTCAGGCGTATCCGTCAGTGCACGGAGCATTTTGCCGCCACGCTCGCGGACGAGACCCAGGTCGGGCCCGTAAATGAGCGCAGCCCTGACCGTATCCGGTGGCTGCTTGATGAACCGGTCTATTTCAGCGGGTTTGAGTTTCACGGACGGAACCGGGCCATGGCAGCGGGTCAGTCAGCGCTGTCGATGGCAACGGGCTCCGGGAACCGGGTGCCGGACGCTGCACGATCATCACCTGCGCCAATGAGTGTAGTGCCGTCAGGTGCCGGAGAAATTAGCGGCTGATCCACCGGCTCCGGCGGTCTGGCGCCGCGTGCCGGGGCTGCCTTGATACGGTTGGCCTCCTCGAGTGCTGCCTTGCGGCGCTTTTCGGGAGATGCCAGTTCCGACAGGGCGATGGAGAGACGCTGTGTGATCACGGTCGCCACAGCCGCGGCAGCGCGTTCCTCGGCATCGCGCAGGGCGATGACATTCGCATATTCCGAATCAAGGCGGTTGAGCGCCGCGTTCCGTTGCACCGAGGAGCTGAAGACCGGAGCCCCGGTCTCGTTGTCGATCAGCTGGTATGTCGCGGTCAGCGTGTAGTTACGACGAAGGACGGTCGAGTTTTCCTGCACCAGCAAGTCGCCAAGATAATCCTGCAGTGAGATTGCAAGCCGGAATTCCGGACGCGCCGGCGTGCCGCGCGGGGTCATCTGGCTGATCAGCTCATTGCGGACATGCTGGCCGACACGGCCGAAATCGATTTGCCCGACCTCAACCAACTGGATGCCCGTGCGCGCGGCTGCTCCCTCGGCGGAATTGCCGTAAAGCGGGCGAAATGAACAGGCAGCAACCCCTGCCACCAGACCAAGGGCCAGCAGGCTCCTCGCCAACAGCTTCACGGCCTTGTTCATGCGTCATCCACTCCTGTCGCGCGGGCTTGGGCAGGGCCTTAAGGACCCCAACTCACCTTACCCGACAATGTTGACGATACGGCCGGGAACCACAATGACCTTGCGCACCGGCTTGCCATCAAGGGCCTTGGTCACCTTGTCCAGCGCAAGCGCTGCCTGCTCGATGGCCGCCTTGTCGGCGTCCCGTGCGATGGTCAGTTCGTCGCGCTTCTTGCCGTTTACCTGCACCGGCAGGGTCATGGTGTCTTCAACCAGCAGGCTGTCGTCTGCCTGCGGCCAGGCCTCGTTGACGATCAGGCTGTCATTGCCGATTGACGCCCATGCTTCTTCGGCCAGATGCGGGATCATCGGCGCACTCAGTTTCACCAGCGCCTCGGCTGCCTCGCGCACGGCAAATGCATCGCCAGGGTCGCCTTCGGCGGGCTTGAAGCCGGAGAGCGCATTGACCAACTCATAAAGCCGGGCCACGGAGCTGTTGAAGCGGAACGCCTCGATCCCTTCCGTCACACCCTTGATTGTCTTGTGTGTTTCCTTACGCAGGCTGAGAGCCTGATCGGAAAAGGCATCCGGCGCATCGGCATCGGGCACGCACATATGGGCGCTGTTGCCGGTCACCGCACGCCACAGACGCTGGGTGAACCGCCAGGCACCTTCAACGCCGGATTCTGTCCATTCGACATCGCGCTCGGGCGGGCTGTCGGACAGCATGAAGAAACGCGCAGTGTCCGCCCCGTATTCGGAAATGATGTCGGTCGGGTCGATGACGTTCTTCTTAGACTTCGACATCTTCTCGACGCTGCCGATGGTCACTGCTGCGCCGGTTTGCCGGCTGCGGGCCACTGTCCGGCCATCCACGGTTTCAAGCGTCACATCTGCCGGGGCCAGCCACGCGCCTGCGTCGGACTTGTACGTCTCATGGGTCACCATGCCCTGGGTGAACAGACCGGCGAAGGGCTCGTCGATCCCCACATGGCCTGTCTTCTTCATCGCGCGGGTGAAGAAGCGCGAATAGAGCAGGTGCAGGATCGCGTGCTCGATGCCGCCGATGTACTGATCGACCGGCAGCCACTCATCGACTGCTGTGCGGTCGGTGGGGGTTGTGGCGTCAGGCGCTGTGAAGCGGGCGAAGTACCAGGACGAATCCACAAAGGTGTCGAAGGTGTCGGTCTCGCGCCGGGCATCGGCCCCGCATTTGGGGCAGGGCACGTTTTTCCAGGTCGGGTGCCTGTCCAGCGGATTGCCGGGCACGTCGAAGGTCACGTCCTCCGGAAGTTCCACCGGCAGGTCGGCCTTGGGCACCGGCACCACGCCACAGCTGTCGCAGTGGATGATGGGGATCGGGCAGCCCCAATAGCGCTGACGGGAGATACCCCAGTCACGCAGCCTGTAATTCACGGTGCCTTCGCCCCGGTCCAGATCCTCCAGGCGAGAGATTGCACGCGCCTTCGCGTCCGCCACCGGCAAGCCGTTCAGGAAATCCGAATTGATCGCCACACCGTCTCCGGTGAAGGCGTCCTGTCCCGCTTCGATCTCCGCTGCGAAGCTTGGATCGTCTGCTTTCTCCTTCGGGGCGACCACGGCCTTGACCGGCAGACCGTACTTGCGCGCGAAGTCCATGTCGCGCTGGTCGTGCGCCGGGCAGGCGAAGATGGCACCGGTGCCGTAATCCATCAGCACGAAATTCGCGATGTAGACGGGCAGCTCCCAATCGTCAGCAAACGGATGTTTTGCTGTCAGGCCCGTGGCCAGCCCGCGCTTTTCGGCCTTCTCGATCGCTTCCTCGCTGGTGCCGAGGCTCTCGCATTCCGCAATGAAGTCGGCGACTTCGGAGGAGGTCTTTGAAAGCCTCCTGGCCAGCGGGTGCTGCGGTGAGATCGCGCAGAAGGAAGCGCCGAACAGCGTGTCCGGGCGGGTGGTGAAGACTTCAAGGGTTTCCCCGGCCTTGGCAGCCTCGCCGGAGAGTGGGAAGAACACACGTGCGCCCTGAGACTTGCCAATCCAGTTCTTCTGCATCAGCCGCACTTTTTCGGGCCAGCGCTTCAGGGTCTCGAGACCTTCCAGCAGCTCGTCGGCGACATCGGAAATCTTGAGGAACCACTGGGTCAGCTCGCGCCGTTCAACCGGCGCGCCCGAGCGCCAGCCCTTGCCGTCAATCACCTGCTCATTGGCCAGTACGGTGTTGTCCACGGGATCCCAGTTCACGGTGGACTGGCGGCGTTCGACGATGCCTGCCTCAAGAAAGTCGAGGAACAGGGCCTGCTCGTGCTTGTAGTAATCAGCGTCGCAGGTGGCGAATTCCCGCTCCCAGTCGAGGGACAGGCCCATCACCTTCAGCTGCCCGCGCATGGTGGCAATGTTGTCGTAGGTCCAGCCCTTGGGGTGCACGCCTTTTTCCATGGCGGCGTTTTCGGCCGGCATGCCGAAGGCGTCCCAGCCCATCGGGTGCAGCACGGCGTATCCGCGCGCACGTTTGTACCGCGCGACCACGTCACCCATCGCGTAGTTCCGCACATGGCCCATGTGGATGCGGCCTGAGGGGTAGGGGAACATCTCAAGGACGTAGTATTTCTCGCGCGGGTCGTCGGCGCCCGGCGTGCGGAAGACGTTGAGCTCTTCCCAGGCCTTCTGCCATTTCGGCTCGGCGGTCTTCGGGTTGTAGCGGTCAGGGATCGGCTGGTTGTGTGTGTCGGTCGTCATGATGTCGATCATCGGGCGATGGGGCCGCGGCACGGATGTCCGCGGGCGGGGTTTCCCGCTGCATAAACGAAAAGGGCACGGGAGTGAAACGCCCGTGCCCTGAATTCTGATGTCTCGAGGTGCCGCACGCACGCGGTGCAGGCTTATTCCTCGGCAGCCAGTGTATCAATGCGCAATTGGCGGGCGCGGATGAGAATGGCGTTCTCAAGCTGTGCGGAGGTGCCCGGGGTCACGGCCGCATCTGCCCAGCCGGCACCGTCCGGGGTCTGCTGCTGCTTGAAGACCGACACTTTCACACCGTCAGCCCGCAGCCGCGTATCGAGAATGTAGATCGTCATCTTGAACCGTTCGGCGGGGGCTTCAGGCGCCGTGTACCAGTCAGTGATGATGACGCCGCCGAAAGGATCCGCAGAGGCGAGCGGCATGAAGGACGTGGTGTCGAGCGAGGCGCGCCACAGGAAGCTGTTGACGCCGATGCCGTTGCCATTGCCGCCGTCACCGCCGGAGCCCAGCGAGAACAGGCCGCCTTCGCCGAAAATGCCGGGTTCGGTCACCGCGCGGCTGTTGCCGAAGGGGTCGCTCTTGCCGCCCGGCTTTTCGGTCGGATAGCGCTGTTCGCCCTCGGAGCCGGCGCAGGCGGCGATGCCGAGCGTCAGGACACAGGTGACGGCAAGTGAGACTAGCTTTTTCAAGGGACTGCCTATCCGACATTAAGTGAAGGGGCGGGCCGGCGGGCACCGGAAAACCCGTATCTCGCTTATAGCGAGCCGCATACCGCGGGGGCAAGAGGCGCGCCGGTGGCCCGGGCGCATGAAGCAGGCCCGGCCTTTGAGGCTACTTGGTCTCCGCCCGTCGGCCAGGTTCAGACGGAGCCACGGCGGGGTGCCCACCCATTGCGGTTTTTGTGCAACACACCGGGTGGCGGATGTGTCGGATCGTGCTTCTGCAACGTGCTGGGTGGTACTTGATGGGACAGTGGGATCATCGGTCCAGGGGCAGGTTTGCGGGAATTTCACGCTTGCGGACCCAATTTTGGTAACGGACCGTTAGGGAAATGTGGCGGCTCTGCCACAGGAGGCCGTTTCCGCGCGCAACAGGCGTCCGGACAGCTTGACGGTGGGCCCGCAATGTCAGAGTTTCCCAGTCGAGCATGGGGGGCGAGCTTCGTCCCGTTTGGGCATGTTCTTGTGCTCTGTAAGCACACCTCTTTTTGAATGTGAGGGACAGATGAAGAAGCTTCTTGGAACTACCGCCCTGGTGGCCGCCGCTTTCGCGACCGCGCCTGCCATGGCTGCTGATAAGATCAAGATGAAGGTCGGCGGTTACTTCGTCGGCGCCATCGCCGCTGTTTTCGATGCCGATCTGGGTGCCGGTGGCGCCACTGATGAGCGCACCATCCGCTTCGCCCGCGAAGCCGAAGTGCACTTCAAGGGTTCCACGACCCTCGACAACGGCGTTGAAGTGGGTGTGAAGTTCGAGCTCGAAGGTGGCGACGACCAGTCTGCCGGTTTCGACAACCTCGACGAAGCCTACATCTGGGTTGAAGGTGCGTTCGGTGAATTCCAGTTCGGTGACCAGGACGGTGTCGGCGACCAGATGCCGATCGTTGCTCCGTCTCCGTTCCTGGAGCACTTTGCCAACGACACCGATCTCGACCCGATCGGCGGCGTGTTCGACGGTGGCATCAACACCGTTCCGGATTTCTCCGGCGACTCGACGAAGATCATCTACTTCACGCCGCGTCTCGCTGGCTTCCAGGCCGGCCTGTCGTTCGCGCCGGAGCGCTCTGAGCTGTCCGGTGACGAGCAGTACTCTGACGCCATCTCTGGCGACGACACCTACGAAAACATCTTCGAAGCCGGCCTGACCTGGGAATACGGCTTCAACGGTGTGGACCTCGGTGCCTCCTTCGTTTACGTGACCGCCGAAGACAATGGCATTGGCGTGAATGACGTTGACGACTGGGCCCTCGGCGCATCCGTCGGCTTCGCCGGCTTCACCGTGGGCGGTGCCTACGGCGAGAAGGAATCCGCTTCTATCGGTGGCGAAGAGTACAAGGCTTGGGACATCGGCGTGACCTATGGCACCGGCCCGTGGACCTTCGGTGTTGAATATGCCGAAGCCAACGTGGACGGCGCCGCTGGTGCAGCTGATCCGGTTGAAGACACCGCCATCATCGGTGGCGTGGCCTACTCCCTCGGCGGTGGTGCCAACGTGTCTCTCGGCTACAAGTACGGCGAAGGCGAGTTCCGCAACCGCGAAGGTTCGGCTCTCTTCACCGAATTCGGCGTGAAGTTCTAAGCTTCACACCATTTGGTTGCGGGAAGGGCGGGTCTTCGGACCCGCCCTTTTCTTTTGCCTGACAGGGCCCCAGGCGGGATGTCCGGTTGAGGCCTGATCAGGGCTGAAATCTGATCCCGGCCACACCAACAAGGTTCGGCCAGCTGCCTGCGCAGGCCATGGCGCGCCGGGCATTGCCTGTGTGAATGCCGCCGAGAGCATAGGCAGGCAGGGGTGCGACTTCCCGCAGGAGTTTCGACAGACCGAGGGGTCCCAGCGTGTGTGCGCCGGGATGGCTTTTGGTCTCGAATACGGGTGACAGGGTCACAGCGTCCGCGACCAGAGGGCCGGATATGACCGCACGCGCCGCCACCGAAGAATGGACAGCCGTCGTGACCCGCAAGCCTCCGGCTTGCGCCTTCCGTATCTGCCCCCTCCGCTCTGGCCAAAGGCCTTCGGGCACATGGACACCAAAGGCGTTGACCACAAGGGCCAGGTCAACATCCCCACCGATCAGTAGTCGCACGGATCGCGTGCGGCAGATCCTGGCCAGATCCCCGGCCAGTGTGGCCCGGTCCGGATGATCATAGTCCCTTAGGCACAGGATCGATCCTGCCGGTACCAGATGGGCCAGATCTGTTGCCGGTCCCTGGGCCGTCTCGTCAGTCATCACCCATAGCGGCGGCCAATCCCGGCTGACGGGTGTGCGCGCGCGATGCCGGGCGGCGATGCTTGCCACCGCATGGAGAGCAGCTTTAGTGTCTCGCTCCATGAGCACCGATCCCACGACGCCCGCCGCAGGCGGGCTGGACATTGTCCGTACACAAATCGCCAAGGCCGCATTGCGTGCCGGGCGGTCCGCCGACGATATTACGCTTGTGGCTGTCAGCAAAACCTTCCCGGTGGAGCACATTCGTCCGGTTCTGGAAGCAGGCCAGCGGGTGTTCGGCGAGAACCGGGTTCAGGAAGCGCAGCAGAAATGGCCAACGCTCCGCAACGACTTTCCTGATGCGCGTGTTCATCTGATCGGACCGCTTCAGAGCAACAAGGCAAAGGACGCGGTGGCGCTGTTCGATGCCATTCATTCGGTCGACCGGCCCAAGATCGCGCGGGTCCTCGCGGAGGAAATGGCCCGGCAGGACCGGCGCCCGGATGTCTTCCTGCAGATCAATACCGGTGAAGAGCCACAGAAGGCCGGCATGCTTCCGGCGGAGGCGGATGATTTCGTCCGATCCTGTATCGAGGAGCACCGGCTCCCGGTGCGGGGCCTCATGTGCATTCCACCTGCGGATGAGAATCCGGCGCTGCATTTCGCGCTTCTGGCCAAGATCGCGGCCCGGAACGGGCTCAACGGATTGAGCATGGGCATGAGCGGAGACTTCGAGACAGCCATCGAGCAGGGCGCGACCCATGTGCGCGTCGGCAGTGCGATCTTTGGCTCCCGCGGCTGAGTACGCCTCTCTTACCCCTTCGGCGGGTGAATGGTGATCGTACTCTGGCGGCCTGTCAGGGCCAGAACCCGATTGAGGTCGTCAGGGCTGAGTGCCACGCAGCCGAGCGTCGGCCGGAAGTCTTCGCGCGCCACATGCATGAAAATTGCGCTGCCGAGACCGGGGGTGACCGGGTCATCATTATGACCCAGGATCACGATGGTGTCGTACAGGCGGTCCTTGCGCCGCAGCTTTTCGCAGCTTGCCGGGTAGGGCAGCCGGACCGGGCGATTGTAGGCTGCGTCGCCGGGTGCATCGCACCATCCATCGCGGGGGCCTATGGGGAAGCAGGATAACTCCGTATCCGGATGACCGCGCCTGTCGGGGCGGTAGAGGATGCGACGCAACGGGTAGGTGCCTGCGGGCGTCGCCCCGTCTCCTTCCACGCCGTTGACCACGATGCCGTTGCGTCCCAGCGCACAGGGCAGCACAAGCTGCCCGATGGTCAGGACACCATGATGCGGCTTTGGGCCACGCTGGCGAACGTCAATTCTCATGAGACTAATCTAGCATGGTGCGCGCGTGGCAGTGCCACCGGCCTCACAACCCTCAGGCATCCGGGCGCAAGGACGTGTCCCGGGCAGCATGATCCTGCCCGGTGCTCTCAGCAGCTGTCCCAAAGCTTTCCATCAGGGCATCAAAAGCTGCAGGGGACAGGTTGGGGACAGGCGCGCCGCCCAGAGCTGATGCCTGGGGCGGCCGGGCCGGTCCGACACCGGATGCCTGTGCCTTGGACTGGAGTGCTGCCTGGCGGGCGGCGGCGGCCTGCACCGCGGCCACTTCATCGGCCACGCGGGCAGAGGCGGCATTGGCCCGTGCGGCGGGCTCATCCTTTGGCGGTGCATCGCCGGACTCCGCAAGCAGGGTGTCCGTGCCCTTCGCCGGATCATCGTTGCCGAACAGCGCAGTCATGACGTGGCCACCCATGTCATCGCCGGAAAATTCCTCGACAGCCACATCGAGAAGCGAGCCTGCAAGACCGAGCACGCCGCCAAACAGGGCTCCGCCGGCTACCTTGGCGGGGGCACTGATCTCATCATCCGTCAGGTGGCGGTAGATACTTGAGACAACGGGCAGGTGCTGCAGCGGGTTGATGACGTCGAGGAAGTCATCGAAGGACAAGCCTTCCCCCTCCTCGTCCGACAGGCTGGCGGTGGTTATGGGCGTATCAGGGCCTGAGCCGTCAGCGGCCGCCGTCCGGACCTGCTCAGCGACATGACGGGCAAAGTCACCCTGGGCCGCCATGCGGTCATCCAGCGCCCGGCCGAAGCGGTGGGTGCGCTCCGGCAGCGGTGCGGCAAATGGTTCCGGCGAGGTGGCTGTGAGGACGGCTGCGGACATCTAATTCTCCCTTGGACAGATGTCTGCAAGGCCGGGGCCACCGGCAATCTCATATATTTCAATCACTTAGCGTTGCGCCATGGCCCGTCGGCAGGCAAAATCTGCCGGGTGGGCGGCATGATCGGACACAGGGCTTCGCTCACGCATCGTTGACGTGTAGGTGAAAGACTGTGTGTGGCGGAGCTGCAGGGCCAACCTCTACATAACGCACACGGAAAGGGCCGCTCCTCCCTGTGGATGTGCTGGGGTGGCTTTCAGGTGATCACCCGGCCGGGACGGAGACTGTCCGTATACGGCCTGATAAGCGGCGGGGGCCACTTATGAGCAATATCCGAAAGATCCTGCTGGTCGATGATGACGACGCCCTGCGCGACTCGCTGGCCGAGCAGCTCGATCTGCATCAGGAATTCGAAGTCACCAGCTGCGACAAGGGCGCGGACGCGGTGAAGCTGGCCAAGGACGCGCATGTGGACCTCATCCTGCTGGATGTGGGCCTGCCGGACATGGACGGCCGTGAGGTTTGTCGCCTGCTGCGCAGCCAGGGCGTGAAGTGCCCGATCGTCATGCTTACCGGGCATGATTCCGATGCCGATACGATTCTGGGCCTCGATTCCGGCGCCAATGACTATGTCACCAAGCCGTTCCGCTTTGGTGTGCTGCTGGCGCGGATCCGTGCCCAGCTGCGGCAGCATGAGCAGAGCGAGGACGCCGTCTTCAAGATCGGTCCCTATACCTTCAAGCCGGCAGCGAAGCTGCTGCTGGAGGAGGAGGCCAACAAGAAGGTGCGGCTGACCGAGAAGGAAACCTCGATCCTCAAATATCTCTACCGCTCAGGTGACCGGGTGGTGGGCCGCGACGTGTTGCTGCACGAGGTCTGGGGTTACAATGCGGGTGTCACCACCCACACGCTTGAGACCCATATCTATCGCCTGCGGCAGAAGATCGAGGCAGATCCGTCCAACGCGGAAATTCTCGTGACCGAGACCGGCGGGTATCGCCTGGTGCCTTGAGGCAGCGAAGCAGGCACATGTCCCTTCTGCAATGAAAAAGGCGGCGCCCCGGGGGTGCCGCCTTTTTGCGGTGCCATGCGGCCTGTGGCGTCAGGCCTTAAGCTCTGTGGGCGCCTTGGCGCGGGTCGTCAGTGTAATGATGACCAGGATCGACAACATCAGCGGTGTGCCGGCAAGGGCGGCGAAGAAGAACACCATCGGGCTGATGAGCAGGGCGGCAAGCGCCAGCACCAGCACGGCATTGATCATGACGAGAAGAAGGGTATTTGGATTGGTCATAAGGTGAGCCCCTAGCTGCTACTCTTCACTGCGTGTGCTCCCCCACAACGCGGAGCGTATATGCCCCTCCGGGCTCCGCACCGGTAGTGACATGGCGCCGCATGCGCGCTTTTGCGCACCGCTGAGGCCGGTCGCTCCGGTGTTAATGGTCAACAGGGGTGCAGAGGTTGCGGAAGGCAGGGAATGGGCGAAGGCATGTCACCTGAGGAACGGCTGATCCGCTTCATGCTGGGCCATATGGCAGCGGGGATCGCCGCCGGGCTGGTCTTCGGCGGGGCTCTCATCGCCACCAATGTGGCCGGACTGAAAGACCTTCTTTTCGCTTCAAGGGACGGATGGCTGTTTGCCATCCTGTTCTTCATGGGCCTGTCTGTCACCTTCGGCAGTCTGGCCATGGGGGTGGCCATCATGCTGGACAAGACGCCGCGGGACTGACCTCAGTCGCACGGCCACATGATGGGATAGCCGTCGGCGAATTCCTGCGGCATGCGGCAGGCCCTGCCGGTCGACAGCTTGATGATTGCAAAGCCCGTCCGGGCGCGGGCCAGGGTGCGGCCTGACGCCTCGTCGCGGATCTGGAAGCGGCGGCTCAGGCGCAGCCGCCGGTCATTGGATGACACCCAGGTTGCCACAAGGGCGGTTTCGCCCGGCATGGCGGAGCTGATGTAGTCGATCTCGTGGCGGATCACGACCACGCCGGCATCGAGCCTGCGGTACCTGTCGAAATCAAGGCCGAGGGATTTTGAATGCGCCCAGGCACCGTCATTGATCCAACGGACATAGACGGCGTTGTTCACATGGCCGAAATCGTCGATGTCCGCGTCTGTCACCTTGAAGGGAGTGACGAAGGGGTCCGGGTGATCCCACTCATGCTCGGCCATATCGCATTCCTTTCCGGCGGTCGCCTGTGGCGGCTCCTGCTTGCCACAGCGGGGCCGGTTTGTCACAAAATGAGGCCATGACAGACAGCATCTCCGCCAACGGAAGGCCTGCCGCGCTGCCGCTCGAAGAGCTGGTGGCGGCGCTGGCCCGTTCGCCCCTGTTCGCGGCGGTTGAATTGCCGCAATTGCGGCTCCTGGCCTTCTCGGCTGAGGAACGCCGCTACGAGGCGGGCATACGGATTGCGGGGCCTGATGCTGTGGATGCGCCGGCCTTTCTCATCAGCGCGGGCCGCGTGCGGTTCGACCCGGCCCGGGACGCGCGGCAGGAAGCCGGGCCCGGGGCTTTGATCAATGCGGCTGGGGCGATGAGCCACGCGCCGCTCACCTACACGATCACGGCCCATGTGGATGTCCGGCTGCTGCTGATTACCCCGCAGCTGGTTGCCCGGCTGATCGGCGAATACCCGGAAATGGGCCGCGCCATGCTGCGCTCCCTGGGCCAGGATCTGCGCGGCCTTGCGCGGCAGTTGCGGGCTGAGACAGCGGCTGCGACGTCCGCAGCAGCGGGCACAGCTTTGGGCGCGGCGTCCAATCCGCAGCCCGGTGCAGGCAGCCGGTAGCCTGCGCCCACGCTTTTAAAACCAACGAGATCAATCAAGGAGACGACCATGGCAAGCGCGCGTGAGACGGGGGAGTGGCCCCCCAATATCAAGGCCATCTTCAAGCGGCCGGCACCGGCGAGTGCCTATCTGGGCCTTGAGGTGGTGGACTGCGATGTGGAGGCCGGCACGGTCGAGCTTGCGTTCAATGCGTCCGACCAGCTCTGCAATCTGTGGGGCGGCATCCATGGCGGCATGGTGGCGGCGATGATGGACGATATCCTCGCCATTGCTGTCGGGCTGACGCTCGAATGGGGGCAGATTTCCCCGACGCTGGAAATGAAAGTGTCGATGCTGTCGGTAGCCAAGCCGGGACGGCTTACGGGCCGGGGGCGTGTGCTGCGGCGGGGCAAGTCCGTCGTCTTTGTCGAGGGCGAATTGCTGGACGCGGAGGGCACGCTGCTCGCCAAGGGCTCCAGCACCTGCACGCTGGTGACGCTCAAGAAGAAAGACGACCGGGCGGCAGACAAGAAGGCGGGCAAGAAGGATGGTGCGGCGGAGACCGCCGCCTGACTGCCTCTACAGTGTGAATTCGGCAATGACGGGTGCGTGGTCAGAAGGTTTTTCCCAGCTGCGCGCATCCGTCAGCGTCTGAACGCTCTTCGCCGCCCCGTCCAGGGCCTGGCTTGCCCAGATATGGTCCAGCCTGCGGCCGCGATTGGAAGCGGCCCAGTCCTTCGAGCGGTAGCTCCACCAGGAGAAGAGTTTCTCGTCGGCCGGGGTGAAGAGCCGCGGCACGTCGATCCAGTCATGGGCGGCCAGCACCTGTTCGAAGCGCTCGACTTCTACCGGGGTATGGCTGACGACCTTAAGCAGCTGCTTGTGGGACCAGACATCGTGCTCGAGCGGGGCGACATTGAGATCGCCGACCACCACGCGCGGCGTTGTGGTTTTCTGCTTTGCCTTGCCGAACCAGTCAGCCATCTCGTCGAGGAACTGGAGCTTGTGGGCGAACTTGTCGTTCACCTCAGGGTCCGGCTCGTCGCCGCCTGCGGGGACGTAGAAATTGTGGATCTCCACGCCCTTGGCCGTTGCCTGGATGTGGCGGCAATCCTCCTTGCCGCAGAAGCGTTTCACCGAGGCGTTTTCCAGCGGCACGCGGGAGAGGATGGCGACGCCGTGATAGCCCTTCTGGCCACTCTTGACGATGTGCTCATACCCCGCAGCCTTGATTGCCTTCTCGGGAAAAAGATCGTCCGGGCACTTGGTTTCCTGCAGGCACAGCACGTCGGGTGCCTGTTCTTCCAGCAGCCGCGTCACATGATTAATCCGCAGGCGGACGGAATTGATGTTCCAGGTGGCTACCTTGAGGGTGGCGGGTTTGGGCATGGGGCTGTGTCCCGGAGACTAAAACAGGTTGAAACTGAGGCCGGCGATGCCGATCGGCCAGCGGCCGCCTTCAAACAGCCGGAACCGCAGGGCGAAGGGGTGATCTTCCTCGGCCTCGGCGGCGAGCACGAGGGCTGCCTGGTGGCAGGCCTGGATGGCACTGCCCACGGCGAGGTCGCGGAGTTCATCGGGCCGCTCGTCCCAGATGGCCAGGGCTTCGTCCACCGAGGTGGTGATGGGCTCATGCACCGTGGCGGCGACATGGGTGAGGGCCACCTGCAAGGCGTCCTCGCTGAGACGGTCGAGCGCGTCCATGGTGAGGGCGGCGCGGAGCTGCTCTTCCATTTCCCAGGCGGCGGCATCGAAATCGAGCGTCTCGGCGGCGGCGGCAGCCTCCGCCCAGTCGGTTACGAGTGCCACGCGTGCATCGGGGAAGCCGAGGGCGTCCGCGTAGTGCTCGGCCATGTCCATGGTGCGCGGGCCGGGATGCTCTCCGACATGGGCAAACCAGTCGACGCGGGTGGCGGCCGTGGCGAAGCGGCGGATGCGCGCCAGAGCCGGCAATTCGCTTTCCAGCTCTTCCAGCTCGGTGCCGGAAGGCAGGTCCTCTTCGTCGAAATCTGCTGTCATGTCCGCCGGGGTGCCGCGTGGGGAAGGGAAGGCATCATGGCCGGTTCTTAGCGCGGGGCAAGGGCAAAGGCCAGATGGGGGCGGTGCCGGTCCAGACGTGTTTGCCGATCGTCCGGAGGGCTGATCAAGCGGGCCTTGTGCGGACGGGTGGCAGGGCACCGCTGTGGGGCGCCGAAAAGAGAAGCCCCCGGTTGCGGGGACAACCGGGGGCCGCGTGTGTCGCGCTCTTTTGGCGCCGAGAGGGGGATCACCAGCGCCTAAGCGGGGCTTAGCGAACCTTCCGGTGAACGAGCGGGGGGGCAACGCTCAACCGGGACTTGTGGCTCGTGCCCGCTGATGGTCAAGAAGTAGGGCCAGAATTCACGCCGTTCAACGCCATTCATTCAATTTCGTGAAGCAAAGATGAATTGTTTGCCCCATTTTGGGCTAAACGCTCATGGATTCCGCACGCGGATAAGTGTGGATGAATGATCATTCACGATTGTTTCAGCCGGATAATCCAGCACTTCTGCGCATTTCAGTGGTTAACAGGAGCGCTGTTCAGCCCTAGTTCTGGCGGCCGCGCAGGGTCGAGCTTTCCGAGTAAAGATCGAATAGCTCACTGTCCAGCGTCGCCGGATAGCCGATCTCGGTCAGTGACACCGTGGTCCGGAGGCCCTGGCTGTCGGTGACGATCCAGCGCTGCAACTCCAGATCAGCGCCTGTGAAGATCATGGTCACATGGCCGAGTTCAGGCGCCTCGGGGTCCTGGATGGTGAGGGCCAGCGTGCCGGCCCGACTGTCGACGCCGATGACCCGTGCATCGCGGGTGATGTCCACCTCGCGGCCCAGCAGCACCTTGAGAGGGGTTCCGTCCAGGGGCAGCTCGTTGGTGACGAAGCTGCCTTCCTTGATCAGCAGCTTCTGGCCGCGGGCCACGACCACAAGCTCTTCCTCGTCATAGTCGAAGCGGGCCCGGCCGGGACGCGCCAGATAGAACGACCCCTCGCTCAGCACCCCGTCAGGGTTGATCTGCAGGAAGCGGCCGGACATGTAGCGCAGCTTGTTGAGATAGGAATTGACCCGGGCGACCTCGGCCTCCTGCGCGGCATCCAGCACCAGGGGCTCGCGGCTGACGATCTGGGCCGCGGCAGGGGCGATCAGCGCCGGCACGGCGGCAAGGCCAAGGCAGATGGTCACGGCGGCAAACAGGGAGCGATACATAAGCGGCTCTTTGGTCAGATTGGTCGAGCGGGAACAACACGCGTGCACCGGGGTGGTTTCATGGCGCCTGCCATTGGCGGCTCGCGTGCCGGACATTCCGCCCGGTCCTGCTCCCCTCGGTCTCATGGGGACCCACTGTCGCGCGGGCTGATTGAACCTAGCCTGAACAGCAATTCAGGCAAAATGACGGTTCGCTTACGGGATGCGCCGCGAAAGGCTGGAAACCGGGCCGGTGCGGATCAGTAAGCGTGATCGCCCGAGCCGATTTCGCCAATCAGCACTTCGCGTTTACCCGCATGGTTGGGGGCGGAGACGATGCCTTCCTCTTCCATGCGCTCAATGATCCGGGCGGCGCGGTTGTAGCCGATCTGCAGCTTGCGCTGAATGTAGCTGGTCGAGGCGCGCTTGTCGGAGGCAACAACGGCGATGGCCTTGTCGTAGAGCTCATCGCCCGATCCATCCTCGACGCCGGTGCCGAACAGGCTTTCGCCGCCATCCTCCGGCTCGGCCGTGATCTGGTCGAGATATTGCGGGGCGCCCTGTTCCTTGAGGAAGCGCACCACCTGTTCCACCTCGTCGTCGGACACAAACGGGCCGTGCACACGGCGGATGCGGCCGCCGCCGGCCATGTACAGCATGTCGCCCTGACCCAGCAGCTGCTCGGCGCCCTGTTCGCCCAGAATGGTGCGGCTGTCGATCTTGGAGGTGACCTGGAAGGAGATGCGGGTGGGGAAGTTGGCCTTGATGGTGCCGGTGATGACATCCACCGAGGGGCGCTGGGTGGCCGTGATCATGTGAATGCCGGCGGCGCGCGCCATCTGCGCCAGGCGCTGCACGGCGCCTTCGATTTCCTTGCCGGCGACCATCATCAGGTCGGCCATTTCGTCGACCACCACCACGATGAAGGGCATGGGGGTCGGCTCCATTTCCTCGTCTTCATAGACGGGGGAGCCGGTCTCGGGGTCAAAGCCCGTCTGTACCGTCCGGGTCAGCATCTCGCCGTCTTCCAGCGCTTCGGCGACCCGGTTGTTGTAGCCCTCGATGTTGCGCACACCGAGCTTGGCCATGGTCTTGTAGCGGTCCTCCATTTCGCGGACGACCCATTTGAGCGCCACCACGGCCTTCTTCGGATCGGTCACGACGGGGGAGAGGAGGTGCGGGATGCCGTCGTATACGGACAATTCCAGCATCTTCGGGTCGATCAGGATCAGCTTGCACTTGTCCGGCGGCAGCCGGTAGAGCAGCGACAGGATCATGGTGTTGATGCCCACCGACTTGCCCGAGCCGGTGGTACCGGCAATCAGAAGATGGGGCATGCGGGCAAGGTCGCTGATCACGGCTTCGCCGGAGATGTCCTTGCCCAAGGCAAGACCCAGATTGGTGGAGCTTGCTTCGTAGTCAGCGGAGGACAGAAGCTCGCGCAGGAACACGGTCTCACGCTTGGCGTTGGGCAGCTCGATGCCGATGACGTTGCGGCCAGGCACAACGGCCACGCGGGCGGACACGGCGCTCATGGAGCGGGCAATGTCATCCGCAAGGCCGATCACGCGGCTGGACTTGATGCCCGGCGCGGGCTGCAGCTCGTACATGGTGACGACAGGGCCGGGGCGCACCTCGATAATCTCGCCACGAATGCCGAAGTCTTCCAGCACGCCTTCAAGGATGCGCGCGTTCTGTTGCAGGGCTTCGTCGGAGATGAGTTCGGTCTGGCCTTCCTTGGGCGGGGTAAGCAGCCCGAGAGGCGGCAGCTCGTAGTCTTCGCTGGGGACAAGGTCCAGGCTCGGCTGGCGTTCAGCGGCGGCGCGCTTGCTTTCGCGCTTCGGCTTGGTGATGCGGGTCACCCGCTTGGGCGCCGTGCCTGACGCGTCCGGTCCGGCGATGCCCACGGGGGCCCGGGTGACGGGCGTGTCGTCCTCGCGCTGACGCTGGCCGAAGACGGGTTCACGCCGGCGCTCTTCGTAATAGTCGTCGTCGTCCACCTCGCGGCGGTGGAAGGGGCTGGTGATCCAGTCACCGGCAGTGAGGGCGGCACCTGCGGCAGCATGGGTCAGGGGGCGGGCACGCCAGGCGGCTTCGCGGGTCAAGGCCACGGCCCAGGGCGCTGCCTGGGCCACCTGCTCCACGGTCACGGGCATGGCCCAGCCGGCGAGTACCAGCCCGGCGGCACCGGCAAGCAGCGCGATGACGGGTGCGACAACATCCCCGGCGACGGCATTTGTGGCCGACAGCAGCAGGGCACCCGCCGCGCCGCCCGCGCCGGACAGGATGGACAGGTCAAACAGGGACGTGGCGAAGGCCAGGCCGAGGGTTGCGCCGATAACGGCCAGAAACCTGAGGCCGATGCGCTCGATCTCCAGATGGATCAGCAGACGGGTGCCCCAGACCGCGAGGATGATGACGGGGACAGCGGCTGCGAGGCCCACCGCCTGCAGCATCAGGTCAGCCGCCAGCGCGCCATCGGTGCCGAGCCAGTTTTGCGGCTCAACGGTGGTGGCGTGGTTGAGGCTTGGATCGGCCGGGTTCCAGGAAGCCAGGGCCAGGGCGGCCCATCCGGCGGCAAACAGGGCGGCAAGGCCCATCGCTTCGTTGGTGCGGTCGCGCAGGAAGTCGCGGACCGCGGGCGGGATCATGCCGATGGCTGTGGTGACGGCGGACGAGATGGTGACGGCGAGGCGCATGGTCAGAAGATCTCCGTCATCCGGGTGAGGGCGCGGGCTGTTTCCTCCTCGTCACCCACGAGGGCCACGCGGATATACTCCGTACCCGGATTGCCTTCCGCGGTATCGCGCGACAGGTAGCCGCCGGGCAGAACACGGATACCGGCCTCACGCCACAGGGTGAGGGCGGCCTGTTCGCCGCCGCCGGCTTCGCTCATGTCCAGCCAGAGGAAGAATCCGCCATCAGGCCGGGCGAAAGCAAAGCGGTTGCCGAGAATGCGGGCGGCGGTGTCGAACTTGGCATTGTAGAGCGCGCGGTTCTTCGCGGCATCGTCGTCGTCGTTCCAGGCAGCGATGCTGGCCGCCATGACGGGTAGGGGTACCTGGGGAGCCGCGAGATTACGGAATTGTCCGTAGGCAGATGTTATTGCCGGATCACCTGCCGAAAAGCCGGAGCGCAGGCCGGGCAGATTGTTGCGCTTGGACAGGGAGTGGAAGGTGATGATGCCGTCGAAGCCCAGACCCGCCCCGTGTGCGGCTTCGAGGATGCCGGTGGGGGGCGTGGCGGTGTAGATGTCCGCGTAGCATTCATCGGCCACGATGGTGATGCCGTGCGCGCGGGCAAGCCTGATGAGCTTGACCCAGTAGGCATCATCAGCGGCGGCGCCCTGGGGGTTGGCGGGCGAGCAGATATAGATTGCGCAGGCGCGGGCGAGTGTCTCCTCGGTCAGCGCGTCGAGGTCCGGCAGGTGGCGCGTGGCGACCGTGGCATTCAGATAGACGGGCTCAGCTCCGGCGCCGAGGGCGGCTGCGGCATAGCACTGATAGAACGGATTGGGCAGCAGGATGAGCGGGCGTGTGCCGTCATGCCGGGGCGTGACGACCTGGGCGATAGCGAAGAGCGCTTCGCGGGTGCCGTTGGCGGGCAGGATCATGGCATCGGCGTCGATCGCGCCGGCAAGGCCGTAGCGGCGCTCCAGCCAGCCTGCGCAGGCGGCGCGGAAGTCCGGCGTGCCGAGGGCGGGGGGGTATTTGCCGAAGCCCGCTGCAGCCTCGGTGATGGCCGTCATCACGAAGCCGGGCTGGGGGTGGCGCGGCTCGCCGAGCGACAGATTGATGGGGGCATCGCCGGGCGCAAGGCCGGGCTCCACGCCATCGAGCAGCGCCCGCAGGCGCGCGAAGGGGGATTCGGGCAGGCCCTCAAACCGGTCAAGATACTGGGCCTGCATGAAATCCTTTCTGGCTTCTGCCGGGTACAAGGCGGGGTGGTGTTAACGGATGGCTGCGCGCAAGGCGGCAATGGTTCTCTCCTGAAAACCCGCAGTCTCCGGCAGCTTCGGCGCTTAGGCTTAATGCATTGTTAACGCCGGAAGGACGGTCAGCGTTAGGGGTTTTGCGCCAGTTTGAATGAATTGCCGGAGGCGTGTTCAGCGGTCTGGCAGGCGGTGACCTCTAGGCTTCAGGCATGGGCACTCTGCATCTCTCGCTTTCCGTGAGGAGCAGGGTCCGCAGATCCGGGAGGCACAACCATGCGACCGTCTGCAACACTGATCTCTTTTTCCCCGCGCTCGGGGCATGGGCCGGCTGACTGGCTGATGCATGTAGCGGGGCTCCTCGTCTTTGTCTCGGCCTTCGGGTCGATCTTCATCCTCAGCGGCTGCGTGGCGGCCGGGCTGACCATTGCCGAAGCGCTTGCGGTGGATGGCGGGCTGTTTGCGGCTGGGAGCGTGCTGGGCGGTGGTCTGCGGCTCCAGCGCGCGGTGGCTGAGCGGCGGGCTGTTGCCTGTCACCGGCGGGCGGGTGTTTTTGCCCGCAAGGATGTGGCTGCTGTGCCGGTGCGCCGGGAGCGGCCCATGAAAAAGGCCCGGGCGATTGCGCGCCCGAGCCTTGATGTGTGTGGGGGCAGGACGATCCTGCCGGTTGCCTAGCGGGCCGACAGATCTTCTTCCGGATAGGCGGAGATCTGGTGGATCGCCAGATCGGCACCGCGGGCTTCGTCCTCTTCGGTGAGGCGGATGCCCATCACCGCGTTGAGCACCAGATAGACCGCGTAGCCGACGATGAGCGCATAGGCGGCGCCCAGGGCCGTGCCGACGAGCTGGGCACCGAAGGTGACGCCGCCAAGGCCGCCGAGGGCCTCAAGCCCGAAGATGCCGCAGGCGATGCCGCCCCAGGCGCCGCACAGGCCGTGCAGCGGCCAGACACCCAGCACGTCGTCGATCTTCCAGCGGTTCTGGGCTAGCTGGAAGGTGATGACGAAGAGGGCACCTGCAACGCCGCCGGTGACCAGCGAGCCGATGGGATGCATGACATCTGACCCGGCGCACACGGCGACGAGACCGGCCAGCGCACCGTTATGCACGAAGCCCGGGTCATTGCGGCCGGCGATCAGGGCCGCCACGACGCCGCCGACCATGGCCATCAGCGAGTTGAGGGCGACAAGCCCGGACACGCCTTCAAGCGAGCCCGCAGTCATGACATTGAAGCCGAACCAGCCGATGCACAGCATCCAGGAGCCCATGGCGAGCCAGGGAATGTTGGACGGCGGAATGCCCTGCGCGTTGGGGTGGCCCGGGCGGTAGCGACCGATGCGCGGCCCAAGCACGAGAATGGCGCCCAGGGCGATCCAGCCGCCGACGGCGTGCACCACAACGGAGCCCGCGAAGTCATGGAAGGGGGCGCCGAGATTGTTTTCAAAGAAGGCCTGGAGACCATAATTGCCGCCCCAGATCAGACCTTCGAAGAAGGGGTAGAGCAGGCCGACGATGATGGCGGTGGCCATGGCCTGCGGCCAGAACTTGGCGCGCTCGGCGATGCCGCCTGAAATGATCGCCGGGATGGCGGCGGCGAAGGTCGCCAGGAAGAAGAACTTCACAAGGTCGAGGCCGGAGGCTGCGAAGGCGACACCGTCCGGACCCGGCGCATTGCCGGACAGCACGGCGGCGGAGAAGAAGAAAGTGGTGCCATAGGCGACGGCGAAGCCGACGAAGAAGTAGGCGATGGTGGAGATGGAGAAATCCACCAGGATCTTCACCAGGGCGTTCACCTGGTTCTTGCGGCGCACGGTGCCGACTTCGAGGAATGCGAAGCCGCCATGCATGGCGAACACAAGGATGGCGCCAATCAGCACAAAGAATACGTCTGCGCCGGTCATCACCGTGGACACGGTGGCCGGATCAAGGTCTCCCATGGGTCTTTCCCCTCCAGGCGGGTGCTGCCATACGGGCCTTGGGTGGCCGGTTTTGCGGCAGGTCGTGGGTGTTGAAGATGGCTTGCGCACTCAAGTGCTGTGCCAGCCCAAATGACAGGCAGCGAAAGCCTAGGGCTAACAACAGGTTAACACCATAGCGCCCATGCGGGCGGCAGGCTGCCCAATGGCTGTGCGCCTATTTTTGAGGCAGCAAATCTAGGCAGAGCGCCTGTTCCTTAGGCAACAAAAAAGGGCCCGGCGGTGATCCGCCAGGCCCTGAAGGTGGGAGGTTGCCCGTTCACGCGGCCGTCCAAGGGAGGCAGGCCAGAAGCGGGCGAGGGAAAACAACAGGAGCACCGGGCGGCCCGAAGGCTGCCCGGTGCGAGAGCGTTAGATGGTCTGAGACCCGCGGCCGAATTCCGGGTAGGCCTCGAGGCCCAGCTCGGCGCGGTCGAGACCGTCGAACTCTTCCTCGGAGGTGGCCCGGATGCCGATGGTGAAGCGGAGCACCAGCCAGAAGACCAGGCTTGCCACCACCACGAAGGCGCCGATGGAGGCCACACCGATGAACTGGGTCACGAAGTTCGTGCCCGTGTTCGTCAGCGGCACGGCCATGGTGCCCCAGATACCTGCCAGCAGGTGGACCGGGATGGCGCCGACCACATCGTCGATGTGCAGGCGGTCAAGGAGCGGAACGGTGAAGACCACGATCACGCCGCCGATGCCGCCGATGATGGCAGCCATGGCGAAGGTCGGGGTCAGCGGTTCGGCGGTGATGGACACCAGACCGGCCAGGGCACCGTTCAGCGCCATGGTCAGGTCAACCTTCTTGTAGACGACCTGGGTCAGGATCATCGCCACGACACAGCCGGCAGCAGCGGCGATGTTGGTGTTGGCGAAGATGCGGCTCACGTCAGAGGCGTCACCCAGCGTGCCGAGGGCAAGCTGCGAACCGCCGTTGAAGCCGAACCAGCCGAGCCACAGGATGAAAGTACCCAGCGTGGCGAGCGGCAGGGACGAGCCCGGGATCGCGTTGATCTGGCCGTCCGGACCGTACTTGCCGGTGCGGGCGCCGAGGATGATGGCACCAACCAGAGCGGCCCAGCCGCCGGTGGAGTGCACGAGGGTGGAACCCGCGAAGTCCGAGAAACCCATCTCGGAGAGCCAGCCACCGCCCCACTGCCAGGACGCCTGGATCGGGTAGATGAAGCCGGTAAGGATCGCCACGAAGATCAGGAACGGCCACAGCTTGATGCGCTCGGCAACCGTACCGGACACGATGGACGCGGTGGTTGCGCAGAACACCATCTGGAAGAACCAGTCGGACGTGCCCGCTGCGTAGGTGAGATCCTCGGCATCGTGTGCCGGGTGCGAGAACCATGTGAAGGAGCCGAGGTAGCCACCGTCGACGCCGTCATACATGAGGTTGTAGCCCACCAGCCAGTACATCAGACCGGCAATGGAGAAGAGGGCAATGTTCTTAGTGCACTGCATGGCCACGTTCTTGGAGCGGACGAGACCCGCTTCCAGCATGGCGAAACCGGCCGCCATCCACATGACCAGGAAGCCGCCAATCAGGAACAGCAGCGTGTTGAATACGAAATAGGCTTCTTCCGGCGAGGTCGACGGCGGAGCCTCTTCCTGCGCGAGTGCCGGGTCCACCAGCATCACGCCTGTCAGGGCTGCCGCAACGGCGATGCCCCAGTATTTCTTCAGGTTGTCCATTCAGATTTCTCCTCTCACACGAAATCTTCTAGAGGGCGTCGCCGTCGGTCTCGCCGGTGCGGATGCGCATGACTTGATCGATCGGGTAAACGAAGATCTTGCCGTCGCCGATCTGGCCGGTCTTGGCGTTGGACGCGATCGAGTCCACGACCTGGTCGACCTGTTCGTCCTTGATGACGACTTCGACTTTGAGTTTCGGCAGGAAGCTCACGGCGTATTCCGCGCCGCGATAGACTTCGGTGTGGCCCTTTTGCCGCCCGAAGCCCTTTACTTCCGTCACCGTCAGACCCTGGACGCCGAGCGAGGTCAGTGCCTCGCGGACTTCGTCCAGTTTGAACGGCTTGATGACTGCCATTACGAGTTTCACTTGGGCCTCCTTCGCATCGTTTGGCCGTTTTCTGTTTGGCCGGTGGTTTGTGTCCCGGAGAAAACGCGCTTCGAGGCACGTCCCAGCCCCCCAGGTGCCGTTAAGGACTCATGAAGCGTGCCAAACCGGCAGAAAATGCCTAAGCTGTTGATTCGTAGGGCAGTTTTGAATCGCCGATGACTCAAAGAGCGGCAGATGACGCCTGTTTATGCATATTTTTTAGGCATTGATGCTTCAATGCCTATTTTTTATGCGTACTGGCTAGACTGCGGTCTGCTTCAGCTTTTCCCGGCCTATTCATCGCGCTAGGTTTCGTCTTGATTTCCTAGAAAAGCGCCGCCGGGCCGCCGGTGGCGACGCCAAACGGCAGGCCCGGGCAAACGGGACCGCCGCAAGAAAACCCCAGGGAGGGGAAACGAATGAGTTACTGGAAGGGCCCGGGGTCGGTGACCCCAGCCATGGCCGGTCTTGCCATTGGCGCGGTCTTCATCGTGTCAGCACTTGCGCTGGGTCCCGGCGGGTCGACGGGGACAGCGCCTGCGCCGGCCGAGATGGATCAGACGGCTGACGCACCCGCTTCCGAAGAGGCCGGGCCCCAAGAGGCTGGGGCCGACGCAGCCGCCGCTGCTGTTCCCTCCATTGAGGAAGCAACGCAGATCACCAAGGCGCGGATCGTTGCCGCCGACAGTGAGCCGCAGAACTGGCTCTCCCACGGCCGCACCTACTCCGAGCAGCGCTACTCGCCGCTCACCCAGGTCAATGCGGACAATGTGGATGAGCTGGGTCTCGCATGGTCCTACGAGATGTATACGACGCGTGGTCTCGAGGCCTCTCCGATTGTCGTGGACGGCTACATGTTCGTGACCGGCAATTGGGGCGTGACCCATGCGATTGACGCGCGCACCGGCGAAGAGCTGTGGATGTTCGACCCGGAAGTGCCGGGCGAGTGGGGCCGCTATGGCTGCTGTGACGTAGTGAACCGCGGCGTGGCCGTGTGGGAAGGCAAGGTCTATGTGGCCTCCTTCGACGGCCGCCTGCATGCGCTGGACGCCAAGACCGGCACGCCGATCTGGCAGGTGGACACGGTCAACAACACGCCGCCCTACACGATCACCGGCGCACCGCGCGTGATCAACGGCAAGGTCATTATCGGCAATGGCGGTGCGGAGCTGGGCGTGCGCGGCTACTTCACCGCTTATGACGCCAATACCGGCGAGGAGCTTTGGCGCTTCTACACGGTGCCGGGCAACCCGGACGATCCGGTTGAGAACCCGCACCTGGAAGCCGCGATGGACACCTGGTCGATGGGTGAAGGCTATGACGGCCCGCCGTGGTGGGAAGTCGGCGGCGGCGGCACGACCTGGGATTCCATGGTCTATGACGCTGAACTCAACACACTTTATGTGGGCGTCGGTAACGGCTCGCCCTGGGCGCGCTATGTGCGCTCGCCGGGCGGCGGTGACAATCTCTACCTGTCATCGATCCTGGCGGTGAACCCCGATACGGGGGAGCTCAAGTGGCACTACCAGACCACGCCGGGCGATACATGGGACTACACGGCCACGCAGCACATCATTCTCGCCGACATGGAAATCGACGGGGAGATGCGCAAGGTGGCGATGCAGGCCCCGAAGAACGGGTTCTTCTATGTGCTGGACCGGGTGACGGGCGAACTCATCTCCGCGGAGAAGTACACGCTTGTGACCTGGGCATCCCATGTGGACATGGAAACGGGCCGTCCGGTGGAGACGCCTGAATCCAACTACAAGGACCAGACGCAAGTCGTGCTGCCGGGCGCCATCGGCGGGCACAACTGGCACCCGATGGCCTACAACCCGGACACGGGCCTTGTGTACATCCCCGCCATGGAGACCTTCGGCATCTACGCGGACGCGTATGAAAGCTATGAGATCCAGGAGCGGTGGTGGAACACCGGCATGAAGTGGGATGCCTATTACGACGAGATCATCCGGACGCTCGAAGCGGAAGGTGACCTGCCGTATAACCGCGGCGTGCTGAAAGCCTGGGACCCGGTGAAGCAGAAGGAAGCCTGGGCGGTGGTCCATACGGATCACTGGAACGGCGGCGTGCTGACCACGGCGGGCAACCTCGTGTTCCAGGGCACGGGCGACGGCAAGTTCCGCGCCTATCGCGCTGACAATGGCGAGCAGCTGCTGGAGATCGAAACCAAGACAGGCATCATTGCGCCGCCCATCACCTATGCGGTGGATGGGGAGCAATTTGTGGCGGTGCTGCTGGGCTGGGGTGGCGCGGCCATCACGGCCGGTGACGCCCGCACGGCGTCGGCGGCGCGTTATGGCAATGAGGGCCGTCTGCTGGTTTTCAAGCTTGGCGGCGAGGCGGAGTATCCGGAAGTGATCGAGAAGAACCTCGACATTCCCGAGCCGCCGACCGATGTGCAGCTGTCGGCCATGGAGATCCGCAAGGGCGGCCAGCTGTTCATGGGCACCTGCGCCCTGTGCCACGGCGCGCTTGCCGTGTCGCCGGGTGTGGCACCGGATCTGCGCTACATGTCCGAAGGCGTGCATGCCAATTTCAAGGACATCGTGGCCAACGGCATTCTTGCCCATTCGGGCATGGCCAAGTTCTCGGACCTGCACACGGACGAGGAGTTTGACCTGATGTATGGCTACATCGTTGCCCGGGCCCGCGAGGACCGGAAGGCAGCGCTGGCCGCACAGGAAAGCCAGAACGGCGGATAATCGTCCGTTCGCGGAAAAAGAAGCGGGCGCCGGAGCAATCCGGCGCCCGTTTTCGTTTCAGGACAGGACTGCCTCGACGGCCCGGGCCAGTTGCAGCAGGCGGGCATCGTGGCCCCTTGGGGCCATCAGCATGAGGCCGACAGGCAGGCCTGCCCTGCTGGTGCCGCAGGGCAGGGTGATGGCGCACAGATCAAGCTGGTTGCCGAGGGTGGTGTTGCGCAGGGCAAGCCGATTGGCGCGGTCATAGGCGGGGCCGCCGTCGCCGAGGTCTGCGACTGGGGGCGGGTCGATGGGGATGGCGGGCAGGGCAACGGCATCAAAGCCGGCCATGGCCTCGATGAAATCCCCGCGGATGATTTTCCGTTCACGGACGAGTGCCCAGGCCTCCGCTGCGGTGGGTGCCGCGCCGCCCTCAAAGCGCTTGCGTACCGGCGGGTACATGAGCTCGCCCCTGGCGGTTATCGTCTCCTGCCAGATGGACCATGCCTCGACGGCGGGCAGGGACAGGCCGCGCTCCCAGGTGAGGGCGTTCATGCGCGCAAGGGCCGGCAGGTCTGCGTGGGTGATTTCGGCGCCTGCACTGGCTATGGCGGCAAGGGCCGCCTGCACGGTTTCGGCAATGCCGGGGTCGCACTCATCGAAGACGATCGCGTCGGGAACGAGGAGCCTGCTGTCCGACAGGGGCAACTGAGATGCCAGCGGATCTGCGTGGCCTGTGAGGAGGCTCCAGATGGCGGCAGCATCGGCGACGCTGCGGGTCAGCGGGCCGATGGTATCGAGGCTCGGGCACAGGGGCACGACGCCGTCGAGGGGTGTTGTGCCATGGCTCGGCTTGAAGCCGACGACGCCGTTCCATGCCGCGGGAATGCGGACGGAGCCGCCGGTATCGGTCCCCATCGCCGCAGCGCACATGCCGCGGGCGAGGCTTGTGCCCGCGCCGGAGGACGAGCCGCCGGGTACGCGCGCGGTCGCCCTATCATTCGGGTTGGCCGGGGTGCCGAGCACCGGATTGATGCCGAGGCCCGAAAAGGCCAGTTCGGTCATCGCGGTCTTGCCCAGGCAGACCGTGCCGCCGGCCCCCAGCCGCCGCAGGGCCAGGGCATCGCGGGTCGGTGTGCGGCCCGCCAGCATGGCGGAGCCAGCGCGGCACTCATCACCGGCGCTGTCGAACAGGTCCTTCCATGAGAGCGGAACCCCATCAAGGGGTGAGCGGGGCAGCCCGCGTGTGGCGCGGTCATGGGCGGCGGCCGCTTCGGCGCGGGCGCGGGCGAAGGTGCGCACATAATAGACATGCGCGTCCGGGTCGCCGGCCTCGATTTCGGCAATGAAGGCTTCGGTGGCATCGCGCGCGTCGGTCCTGCCTGACGCGATGGCGCGGGCAAGGTCGCGGGCGGGAAGGGCTGTCGGCTCACTCATGGTGCGCAGCCTAGGGGCTGGCGGGACATTTCGCCACGGGATTGCGCGCCGCCGGTGCTTTGGGCTTGCCGGACGCGGGTCTCTCCGCCACCTTTCCCCCATGAGCAGGCTTGATGCAGATGTGGTGATCGCCGGGGGCGGTCTTGTGGGGCTTACGGCGGCGCTGGCGCTGGCCAGCGGTGCGGCGGGGGCGCCGTTCAAAGTGATCGTCGTCGACGCGCTGGACCCGGCGAACGTCGTGGGTGCCGCCTATGACGGGCGCAACTCGTCGATCGCCTATGCGTCCTGGCGGATGTTCGAGGCGCTGGGCATAGCAACGCGGCTTGAGGGACGCGAGCAGCCGATCAACGATATCCTGGTGACGGACGGCAAGGTGCGCGAAGGCGCGTCGCCGATGTTCCTGCATTTCGCCGCCGCCGAGATCGCCGACGAAACGGGCGCCGCGCCGCTTGGCCATTTCGTCGAGAACCGCCATCTGCGCGAGGCGCTGCAGGGTGCTGTTGAGGCATGTGACGCGATCGAGCTGATCGCACCGATGGCGGTGTCCGGTGTTGCCTATGAGCCGGGCCATGTGGCGGTGACGCTCGCCGATGGCCGGGTGCTGACCGCGAGCCTGTGCGTGGCGGCGGACGGGCGCGGCAGCCCGGTGCGCGAGGCGGCCGGCATCAAGACCATTGGCTGGTCCTACGACCAGATGGGCATCGTCACCACCATGGTGCACGACAAGCCCCATGAAGGCGTGGCGCAGGAATATTTCCTGCCCGGCGGGCCGTTCGCGGTGCTGCCGATGACCGGCAACCGCTCGTCACTGGTGTGGACGGAAAAGACCGAGACCGCCAAGGCGATCATGGCGCTGGATGATGCGGGCTTTGCAGCGGAAGCGCAGGACCGGTTCGGCACCTATCTTGGCCATTGCGCGCCTGAGGGCCCGCGCTGGTCCTATCCGCTGTCATTGCAGCTGTCGCGTGACTATGTCCGCCCGCGGCTGGCGCTGGTGGGGGACGCCGCGCATGGCATCCACCCGCTGGCCGGGCAGGGCTACAACCTTGGCATGCGCGATGTGGCGGCGCTGGCCGATGTGCTGATCGAGGCCCGCAAGGTGGGCCTCGACATCGGGGCGCTGACGGTGCTGGACCGGTATCAGCGCTGGCGGCGGTTCGACAGCACGGCGCTGGCGGTGATGACCGACGGGCTTAATCGTCTGTTCTCGAATGATATCGGTCCGCTGCGGCTAGCGCGTGACCTCGGGCTCGGCCTCGTCAACCGCTTCGGCCCGGCACGGCGGTTGTTCATGCGCCAGGCGGCGGGGGCTGTGGGTGAGCTGCCGAGCCTGATGCAGGGCCGCGGCCCGGACGGCAAGGCAGCCTGACGTTTCAGCCTAGCCAGCCCATCTGCCGTCCGCCGATTATGTGGATGTGGGCGTGATAGACGGTTTGGCCGCCCTGCGGGTTGGTGTTGATGACCAGCCGGTAGCCTGACTGTGCCACGCCGTGCTCTTCCGCCATGCGGACCGCGAGGGTGATCATTTCAGCACGGATTGCCGGTGGTGCATCTGCCAGCGAGAAGTAGCGCTTCTTGGGGATCACCAGAAGGTGGACCGGGCCTTGCGGGTTGATGTCCTGGATGACGAAGGCGTTGTCGGTTTCGGCCACCCATTTGTCACGCGGGATCGTTTCGAAGGGGCTTGGCTGTGACAGGCTTTCGGTCTTGATCGTTGGTAGACGCCATTCAGCGGCCCGCCAGAAGATCCAGCTCAGGGGATCAAGTGTCCCGATGGCGAAGGCGGCCAGGGCAATGAGCGGCCATTTGATCCGTGACAGCATGACGGTCCCCCTATGCGGTGCAGCAACCGGGAAACTATCGGCGCCGATCAATCGCGGCTCAAGCCCTTGGCTTTCAGGTCGAGCAGGTAGGCGTGCATCTTGGCGTCAGCGTCACGGCCCAGCTCGTAGAGGTAGTCCCAGGTGAACAGGCCTGAATCGTGCCCATCGGAAAAGATGATGCGCAGGGCGTAGGTGCCGACCGGTTCGACATTGGTGATCGCCACGTTGCGCTTGCCGGGCACGGTTTTTTTCTGGCCGGCGCCATGGCCCTGGACCTCGGCGGAGGGGCTTTCCACGCGCAGCAACTCGGCCGGCAGGGTGAACATTGCTCCGTCGTCAAAGGTGACGGTCAGGGTGCGTTCGCTCTTCTTGAGCGAAATGTCCGTGGGCCAGGGGCGCGCTCCTGATCGGCCGGTGCCGCTCATCGCGGGCCTCAGGCGCCTGTTTCTTCGTCGGTCAGCTCGCGGGCTTCTTCCGGCAGCATGATGGGGATGCCGTCGCGGACCGGATAGGCCAGGCGGGCTGCCTTGCTGATGAGTTCCTGCTTGTCCTTGTCGAAGGCCAGGGTGTCGCGGGTGACCGGGCACACCAGGATTTCCAGGAGCTTGGGATCCACTTCGCCGGCTGCGGCGTGCAGGGTGCTGTCAGCTGCGGTGGTGTCGGACATGGGTCGGTTCCTTGAAGGGCCGCGCTTTATTGCAGCGGCGTTTCGTCGTCAGTCTGGTTTTGTGCCAGCGCCATCTCGGCCAGGGCAATCAAAATCTGGTTGCGGTGCTCAAGCGTCTCCGCCTCCAGCATGGCCTGCTTTTCCTGCGGGCCGAAGGGCGAAATCATGCACAGGGAGTTCACCAGCGCCTCGTTGGAGGAGCGGTCGATGGCGTCCCAATCGGCCTGCAGGCCGTTGGCATCGAGATAGCGGCGCAGGATATCGAGCAGGCCGTCGCGGTCCACGTCCAGCTCGCCGGACCCTGCGGCCAGATCATTGGCGAAGGGGGTGAAATCGGCGCGGACCTGCCGGAAGGGCGTTACCGCGTTGAGTTCCTCCACCACCCGGAAGCGGCAGATGCCGGTCAGCGTCATCAGGATGCGGCCGTCATCGGTCTCGTTGAAGGCGGTGATGCGGCCGGCGCAGCCGACATCGTGGATGTCCGGGCTGGCGCTCGCATCTCCCTCGCCGAACATGGCACCGGGGCTTTTCGGCTGCACCATGCCGATCAGCCGGTCACCGGACCTCAAGGCCGCGTCCACCATGGCGAGGTAACGGGGCTCGAAGATGTTGAGCGGCAGCACGCCACGGGGCAGCAGCAGGGCGCCGCCCAGGGGAAAGACCGGCAGGGTTGCCGGCAGGTCCGTGAGGGTCTGGTAACGGGAGGCCATAATGCCTTTCTGGTCGCTCTTGCTGCGCCCGCGCGGCGGGCGGCGTCATCGGGTGCGGTCAGCTGAACAGGACGGCGGACAGCTTGCGCCGGCCGGCCTTGGTGGCGTCGTCCATCGGGCCCCAGGCTTCGAAGAACTGCACGAGCTGCTCGCGGGCCGCTTCGTCATTCCATTTACGTTCCCGGCGGACGATTTCCACCAGGTGGTCGGTCGCGCCTTCCCGGTCGCCGGCGGCGTTCAGCGCCACGGCGAGGTCAAAGCGGGCCTGGTGGTTGGCGGGATCCGCCTCGACGGCGGCCTGGAGCGGGGCGAGATCGTCATTCGCGGTTGCAGCACCTGAGCGGGCCACCTCGAGGGCGGCTGCGGCCCCCTTCACGTCCGGGTCCTCGGCAAGCTTGCCCTCGGCAAGGCCGAGCACTTCGGCCGCCCGGTCATGGTCGCCGCTTTCGATGTAGCAACGGGCAAGGCCGGCGATGGCCTTGGGGTTTTCGCGGTCTTCCTGCAGGACGGCGGCAAAGGCTTGGGCGGCTGCGCCGATGTCGCCTGCGTCCAGCGCGGCCTGGCCGGCCTCGAGCATCTGTTCGGCCTGGGTAGGGGCCAGCGCGCCGCCGGCAAGCGCCTCGACGAAGCGCTTTACCTGGCTTTCCGGCAGGGCACCCATGAAGCCGTCCACCGGCTGGCCGTTCTTGAAGGCGAAGACGGCGGGGATCGACTGCACGCGCAGCTGCTGGGCCACTTCCGGGTGCTCGTCGATATTCATCTTCACGAGCTTCACGGCGCCCTGGGCCTGCTGCACCACCTTTTCGATGATGGGGGTGAGCTGCTTGCAAGGGCCGCACCAGGGCGCCCAGAAGTCGACGATGACCGGCGTCTGCATGCTGGCTTCCAGCACGTCGGCGGCGAAGGTCTGGGTCGTCGTGTCCTTGATCAGGTCGCCGGCGGCCGGTGCCGCGCTGCCTGCGCCCTGTGCGCTGCCCTGAAGGCCCCGGGGGCCGGTGGCGCCGAGACTGTCACTCATTCAAACTGCTCCTGCCGGGCCTGTCGGGTGTGCCCGGCTGTCCTGTCGGTGTGCTTGTCGGTCGATGGGGCCATATCCGGCGCGGATGTCGCCGGAAGGCGGCCCTTTCCGGACCCTAGATATGGGCATGGGGACCCTTTTGGCTACCCTAGCACGGCACGGGGCGCGCACCAGAGCGCTGACGGGCGGGCGCACTTTTTCGCAGTTCTGGTGCATTGAGCCACTTGCATTCGCGCACATCTTGCGCAATAACACCGCTCCCTTGAGACGGGCCTTGCTGCCCGTCCGGCCTTTCAGGCCAGCGTCAGAGCGGGCGTAGCTCAGGGGTAGAGCACAACCTTGCCAAGGTTGGGGTCGTGAGTTCGAATCTCATCGCCCGCTCCAATTTTCCTACAACCGGTATTCGTTCCACGCGCGCAGGCATAGCTGCGGCGGTGCGCCAGACCATGTGTGTCTAGTAGCGCGGCCCTTCACCACGCAGGGTGTAGAGCGTGTCGCTGACGCTTTGAGCCGAGTCTGTCAGTTTTTCCTCGGTTGCCTGCTGGGCCTTGATCCACATGGGGTAGGCCTCTTCGAGCTTTTTGCGGCCTGCATCGGTGATGCGGATCGGTTTGGCGCGGCCAGAGGTCTCGGTCATGCGTTCAACCAGGCCCGCGGCCTCAAGCGGTTTCAGGTTGCGTGACAAGGACGTGCGTTCCATCGACAGGACATCTGCCAGCGCCGAGATGGCGACAGGCTTCAGCCGGGCGATCGAGATCAGCAGGGTGAATTGGGTGATGGTGAGACCGCTCGGCCTGAGCGCGGCATCGTAGCGCCGGGTGATGGCGCGGGCGGTGCTCAGCGCGCGCAGGGCCAGGCAGCGGTCGCCGACATCCTCGATGATCTGTTCGGTGTCCATTAGGTGTAAATACACGCTTGAAGGCCGTCTCACAACGTGTATATACACTTCATGACACAGTATCACGCAGTTGGGATCGGGGCGGCATGACCGGCATATCGAAAGCAGAGAGATTTTTTGAGGGCGCGCTGCGCTATTGGTGGCTGGTGCTGCTGGCAGGCGTTGCGCTGATCGCAGCCACGGCGATGTCGCTGCCCACGCTCACCAAGGACACATCGGCAGACGCGTTCATCGACGCGGATGAGCCGGCGCTCGTCTACAAGGAGCGGGTTGAAGAGATCTTCGGGCTGACGGACCCGATTGTGATCGCGGTGATCAATCGCGGCGAGGACGGGGTGTTCACGCCGGACAATCTGGCGCTGGTGGAGCGCCTGACGCGGGCGGTGGAGCGGCTGCCGCAGGTGGACCCCGACCGGGTGGTGAGCCTGGCGACCGAAAACAACATCGTCGGCACCGAAGATGGATTGATCGTTGAGGGATTTCTTGATCCGGATACGGAAGGGTTTCAAGCACCGCTTGGTACCCGGGCGCGGGCCGAGGAAGTCGGCGCGGCGATTGGCGATTTTCCGCTTTATCAGGGCGGGCTTGTGGGCCGGCGCGGCACCGCGACCCTGATCATCGCCGAGATCCTTGATGATGATCTGGCAACCGCTGCCTATGACGCGGTGATGGCGCTTGTGGCGGCGGAGGCCATTCCCGAGGGCACACAGGTGCATGTGGCCGGGGAAGGCGCCGTGGCGGGGTATCTGTCGACCTATATCGACAATGATGCCAGCCGGCTCAACCCGATGGCGGGGCTCATCATCACCATCGTGCTGCTGACAGCTTTTGTGAGCCTGCGGGCGGCCATTCTTCCCAACATCATCGTGCTGGCGACGGTGCTTGGCAGTTTCGGCCTGATGGCGGCGTCGGGCACGTCCTTCTTTGTCATCACCAACGGGCTGGTGGTCAATCTGATCGGCATCGCGGTGGCGGATTCGATCCATATCCTGTCGGCCTATTACACCGTGCTGCGGGATGATCCGGCGATCAGCAAACGCACGGCGGTGGCGCGGGCGATGGCGCAGATGTGGCGTCCGGTGACGCTGACCACCATCACCACGGTTGCGGGCTTCCTGGCGTTGTCCGCCAGCTCCGTCATGCCGCCGATCAGCGCGTTCGGCCTGTTCGGCGCGCTGGGTGTGGGGCTGGCCTGGCTTTATTCGATGACGCTCCTGCCGGCGCTTCTGACGGTGTGGCCGACGCGGCGGATCCCCTATCCGTTCGGGCGGCGCAGGGACGGGACGCTGCGGCGTAACGCTGCAGAGCGGCTGATGACGGCGCTGGGCCGCGTGGTCCTGGCATCGCCTAAGCCCGTGGTGGCTGTGGGCGGCGTGCTCACCCTGATTGCCCTGGCGGGGGCTTCGCAGCTGGTGGTCAATGAGGACCGCATCGAAAACTTCAAGCCGTCCGAACCGGTCTATATGGCCGACAAGGCGATCAATTCGGATACGGACGGGATCTACAATCTCGACGTACTGATCGAGACGTCGCGGCCGGGCGGGCTTTACGAGCCGGAGATGCTGCGGCGGATCGAGGCGCTGCAGGTCTTCATGGAGAGCCTTGAAGGCGTCGGTGGCACCACTTCCATTGTGGATTATGTGAAGCAGCTGCACCGGGCGGTGAATGAAGGCCGGCCTGATTTCTACACTATTCCGGATGACGCGGATCTCGTGGCGCAGCTGTTCTTCCTTTATGGCGCCAGCGCTGACCCGACCGACTTTGAAGAGGAAGTGGACTTTGACTATCAGCGCGCGCTAGTGCGGGCGCAGGTGTCGACCGGTCAGTATACGAACAATAAAGAGATCGTTCCGGCGCTCGAGGACTATCTGCGCACGACCTTCAACGACGAGACTGCCACGGCGACGGCCACGGGCCGGATCACGGTGAACTATTACTGGGTGCGCGGGATCGACCAGTCGACATTGCTCTCGGTGCTGCTGGCCTTTGTGGCTGTTACCGTTGCGGCCATTATCGTGTTCCGGTCGCTGACGGCGGGGCTTCTGGCGGCGATGCCGGTGGGGCTGTCGGTGCTGCTGGTCTATGCGGTCATGGGGTTTGCGGGGATCCCGCTTGGGGTCGGCACGTCGATGTTTGCAGCGATCGCCATCGGCCTCTCCATCGACTTTGCGATCCACGCGCTGGACCGGATCAGGGATATTGGCCGCAGCAAAGGGCTCGAGCCCCAGGCGCTGATGGCGCTTTATCCGGAGACGGGCCGGGCGCTGTTTTTCAACTTCATTGCCGTTGCGGGTGGCTTCGGTGTGCTGATGACGTCGGATGTGCCGCCGCTGATCAAGTTCGGCAGCCTGGTTGCTGTTGCTGTCAGTGTCGCGTTCATCGCGTCCGTCACGCTGCTGCCGGCCCTTGTCACTCTTCTGAAACCGAAAGCGCTGCTTGCGCCCGAACCGAAGGAGGCCGCCCATGCGTCCCGCCCTCAAACTGTTTAGTGCTGCCGTCATCGCTGCCACGGCATCGTCTGCCCCTGACCTGCAGGTCCGTGCGCAGGACGTCATGACCGGGGATGAGATCATCGCCATGGTCAATGCGCGTCCCGATGGTGTGCAGGTGACGCGCGACTTCACGCTGGAGCTGACCAACCGCCAGGGCGATACGCGGCGGGAGGAAACACAGGCCTACCGGCGCTATTTCGGCGAGGAGAAACGGACGATCATTTTCTACACGGAGCCGACGCGGGTGCGCGGGACGGGGTTTCTGACCTTCGACTATCCGGACCCATCCATAGATGACGACCAGTGGCTCTATCTGCCGGCGCTGCGCAAGGTGCGGCGAATCTCGGCATCGGACCGGGGTGATTTCTTTCTGGGTACGGACTTCACCTATGAGGAAATCAAGAAGGAGCAGAAGGTGGAGGCATCCGACTATGTCTTTACCGCGAAGGGCACGGAGATGGTCGACGGGCGGGAGCTGCTTGTGGTGGAGGGCGTTCCGTCCACAGATGCTGTGGCCCGTGAGCTGGGGGTGAGCCGCGTGGTCTGGCGTGTCGACCCTGAGATGCAGCTCAGCCGCAAGACGGATTATTATGACCAGAACGGCAATCTGGCCCGCACGGTGACGATTGAAGGGGTTGAGATCATCGACGGCTTCATCACCACAACGCAGCTTCTGGCGGAAAACCACAAGACGGGTCACAGCTCGCGGATCAGCTTTTCCGGGACCGACTATGAGGCGGACGTTCCGGAGAGCCTGTTCAGCCAGGCCCGGTTGCGGCGCGGTCTATGACCCGGCGTTTCCCACATTCGCCAGGCGCCAGTGCTGCTTGTGTGGCCTGGGCGGTGATTGCCGCTGCCGCCCTGCCGGGCGGTGTGGCGCGCGCGGCCTCTTCCGGGCCGGAGCTGCGGGGGGAAGCCACCTTGCGGACGGCCATCGAGATTGAAGATGGGGATGTTCAGCTTGGTGAGCTTCTGGTGGAGCCGGAGCTTTCCGGCGAGGTGACGCCCGAGATCAGCTGGACGGTGATTGGCCGGCTGCGGATTGACGCGGCCGATGAGCTGGAGCCGGGCGACCCCGGCCCGCAGGACGGGTTCCGGTCGCCGGTCAATCGGCGGCTGTTCATCGGTGACACGACGGATCTCGAATTGCGGGAGGCCTATGCGGATATTTACGCGGGTCAGTGGTTTGTCCGGGCCGGCAAGCAGCAGGTGGTGTGGGGCCAGGCCGACGGGTTGCGGGTGCTCGACCAGGTCAACCCGCTGAGCTTCCGCGAGTTCATCATGGGGGACTTCGAAGACCGCCGCATCCCGCTGTGGATGGTCAATGCGGAGCGCAGTTTCGGCGGTGTGACGGCGCAGTTCCTATGGATCCCCGACCACAGCTATGACGAGGTGCCGGCGGACGGCACCTATGCCGTGACCTCGCCGCTGCTGCGGCCGCAGATCAGGCCCCAGCCGGGGCAGGCTGTGCGGTTTGCCGAGGCGGACAGGCCGGACAGGCTGATCGTGGATGATGATTACGGGGTGCGTCTGACGGGGTTCAGCGATGGCTGGGACTGGTCGGTCAACGCGCTTTATGCCTATGGCGACGGGCAGGTGCTGCGGCAGGCGCGGACGCCGCAGGCCGTGACGGTGACGCCGGACTATGAACGCACCTTGCTGACCGGCGGGTCTGTCTCCAATGCCTTCGGCAAGGCGACGGTGCGGGCCGAGATCGGCTATGTGACGGACCGGTTTGTTCTTACAAATGATCCTCAGGACGCGGATGGTATTTTCGAGACAGGTGAGGCCAGTGGCGTCATCGGTCTTGATTATCAGGTGGACGCGGACCTGCTGGTGAGCGGGCAGGTCTTTGCGGGCGTGCTGACCGACGACGCGCCGGGGCTTGTGCGCGATCAGGTGACGGGCACTGCGAGCCTGCTGATGCGGCAGGAGTTCCTCAATGACACCGTGGAGGTGGAGGGGCTTTTGCTGCAGAGCCTGAACCAGGGCGACGGGCTGGTGCAACTGGGCGCGACGTACAAGCTCACAGACGCTGTGACACTGGCTGCGGGCGCGGATGTCTTTTATGGCAACCGGCAGGGCCTATTCGGCCAGTTCGGTAAAGCGGACCGGGTAACCCTGGCTGTGACATATGGATTTTAGGGCCGGGTCTTAGCGCATCGCGCCGCCTCTAGCTATCGAGCAGCAGGGCAGGGTCGACGGAAACGGGACGCGTCATTTTCTCGACGCCGTTTTCGGTGGCGACGATTGTTTCCGTCGCATCGATGTGTTTCTGGCCCCAGAGGGTGAGCGCCTTCATGACCGGGATGAGGGAGAGGCCCTTGTCGGTAAGCGCATATTCGTAGCGCACGGGACGCTCCTGATAGGGCCGCTTTTCGATGATGCCGTGATCTTCCAGCTTCTTCAGGCGGTCGGTCAGCGTGTTGGTCTGAATGTGTTCGGCGGACTGGGTGAACTTCTTGAAGGTGCTGGGGCCGAAATAGATCAGGTCGCGCACGATCAGTAGGGTCCACTTGTCGCCAAGCAGGTCCAGCGAGCTGGCGAGCGGGCAGGACGATCTTTGCTTGAGAGTGCTGGGCTCGGTCATGGGGCTTAGCTGCGTTTTCTTCGTTCCAAATCAAGTGCTGCGGCGCTGCCGGGGCGGCTGGATTGTGCGGATTTTCAGCCGCCCGACCAGAAAAGTCTTGTGCATCCGAAAACCTCCATGCTAGGTCACTTGTGTTTTTAAAGTGACTCGCTTGCGATTTACAAGTCGCCTTGTCGAGCACCGTACCGCGATGCCCGCGGGGCGTCCATGGAGGGCCTTATGCGCAGCTTGTTTTTTGAAGACGTGAACCGGCTTGGGTGGCGGGACATGCCGATGCCGCGGCCGCAGGCGGACCATGAGGCCGTTGTGCAGACAATTGCGGCGACGGCCTGCGTGGTCGACAACATGGTGATCAAAGGGGTGACGCCCATGGAGCCGCCTTTCGCACTCGGCCATGAGGCGGTGGGCCGGGTCATTGACATGGGTGACGCTGTGACCGGGCTTGGAATCGGCGACGTGGTGTCGATCCCCAATCACCGGACCTGCGGCAGCTGCCGGTCCTGCAAAAACCACGACCCGCTGCATTGCGAGCAGGAAGACGCGCCGTTTCCGCTGCTGCCTGCCTATGGCACGCCGGATGCCTATGGGTTTGGCGGCATGTTCAGCGAAGCGTTCCGGGTGCCGTTTGCGTCGCATGCGCTGGTGAAGGTTCCCGATACGATTGATCCACTGGCGGCGGTGGCGGCCGGTGACACGCTGACCGATGCATGGCAGGCGACGGTGCCGCATATCCGCAAGACGCCTGAGGCGCGGGTCCTGATCACCAGCAATGCGGGCTACGGGCTTTATGCGGCGCAATGGGCGCTGGCGGCGGGCGCGGTCGAAGTTCTTTATGTGGATGACGACCCGACGCGCATGGCGGTGGCCAAGAAGATCGGCGCGACGACGCTGCAGTGGGAAGACGGGCTGGAGGTGCCGCCGGTCTACAATGTGATCGTTAATGAGCGCCAGGGGGCCGAGGCATTGCGGTTCTGCCTGATAGCGGCGGCGCATGGGGCTGTTGTCGAGAATGTCGTCATCTATCTGGAGGACGTGCCGTTTCCGCTGTTCCAGATGCATTTCACCGGTGTGACGTTCCGGTCGTCCTTCTGTGCCACACGGCTCTATCTGCCCGAGGTGATCTCGGAACTGGAGGCCGGCACGATTGATCCGCGCGTCGTCGAGTCAGAAATCTTCACCCTGGATGACGCCCCGGACCGTCTCCTCGAGCAGAGCCACAAGCCGATCCTGCTGTTCGATGAAAGCATGCGTGCGGAGCCTGCGTCTTGATCCTGCTCTACACGGAGGCGTCCCCGTTCGCCCGCAAATGCCGACTGTGCATCGCGGAGCTGGGTGCCGGGCAGGACATTGCCCTGCGAGACGTTGGGGCTGTCAGCCCGCTTGCAGCGAATGCAGCCGCCAGCGCGCAGGCACCGCTGGGCAAAATCCCGGTGCTGGTACGGCCGGGGCAGGCGGCGCTCTACGACTCACCGGTGATCTGCGAATACCTTGATGCGGTGTGGCAGGGCAGCCTGTTTCCGGCAGACGGCGAGGCGCGATGGCGGGCCCTTGCCCTGCAGGCCCTGGCGGACGGGGCAATGGAGACAGCCGTCGCTCTCCGCTATGAGGCTGTATTCCGGGGCAACGGGTCCGGCGATGATCCGTGGGTCGTACGCCAGATGGCACGCCTCACTTCCGCCGTGGATGCGATGGCGCGGGCCGTGGCGGATTTCGCGCCCGCTCCGACCATCGGGGAGCTCTCCGTTGCCTCGGCGCTCGGCTATCTCGACCTGCGCTTCGAAGAGATTGCATGGCGCCGCGGGCAGGCTGCGCTGGCGGCGTGGTTCGACAGCTTTGCCGCCCGGCCATCGATGCAATCAACAGCACCAACACTCTGCCCAACATCACACCAACAGGAGATGGACCATGAACCTGGCTGAAATGAGCGGCCTTGACCTGATGCGGGTGGGCGTGAGCCTGCCCGGCAATATGGGTGACCAGGGCATTGCCAGCGTCATTCCCATGAAGATCATCGAAGCGGATGAGGGGCGGGTGGTGTTTCTCGCCACCGCCGACGCCCGCCATACGAACCCGCTTGGATCCGTACACGGAGGATTTGCGGCAACCGTCCTGGATTCGGCAACGGGCTGCGCGGTCCACACGCTGCTGCCTGCGGGCGTGGGTTTCGGGACGGTCGATCTCAACGTCAAGATGATCCGGCCGGTTCCCTTCGAGCAGCAGATGCGGGCGGTGGGCGAGGTCATCGACCGGACGCGGTCGCTTGCCATCTCGGAGGCGACGCTGACGGATATGGACGGCAAGATCTTCGCCCATGCGTCGGCCACGTGCCGGATCGTCACCCCGTCGTAAGCCGGGACGGCCCCGCAAAGCCGGTTCGTCGGAGCTCTGCTGCACGGGACGCAGAAGGCGGGGCGGTGTCAGGGTCGGGTGTCTGCGACGACGTCGTAGCCGTAGACCCAGTCCTGGCGCATAAGGCCAATGGAGGGGGCGATACGGCCGGCGAGCCACATGGGGCCGTAGGTCTTGAGCCGGCCGAAGGCTGTACGCTGGTGGAAGGTTTTCGCGTTGGCGCGGGAGCCGGCCTGGACGGCGGTAGCGCGGGCGTGGCGCCTTGCCTGATAGGCCGTGAGGGCGCCGGGCACGTCAGTGTCGCCACAGAGGCAGGCCGCCAAGGCCCAGGCGTCTTCGATGGCCATGGCGGCACCCTGGGCCATGAAGGGCAGCATGGGGTGAGCGGCGTCGCCCATCAGGGCCACGCGGCCATCGGTCCAGGTGGTGAGGGGCGGGCGGTCGAACAGGGCCCAGCGGAACAGGCCGTCGGCTTCCTCGATCAGCCGGGTAATGATGGGGTGCCAGCCGGTGAAGTCAGCCAGGGCCTCCTCGCGCGTGCCGGCTTCGGTCCAGCTTTCGGTTGTCCAGTCGTCACGCTCCACGACGGCCACGAGATTGGCCAGCGCACCGCCGCGCAGGCGATAGGTGACCGCGTGCTTGCCGCGTCCCATCCAGGCACAGGCGACGGGCGGCGGGGTGTCCGCACCGAGCCGGTCAACCGGCACCACGGCGCGCCAGGCGACGTTGCCGGTGAAGGCGGGTTTGTCCGGCCCGAGCATGCAGGCTCGGATGGCGGAGTGGATGCCGTCGGCGCCGATAAGGACATCGCCGCTGAGTGTCTCGCCGGTTTCAAGAACCGCCGTCACGCCCGCGCCGTCCTGCTCGTAGCGTGTAACAGCCGTGCCGAGGCGGAGTGCACCGGGGGCGCGGCTGTCGAGCTGCTGGGCAAGACAATCCAACAGGTCGGCGCGGTGGATATGGAGATAGGGGGAGCCCCACCGGTCCACCGAGGTTTTGCCCAGCGGCGCGTGGAGAAGGCGCATGCCGCTTTCGCCCATGCGGATCTCGATGCCGTCCGGCGTGAACCCCGTTGCCGCCAGCGTCCCGTCCAGACCCAGGGCCTCGAACACCTTCATGGCGTTGGGGCTGAGCTGCAGGCCCGCCCCGACTTCGGCCAGGTCAGGCGCCTTTTCCAGCACGGTCACGTCCCAGCCATGGGCGTGCAGGCACAGGGCGGCTGTCAGCCCGCCAATGCCGCCACCGGCAATGAGCGCTTCTCGCATCTTGTCTTCGTGCTCCCTCTTCGCGATCCGCACCGCAGGCTATTCCGACATATCATCCCTTGTGTCGATGTCGATGGCCTGGCGGGGGGTGAGCGGGACTGTTGCCGTGTGTGGCAGGTCGAGAAAGACGCGTTTGCCGCCCTGGTCGCCTTTCAGCCGGGCAAGGCGCGGGAAGGCGGTGCGGCGGAACAGCATGGGCGGCAGCGGCGTGGCTCCGGCCGTGCTTGCCACGGCGTCGACGCCTTCGGTCATGTGGGCCAGCATGGACGTCAGGTGAGACAGGGGCACATGGGGCATATCGGCCAACAGAATGAGCGCTGCCTCGACCGGGGTGTCCGACAGATGCCTGATGCCGTGGGCCAGCGATGAGCCCTGCCCCTGATCGGCATGCGGATTGATCTGGGTGTCTATGCCGTTGTCGCTGAACAGGGCTGCGCGGGCCGGTGCGTTTTCGGGAATGATGGCGAGGGTGGCCGCTGCATTCAGCGCGGCTGCGAGGCGGGCGCTGTGGGCGGCCAGCGGCAGGCCCTCGACCTCATGCAGGAGCTTGTCGTCCGGGCCGAAACGGCGGGAGGCGCCGGCTGCGAGGATCAGGACGCCCAGGCGCGCGGGTGTCACGCCGTCAGGTCCTTATAGGCGGAGGCGATCTCCGCCAGGGTGGACACGGCAAGCATCGAGGCGTCGCGGGTGCGCGGGATGAGGCCGATGGGGCCTTGCAGGCGGGCGATCTGATCGCGCCGGGCACCATTTGCGGTCAGGGCCTCGCAGCGAAGCTGGTGGGTGCGCCGGCTGCCTACGGCGCCGATCCAGAAGGCGGGGCCGTCGAAGGTCTGCAGCAGGAGCGGGATCTCCCAGTCCTGGTCATGGAACAGCAGGGCAAATGCCGTCCACGGATCATCGGTCAGGCCGGGCAGGGATTGCGCCGTGGTGAGGCTGATTGCCGTGAGGCCCTCGGCCCGGGCGCGGGCGAGGGTATGGTCGTCGGGCGACTGGAGGGTGGTGGCAAAATCACCGGCGGCTGCGAGGCGGGCCAGGGCGATGGCTTCCTCGCCCCGGCCGGCGACGCGCAGGGCCAGCTTCGGGGTCAGGTGCAGGCTCAACGTGTCACCATCCCATGAGGTGGTGCGGTCAGCGGGAACGGGCCCCGCTGTAAACTTGCCGTCGCGGGTTATGGTCAGGCTGGTTTCGGTGCGGGCGGTGAGGGCGTCATGGGTACGGGCCACCGCGTCCGGATCGGTGAGAGGCGCGACCAGCACATCCATCTGCCCGCCGCAGGGCAGGCGGATATCCATGAAGGGCGAGCCTGCGCCATAGACGAGATAATCGGCCTTGCCGGTTTCGATGGCGGCGAGGGCGTGTCCGATGACATCCGCGTCCACACAGCCATTGGAGACGTAGCCTGCCGCCGTGCCGTCGCGCGTGACGGCCATCATGGCGCCGGGCCAGCGCAGGCCGCCGCCCTGGGTGTGGCTGACGACGGCCAGGGCGCAGGCCTCTCCTGCCGCGAGGCGGGCGCGGGCGAAACCCAGGACGTCTTCGGCGTGGCTGTAACTCGACACGGGACGGGCGGCCTTTTTGCGGTTGTTCAGGCGCGCGCCAGTGTCCGCGCGCCGAAGACGAGGATCACCACCATCACGGCTTCAATGACAAGCGGCGTGGCGATGCCTTCCGGTGCGCCAGCCATGATGATGCCCAGAACCCGCCCGGTGAGCGCCAGCCCGTAGAGCAGGGCCGCGCCGTAAAGGGCGGAGGGGCGGCCGGCGAAAAGGCCGAGGGCCGTGAAGATGGCGGCGGCCAGGAAGAAGGCGCCGATATCCCCCCGGAAGGTGTTCCATCCCATATCGGTCAGGTCAGTGCCGAATCCAAGGGCAAGCGCAGCCTGCTCGGGCATGAAGAAGGTCTGCACACCCATCAGCAGCGAAAAGAGCAGGGCGAGCGTGACGGTGATACGGGCAATCCAGAGCATGTGTTTCCCCTCGGTCTGGCAATTGTTTGGCGCAGCTTAAGAGGGCCTGTGCCGGTTGGCCATATGGGACCGCAGGCGTGCGGGGGCGAGGGGCGGATCAGCCGCCGGTGGTGTGTTTTGTGCCGGGGCGTCCGAAAAGGCTTGCCCGGAGGTCCGCTGCCGTCCGTGCGGATGTGATGTCGCGCATCAGGGCGGGCAGTTCCGAGACCCATACCCTGAGCGGATTGACGCTGTCGAAATCTCTTACAAGTCCATAGCGGGGCGTATGCTCCTCACGCTGATAGGTGCCGAAGATGCGGTCCCAGATGATCAGGATGCCGCCATAGTTCTTGTCGAGGTAAAGATCGTCGCAGCCGTGATGGACGCGGTGGTTGGACGGGGTGTTGAGGATGCCGTCGAGGGGGCCGAGCCTGCCGACAAGCTCCGTATGGATCCAGGTCTGATAGGCCTGGACCGTCAGTATGCCGAAAAAGATGACTTCCGCAGGCAGGCCGGTGAGCAGCAGCGGGATGTGGCAGATGAAGCTCCACACGCCCTCGGCCGGGCCGAAGCGCACACCGGTGACGATGTTCATGTGGCGGGAGGAATGGTGCACGGCATGCTGTGTCCATAGAAGCCGTACTTCATGGGCGAGCCGGTGTTCCCAGTAATAAGTAAAGTCCGCGAGGACGACACCAAGCACGAGGGTGGCGGCGGATATTGGCAGCGCCCAGGTGATGTATGTCTCGCTGATGACCTCATAGGCGACATAGCCGGTGACCAGCAGGACTGTCTCGACGGCGAGGAAGGGCAGTTGCGTGGAGATGCTTGCCAGCATGTCGAGGAACGTGCGCCCGGTCATCCGGCGGGTCAGGACGCCCTTGATGATCTCAATGGCGAGGATGGCGGCGCCGAAGATGAAGAACACTTCGTCGACAGATGTGGCGAGACTTTCTACCTGTTCATAGGTCATTGCCGTCTGCATCCCTTGTGGTGCCGAGCCCGCAGGTCAGGGTCCGCCATGCCAGCGCGGCGGCCTGGGCGGGCGTGGATTCGCCGCTGCGGACGGATTCCCATCCGGCATAGAGAAGGTGATCGAAGGACTGGACGATCCATGCGGTGGGGACTGTCGCGGCAAAGGTGCCTTCCTCCCTGGCCGCATCGACAAGGTCGCGGGTTTCGCCTGCCTGGCGTTCGAAGGCGGCGGTGATGGCGGGGTCATCGTCCAGCGGTATATGGGCGAGAAAGCTGTGGCGGTCGCCGAGGGGCACCAGTGCCTCCATGCACCGCTTGAGCGCGTCCGTGTGGCTGGGGGCATCATGGCAGGCGACCTCGGCGGCGTGGTCCATTTCGGCGATGGCCTGGTGCGCCAGCGCGATCAGCAAGGCCTCGCGGCTGGCGAAATGGCGGTGCAGGGTGGCGCGGCCGACGCCGGCGTGCTCGGCGATCTCGCTGAGCGAGGCGCCGGGATTGCGGCTCAGGAGTTCGAAGCCCGCTTCTGCGATGGCCTGCCGGGCGGGAAGCCGTTTGGGTGTGGTCATGAGACATATATGTCTCATTTGAGTGGTGTTTGTCAACTGGCGCCTGTGGCCGGGCAAACCCGATGGTGTCACCTTTTTCCGGCACCTGCGTCCAATAGGGCAAAGGAGACCTGCCATGCCTGGGCCGACTGCCGCACACCCCATCGACTATGCCGCCCTGGACGATGCGGGGCTGGTGGCGCGTGCCGCGCTGCGCGATGCCCGGGCGGTGCGGGAGATCACCACGCGCTACAACCAGCGGCTCTTCCGCACGGCGTGGAGCGTGCTGCGCGACCAGGCGGATGCGGAGGAGGTGGTGCAGGAAGCCTATCTGAAGGCCTTTCGCGGGCTTGATGGATTTGCCGGCCAGTCGAGCCTGTCGACATGGCTGGTGCGGATTGTTTTCAACGCGGCCGTGGACCGGGGCCGCAGGAAGGAGCGCCGGCGCACGGACCTGCTGGAGCAGGACGTGGCGGTGCTCGATGCCTATCGGCGGCGGCATGGCCCGGCCGATGCGACCCCGGAGGATGCGCTGATGCGCAAACAGCTTGCCGACAGCCTGAAGAGCGCCATTGCTCAGCTCACGGATGACTATAGCAGCGTGGTGGTGCTGCGGGATATCGAGGGCATGAGCGTGCGGGAGACCGCCGAGGTGCTGGGGGTCAGCGAGGACGTGGTGAAGACCCGCCTGTCACGGGCGCGGCGGCAGCTGCGCAGGATCCTGCTGCCGGAGATTGGCGGCCTGTTCCAGGAAACGCTGCCCTTCGCCGGGGCGGATTGCGAGCGCATGACCGCGCGGGTGCTTGCGGCGCTTGAGCTCTAGCAGCGGGTTTCCGCTCAAAGGCCCGGGTCAGGGCCTGAGTGCAGTGCGACGTGCAAATCATTCAACCAGAGACTGGAGATTCTCAGATGCCGACCATCAAAACGCTTTCTTCCACCAGGCGCTCCGTGCTGACAGGTGCGGGCAAGACATTGACCCTGGCCGGGGCGGCCATGGCGCTCAATGGGTTTTCTACGGCAGCCTATGCGGCGGATGATGCGTCGGTGGTGCAGGACGTCAGTATACTGAATGCTGCGATTGCGCTCGAGCATGAGGGCATCGCTGCCTACCAGATCGGTGCCACCAGCGGACTGCTTGATCCGGCGGTCGTCGAGATCGGGCTCACCTTCCAGGGCCATCACAAGGGGCACCGGGACATCCTTGTGTCTGCCGTACGTGACCTTGGTGGCGAGCCGGTTGCGGAAGAGTCTCTTGATGCCTATGCGGAACAGCTGGGAGCCGGCGGGCTGGCCACACAGGAAGACGTGCTGCGTCTTGCGCTCAAACTGGAGCGGGGGGCGGCCAATGCCTATCTGAGCCTGATCCCGAGCCTTGGTGCGGACTATCACAAGGTTGCAGCGCAGATGGCGGGGGATGAAGCCTTCCATGCGGCTATTCTTGCCAACGCGCTGGGTGAGCCGCTGCCCGCTGACGCGTTGATCTTCGGCTGATCTCATGAACCGGCATATTTCATCTCGAAGGACGATTGAGCGGGTTCTGCGGGCTGTGCTGGGTGCAGGTGCTGTTTTTGCGACGGTGCCTGCACTTGCAGCGGAGCCTGTCACCAGCGATGCCGCGCAGGTGGCAGAGGGTGAGGCGCTGTATGAGGCATTGTGTGCGGCATGCCATGCACCGGATGCCAACCGCATCGGTCCCGCGCACCGGGAGGTGTTCGGCAGCCGGGCGGGATCGGTAGACGGGTTTTCCTACACGCCTGCATTGCAGTCGCTCGATGTCGTGTGGGACGAGGAAACCCTTGATCGCTGGCTTGCGGCGCCAGCGGCCATGGCGCCGGGTACCTCCATGGGGGTCAGCGTCCCGGACCCGGATAGGCGGCGCGCGCTGATTGCCTTTCTGCGCTCCCTGAGCGTGGCGGGGCGCTGGGGCGCTCCTGTTGGCTGAGCGCGCCCTTTCTCACAATCCCGTGTAGTGCGGTTTCGGACCGGGCTGCCCTGATCCTGAATGTTGAAACGGCGGGGGGGCGGTGCCACCTTGTAGGGCGAAACATCGGCGCGGGGCTGCCCGAGGGTGCCCGAAGCCCGGCGCTGAGAGCGAAAGAGGAGCGCCACGATGAGCGACACCGAATACACCCCTCCGAAAGTCTGGACGTGGAACAAGGAAAACGGCGGCCGTTTTGCCAGTATCAACCGGCCGATCGCCGGGCCGACCCATGACAAGGATCTGCAGGTCGGCAAGCATCCGATCCAGCTTTATTCCCTGGGCACGCCCAATGGTGTGAAGGTGACGGTGATGCTGGAAGAGCTTCTGGCGAAGGGCCATGCGGGCGCCGAGTATGATGCGTGGCTGGTGAATATCGGCGAGGGTGACCAATTCTCGTCGGGCTTTGTCTCCGCCAATCCGAACTCGAAGATTCCGGCGATGATGGATCACAGCACCACGCCGCCGACGCGGGTGTTTGAATCCGGCTCGATCCTTCTCTATCTGGCTGAGAAGTTCGGTGAGTTCCTGCCGACGGACCCTGGGGCGCGGACCGAAACGCTGAACTGGCTGTTCTGGCAGATGGGCAGCGCGCCCTATCTCGGCGGCGGGTTCGGTCACTTCTATGCCTATGCGCCGATCAAGATCGAATATGCGATCGACCGCTTCGCCATGGAAGTGAAGCGCCAGCTGGACGTGCTCGACCGCAACCTCGCCGAGCGTGAATACATGGCGGGTGACGAATACACCATTGCCGACATTGCTATCTGGCCATGGTACGGCGCGGTGGTGGCCAATGCGGCCTATGACGCGGCGGAATTCCTCGAGACGCACACCTACAAGAACGTGAAGCGGTGGATGGATCTGGTGGGTGCGCGGCCCGCTGTGCAGCGGGGCCGCATGGTCAACCGCGTGTTCGGTGATCCGGCCATGCAGCTGCATGAGCGTCATGACGCCAGCGATTTCGATACCAAGACCCAGGACAAGATTGCCGCTGCGGAATAGGCGGCGCGACTGATCCTGCAAAACGGATTGCGCAAAGGGGCCACTGGCGTTCATCGCCGTGGCCCCTTATTCGTTGGGGGCACTGGACAACCGGGAGACTGCAGATGAGCGTTTCGCTTGAGATGGACGGGGATGTTGCCGTCATCACCATGAATGACGGCAAGGCCAACGCCGTGAACCCCACCCTGCTCGACGCGCTGGAAGCGGCCATGGACAAGGCGGAAGCCGAGGCCAAGGCGATCGTGCTTGCGGGCAAGCCGGGGCTTTTCTCGGCCGGGTTCGACCTCAAGCTGATGCAGGGCGCGTCACCTGACGAGGTGAAGACGCTTGTGATGCGGGGCGGGGCGTTTGCGGCGCGGCTTTACGGCAACAAGCTGCCGGTGGTGGCGGCCTGCACCGGACATGCGATTGCCATGGGCGTTTTCCTGCTGCTGGGGTGTGACACCCGTATCGGTGCGGCGGGCGAGTTCGCCATTGGCGCGAATGAGACGATCAACAACATGGTGCTGCCGCAGTTCGGCATCGAGCTGCCGAAGGCTCGGCTGAACCCGCAATATCTTACCGAGGCGGTGATCCAGGCCAAGATGTATGACCCGGTGGCAGCAACCACTGTCGGCTACCTGGACCAGGTGGTGGCACCGGAGAAGGTGGTCGAGACGGCGACCGGCGTGGCGGCCCAGCTGGCGCAGCTGCCCGGCCAGGCCTATGCGGGCAACAAGAAGCTGCTGCGGGCAGAGACGCTGGCCGCGATCGAGGCGAGCCTCGCGGGCTAGTTGCCGTCGCCGGAGCCCGCTGCCCCCGCACGGGCGAGGGGCAGCGGTTCCTTGAAGGTGAGTGTGCGGTAGGGGAAGGGGATTTCGATCCCCGCCTCGTCCAGTGCACGCTTGACGGCGGCCACCACTTCGTCGCGCGAGCGGCGCACATCCAGCGGCGTCGAGCCGGTCCACCAGGTGACTTCAAAGTCGATGCTGGAGGCACCGAAGGCCTGGGCGAATATCTGCACGGGCTGGTCACCGCGGACGGTGTCGCAGCCCTTCACGGCGTCAGCGATCACATCGCGCGAGGCATCCACATCCTCGTCATAGGCAACGCCGGCCGTGATGGTGACGCGGCGGATGTCGCGGTCGGTACGGATTTCCACCGGGTTGCGGAACAGCATGCCGTTGGGCATCACGACCAGCTGACCATCGGTGCGCCGCACATGGGTGTCGCGGATCGAAATCTTCTCCACCTTTCCCTCCACGCCGTCGCACTCGATGTAGTCGCCGATGCGCATGGGGCGGCGGTAGAGGATGAGGATGCCCGCCATGAAATTCTCGAACACGTCCTTGAACGCAAAACCGATGGCCAGCGAACCGATGCCCAGCGCTGCGATCATGTCGCCGGGGGTGATGGTGGGGAAGACGACAATGGCGGCGATGACGATGCCGCCGAGCCAGATGCCGATACTGAGAAGGTTGCTCATCAGTTCGACGAGCGAGGCGCGCATGCGGTTCTGCGGCAGGAGCCGGTGAACCAGCGAGCTTGCGAGTTTCGAGACGGCCCAGGTGATGACAAGGATCACCAGGGCAAGACCGATCTGCGGCAGGAGAGCGATCAGTCCCCGGAGCATGTCGGTCAGATTTGTGAGAATGATCTCGATCGGCTGAATGTCGTCCATTGTCTTGCGCCCGCAGCGTCCCTAAGGAGGGAAACCGCGGGCGTCGGCGATTGTTCCCGTGCCGCTGTCTCCGGGCGTCCGAGATCAGGCCGGGAGCTGGTGCCAGGTGCCGGTCTTGAGCGAGCGGGGAGAGAATTCACCGAAGGCAAAGCGCATGGGCAGGGCATCGGGGCGGGTGATGCCGTGATCCAGGGTGAACCGCCAGGCGCGCTGGGCACCGGGGAGCTGATCCACCTCCGCACCGCTCCAGATGATCTCGACCGTGCCGGCGAGGTGGACGAGCCCACCAGTGTCGAAATTGGGAAACAGGATGCCGGCGCGCGGGTTCACCAGCAGATTGCCGAGGGTGTTGAAGAAGAAATTGCCTGCATAGTCAGGCACCAGGAAGGTGCGGTCATCCTCGACCTTGATGAAACCGGCCGCGCCGCCGCGATGGGAGACATCGACGCCGCTTTCGGGTTTGCCCGACTCGCGGCTCTCGGTAGCCGAAGCAATGAAGAACGTGTCAGCCTTCTCAATCAGGGTACGGATTTTTTCATCGAAGCGGGTGAAGGTGTCCGGCGTTTCGGCATGAGCCGCTTTCGGGTCGCGGGTCTCTATCACTTCGCGGGTCTGGATGAATTGCGGGCAGTTGCCGAAGGACAGGTCGATCTTCAGTTCGAGCGCTGACCGTGTCTGACGTTCCACGTGGGCGGTGAAGCGATTGCGGCGGCGGGTGTCGAGCTCAATGCCGAGGCCGCCGACCGGGGCACCGGCATGCAGGGCGGCGAGGGCCGGGTCAGCCGAGGGCAGGGCGGCTGAAAGCGTGAGGTGGGTGTCGTCGGGGCTTGTGATAAAGCCCGCGCCGCCTGCGAGGATGGTGGCCCAGGGCTGGCCGCCCGCGTCCTGGGTGCCGAGCACCATGAAGGGGAGGCTTTCGAAGAACTCCCGATGCTGATCGGGCATGTGATCACGGATGAAGTTGCGGCCGATGACCGCCATCTTGTCGGCGACGCCGACGCGGCGCTGGATTTCGATCTCGCCTTCGTGGAACGGCGCGGGGCCTTCGGTGATCACGGCCATGATTGTGTCTCCTTCAGAGGGGGTGACGGGCCCGGAAAGGATGGGGGATGGAGCTTTCCGGACCCGCCGTCGGCAGGCGGTGGCCGTTACGCAGCCAGCGCCACCTTGGTGGCTTTCATCGGCACGAAGCCCTCGAGGTCTTCGATCCGCTTGAGCCAGGCGCGGATATGCGGATAGGGCTCGAGGGACACATCGCCCTCGGGCGCGTGGGCGATGTAGCTGTAGCCTGCAATGTCAGCGATGGTGACGGCGCTACCGGCCAGCCAGTCGCGGGTGGCGAGTTCCTGCTCCATCACGTCGAACAGGCCATAGGCGATGGTCTTGGCGCGCTCGGCGTCCAGCGGTGCACCGAAAATTGTGATGAGGCGGGCGGTCGCGGGGCCGAAGGCAACAGGGCCTGCGGCGCTGGACAGCCAGCGGGTGACGCGGGCGGCGCCCTCGGCGTCTTCAGGCAGCCAGGTGGCGGTGCCGTATTTCTTGGCGAGGTAGACGAGGATCGCGTTTGAATCCGACACGATGGTGCCGTCATCATCAATCACCGGCACCTGGCCGAAGGGGTTGAGCGCGCGGAACGCCTCCTGCTTGTGCTCGCCATTGACGAGGTCGACATCCACCAGCTCGTGGTCGAGACCGAGAAGGGACAGGAACAGTTCGACGCGGTGGGCGTGGCCGGACAGTTCGTGGCGGTACAGTTTGATCATGGAATTCTCTCCTGGGCACGCCGGGAAGCCAGGGTGGGCGGCGTGTGGGGAGAAGATGGCCCACGGCTTGAGCGTTGATAATCCGGTTGTTTTGCGAAAGACTGTCGTCGTTTCGTTGACAGTGAGGCAGGGACACCATGGATACGCTCGAAGCCATGCGGGTGTTCGCGGCGGTAGCGGAAGAGGGCAGCTTTTCCGGTGCCGCGCGGCGGCTGGGCATGTCCAAGGCGCTGGCGAGCAAGAAGGTGGGACAGCTGGAGGAGCAGCTCGGCGTCCGCCTGCTCAACCGCACCACGCGGCATGTGGGGCTCACGGAGATCGGCGCGGCCTACCGGGAGCGCTGCGCGGCGCTGGTGGCGGAGGTGGACGAAGCCCATGACATGGTGCGCAGCCGCCATGGGGCGCCGCGCGGGGTGTTGCGCGTGGCGGCGCCGCGGGCATTCGGCGAGGATGTGCTGACGCCGGCACTGGCCTCGTTCCTCGCGCGCTATCCGGACATCACGGTGGAGATCACGCTGGATGAGCGGCGGGTGGACATCATCGGTGAGGGATATGATGTGGCGGTGCGGGTGGACGACATGCCCGACTCGAGCCTGATCATCCGCAAGATCACGGATTTCCCCTACAAGATCTGCGCGTCACCGGCCTATCTCGAAAAAGCGGGGTATCCTCAGTACCCGGATGATCTCGCAAGCCATACCTGTATCGTGCTGCCGGCGATCAGCCCGACGGCGCAATGGCAGTTCCGCGTTGAAGGGGAGGTGAAGCGGGTGACCGTGCCGTCGCGGGTGCGGATCAACACGGCGCGGGGTGTGGCAACGCTGGTGCGCCAGGGTATGGGTATCGGGCTGTGCTTGTGGTCCAGCATCCGCGAGGACCTGGAGGCGGGCCGCGTTGTGGAAGTGCTGGCTGAGTACAATGGCTATGAGCGGGCGATCTATGCCGCCTATCCGCACAGCCGTCACCTGTCAGGCAAGGTGCGGGCCTTCGTGGAACACCTGATCGAGCATTGCCGGGAAGGCGCGGCTTAGGCCCTGAAGCCCAAATCAGCCCAAGGGGCGGGCTGAGGGCAGGCCGGCGGTGGTGATGTCCGGCTCCGTGGCGCGGTAGAATTCGCGGTAGCGGATGAAGGGGATGCGCGGGAAGGCGTGATGCACGCCGTGATAGTTCTGCTGCATGTAGGCCCAGGTCACCAGCGTATCGAGCGCGCCGGGCAGCACGATGACGCGGGTGTTTTCAAACCGGGCGCGGGCCTTGTGCGGGGTGTGGACCACATAATCGAACAGGAAGCCCAAGGCCATGGCGGCAAGCGCTGCGGGGATCGCATAGCCGAACAGGGCGAGCTTCCAGTCGACGAACACGGCGACTGCGATGAGTGCTGCCGTCGAGATCAGCGTATCGCGCAGGCCGACCCAATAGGCGCGGCGCATGCGCTTGTCGTCCCAGTGGCGGCGGCAATAGATGAAATAGCCGTGGAAGATGCTGAGGCAGCGCAAAAGCGTGGTGACGATGTTGCTGCCTTTTACCCAGTGGTCCGGGTCGTGGGCGGGGTCATTGGTGTTGCGGTGGTGGGTGAGATGGATCGTGCGGTGCATCTCATAGGAATGGCTGAGGAAGAAGGCCGACAGCATGCCGATGGCCTTGTTGATCCAGGCGAGATCCTGCCGGGTGCCGCTGATGTTCTGGTGCACCGCCTCGTGCAAGGCCGTGTAGCTGAGATAGACACAGATGAAATTGACGAGCGCGACGGCCCAGAGCGGCATGAGCTCGAGCGCGCCCAGGGTCATGACGGCGATGATGATGGCCGCGCAGCCGAGCGACAGGGCGACCGTCTGCCAGACAACACCGCGGATCATGGCGGTGGCCGTTGCGGCCATGTCGTGTGAATGCGCGCGATGTTCCGGCAGCATGTGTGCCTCCCAAAATCCCGGCTCGATTTTTTCCTGATGCCCCGGCGGGCGGGGTGACGTAGCGCCTGGAAGGATATCTGGCGCGCGGGGCGTCGGGATCAAATTATTGTACGGAGTTTTACTACGCGATACAGGCCGTGTCATGGCCATTTCCGTTTGCCGACGGGGGCTTGGGGCCGCTAAGGACAAGGGGAACACAACAGCCGGGCTCAAGACCCGCACGCATTCCAGGGAGACTTCACGATGACCGAGAGCATTCAGCCGCCGCAGTTTTCAACCGACCTGACGGGCCGGGTGGCGCTCGTCACCGGCACGACGTCGGGGCTTGGCCGCCGCTTTGCGCAGGTGCTGGCCCAGTGCGGCGCCAAGGTGGTGCTCACCGGGCGCCGGGTGGAACGGCTGGAAGAGGTGAAAGCCGAGATCGAAGGCCTCGGCGGGACGGCGATCGCGCTGCCCCTGGACATGACCGACGCGGATGCCATCAAGAAGGTGGTTGCGGATGCGGAAGCTGAGTTCGGCACCGTCGATATCCTGATCAACAATGCGGGCGTGCCGGACGCGCAGCGGGCGCACAAGATGGAGGTCGATCTCATCGACCGGGTGATCGACACCAATCTGCGCGGGCCCTACATCCTGGCCGCAGAAGTGGCCAAGCGGCTGATTGCTGAAAAGAAGCCGGGCCGGATCATCAATATCGCGTCGGTGGCGGCCTATCGCTATGACGGGCATGGGGCTGCGCTTTACTCGATCACCAAGCGGGCGATTGCGCGGATGTCCGAAGCGCTTGCGGTGGAGTGGGCGCGCTACCACATCAATGTGAATGGCATCGCGCCGGGGGCCTTCATGACAGAGATGCTGGAAGGCATGCTGGAGCGGATGGGGGATTTCTCCGAACGGTTCCCGCGCAAGCGGATCTGCACGGCGGAACAGATGGATTCAACGCTTCTGTTTCTGCTGTCGCCGTCCTCTGAATGCGTGACCGGCACGGTGATTACGGTGGATGACGGGCAGGGCGCGCGCTGAGGCGTGTTCGGCCTGAGGTGACAAGGGGGGCGCGTTGTGACGGCCATCAATGAAGATCAGAAGACGTTCTGGAACGGGCAGGGCGGCGAGACATGGGTCTCCGGCCAGGAGGAGATGGACCGCTTTCTTGCTCCGTTCTCGGATGAATTGATGGTGCATGCCGCGCCCCAAGCCGGAGAGCACGTCCTCGATATCGGCTGCGGTACCGGTGAAACATCACTGCGGGCGGCAGAAGCTGTCGGCGCTGACGGTGCCGTGCACGGGGTGGATATTTCCGTGCCGATGCTGGAACTGGCCAAGGCGCGGGCGGCGGCTGCCGGACTGACGCAGGCGCGCTTCAGCGTCGGGGACGCGCAGTCGGACGCGCTGGGTGATCCTGTTGATCTCGTGATCTCCCGCTTCGGGGTGATGTTCTTCGAGAACCCTGTGACCGCCTTCGGCAATATCCGCGCGCATGTGCGGCCGGGCGGGCGGATGGTGTTCGCCTGCTGGCAGCCGGTGCGGGAGAATGAGTGGGTGCATGTGGGTCTCGGCATTGCGAAGAAGCACGTGGAATTCCCGCCGCCGCCGGACCCCTATGCGCCGGGGCCGTTTGCCTTTGCCGACATTGAGCGGACGCTGGGCCTGCTGACGGAGGCAGGCTGGCGGAATGCCAAGGCCAGCCCGTTTGCGGCCAAGCTCAACCAGGGCGAGACGGCGCGGGACGGGGCTGAGGGGCTGATGCTGCGCGGGCCGATTTCGCGGGCGCTGGCCGAGGCGAGCGAGGCGCAGAAGGCCGCCGTGCTGCATGATCTGACCGAGGCGCTGGAGGCCAAGATCATTGACGGGGCAGTGCGTCTGGATGCGGCAATCTGGATCGTTTCCGCCGACGCCTGACGGGTGCATGGTGGGGCCTGCCAATGTGACCGGTGCTGCCGCGCCGGGAAAGGAGGCCACATATGACCAGACCCGTGCCCGAAACCCATATCCGCAGCGCTGCAGAGCGCCGGGCGGATATTGAAGCCAAGGCCAGGCAGCTGGGGATCGACGACGCGTTCGTTGACCGGCTGGTTGAGACCTTTTATGGCCGCATCCGCGCGGACGCGACGCTGGGGCCGATCTTCAACAACGCGATTTCAGACTGGGATCCGCACCTGGCGACCATGAAGGATTTCTGGGCGTCGGTTGCGTATAACGCCGGGCGCTATTCCGGCCGCCCGGTGCCGGCGCATCTCAAGCACAAGACCATCCGCAAGGAGCATTTCGCGGTGTGGCTGGGGCTGTTCCGGGAGGTGCTCGAGGAGATTTCCCCCTCGCCGCTGACGGTCGCCTATTTCATGGAGCGTGCGGAGCGCATCGCCCAGAGCCTGCAGTTGGCGATGTTCGGCCTGCCGGGGCTTGGAGAGAAGAGCCCCGCCCCCCGGCAGTAGATGGCGTAGGGGTCAGAGCCCGCCGAGGTCGCAGCCGCGCTCTTCGAGGATGGGCTTCATCTCGCGATAGGCGGGCATGTTCTTGTGCAGCGGGATCGACGGGTGCAGGTGGTGGATGATGTGATATTCCATCCCCAGCGCGCCGTAATTGCCGAGGAAGTATCTGAAGGCGCGGGTGTCCTTGTAACGGCCCGTCTTGTCGCCGGGGTGGTGCGGGGCCCAGCTCAGCAGGAGCTGGATATAGGTGAGGCCGATATGGCGCGGCAGCCACCACAGGAGCAGCGCCTCCAGCGCGTAGCCGCTCCACGCCATGACGGCAAGAAAGCCCCAGTAGAACAGGTTGAGGGCCAGGGCCTCGAGTTTGGCGTCGGACGCGGCCTTGCCGCCGATGCGGTCCACTGCCTTGCCATAGGCAGCATTGCCGCCCACCTTGTCGCGGTTGATCCGGCTACGGACGGAATTGAGAACCGACTTCCACCAGGTCTCGGCGGTGACGCTGTAATCCGGGTCCAGCTCGGGATTGTTGGTGTGGGCGTGGTGCTCAAGGTGGGTGAGGCGGCCGACCTTGTAGGGGAACACCAGGTGAATGGTGGAGACGTGGCCGACAAGCTCGTTGAGCCAGCGCAGCCTGCTGCCGGGGCGGGCGATGTTGCTGTGCTGGGCTTCGTGGGACGGCAGGTAGGACAGGGTGATCGACAGGGTGGCAAGCAGGAAACCGGCCCAGAGCGGCAGCATGCCGGTCATCACCAGCGGCCAGAGGGCGACCCAGACGGCGAAATTGCCGAGGCCCCAGGCAACGATGCGCCAGGGCGTGCCGCCGATATATTTCTTGGCGATCTCGAACTCGAGCTTGCGCAGCTCGATGTCGCGTTCACGTGTGAGGGTCGTGCTCATAGCCAGCTCCCTTTCAGAACGGCGTAGGTGCCCCACGCGCCGCCAATGGCGAGGCCGAGGGTGATGGGTGCCAAGCCGAAGGGCTGGGTGATGTCCGCGGCCACCATCAGCTCGGCAAGGACCGGGGCCATAAAGGCGATGCCGAACAGGATGGGGCCGATGGCAAAGAGTGCTTTCAGTGTGCTCTGGATGGCCGTTGGCATGGTTTCCTCCAGTGTCAGGCCCGCGTCTTGACGGGGGCGGGGCTTTGGGGGGCGATGACGATGTCGATCACTTCATCGCCGATTTCCTTTGGGGTGCGGCCGGCGAACAGGCGTCCGTCAAAGGGGTCGGCCAGGATTTGTGCAACGCCCTGGGCTGCGGCTGTGGAGAACAGGACCGCGGTCTCAGGCGAATGGCCTTCAAGCCATCCGGCGGCCTGGGCCTCGCGGGCTGCCTGCAGCAGGCGGGTCATGTAGTCAGTGTGGGCTTTCATCAGGGCCGCATTTGTTCGGATGCGGACTTCCGGATGGTTCATGGCGCGATAATAGGCCGGGTGCTCGAGCGCGAAGCCGACCAGCGCCTTGCCGATGGCGTTGTAGCGGCTCATGGGGTCGGTGCCCGCTGCCTCGGTTGCTGCATCCAGCGCGGCGACCACGAGCGAGAAACTCTCGGTCGCAAGCGCCTCGATGATGGCGGTCTTGTCCTTGAAATGGCGAGCGGGCGCTGAATGGGAGACGCCCAGATCCCGGGCAATGGCGCGCAGGCTCAGCTTCTCGATCCCTTCGCGGGCGATGACTTCCGCCGCGCGGGCGAGGATCTGCTTGCGGAGATTGCCGTGGTGATAGGACATGTCGCCTCATGATATGTTGACGCTGACAACATGGAACGCGGACACGATGTTGTCAATGCCTACATATGTGAGGTCCGGATGGGCCGGGTGGGATGTGCGGAGGGGCTGCGGGGCTGCCTAGCGGGCGACGGGCCGGCCAGCCTGGAGAATGTGGGAGAAATTGGCGGCGGGGTCGCCGAGGACGCTGATGTCGTCGAGCGGGTTGCCGCGGGCGATGACAATGTCCCCGGCGGCGCCCGGGGCGATGACGCCGATCTCACCCTCAAGCCGCATCAGCCGAGCGTTGATCACATACATGGCGTGGAGGATCTCTGCCGGGCTCTGCGCTTCAGCGCGGATAAGGAACTCGCGGTTCTGCATGGGCTGGGTCTCACCGATCAGGTCGGTGCCGAAACCCATGGTGACGCCGGCGGCCTTCGCGGTTTCAAGCGAGGCGATGCCGGCCTCGGTGACGAGGCGGTTCTTGTCGATATTGGTCTGCGGCAGGCCAAGCTGCTTGCCCACCTCCTGCATGGCCACATAGGTGACGAGGGTGGGCACCAGCACCGCACCGGCGCGGGCCATGTCTGCGGCGCTGTCGCTATCGAGCATGTTGCCGTGCTCGATAGAGTGGACGCCGTTGGCGACCGCCATGGAGATGGATTCAGGGATATAGGCGTGGGCGGCCACATAGGTACGGCGGTGGGCGGCCTCTTCCACGGCGGCGGCGATTTCAGCGGCCGTGTATTGCACGGAATCCAGCGGGTCTGACGGGGTGGCGACGCCGCCTGAGACGTGGATCTTGAGGAAGTCCACGCCGTCGCGGAGATTGTGGCGGGCGGCCTTGCGGACGGCTTCCGCGCCGTCGGCGACGATGCCGAAGGCGGTGTGGCGCATCTCGCAGGCGCAGGTGGGCACGTCGCGCGGGCCGCCTTCGGCGTCGGCATGGCCGCCTGTCTGCGACAGCATGCGGCCCGCGTGGAAGATGCGCGGCCCGGGAATGGCGCCGGTGCGGATGGCCCGCATGAGGCCGCGCACATCGCCGCCGATGTCACGCACGGTGGTGAAGCCGCGGGCCAGGGTTTCGCGTGCCAGCCGGGCCATGGCGATGCCGTACTCCACCTCGGTCCAGACGGCGAGGCGGCTGAAGTCCAGCGTGGCAAGGCGGAAATGCACATGGGCGTCGATCAGGCCGGGCAGCACGAACTGGCCGTCAGCGTCGATCACAAGGTCGGCGTCGGTTGCCGCGTCCGCATCCAGCCGGGCGATCCTGCCGTCCTCGATCAGCAGGTTGGTCTCGCCGCCCATGGTCATGGTCGCGGTATCGAGGACGTGGCCGTTGCGGATCAGGGTCTTCATGGGAGTGGCGCTCGCTTGATTGTGGCGGCAAGGCGGATTACCGCTTTGGGGAACGCGATTGTCCGCACCCTTCTTTCTCTAGTTGAAGACACAGATGCCAACAAGTCTCGAAGCCCTGACCTCCACCGTCACCCGCGAGGGCGAAGCCGCTACTTTCACCATCACCGATGACTGGCTGCAGGGGCGTGCAGCCTTTGGCGGCCTTGTGGCGGCGCTGGGGCTTCTGACCTCGCGGCACCTCGTGGACGGCTCACGGCGGCTGCGTGCGTTGCAGACGACGTTTTTGCGGCCTGCGGTGCCGGGACCGCTGACATTCGAGCCGTCGCTTGAGCGGGACGGGCGCAATCTCACGCAGATGCGGGCCATCGGGTTCCAGGAGGGCAAGCGGGTGGCGACGACGCGGGCGATCTTCGGGCTGCCGCTTGATGTGGAAGACCGGCTGCCGCCGCCTGTGCGGCCGGACGCGCCGGGGCCGGAGACGATCGAGCCTGTCCCCTTCATTGAGGGGCTGATGCCGACCTTCGTGCAGCATTTCGACTTCCGCAAGGTGAGCGGCGGGCGGCCCTTCTCAGGGTCATCGGAAACCGAAAGCGTCAACTGGCTGCGGGCGAAGGACGGGCAGATCGGCGTCGAGGCTCTGAGCGTGATGTTTTCTGACGCCATTGCCCCGCCCGCCCTGGCCCTGATGCCCGGGCCCGCTAAATCAAGCACCACGGCGTGGTCCGTGTCGCTGCTGGAGCCCAAGGGGCCGGTGGATGAGAGCGGGTGGTGGATGATCCATGCGCGTCTCACCTATCTGCGTGGCGGCTATGGCCATCACACGACGACGCTATGGACGCCGGAAGGCGAGGTGGCCGCGCTGAGCGAACAGACTGTGGCCGTCTATCCCTGATGATCCATTCCTGACACTGGAGCGGGCCCGATGACTGATCTGCCACCCCTGCCGGACAAAGACTGGCTTCTGGCGCGGGTGGGGCCGTCGCGGGCGGCCTGGGCCCGGTCGCAGCGTCCGGCACATGTTGAGCGTGCGGGGCCGGGCGAGGAATCCGTATGGGACTATCCGCGGCCGCCGGAGCTGCGCCCGGCGCCGGGGCGCGCGCGGGTGGTGCATGGGGGCTGCGAGATCGCGTCGAGTGATCGCGCCCTGCGCATGGTGGAGACGGCGGGGGCGCCGGTTTATCTGCTGCCGGCGGAAGATGTGCGGATGGATCTGCTTGTGCCCAATGACCATGTGACGGTGTGTGAGTGGAAGGGGGCGGCGGTTCACTTCGACCTGGTGATGCCGGACTTACGGGTGCGGGATGCAGCCTTTGCCTATCCGGACCCGCTGGATGATCTGGGACAGGGTTATGGGCGGATTGCCGGGTGGATTGCATTTTATCCGGCGCGGGTAGAGGCGTGTTTCGTCGGCGATGAGCAAGTGCGGCCGCAGCCCGGCGGCTATTACGCCGGCTGGGTGACGGATGCCATCAAGGGTCCGATCAAGGGTGATCCGGGTACGGAAGGCTGGTGATCACGCGCCGGCGGGCCGCACCGGTATCTTGAGATAGATGGTGCCGTTGGCGCTCTCCGGCGGCAGGTGCCCGGCGCGGATATTGACCTGCACGGACGGCAGAAGAAGCTTCGGCGCGGGAAGACCCCTGTCGCGGCCCGTGCGCATGTCAACAAACGACTCTTCCGCGACGCCCTCATGCACGTGGATGTTGCCCGCGCGCTGGGCGTCGACGGTGGTCTGCCAAGCATGGTCCGTGCGGCCCGTGTCGGGCAGGTAATCGTGGCAGACAAAGATGCGCGTGTCGCCGGGCAGGGCCAGAAGGCGCTGGATAGAGCGGTAGAGCGTGTGCGCGTCGCCGCCGGGGAAGTCAGCGCGGGCGGTGCCGTAGTCCGGCATGAAAAGCGTGTCGCCGACAAAGACGGCGTCGCCGATCAGGTAGGAGACGCAGGCCGGGGTGTGGCCCGGTGTGTGGATGACGGATGCCTCAAGGGTGCCGATGCGGAAGGTCTCGCCGTCGGTGAACAGGTGGTCGAACTCCGCGCCGGTGCGGCTCACGTCCGATGCATCGAAGAGGGGGGCAAAGATGGTCTGCACATCGGTGATGTGTTCGCCGATGCCGACGCGGGCCCCGGTCCTGTCCTTCAGATAGGGCGCGGCGGACAGATGGTCCGCATGGGCATGGGTTTCGAGAATCCAGGTGATGTCGAGATTGCGCGCGCGGGCGGCGTCCAGCAGGGCGTCAGCACTTGTCGTGTGGTAGCGGCCGCCAGCGTGGTCGTAGTCCAGCACCGGGTCGATGATGGCCGCGGCGCGGCGGGTGTCTGCAGGGCCAGGCTCACTGACCAGATAGCTGACCGTGTTGGTGACCGGGTCGAAGAAGGCTTCGACATCGGGGCGGGACGTGTCCGGTAACTGCGTCATGGGGATGTGCCTCCGTGTGCGCGGGAGATGCATGCTGCTTGACTCATATATTAGCTATCACTAAATTAGCAATATCTAATTTATGAGGATGCGATGAGCCAGGCAAAGACAGTGCGCCGCCCGGATATCGGCGATGCGGCGCAGGACATGGCGGCCAAGGCTGCGGAGGCTGCGGCCTTCATCAAGACGGTGTCGAATGAAAAACGCCTGCTTGTCCTGTGCCGGCTGATCGAGGTCGGCGAGGCGCCTGTGGGGGCGCTCGCGGTCGATGTGGGGCTGTCGCAATCCGCCCTGTCCCAGCATCTCGCCTTGTTGCGGGACGAAGGGATGGTGGCGACCCGGCGGGAGGCGCAATCGGTGCTCTACCGCATCTCGGATGACCGCGTGGCGCGGCTCGTCCACCTGCTGCACGACATGTTCTGTGGTGACCGGACCTCCTGATACCTCAATCCCTCCCTGTACGGAGTATCTGATATGAGCCTTCATCCCCTGACCCCTGAAGACGCCAAGCTGCGCATTGCCGGCGGGGCGCGCCTCGTTGATGTGCGCGAGCGCGACGAACATCTGCGCGAGCGGATCGCGGGCGCTGCCTGCGTGCCGGCGGCACGGGTGCCGCAGGAGCTCGATGCGGAAGGCAGCGAGATCATCTTCCATTGCCGTTCGGGCGCGCGGACGGCCGCGCATGCCCCGCAACTGGCGGGTGCCGCAGGCGGTACAGCCTATGTGCTGGCGGGCGGCATTGAGGCCTGGAAGAAGGCGGGCTTTGAAACCCAGCGCACACCCAAGGCGCCGATCGAGATCATGCGCCAGGTGCAGATGACCGCAGGCGGGCTGGTGCTAGCCGGGGTGGCGCTTGGGGTCGCCGTCGCGCCCGAGTTCTTTGCGCTGTCGGGTTTCGTCGGTGCCGGGCTGTTCTTTGCCGGTGCCACGGGCTGGTGCGGCATGGCAAAGCTGCTGGCGCTGATGCCGTGGAACCGCCAGCCGTCCCTGCAGGGATAGCGGCGCATGGAGGTGCTGCTGGCTGATCCCGCCATGCTCGGCCTCGCCCTTGGGGCCGGGGCTCTTGTGGGGTTCGTGCTAGGGCTTGTGGGCGGCGGCGGATCGATCCTCGCCGTGCCGCTGCTGCTTTATGTCGTCGGTGTCGAAAGCCCGCATGTGGCCATCGGCACGGCGGCGGTGGGGGTGGCGGTCAATGCGCTGACAGGCCTTGCCGCCCATGCGCGGGCCGGCACGGTGAAGTGGCCCTGCGCCATGGTGTTCAGTGCCGCCGGTGTGCTGGGTGCGGTCGGCGGTTCGAGCCTCGGCAAGGCGGTGGACGGGGCGACGCTGATTGCGGCCTTCGGGGTAGCGATGATGCTGATCGGGGTCTGGACGCTGGTGCCCCGGGCCGGGGAGGACCGGCCGGACGTAAGGCTGACGCGGTCCTCTGCGGGTGAGTTGCTGCCGCGGCTCGTGCCATTCGGATTTCTCGCAGGCGGGGCGGCCGGGTTCTTCGGAATCGGCGGCGGCTTCCTGATCGCGCCGGGGTTGATGGCGGCGACGCGGATGCCGCTGCGCATGGCGGTGGGAACGTCGCTGGTGGCGGTGCTGGCCTTCGGTGCTACGACGGCTGCCAATTACGCGGTGTCGTCGCTGGTCAACTGGCCGGTGGCGGCGGCGATGATCCTGGGCGGTGTGGCCGGCGGGGTGATCGGGCAGAAGGCATCAAGCGCTGCCGCCGCACGGCATGGGCTGCTGACCTATGTGTTCGCGGCCCTGGTCATCGGTGTCGGGGCCTACCTGGCCTGGACGGGGATTTAACGTCGTTCCGTACATAAAAACCCCCGGCTGTACTCGAGCCGGGGGTCGGGGGCTGCCGGTAGGGTCAGCTGACGGCTTCCTGCACGAGGCAGGACTGCCGGGGGGCGGCCTAAAGCCTGTGCAGCTTTACCGGCAGGGAGATGTAGCCCTTCACAAAGTTCGATTTTGTGAGGGTGGGATCGCCCATTGCCTCGATGCGCGAGAAGCGCTTGAGGATTTCCTCCCACAGGATGCGGAGCTGAAGCTCGCCGATGCGGTTGCCCATGCAGCGGTGGATGCCGAAGCCGAAGGACAGGTGGCGGCGGGCGTTCTTGCGGTCGATGATGATCCGGTCCGGCTCATCGAAGATGGCGGTGTCGCGGTTGCCGGAGACGTACCACATCACCACCTTGTCGCCCTTGCGGATCTGCTTGCCGCCGAGGACTGCGTCTTCCAGCGCCGTGCGGCGCATATGGGCGAGCGGGGTCTGCCAGCGGATGATCTCGGCGACGGCGTTGTCGATCAGCTTCGGGTCGGCGACCATCTTGTCGAATTCATCCGGGAACAGATTGAACCCGAAGACACCGCCGGTCATGGAGTTGCGGGTGGTGTCGTTGCCGCCAACGATGAGCAGGGACAGATTACCCAGGAATTCCTCCGGCGGCATGTTCGCCATGGCCGGGTGGTGGGTCATCATAGTCAGCAGGTCGATATTGTCCGGCTTGTCCTTGCGGCTCTGCTGCAGGTCGGCGAAATAGGCCGCCATTTCCATCAGCTCTTCAATGCGCTGCTGCTGGCTTTCAACAACACCGGACCCCGGTTCGGCGGTGGACACGTCCGACCAGCGCACCAGCTTGTGGCGGTCCTCGAAGGGGAAGTCGAACATGGTGGCGAGCATCTGCGTCGTCAGTTCGATGGAGACGGTCGGCACCCAGTCAAATTCCTCGCCGACGGGCAGGCTGTCCAGCAGGTCTGACGTCCGCTGGCGGATCAGCTTGCCGAAATGCTCAAGGTTCTTGGGGTCGGTGATGCCGTTCACGGACTTGCGCTGCTCGTCGTGGCGCGGCTGATCCATGGCGATGAAGTTCACCGCCTTGAAGTCGTTGTCCGGATCATTCTGGATTGCGTCATCGATGATGATGCCGCCGAGATGGGCGTCGGACGAATAGACGTGGTGGTTGGTGTCGACCGCCATGATGTCTTCATAGCGGGTCACTGACCAATAGGCGCCATAGGGGCTTTCGGCGCAGTAATGCACCGGGTCCTCGGCACGCATCTTGGCGAAGATCGGCAGGTACTCGTAATTCTCCCACAAGACCGGATCAGCAACGTTGGTCTTGGGCGTGAGATCGCGCGTTGTCGGCGGCGTCTGCTTGAAAGCCTGGCTCATGGGCTCGTGTCCCCTCCCGTGGACATTGGAATGGCCCGTCTTGTCATGGGCCGTCGTCGCCGGGCCGCCTTTGGCGTGCTCCGGATATATGCGTAGCTTAACTCCGCGTTTGCGGAGTTCGCAAGCGGTGTTTTCCCTACGTAAACTGCGGGTTGCTGTTGATTTCGCCGGAGCGCGGTGCAAGTTCAGCGCAGATCCTCGCCATTCCAGCCCCCGGGAGACCCTGTCTTGAGCCTGCAAGAAAGCGCCTATGACGCCCTGTTCGGAGATGATGAGGGGCGGGTCTGCAAGGACATTCCCGAAAGCGCGTGCAACGCCCAGCCGGAGAACGTGTCCGCGCATCTGGTGAGCCTGGCAGCGACCAAGACGGGCGACGGGCTGGCGGACCCGAAGCTGATCCTCGCCTGGGTGCTGAACGCGCTGGGGGCGCCGGCCTATCTGATCGGCCTCCTGGTGCCGATCCGCGAGGCGGGCGCGCTGGTGCCGCAGCTGTTTGCGGCGGGCGCGATCCGCCGCCTGCCGGTGCGCAAATGGGCATGGGCGATTGCCAGCCTCGTGCAGGGGCTGTGCGTCGGAGGTATGGGCGCGGCAGTGCTCATTTTCGACGGGGCCGAGGCGGGCTGGGCGATTGTCGGCCTGCTGACGATCTTTGCGCTGGCGCGGTCGGTGGCGTCGGTGTCCTACAAGGACGTGCTGGGCAAGACGGTGTCCAAGTCCAAGCGCGGCACCACCACGGGTACGGCGGACACGGTGGCGGCCATCGCTGTGCTGGCGTTCGGGCTGGCGCTGACCTTCAACATCATTGAACGGTCGGTAGAGGTGGTGTCGGGGGCGCTGTTCCTGGGGGCGGCGTGCTGGATCGTGGCATCTGTCGTTTTTTCCACGCTCAAGGAAGTGCCGGGGGCGACGGAGGGTGGCGGCAATGCCTTCCAGACGGCGCGGGACCAATTCTCCCTGCTGCGGGAGGACGGCCAGCTGCAGCGTTTCATCGCCACGCGCGGGCTCTTGATCGCCACCGGGCTGGCGCCGCCCTATCTGGTGACCATCGCCGCGCAGTCGAGCGGCACGGTGCTGACGCAGCTCGGGCCGTTCATCGTCGCCTCGGGGTTGGCCTCCGCGGTGAGTTCGTTCTTCTGGGGGCGGCTGTCGGACCGGTCGTCGCGGCGGGTGCTGATCTATTCGGCGCTGATGGGGGCGGCCGCGCTGGCGGTGGCGGTGCTTGTGACCTTCACCGTGCCTGCAAGCCTGATGGCCTACGTGATGTCGGTGGTGCTCTTCATGCTGATGATTGCCTATAAGGGCGTGCGGCTGGGGCGCTCTACCCACATCGTGGATATGGGCAACCAGGACACGCGGGCGGCCTATACGGCGCTGTCGAACACGGCGGTGGGGGCGCTGCTGCTGGGGGCCGCGGGCTTCGGCGCGCTGGCGTCGCTGGCTGGTACCTGGGTCGTTATTGCTGTATTCGCAGGCATGTGCGTGGCGGCCGCCGTGGTCGCCCGCGGGCTTGACGAGGTACAGCAGGATGGCGCGTGACCCGGGCATTGCGGCCAATGGTACGGATAATGGCACCCGCAACGGGATAGGGGACGGATCCGGCGACTGGACGCCGCCGACGGACCTGGCTGAACGGATCAAGCAGGCGCTGGTGCCGCCGGCGGTGGATATCCGCCGCCGCGTCAACCGGGAGCTGCGCAAGGGCGAGGCGGAGTTTGCGCTGGTGCCGCATCTGTGTGCCGCCGACAAGGACGCGATCGATATCGGCGCCAATCGCGGCGTCTATACGTGGTGGATGGCGCGCTCGGCGCGGCATGTACACGCGTTTGAACCCAACCCGAAGATGCTGGGCATCCTCAACCGGGTGCTGCCGGGCAATGCGACGAGCTACGGCATCGGCCTGTCGGACGCGCCGGGGGACGCGACCATGTTCATCCCGCAGCGGCGCAAGGGCTACTCCAACCAGGGCGGCTCGCTGTCCGAGCGCAAGGCGGAGATCCCGCATGGGGAAGTACGCGTGGAGACGCGGACGCTCGACAGCTACAATTTCACCAATATCGGCTTCATCAAGATCGACGTGGAAGGTTTCGAGGCCCCGGTGCTGAAGGGCGCGCAGGAGACGCTTGCGCGCGAGCGGCCCAACCTGCTGATCGAGCTTGAAGAGGCGCATACGGGCACGCCGATCGAGGCGATGCTGGCCGACATCGAGGCGATGGGCTATCGCGGCCTGTTCATGCGGCGGGGGCAGCTTACCGCGCTGGAGCGGTTCGACCCCGAGGCGCATCACCGCAATACGGGCGGGCGGGCCGATTATGTGTTCAATTTCATCTTCCTGCCGGTGGGCTGAGGGCGCCAAGTGCCTCTCCGACAAGGCGTTTACCGCGTCGGGCGCAAAATAGGTGCAGGGGGCTGCGAATATGCTAAGAGGCGCTATCTGCGTCTTGCTGAGGGAGCCCGGTATCCGTGGCCGACACGCCTGAAAGCCTCGCCATTTCGGCCGTTGTGCCGGTGAAGAACGAGGCGGACAACATCCTGCCGCTTGTGACCGAAATCGATGCCGCGCTGAAGGAGATCGGTGCGCCCTACGAGATCGTCTATGTGAATGACGGCTCGGACGACGCAACGCCGCAGCGGCTGAAGGATGCCCAGGCAGCGTTTCCGGCGCTGCGCATTGTCACCCACTCCAATTCCTGCGGCCAGAGCCGGGCGGTGGCGACGGGTGTGAAACATGCGCGCGGACGGATGATCGTGACGCTGGACGGCGACGGGCAGAACGTGCCTGCCGATATTCCCGGTATGTGGGCCAAGCTTGAGGGGGCTGACGACCTGATGGTGGCCGGCCGCCGGATGAAGCGGCGCGATGTCTGGATCAAGCGGGTGTCGTCGCGGTGGGCCAACCGCATCCGGGCCCGTCTGCTGCAGGACGATACGCCGGATACGGGCTGCGGGCTCAAGCTGTTTCCGCGGCATGCGTTTTTAGAGCTGCCCTATTTCAATCATATGCACCGCTTCCTGCCGGCGCTGATGCAGCGGCATGGCTACCGGGTGACCAATCATGATGTGCAGCACCGCTTCCGCGAGCACGGCACGTCGAAATACGGCACGCTGGACCGGCTGGCGGTGAGCATCTTCGATATCTTCGGTGTCATGTGGCTGCAGCGGCGGATGTCGCGGCCCGACAGCATTCACGTCGAATAGCCGGAGGTTCGGGCATGCCGCTGGCGGAACGCATCAAGACGCGGTTGCGGTCGCTCGATAGCCGGGCCGTCTTCATGATCGGCATCGCGTTCTTTGCCTTCGGCACGGCGCTGACGCTGATCCTGTTCGGCAGCGCGTGGCTGGCGGTGGAGGGCGAGGGCGACGTGGCGGCGATGCTGGCCGCAGTCGATGACCCGGTGCTGGCGCCGCTGGCGGTCATTCTTGTGTATGTGGGGCTGGGGGCGCTGGGGGCGCCGCAATTCCTGCTGCAGGCAGCGGCGATCGTCGTGTTCGGGCCGTGGCTCGGCTTTGCCTATGCGTGGGGCGCGACCATGGTGAGCTCGTCGGTGTTCTACTGGGCGGGCTACATCTCCGGCGCGCAGGCGCTGCGGCGGTTTGCCGGGGTGCGCGTCAATTCCATCAGCGAGGCGCTGGGGCGGCACGGCATCCTGGCGACGGCGGTGAGCCGGGTGGTGCCGACCATGCCGTTCGTCATTCTCAACATGGCGTTCGGTGCCAGCCACGTGAATTTCGTGCAGTTCCTGATCGGGACCGGGCTCGGCACCATCCCCAAGGTGGCGGTGGTGGCCTATGTGGGCGCGAGCCTCGGAGACTTCCTCGCCAGCCGCGATCCGATGGACCTGGCGCTGATGGCGGTGATCCTGCTTCTGTGGATCGGCTTTGCCTGGTGGCTGCGCCGGGTGATGAAGCGCTCCGGCTGGCAGAAGGCCGTGGAGGACGCGGTGGAGGCGCCGGAGGACGCACAGGCGGACGCGAAATAGCGTTGGCGTCCTGGATCTGATCCGCAGCACGGCTCCTATCCCAGTTTGTATCGCTCCGGCTTGACCGGAGGGTCTCCTCTCGTCGCTTCTTGCCGTAGCGATTGTGGAGGCGGCACGGCTTGAGCCGCGCGTGCTTTGTCCAACAGCCAACGCGAGTGGGCCCTCCGGTCAAGCCGGAGGGATACGGAGTTGGGTGCGGTGTTCGATTTTCACTTTGCCCCTCTCCCCTAGCGGGAGAGGGAGGGGCCCGCGCGCGTTGAGCGCGTGGGAAGGTGAGGGGGCGGCAGCGGTGGTGAATGAACTCTGACGGTGTCGTTGTGAAGAGGGTCTTACCCCTCACCCGGTGCTGCGCACCGACCTCTCCCGCAAGGGGAGAGGTGACTTTTGCCGGTTGTTGGGTGTTCTATTCAGCTGCGTGGGAGGCGACCTGAGGGGTGCTCTCGGGCTTTACTTCGGGGGCTGCGGTGTGGGCGGCCATGGGCTTCATGCCGAGGCGGCGGAGCAGGGTCTTGTCGTGGTCCTCGCCGGGGTTGTCGGTGGTCAGAAGCTTGTCGCCCACGAAGATCGAGTTGGCACCGGCGAGGAAGCAGAGGGCCTGAAGCTCGTCGGACATGTGCTCGCGGCCGGCGGACAGGCGCACCATGGAAACGGGCATCATGATCTTGGCAACCGCGATGGTGCGGACGAATTCGAGCGGGTCGAGGTCTTCCACCTCGCCGAGGGGGGTGCCGCCGACCTTCATCAGGGAATTGATGGGCACGCTCTCCGGATGCTCGTCGAGATTGGCGAGCTCCATCAGCATGTCGGCGCGGTCCTTCTGCTGCTCGCCCATGCCGATGATGCCGCCGGAGCAGACATGGATGCCCGCCTCGCGCACATGGGACAGGGTGTCGATGCGGTCATCGAAGGTGCGGGTGGTGATGATGTCGGTGTAGTAGTCGCGGCCGGTGTCGATGTTGTGGTTGTAGTAGTCGAGGCCTGCCTCGCGCAGGCGCTTGGCCTGGACCGCGTCGAGCATGCCGAGGGTCACGCAGGCTTCCATGCCCATTTCCTTGACGCCTTCAATCATGGCGCAGACGGCATCGAGGTCGCGGTCCTTGGGCGAGCGCCAGGCAGCGCCCATGCAGTAACGGGTGGCGCCGCGCTCCTTGGCCTTGCGGGCCTCGGTGAGCACCTTTTCGACTTCCATCAGCTTGGAGGCCTTGAGGCCGGTCTCGAACTTGGCGGACTGGGAGCAATAGCCGCAATCCTCCGGGCAGCCGCCGGTCTTGATCGACAGGAGCTCGGACTGCTGGACCTCGTTGGGGTCGAAATAGCGGCGATGGGCGGTCTGGGCCTCGAAGAGCAGGTCGTTGAACGGCTTGTCGAACAAGGCGAGGACCTCGTCGCGGGTCCAGTCGTGGCGGAGATCGGCACGCTGCTCGGCGTTCTGGTGGCTGCTCATTTCGGGGAACCTCTTAATCGGGTACGCGGGAATTGGCGGCCAGACTACCGGGACGGGCGCGCAAATGCGAGAGCCCTCAGGCGGGCGGCCTGAGGGCTCGTTTTTCCGTCGCGGCGCAGGGGGTGTCAGGCGGCTTTTTCGCCGTCGATTGCGGCAAGGAACTCCTGCAGCTTCACGACGGCGGGGACGGCCGCTGTGCGCATGCGCCTGACGATCTCCATCTTCGGCTGGTCATCGGGTGACAGGCCGGCGATGGTGCCGCCGACGGCATCCAGCCGGTTGCCGCGCATCCACTCATCAAGGCCGGGCTCCTGAGACCAGGCGTACTGGTTCATCATCGCAGCGTATGTAAAGCGGACAAAATCCTCGCAGGTGTCGGGCAGGGGAACGACGCCGCACAGGGCGTTCTGCTTGTCCTCGTCAGTGCCGTAGGCGGCTTCCACATGGGCGATGAGGGCGGCGCTGAAGACCGGCTGATAGGAGCGGATGAATTGCGGGGTGATCAGCTTGCCCTGGAAGACGGGAACCGGAGGCAGCGCCTGCAAGGCGGTGGCGGAACAATCCACGTGGACGGTGCCGGGGGTTGTGGGGATGGTGCCGCCATCGAGGATGATTTCGGTGGGGGTCACTTTCTGCACGCGGCCGAGGCGCACCACGTTCCTGATCCGGCGCAGCTCCCCAAGCTCCATGGGGGAGATGGTGGCGCCGTGGAACATGGTGGGGCGGACAGTTGTGTCAACGCGCAGGAAGTAGCCTGCGGCCTCGAGCCGGTCGAACATGTCGTCGATGCTGTCCGCGGTGGCGATGGATTCGAACTGGGCGGCCTGGGCGCCGACGGTGTTTTCAAAGAATTCCAGCGTGGGCTGGGTGTTGGTGCGGTCGAGCAGCCAGCCGTCGCGCGACTTGATCCAGGTGATCCTGTCGGGGTCCGTGCCCATTTCGAGCAGCCACAGGCAGGCGTCGATGCCGGTCTTGCCGCCGCCGATCACCACGAAGCCGTCGGGCGTGGTGTCGAGCTTGGGCAGGGTGTTGAGGGGCATGAAGGTGACGCCGTCGTCGATTGTGAAATTCGGCGTGTGGGTGGAGGGGACCGATGTCTTGAGGAAGGTGGCGTCGACGATCTTCTTTGTGACGGTCACTTCATATTCGGTGCCGTTGAGGATCGAGTGGAAGCGGGCGGTGCCGTCCGTATCCTGATGATCGCACAGGCACATGGGGTAGTAGTCCACCCGGCCGGACGGCAGGAAGCGGTGGCGCATCACCTCGTCGTAATAGGCCAGCACGTCAGCGCCGGAGGAAAGGTCATAGAGGCCCTTGTTGAGGCCCACCTCGTCCTTGAGGCCGTTTGACAGCTCGCGGGAGCTGACCCCGTAAAAGGCTGCGGGCTGGTGCAGGGTGACGAAGGGATAGGCGTCGTTCCAGTGGCCGCCGGGCTTGTGGTGGCGGTCCACCATCATGATGCGGGCGTCGGTCTCGCTGAGAAGGGTGTCGGCGAAGGCCATGCCGACAGCGCCGGTGCCGAGGATGAGGTAATCGGTTTCAAGCTGCGTGGCGGCCATGGGGCGGCTCCCGGGGTCAATGTCATAACGGTGTTATGTTCTGTTTGAACTGAGCCATAACAATGTTATGAGAGTCAAGTGCTGATGCAGAGAGTGAGTATGCCGTTGTGAGTGATGTGATTTCCGGTTCCGGCCAGTCGGCTGCCGCCAAAGGCCGCATTCTGGCGGCGGCCTCCGAGCTTTTTCTCGAGGGCGGGGTGCGGGCGCTGAGCGTGCGGGCGATGGCCAACCGGGCCGGCGTGTCCACCATTGGCATCTACAGCCATTTCAACGGCAAGCGGGGCATTCTGGACGCGCTTTACATTGAGGGGTTCGAGCGGGTGTCGGAAGCCATTGATGTCTCCGCGCTTGGCCTGCCGCCGCGGGAGGCCGTGATGCTGGCAGCGCAGCGCTATCTCGACATGGCGGACCGGAATGTCGCCCATTACCGGCTCATCTTCGGAGAGAGCGGGCAGGCGCATGAGCCGTCAGATGAGGCGAAGGCCGTGGGCGCGCAGGCTTTTGCCACCATGGCGCGGCAGGTGGCCAAGCTGTTGCCGCCCGATGCCGACCGGCAGCGGAAGCAGGATGCAGCGCTTGAGGTGTGGGCGCTGCTGCATGGCTATGTGAGCCTCAAGCAGCACCATGTGTCGCGCATTGTGGACATGGACCAGTGGAAGGCCAAGGCGCTGCGGGCGCTGGCGGTGCTGGTGGATGAGCTGGCGGGCCAATAGCAGATACGCCGCGTGCGGATGCGGGCCCGATTGCGTGGTGTCCGGCTCCTGATCCCCTGTTATGGTCGCCGCTGCATGTGGGCAGATGAGGCTGCGGGGGGCCGTTCATGACAACCGAAACTGTGTCGGTGCCGGTGTCGACGCCGGTGTCGACGCCTGTGTCGGCGACCGGCGGGCCGGTGGCGTCGCGCGCGGGGCAGGTCTCCTGGGCGCTGTTTGACTGGGCCAACCAGCCTTACTTCACGCTCATCACCACCTTCATCTTCGCCCCCTATTTCGCGGCCACCTATGTGGGCGATCCGACGTTGGGCCAAGCGCTGTGGGGGCAGACGCTGGGGGTGGCGGGGCTCGTCATCGCCTTTGTGTCGCCCATTCTCGGCTCGATTGCGGATCAGACCGGGCGGCGCAAGCCATGGCTGTTTGCGTGTGCGGTGGTGTTTGGTCTTTCGGCGGCGGCGCTGTGGTTCGCAATGCCGGGGGCAGGCGCGGTCAACCCGCTGCCGATCATGGTGGCGGCGGGGATGGCGGCGATTGCCATGGAATTCGCGGTGGTCTTCAACAATGCCATGCTGCCGTCGCTTGTGTCGTCCAGCCGCATGGGCACGCTGTCGGGCTTCGGCTGGGGCATCGGCTATGTGGGGGGGCTGGTGGCGCTGGTCCTGATGCTGTTCTTCATGGCGGCGAGCAGCGAGACGGGCCTGACCATGATCGGGGCGGCGCCGTGGTTCGGGCTTGATCCGGCGCTCAATGAAGCAGACCGGTTCGCGGGGCCGATGGCGGCCTTGTGGTTTGCGGTGTTCGTGATCCCGCTATTTGTCTTCACGCCGGATGCGGCTGCCACGGGCGTGTCGCCGGGCCGGGCCGTGCGGCAGGGGCTCAGCAAGCTCAAGACCACGCTGGGGCATCTGCGGCGCTACCGGAATGTGGCGCTCTATCTCGTATCGCGGATGCTTTATTTCGACGGGCTGTCGGCGATCTTTGCGTTTGGCGGGATTTATGCGGCGGGCATCTTCGGCTGGGAGCTGATGACGCTGGGCCTGTTCGGCATCATCCTGTCGGTGTTCGCCGCGGCGGGCGCGTTTATCGGCGGCTGGCTGGATGACCGGATCGGGTCCAAGCCGACGATCCTGATTGCGGTCGCGGGGCTTGTGGTGGCGACGGTGGGGTCTGCCTCCATCGGTCCGGACACGGTGTTTTTCGTGGTGCCGGTGGCGCCACCTGAAGTGGGGGCTGCGCCGTTCTCCAGCGTCGGTGAACAGATCTATCTTCTGTTCGGCATATTGATCGGGATGGCCGGGGGGCCGGCGCAGGCCGCAAGCCGCACGCTGATGGCGCGCATGGCGCCGCCCACCATGATGACCGAGTTCTTCGGGCTTTACGCCCTGTCCGGCAAGGCGACGGCGTTTCTCGCACCGCTGGCGATTGCCTGGGCGACCACGGCCTATGCCAGCCAGCGGGCCGGGCTGATCGTGATTGTGGCCTTTCTGGTGATTGGCTTTATGCTGCTGCTCGGCGTCAGGGAACGCCAGGAAGACGCCATCTAGAGAACCATCGCGACAAGATGGGTCCGGACCTTCTGCGTGACTGCGCGGGAGGCCGGCGCAAGGGATGGGCGTTGCGCCGGGGAGGGCCAGGCTGCGTGTCGCAGGATATCACCGAACTACCGATCACCCCGTCCACACCGGCCGGTGTGGATGAGCCGGGTCCGGACAATGTGGCGGCCGATGGCGGCACGCCGGCGGACCGGCGCGGGCAGATTGCCTGGGCGCTGTTTGAATGGGCCCGCAACCCCTATGTGCTGCTGATCACGATCTATGTGTTTGCGCCCTATTTCTCCAACCAGGTGGTGGGTGATCCTGTGCAGGGGCAGGCGATCTGGGGCTATATCAACGGCTTTGCCGGGGTGACGATCGCGCTGCTGGCGCCGTTCCTGGGGGCCATCGCTGATCTCGGCGGCAGCCGCAAGCCGTGGATCGGCGCGTTCACGCTGCTGATGGTGCCGGCCATGGTGGTGCTGTGGTTCGCGCTGCCGGATGACGGGGGCATCGGCATTGCGGGAGTGACCGCGGCGATCATCATCATCGCGGTGGCGTATGAATTCTCGGCGGTGTTTCATAACTCCATGCTGCCATCGATCGCGCCGCATTCGCGCATCGGGTTTTTGTCCGGGCTGGGGCTGGCGCTGGGCAATCTCGGCGGGCTGCTGATCCTCATCTTCATGCTGGTGTTCTTTACCCTGCCGGGCAATGTGCCCTGGGGGTTTGTTCCGGACACGCCGCTTTTCGGGCTCGACCAGTCGCTGTTCCAGGACAGCCGCATCTCGGGGCCGGTGTCGGGCCTGTGGCTGGCGGTGTTCGCGCTGCCGCTGTTCTTCTTCACGCCGGATGCGGCGCGCAACGCCGTGGGGCTGGTGGAGGCGATGCGGCAGGGTGTGGCGCGGGTGATGCAGACCTTGCGCAAGCTCAGGCATTACCGGAACGTGGCGACCTATCTGGGCGCGCGCATGCTCTACAATGACGGCAAGACGGCGGTGCTGATCTTCGGCGGCGTGTATGCGGCCGGGGTGTTCGGCTGGGGCGCGCTCGACATGCTGGTCTATGGCATCGTGCTGTCGGTGTTCGCGGTGCTGGGCGGGTTTCTCGGTGGCTGGCTGGATGACACGTTCGGGTCCAAGGCGGCGATCCTGACCTCGATCGGCGGCACGACGCTGGGCCTGGTGCTGGCCGTGTCGATCACGCCGGATGAAATCTTCTTCCAGCCCTATCCGGATGCGCAGCCGGTCTGGTCGCTGCCCTTCTTCCAGACATTGCCGGAGATGCTTTACCTGGGCGTGGTGCTGCTGATCGCGATCTTCATCACGGCGGCGTACGCGAATTCGCGCACCATGCTGGCGCGCATTGCGCCTGCCACGATGATGACGGAATTCTTCGGGCTCTATGCCCTGTCCGGCACGGCGACGGCCTTTGTCGCGCCGATCCTGGTGGGCTGGTCGACGGATGTGTTCGACAGTCAGCGGGCAGGGTTTGCGTCCATCCTGGTGCTGCTGATCGCCGGCATGGTGGTGATGCTCTATGTGCGCGAGGTGCGGGCGGAGCGGGCGCCGGAGGACCGGTAATAGAACGTCAGTAGGGGGATGAGTGCATGAGCGAAGGCTGGCCGCGCGGCGAAGAGGATGTGGACCTTGCGGGGCATGCCCCGGATGGGGGCGCGCATGGGGAGCCGGACCATCAGCCAGATAATCACCGGGCCGGGCAGGTCGGCTGGCTGATGTATGAATGGGCCAACCAGCCCTATTTCTCGCTGATCACCATCTTTCTGTTCGCCAATTATTTCGCCAATGTCTTCTATCCCGGCGATGAGGCGACGGGGCAGGCCTATTGGGGCTACACGCAGGCGATTGCGGGGGTGGCGATTGCGCTGATGTCGCCGGTGCTGGGGGCGATGGCGGATGCGGCGGGGCCGCGCAAGCCGTTCATCGCGCTGTTCCTTGTCGGCGTGTCGCTTGCCTGCATCGGGCTGTGGAGTGCGGTGCCGGGGGGCGCGGTGCTGCCGGTGATGGCGCTGATCATCCTGGCGTCGATCTCCGCGGAGTTCGTCACCACCTTCGCCAACGCCATGCTGCCGACGATTGCCACCGAGCGGCGGATGGCGCTGCTGTCCGGCGCCGGGTTCGGCATCGCGCAAGTGGCGGGCATCGTGGCGCTGGCGCTGGTGCTGTTCGCGTTCCAGCTGCCGGGCAATGTGGCGGCGGATTTCATTCCCGATGCGCCGCTTCTGGGGCTCGACCGGGCGGCCTATGAGGATGAGCGCATCGTCGGGCCGCTGGCAGGGCTGTGGTTCCTTGTCTTCATGCTGCCGCTGTTCCTCTTGACGCCGGATCAGCCGAAATCCGGACTGGGCCGGGTGGCGGCGGCGCGGCAAGGCATCCGCCAGCTCGGCGTCACCTTCCGGCGGCTCCGGCATTTCCGCAACATCGCGCTCTATCTCATTGCGCGGATGCTCTATTACGACGGCTGCGCGGCGGTGTTCATGTTTGGCGGCATCATCGCCGGGGCGCTGTTCGGCTGGGGGGCGCTGGAGCTTGCGGTGTTCGGCATCGTGGTGACGCTGTTTTCCGCACTGGGCGGGTTTCTCGGCGGGGTGGTGGACGCGCGCATGGGCAGCAAGCCCACTATCGTCAGTGCCCTGATGGTGGTGATCCTCACCACGCTGGCGCTGGTGTCGGTCGATCAGGACACGATGTTCTTCGTGATGGAGATCACCCCGCGCGCGGAGGGGGCGGCGCCGTTTTCAAGCACCGGCGAGATCGCCTTTCTGACGGTGGCCTGCCTGTTCGGGCTGGGAGTGGGGCCGGTCATCGCTTCGAGCCGCACCATGCTGGCGCGGCTGGCCCCGCGCGAGATGATGGCTGAGTTCTTCGGCCTCTATGCGCTGGCAGGCAAGGCTACGACCTTCCTCGCGCCGCTCACCATCGGCATCGTGACCCAGGCCACCGGCAACCAGCGGCTTGGGCTTTCGATCGTGCTGATCTTCCTGGTGGCAGGCCTCGCGCTGATGCTGTTCGTCCGGGAAGAACGCTCACGCGCCGTGCATGCGTGAGGGACTATTCCAGCACCACGGCGGTGCCGCAGGCGGTGGCCATGAGGATGGAGCCGCGGGCGCCGACGACTTCGTAGTCGATATCGACGCCGACGACGGCATTGGCCCCCATGGCGGCGGCTGAGGCCTGCATGTCGGCGATGGCGGCTTCGCGGCTCGAGCGGAAGACCTTTTCATAGGCGCCGGAGCGGCCGCCGAAGAAGTCCCGCACGCCGGCGAAGAGGTCGCGCACCACATTGGCGCCGGTCACGGCTTCGCCCGCGACAAGGCCCTTATATTCGACGATGCGGCGTCCTTCGACGGTGTTGGTGGTGGTCACGAGCATGGGTGCGGTCTCCGGCTGGCGCTGAACCTAGTGCCGGAAGTGACGCATACCGGTGAGCACCATGGCAAGACCCGCTTCGTCGGCTGCCGCGATCACTTCATCGTCGCGGATGGACCCGCCGGGCTGGATGACCGCGGTGGCACCGGCTTCAGCGGCACTCAGGAGCCCGTCGGCAAAGGGGAAGAAGGCGTCGGACGCAACGACCGAGCCCTTGGCCAGGGCTTCGGTGAGGCCAGCTTCCCGTGCGGCATCTTCCGATTTGCGTGCGGCGATGCGGGAGGAATCCACCCGGCTCATCTGGCCTGCGCCGATGCCGACGGTAGCGTTGTCCTTGGCGTAGATGATGGCGTTGGACTTCACATGCTTGGCGACGCGGAAGGCGAACAGGAGGTCGCTCATTTCCTGCTCGCTGGGCGCGCGCTTTGTGACGACCTTGAGGTCCGCCGGCATGACGCGGCCGGCGTCACGCGACTGCACGAGAAGGCCGCCGGCCACCGTCTTGGCGGTGAGGCCGGGGGCTGCGGGGTCCGGCAGGCCGCCGGTGACCAGCAGGCGCAAATTCTTCTTCTTGGCGATAATCGCGCGGGCGGCATCGTCCGCATCCGGCGCAATGATGACTTCGGTGAAGATGCCGGAGATCTTCTCGGCGGTGGCTGCGTCCAGCGTGCCGTTGAGCGCGATGATGCCGCCGAAGGCCGAGACGGGATCGCAGCGCAGGGCCTTCTCATAGGCTTCGACAAGCGAGCCGCCCAGGGCCACGCCGCACGGGTTGGCATGCTTGATGATGGCGACGGCGGGCTGGTCTGCGCCGAACTCGGCGACGCATTCAAAGGCAGCGTCCGTGTCGTTCAGGTTATTGTAGGACAGCTCCTTGCCCTGCAGCTGGGTGGCGGTGGCAACGCCGGGGCGCGCGTCGCCCGTTGTGTAGAAGGCGGCTGTCTGGTGCGGGTTTTCGCCATAGCGCAGGGTCTGGGCCAAGGTGCCGGCGACGGCGCGGTAGGCGGGGGCCTCGTCCTCCAGCCCGCGGGCGAACCAGTTGGAGATCGCGGCATCGTAAGCCGCGGTGCGGGCATAGGCCTTGGCGGCGAGGCGCTGGCGCAGGGCGAAGCTCGTCTGGTTGGCGTTGGCGTCCATGTCGGCCAGCACCGCGTCATAGTCGGCAGCATCCACCAGCACGGCGACGCCGTCATGGTTCTTGGCGGCGGCGCGGATCATCGCCGGGCCGCCGATGTCGATGTTCTCGATGGCGGTTTCGTAGTCGGCGCCTCCATCCCTTTCCTGGGCAGCAATCGTTTCCTCGAACGGGTAGAGGTTCACCGCCAGAAGGTCGATCGGCATGATGTTGTGCTTGTTGGCGGCTTCCTCGTGCTCGGCATTGCCGCGCATGAACAGAAGCCCGCCATGGACGCCCGGATGAAGGGTCTTCACGCGGCCGTCCATCATCTCCGGGAACTGGGTGATGTCGGAGACATCCGCCACTTCGAGGCCTGCCTCGCGCAGGGCCTTCGCCGTGCCCCCGGTGGACACAAGCTCCACGCCGCGCGCGGCAAGCGCCTGGCCGAATTCGACAAGACCGGTCTTGTCGGAGACGGAAATCAGCGCGCGGCGGACGGGGCGGAGGGGGGCTTGATGGGTGGCCATGGGCGGAGAACCTCGGGCGGCGTAAGGGGAGAAAAGGAATGTGCCGGGCGCGATAGCATGTTTGCGCCTGTGGACAAAGTCCCCGGCCCCGTGCCGCATGGCGGAATGGTAAAAACCGCATGGCCGGGCGAGGCAGCCTAGTTGGACGGGTCATCCCCGAGGGGCGGTGACATGCCGATGGGGGGCACGGAGGGTTCCGGCTCTTCGGGCGCGAAGGCGTCCTGCTGGGCGGGGGTGTCTTCGTCGCCGTCTACACCATCGCCGTCGGTACCCAGATTGCGGGTGGTGAGGCGGCGGAAGCTCCATTTCACATGTGCTTCGCCACGGAACACGTGATGGGTCACGACAATCTGACGGGCGCGGCGGGGCGGGCCCGGCTGGCCCATATAGACCGTGTCCTCAAGCGTCATGTCGGCATTGCCGCTGGCGCGGAACTGCCAGCCGTCGCCATTGGGCAGCAGCGCCAGCACCGTGGTGCCGTCATGGGCCAGGGAGGCGCGCACATCCGGGTGCAGATGAAAGCGGATGGCGAAGGATTCCTGCGGCTCCTCGCGGGAGGTGATGCCGAAGGGGTCCCACCAGGGCGCAGGCGGCGGGCGCAGGCGGAACAGGGTGTCTTCGCCGCGGAAGTCATCGCCGTCGGCGGACAGGAACACCCGCCGCTCATGTTCAAGGCCGAAGCGCTGGACATAGCCGTCATGGCGCATTTCAAGCCATACGCCGCGTTCCTCTTCGGTGCGGCGGCTTTCAACAAGGCGCGGGCCGTCCACGAGGCGCGGGCCGAGAATGCGGCGGAGCCAGCGGGCCTGCAGAATGCGCGCCGAGGAGGTGTCGGCAACGGTGACGGTGGAATGGGCGGCGGTGGCGCGGGCGGCATCCGACCAAGCGGCGGCGTTGGGGGTGTCACCGGCTGCATGGGACGGCCCGCAATTGACCACAAGCCGGTGGCGGCCGGCGCTCATTTCGAAGGAAAGGCAGCCCGCATGGGCCTGCTGCGCGTCCGCGGGCTGGGGCGGGGCACCTGCATCCACCACCACCAGGGTGCGGCCCGCGGCTGCGCGCTGGAAGCCTGAATGGGGGGCGAAGCCGAAGGGGCGGCCATTGGCATCGTCATGGGCCAGCACCGCGTCCAGCGCGCCCGTTGCGCCCTCGTCGGCGCCGTTGAACTGGGCCATGCGCCCGTCGCCATGGCGGAAGAAGCGGAGCATGGGCATGGCGCGGTCCACCGCATTGAGGATCGTGCCGGGCACTTCCACGTCGCGGGCCATCAGGGCGTCGCGCAGGGCGACGAGGTCAGCCAGCAGGTCGAGCTGGATCTGCGGGTTGCGGCTGACATGGCCGCCATCGGGCAGCAGCTGGCGGTCAAGCTCCCGGGTGACGAGCGCGAGGCCGCGGCCCAACCGGGCACGGCCCTCGCTGAGGGTGACGCCTGACATGGCAAGGCCGATGGCCGCCGTCAGCCGTTTGTGGCCGCGCGGGGCGCGGGCGGCGGTGCGCGACAGGTGGCGGGCCTGGGCGGCCATGTTGCGCAGCAGGTCCGAGCGATAGACCACGTCCGCCCCATCCAGCAGCAGCTGGCCGTGGGCGGCCCAGCTTATCAGCCGCCGCGCCAGCACATGGGGCTGCCAGCCGGTGCGGTGCCACTGGCTGCAGGTCTCAAGCCAGGCCGCGGCCAGCGCCTGGGCGGTCTCCGTGCGGGCGTCATCCGGGCAGGCGGCCAGGTGGCGCAGCCAGGCAAAGCCGTGCAGCTGTTCGGCGAACAGGGCGGAGGGCATGTCGAGGGTGAACAGATGGGCTGGGTCCGCCTGCAGGCGGCCGCCGGGCAGGTCGACCTTGCCGTCTATCAGGGCCTGGCCGATGCGCGGGTCGGCGGGGCGCAAATCCTGCGGGTTGAGGATGATGCCGTCGGGCATGGGCCCGCGCAGGGTCATCCGGTAGGGCCGGGTTGCGAATGCGATATCGGCAAGCATACGGCCCGCCAGCCCCAGGGAGCGGGCGGCGGCCTGACCCGTGAGATCGACGGGGCCGCTCATATGCTTGTCAGTCTCCTCTTGCCGTCAGATCCGCAGGGTCCCGGTCTGCTTCAGGCCTCGCCGCGCAGGGCCTTTATGTTGGCCGCATAGGCATCGGGACCGCCCTTGAAGGTGGCGGAGCCTGCGACCAGCACGTCAGCACCGGCATCCACCACGCGGCGGGCGGTCTCCGCATTGATGCCGCCATCCACTTCCAGGTGAATGTCCCGGCCGGTCGCGTCGATGCGCTTGCGCAGCGCTTCGATCTTGCGCAGCTGGCTTTCGATGAATTTCTGGCCGCCGAAGCCCGGGTTCACGCTCATGACGAGGATCAGGTCCACGTCGTCGATGATCATGTCCACCGCGTCGGCAGGCGTGCCCGGGTTGAGCGACACGCCCGGCTTCTTGCCCAGGGAGCGGATGAGCTGCAGCGTGCGGTGGATGTGGGGGCCCGCCTCGGCATGGACGGTGATGATGTCCGCGCCCGCATCGGCGAATTCTTCCACGTAAGGGTCCACCGGCGCGATCATCAGATGCACGTCGAAGACCTTGTCCGAATAGCCGCGGATCGCCTTCACCACCATCGGGCCGATGGTGAGGTTGGGCACGAAATGGCCGTCCATCACATCCACATGGATGAAGTCCGCGCCGGCCTTGTCGATGGCGGCAACTTCCTCGCCCAGGCGGGCGAAATCGGCGGACAGGATGGAGGGGGCGATTCGGGTCTGTTGCATGGTCTTGACGTAGCAGAGCTTCTGGCTGGGCGGCAAGAAAGCCGCTTGAGGTGGCGGATATGTGGCAGCCGGGTGGTGCGGCCCCGGGGCTTCAGGCGTGGGGCTTCAGGCGGTGCGCTTCAGGCGGGCGGCGAAGAACCCGTCCATGCCGCCCCGGTCGGCCCAGAAGGTGGGCAGGGTGCGCATGTCGCCCTTGGCGGTGATGGCTTCCGGCAGGCCGGGCAGGTCATCGGGGCTGAGCGGCGCGCGGGCGAAATCCGGGTGGGTGGCAAGGAATTTCTCGATCTGGCGTTCGCCTTCCTGTGGTTCCAGCGAACAGGTGCAATAAATCAGCAGGCCGCCGGGGGCGGTGAGGGTGGCGGCGCGCTCCAGCAGCTTTTCCTGCTGCTCTACCAGCTTGGCGAGGTCGCCCGGGCGCTTGAGGACGGGAATGTCCGGGTGGCGGCGGATGGTGCCGGTGGCCGAGCAGGGCGCGTCCAGCAGCACGAAGGGGGCGGGGGCTGCCGCCTCGTCCGGCTTCCAGGTCAGCGCGTCGGCGGTGATGACGCGGGCGGTGAGCTGCATGCGCTTGAGATTGTGGGTGACACGGACAAGCCGGCGAGCTGAACGGTCGAGCGCTGTGACGTCGGCGCCGGCGGCGGCCAGTTCCAGGGTCTTGCCGCCGGGGGCGGCGCACAGGTCGAGCACCTGCTTGCCCGCGACATCGCCGAACAGGCGGGCGGGGAGGGCCGCAGCAGCATCCTGCACCCACCATTGGCCTTCCTTGAAGCCGTCGAGCTGGTCCACCCGGCCGCCTTCGGTCAGGCGGACACTGCCGGTGGGCAGCACCGTGCCGCTGAGGCGCTCGGCCCAGCCCTGGGCCTCCGACATGACCGACAGGTCGAGCGGAGCCTCGGTGAGGTGGGCCGCGGCGATGGCGCGGGCGGTCTCCTCGCCATAGGCTGAGGTCCAGCTCTCCAGCATCCAGGCCGGCGTGTTGAGGGCGGTCGCGTCCTGGGCGTCGCGCAGGGCCGGGCCCTCAGTCGAGATGCGGCGCAGGATGGCGTTGATCAGCCCGGCGAAATGGCGGGCATTCTTGTCGGACTTGGCGAGCGCCACGCAGGCACTGACGGTGGCGTGGGGGGCCACCTCGAGAAACAGCAGCTCGGCGGCCGCCGCCATCAGCACGAAGGGGGCGTTGCCGGATTTCTCCGGCAGGGGCTTGTCGAGGAACTGGCCGAGGATATCGGTGATCTGCCCGTGGCGGCGCAGGGTGGTGGCGGCGATCATGCGGGCGAAGCCGCGGTCGCGCGGGGCCAGGCGCGACAGGGTGCCGTTCACCTCCTGCTCGGCGGTCAGGGCATCATCGAGGGACTGGCGCTCCTTCAGGACGGCGGTCAGCACCGCCACGGCGGCCCGGCGCGCACCGAGGCCCGGGGTGCGGTCGGCGGGCTTGCGGCGCGGGCCGGGCCTGCGCGGGCCGGGTTTGCCACCGGGTGACTTGCCGCCGGGCATCTTGCCTGATGCGGCGCCGGATTTGGGGCGGGAGGAGCGTTTCTGAACTGTCATGCGGCGCAGCTATAAGCGCGCTTTGCAATGAAGGCAAAGGCTGCGCGCGCCTGCAGCCTGCATAGCAGCCCAGCGAGGGGACAAGGAGAGGGGACGGGGACATGAGCCGCTTTACCGCCAACATGATGTCAGCAGACCGGGGAACCGAGGAAAAATACAGTTTCGAGGGGCCCGACGACCTTCTGTCCAAATCGCCCATCAAGGTGCTCAAGGCGTTCTTCGAGACCGTGGAGGGCGACATCATCCCCAAGGCGGATATTGATTACGAGATCAACGCCGCCTTCAAGCGGGACACCGCGATGGGCCCGGTGGTGACGGCCATGGGCACGCTGCACCTGCATGACAATCCGGGCCCGGCCATGCCGTTCATGGTGATGATCTCGGCTGACGGCTGACGGCTGACGGCTGACAGCTGACGTCTGACGGGCACCCTTCCCGATCATCCCCAGGGGCGGGCCTGGGCTGCGTCGCCCATATCGCCGGCCATCTCGCGCAGGCGGGCCACCCGGTTGGCGGTGTTGGGGTGGGTGGTGAACAGCCCGTCGCGCTTGTGGGCATGCAGCGGGTTGATGATGAACAGCTGGGCGGAGGCCGGGTTGCGCTCGGCCACGTCATTGTCGATGCGGCTGGCGAAGCCCTGGATCTTCTCCAGCGCTGATGCGAGCCACAGGGGACGGCCGCAGATTTCAGCCCCGATCCGGTCGGCTTCGTATTCGCGGGCGCGGCTGATTGCCATCTGCACCAGGCCCGCGGCAATCGGCGCCAGGATCATCATGGCGATGGCACCCAGAAGCCCCAGCGGGTTGTTGCGGTCCGAGCCGAAGAACAGCGCGAAATTGGCCAGCATGGAGATCGCCCCGGCCAGGGTGGCGGTGATGGTCATGGTCAGCGTGTCGCGGCTTTTCACATGCGCCAGCTCATGGGCCATGACGCCCGCCACCTCCTGCGGGGTCAGCCGCGACAGCAGGCCGGTGGTGGCGGCGACAGCGGCATTTTCCGGGTTGCGGCCGGTGGCGAACGCATTGGGCTGGTCGTTGTCGATGATGAAGACCTTGGGCATCGGCAGGCCCGCATTGTCGGCGAGCTGGCGCACCATGCGCACGAGGTCGGGGGCGGTTGCCTCGTCCACCTGGCGGGCGCCATACATGCGCAGCACCATCTTGTCGGAGTTCCAGTAGGCGAAGGCGTTCATGCCCAGGGCGATCACGAAGGCGATGGCCGCCCCGCCCATGCCGCCGATCAGGTAGCCGATTCCGAGAAACAGCGCCGTCATGGCGGCGATCAGGACACCGGTACGCAAGCTGTTGGCCACTGTCAGTCTCTCCTGTGCAGGCGCAGATTGATCCATCGGCGCACCCGGCATTTTGTCATTCGCCGCGTGCGTCTTATATGCTCACCCATAGCCGCCCCGTATGGACAAGATATGGCGGGGCGCAGCCCACGCTTCAAGAACATGGATCCTGCATGGCGGACGACACCCGGAACGAGGCCCCGAACGCTGCCCCGAACGCTGCCCCGAACGAGGCAGGCAAGGACGCAGGCGCCGGCGCCGAGGCCCCCCGCAAGGAGCTGACACCGGCGGCCCGGCGGGCTCTTGCCGAAGCCGAAGCGCGCCGGGCGGCGGAGACATCCCGCGACATGCCCACCGAGATCAACGGACCGGACGGGGCCGAGCCCACGCGGTTCGGCGACTGGGAACGCAACGGCATCGTGTCGGACTTCTGAGGGTGGCGCACCGGTCTTTGGTCCTTGCGTCCCTGCGCCGTGGCCTGCGCCGCTGGTGGCGCACATGGCGCGTGGTGGTGCTGGTGTTCGGATTCGCGGCGCTCAGCGTGTTCGCCTTTCCCTATCTGCCGGACCGATACGACCCCTCCACCCCCATCGACCTCACCGCCGAAGCCACCTTCGTCACCCCGCTGAAGCTGGCGCGCATCAACCGGTCCTACCCGGCCTGCGTCAACGCGGTGCGGGCGGCGGGCTTTATGGTTGAGGCCGACACCATCGACAGCAGCCGCCCGGGCTGCGGCATGGCGCAGGGCCTCCATCTCAAGCAATCCAATTTCGTCTATGCGGGCGGGGGCAGCATCCGGCTCACCTGCCCGGTCATGGCGTCGCTGGTGCGGTGGGAGCTGCATGTGGTGGCACCGCTGGCGCGCAAGCATCTGGGCAGCGAGGTTGCGCGTGTTGTGCATTTCGGCACCTATTCCTGCCGCAATGTGAACGGGGCTCTCACGGGGCGGCTGAGCGCCCATGCGCGGGCGGAGGCCATCGACATTGCCGGTTTCATCCTTGCGGATGGGCGCGAGGTCTCCCTGCTGCGCGACTGGGATGGCGGCGGCGACAAGGCCGCGTTCCTGCGCGCCGTCCGGGACGGGTCCTGCGACGTGTTCCGCACCGTCCTGTCGCCTGACTACAATGAGCGGCACCGCGATCATTTCCATTTCGAGCGCGGCCGCTGGGGCATCTGCCGCTAGCAGCTAGGCCTTGCCCGCGGCATCGTCCTGCATGGCGGAGCGGCGGCGCGACAGGGTGAGCGCCAGGTTGGCGGGCACGTGACGCAGGATGAACGCGGTCATCCGGTTGGCGCGGCCGGGAATGACGGTGGCACGGCCCGCCTCGCTGGCGGCGTGGGTTTCCGCCACCACATCCTTGGCCTGCATCCACATCCATTTCGGCATCCGGTCCACGGTCTCCTGTACGCCCGCCGTGGTGTGAAATTCCGAGCGGGTGAAGCCCGGATTGACCGCCGTCACATGCACGCCGGTGCCCTCGGTTTCCAGCGACAGGCTTTCGGACATCTTGATGAGGAAGGCCTTTGACGCGCCATAAAGCGTGTGGCCGATGGTGCCCGGCGCAAGCCCCGCCAGCGATGCCACATTGATGATGCGGCCATGGCGGCGCTCCAGCATCCCCGGCAGCGCCAGGTGGCACAGCTCCGCATAGGCGGTGATCATCACCTGGATGAAGTCCCGGTGTTCCGTCCACGGATAATCAACGAAGTTGTTGGTCATGCCATAGCCGGCATTGTTGATGAGCACGTCCACCGTCAGCCCGCGGCCGGTGATCTCGGTCCACAGGCGCTGCGGGGTGGCCGGATCGGCCATGTCTCCGGCGATCACGGTGGTCGTTATGCCGTGGTCGGCGGCAAGCTGCGCTGCCAGTGCCTCCAGCCGGTCGGTGCGGCGGGCCGTGAGGATCAGGTCATGGCCGCAGGCCGCGTAGTGTTCGGCAAAGCACTTGCCGATCCCGGCAGACGCCCCGGTAATGAGCGCGGTCCGGCGGGCGGTGTTGGGGGCATCGGTCACGGGGAAATGTCCATCCTGCTGCATCATTGTCCTGCCCCCGATTGCACAGCCCCCATCCCGCGCGGTCAAGCCGGGGTAGGGCCCGCCGCCCATTATTCCTTCCTCACCGTCAGCCCCACCCCGTATCCTTCCATTTGTCCTTCCGCGACTTGATCGCGGAATCCAGGGCGGACCGCTCAGGCTGTGCCGCATGGCTCTGGACCCCGCGATCAAGTCGCGGGGTGACACAGAGTGAGTATGGAAAGTGACCTTCACCCACACCGAACCCTCCGCACACGGCATGGCCGTCACGGGCATAGGGGAGAGCAGGACGCGCCCGGCGCTCACGCGGCGCCGGTAGGAGCAATAAACAGATTTGGGTCGCAAGCCTCAGGCGCGTC
>ERZ1023324.13-NODE-13-length-116688-cov-6.077097_pt1 | contig 116688 bp, 116 predicted proteins | sample MGYA00520886_ERZ1023324 | MGnify/ENA primary metagenome ERZ1023324 (study PRJEB32759, sample SAMN07749864) | skin metagenome | biome: transportation; feature: city; material: polyester macromolecule | host: Homo sapiens | place: Hong Kong:KT line | collected...
AAACGGGACCTGCTCACTACCGGCGAGATGGCGCTGGAGGATCTCTACGAGTTCATGGAGGGGCGCCCCTGCGCCCTGCTGCTCACCGCTTTCAGTCCCCTCGCCCTCGCCCATCAGTTCCTGCTGCGCCCTGATGCCGATGACCGTGTCTCGGTGCTGATGACCGAGGAACTGTTCGTCGGCGAACGTTTGCTGCCGGTCGAAGCGGTGACGGTCGAACGCGTGGATGCCGCCGGCCGGACCCGCCTGTCGCTGCAGGCCGACGAGCCGGCGCTCCGCCTGCTCGCCGATACCGCGCCGCAGACGCCCCAGGGCTATGTGGTGGCGGCGCAGTACACCCGCCTTCAGACACCCGGCAAAGCACACGTGGACGTGCCCACGCGCAATGACGGCTTCAGCAAGGCCCTGTTCCGCTTGGAGGAAGTAGACGCCCGCTATGGGCAGTATGGGCAGGTGGTCGGGCATCGGTTGGAACTGGTGCCCCTGTCCCATCCGGCCGTCACGCCGCTGAGGGTTCGGGTGCTGTTCGATGGTCAGCCGTTGGCGACCCGCATTACCGCCACCCACGAAGGATTCGTGCGCCAAGCCGATGGCCCGCGCGCACCGGTAACGGTCAACAGCGATGCCGAAGGTGTGGCCGAACTGCCGCTGGAGCGCGGCGGACTGTGGTTGCTGCGGGTCCGGCATGCCGAAGTCGCGGCTGAGGCCGATGCGCTGGCGTACACCGCGAACGCCAATCTGGTGTTTCGCCGGCCGTAAAACGGTCTCTGCATCAGGCCGCTCAAAAAAAGGCGCCGACCCGAAGGCCGGCGCCTCTTTCACCGATTAGCGGTGATGCGCTGCTTGCGCCGCTGGGCTTCAGCCCTGCTTGGCGATCAGGCGGTTGTTGACGTCTTTCACGCCATCAAGATCGGTCACCACACGCTCGGCCAACTCGATCTGGGCGTCCGACTCAACCGCGCCGGTCAGGGTCACGACACCCTGGTGGGTCTCGACGCTGATGTCCAGCGCGCTCAGGTCATCCTCTGCCAGTAGCGCAGTCTTGACCTTGGTCGTCAGTGCGGAATCAGCCACATAGTCACCCGCACGCTCCATCGTGCTCTTCTCGGACATGTCCTGGGGTTCGGCAGCCATCGCCGCCATCGGCATGCCGACGCCCAACGCGGCGGCCAGCAGGATCGGGCTGAGAGTGTTGCGGGTTTTGACGTTCATCTTGCTCATGGTTCGCTCTCCTTGGTCGTGATCGACCTGATTGAATGAAACGGACGTCATTGACGTCGGCCTCATCCTCGCGCCGTGTGCCTGAACTCGTCGTTAACGCTGCTGCCGCAGTCGATACACCTCGTACAGCGCCGCCAGCATCGACGCCGCCACTGTCGGTGCGAGCAGGGCCCAGAAACCGTATCGGAGAAAGCCCCAGGCGCCGGCCACGCCCCCCAGAACGAAGCCGGCAATCAACAAGCCATAGAGCGCGAAACGTCGACGATCGAGTGCGTGACCGCGCAGACGGGCACCCAGCATGGTCCCGAGGTCGGTGAACAGTCCCGAGACATGGGTTGTCCGCACGATAGCCCCGCTGTAGGTGCTGACCATGCCGTTCTGCAATCCACAGGCAGCGGACGCCAGAAAGTGCCCCATGTTCGAACCCATCAGCAGGCTCAACATGGCGGTCAGCAACAGTCCCGCCTCCAACAGCAACGCGGCGCTGTACCGCCGCCCCAGTCGCAGCACCGCGTTGTTGATGATCATTCCACTGAGCGCAGCACCGACCACAAAGGCCATCAGGATGCCCAAAAGGTGGGCGCTGTCCCGCCACTGCAGTCCGACCATGGCGACCCCCAGCAGCGTCGAGGTACCGGTCAGGTGTGAGACTGCCTGATGCTGGAAGCCCAGCAGCCCGATGGCATTGACGAAGCCGGCAATGCCGGCCAGCCAGAAGCCGCCAACCTCCACCCACCGGGGCAGTCGGCGGATCACCAGCCGCCCCGCTCAGCGGCCGTCTCGGGCGCAGCGATGGTGCATCCCCTCATGCATCAAGCAGCGCGGCCACTTCCGGCGAATCGTAGAAGTCCTGCAGCTGCCGTGTGATCACTGGATCCAGCAGCTTCTTCTTCGACAAAGCCTTGATCACCGGCGGTGCAAACCGCATCCCCTCGGCAATCATCATGTCATCAGTGATGCCCAGATCGTCCAACAGGGCCGTCAGCGTCTCGTCGCCATACTGCTTGAAGAAACTGTCGATGCCGGCATCGAGCAGGGCGATGAAGTACGGCGTTTTCCGCAGCGCGCCCCAGTAGGCGTAGCCAAGCACGAAGCCTTCTTCCATGTCGAGCTGGCGGATTTCCCGTTTGAAGTGCCCAATCGGCGTTGTCTTCAGTCCCTGCCAGATCTCCAGCGCCATCCCTCGCAGGGTGCGGCTGTCGAGCCGCTTGATCAGCAGCTCGGCACTCTGATGCGCGGTCGCCTCCACGGTGCGGCTGATGTACTTGCGCAGGCCCTGCTCCACGGTGTTCTCCAGGTCCGGACGAGCCCGGTTCAGCACACTCTTGCCGAGCTTCATCATCGAGCTCGCACCGGGGATGCGCTGGGCCACCTCGCTCTGGGAGGTCACGTAGTCGCGAATGCCGTTGTAGAGCAGGTCGGACGCGAACGCGGTGAAGATCGGAGTGCCGGCAATACCCCGCACCAGGTCGGCTCTCAATGCCTCCAGCTCCAGGGCCTTGTCCAGCATGTCCAGGAAATGCGGCTCGGGCAGCACGTCGACGATGCGCGTCTTGTCGTGCGCCGGTGAGTTGTACAGCGCGCGGGCCACGTTGCTGACCAGCTCCGGAATGCCGCCCTTGAGATCCAGCTCAACGGCATAGCGTTTCGCCACCGCCTTGATCTGGGCGGCACTCACCACCTCCTTGAGCTTGAGTTGCGCTGCATCGGCGAGGATGCGGTCCAGCTCGAGTCGCATCCAGGCCTCCAGCATCGCGTCATCGGTCAGTCGCGTTCGCCACCAGGCGACATGCGCTTCCAGCAGGGCGGTCGCCTTGGGCGAACGCGTGGCCTTGGGTGCAGAGGCCTTGGGGACCTTGGGTTTGGCGGGTGCGCGGCTGGCAGGTTTCTTGGCGGTAGGCATGGTGGACCTCAGTTGACGGCCTTGGGCTTGAAGGCGCGATGGAAACCGGTGAATGGTTTGGCGTTGTCGTGATCCAGCATCGGGAAGGTCTTGGCGCTCAATCCGGAGCCACCGTCGATCTTGATGCAGGTCCCGGTGATGAAGGCTGCCCCGGGGCTCAACAGAAACACAATGGCCGCGCTGACTTCGGCCTCCTCCGCCATGCGCTTGAGGGGCGCCATCGATTTGAGCTTGGGGATGACCTCCCGCGCGAACCGGGGGTCATAGTGATCCATGCCGCTACTGGCAATGTAGCCGGGCGCCACCGCGTTGACGCGCACGCCGGCCACCCCCCACTCAGTGGCCGCAGTTTCGGTGAAATTCATCATGCCGGCACGCGCGGCGCCTGAGTGCCCCATGTTGGGCATGCCGCCCCACATGTCTGCCAGCATGTTGACGATGGCGCCACCGTGATGCTTGAAATGCTGCGTATAGCATTCCCGCGCCACCAGAAAGCCGCCGGTGAGGTTGTTGGCGACCACCGCCTCCCAACCCTTCTTGCCAATGTATTCCAGGGGCATCGGATACTGCCCGCCGGCATTGTTGACCAGACCATGCAGGGCACCATGGTCCTTGAGCATCTGCCGCACGGTGGCCTTGACCGCGTCCTCGTCGCGAATATCGAAGGTATAACCCGCCGCCTGGCCGCCATCCGCTTCGATCTCGGCCAGGGTGGCGTCGAGCTTGCGCTGCTTGCGACCCGTGATGATCACCTTGGCGCCCAAGGCTGCAAGCTCGTGGGCGGTGCAGCGCCCGATCCCGGAGCCGCCGCCGGTGATCAGGATCACCTGATCCTTGAACAGATCGGGCGCGAACACGGACTGATACGGCATGAAAACTCCTCCACCAAAGAAAAAGGGGCCGGTATCCCGGCCCCTCTAGCGTACCGCTTGCGCTCCCCCGGAGGGGGTAGCTCAGAGCTTGCCCTGCAGCTCCGGCAATACGGTGAACAGGTCGCCCACCAGCCCGATGTCGGCCACTTCGAAGATCGGTGCTTCCGCATCCTTGTTGATGGCGACGATGGTCTTGGCATCCTTGATGCCGGCGAGGTGCTGGATGGCCCCGGAGATCCCGGCCGCGATATACAGCTCCGGCGCGATGATCTTGCCGGTCTGGCCGACCTGCATGTCGTTCGGCACATAGCCCGAGTCGACAGCGGCGCGGGACGCCCCGACGCCAGCACCGATCTTGTCGGCAAAATCGAAGATCACCTTGAAGTTCTCGGACGATCCGAGCGCACGGCCACCGGACACCACACGAGCGGCACTCTGCAGGTCAGGGCGCTCCGACTTCTGCGCCGCCAGTCCCTTGTAGCGGGTATGCCCCGGCAGCGCGGCACTCAGGCTCTTCGACTCCACCGCGGCGCTGTTATCGGCAGCCACCGCGTTGAAGGAAGCCAGCCGTACCGTGGCTACGATGGTGCCCGCGGGCGCTTCCACCGTGGTGATCGCGTTGCCCGCATAGATCGGGCGGTCAAAGCTCGTGGCGCTGTGCACCGCCATGATGTCGGACACCTGTGGCACGCCCAGCAGCGCGGCAACGCGCGGCGCCAGATCCTTGCCGAAGGTGTTGCCGGACACCAACACATGGGTATACCCACCCTTGGCCACTTCCACGATCTGTGGCGCCAGCACCACCGCCATCGGTTCGGCATTCGCGGCATTGTCCACCACCAGCACCTGGCTCACCCCGGCCAGCTTGGCAGCCTGATCACCCACCGCCTTGCCATCAGCCGCCAGTACCAGCACATGCACATCACCGCCAATCTGCTGGGCGGCGGACATCGTCTTGGCCACACCGGCGTTCAGCTTGCCTTCGGCGTGGTCTGCGACAACCAGAATCTTGCTCATCTCGATACTCCTTCAAGCGTGCGGACCCCGCAGGCATCCGCCACGCACAAAACGGTTTTAGACCAGGCCCTTTTCCTTGAGCATGGCGGCCAGTTCGTCAACGGTCTTGACCATGACGCCCTTGGAGCGGCTCGGCGGCGGTGCGGTCTTGGTGACCTTGACCGCAGCGGCAGCTTCCACGCCCAGATCGGCGAAGCTGGTGGCCTCGATCTGCACCCGCTTGGCTTTCATGATGTCCGGCAGCTTGAGATAGCGCGGCTCATTGAGACGCAGGTCGGTGGTGATCACCGCCGGAAGATCGACTTCCAGCGTTTCCAGACCGGCATCAATCTCACGCGTGACGGTCGCCTTGCCGTCCGCGATTTCCACCTTGGAGGCAAAGGTGGCCTGCGGCGCGTCGAGCAGCGCCGCGGTCATCTGGCCGGTCTGGTTGGCGTCGTCGTCAATCGCCTGCTTGCCGCACAGCAGCAGCTGTGCCTCTTCCTTCTTGAACACCGCCGCCAGCGCCCGGGCTGCGGTCAGCGGCTGCACTTCACCATCTTCTTTGACGTGGATGGCGCGCGTCGCACCGAAGGCCAGCGCCGTGCGCAGGGTCTCTTCATTCTTCGCACCCCCAATGGTCACCGCCACGATTTCCGTGACCACGCCCTTTTCCTTCAGGCGGACCGCTTCTTCCATGGCGATTTCATCGAAGGGGTTCATCGAGTGCTTGACGCCATCGGTCACAACGCCCGAGCCATCGGGCTTGACCTGGATGCGGACGTTGTAGTCCACGGCGCGCTTGACGCTTACGAGTGCTTTCATGGGCCTCTCTACTGGATCAAAGGTGACTGTCGTGAATCCATCGGATTCGGTGATTGCCGGTTACATGCCGGCGTAGTTGGGCCCGCCGCCGCCTTCCGGCGCCACCCAGGTGATGTTCTGGGCCGGGTCCTTGATGTCGCAGGTCTTGCAGTGCACGCAGTTCTGCGCGTTGATCTGGAAGCGCTGCTCGCTACCCTCACCCACCACTTCGTAGACACCCGCCGGGCAATAACGCTGGGCTGGCTCGTCGTACATCGGCAGGTTTCTGGCGATGGGGATGCTGGCGTCGGCTAGCTTGAGGTGAACCGGCTGGTCCTCCTCATGGTTGGTTGATGACAGGAATACCGAAGACAGCTTGTCGAAGCTCAGCTGTCCATCGGGCTTGGGATACTCGATCCGCTGCGCCTCGGCGGCGGGCTTCAGCGTGGTGTGATCCGCCTTGAGGTCATGCAGGGTGAAGGGAAACTTGCCGCCGAACCAGTTCTGCTCAATGTAGTTCAGGGCGCCGCCGATCAAGGCGCCGAACTTGTGCAGGAACGGTCCAAAGTTGCGTGAACGGTACAGCTCGTCGTGCAACCAGCTCGCCTTGAACTTCTCAGGGTAGCTGGCAAGCGTATCGCCCCCTTCCCCACCCGCAAACAGCGCTTCGGCGATGGCTTCGGCTGCCAGCATGCCGGATTTCATGGCCGTGTGATTGCCCTTGATCTTGGCGTAGTTCATCGTGCCCAAATCGCATCCAACCAGCATCCCGCCCGGGAACACCGACTTTGGCAACGAGTGAATGCCGCCCTTGTTCAGCGCGCGCGCGCCGTAAGCGGTTCGCGTGCCTCCCTCCAGATACTGCCTGATCACGGGGTGATGCTTGAAACGCTGGAACTCGTCGAACGGCGACAGGTACGGGTTGGTATACGACAGGTCGACGATCAGACCCACCAGCACCTGATTGTTCTCGAAGTGGTACAGGAACGAGCCACCGAGCGCGCTGGTGCCCAGCAGGTCCAGCGGCCATCCGGCGCCATGCACAACCAACCCGGGTTTGTGCTGAGACTCCGGAATCGTCCAGATCTCCTTGATGCCGATGCCGAAATGTTGAGGATCCGCCTCCTCAGCAAGCTTGTACTGCGCAATCAGCTGCTTGCCGATATGCCCGCGACAGCCCTCGGCAAACACGGTGTACTTGGCGCGCAATTCCATGCCGGGGGTGAAGTCGGGCTTGTGGTCGCCGTCGCGACTCACGCCCATGTCACCCACGGTGATGCCCTTGACAACGCCGTCCTCGATGATCGCGGTCTGCGCGGCAAAACCGGGATAAATCTCGATACCCAGCGCCTCGGCCTGCTGGGCCATCCAGCGACAAAGGTTTGCCATCGAGACAATGTAGTTCCCCTCGTTGTGCATCGTCTTGGGCACAAAGAGGTTCGGCATCTTGAACGCAGCCTTCTCGCTGCGGAAGAAATAAATGTCGTCGCCTGTCACCGGCACGTTCAGCGGCGCACCACGCTCCTTCCAATCGGGGAAGAGCTCGTTCAACGAACGCGGCTCGAACACCGCCCCGGACAGGATGTGAGCGCCAACCTCCGAGCCCTTCTCGACCACGCAGACACTCAGTTCCTTGCCCGCGGAGTCGGCAAGCTGCTTGAGCCGGATCGCCGCGGCCAGGCCGGACGGACCGGCTCCAACCACCACGACGTCGTACTCCATCACATCACGTTCAATACTCATGGTTCTGGGGATAACCTCGAATCACGAAGAAGGGGCGGAAAATCCGCGCGGCAGCCCGCTATTGTAAGGGTTGAAGGGCATCGGCCTCAAAGTGTCACGCGCCAGCAGCACGTGTCTGACGGGTCGCCTGGCGCGCCGCGCGCGCTGCCAGAATGCGTTCGAGCGCCGTTTCCCGAAGGCCCTTCAGGGATTCGGGGCTGTCTGCCGACAACCCCAGCTGCCGCACCCGCCCGTCCGCCAGGCTGTACACCCAGCCGTGCACCGCCAGCTTCTGCCCGCGCGCCCAGGCATCCTGCACCACGGCGGAGAAGCAGACGTTGAGCGCCTGCTCCAGCACATTGAGCTCCACCAACAGGGTGGCCCGCTGGTAGGGATCCGCCTCGGCTTCCAACAGCGGCTTGTAGCGACCGGCGATATCGCGGACGTGGCCCAGCCAGTAGTCCACCACCCCCTGAATGCGACGCCCTTCCAAGGCCACCTGGACCCCGCCACAGCCATAGTGACCGACCACCATGATGTGCTTGACCTTCAGCGCGTCCACCGCAAACTGGATCACGGACTGACAGTTGACGTCGGAGTGCGGCACCACATTGGCCACATTGCGATGGACGAACAACTCGCCGGGCAGCAGGCCGACGATGTCATTGGCCGGAACCCGTGAATCCGAACAGCCGATCCACAGATAATCGGGGGCCTGCTGCCGCTGCAGGCGCTTGAAGAACTCGGGGTCACGGTCGACGGAGGCATCCGACCAGCGGGCATTGTTGTCGAGCAGTGGTTGCAGTTCGTTCATATCGGACCGTACGGGGGCGAGCGGAAACGGGAGACACAATTGTCCCCAGCACGATGCTGCGGAGCAACATCATTTCACCATCGACGCGGGCACCGGCACCGGAAATTCCAGCAACATCTGGGCAAAGGCCTTGCCCTGAGGGTCGGTTCGCAGCGAGGCGGCACCCCCGCTGCCGAGCGCATGCGGCAACAGGAAATTGAAGCTGTCAGAACCCGGCAGCGCCCAGCGCTGCACCGCCGCCTGCGCACCATCGCGCAACACATGGGCAAACCAGGCCGCCACCGCATTGGGCGTCAAGGCAGCTTCGATATACGGCAGGTAGGCCGGGTCACGCGCCATCACGCCGATATTGGCGTGGTCCCCCTTGTCACCGGAGCGGGCCACCGCAAGGCGGACCAGCGGCACCAGCGCATCGGTGGCGGGCGCGGTGGCGGCGGACAACGGGCGCTCCGAGGGCGGCACGTACCCACCTGAGTCGGGCACCGTGACCGACGCTCGTGTGGTCCCTACGACCACCTCGATCGGCACTGCGGCCTTCGGCACCAGGGTCGAGAACAGCTTGGGCACCATATGCGGCTCTGGCCGCCCGCCGCCGAAATACCCGGTGAATCCAGGGGCCATGGCCGTGGCCGCCTGCGCAATCTCGCGCGAAAACAGCTTGAGGGCCTTGGGATTGGGGTGCTGCACCGCAATCTTGACCACCACTTCGCGGGTGGCGCGGGCCGCCTCGCGCGCATGCGGGCCATAGCTCTCCTCGGCGCCGATGCAGTGAATATCGACACCGGAGAAGTCTCCCAGTCCTGCGGCCAGCAGTTGCCGCCGAACCTTGTCGACCACGGCGCTGGCGCTGGCGCGTCCCTTGCGCGCGGCATCGATGCCGCCAATCATGAACAATGCCGCGCAGCGCCAGCCGGCCGGATAGGTCGCACTCACCTTGTAGTGATCGGTCGGTGCCTGCCCCCGCGCCCCGGCCACGGCCACCCGGTCCTCACCCAGGTCGGTCAGCGTGACCCCGGTGAAGTCGCAGCTCACATCGGGGAGCAGGTAGGCCCGGGGATCACCGATTTCATACAGCATCTGCTCACCGACCGTATGGCGTGTCACACGGCCGCCGGTGCCTGCGGGTTTGGTCACCACGAAATCGCCGTCCGCCTGACACTCGACGATGGGAAATCCCATGTCGGCGTAGCCGTCCGCCACGGTTTCCCAGTCGGTGAAGTTACCGCCGGTGCACTGGGCCCCACACTCCACGATGTGGCCGGCCAGGCTGCCCATGGCCAGTCGGTCGTACTCGTCCAGCGACCACCCGAAATGCCCCATCAGCGGCCCCAGCACCACGGCAGAATCAACGCAACGGCCGGTGATGATCACATCGGCACCGGCCTGCCAGGCCGCCGCGATGGGGGCAGCCCCGAGATAGGCGTTCATCGACACGAGCGTGGCCGGCATCGGCAGCGCCGGATCATCGAGATGCCGGGCGTCGGCAAAGCGGTCGCGCTGCGGCAGCAGGTCATCACCCAGGACCACCGCCACGGTCAAGGCGATGCCCGCCTTCTCCGCCACCGCTTCCAGTGCCGCCTTGCAGGCCAGCGGGTTGACGCCGCCGGCATTGGCCACCACCCGGATACCGCGCCGGTGGATCTCGGGGAGCAATGGCGCCATGACGTGGTCGACAAAATCCACCGCATACCCGGCCTGCGGATCACGCATGCGCTTGGCGGCCAGAATCGACATGGTGATCTCGGCGAGATAGTCGAACACCAGCACGTCGATCTCGCCCTGATGGACCAGCTGCGATGCTGCGGTGGCGGTATCCCCCCAGAAGGCGGAGGCACAACCGATACGCAAGGCTTTCATCCTCGATCTCCCATCGTAATACTTGTTACCGACAATGTCCGGCGTGGCGCAAGGAAGGTTTCAGGGTGCAGCGACAGCGACTGATAATCAAGGATAGGCAAGATTACCCAGATAGAGGATTGCCGCCGCGAATACCCCCGCCAGCAGGTCATCGGCCATGATGCCGACACCGCCGTCCAGTCGCGCATCCAGCCAGCGGATCGGCCCCGGCTTGAGGATGTCGAAGAACCGGAACAGCCCGAAGGCCAGCAGCAGCCCCAGCGCCATCGGCTGCCCCTCGGGTCGCAGCGCCGGCATCAGCGGCAGGCAGGCCACCACATAGCCGACAATCTCGTCGAAGACGATGCCCCCGTGGTCATGCACCCCCAGCAAGCGGGCGCTCTCGCCACAGAGATAGATGCCCGCGCCGATCAGAAACGCCAGTGCCACCAGCATCTGCAGTGGCGGGAGCGGCAGCACGGCGAGCGCAAAGGGGATGCCGACGAGCGTGCCGACGGTCCCGGGCGCACGAGGCGACAAGCCGGTACCGAAACCGAAGGCCAGCAGATGCACCGGGGTCAGCAGGATCAGTTTGGGGGGAACAGGTGCAGTCTTCATGATGAGAAATGATCGTATCCGTCCGCGGGCAACACCACCGGCGTGCCATCCGCCTCCATCAGCTGTACCGCGCCCTTCCCTGCCCCCACACGCCCGATGACCGTCAGCGGCAGGTTCAGCGCTGCCAGTGCGATCACCGCCTCGCCGACCTGATCCGGTGCCAGGCAGCAGCACAGCTCGTAATCGTCACCACCGGCTGCCTGCAGGGCGCCCCGGTCCTGCGGGGGCGCGGCATCGGCAAAGGCCTTCGATGCCGGCAGCAGATCGGCCCGTACCGCCGCAGCCGTGCCACTGGCGCGCATGACGTGACCGAGGTCCGCCAGCAATCCATCGGACACATCCACGGCGGCGTGGGCCAGACCGCGCAGCGCCTGACCCGCCGCCAGCCGGGGCATCGGACGATGCAGCCTCGCTCGCAGGTCGGCATCCGCCCGGGCACCGAGCCGCAACGCCAGAGCGGCATCGCCGAGCGTGCCAGTGACCGCGATGATGTCTCCCTCCCGCGCGCCGTCACGTCGCAGACCGCTGCCCGCCGGCAGCGCACCCATGACGGTGACACTGATACTGCGGGGGCCCCGGGTGGTATCACCGCCCGCCAGACAGACCCCGTGTTGCGCCGCCAGCGCGTCAAAACCGCGCGCAAACGCGCGCACCCAGGCCCCATCACCATCCGGCAGCGTCAGCGCCAGCAGCACCGCCACCGGGCGCGCGCCCATCGCGGCAAGATCCGACAGGTTGACCGCCAGCGATTTCCAGCCGATGTCTTCGGGCGCATCGGACACTGCGAAGTGCACGCCCTCGACCAGGGTGTCGATGCTCCAGCACCAGTGTTCACCGCTACCGGGCGCGAGAATGGCGGCATCGTCCCCCATTCCCAGCAGCACTTCCGGCCGGGATCGCGCCATCGGCGCGAAAACGCCGTCGATGATCGCGAACTCGCGCACGGCGTCAACTCGCGGGAATTTCCGCAGCCCGCTGCGCGCGGGCCAGCTTGTCGAGCACCCCGTTGACAAACTTGTAGCCGTCTTCGGCGCCGAACATCTTGGCCAGATTGACGGCCTCGTTGACGCAGACCTTCCACGGCACATCCGGCTTGTGCAGCAGCTCGTAGGCACCCAGCAGCAGCACCGCGTGCTCCACCGGGTCAAGCTGTTGCAGCGGACGGTCCAGATGCGGCACCAGTGCCAGGGTGAGGTCCGACGCGGCATCCACCGTACCGGTCAACAGGGCTTCGAAATAGGCCGGGTCGGCCCGCCCGATCCCTTCTTCCTGTTCACGGAACTGCCGCATCAGGGTCGACGGCGACGTTTCGTTGAGCAGCCACTGATAGAGCGCCTGCATCGCCAGGCGCCGCGCCAGTCCGCGGCGGCTGTGGGACGGTGTCGCCTCGCTCACAGCAGCTCCCGCGCCAGCCGCACCATCTCAAGCGCCGCGGCGGCCGCCTCGTAGCCCTTGTTGTCGGCACCCGGGCCGGCGCGTTCCTCGGCCTGCTCGACGGTGTTCACTGTGAGCACACCGAAGCCGACCGGCAGCTGATCGCGCAGCTGGACCTTCATCAGGCCGCGTGCGCACTCGCCCGCCACGAAATCGAAATGCGGGGTGTCGCCGCGGATGACGGCGCCAAGGGCCACCACGCCATCAACCTCGTCCTCTTCCCCCAGCATCGACACCGCCAGCGGGATTTCGTAGGCGCCTGGGACCCGGTACTCGAGAATGTTGTCCGGGTGCACCCCCCAGTCCAGCAGGCACTCGCGTGCACCATCGATCAGCGCTTCCACGATCTCGGTGTTCCAGCGCGTGGCGACGATGGCGATGACGGCATCGTCGAACTCGCCTGCGGCGGGCGCCGACGGCGCTTCGTATCCAGATTTCTGCATGGTGCTTCCCCGTAGGTGATACCGCTCAATCGCAGGCGACGTACCCGACCACTTCCAACCCGAATCCGGAAATGCCCTGCATCCGCTTCGGCGCCGACAGCACGCGCATCTTACGCACCCGCAGATCGGAAAGAATCTGCGCGCCGATACCGTAGGTGCGCAGCACCTGCCGTTCGTCGGTCGGATGGTCTTCGGGGTGTGGTTTGTGCAGGGAGATCACCTGCTGCACCAGCTCCCGCGCCGTCTCCGGCTTGCGCAGCACCACCACCACGCCTTCCCCTTCCTCGGCGACCCGCTTCAGGGCGCTGCGCAGCGGCCAGCTGAAATGCTCATGCTGCACGCCCAGCGTGTCGGACAGGGTGTTGCGGATATGGACCCGCACCAGGGTGGCGCGTTCCGGGTCGGGGGTGCCCCGCACCATGGCAAGGTGGATGGTGTTGTCGACGGTGTCCTGATAGGTCACCAGATGGAACGGCCCGAACTCCGTCTCGACCTGCGTTTCCGCCACCCGCTCCACCGTGTGCTCGTTGTCGAGCCGGTAGCGGATGAGGTCGGCGATGGTGCCCACCTTGATGTTGTGCTCACGCGCAAAGCGCTCAAGATCGGGCCGGCGCGCCATGGTGCCGTCCTCGTTGAGAATCTCGACGATGACGGCCGAGGGCGCACGGCCCGCCAGACGGGCCAGGTCACAGCCCGCCTCGGTGTGGCCGGCGCGGGTCAGCACGCCACCACGTTGCGCCATCAGCGGAAAGATATGCCCGGGCTGCACCAGGTCCTCCGGCCGCGCGTCGTCACGGACGGCAGTCCGGACAGTATGCGCGCGATCGTGAGCGGAAATACCGGTGGTGACCCCTTCCGCAGCCTCGATGGACACGGTGAAGTTGGTGGCGAACGGTGTGCCGTTGTCGCGCACCATCAGTGGCAGCCGCAGGTCCCGGCATTTTTCCTGCGTCAGCGTCAGGCAGATCAGCCCGCGCCCATAGCGGGCCATGAAATTGATGTCCTCGGCTCGGACACAATCGGCCGCCATGACCAGATCACCCTCGTTCTCCCGGTCCTCGTCGTCCATGAGAATGACCATCCGCCCCTGGCGGATGTCTTCGATCAGGCTTTCAGTGTTGTCCAGCACGGCCGGGGTCGTGGCGGGATTTGCAGGCGCGTTCATGAGCTCTCCCGGGCGGTCAGCAGCCGCTCCAGATAACGGGCGATCAGGTCCACTTCGAGGTTGACCTGGTCGCCGACAATGCGACGTCCCAGCGTGGTGTGCGACCACGTCTGGGGAATGATGTTAACGCCGAAGGTATGGTCCTCGACATCGTTGACCGTCAGGCTGATCCCATCGATGGTGATCGAGCCCTTGCGCGCGATGTACCGCGCCAGGCCGGCCGGTGCTTCCAGACGCAGACGCCAGGAGCGTGCGTCCTCGCGTACTTCGATGAGACGCCCGACGCCATCGACGTGGCCGGACACCAGATGCCCACCCAGGGGCTTGGCCGGCGTCAGGGCCCGTTCCAGGTTCACGGCATCGCCCACCCGCCACTGTCCTGCGGTGGTGGCGCTCAGGGTTTCCGACGAGAGGTCGGCGACGAAAGCGCCGTCCTCGAAGGCGATAGCGGTCAGGCAGACCCCGTTCACCGCAATGCTGTCGCCCACTTGCGAGCCGTCGAGATAGGCGCCGCCCACCACGGTCATGCGCACATCGCCGCCGATCGGCTCGATACACCGCAGACTGCCGAGTTGTTCAATGATGCCGGTAAACATCGGGGTCAGGCTCCTCAGGTGAATGCTGCGGTGAGGCGCAGGTCCGCGCCCACTTGGCGGACATCGGTCCAGCGCAGCCGGGGGGCTTGGTCGAGTTGCGCCAGGGCAGGCAGGGCAGCCAGCCCGCGCGCCGCATCCCCCAACAACTGCGGTGCCAGGTACACCACCAGTTCGTCCGCCAGCCGCTGCGACAGCAGCGTCCCGGCCAGCCGGGGGCCTGGCTCCGCCAGCACGTGATTGACACCCGCTGCGCCCAGGCGGGTCAGGACCGACGCGAGGTCGAGGCGTCCATCGGCCGCCCGCGGCAGCTCCCAGTGCTCGACCCCCGCAGGCGCGGCATGATCGCCGCTGGTGATCCAGATCCGCCGCGCACCGTCGTCGGACCAGACCCGGGCCCCAGCCGGCACCTCCCCCCGGGTATCGAGCACGATACGATCCGGAGGGCGCTGGGTCTGCGCCGGCGGCCGCACGTTCAACCGGGGGTTGTCCGCCAGGACGGTAGCGGCGCCCACCATCACGGCGCCGGCCTCGGCACGCTGGCGGTGCACATCGGCGCGTGCCGCTTCACCGGTGATCCATTGTGACGCGCCATTGGCGAGCGCGGTGCGACCGTCCAGGCTGGCGGCGAGCTTGACCGTCAGCCACGGTCGCCCTCGCTGCATGCGGCTGAGGAAGCCACGATTGAGTGCCCGCGCAGGCCCTTCGAGGCAGCCCAGGCGAACCTTCACGCCCGCCTCGGACAGGCGCCGCAGGCCACGGCCCGCGACCTCCGGGTTGGGATCCTCCAGCGCCACCACCACCTCGGCGACACCTGCGTCAATCAGTGCGTCAGCACAGGGCGGCGTACGGCCATGGTGACTGCAGGGTTCCAGAGTGACGTAGGCGGTGGTCCCACGCGCCCGCGCGCCTGCCATCCGCAGTGCATGCACCTCGGCATGCGGTTCCCCTGCACGCTGATGCCAGCCCTCGCCCACAACGATGTCGCCGTGCACCAGCACGCACCCGACACGGGGATTCGGGTGCGTGCCCGTCCGCCCCCGTTCAGCCAACTGCAGCGCACGCGCCATCCAGCGTGCATCGGCGGATGCCGAAGTCCCGCCGGTCACGTATTGGAGCCCGGATCGATCAGCGGCAACTGGCTGCGCCGCTGTTCCGCGCTGGGGAGGGTCTGCAGCCGCTCGATTTCCTCACGGAAGGCGTTGACGTCCTCAAACTTGCGATAGATCGAGGCAAAGCGCACGTAGGCAACGTGGTCGAGGTCGCGCAGCTCCTCCATCACCCACTCACCCAGCCGGCCGGAAGCCACTTCCCGCTCGTTGGCACCCCGCAATTTGCGCATGAGGTTTTCCAGCGCGTGGTCCACCTGTTCGGGCGTCACCGGCCGCTTGTACAGCGCGCTTTCGACACCCCGCCGAAGCTTGTCCTCGTTGAACGGTTCCGGCTCACCGCTACGCTTGACGATCAACGGCATCGACAGCTGGGCACGCTCAAACGTGGTGAACCGCGCCCCGCACTGCTCGCAGGAACGGCGGCGGCGCACCTGGGTGCCGTCCTCCGCCAGACGCGAATCGACCACCCGCGTGTCCGGCGCCTTGCAAAAGGGGCACTGCATCGAAAGTCGGCTCCGGCCGCGCCGGACCTTAGGCGGCCCGCGCCTGCGGCGCCGCGTAGACCGGGAACCGACCGCACAATGCACTGACCTCACCGCGCACGCGCTTGGTCACCGCCTCAACCTCGGCCTGGCTGGCCAGGGCGTCAACGATGTCGGCGATCCAGTGCGCCACCTGGGCCATCTCGGTTTCCTTGAACCCGCGTGTGGTCGCCGCCGGTGAACCAATGCGCAGCCCCGACGTTACGAAGGCCGACTTCGGATCATTGGGCACCGCGTTCTTGTTGACCGTGATGTGGGCCAGCCCCAGTGCCGCCTCCGCATCCTTGCCGGTAACGCCCTTGGCAATCAGATCCAGCAGGAACAGATGATTGTCAGTCCCACCGCTCACCACCTTGTAGCCCCGCTGGAGAAACACGGCCGCCATCGCGCGGGCATTGGCCACCACCTGCTCCTGGTACACCTTGAACTCGGGCTCCAGCGCCTCCTTGAAGGCGGCTGCCTTGGCCGCGATCACATGCATCAGCGGGCCTCCCTGAATCCCCGGAAACACCGCCGAGTTGAGCTTTTTGTTGAATTCCTCGCTCTGCCCCTTGCTGAGAATGATGCCGCCACGCGGCCCTCGCAGCGTCTTGTGCGTGGTCGAGGTCACCACATGAGCATGCGGCAGCGGGCTGGGATAGACCCCCGCAGCCACCAGGCCCGAGACGTGTGCCATGTCGACCCAGAACCAGGCGCCGACCTTGTCGGCGATCGCCCGCATGCGCGCCCAGTCCTTGATCCGCGAATAGGCGGAGAACCCGCCGATGATCAGCTTGGGCTTGTGCTCCAGCGCCAGCCGCTCCATCTCATCGTAGTTGATCAGACCGGTGTCCGGATCGAGCCCGTAGGGCACGATCTGATATTGCTTGCCGGAGAAATTGGCCGGGTGCCCATGAGTAAGGTGTCCGCCCTGAGCCAGATTCATCCCCATGACGGTGTCACCGGGGCTGACCAGCGACAGGAAGATGGCGGCATTGGCCTGCGCTCCGGAGTGTGGCTGCACATTGGCATAGTCGCAGTCGAACAGCGCCTTGAGCCGCTCGATGGCCAGCTCCTCCGCCACATCCACGTGCTCGCAGCCCCCGTAGTAACGACGCCCGGGATAGCCTTCCGCATATTTGTTGGTCAGCAGTGAACCCTGGGCCGTCATCACGGCCGGGCTGGCGTAGTTCTCGGAGGCGATCAGCTCGATATGCGCTTCCTGGCGGTGCGCCTCGGCATTGATGGCCGCGGCCAGTTCAGGATCAGCTTTGGCGAGAGTCGGCGCGTTGGTCCACATGGTGTACTCGTAATTGACGTTTGAGGTTCAGGAAACCTGGCAGGCCAGCCGGCACGGCGGAATGCCAGGCGCGGGATCAGTCGACCACTTCCAGCATGAGGTCGAGAGCCAGCCGGGCTGGCGTGGCCACCGCTTCCGGCACCCGGATCCGGTTGACGACCTGACCGCTGACCAGATTGTCGAGACACCAGGCCAGGTGCTGTGGATCGGTGCGGAACATGGTCGAGCACATGCACACGGTCGGGCTCATGAATTCCACAGTGACGCCCTGTGGCTTCATCTCTTCCGCCAACCGGTTCACCAGATTGAGCTCCGTGCCCACCAGCCAATGGCTACCGGCAGCCGAAGCCCGTACGGTGCGCAGGATGTATTCGGTGCTGCCGACAAAGTCGGACTGCTCGCAGACCTCGAAGGCGTTCTCCGGGTGGCTGATGACCTGGCCGTTCGGCACCCGGGCACGGTACTGCTCGATATGCTGGGGCTTGAACATCTGATGCACCGAGCAGAAGCCCTTCCAGAGAATCATCTTCGCCTTGCGAATCTGCTCCGGGGTGGTGCCGCCCAGCGGCTTGCTGAAATCCCAGACCACCATCTCGTCCAGCGGAATCCCCATGTTGAAGGCGGTATACCGCCCCAGGTGCTGATCGGGGAAGAACAACACCTTCTCGCGGCGCGCAAAACTCCACTCGAGCACGGCCCGCGCGTTGGAACTGGTGCAGACGATGCCGCCATGCTCACCACAGAAGCCCTTGAGGTCGGCGGCGGAGTTGATGTAGGTCACCGGCGTCACCATCTCGTCGGGGTCCAGTACCTCCGACAGCTCCGACCAGCAGCGGCGCACCTTGATCAGATTGGCCATATCCGCCATCGAACATCCTGCCGCGAGATCCGGCAGGATCACACTGCGACTGCCGCCGGTCACGATGTCGGCGACCTCGGCCATGAAGTGCACACCGCAGAACACGATGAATTCGGCATCGGTCTCCGCCGCCAGGCGCGACAGCTTCAGCGAATCGCCGGTGAAATCGGCATGGCGAAACACCTCATCCCGCTGGTAGTGATGCCCCAGCACACAGAGCCTTTTGCCCAGCTTGCGCTTTGCCGCAACGATGCGGGCATCGCATTCACCGTCATCCAGCAGGTTGAACTGATCGATCTTCAGTACGGCGGCCATGGGATCTCCTGCGGCATTCAGCCGCGTCAGCCTTCCTCGTCATCGGCAGGCGGTTCCACGCACTCGGCGGTGTCGTCGTTGGCGAACAAGCGGGTTCTGACCTCGATTTCCGGGTCTGCAACCGGCACGGCGGTGATGAACGTACAGCCGGGGTCCTCCGTGACGATCTGGGACAGGCCCGCCGTCGCCACGGCCGCACTGATCACCCCGACATCGGTATCACTGCTGGTCCAGCTGATATGCCGCGTGATGACCTGGGTCAGGGTGCTGACCTCGTCTTCCAGCAGGAAGGTGCCGGTCCCGGTGAACTGCTGGCGCTCACCGAACGCGACGATCGGATCCTCGGGCGTCACCTCAAGTGTCTGCAGCGCCCCATCGACGATTTCCACCGTCAGGGTATTGCTGGTCCGCAGGGGGGGTGGCGTGGGGTCGCCTTCCTCGGGCGGCTCATCGCTGCCGTAGAGGGCCGTGACTTCCAATGGCGCTTCGGTGACGTCAATCATCGACAGCAACCCTCGGATACCGAGAATGAAGCCTGCAAGCCCAGTGGGTTCGTCCTCTTCCGCCAGGCCCGGCTCGACCAGATCGAAACTGACGAAATTGGTGAGCTCCTGTGTACCATCCTCCGGATCGGCAAACTGCGCCGTCACCGAGAACTGCTCGCTGGTCCCCTTGACTCGGACGCCGTTGACAAGCGGGTCCCCGCTGTCCGGATCGGTTTCCTCGAACTCACGCGCCAGCGTCAGCGCATCAGGCACCTGAAACCCAACATCAGCGGTCAGATCTTCGGGGTCAACCGTCCCCGGCAACTGCTCGAAATCGGCACATGCGGTCAGTGTCGCCTTGGCGGTCAGCCCTTCAGCCTCCGCCAACGCCACCACTCGACCGGGCGTACCACCGCCATTGATACCCCCGACTTCGACGTCGACGGTCTCGCCCTGAGCATCCTCCAGTGTCCACAACACGCCTGAGGTGATATCGACTTCCTCGCCATCCTGGGTGGCAATGGCGCGAAAGTCGAAGCTGGTGCTGAGCGCCACAGTCTGCTGCTGTGGACGCACTTCGATGGCGTCCGGACCTCGCACTTCAACCGGAATCGTGTCGTTGAGATCGGAGTAGCGCACCGTCAGGGTCGCAGTCCCCGGCGCGATCGGCAGGAGGATCCCTTTGCGGTAAACGCTCTCGGGGCTGCCCGGAATTGCAAGCGTGCCGTCGCTCACCTTGAAAACCGACTCATCGCTGGACGAAAACTCGGTATCAAACCCAAGGAAAGCATCGTTCAGCAAATCGATCTGTGCATCATTGCTGAAGGTCAGCACGGCCTGCGGCCGCGCTTCGCTACATTGAAAGATCACCAACTCATCCGTCGAACCGGTCGACCCATTGCGCAACTCCAGCGTGATGGGTCGATTGCCCTCATCAATATTGCAGCCGGCGACGACCAGCGTCGCCATCAGGGCGGTGATGCAGCGGGGGATCAGACGCACAGCGTGGACTCCTTCCAGTTCAGGCGGCAGGCTCAGTCGTTGCCTGCGGGGTACGCGGGGCGGCCGGCCGAATGTGCAGTTCGCGCAGCTGGCGGCTGTCCACCACACCCGGCGCGCGGGTGAGCGGACAGTGGGCCGTCTGCGTCTTCGGAAACGCGATGACATCGCGGATCGAGCTACCACCGGCCATCAGCATCACCATGCGGTCGATACCAATCGCCAGCCCGCCATGCGGGGGGGCGCCGAACGACAGCGCCTCCAGCAAAAAGCCAAACTTCTCGGCCTGCTCCTCTGGGGTAATACCCAACAGGTCGAAGACAGCCTGCTGGATCTCGGGGCGATGGATACGCACCGACCCGCCACCCAGCTCGATCCCGTTGACGACGATGTCATACCCCTGCGACACCGCGCTGGCCGGGTCGTTCCGCAGGCCTTCGGCAGAATCGACACGCGGCGCGGTAAAGGGATGATGCGGGCTGATCCAGCGATTGTCCTGGTCATCCCACTCGAACATCGGCCAGTCCACCACCCACAGGGCTTTCCACCCCGGCTGCGTGATGCCGAGATCGTTGCCCACCTTCAACCGCAGTGCCCCGAGGGCATCGCACACCACCTGAAAACGGTCGGCCCCGAAGAACAGGATGTCGCCGTTGGCAGCGCCCGTGCGCTCGACGATGCCGGCCAGCGCAGCGTCAGAGAGGTTCTTGACAATGGGGGACTGCAAACCTTCGCGCCCGGCGGCCACATCATTGACCTTGATCCACGCCAGCCCGCGTGCGCCATACTGACCGACAAACGCGGTGTATTTGTCGATTTCGCCTCGGCTGAGCTTTTCACCACCTCCAGGCACACGCAGCACGGTCACCCGGCACTTGGGGTCCTTGGCGGGGTTGGCGAATACCTTGAAATCCGAATCCGCCACCAGGTCCTTGATCTCGATCAGCTCGAGCGGGTTGCGCAGGTCGGGCTTGTCAGAGCCGAACCGGGCCATCGCCTCGGCATAGGCCATCCTCGGAAGGGCGCCCAGCTCCACGTCCAGAACGGATTTCCAGAGATCGACAACCAACCCTTCGACCAGGGCCATGATGGCCTCCATGTCGAGGAAGGACGTCTCGATATCCAGCTGGGTGAACTCGGGCTGGCGGTCCGCCCGCAAATCTTCGTCACGGAAGCAGCGGGCGATCTGGTAATAGCGGTCCAGGCCGGACATCATGAGCAGCTGCTTGAACAGCTGGGGCGACTGCGGCAGGGCAAAGAACTGCCCCGGATGGGTGCGTGAGGGCACCAGATAGTCGCGCGCGCCTTCCGGCGTCGCCCGCGTCAGGATGGGCGTTTCAACATCGACGAAACCGTGATCGTCCATGAAGTCGCGAATCTGCTTGAGCACGCGGTGACGCAGCCGCAGGTTCTTCTGCATCTGCGGCCGGCGCAGATCGATGTACCGGAAGCGCAGCCGGGTATCCTCACCGACCGCATCGTCGTCGAGATGGAACGGCGGCGTCTCGGCACGGTTCAGCAGGGTGACGGACTTGCCCAGCAACTCCACCTGACCGCTGGCCAGATTGGCGTTCTCGGTCCCCTGCGGCCGCGGACGCACACGCCCGGTGATGCTGACCACGTATTCCGAGCGCAGCCGGTCGGCAGACGCGAAAGCGTCCACCGTATCGGGGTCGAACACACACTGCAGCAAGCCTTCGCGGTCACGCAGGTCTATGAAAATCACCCCGCCGTGGTCACGCCGACGGTGCACCCAGCCGGCAACCGTCACGGTTTCGCCGTCCAGGTCACGGGTGACCTGACCGCAATAATGAGTCCGCATCATGTGGAAAAACTGGCCCCAGATTCAGGAAGGCAGCTGCGCGTGGGCAGCCGCAAAGCATGCAAGTTTAGCTCGATTTGGTCGCGACGGCGCGTTGTGCGAGGCGGACACACACGGCTTCAGTCGCCGGCCGAGGCCACCTCGGGTGACGACGGGCGGGCAGCGGCATGCTCCGGCGTCACCACGCCCAGCGAAATGATCAAGCGCATGGCCTCCTCGACCGTCATATCCAGCCACAGCACCTCACTGCGCGGCACCATCACGATGTAGCCGGAGGTGGGGTTGGGCGTGGTCGGCACGAAACAGGTGAGCACGGTTTCGGCGGTCTTCTGCTGCACCTCGCCAATCGGCTCGCCCGTCACGAAGGCGATGCTCCAGATCCCTTTGCGCGGATACTCGATCATGATGGGCTGACGAAACGCCGTCGAAGTCTCGGAAAACACGGTCTCCGCCAGCTTCTTGATCCCGCCGTAGACCGAGCGGATCAGCGGGATGCGCCCCAGCAGGGATTCGCCCCAACCCAGCGCCCGCCGCCCCACGAAATTGGCGGCAAACGCACCGGTCCCGAGCACCAGCACCAGGGACAGGATCACCCCCAACCCGGGAATCTGCGGCCGCCAGGCGGCCGGAATCAGGATCAGACTGGCATCCAGCATCCCCATCAGGAAGCGGATCACCACCAGGGTGGCGCCCAATGGCAACCAGACCAGCAAGCCGGCGATGAACCACTTCCTCAACAGACTTTGCACGTGTGACTCCTGAGGCGCTCAGCTGGCGCTGGGTGTGGGTGTGGGACTGGGAGAGGGTGTTGATGCCGCGGCCGACTTCTCGGCCGGCTTCTCGGCGGGCTTGTCTGCTGGTTTGTCGGCCTTCTCGGGTGCCTTGTCTGAAACCAGATTGCGCTGGTTGTCCTTCTTGAAATCGGTTTCGTACCACCCCCCGCCCTTCAATCGGAAAGCGGCGGCGGATACCTGCCGCTCCAGCCGCTGGTCGGGGCAATCCGCACAATGCACCTCGGGTGTTTCGGACATCTTGTGGATCACTTCACGGCCCTGGCCGCAGCGGGGGCAACTGTATTCATAGATCGGCATGGTCGGCACTTCGATTGAGACAACGGCTGCAAAGCTGGGTTCACCTCCGGGCAATTCAAGAGGCATGCCTGTATCGCGCCCGGGGCGCACAGCATAGCGGCTTCACGCGTACACTCCGCAGCCCATCATGTCGCCCCCTACCACCCTTCGTCGCGGCGCCCTCTACGCCATCCAGGCTGCAGCGGGGTTTTCGCTCGCCGGCGCGCTCATCAAGGCGGCTTCAGCCGAACTGCCCAACGAAGTGATCGTGTTCGCCCGCTGCGCGGTGGGGCTGCTGGCCCTGCTTCCCTGGGTGCTGCGAACCGGGGTGCGCACCGCAGTCGCCACCCGCCGCTGGCGAGGACACCTGTTGCGTGCCGGCTTCGGCGTCTGCGCGATGTACTGCTTCTTCTACGCCATCGCGCACCTGAATCTGGCCGAAGCGATGCTGCTGACCTATTCCACACCTCTGTGGATCCCGTTTATCGCCTGGGCCTGGATCGGTGAGCGCCCTCCGTGGCTGATCTGGCCCGCCAGCCTCATCGGCATGCTCGGCATCGCGCTCATCGTGCAGCCCGGCGGCCATCCCGTGGATCCTCAGGCCGGCATGGTCGGAGCCGCGTCCGGCCTGTTGGCCGCCTGCGCCATGGTCGGCATCCGCCGCATCTCCGACACCGAACCAGCGGCCCGCATCGTCTTCTATTTCGGGCTGCTGTCGACCCTGATCACGGCGGTGCCCCTGCTCTGGGCCTGGCAGACCCCCAGCCCTCGGGGCGCGCTGCTGTTGATCGGCGCCGGCCTGTTCGCCACTCATGCGCAGCTGAACCTGACGCGCGCCTATGGTTGCGCGCCTGCCGCACTGATCGGCCCATTCACCTATCTGTCGGTGGTCTTCGCAGGAGGCATCGCCTGGCTGCTGTGGGACGAGACACTGGACCTGCTGTCGCTGGGAGGCGTGGTGCTGGTCATTCTCACCTGCGTGCTGGCCGGCATTGCCGGCCGCGCCCCACGTCGCGTCCCGCCGCCGGTCTGATCAGGGCGGCGGGGCCAGGGGTTCGTGCTGCAGCGCCGGAAAATCCCGCCGTACCGCAACCTCGAAGTCGTGATAGGCCGCCGCCGCGAGCGTGGGGGTGCCCCGGAACCCGAATTCGATATGACGGGGTCGCCCCGGCTCTCCACGGCTGGGCAGGCTGGACAGCTGCAGGCCCGGGTGGCGGGCCAGCAAGTCTTCCATCAGCGTCAGCAAGTCGCCTTCCGCCGCCGTGCCCACCACCCGCAAGCGATACTCGACGGGTGGTGCCGCATCGTGCAGGTGTCCGTAGCGCTGGTCCAGCACCCACTCGAGCATCGGCCAGGCCATTTCCGGGAAACCCGGCACGAAGTGCGCGTGCTCCATCGAGAACCCCGACACGCGATTCACCGGATTGGGGATCAGGGCCGCGCCCGCCGGAAAGTCGGCCATGAGCACCCGATGGGGCCGCGCGCGCTCCCCGTACTCCGCGATGATCAGCGCTTCAGCCTCCGGGTGCCGAAGCAACGGCTGTTCGTAGGCGGCGGCGGCAGCCTGTCGTGTGCGGTCGTCCGGAGTCGCTCCGATGCCGCCGCAGCTCAACACCAGTTGGCCGGCGGACCGGGCCACCTTCAGCGCCTCGGCGATCTGCGCCTCATCGTCGCCAAGGAAGCTGGCCTGGTGCAGAAACAGGCCGCGCTGCCGCAATACGGTGATGAGGTGCGGCAGGTGCTTGTCCTGCCGCTTGCCCCTCAGAATCTCGTCACCAATGACCAGCAGGGTGATGTCCATGGACAGCCCCGCCCACGATCAGTTGGCGTCAACCGCCCAGCCGAACTTGTCGACGGTATCGAAGATGTCCTGCTCGGTGACGATGCCGATGATGCGGTCGCCCTGGCTGACCGGCAGCCGCGAGTAATTCCGCTCGGTGATGATCCGGGCCGCCTCGCGGATCGAGGTCTCGGCCGACACCGATTCCACCGGGCGGGTGGCCACCTCTTCGATCCGGGTGGTGGCGGGATTGCGCGAGCCGCGAACGATCTTGGTGACGATGTCACGACGGGTGAGGATGCCCCACTCGCCCGCGGCATTTGGCTCCACCACCACCGAGCTGACGTCGTTCTCGGTCATCACGTGCATGGCCTGTTCCACCGTCTCGGCATCGGTCACCGTGATCAGGGCGCGGGTCATCAGATCGCCCACGGTGTGCGGCACGCGACCGGTATCGAGCATCTCTTCCATCGGCTGCAGCAGGCGGCGGATCTCGCGCTGCTTGCGCTCCTTGGCCAGCTGTTCCTGCTGGGCGCGGCGCTTGGCCTCGACGTCGACACCGCCCTCGATGCGCTCGATCAGGGCATCAGCAAACTGGCTGGTGCCGACCTCGGTGGCGCCGTCAATCTGACGCGCGAAGTCATAGGTGACAATGCCGTCGAGCACCACTTCCGGGTACACCAGGGTGATCAGGTCAGCGGCTTCCTTCCAGCCCATGTACTCCAGCATCATGACGCCGGAGAACAGCAGTGATCCGGGGTTGACCTTGTTCAGGTTGGCGTACTTCGGCGCCGTGCCGTGGGTTGCCTCGAAGACCGCCACATGGTCGGCGATGTTGGCGCCGGGCGCGATCCCCACCCCGCCCACTTCGGCGGCAATGGCGTCGGACAGATAGTCACCATTCAGGTTCATGGTGGCCAGCACATCGAACTCTTCGGGGCGCAGCAGCATCATCTGGAACATGATGTCGGCGATGCGGTCCTTGACCACGATCTTGCCTTCCGGCTGCTTGCCCTTGTACTCGTTGTAGAGCTGCTCTTCGGTAATGGTGACGCTGCCGAACTCATCACGCGCCACTTCGTAGCCCCAGTTCCGGAAGGCCCCTTCCGTGAACTTCATGATGTTGCCCTTGTGCACCAGCGTCACCGACTCACGACCGTTGTCGATGGCGTACTGGATGGCCTTGCGCACCAGACGCTTGGAGCCGAACTCGGAGATCGGCTTGATGCCCAGGCCGGCGCCGTCGAAGAACTTGGCCTTCATCTCTTCGCGAAGGAACTTGGCCACTTTCTCGTTTTCGGGCGTGCCGGTCTTGTACTCGATGCCGGCATAGACGTCCTCGGTGTTCTCACGAAAGATCACCACGTCCACCTTGCCCGGATTCTTCAGCGGACTGGGGACCCCGGCATAGTGGCGGACCGGCCGTACGCAGGCGTAGAGGTCGAGATCCTGCCGCAGGGCCACGTTGAGGCTGCGGAAACCGCCGCCCACCGGCGTCGTCAACGGCCCCTTGATCGATACCACCAGATCCTTGAGCGCCACCAGGGTTTCGTCTGGGCAGTAGTTACCGTCGTAGAGCTTGGCCGCCTTCTCGCCGAGGTAGGTCTCACACCACTGGATCTTGCGGCGCCCGCCGTAGGCCTTGGCCACCGCGGCATCCCAGATGCGAAGGCAGGCCTTGGTGATGTCGGGGCCGATGCCATCCCCCTCCACATACCCGACGATCGGCTGGTCCGGCACATGAAGACGACCCTCGCGGATCGTGATCTTTTCGCCTTGGGAGGGGATCTTGATGTGCCGATATTCAGTCATGGGGTGGCGGCTCCTGTCCGTCGCGTGGGAAGCATCATTGTTTGGCCGATCATAGCATCGGCAGGGCGCCGGACGATTGCACTTTGGGCGGACGAAAGCCTGACACCGGCCGGGACCAAAAAAAACGCCCGCAGAAAGCGGGCGTTTGGGCTCAGCGACTGCGTCTTCAGGCAGCCTTCTGTTCGGCCACCGCCTCGTTCAGCATGTTCTGCAGCTCGCCTGACTGATACAGGTCCAGCGTGATGTCGCAGCCGCCAATCAGCTCACCCTTCACGTACAGCTGCGGGAAGGTCGGCCAGTTGGCGAACTTCGGCAACGCGCGATAGATCTCTTCATCTTCATAGATGTTGACGTAGGCAAAGGGCACGGCACAGGCCTTCAGGGCCTGCACGGTGCGCGCCGAGAACCCGCACTGGGGAAAATCGGGCGAACCCTTCATGTAGAGGATCACCGGGTTGTCCGTGACCTGCTGCTTGATGCGTTCCAACGCGTCCATTGTCAATCTCCGTGGCGCGACCAATGTAGCCCCCTATTATACCGGGGCGCGTGACCGCTGGGTGGCAGCGGTGATTGTCTCTCCGAGGCCGTTTCGGTTGAAAAGTTCCCCCCGCCTCCCCTACCCTTGCGGCCGCTAGATCGGCCGCCACCTGGCGGACCACCAGCCCCAACAAGGAGAGTGTTCCCATGGCGTTATCGCACCCCGAGCTGCCGTACCCGCGCGAGGCCCTCGAGCCCCATATGTCCCGCGAAACGCTGGACTACCACTACGGCAAGCACCACAAGGCCTATGTCGACAATGGCAACAAGCTGATTGCCGGCACCGAATTCGAGAACATGAGCATCGAGGACATCGTCAAGAAGTCCTCGGGCAAGATCTTCAACAATGCCGCTCAGGTGTGGAACCACACCTTCTTCTGGCACTGCCTGACACCCAACGCCGGGGCGCCGGGCAAAAAGCTGACCGACGCCCTGGTGAAGGCCTTTGGCGGCGTTGACGATTTCAAGAAGCAGTTCACCGAGGTCGCCGCCGGCACCTTCGGCTCCGGCTGGGCCTGGCTGGTCCAGAATTCCGATGGCAGCCTGGAGATCGTCTCCACCATCGGCGCAGGCAACCCGATGACCGATGGCAAGAAACCGCTCCTCACCTGCGATGTCTGGGAGCACGCCTATTACATCGACTACCGCAACGCCCGTCCGACCTACCTGGAGCACTTCTGGGCTCTGGTAAACTGGGACTTCGTCGAGGCCAATCTCGGCTGATTCGACCAGCGAAACCGATGTTGTATGGGGCCGCGCCGGGTGCGCGGCCCTTTGCTTTTGGGAGAAGCGGAATGCCCCGCCACCTGCTGAAACTGTCCGACCTGTCGCCTGCTGAAGCGATGGCGATTGTCACCCGCGCCGAAGTGATGCGGCAGGCGCCGCCGCTGGCCGAACGTCCGTTCACCGGCCGAACACTGGCAATGATCTTCGCCAAGAGCTCCACCCGCACCCGGGTCAGTTTCGAAGCGGGCATGGCGAAGTTCGGCGGACATGCCCTGTTTCTGCAGACCGGCACCACCCAGATCGGACGCGACGAACCGCTCGCCGACACCGCCCGCGTGCTCTCGCGCATGGTGGACGCGGTGATGGTACGCAACGACTCCCAGGCCGATCAGGCTGAGCTGGCCAGGCACGCCGACATTCCGGTGATCAATGGACTCTCCGAGCGCCATCACCCCTGCCAGCTGCTCGCCGACCTCCAGACCTGGATCGCGCATCGTGGCAATCCGGCCGGCAAGACGGCTGCCTGGGTCGGCGACGGCAACAATGTCTGCAACTCATGGATCGAGGCTGCCACGCTATTCGACTTCCGCCTGCGCATCGCCACTCCGGCGGGCTACGCGCCGGATCCCGAGCTCCTGGCGATTGCCGGTGACCGCGTTCAGTGCGTGGATAGCGCCGATGCCGCCGTCACCGGCGCCGACCTGGTGGTCACGGACACCTGGACCAGCATGGGTCAGGAAGCCGAAACAGCACGCCGCCTGAAGGCTTTTGCCGACTATCAGGTCGACGCGCGCCGCATGGGCCTCGCGCATGCGGACGCACTGTTCATGCACTGCCTGCCCGCTCATCGCGGCGAGGAAGTCAGCGCAGAAGTGATTGACGGGCCGCAGTCCGTGGTGTGGGACGAGGCGGAGAATCGTCTGTGGGCACAGATGGCCCTGCTGGACTTCCTCTGGCAGACCACATGACCCCGGGCGACGCGCTCGACGACCCCGCCCACGTCCACGCGACTGTTGCCGCTGCGCTGGCCGAAGACATTGGCTCGCGCGACTGGACCGCGCTGCTGGTGCCGGACCGCCCTGCCAAGGCTCGCGTCATCAGCCGCGATGCGGCCGTGATCTGTGGGCGCCCCTGGGTTGACGAGGTATTCCGCCAACTCGACCCCGCCATCACCCTCGATTGGCATATCGCCGAAGGCGAGCCGGTGGCCCGGGACACCGTCCTGTTCACCCTGCAAGGCCCTGCGCGCGCGCTGCTGACCGGCGAGCGCAGCGCGCTGAACTTCCTTCAGACCCTATCCGGCACGGCCACTGCCGTGCGCCGCTACGTCGAGGCCGTGGCCGGCACCGGTTGCCACATCGTCGATACCCGCAAGACCCTGCCCGGCCTGCGCCGGGGACAGAAGTACGCGGTGCGCTGTGGCGGGGGGCACAACCACCGCATCGGCCTGTATGACGGCATCCTGATCAAGGAAAACCACATCGCAGCGGCGGGCGGCATCTCCGAGGCCATCGCCGCTGCGCGCGCGCTGGGCGCCGGTGTCCCGTTGATGACCGAGGCTGAAACCCTCGGGGAGGCGCGTGCCGCACTGGCGGCCAATGTGGACCTGCTGCTGGTCGACGACTTTCCACTCGACACCCTGCGCGAGGCAGTGGCACTGACCCGCGCGCATCGCGCTCAGGGCGGCCGGACAGTCATCGAATACTCCGGAGGCGCCACACTCGATACGGTGCGCGCCTACGCCGAATGCGGCGTTGACCGCATCTCCGTTGGCAGCATCACCAAGCACGTCCACGCAGTGGACCTGTCGATGCGACTGCTGCAGGCCTGACCACGCCATCACGGCGTGCCGCGATCACGCGCCGGACGTCGCCTCCCCATCAGCGGCCGCTTCCAGCCCGAGACGTTGGCGCATTTCACGCAGGCGGCGATCGTCACCGGTACCGAGCCACTGAATCCGCCCCTCTGCCGTGCGCGGATTGCGCAAGCCGGCTTCATTCAGGATCCGCTCGGTCTGTCGCGCCACGGCCGGACCGGTATCCAGCAAGGTCACCTTTGGCCCGGCCTCGGCCTCGATCAGGGGGCGCAACAGCGGAAAGTGCGTGCAGCCCAGCACCAGCACATCAGCGCCACGTGCCAGCACCGGCGTCAATGCCGCGGCCACCCGTTCACGCGTGGCCGCCGTCTCAAGCGCACCGGCCTCTACCGCCTCCACCCATCCCGGACAGGGCTGTCGCAACACTTCAACGCCCTGCGCGTGGGTGGCAACCAGCTGCTGAAACTTGTCGCCTGACAGGCTGCCCGGCGTCGCCAGCACCCCGATAACCCCACTGCGTGTCAGCGCCCGGGCGGGCTTGACCGCGGGCTCCATGCCCACGAACGGCAGCCGGTAGCGCGCGCGCAACATCGAAATGGCAGCGATGGTGGCGGTATTGCACGCCACCACGATCAGTTTCACATCGGCTTCCAACAGCGCATCGGTGATGGCCACCGCCCGGGCCTGAACGGCCGCAACTGATTGACCGCCGTACGGACAATGCGCCTGATCGGCGAAGTAGAGAAAGTCCTCCCCCGGCAGCTGCTGGCAAAGGGCCTTCAGCACCGTGAGCCCTCCAAGCCCGGAATCGAACACCCCGATCGGTCCGCTGCCCGGGCGCTTCACGTCAGGAAATCCAACAGCGCCCGGTTGAAGGCTGCGGGCCGCTCCATCGGCAGGCCATGGCGCGCACCTTCAAACCATTGCAGGCGAACATCGGACAGGGCTGCCGCATACTGCTCGGTGCGAGCACGCACGAAGTAGTCGTGCTCGGACGCCAACAACAGCACCGGCATCCGCAACTCGGAGAGACGCGGCAGGGCGTTCCAGCGGGTCAGCGCATTCAATGCCTGCAGATAGGTATCCGCACGGTTACGCAGTCCACGGGCAATGATGGCCGCCCGCAAGTCCTCCTGGTCCGGGAACGGAAACATCCGGAAAGCGCTGAGCCGCGCCAGCCGGGCCGGCCCGAGCACCCTCATCACCACCCGGCGGTACATCACCTCGAGCCGCTCACGCCATCGCTCGGGTTGAAAGGATGGCAGGCTGTTCGCCACCACCAGCCGGTGATAGCGGTGCGGCCGCCGCAACGCAGCCTGCACCACCACTGCACCACCCATGGAGTGCCCCACCAGGCTCACCGGCGCATCCGGTGACAGCGCATCGGCCAGCGCCTCGACGGCAGCTGCATAGTCATCAACTGCGGGCGCGTGCGCTGGCGGCGGGCTGTCCCCGAACCCCGGCAGATCGACCGTCGCCACCTGCAATCGCTCGGCCAGCGGCGCCACCTGAAAGCGCCAGTCACTCATGCTCGCACCCAGGCCATGAACCAGGATCACCAACGGCCCCTGCCCCTGGACGGTATACGCCAGCGGCCTGCCCGCGTGGTCGAGCCACTGCATCATGGTGCGGCGCGTGTACCGACCTCGGCGCCACAGGCACAGTGGGCATAACGTCCCTGCGGATCACTCAGCAGACGGATTGGCGCCAACGTCGGCTGGAGTGCCTGCAGCAGGACCTCCGGCACCATCGCCGCGCCGAAGTGGCGGATGAGCCCACCCGTCAGCTGCTGCAGAAAACGACTGGCGAAGTCGGTCTGTGGCATGAAATCCTGCAGATGCCATGCGTCCAGCCCCGCCAGCTCGGCGGCCAGTGCCACCGCATCCTCCTGGCTCCCCAGTTGGTCAATCAGGTTGTGAAGCTGCGCTGCCTCTCCGCTCCAGACCCGCCCCTGAGCCAGCGCCTCCAACTGATCCAGCGGCATCTGGCGGGCGGCGGCCGCGCGCGCCACAAACTCCTCGTAGCCGCGGTCAATCTCCGCCTGAATCAGGGCCTTCACCGCCGGGGACAGCGGGCGATCAAGGCGGAAGGCGCCCGCCAACGGGGTGGTGCCCACGCCATCGGTGTGGATGCCCGCCTTGCTGAGCGCCTTGTCGAGCGTCGGAAACAAACCGAAGATGCCAATCGATCCGGTAATGGTCTCCGGATGTGCCAGCACCCGGTCGGCATCCATGCCGATCCAGTACCCGCCGCTGGCGGCCACATTCCCCATCGACACCACGACCGGCTTTCCCTCGTCCCGCAGATGCACCACCGCGCGGCGGATCTGCTCGGACGCCCAGACACTGCCACCAGGTGAATCCACACGGAGCACCACCGCTTCCACCTCAGGCGTACGGCGGGCATCGTCCAGCAGCGCGGCAATGGTCTCTCCGCCGGCCACCCCGACCGTGCTCTGCCCGTCAACGATCTCCCCCTGCACCACGATGCGGGCGATCATCGGCGACATGTCGGCGTCGGCCTGCTGCTCACGATCACGCGCGGCCAGATAGTCGTAGAAATGCACCTGACGGAAGCTGCCGTGGTCCTCGTCGAAACCCACCTGCTCGCCCATGCGCGCGCGGAAGTCGCGCAGCGTCTCGATGTGCGTCACCAGCCCGTGCGCCAACGCCACATCAGCCCATGACGCGCCCGACTTCATCTCGCCCGGCAACGCCGTGACGTACTGATCCACCGCCTCCGGCGCCAAGGACCGCCCGACGCCGACTGTTGCGCCATAGCGCTGCCACAGGTCGCCCAACCATGCACGGTTGGCAGCCTTCGCTTCCGGAGACATGTCATCACGGATGAAAGGCTCGACGGCGGACTTGAACTCACCCACCCGGAACACATTGATAGTGACCCCCAGCTTGTCGGTCAGCTCACGGAAGTAATTCTGATAGGCCGACAGCCCCTCCAGCGCGACCATGCCCATGGGATCCACCACAATCTCATCGGCGTGGCTGGCTGCCAGATAGCCGAGCTGGTCATACCAGCCCGAATAGGCGACCACGCTCTTGCCACTGGCCTTGAACCGGTTGATCGCGTCCACGATCTCGCTGACCTGCGCCAGCCCTCCGCCCCAGAGCCCATCAAGCTTGAGCACGGCAAACCGCACCCGCTCATCGTCGACGGCCGCATCAAAGGCATCCACCACATCCTGCACTGCGGTTTGCGGTGGCGGCGTCCCATTGAGCTGATCGATCAGTGCCATGGCGGGATCGATCTCCAGCTGGTCCACCAACACCCCGGTCGGGGCCACGACCAGAGCGACATTGTCCTCCACGCGCGGCGTCGGCGGGCCCGACCAGATCAGCCACAGGCTGAACAGAAACACCACGAGGCTCAGCAGGATCAGCACCTTGTAGATGCCAACCACGATGCTCCAGAGCACGTTGAAGAAGCGACGAAACGGCGAGAGGGTCTGGGACATTGCGCAGGTTCTTATGGGCGCGACGCCACTCGGGTGTCGCCCCTGGCAGGAGGACGGGGCCATGGCGACAGCACCGTGGCCGGGAACGACACATGATAGTGGAGGTCTATCGCCGACATGGAAAGTTTTGTTTTGACCTCGCCACCCCGGCGCTCTAGCATCGCCGGGTTCCGTGCCCCCGGGGCACATCGCCGCGCGACGCGGCCTGCAGCAGGAGTGTCATGAGTTCCATCCCGCACCACCGCCTCATCATCCTCGGCTCCGGCCCCGCCGGGTACACCGCAGCGGTCTACGCCGCACGCGCCAACCTGCAGCCTGCGCTCATCACCGGACTCGAGCAGGGTGGCCAGCTGATGACCACCACCGAAGTCGACAACTGGCCCGGTGACGTCGAAGGCCTGATGGGGCCGGACCTGATGCAGCGCATGCAGCAGCATGCCGAACGGTTCGATACGCAGTTCATCTACGACCACATTCACGCCGTGAAGCTGGACCAGCGCCCGTTCCGTCTCACCGGGGACCAGGGCGAATACACCTGCGACGCCCTCATCATCGCCACCGGCGCCTCGGCCAAGTATCTCGGCCTGCCATCGGAAACCGCCTTCCGCGGCAAGGGCGTGTCGGCATGCGCCACCTGTGACGGATTCTTCTACAAGGGCGCGGACGTCGCGGTGGTCGGCGGCGGCAACACCGCGGTCGAGGAGGCGCTCTACCTGTCCAACATCGCCCGCAAGGTGACGGTGGTGCATCGGCGCGACAAGTTCCGCGGCGAGAAAATCCTGCACGACAAGCTGTTCAAGAAGGCCGAAGAGGGCAAGGTCGAAATCCTCTGGAACAGCGCATTGGACGAAGTGCTGGGCGACGACAGCGGCGTTACCGGCATGCGCATCCGGCCGGTCGACGGTGGCGCGCCCCGTGATGTTCCGCTCAAGGGCGTGTTCATCGCCATTGGGCACGCCCCCAATACCGGCATCTTCGAAGGGCAGCTGGACATGGAGGGAGGCTACATCAAGGTGCACTCCGGCAGCAGCGGCAACGCCACCGCCACCAGCGTGCCCGGCGTGTTCGCTGCCGGAGACGTCATGGACCATGTCTACCGACAGGCCATCACCAGTGCGGGAACTGGCTGCCAGGCAGCGCTGGATGCCGAACGTTATCTCGACAAGCTGGCTGACGCATGAAGCTGTACTGCAACCTGACCTCGCCGTTCGCCCGCAAGGTGCGGGTGGTACTGCGGGAGTTGGGTTGGGGTGACCGGGTCGAAGAAGTGGTGATCGACCCCTTCTCCTCCCAACTCCCCACGGAGTTTCTGGCAGCGAATCCATTGTCACGCATCCCTACCCTGGTGACCGATCATGGGGAGGCACTGCCCGACTCCAAGCTGATCGTCGACTATCTGCAAGCGCATGCCGATCAACCGCTGCCGACTCCGGACAGCCGCTGGGCCGCCGGTCGCCGCGCCGTGGTGGCGGAAGGGGTGCTGGAGGCCGCGCTGGCCAGCGTGCTGGAAAAGCGGCGGCCGGAGAGCATCGTGTATCCCGCCTTTCTGGACCGCCAGCAGGCCGTCATCGAACGCTCGATCGACATGCTGGAACTGGAAGCCAACGCCCTCTCCGACACCGAGCCCGGTGTCATCGACATCACTACCGGAGTCGCGCTCGCCTACCTCGACTTCCGCCTGCCCTATATTGACTGGCGCAGCCGTGCACCCGGCCTGACCCGCTGGTACGGGGCGTTCAATGAACGCCCCTCGATGGTCGCCACGCGCCCCACCGCCTGAGCGCCCCGGTGCTGACGCGCCAGCGGGGGGCCGCACTGCTGATCCTGATGCTGTCCGCGCTGGGCGGCTGTACGTCGTTCAGCGAATCCGGGCGGGAGTCGCCCGCGCCCATCGCGCTCGATGCCCTGCGCCGGGCACTGGTGTTCGACGCGCTGGGACAGATCGGACGTCCCTACCGCTATGGCGGCCAGGACCCTGAAGGCGGCTTCGACTGCAGTGGTCTGGTGCGTTATCTCTACGGCCTGCAGGGCGTTGCCCTGCCCCGCACCACCCGCGAGCAACAACACGCCGGATCCCGAATCCGGCTGGATCAGGCACTGCCGGGCGACCTGCTGTTCTACAGCTTCGGCCGGCGCGGCATCGACCATGTGGCGCTGTACCTGGGCGATGGTCAGGCCATTCATGCGCCCTCCACCGGGCGCCACGTGATCGTGGCGCCGGTGGGCAACCGCTGGTGGCAACAGCGCTACGTCGAGGCGCGCCGCGTCCTGCCTATACGATGATGCGACTGGCGTCCTCGCCCTGTCCTTGCAGCAGCAGTCGGTTGAGCCGTTTGACGAAACCCGAAGGGTCCTCCAGCACGGCGCCCTCCGCCAGGGTCGCCTGACCCAGCAGAATCTCGGCGAGGTCCGCGAAGGCATCGTCTCCCTCTGTTTGCTGAAGCCGCGCCACCACCGGGTGCTCCGGATTGAGTTCGAGAATGGGCTGCGTAGCCGGCACCGATTCCCCGGACTGCCGCAACATCGCTTCCAGGCGTCGCGAAAGACCATGCTCCGGCGCCACCAGACAGGCTGCCGACTCGGTCAGGCGTCCCGACAGGCGGACGGACGCCACCCGCCCCGACAGCACCTGCTCCAGCCGCGACAGGGTGTCCTTGTAGGCACCTTCGTGCCGTGCCTTGTCAGGCGCCTCCACCGCGCCCTCCACATCCGCTGCGGCGGCGGCCACCGAGACCAGCGGCTTGCCCTCGTACTCGGTGAGATGGCTCACCACCCACTCGTCAATGCGGTCGGTCAGCAGCAGCACTTCGTAGCCCTTGCGACGGAACCCTTCCAGATGTGGACTGTTGCGGGCAGCCACCAGGCTGTCAGCCGTCAGGTAGTAGATCGAGGTCTGCCCCTCCGGCATGCGGCCAAGGTAATCCGCCAGCGTCACCGTCGGCGTCTCGGCCTGTTGCGTGGAGGCAAAGCGCAGCAAGGCAGCCAGACGCGCCCGGTTGCCGGTGTCCTCCACGATGCCTTCCTTCAGCACCGCACCAAAGGTGCTCCAGAACGTGGCGTAGTCCTCGGCACGGTTGCGGGCCAGCTCATCAAGCATGTCGAGCACGCGCTTGGTCAGTGCGCCCTTGAGCTTGTCCACCGTGCGATTGCCCTGCAGGATCTCGCGCGACACGTTGAGCGGCAGGTCGGCGGTATCCACCAGGCCACGCACAAAGCGCAGGTAGGCCGGCAGCAGTTCGGCGGCACGGTCGAGAATGAACACGCGCTTCACGTACAGCTGCACGCCCCGCGCCTGCTCGCGGTCCCAGAGGTCAAACGGTGCGCGCTTCGGCAGGTACAGCAGCGAGGTGTACTCCAGCGTGCCTTCCACCTTGTGGTGGGCCCAGCTCAGCGGGGGCTCCCAATCGTGGGCAATGTGCTGGTAGAACTGCTGGTAGTCCTCGTCGCTCAGCTCACTCTTTGGCCGCGTCCACAGCGCCCGCGCCTGATTGACGGTCTTGCCATCCAGCTCGATCGGCAGGCCGATGTGATCGGAATACTTGCGGACAATGCCTTCCAGCCGTGCCGGCGTCAGAAATTCCGACTCGTCCTCGCGCAGATGCAGGGTGATGTCGGTGCCCGGTTCAGCCTTCTCGGCCGCCTCAACAGTGAACGCCCCCTGACCATCGGATACCCAGCGAGTCGCGTGTTCCTCACCGACGTGGCGGGTCACCACGCTGACCTTATCGGCCACGATGAAGGCCGCGTAGAACCCGACGCCGAACTGACCGATCAACTGCGCGTCCTGCTTCTGATCTCCGCTCAGCGCCTCCATGAACTTGCGGGTCCCGGAGCGGGCGATGGTTCCCAGATTGTCGATCACCTCCGTCTCGCTCATGCCGACGCCATTGTCGCTGACGGTAAGCGTGCGGCCGTCCGCATCGACTGACAGCGCAATCCGCAGCGTCGTGCCTTCCGGCATCAGGCGGGCGTCGGACAGTGCGAGAAACCGGCGCTTGTCGCAAGCGTCAGAGGCGTTGGAGATGAGTTCGCGGAGAAAGATCTCCTTGTTCGAATACAAGGAGTGGATCATCAGCTGCAGCAGCTGACGCGTTTCTGCCTGGAAGGCATGGGTGGTCGCGGTCATGGAGTCCCCTCGGATTTTCGGAATGCCCGAAAACTGGGGGCGCCGGCAGCCATTTCAAGCGGGGACGCGGACACAAAAAGGATCGGCAGGCGCAATGCGCCTGCCGATCTTCCAGCATCGAATCAGAGGATCCGGCAGCCTCGGCCGCCGGCAGCCGGTCAGGCCAGCTTTTCCTTGATACGCGCGGCCTTGCCGGCCAGGTTGCGCAGGTAGTACAGCTTGGCGCGGGCCACCAGGCCACGACGCTTGACGGTGATTTCCGCCACGTTGGGGCTGTAGGTCTGGAACACACGCTCCACGCCTTCCCCGTGGGAGATCTTGCGCACGGTGAACGCGGAGTTCATGCCGCGGTTGCGACGGGCGATGACGACGCCTTCGAAGGCCTGCAGACGCTCACGGTCGCCTTCCTTCACCTTCACCTTCACCTCAACCGTATCGCCTTCGCGAAAGTCGGGGATCTGCTTGTTCATCTGTTCCGCTTCGAGGGCGGCAATGATCTTGTTGCTCTGCATGTCACTCACCTTTCATCTCAACCACCTGCTGCGCAATCAGGGCTCGCAGCCACGCCTCGTCTTCACTCGTCAGGGGCAGACCCTCCAGCAGATCCGGCCGTTTCAGCCACGTCTGCATCAGCGCCTGCTGCCGGCGCCAGCGCCGGATCGCCGCATGGTCACCGGACAACAACACCTCCGGTACCCGCTGATCACGCCACTGCTCCGGCCGCGTGTAGTGCGGATGGTCCAGCGTTCCGTCGGTAAAGGAATCCTCCACCGCCGATGCAGCATCTCCGAGCACCCCCGGAAGCAGCCGCGCGCAGGCATCCACCACCATCATCGCGCCCAACTCACCGCCGGAGAGCACCACATCGCCCACCGACAGCTCCATATCCACCTCGGCGTCGAGCACCCGCTCGTCCACCCCTTCATAACGGCCGCAGACCAGGGTAAACCCCGACTCGCGACTGAGCCGCTCGGCCCAGGCCTGGGTGAAGCGCTCGCCCTGCGGCGACAGCATCAACACCGGCCCCGGACAGCGGCGCCGTCCTTCGGCAATGGCCGCCGCCATCGGCGCCGCCTCCATCACCATTCCGGGTCCACCGCCGAAACTCGGTCGATCAACCCGGCGCCAACGATTGTCGGCAAAATCACGCGGGTTGATGACGTTCAATGCCAGCTGTCCACGCTCGCAGGCCACTCTCGGCATGCCGAAACGCACCACCTGCTCCACCCATTCGGGGAACAGGCTGATCACTGCCACCTGCATCAGTAATCCCGCTGCCAGTCGCAGACGATGCGACGAGCATCCATCTCGACCGACTGGATGATCGCCCCTTTGACGAACGGAATCAGTCGCTCCGTCTCGCCCTCGTGCACGATCAGCACATCCTGTGCGCCGTTGCTGGTGACATCGGTCACCGTGCCCAACGGCTCGTCGCTCAGGTTGACCACGGCCAGGCCGATCAGGTCCACCCAGTAATACTGTCCGGCAGGCAAACGCGGCAAGTCGCTGCGCGCCACCGAAATCGACCGCCCCACATACCGCTGGGCCTGGTCGCGATCCACGACCACCTCGCCATCCGGCCCGGTGATCTGGGCAATCAATCCGTTGCCCTGGGGCCGGCTGGTAACCGCGCGGCTCTCGAAGCCGCCGTCCTCACCTATCCACCAGCGCCGGTATCGCAGGATGTTGTCCGCAGGCCGCGTCTCCGACGCGATGCGAACCCAGCCCTGGACGCCATAGACACCGGATACCCGGCCAAGCCGGACCCGGTCCATCGGAATCAGGCCTGCGCTTGAGCCTTGGCGCTCTTGATCAGGAAGGCCACACGGTCGCTGACCTGCGCGCCGTTGCCCGTCCAGTGATCAACGCGGGCGGTATCCAGCACCAGCTTCTGCTCGCCGCCGCGGGCGCTCGGGTTGTAGTAGCCCAGGCGCTCGATGAAACGGCCGTCACGGGGGCTGGACTTTTCAGTCGCCACAACGTGATAGAACGGGCGCTTCTTGGCACCGGCGCGGGCAAGACGAATCGTAACCATGGTGTTTAAGTCATCCAGTAACGCGAGCGGCCGCGAGGCCGCCAAAGGGCGCGTATTGTATCGATTTGTTCACAAAAAGCCAGCGATTTCACACGCCTGACTTCGACTTACAGGCGGCGCATCACCACGCTGCCGGCCGAGTAGCCGGCACCAAAGGCACACAACACGCCGACGTCGCCCTCAGCGAGGTCCGCGTTATGCAGGTGATAGGCAATGACCGACCCGGCCGAACTGGTGTTGGCGTAGCGGTCGAGAATGACCGGCGCCTCTTCCAGACTGGGCTCACGCCCCAGTACCCGCTTGGCGATCAGCTGATTCATGCCCAGATTGGCCTGATGCAGCCAGAACCGCTTGACCGCATCGGGCTGCAGCGCCAACGCCCCCAGGTGCTCCCCGATCAGTTCAGACACCAACGGCACCACTTCCTTGAACACCTTGCGGCCTTCCTGCACGAACAGGCGATCCGCCTCGGTACGCGGGGTCGACTCGGCGCGGTTGAGAAAACCGAAGTTGTTGCGGATGTTGTTCGAGAACTGGGTCTTCAACCGCGTCCCGAGCACTTCGTCCCGGCGTGCGCCCTGGGCGCGTTCCAGCGGCTCCACCACCAGGGCGGTGGCGGCGTCCCCGAAGATGAAGTGGCTGTCGCGATCCCGGAAATTGAGATGCCCGGTGCAGATCTCGGGGCTCACCACCAGCGCGCAGCGCGCATTGCCCTGGGCTACAGCCTCCACCGCAGCCTGGACCCCGAAGGCGGCCGAGGCGCAGGCCACGTTGATGTCATAGGCAAAGCCACCCGCCCCCAGGCACTGCTGCAATTCCACCGCCATCGCGGGATAGGGGCGCTGCATGTTGGAGCAGGCAATCAGCACGCAGTCCACTTCGGTACCGTCGCGGCCGGCCGCCTGCAGGGCCTGACGTGCCGCCGACAGCCCCATTTCCACCATCAGCGCCGGCTCGTCATTGCCCCGCGTGCGGATCTCCGGCCGCATCCGCGCCGGATCGAGAACCCCCTCCCGGTTGACGACGTGGCGGGAGCGGATTCCGGACGCCTTGAGGATGAATTCTGCAGACGACGGCGACAGCGGCTGCGCCGTGCCGGCCGCAATCGCCTCGGCATGCTCTGCGTTGTAGTTGGCCACATAGGTGTTGAAGCTTTCCACCAGATCTTCGTTGCTGATGGAGGCTTCCGGGGTAAACAGTCCCGAACCGGTGATGGCGACGCGCATGAGCAGATCCTGATAGAGGCATTGGGGCGTGAAGTGTAGCCGTTCGGTGACAGATGTCGGAACGCGTCGGGCTCAGACCGCAGACAGCGGCCAACCTGCCGCCACCATGGCCTGGATCACCGTGTCACGGGTGACGCGCTCGCGCCGAACCGAGAGGTGCGACCCCTGGTACCAATTGACATCGACGCCCCAATGCGCCGCCAGCGCCAACGGGTGCTCGGGCAGTACCACCCGATCGCAGTTGGCGGCAAAGATGAAACGCCGATCCTCCGGCACCCGCGGCGCGCGCGCCAGCGGCGACACCGGTGCCAGCAGGGTGCGGTAACGCTCAGGGGTCAGCCCACTGCCTTCGAAATATTGACGATGGCTGGGCGTCAGCAGACGCCAGAGCGCATCGCTGAAATCCAACACGGGAATCCCGGCAACCACAAAATCGAGGTCACTGGCGTAATTGGCCAGCAGCGCCGCGTTGTAACCGCCCAGCGAAATGCCATAGACCCCGATGCGGGCATCCGGATCCTGTTGACGGATCCAGGCCAGCGTCTGCCGCAGGTCACTGAGGGCCTGACTCTGGGCATAGAACAGGTCCAATGGATCACCATCAAGGTAGTGGTCACCGCTGCGAGCACCCACCCGTCGCGGGCCGTGCAGCGGCAGCACCGGCTGCACGAAGTTCACACCCAGGCGCTCGGTGACCCAGCGCGGAGAGAACAGCGACAGGTCCATCCACGGCACGCCCATCCGATATCCGTGAACGCACACCAGCCACGGCCGCCCCGGCTGGGGGTGCCGCACCACCCGCACCGCACACCGGCGGTTGCCGTCCAGGCGGTTCCACACCGCAGCGCCCGGGAGCTGCTCGTCCGCCAGGAAAGCGCTGTCGAACCGCAGGGTCTGGTACGCCGTGCCGTAGATACGGCCATCCCGCGTCGTGACCTCATCCGGCGCCGCCACCGGCACATGCAAGCGCTCCGGATGCTCGGCGTAGCCCAGCGCGTCGATGCCGGCGACCATGCGCTCGGCCTGCTCGACCACCTGTGCCGCCTGAGGGCCGCTGGGCAATCGCGCGCCCAGCACGAAGTACCCCAGCAACGCCTCGTCGATGCCGACCTTGGCGTCCAGCGCCAGCGAGGTCTCGGGCTCCGGCACCTCGGCCGGACGCGTTGCCCTCAGGACACCGAGGCGCCCCGCCACCAGTACCGTGCCGGCGGCACCCAGCGCCGACAGCACCCCGCCAAAGAAGCCATCGAAAATCATCCACAACAAGGCGGCCGGGATACCGAGAATGCCCCCCAGTGCGGTCACTGAATTGACCCGGGGATCGCCCTGCAGCACCCAATGCCCGATGCCGCCAGCGAGCATCAGCGCACCCGGCAGCAACCCCCAGATCCACCACCCCAGTCCGTCCGCCGACGCCAGACTGTGCAGCCCGGCCAGCACTGGCACCAGGGCCAACGGCTCCCATTGACGCGGCTGCTGCAGACGTACCGTTTGCGGCTGCACGCTCATGCCAGCTTCCCCGCCACCTCGGCCACCCGTGCCCCGATGCCCCTGGCCTTGTCGCGATCCCCCTCGGCCAGCCCCTGGACACCCTGCGCCAGGGCCTTGTCGGCGCGGCCCAGCGCAAACTGCTCCGGCAGCACCAGCGCCTGCAGGTTGGTCATGATCTCGCGAACATGCCGCAGACCCCGCAGCCCACCCAGCGCACCTGCCGACGCCGACAGCAGCCCCACCACCCGTCCACGCGTTGCGGCGTAGGGACGATCATCCGGCAGCGGTCGCGAGCACCAATCCAGGGTGTTCTTCAACAGGGGGGTGATCGAGCCGTTGTACTCGGGGCAGGCCAACAGCCAACCCTGGGCGGGCGCCAGGCGGGCCCGCAACGCACGGATCGCCTCGGGCACCCCGTCGCGCGCTTCCAGGTTGGCGTCGTACAGCGGCGCCGCAAAGGCCGCCAGATCGATCACCTCCACCGTCGCGCCTGCAGCCCGCGCGCCATCCACGGCCACGGTCAGCAACTGACTGTTGAACGATCCGTCCCGCAGGGACCCCGACACCGCCACCAGAGACACACTCATCCTGAAAGACCTCGCTGTATTGCCATCCCGATCAGCGCCACCACGCTCCACATCAGTCCCTGAAACACCGGCCACAGGGCCCAGCCCCGGCGCAGGCTGAACCAGGCCACGCCAGCCACCACCGTCGCCACCGCAAAGGCGCCGGCCGCGGCCAGCAGCATCGGCCACTCGCCACGAAGCCCCGGCGCAGCGTCAAGGTTGAACCCCATCATCAGACACACCACACCCAGTACCACGGCCATGGTGGCACTGAAGGCCAGCACCACCCCGGTGGGAATCGTCATGACCTTCATTTGCGCGGCCGCATGTATCGGGCCAACGGCAGCAGTTCCCGCATCACCGCGGGGCTTTTCATGCCGCCATGGATCATCAGCTGCACGAAACTGCGCAGAATGCGATCGCGGTTGGCAAACACGCTGTCGACCATGGGCACGCGCCGGTGATCCAGCATCCGCACCCGATCGTCCTGCGCCTCACCAAAGCGGAAATCCACCGTCACGCGGACCTCCAGTGGCGCCTTGGAACGCCGAGGCGTTGATTTCGGGGGTTTGGCTATCATCCGTTTCCTCTCCCTCTGGCTGATCCACCCCGATGTCCGCACCGACGACACCCCACCTGCTGGTCTGTTTCAACCACGGCAAGGAAAGCGGCCCCTGGGGCACCAAGATCACGCGGCTGGCCGAGGTCGCGCGTGACCTCGGCGCTACGGTGATATCGCCCGATTATAGTCACACGCCCGCCCCCGACGTGCGGCTGCGCCAATTACTGGCGACCCCGCTGCCGGCGCACGATCGCCTGGTCCTTGTGGGCTCCAGCATGGGCGGGTACGTGGCCGCCCAGGCCTGCGCCCAGCTGCAGCCGGCAGCGCTGATGCTGATGGCGCCGGCGCTGTACTTTCCGGGCTGGGCGCAGGAACCCGAAGGCATCCCCGCCGATGTCGAGGTGATGCATGGCTGGCACGACGACATCGTGCCCCTGGAACGGGTGCAGCGTTTCGCCGCCCGCCATGCAGCCGCCCTGCATGTGTTCGATGCTGATCACGGCCTCAGCGCAGCCCTGGATGCCATTGCCGCGCTGTTCCAGCGTCAACTGCAGCGCATCATGACGCGCTGAGGCTTCAGGCGCGCGGCGTGGCCGGCCGATAGCCCTCGACAAAGGCCGGGGGCATGCGCCGCGGCTTACCGCTTTTCATGTCCACACAGACCCAGTGGGTACGTGCGGTCAACACCGTGCGACGATCGCTCAGTCGGATGATCTGATACGCGCGCCACATGCTCAGTCGACCGTCGTTCTCCGCAACCCAGGTAGCCACGGCGAGCGCGTCACCTTCGAAGCAGGGGGCCAGATAGTCCAGCTCGTGCCGCCGCGCCACGCAGCCGCACCCCAGCGCCTCATAAGCGCTGAAGCCCAGCCCCAGTGCCTCCGAATGCGCCCAGGCCACCCGCTCCAGCCATTGCAGGTACACAACGTTGTTGACATGGCGGAAGTCGTCGAGGTCAGCCGCGGACACGGTCCAGCGCAGGACCTGCTGCGGCGCCACAACGGTCCAGGGCAGATCGGCGTCGGTTTGAGCTTGAGAAGTCATCGTCATAAAATAAGGACCAATTCAGTCCCGTTTGGGACAGCAACCCAGGACCGGTGGTTACCGTGCTCAGGCTGAACAAGTTGGCAGATTATGCAACCGTGGTGTTGTCGGCGATGGCCGGCGCCCCCGCGCGCGTGGTCAACGGCCCTCAGCTGGCGCAGGAAACCCACCTCCCCGCCCCCACCGTCGCCAAGGTGCTCAAGCGCCTGACGCGTGAGGGCCTGGTGGAGTCCACCCGCGGCCTGCATGGCGGCTACCGCCTCGCGCGGGACCCCGCCGGCATCAGCATCGCTGACATCGTGCGCGCCGTCGAAGGGCCGATCGCCCTGACCGACTGCGCCACTCACGGCAGCGGCTGCACCCTGTCACGTGGCTGCCGGCCACGGGCTTCCTTCCGGCTCATCGACAGCGCCATTCAGCGTGCGCTCGAAGCCGTCACCCTTGACCAGATGGCGACGCCCCCCTCCCCGGACATGCCGGCGCGGTTGGCAGAGGCCATCCGGCCCCAACCCCGGAGCTGATCGATGGCGACTCCCGCCCCCGACATCCAGGAACTGGTCCGCAAACGGACCTACAGCGCTGGCTTCATCACCGATGTTGAAGCCGATGTGGTCCCGCCCGGCCTGTCCGCCGACACCATCCGCTTCATCTCGGCCAAGAAAGAGGAGCCGGAATGGCTGCTGGAATGGCGCCTCAAGGCCTTCGAGAAATGGCAGACGATGACGCCGCCGGACTGGGCTCAGCTCAAGCTTGCACCCATCGACTACCAGGCCATCTCCTACTACGCCCAGCCCAAATCCATGGCTGACCGTCCGAAGTCGCTGGACGAGGTGGACCCCAAGCTGCTCGAGACCTACAACAAGCTCGGCATTCCGCTGAAGGAACAGGAAATGCTGGCCGGTGTGGCGATGGACGTGGTGTTCGACTCGGTATCGGTCGCCACCACCTTCAAGGCCAAACTCGCCGAAGCCGGCGTCATCTTCTGCCCGATCTCGGAGGCCGTGCGCGAGTATCCGGAGCTGGTGCAGCAGTATCTGGGCAGCGTGGTCCCCACCGGGGACAACTACTTTGCCGCGCTCAACTCGGCGGTGTTCACCGATGGCAGCTTCGTCTACATCCCCAAGGGCGTGCGCTGCCCGATGGAGCTGTCCACCTACTTCCGCATCAACGAACGCAATACCGGGCAGTTCGAGCGCACCCTGATCATCGCCGAGCCCGGCAGCCACGTCAGCTACCTGGAAGGCTGCACCGCTCCACAGCGCGACGAAAACCAGCTGCACGCCGCGGTGGTGGAGCTGGTGGCCCTTGAAGACGCCCAGATCAAGTACTCCACGGTGCAGAACTGGTACCCCGGTGACGAGGAAGGGCGTGGTGGCATCTACAACTTCGTCACCAAGCGCGGCGACTGCCGCGGCGATCGCTCCAAGATCAGCTGGACCCAGGTGGAGACCGGCTCTGCAATCACCTGGAAATACCCCAGCTGTGTGCTGCGCGGTGACGATACCGTGGGCGAGTTCTACTCGGTGGCCCTCACCCACCACCGCCAGCAGGCCGACACCGGCACCAAGATGATTCATGTCGGCAAGCGCAGCCGCTCCACCATCGTGTCCAAGGGCATCTCCGCCGGCCACGGCCAGCAGACCTATCGCGGACTGGTGCGCATGCTGGCCTCGGCGGAAGGCGCCCGCAATCACACGCAGTGCGACTCGCTGCTGATCGGCGATACCTGCGGCGCCCACACCTTCCCCTATACCGAGGTGCGCAACCCGAGCGCGGTGCTCGAGCACGAAGCCTCCACCTCCAAGATCAGCGAGGACCAGCTGTTCTACTGCCGTTCCCGCGGCATCTCCGAGGAGGACGCTGTCAGCATGATCGTCAACGGCTTCTGCAAGGACGTGTTCAAGGAACTGCCGATGGAGTTTGCCGTGGAGGCGCAGAAGCTGCTGCAGGTCTCGCTGGAAGGAGCGGTGGGATGAGCACCGACGACATCGCGGGCCTCGCCCGCAGGCTCACGCTTTCGCCAGGGACGACAACGCCAACCTCGCGAGGACTTGTGTAATGCCGATCATCACCGTCCAGATGTTCGAAGGCCGCAGCCTGGAGCAGAAGCGCGAACTGGTGAGCAGCCTCACCCGGGAGATGGCGCGCATCTGCAAGCTCGGCGAATCGACCATCCACGTCGTCATACAAGAAACAACCAAAGAAAACTGGGGAATGGGCGGCCAGCTCTTCTCCGACCGCACACCCGGAAAATCCTGATGCTTGAAATCACCAACCTCCATGTCACTGTCGACGACAAGCCCATCCTCAAGGGCATTGATCTCACGATAAAGGCGGGCGAAGTCCACGCCATCATGGGGCCCAACGGCTCCGGCAAGTCCACTCTGTCCAACGTGCTCGCAGGCCGCGAGGACTATGTCGTCACCGACGGCAGCGTACGCTTTCAGGGTGACGACCTGCTCACACTCGAACCCGAGCAGCGGGCCTGTGCCGGCATCTTCCTGGGTTTCCAGTACCCGGTGGAGATCCCCGGCGTCTCCAACCTCACCCTGCTCAAGGCCGCACTCAACGCCAAGCGCAAGTATCACGGTCAACCCGAGATCGAACCGGGTGACTTCCTTGCCTGGGTCCGTGATCGCGTCCAGAAGATGAGCATGAACACCGCCATGCTGCAGCGTGGGGTCAACGAAGGCTTCTCCGGCGGCGAAAAGAAGCGCAACGAGATCCTGCAGATGCTGGTGCTCGAGCCCACCCTGATGATCCTTGACGAAACCGACTCAGGCCTCGACATCGACGCCCTCAAAGTGGTCTCTGACGGCATCAACCTGCGCCGCGGCCCGGATACCGCCACGCTGCTGGTCACCCACTATCAGCGCCTGCTCGACCACGTGAAACCGGATGTGGTGCATGTGCTCTCAGGCGGTCGCATCATCAAGACCGGCGGCCCTGAACTGGCCCTGGAACTGGAAGCCCGCGGCTACGGCTGGCTGGAGCAGGCTGCCTGATGGGTGCCGCCAACCCCCTGCGCCCCGTGCTGCCCGCCAGTCATCCCGCACGGCAGGCCCTGGTCGAGCGCTTCGATGCGCTCGGCTGGCCCACCCGCAAACACCCTGCCTGGCAGTACACCGATCTGGCCCCGCTGGGCAGCCGCAGCTGGACATCGCTGCCCACCGCGGGCGGAGACGCCGCGCCTGCCGCCGCCGCTGAAGACGACCACTTCGCACTTCTCAACGCCGCCTTCGCGCCACCTGCCACCCGCCTTGGTGAGACCGGCGGTCCGGATGCAAGTGATCGTGATGTGACCGCAGATCACATGGTGCACCGTCAGTACACACTGAGCGTCGCCACCGATACCCGCCGTCAACTGGTGATCGACGGCCACACCACCATTGAGGGCCTGCGCACGCGGTGGATCAACGTGGCGCTGGCCGCCAACAGCGAGTTGGACCTGGTGTGGATCGGTCAGGAACAGGGGCGTGGGCACGACCTGGCCCGGCTGACCGCCAACGTCGGCCCCGGCGCCCGCCTGCGTCTGTGGGTGCTCAAGCTCGGCACCGTGCGCAGTCGCCTCGAAGCCCAGCTGCACCTGGACGACGAGGGCGCACAGGTAGAGGTGCATGCGCTGGCGCTGCCGCGCGGGGAAGGCACCCTCGATCTGCCGCTGGCCGTGCACCACCACGCGCCGCATTGCCTCAGCCGCATGAGCCTGCGGGCTATCGGCGTCGACCGTACCCGCAGCAGTTTCAACGGCCGCGTCATCGTCCACGAGGGCGCGGTCAAGACCGACTCGGAACAGCACATGGCCAGCATGCTGCTGTCGGCCAAGGCGGAGATCAACGCCAAACCGGACCTCGAGATCTACAACGATGACGTCAAGTGCGCTCACGGCGCCAGCTTCGGTCAACTTGATGACGATGCCCTGTTCTACCTGCGCGCCCGCGGTGTTGATCGCGACAGCGCCAAGGCACTGCTGACACGCGCCTTCGCGGCCGCCGTGCTGGACGCCCTGCCGGATGCCTTGCAGGCGGAGCTGGGCGATCGCGTGCTGCAGCAGCTGGCAGAGGTCGGCGCATGAGTCTCGATCTGAATGCCCTGCGCGCCCAGTTTCCCATCCTGCGCGAAACCGTCCGTGGCAAGCGCCTGGCCTACCTGGACAACGCCGCCACGACCCAGAAGCCCGAGGCGGTGCTGCAGGCGCTCGATCACTACTACCGGCACCAGAATGCCAACGTGCACCGCGCCGTCCACCTGCTGGCCGAGCGCGCCACCCAGGCCTACGAAGGAGCCCGCGACACCATTGCCCGCTTTGTTGGTGCCGACCGCGAAGAGGTGATCTTCACCCGCGGCACCACCGAGGGCATCAACCTGATCGCCCGCAGCTACCTGCAGCCACGCCTTCGACCAGGCGACGAGGTGCTGCTCACCGCCATGGAGCACCATTCCAACATCGTGCCCTGGCAGCTGGCAGGCGCCCGCACGGTAGCAGCACCCATCAACGACGATGGCAGTCTCGACATGGAAGGCTGGCGTGCCCGCCTCAATGACCGCACCCGACTGGTGGCCGTGGGGCACGTTTCCAACACGCTGGGGATCATCAACCCCATCCACGACATCATCCAAGAGGCACACGCCCGCGGGATCCCGGTGCTGGTCGATGGAGCGCAATCGCTGGCCCACCTGGAGGTGGACCTGCATGCCTGGGACGTCGATTTCTTCGTCTCCTCCGCTCACAAGACCTATGGCCCCACCGGCTTCGGCCTGCTCTACGGCAAACGGGCGCTGCTGGAGGACACCCCACCCTGGCATGGCGGCGGCGACATGATCGAAACCGTGGCCTTCGAGGGCAGCACCTGGAACACCCTGCCCTACAAGTTCGAAGCGGGTACGCCGGATATTGCCGGTGCCGTCGGTTTCGCCGCCGCGCTGGACTGGCTTGGCGCGATGCCGGCCGACGACCGCCAGCGCCATGAAGAGGCGTTGCTGGCCTACGGCAATGAGCGACTGGCGACGGTGCCCGGGCTCTCCATCATCGGCACGCATCCGCACAAGAGCGCAATCTTCTCACTGGTGATGGAGGGCGCCCATCCTCACGACCTGGGTGCGTTGCTCAACGAAGCCGGGGTGGCGGTACGCACCGGCCATCACTGCACCATGCCCCTGATGAAGCGTTTCGGCGTGCCCGCAACCGCGCGCGCGTCGCTGGCGCTCTACAGCGGGACGGACGATATCGACCAACTGGTGGACGCCCTGAACACCGCCCGTCGCCTCCTGACAGCCTAATCTCCACCCGAAGCCCCCAACGTGCTCGCATCGTCACAGCCTGTGACATGATCAGGCACCGATCAACACTATCCCGGCATGGCTCGACGCGAGGAGACCTATCACGCGGCACCCGCAGACCCTTCCGGTCTGCCGTGGTACCGACGGTTACAGTGGCAGTTCTGGCTGCTGGGCACGCTGCTGCTGATACTGCTGGCGGTGGCCGGATGGCAGCTCGGCCGCGCCATCGTGTACGAAACGCTGACGCGCGATGTCTTTCTCTATGAGACTGAAAGCGGCCGCCGCCTGCAAACCCGCATCGCCGCCCTGACTGATCGCGCGGAAGTACTCGCCGCCACCCTGGCCGAGTTGGCCGCCTCTGCGCCTCGCAACCCCGCTGAGCCCACACCGGCGGTCACCGACATCGTGGATGTGGCCGACCCCGAGGGTCGTTTTGCCAGCATCGGCATCTGGCCGCTGCCGGAGGGCGATGGCCCTCGCCGCAGCCGGGTCTGGCTGCGGGATGCCGTTGGCGAGCTGCAACCACGCGATGACTACAACGATGCCCGGGTCGTGAGTTACGCCAACACCGCCTGGTTTGCCGCTGCCCGGTACGTCACCCCCCACCGCTGCTACTGGTCGCCCGTCCGGGTGGAGCGCCTCAGTCAGGAATCCCTGGTGAGCTGCAGCACGCCGATCCTGCGGGACGGGCGCTTCGCCGGCACTGTTACCGTTGGCATTCGTGTTGACACCCTGGAAGCCGAGTTTGAGCGCAGTACCGCTGGCGATCCCGGCTACAGCGTGCTGCTGGATGGCGAGCATCGCGTGCTGGCGCTGTCTGGACTGCTGGCGGGCGCCGTAGGCAACCCCTCGCCTGCCACCTTGGCCGCACTGGCGCAGGCTTACCCGGCGCTCAATCCCTTATCGGTCAGCCTGTTCAACCAACGTCGAGACTTCCGCAGCGAGATCGCCCGATCGCCAGCCTACGATGTCCATCAGATCTCCGCCCTGGAAGCGGCCGCCCCCAGCATGACGCGTGCTGACGCCGAAGCCGCGCTGGTGCCGCTGTGGGCACGTCTGGCTGATGACGCCGACCGACCGCCGCCCCCGAAGGTGATGCCGATTGCCGACGACACGGTCCTTCAGGACGACGCCAACGCCACGGTACTGGACCTGCGCGGCACCGGCTGGACACTGGTCCGCGTGCGGGCGGCGCGAGAAGGCTTCTCCGGCGCGCGTGCGCTGTTCCAGAAAGTGCTCTGGTTCACCGTCGGCAGCCTGCTGATCGCCATGCTGGTGATGACCCTGGTGTTGCAACTGCAGGTCCTGCGTCCACTCCGCCGCATGAGCGTGACGCTGTCCCGCGCGGGACGCCTGGATGAATCCCTGGACATCGTGCTCGACGCCAGTCGCGACAACGAGCTGGGCGTGCTGGCGCACGTTTACAACGACCGCACCCGGCAACTCCGCGAGTTGATGGACAGTGCGCTCAACGCCAATGCCCAGCTCACTATCGAAGCCACCCAACGGCGTGAGCTGCAGCTCAATCTCGATGCCCTGCAACAGCGGCATCTGGTGTTGCTCGGGCACAGTAACGAAGGCCTGGTTCAAACAGACGCCCAGGGGCGCATCGAACACCTCAATCCCGCAGCGGAGCAGCTCAGCGGCTTCCGCTCCGCCGATGTCCGCGGCCGCCCCTTCGGCGAGGTCTTCAGCCTGCGGCTCGATGGCGAAGAAGAACCGCTGCCCGACCTGGTGGCCGCCGCGCTTGAACGCGGCCAGACCCTGACCTACCACGATGGCGCACGCCTCACCACCGCTACCGGTGAGGCGCTGACGATGGGGATTCAAGTGGTGCCGGTGAGGGCTGCTGGCGGCCGCAACACGGCTGCCGTGGCCATCCTGAGGCCCCTCCAGAGTGCCACCGCGACCTCCACGGTCGCTGAAACTGCCGCACCCAGCGAGGACCCGCTGACCGGCCTGCCCGGCCGCGCTGCCTGTGAACAGCACCTGCGCAGCCTGCTGCACGCCGCGCAACTGCAGCCACGCGAACATGCCCTGCTGATCATCGACCTCGATCACTTCGAGCGCGTGAACAGCCAGAGCGACACCATGGCCGGCAACGAATGCCTGCAGCGGGTGGCCGACACCCTGCGCCAATCCGTGGGCCGCCGCGGTCGCGTCTACCGCATGGTCAGTGATCAGTTCGCGGTGGTGCTGGAAGCCTTCGACCTCGATCGTGCGCGCATCTTCGCCGATGCCCTGCGCGAGGCCATCGGCCGCCAGCAACACAGCTGGTCCGGCCGTGAACTGCGCATCACCGCCAGCATCGGCCTGGCCCGGCTCCATGGCGACAGCGACGCCGCCACCACTGTGGTGCGCGAAGCCGACGATGCCTGCCGGGCCGCCAAGCGGGAAGGTCGCAATCGCGTGCGCGTATTCGATCCCACGGTCAGCCGTGGCCTGCCCACCGTGGATGATGCGCTGTGGGTACGCCGGATCCGGGCCGGCATCGACGAGGACCGCTTCCATCTCACCACGCAGTACATTCAACCCGCTGGCGCCAAGGCCGAGATCGCCTACTTCGAAGTGTTACTGGCCCTGGAAGACGAAGAAGGTTTCTGGGCCAGCCCCGACGCCTTTGCCGCCGTGGCGCACCGCCACGGTTTGACGGTGGAGATGGATCGCTGGGTGGTGTCGCGCACCCTCGGGTACCTGCAGCGCACCCCGGACGTACTGACCAATCTCGGCTTCGTCCTGCTCAACCTGAGCCCCGCCACCATGGCCGACCCGGACTGGCTGCACTGGCTGGTCGAACAGCTGGAATCGCACCCGGAAGTGCCGCCGCGCGTGCTCTGCTTCGAACTGCGGCAGACCACCCTGCTGGAGCACCCCAAACAGGCCGCCACCTTCTGCGACGCCATGCGCGCCCTTGGTTGCCGCGTGTCGGTGGACCATTTTGCCGGCGCCGACCGCAACGCCCTGCCGGAGATCCGCTCGCTGGCCGTGGACCTGCTCAAGATCAATGCGCAGCACTACCGGCAGCTCACTCTGGACCCGGTGGAACAGCTGCTGGCCGAAAGTGCCGTCAAAGTCGCCCGCACCCTGCAGAAGGACGTGGTGGTATTCAACGTCGAAGACAGCGCCCTGGTGGCCGCCTGGCAGCGGATCGGCGTTGACTTCCTGCAAGGCCACGCCGTCGCCAAGCCGACCCCGGTGATCTTTTCGGTCCCGAGGCGCTGACACGCCCGCAAAGCTGCAGTTGCCGTCGTGCCAACACGGCCTAGGGCTCCGGCGGCAGATGTCGACAGGTTGCGACATAAAACGCCACGACCTGATCAGCCGCACGCCGCATGGCCCTATGGTCCAAGTGCTGCACCCGCAGTCCCGATGGCCCCCCGTCCCGCACACGGACCGTGCCCGTCATGGCCGCAATGAAGGCGGCATACTCCGCCGCCAGAAATGTCGGCAGATCCCGTCGGGGGTCGATCTGCAAGAGCGGCCCCATCACGGCCTCCTCCAGCCGATCCCCCAATGCCCCATCAGCGCACAGCACCTGCAAGGCAAGCCCCAGCTTCTCCCCAGCCCGCAGAAACCGGTCGGCTGGCAGCCCCTGACCCGACATCTCCCCTGCTGGACCCGAACGGGAATCGAGCATCGACATAGGCCCTCCATGGCATTCCCGAAAACCGGCAAACAGTGGCGCCGCCCCCCTCTGCTGCAGGCAGGGTGATAACAGCGCGATGCACAGTATATTGTGAGGACGGACATCGCCTCAACCCCTACGGTCCGCAGATCAACGGGGGAAAACGGTGGAACCAGAACAAGCCTTTGGCGCGGTATTGCGTCGCCTGCGGCTACAGAAAGGCCTGTCACAGGAAGGACTCGCACTTGAAGCCGGGCTACAGCGCAACTACATCTCACTATTGGAGCGCGGTCTCAACTCCGCCAGCTTGAAGACGCTGTTCAAACTGAGCGCGGTGCTCGGCACGCGCGTCTCGGACATGCTGGTCGAGGTGGAGAGCATGATCCTCAAGGCCCCATCGCCCCCCTGACGCCGCCTCGACCGCAGACCAACTGTGACCTGCATCACAATTTAACGCAGTAGGAAGCGCCGGCATCAAGACAGGCTGGGATGCCACTCGAACGCCACACCAGCCCACGCGACTTCTCACTCGCCATAAACGACTGTGCAGCGGCCTCCGCAGCAATACAGGATAGTCATCGTGCGGTGATCCACCGTTGCCACGCGGGTCATGCCCGCCGCGCGCGTGACCGCCTCGATGGAGGCATCGCCAGAGGCGAACAGGCCGAGCACGCTGCCGGCACACGCCTCACCTGAACGGACCGACCGCACCTCGGGATTGCTGACACCGCCACCCCAGCGTGCCGTGTTGATCGCCCCGCTCACCATTGACACCGCGCAACCACTCAGCATCACCGCCGTCGCATGACGCTCGGAAATGTTGAAGCGCCCAACGCCCCCCGTTCAGCGCGAAAAGGCGGACCGGATCAAGCCCAAGCCCGCCACAGCGAACAGCGCCGCCACCGCCCCGTCTACCCAGCGCCGTCCACGCCGATACACCGTCATCATTCCCGGCACCGAGAACACCAGCGAGTACAGCGCATTGGTGGCGAAGCCCACCCCGATGCACACCGCCAGCGCCGCTCCCAGGGCCGCAACGTCGTCGCCCGCATCCACGCCGACGGACAGGGCCGCCATCCAGGCGATCACCGTTTTCGGGTTCAGGATGTTCAACAACAGCCCGCGCAGGAACCATCGCTTTTCCTCCGTCACCGCCAGCGGTCGTGCTGCCGGCGCACGCGCCGACCGGGCCGACTGCAGCGCCAGCCAGAGCAGGTAGGCGCCCCCGAGCAGCTTCAACGCCGACAGCAGATACCACGAGGTTTGCAGTACCGCCCCCATGCCACTGGCCGCCACCACTCCCCAGAAGACCAGGCCACACGACAGGCCCAAGGCGTACTTCAGGCTGGTATTGCGTCCATGCGTCATGGCCACTGCCGCATTCGAAATGTTGGCCGGCCCGGGCGATACGGCCACCACAAAAAAGGCCGCACCACACGACACCAGCGACACTGCATCCATCATTGAAGCGGCCTCCCACCCAGCCATTCGAATCCACGCGACGCCGTCGCCATCGTTCGAGCTTAGCCCGCATCCGACCACTGGGCGACCGGTGCTGCCGTTGCCCGCCATTCGATCACCGCAAGCGCCAGCACCACCATCACTTCCAGCGGGAAGTACAGCACACCCCACATCGTCAGCTGGCCCCACCACCGCATCCAGATCAGTGCCGAAACGATGCAAAACAACGCGTTCAATACCGCCAACAGGCGAAGCGTCCCGTTCTGTCGCGCGGGGCGCGTCAATCCGGTCAATCCCAGCAGACAGAGCACGGCCGCCGCAACGGCCATGCCCACCAGGATCGCGACCGGGAGACCGGTGGGCACACGGTCCGTCGCGAAGACAGCGCCGGTCATGAGGCAGGTGACCAAGGCCCCGGCAGCATCGATACGGAGCAGCAAGGCGGGGTCACTGCCGAGTGGCATCGGGAGATTGCAGACTCGGGATGGCGCGCTGGTGGGTACCGGCTGGAGACCGTCCGCGGATCGAAAGGTCAAGAAGAAGCCACTGCGGCAGGTCCAACCCGCTGCCCCTTCCGACCCGGTAGCGGAAACGCGGCACTGAGGCACACCCCCTGGCCGACCTCCCGCACATCGAAGCGGCCACCCAGACTGGCCATGCGGGCTCTCAGGTTGGCAAGGCCGTTGCCGGCAGGTGAGGTCTCGGGGCGCAGGCCACAACCGTTGTCTTCCACCTCCACCCACAGATGATGATCGTCCAAGCGGATGGCGACGCGTACGGTCGTGGCGCGGGCATGTTTGATCACGTTGCTGGCAGCTTCGCGCACCAGCGAACGCAGCGCGTGTATGGACGAGGCCGGCAGCGAAGCCGGCACCGTGTCAGGCAAATGCCACCGTAGGGCGATATCGGCGGCGGCCAGGTCTTCGTCCACTTCCTGGCGCAGGTCGGCCATGCTCTCCTCGAACGAGGTGTTCATGCCGGACACGTTGTTGACGATATCGCGCAGTTCGGCCAGCGCGGCGCGGATGCGGCCATCCTTACGGGTGGACTCGGGACTGGTGAGCGCGCTCATCAGCTGCAGGCCGATGTTGTCGTGCATGTCCCGGGCAATACGGGTACGTTCCTCCGCCACACCCTGCTCGTAGGCGTCGCGGCTGTCCTCGGCGTGTTTCAGCAGGGCCATCACGCCACTCAGGCGCAACAGGTCACGCGGCGCAAACAGGCGTCGACCGCCTTCGGCCATGGCCAGCCGCAACGGTGGCAGGCGACCCAGGCCGGGGACGCGAAGCACCAGGCCCTCCTCCTCAAGCAACGGCACATCCACTGGCCCTGCCTCCTCCATGGACAGCGGGCGATACATGGCCCGCAACAGCTCCCGCCAGCGTGCGGGCTGGTCTTCTCCGGGCGGCGCCAGCGCCAGGTCCAGCACTTGGCGGAAGTCATCCTGAGCGTGGCCGCCACGGTAGCCGAGAAACCAGCGCGACAGGGCGTCACGCAACGGCAGATACAGGGCCGCCACCAACAGCAGCGATACGCCCAACGCGGGCAATCGATCCACCGCAACGCCGTAGATCAACAAAGCATCCAGCCCCACCAGCATCAGTACGCCCACCAGGTAGAACAAGATACGAAAGGCCCAGTCATCCAGCTCGAACAGACGATAGCGCGCCACCCCCAGGGCCAGCCCTGCGTAGATCACCAGGAAGAACAGGAAAGCGTGCCCCTGGGTCATCACTGCCCCCAGCCCCAGCAGGGTGGGCACGATCACCGTCAGTACGAACCCGCCCGCGCCCAACACCACGCCCAGCCCCAGCCAACGCAGCGCAGCACGCGCACGCGGATCCCTTCGACTGCAGCGCCGCTGCGCCACCACCAACACGACGATGGCAGCCATACAGAGCACGATGGCGCCCTGGAACATCAGCGGGCTGAGCATCGGTGGCCGAACCGCATCAACCCCCCACAAGCCAGCCAGTGCCACCGCCGGCAGCGCCACCCACCGCGGGTGGCAGAGACGACGCGGATAATCCATGAACAGTCCGATCATGGCGGCGCCGAACAGCAACGTACCGAAGTGGTTGATCAGCGACAGACTCCGGAACAGCAGGGCGGGCAGCGCCAGTTCACGGGTGCTGTAGATGGCGGCAGCAAAGGCTGACAGCATCAGCCCCAGGCCGACCAGACCCAGATACCGGGTACTGACTTCGCCCGGCCGCAGCCCCCACACCCACACCCCCATCCAGAAGCCCGCCAGCCCGACGGACAATTGCATCCAGAACACGGCCGGCAAAGTCGGCAAGGGCCGATGGGCGGCAGGCATGACCGCCGTATCCATCACCACGCCGGCACCCGGCGACACCAGGGTAAGCGTGACCGGGCCGGCGCGCAGCAAGGTCGCCAGCTGATCCTGCCGCTGGAAGAACTGTCGGTTTTCGGCATAGCTGGGCAGCATGTCCGGCTCTTCGATGCGGTCGCTTGCCAGCAGAACGACGGTGCCCGAAGCCCCGTGGACGGCCTGCAGCACCTGCCCGGGGGCCAATTGCGCGGCAGGCCCTCCGTCACTGATAGCCACAATCCGCGGTGGCACATCCGGCGCCGTAGCCACCAGCTCCATGCCCAGCCACGGCTGACGAATTGCCGCCAGCACTGCCGCCAGCGCCAGCAACAGGCCAAACAACCCGGCACCGAACACCACGGCGATGGGCGGCAACTGCAGGCGCAAACGATTAGCGGAATCCAGGGTCAAGAATGTGACGTCGCGGCGACACGGGCAGTGTCTGGTTCGCCGTTTTGCGGGATTCACCGCGCTGGCGCAAGCCCCCATCTGCGGCGGGTGGCGATTTCAGGGCGTTTCTGGCGGCCGCCGCATGCGACAGGCGATATAGAAATGGATTGCCACGCCGGCTCATGAACGCCACCCAGCCGGGGAACATCCGGCGCCGGCACAGGGGGTTCCAGCAGGGGTAACGTGCATGTCGGCACCTCCGGGGGTTCCCCCACAGTCTGTCGTCGCGCACGAGGGCCGCAATAACCTCCCGGGTCATCCCTGCCCGGGGTCGGCGTGGACCACGATCAATTGCACGTTCACCCGTTGCTGCCAACGGTTCACGCCCAGCCGGTAGACGAAATGCCCCTGTTGCCCGACCGCCAGGGCCTGCTCACCGGCACCAAAGTGCACCGCCTGCACGGTGGCGCCTTCGGCATGCGAGAGCGTGTAGCGCACGTGCTGCTGGGCACTGCCCATCAGGTGCGCGGCCGCAACGGTAAACCGATCATCGAACTGGGGCTCGGGAAAGCCCTGCCCCCAAGGGCCGGCAGCCTCCAGCGCCAGGGCGGCTTCCAGAGCAAGCCAGGGCGCTGGCAGCGGGCCGTCGCTGTCAATCACGCGCTGCAGGCAATCGTCATCCAGATGCGCTGCGCAGACCCGATCAAAAGCCACGCAAAAGTCCGCCCAGTGGGCTTCCGGCAGGCTCAGCCCGGCAGCCATCGCATGGCCACCGAAGCGCTCGATGAGGCCAGGATGTCGGGCATCCACTTCCGCCAGCGCATCGCGCAGATGCAAACCGGGGATGGTGCGGCCGCTGGCCTTGAGCATGCCGGGCGCCTGGGCTCGTGCGGCAGCGATCACCGGCCGGTGATGCCGATCCTTCAGCCTTGAAGCCACCAGACCGACGATGCCTTCGTGCCAGTCGGGATGGAACAGGCACAGACCGGTGGCCCGGCTGTCGGCACTGATCTCCAACGCCTGATCGTGCATATCCGCTTCCAGGCTGCGCCGCTCACGGTTGATCTGGTCCAGAGCCTGCGCCAGTACCCGGGCATGGTCGGGATCGTCGGTGAGCAGGCACTCGATACCGGTGCGAATGTCCTGTAACCGCCCTGCGGCGTTGAGCCGCGGCCCCACGACGAAGCCGAGGTCCTGGGCCGTGAGATGGCCGGGCTCGCGCCCCGACACAGCCAGCAGTGCCGCCAGGCCGGGCTGCAGGTTTCCGGCACGCATGCGCCGCAGGCCGGCCGCAACCAGAATGCGATTGTTGGCGTCGAGCTTCACCACGTCGGCCACCGTGCCCACCGCCACGAGGTCCAGCAGCGGTGACAGGCTGGGCACCGTCACGCCGTCGTCGCGCAAGCGTGCGCGCAAGGCCGCCAGCAGATAGAACATCACCCCGACGCCAGCCAGGTGGGGAGAGGGAAACGAACACCCCGGCTGGTTGGGGTTGACGATCGCGGCCGCCGCCGGCAACTGTGCTCCGGGCAAGTGGTGATCGGTGATCACCACCGGTATGCCCAGCGCGTTGGCATGCGCCACACCACTCACACTGGCAATGCCGCTATCCACGGTCAGGATGAGTTGAGCCCCCTGCGCCGCAGCGGCATCCACCAGCGCGGGCGACAGGCCATAGCCCATACGGAATCGGTCCGGCACCACGAAATCCAGCGCGGTGCCCCCCAGCAGGCGCAGACCCCGCAGGGCCACGGCCACGCCGGTCGCGCCGTCACAATCGTAATCCCCCGCCACCACGACGCGATGACCCTGTCGCAGGGCGTCCCGCAGCAGGTCAACCGCCCGGTCCAACCCCCGCAGCGTCGGCGGCGCCAGGGTCGACAGGGACAGGGCGGACTCGGCATCGGATGCCACACCGCGCGCCGCATACAGGCGGCGCACCAGGGGATGCAGGGTGTCCGGTAGCGCCGACAGCGCCTCCGGGCTTGGGCTCGGCCGGCGGCGGATCACCCGCCCATGTGCGCCATCAACGCGCGCTCGACAGCATCGCGTTCGGCGGGGACCTGGATCAAGCCCTTGAGGCCATCCTTCATGATGATGTCGGGGTCCTTCAGGCCGTTGCCGGTGAGGGTGCATACCACCGTGCTGCCCTGCGCAATGCGCCCGGCGCGGATGTCGCGCAAAGCACCGCACAGCGAGGCCGCCGAGGCAGGCTCGCAGAACACGCCTTCCTTCACCGCCAGCAGCCGCTGGGTGGCGAGGATGTCCACATCCTCACACTCGTCGAACCAGCCCTGCGACTCGCGCTGCACCACCCAGGCACGGTCCCAGCTCTGCGGGTCGCCGATGCGGATGGCGGTGGCAACGGTTTCGGGATCCTTGACCGGACCACCGCGCATGAAGGGCGCACTGCCGGCGGCCTGGTAGCCCAGCATCCGCGGGCGCTGATCGATCACCGGCGCATGCTGCACCTTGCACTCACCCTCGCAGAAGGCGCAGCCGTCACTGCCCTTGCCTGCCAGTTCGCAGTACCCGATCCAGTGGGCCGTGATGTTGCCGGCATTGCCGACCGGCAGCGCGTGGTAGTCCGGCGCGCGCCCCAGGCTTTCGACAATCTCGAAGGCGGCCGTCTTCTGCCCCTGCAGCCGATAGGGGTTGATCGAGTTGACCACGGTCACCGGCGCCGTCTCGGCCACTTCCTTGACCAGCCGCATGCCGTCGTCGAAGTTGCCCTGAATCTGCACCACCACCGCCCCGTGCACCACGGCCTGGGCCAGCTTGCCCAGCGCGATCTTGCCTTCGGGAATGAGCACGAAGGCGGTGATGCCGGCGCGGGCGGCGTAGGCGGCGGCCGCGGCCGAGGTGTTGCCGGTGGAGGCGCAGATGATGGCGCGGGCGCCCTCATGCACGGCCTGGGTAACGGCGGCGGTCATGCCACGATCCTTGAACGATCCGGTGGGGTTCAGGCCTTCAAACTTGACGTAAATCTCCCCTTCGAACCCCACCTCACGCGGGATGTGGTGCAGCTGGATCAACGGCGTGCGGCCTTCGCCCAGCGAAATCGCCTTCACCTCCGGTCCAAACGGCAGGCGGTGACGGAAGTGTTCGATGAGGCCGGTGTAGTTCATGAAAGGAAGGCACGCAGATGAATGGGAAGGGTATCGCGCTCAGGCAAAGTGTTCGACACGGATGCGCGACAGCTGTTCGCGTACGAAGGGCAAGGCCTCGATGCGCTGAACCGCTTCGTGAATGAGGCGCTCGGGCGCCTCGGAGGTGATCAGCGCCACCGTGGCATCCTCGGACTCACGCGGTTCACGCTGCTGGATGGCCTCGATGCTGACGTCCAGCTCGGCAAAGATGGAGGTAATGCCCTTGAGCACGCCGGGCTCGTCCGCCACACGCAACCGCAGGTAGAACGCGCTTTCGGTGTCGGCCAGCGGCCGCACGGGCAGGCCGCGCAGGGCCTCCGGCAGGAATCCGAGATCGGGCACCGCAGCGCCCCCGCTCCGGCCCAGGCCGCGCGCCAGATCCACCAGATCCGCCACCACCGCCGAGGCCGTGGCATTGCCGCCGGCGCCAGCGCCGTAGAGGCCGATGGGGCCACTGCCATTGCCGTGGATCAGCACCGCATTGAGCACGCCGTCCACCTTGGCCAGCAGCTGCTGCTCCGGCACCAGTGTGGGGTGGACCCGCAGTTCCACCTGGCCCTCCGTGCGCTTGGCGATACCCAGGTGCTTGATGCGATAGCCGAGCGCCTCCGCAGTGCGGATATCCTCGGCGCTGACCGCCGTGATGCCCTGCACCGACACCTGAGCAAAGGCCAGCGGCATGCCGAAGGCGATGCTGGCCAGAATGGTGAGCTTGTGCGCTGCATCCACCCCTTCGATATCGAAGGTGGGATCGGCCTCGGCATAACCCAGGCGCTGTGCATCTGCCAGCGCGTCGGCAAAGCTCTGCCCCTGATCGCGCATCTGCGTGAGGATGTAGTTGCCAGTGCCGTTGATGATGCCGGCCACCTGCTCGATGCGATTCCCGGCCAAGCCCTCGCGGATCGCCTTGATCACCGGAATGCCGCCAGCCACCGCCGCTTCGAAACCAACCGCCACGCCCGCGGCGCGCGCGCGTTCGAACACGGTGTTGCCGTGCAGGGCCAGCAGCGCCTTGTTGGCGGTCACCACCGGACGTCCCCGCGCCAGTGCGGTGCTGACGAGGCTGAGGGCGGGCTCGCTGCCGCCGATCAGTTCACACACCAGATCGACGTCGTCCGCATTCACCACATCTTCGGCACGATCGGTGAGACGGATGCCGGCCAGATCGCAGTCGCGCGGGCGCGTGAGATCACGGGCCGACGCCACGGTGACCACCAGCGGTCGCCCCAGACGGGCGGCAATCGCCTCGGCGTTGTCCTTCAGCAGGCGCACCACGCCCTGACCGACAGTACCGAGGCCGATCAGGCCGACCTTGACGGGAGCAGCATTCATTGAAGCGTTACCTGGTTCTGAGCTGAGCGATGCGCTCAGACGGGAGGATTGATGCCGGCGCCCTGCAACATGCGACGGATGCCGCGCAACGCCTGGCGCGTGCGGTGTTCGTTTTCGATAAGGGCGAACCGCACGTGGGTGTCGCCATATTCGCCAAAACCGATCCCCGGCGACACCGCCACGTGGGCCTCGCTGAGCAGTTTCTTGGAGAACTCGATGGACCCCATGGCCTTGAACGGTTCGGGAATCTCGGCCCAGACAAACATCGTGGCCTTGGGCTTCTCGACCTTCCAGCCGATCTTGTTGAGGCCATCGCAGAGCACATCGCGGCGCACACGGTACATCTCGCAGATTTCCGCCACGCAGTCCTGCGGCCCCTCAAGCGCAGCGATGGCCGCCACCTGGATGGGCGTGAACATACCGTAGTCCAGGTAGCTCTTGATGCGCGCCAGCGCCGCCACCAGCGTCGGATTGCCGACCATGAAACCCACCCGCCAGCCGGGCATGTTGTAGCTCTTCGACAGGGTGAAGAACTCCACGGCCACGTCCTTGGCTCCGGGTACCTGCAACACGCTGGGTGCGGTGTAGCCATCAAACACGATGTCGCTGTAGGCGAGATCGTGGACCAGCCAGATTTCATGCTCGCGGCAGATCGCCACGGCTTTTTCGAAGAACGCCAGATCCACACACTGCGTGGTCGGGTTACCGGGAAAATTGAGCACCAGCATCTTCGGCGAAGGCCAGGTTTCCTTGATGGCGCGCTGCAGCTCCTCGAAGAAATCCACTTCCGGCGTCATCCGCACGTGGCGCACATCGGCGCCGGCCAGCACCACGCCATACGGATGGATCGGATAGGCGGGATTGGGCACCAGCACCACATCCCCCTGCGCCAGCGTCGCGAAGGCCAGATGCGCCAGCCCCTCTTTCGAGCCGATGGTGGCAATGACCTCGTTTTCGGGGTCAAGATCGATGTCGTAACGCCGCTTGTACCAGCGGGCCATGGCACGACGCAGTCGCGGAATGCCCTTCGACACCGAGTAACGGTGGGTATGGGTCCCGTCCTCGTCATGCACCTCAGGCTTGATGTAGTCGCTGTCGGTGCCGCGTACGCTGGCTTCCACCAGTTTGTCGACGATGTGCTTGGGCGTCGGCTGGTCGGGGTTGCCCATGCCGAAATCGATGATGTCTTCGCCCCGCGCCCGGGCGGCCTTCTTGAGATCCCCAACGATGTTGAACACGTAGGGTGGCAGGCGTTGAATGCGCGGGAAGTTGGTTTTCACGGACGGGCTCTAGAGACCGGAATGGGGCAAGGGAAAAGCGCGAAGTTGTAGCATTTCGCTGGGCATCGCGGCAAGGAGGCAGGGGCGTTTCAGCCTGTCTTGGCGGGCAGGAATTTCACCGGATTGACCGGCTTGCCACGCTCGCGGATCTCGAAATGCAGCATTGGCTTGCGTTCCGGCCCCTCGCCCATCTCGGCAATGGGCTGACCGGCCTGCACGACGTCGCCTTCCTTGACCAGCCGGGTGCGGTTGTAACCATAGGCGGACAGGAACACTTCGTCATGCTTGATGATGACGAGTTCGCCGTAGCCCTTCAGCGCATTGCCGCTATACACCACCTTGCCGGCCGAGGCCGCCACCACCGGCTGGCCGGTACGCCCGGAGAACTCCAGGCCCTTGCTGCCGTTGGCGGGGGCGTAGCCACGGGTCACCACCCCGTCCGTGGGCCAGGTCCAGCGCCCTGTGACCGGTGGCGCGGTGGGTCGGGGCGCGGCAGGCGTCGGCGTCGCCACCGGCGGCGTGGCGGTAGCGCCGCCCCCCAATGCCACCGGCGGCAGCGCCTGCGGCTTGAGCACCGGCGGCGGCAGATCCATGCCCGCGGTCGCGACGTCCCCGTTCTCGGGAGCCACCGGCTTGATGACGGTGGGCGGCACCAGCCGCAATACCTGGTCCGGATGAATCAGGTCCACATCGGGGATGCCGTTCCACTGAGCCAGCTCACGAAAGTCCACTTGATGTCGGAACGCAATGGAATAGAGCGTGTCGCCCTGGCGCACCCGGTACTCGTCGGCGCCCACCGGCGCCAGCGGCACTTCGGGCACCGCACCGACCTGTTCGCGTGCGGCCGGCGGCCCCCAGCTGGCCAGACCGGCGCAGCCTGCCAGCAGCGAGGCTGCCAGCGTCACCCCCCATGCCGATCCACGCTTCACCGCCGTCCTCATCGCATCCATATGATCACCACCACCAGCAGAAAAACCAGAAGCCATCCAATGGCATCGATGTAGCGGATTAGATGCCGCTCCACCGCAGGCCCCACCAATCGCACCAGGCCCGCCACCAAGAAGAACCGCAGCCCACGTCCGGCCATCGAGCCCAGCACGAACGGTAGCAAGCCCATGTGCACCACACCGGCCGAGATGGTGAACACCTTGTATGGAATCGGTGTCACCCCCGCCAGCAGCACGGCCCAGAACCCATAGGCCTCGAACCAGCCGACCGCTGTGTCGAAGGCCTCCCGCTGCCCCATACGATCCACCCACGGCATGACCCAGTCCTGAACGCTGTAACCCAGCGCGTAGCCCACCAGGCCACCGAGCACCGATGCCCCGGTGGTGATCAATGCCAACCGCCACCAGTCGGGGGGGCGCGCGAGCGTCATCGGCGCCAGCATCACATCCGGGGGGATCGGGAAGAAGATGGACTCCGAAGCGCTCAGCCCGGCCAGCCACCTCCGTGCATGCGGATGTGCCGACTTGGCCAGGGTCCAGGCATAGAGCCGACTGAACAGGCTGCCCATCAAACCTTCCCCGCCAGTAGCGGCACGAAACTCACCGTGGCAATGTCCTGCTGCTTGAAGCCGGCGAGTCCGCGGTCGATCACCTTGAGCACCTGCCCGCCCTGCGGGCCCACCGGGATCACCAGGCGACCACCAGGCGAGAGCTGCTCCAGCAGGCCCTGCGGCAGTTCAGCGGCGGCGGCGGTGACGATGATGCCGTCGTAGGGGGCGTACGGCAGCCAGCCCTGCATGCCATCGGCATAGCCGAAGTGCACGTTGCGGTAGCGCAAACCCGCCAACCGCTTGCGTGCCAGCTCGGTCAGCGCCTTGACGCGCTCGACGGTGAACACCACCTCGCAGAGCTCGGCCAGCACAGCGGTCTGGTAGCCGCTGCCGGTGCCCACTTCCAGCACCCGCTGACGCTTGCGGCCGCCTTCCAGCAGGGCCTGGGTCATCATGCCCACCACCAGCGGCTGCGAGATGGTCTGGGCAAAGCCGATCGGCAGCGCCGACTGGGTTTCGTAGGCGCGCGCCTTGAACGCTTCATCGACAAACTCGTGTCGGGGTACACGACTCATCGCACCGAGCACGGCGGCATCGCGCACTCCCCCGCGCGACAGCGCCTCGGCGAGACGCTCGGCCGGGGTCTTGATCGGCGCGGTACCGCGCTCCTGGGTACGGCGGATCGGACTCACAGTGCCGTCACCCATTCCCGCAGGCGATCAAGCGCGCCGTGCCGCGTCAGATCCACCGTAATCGGCGTCACCGACACCTGGTGGCGGCTGATGGCATGGAAATCGGTGCCCGGGCCGCAATCCGCTTCGGCGCCGGCGGCGCCCAGCCAGTAAATGCTGCGTCCGCGGGGGTCGGTGGTCCGCGTGACACTCTCGGCCCGGTGCCGCAGGCCCAGGCGCGTCACGGCGAAGCCCTGCAGCTCGTCGAACGGCACATCCGGCACATTGACATTGAGAATGGTGTCGGCGGGCAACGGATGGCTGGCCAGCCGCTTGACCAGGATGCAGGCCACCTGGGCCGCGGTGTCATAGTGCCGAGGCTCGTGGGCGACGCAGGACACGGCCAGTGCCGAACACCCCAGGTGGCGCCCTTCCATGGCGGCCGCCACGGTCCCCGAGTACAGGGTGTCATCGCCCAGGTTGGCGCCGGCGTTGATGCCGGACACCACCATATGTGGCATCTCCGTCAGCAGCGCATTGAGCGCCAGATGCACGCAGTCGGTGGGGGTGCCGTCAATGCACCAGACGCCATCAGGATGGCGCTGCGGCCGCAGCGGATTGAGCAGGGTCAGCGAGTTGGAGGCGCCGGACCGGTTACGGTCGGGTGCCACCACGGTGACCTCGTGTTCCGTCTGCAGCGCATCGCGCAGACACAGCAGTCCGGGGGCTGTACAGCCGTCGTCGTTGGATAAAAGGATACGCATGGTGGACAGCGGGCAAAAACGCCCGGTAGTTTAACGGGCTGACCGCCCCCGTGCCGGTTTCGACGGACTGCTTCCATGGATGACGCCGACGACGACTTCAGCCTGTTCCGGCAGACCTTTGCCGATGTCCGGCGTGCGCCGGAGGCGGGCCACGTCAGCCCACTGAAACGCCCACCGCCGCCGCGTGCGGTGCACCGCGAAGCCGATGACCTGGCGGTAATGGCCGAGTTGCTGGCGACCGCCGATCCGGATGACTTCGAGTGCGGCGACACCCTGCTCCACCGCACTGATGGCGTGCAGGATGCGGTGATCCGGCGACTGCGTCGCGGACAGTACCGTGTCGAGCGCGTGCTGGATCTTCACGGCCTCAACCGCCATCGGGCGCGCGTGGAGGTGGTGGCATTTCTCGCGGGTTGTCAGCGTGACGACCTTCGCTGCGTCCGCATCATCCACGGCAAGGGCAACGGCTCCCCCAATACCGGCCCCGTGCTGAAGGCCCATGTCGACAGCTGGTTGCGCAAGCGGCGCGATGTGCTGGCGTTCTGTTCGGCACGCCCGGCCGATGGCGGCACCGGCGCGATTTACGTCCTGCTGCGCGCGTCCTGAGGCGGACGCAGATCGAGCGCGAGCTGCTCGAGCACCTGGTGAAAGCGCAGCGCCCCGGCCATGCGTGCGATCTGCAGTCCGCCTTGCAGTGCCGCCCCCAGCGCCACCGCGCGACTGCGGGGGTCACCGGCAAAACACAGGCTGCCATCGTCGCGGCCGCACTGCAGGGTGTCCGACATCCATTCGTAGTGTTCCCGCATCAGCAGCCGGGCTTCATGCCGCATCGGTTCGGGAATGGCGCCAAACTCCGACCCCAGCACTCCTACCGGACAGATGCGCATATCGGCGACATCCAGATACTCGAGATAAGTGCCGAAGAAGGCTTGCAGCCGCGCCCAGGCGTCCGGCAAGGCGGCGACACTGTCGGTCCAGTCGCGGAAGCGCTGACGAAAGCGCCGCACCAGTGCCACGCCCAGATCCTCTTTACCGGGAAAGTGGTAGTGGATGGCCGCGTTGCGGATGCCGAGTTGCACGGCGATGTGTTGATAGCTGAACGCGTTGTAGCCACGCCGCTGCAGCAGATCCTCGGCGGCATTGAGGATTTCCTCGCGCGTGTCGCGGCGCGGGCGCAAGCGCAGACGGTCCTTGACGAGCGATTCAAGCATGGCCCGAGTCTACGTCCGCGAGGCGTCGCGCACAATCCATAACTGCATGATTCAGCAGGATTTCAGGCATCCGGCGCAGGGGCAATCAGGGCCACGGCATGGGCGGCGAGCCCCTCGCGGCGGCCCAGGTGTCCCATCCCCTCATTGGTCGTGGCCTTGATCCCGACCCGGTCCGGGGTGACCTGCAGGTCCTCCGCCAGCCGGCTTCGCATGGTGGCGGTGTGCGGCGCCACCTTGGGCACCTGCGCCACCAGGGTGAGGTCGACATTGACCACCCGCCGCCCGCTGCGGTGCAGGGCTGCCACCACCGCCCGCAACAGAACGCGCGAGTCCGCACCCTTGTACTGTGCGTCGGTGTCCGGGAACCACTGTCCGATATCCCCTCCACCCATCGCGCCCAGCAATGCATCACACAGCGCGTGAATGAGGGCGTCGCCGTCGGAGTGCGCCACCAGCGCGTAGGCACAGGGGATCCACACCCCCCCCAGCGTGACGCCGTCCCCTTCGGTCAGGCGGTGGGCATCAAATCCATGGCCGATACGCAGGTCGAACAGACTCATGCGGAGACACCCGGCTGAGGATGTTGCAACCAGAAGGCAGCCAGCGCCAGATCCTCCGGATAGGTCACCTTGAGATTGCTGGTGCGCCCCCACACCAGGCGTGGCTGCAGGCCGGCCGCCTCGATGGCAGAGGCCTCGTCGGTGACCGGCTGTTGCGCTGCGGCTGCCGCGGCCAGGGCGCGGCGCAAGGTGGTGAGAGGAAACATCTGGGGGGTCTGTGCGCCAGCCATGCCGGCACGGGGGTGCGTGGCGATGACCCGCTGCCCCTCATGCTGCTTCAGGGTGTCGGTCACCGGGCGCGCCAGCAGTCCGCCTTCCGGCACCGTGGCCTGCTCGCGCAACAGCCCAATCTCATCGGTCGAGACACAGGGGCGGGCCGCATCGTGCACCAATACCCAGGTGCGTTCGGGCCAGGTCGCCAAGCGGGACACGGCATCCAGCCCGGCCCTCACCGAGTCGGCACGCTCGGCGCCCCCCCGGACGAGCCGCAGTCGCGGATGCCCATGCAGCGCGCTGCGGCGCCACTGCTTTTCCCCTTCGGCACTCACCACCAGCATCACCCCGTCGATCCAGCCCAGCGCAAGCAGCGGCGCCAGCGACCACTCCAATACGCTGCGCCCGGCCAGTGGCAGCCACGGCTTGGCGATGGCGCCGCCCATGCGGGTGCCGGCACCCGCAGCGGCCACCACGGCCCAGTAGCGCGGAACCGCCTTCACGGTCCGTCGGTGGAGACCACCAGGTAGAAGGTTTCGCCCTGCTCGATCATGCCCAGCGAGGTGCGGGCCCGGGCCTCGACCGCCAGGCTGCCTACATTGAGGTCCTGCACTTCAGCAGCCAGTCGCCCGTTGCGCTGACGCAACTGCTCCAGCTCGGCCTGCAGGGCCGCCACCTGGGTACGCAGGGCATGGGCGTGGGTGACGCCGCCATCGGCCACCCACAGCCGCCACTGAAGGCCCAGCAGCATCAACACCAGCAGTCCGATGATGATGCGGCCGCGCATGGCGATCAGCCCAGTCGCACCGGGAAGGCGCCGGCGCCCGGGTAGCGCGCCTTGGCCCCGAGCTGCTGTTCGATGCGCAGCAGCTGGTTGTATTTGGCCATGCGATCGGATCGGCACAGCGAACCGGTCTTGATCTGTGTGGCGGAGGTGCCCACCGCGATATCGGCGATGGTGGCGTCCTCGGTTTCACCGGAGCGGTGGCTGACCACGCTGGCATAGCCGGCGTCGGTGGCCATCTGGATGGCCTCCAGGGTTTCGGTCAGCGTCCCGATCTGGTTGGGCTTGATCAGGATGGCATTGCCGACCCCCTTGGCAATGCCTTCGGCGAGGATCTTGGTGTTGGTCACGAACAGATCATCGCCCACCAGCTGCACCTTGTCACCCAGCGCCTCGGTCAGCAGTTTCCAGCCCTTCCAGTCGCCTTCGGCACAGCCGTCCTCGATGGAGATCACCGGATACTGGGCGCAGATGCCGGCGAGGTAGTCGACGAACTGCTGCGGGGAAAACGACTTGCCCTCGCCGTGGAGGTGGTACTGGCCCTTGCTGTAGAACTCCGAACTGGCGACGTCGAGGCCCAGGTAGATGTCCTTGCCCGGCTTGTAGCCGGCCTTCTCGATGGCTTCGAGCAGGCAGTCCAGCGCCGCGATGTTGGAGTCCAGATCGGGGGCGAAACCGCCCTCGTCGCCCACCGCGGTGTTGAGACCGCGATCCTTCAGCACCTTCTTCAGGGTGTGGAAGATCTCGGCGCCGTGGCGCAGCGACTCGGAGAATGACTTGGCGCCCACCGGCAGGATCATGAATTCCTGGATGTCGACATTGTTGTCGGCATGCGCACCGCCGTTGATGACGTTCATCATCGGCACCGGCAAGGTCACGCTGGAGATGCCACCGAGGTGACGGAACAGTTCCAGGCTGTTCTCCTCGGCGGCGGCCTTGGCGGCGGCCAGGCTGACCGCAAGGATGGCGTTGGCACCGAGGCGGGCCTTGTTGTCCGTGCCGTCCAGTTCGATCATGGCGGCATCGAGGCCGGCCTGATCCTGCGCATCCAGGCCCAGCACACGCTTGGCGATGTCGACATTGACGTGCTTGACCGCCTTGGTCACGCCCTTGCCAAGGTAGCGGCCCTTGCCGCGCTTGGGTACGCCATCGCGCAGTTCCACGGCTTCGCGAGTGCCGGTTGAGGCGCCGCTGGGCGCCGCAGCACGGCCCTTGAAACCGGTTTCGAGCACCACTTCGGCTTCCACCGTGGGGTTACCGCGGGAGTCGATGATTTCAAGGCCGGTGACAGAGACAATCTTGGACATGGGGTTTCGTTGAACTCAGGCGTTGAGGTGGGTTTCGAGCAGCGGCGCACGCTTGACGGTGGCATCGAGCGCCACCAGGGTTTCCAGCAGCGCCTCGACGTGCTGCAACGGCAGCGAGTTGGGGCCGTCGCACAGCGCGTTGTCGGGATCGGGATGGGTTTCCATGAACAGGCCGGACACCCCGGCGCCAACGGCCGCGCGGGCCAGCACCGGGATCATGCGGCGCATGCCGCCGGAGGCATTGCCCTGCCCGCCCGGCAGCTGCACGGTGTGGGTGGCATCGAACACCACCGGCGCGTACTCGCGCATCAGGGCCAGGCCGCGCATGTCGGCGATGAGGTTGTTGTAGCCGAAGCTGAAGCCACGTTCGCAGAGCATGAACAGGCCGTCCGGCGCCACCGCCTTCATCTTGGCGATGACGTTGCCCATTTCCCAGGGGCTCATGAACTGCCCCTTCTTGACGTTCACCGGCCGCCCGGCCAGCGCCCACTTCTGCATGAAGTTGGTCTGGCGGCAGAGGAAGGCCGGGGTCTGGATGACGTCGATGACGGCCGCCACCGGGTCCACCGGGGTGTCCTCATGGACATCGGTGAGCACCGGCACACCGATCTGGCGCTTGACGTTCTCCATGATCCTGAGGCCGTCGTCGAGCCCGGGCCCGCGGTAGCTGGTGTGGGAGCTGCGGTTGGCCTTGTCGAAACTGCCCTTGAAGATGAACAGCACGCCCAGCCGGTCCGCGATGGCCTTGATATGGCCAGCCACGTCCAGCGCCAGCTGCTCGGATTCCAGGGTGTCGGGGCCGGCGATCAGGAACAACGGCTGATCCACGCCGATGGGGCGTCCGAGCAGGTTCATGCGGCAGGCGCCTCGCTGCGCTGGTGGGCCAGGTGGTGCTCGCGGGCGGCGCGGATGAAGCCTTCGAACAAGGGGTGCCCGTCGCGCGGCGTGGAGGTGAATTCGGGGTGGAACTGGCAGCCCACGAAAAATGGGTGGGCGGGAATCTCCACCATCTCCACCAGCTCGTTCTCGACCGACTCCGCCACCAGATCCAGGCCGCCCGACTGCAGGGCATCCTTGTAGTTGTTGTTGAACTCGTAGCGATGGCGATGACGCTCGGCAATGACTTCGGCGTTGTACAGGGAGCGGCTCTTCGACCCGGCCTTGAGCCGGCAGGACTGCACGCCGAGACGCATGGTGCCACCCTTGCCGGTATCCACATTGCGCTGGTGGATCTGACCGGTGTGATCGCGCCACTCGGTGATCAGGCCGATCACCGGATGCGGGGTCTTGGCGTCGAACTCGGTGGAATGCGCGCCGTCGAGGCCACAGACGTTGCGCGCGTACTCGATCACCGCGACCTGCATGCCCAGGCAGATGCCGAGGTAGGGAATGCGGTTCTCGCGCGCATAGCGGGCCGCGGCGATCTTGCCTTCGACACCGCGCTCCCCGAAGCCGCCGGGCACCAGAATGGCATCCATGCCCTGCAGCAGCCGCAGACCCTGGGTCTCCAGCGATTCCGACTCGATGTAGCGGATCCGCACCCGGGTCCGGGTATGCAGACCGGCGTGCACCAGCGCTTCGTTGAGGCTCTTGTAGGCGTCGGCAAGGTCGACATACTTGCCGACCATCGCCACCTGCACTTCGGTGTCCTGCTCGGCACGGGCATCGACTACACGTTGCCAGGCCGACAGGTCAGCGCGGCGGGCCTCGATGCCGAAATGTTCGAGCACCAGGTCATCCAGCCCCTGCTGATGCAGCCAGGCAGGAATCTTGTAGATATCGTCGAGGTCGATAGCCGAAATCACGCTGCGCTGCTGCACATTGGTGAACAGCGCGATCTTGCGACGCTCATCGTCCGGCAGGGCACGCTCACTGCGGCAGATCAGCACGTCCGGCTGGATGCCGATGGACCGCAGTTCCTTGACCGAGTGCTGGGTGGGCTTGGTCTTGAGCTCGCCCGAAGCCCGCACGAAGGGGACCAGCGTGAGGTGCATGTACAGGCTGTTGCCCCGCCCCAGCTCGACACCCATCTGGCGGATGGCCTCCAGGAACGGCAGGGACTCGATGTCGCCCACAGTGCCGCCGATCTCCACCATGCAGATATCGGCGCCCTCGGCGCCCCGACGGATCATCTCGCGGATTTCGTCGGTGATATGCGGGATCACCTGCACCGTCTTGCCGAGATAGTCCCCGCGGCGCTCCTTGTCGAGCACATTGCGATAGATCTGACCGGTGGTGACATTGGAGTAGCGGCTGGTCTTGCCGCGCAGGAAGCGCTCGTAGTGTCCGAGGTCGAGATCGGTCTCGGCCCCGTCCTCGGTGACGAACACCTCACCGTGCTGGAACGGGCTCATGGTTCCGGCATCGACGTTGATGTAGGGGTCCAGCTTGATCATGTGGACCTTGAGTCCACGCGATTCGAGGATGGCGCCGAGACTGCCGGCGGCGATCCCCTTGCCGAGCGAGGAGACAACGCCCCCGGTTACGAAGATAAAACGCGTCTGCGGCGGCGCATCAGGCATGGGTCGGGGCGCGGTGGGGACAAGGACGGCAGGATTTTACCATCCTTGCCCCGACTTCCACGCAGCCCCCCGCCGCCGCCCGAAGGAAGCGGCGGGGGCCGGGCTCAGGCGGTCGGCAGGCGATAGTCCTTGAACTGCTCGCGCAGCTTGAGCTTGCTGATCTTGCCGGTGGCCGTGTGCGGCAGCTCATCAACGAACTGCACGTCATCCGGCAGCATCCACTTGGCGATCTTGCCCTCGTAAAGCGCCAGCAGCTCCTCGCGCGTGGCCGTCTGGCCTTCCTTGAGCACCACCACCAGCAACGGACGCTCATCCCACTTCGGATGGTAGATGCCGATCACCCCGGCCTCGGCCACCGCCGGATGCCCGACGGCGATGTTCTCGAGATCGATCGAGCTGATCCATTCACCGCCCGACTTGATGACGTCCTTGGAACGATCGGTGATCTGGATGAAACCATCGGGATCCACCGTGGCGACGTCGCCGGTGGGGAACCAGCCCTCCACCAGCGGCGACTTGTCGAGCCCGTAATACTGGCCCACCACCCACGGCCCCTTGACCAGCAGGTCGCCGAAGGCCTCGCCGTCCCAGGGCAGTTCCTTGCCACTGTCGTCGACGATCTTGATGTCGACCCCGAATACCGGGCGTCCGGCGCGGATATGGATGTTGAACTGCTGAGCGTCGTCCAGCGCCAGATGCTTGTTCTTCAGCGCATTGAAGGTTCCCAGCGGTGACAGCTCGGTCATGCCCCAGGCATGGTGGATGTGAATGCCGAACTCGTCCTTGAACGCCTTCATCAACGCCGGCGGGCAGGCTGAGCCCCCCACCACCATGCGGTTGACCGTGCTCAGCTTCTGGCCACTCTTCTGCAGGTACTGCAGCAGGCCCAGCCACACCGTCGGCACGCCGGCGGTGAAGGTGACCTTCTCCTGCTCGAACAGCTCGGTCAGGCTGGCGCCGTCCAGTGCGCCGCCCGGGAACACGATCTTGGCACCGACGATGGGGCAGGAATAGGGCGTTCCCCAGGCGTTGACGTGGAACATCGGCACCACCGGCAGCACCACATCCCGCGCCGACAGATTCATCACGTCCGGCATGCAGGACGCCATCGCGTGCAGCACGGTCGAGCGGTGCGAATAGAGCACCCCCTTGGGATTGCCGGTGGTGCCCGAGGTGTAGCACAGGCAGGCGGCAGCGGACTCATCCAGCGTCGGCCAGGTGTACTGCCCGTCGGCCTCGGCGATCAGCGTCTCATAGGCCACCGGCTTGACGGTTTTCAGCTCCGGCAGGCTGGCCTCGTCGCACAGGGCCACCCAATGCCGCACGGTGGGGCAATGCGCCGAAACGGCATCGATCAGCGGCGCGAAACTGAGGTCGAAGAACAGCACCTCGTCCTGCGCATCGTTGGCGATCCAGGCGATCTGCTCCGGGTGCAGGCGCGGATTGATGGTGTGCATCACGCGGCCGGAGCCGGAAATCCCGTAGTACAGCTCGAAATGGCGATAACCGTTCCAGGCCAGCGTGGCGACACGACTGCCCGCCTTGACCCCCAGCTTGTTCTCCAGCACCTGCGCCACCTGGCGGCTGCGCAGGTGGGCGTCACGGTAGGTATAGCGATGAATGTCCCCTTCGACACGGCGGGAAACAATTTCGGTATCGCCATGAAACCGGTCCGCATGTGCCAGCAGTGAACTGATCAGCAGAGGCTGATCCATCATGAGTCCGTGCATTGGGCTCCTCTCGTAGTGATGGTTTGTGTTGTCGGGAAGCCGCGATATTCGCCGAGCGCAGTGCAACAACTCAACCCATACGATCGTTCAGGTGCCCCATCGCCACCGTAATCCCGGCGGCGCCTCCGCCGATACCGCCAGCCCGGCCACCGCCACAATCGCCTCGCCGTCCCGCAGTACCGGGACACGGGGACGCCACCATGGCGGCACTCCGTGCCGTTGAAACAGATCCGAAAGACGCCGTGAAACCGACTGCCCCGATGACACCATGCGCGCGCCGGGCGTCGGGAAACCCGCCTGCAGCGGGGTTGCAGGTGCCGATTGCGCCTCCCAGGTCCCCAACCCCTGGAGCCTGTAGGCCGGACCTTCCGCCCAGACGCCCGGTGGCGGCAGGGACAGCGGCCTATCGTGGTAGAGCGCCCCGCGGTAGCGCCTGAGGTGATGCCCACCGATCTGCAGCAGGGGCTGCCGATCGGGCGCGGCACCCCAGACCTCAGCAAACGCGCGCGCCACCGCACCGGCGTCCAGCACCGGCCCGCCCTGCTGCTGCCACCAGGCGCGCAGCACCGCGTCTCTCAGGCCCGGCGCCAGGGCACTCAGACGGTGACCCTCCAGTGCAACGCCCCAGGGGGTCGACCGTTGCAGAATCGCCAGAGAGGACCTCACGGCGCCGACAGTGGCGTCAGCCCGCGAGGCGGACTGCGATGCCAGTCGTCCGAGGGCGGCGTCGACGCCCGGCCGTCGCTGACGCATCAGGGGCAGGACCCGCTGCCTCAGCCACACCCGCTCGTAGCGTTCATCGTGGTTATGCGGGTCCTCCACCCAGTGCAGTCCGTGCGCCTCGGCATAGGCCGCGAGGGTCGTCGGCATCACCCCCAACAGCGGCCGCCATCGCGGCAACGGCGGGCGGACATCGTACTGGCGCATCCCGGCCAATCCATCGGGCCCGGTACCGCGCATCATCCGCGCCAGCACCGTCTCCGCCTGATCCTGGGCATGGTGGGCGAGCACCAGCAGTTCGTCAGCGGACACCTGGCCGAGGAAGGCCTCATAGCGGGCCCGGCGTGCCGCCGCCTCGGGGCCGTCGCCGGCATCCCGGACCGTCACCCGCACCACCGTCAGCGCGACGCCGAGAGCCTGACAGACGTCACCACAGTGATCGGCAAATCCGTCAGCTGCGGCTTGCAGCCCGTGGTGCACGTGAACGGCCCGCAGCGGGTAACCCGCCCGCCGCAGCGCATGCAGCAGCACGGTGGAGTCGCGCCCCCCGGAATACCCCAACACCAGCCGGCCGGCGACCGGCGGCGGCGGCAGGGGGAGGTCCATGACCGATGCGCGCGCTCAGGCGAGCTGTTCGACCGCGCCGTAGGCCATCAGCCGCTGCTGGCGCCGTGCCGAAAGCTGGGTCAGCGGCATGCCGCGCAAACGCTCGAGGTTGGCCATCAGTCGCTGCCGCAGCGTGTTCATCATGGCAGCGCCATCGCGATGCGCGCCACCAAGGGGTTCCGGCACCACCTCATCAATCAGCTGATGGCCGAACAGGTCCTTGGCGGTGATGCGCATGGCCTCCGCCGCCTCCGCAGCACGGCTGGCGTCCTTGAACAGAATCGACGCACAGCCTTCGGGCGAGATGACCGAGTAGATGCTGTACTGCAACATCATGACGTGGTCCGCCACCCCGATGGCCAGGGCCCCACCGGAGCCGCCCTCGCCGATCACCGTGGCCAGCACCGGGGTGCGCAGCCGCGACAGCTCGAACAGGTTGCGCGCGATCGCTTCCGACTGGTTGCGCTCCTCGGCACCGATCCCCGGATAGGCACCGGGCGTATCGATGAAGGTCAGTACGGGCAGGTGGAACTTCTCCGCCAGTTTCATCACGCGTAAGGCTTTGCGGTACCCCTCCGGCTTGGGCATGCCGAAATTGCGGTGAATGCGCTCCTTGGCGTCGCGGCCCTTCTGCTGGCCGATCACCACGCAGGCGCGCCCATCGAGCCGTGCCACACCGCTGACGATACTGGGGTCGTCGTGGTGATGGCGGTCGCCATGCAGCTCTTCCCATTCGGTAAACAGCTCGCGGACATAGTCCAGCGCGTAGGGACGCAGCGGGTGGCGTGCAAGCTGCGCGACCTGCCAGGGCGTCAGCTGCGAAAAGATCTTCTCGGTCAGCTCCCGGCTCTTGACCTTGAGCCGGTTGATTTCCTCATTGAGGTTGACGCCGGAACCGTCCGTGGAAAAGCGCAGCTCCTCGATCTTCTGTTCGAGCTCGGCGATGGGTTGTTCGAATTCGAGGTAGTTCAGGTTCATGGGCAGTATCGGGATTATTCGTCGTCGCCGCCTGCGCTGGCGAATGCGCGCTCACTGCGACGCTCCACCACGGGCGGGACATATTTTCGAAACTGGACTTTAACGCAATCGGCCCCCAGCCAACCGCCAAGGGACTGCAACAGGGCGTCGCTGAGGCGAACCCGCCATTCAGCGTCGAACTCGACCTCGCAGGCACCACCGGCGGTCTCCAGGGCCAGCTGGATCGGCACCCCGTGGCGGTCGCGGGCCTCGCTGAGCAGGCGGCGCAACACCGGTACGTCGGCTGCCGGACGCTGCCAGGTGAGCCGCAGACGTAGCGGATACTCTCGCAGCACCTGCTCCAGCCCGAGGAACTCCGGGTTGTAGATGCGCGGTTCGGCGTCGCGGCCGTCGCGAGGCGTCGACCACCCCAGCTCCGCGATCACGAAGCAGAGCTGGTCCACCTTGACCTGGCTTTGCACCTTGAGCCAGCGATCGGCATCGATCCAGGTGCTGACCTGTGCGGTCTGATCATCAAGCGTAAGTTTGTAGCTGGCGCGACCCATGCGTCCTTCGGCGCCCTTGTCGCCCTTGAAGAAGCGCAGGTCGGTCACCCAGGCCGCGAACATGGCCTTGACGCGTGGTTGCCAGCCGCCCTTGCCGCGACTGCCGTCAGCTGCCACCGGCGGCGGGGCCGGCGCGGTGCCGATCAGGCTTCCGAGCGTGCCGCTGCAGAGTTGGCCGATCCAGTCGGCATAGGCATCGATGGGGTGTCCCGACAGGTAGAAGCCCAGCGTTTCGCGCTCCTTTTCCAGGGTCTGGCGCCGCGACCACTCCGGCACCCGCTCCGGCGCAATGTCCGGCGCCAGCGTCGGGCCGTCGCCACCGCCGAACAGATCCTCCTGGCCGCTGTCGGCGGCATGCGCCGCCTGCTCCGCCAGGCCCAGCGCCTTGGGCAGGGTGGCCATCAGCGAGGCGCGATCCAGTTTGAGACAGTCGAGGCTGCCACTTCCGATCAGCGCTTCCAGCACCCGCTTGTTGGCACGCTTGAGGTCAATCCGCCGACAGAAATCGAACAGATCCTGGAAGGGTCCATTGGCGCTGCGCTCGTCGATGATGCCCTGCAGCGCCCCCTCACCGACACCGCGGATGGCACCCAGGCCGTAACGGACCGCCCCCGGCCCGGGCACGGTGAAGCGGATATGGCTCTGGTTGATGTCCGGCGGCAGCACCGACAGTCCCATGCGCAGACATTCCTGTCGCATGACCACGATGGTTTCGGTGTGCGCCATTTCGCAGGACAGCACCGCCGCCATGAACTCGGCGGGATAGTGCCGCTTCAGCCACGCGGTGTGATAACTCACCAGGGCATAGGCTGCGGCGTGCGACTTGTTGAAGCCGTAGTTGGCGAACTTCTCCATCAGGTCGAACACACCACTGGCGACGGCGGCGTCGAACCCCCGCTCGGCGGCGCCGGCCTCGAAGATCTCGCGTTGCTTGGCCATTTCGTCGGCCTTCTTCTTGCCCATGGCGCGACGCAACAGGTCGGCGCCTCCCAGGGTGTAACCCGCCATGCGCTGGGACATCTGCATGACCTGTTCCTGATAGACGAAGATGCCATAGGTGGCCTTCAGCACCGGCTCCATGTCAGGGTGCAGATACTGGATCTTGCTGGCGTCCCGCTTGTTCTCGCAGAAGGTGGGAATGTTGTCCATCGGCCCCGGACGATAGAGCGAGACCAGTGCCACGATATCTTCGAAGCAGTCCGGCTTGAGGTCCCGGCTGGCCTTCTGCATGCCGGGCGATTCCATCTGGAACACGGCGGTGGTGTCGCCGCTGGCAAACAGTGCATAGGTCTCGGGATCGTCGATCGGCAGCTGCAGCATGTCCAGCTTGCGTCCATGGCCGCGTGCGATGTTCTGCACCGCCTCCTCGATAACGGTGAGCGTTTTCAACCCGAGGAAGTCGAACTTCACCAGGCCGATGGTTTCGAGGTCCTTCATGTCGAACTGGGTCCGCAGTCCGGCGCCACCAGGCTCGCAGAACAGCGGCGCATAGTCGGTGAGCGGCTGCGGCGCGATCACCACACCACCGGCATGCACACCGACCCCACGGGTGATGCCTTCAAGTGCCAACGCGAGGTCCAGCACGGCACGCGTCTCCTCGTCCTGCGCATAGCTGGCCTTGAGTTCCGGCACCTCTTCCAGAGCGTCAGCCAGGGTGGCGCCAGGGGTTCCGGGGATCAGCTTGGCGAGGCGGTCGCCGAAACCGTAGCCGTGTCCGAGCACACGACAGACATCGCGCACCACGCCGCGGGCGGCCATGGTGGCATAGGTGATGATCTGCCCCACCCGCTCGCGGCCGTAGCGTTCCGACACGTACTGGATCACCCGGTCCCGGTTGTCCATGCAGAAGTCGACGTCGAAGTCGGGCATGGAGACGCGTTCCGGATTGAGGAAACGTTCGAACAGCAGGTCGTAGGGCAGCGGATCGAGGTCAGTGATGCGCAGGGCATAGGCCACCAGCGATCCGGCACCGGAACCGCGGCCGGGTCCCACCGGGCAGCCATTGGCCTTCGCCCATTGGATGAAGTCGGCCACCACCAGGAAGTAGCCTGCAAAGCCCATTTTTTCGATGATGCCGAGCTCGTAAGCCAACCGCGCCTGGTAGGTCTCGCGAGTCCCCGTACGCGGCTGTTCGGTCAGCCGTGCTTCCAGGCCGCGCTCGGCCTCGGCCACCAGGAAGGCGTCCGTGGTCATGCCTTCGGGCACCGGGAAGTTGGGCAGGTGATAGGTGCCAAAGGACAGGCTGAGCGTACAGCGACGCGCAATCTCGACACTATTGGCCAACGCCTCCGGCAGATCCGCGAAAAGACCGGCCATCTCCTCCGGCGATTTCAGATACTGCTCGGGCGTGTAATCACGCGGCCGGCGATCATCCGACAGCACCCGCCCCTGCGCGATGCAGACCCGTGCCTCGTGGGCCTCAAAATCCTCACGCGACAGAAAGCGGACATCGTTGGTCGCCACCACCGGCACGCCGCGCACCCGCGACAGGGCGCAGGCCTGCTCCACCCAGGCCTCGTCGCCAGGCCGGTCGCAGCGGCTGATTTCCAGGTACAGCCGACCGGGGAACCATTGCTGCAGGTCGGACAGCGCCGCCATCGCTGCGTCCACCTGATCGGCGGCGGCAGCCCGGAACACGCCGCCATCACGACCACTCATGGCCAGCAGTCCTTCAGCAGCCTCGGCGACCCACTCACGCTGCAACTGCGGCGAACCGCGGGCCTGCCCTTCGGTGTAGCCCCGCGACAGCAGCTGCGTCAGGTTGCGATAGCCGGCATCGTTCATCACCAGCAGCGTCAACCGCTCGGGGCTGTCTCCCGCGCTCAGCGGTTCCAGCCATACGTCACAGCCGATCAGTGGTTTGATGCCGGCGCTCTCTGCCGCCTTGTAGAACTTCACCATCACGTACAGGTTGGACTGATCCGTGACGGCAACGGCGGGATAACCCATCTCCGCCGCTCGCGAGGTCAGTGTGGCGCCCTGCCCCCCACCCTTGCGCTTGGGAGGTTCGACGCGAACCACGCCGTCGGTCAACGAGTACTCGGTGTGCAGCCGGAGGTGGACGAACCCGGTCACGCACGCGCCCCCTCATCGACACGGTGCCGGGCGCAGGGCGCAAAGCTCATGCGATGCATGGGGCCAGCGCCATGCTGGCGCAGCGCCGCAATGTGCTCCGCCGTTCCATACCCTTTGTGACGTTCGAAGCCGTAGGCTGGCCACTCGGTGGCCATCGCGCAAAGCTGCGCATCACGACTCACCTTGGCGAGGATGCTGGCTGCCATGATTTCGGCATGGGCGCGGTCACCGCCGATCACGCAGGTGGTGGGCAGTCCTGCGTGCGGATCCTGGTTACCATCAACCCGCAGGTGCGTGGGTTGTGGCGACAGGGTGTCGATGGCCCGGCGCATGGCCAGCAAACTGGCCTGCAGAATGTTCAGCCGGTCAATCTCCTCCACCGACGCCTCCGCCACCGCCCAGGCCCGGGCCTCGGCACGAATACGCTGCGCCAGTCGTTCGCGTTGCGGCGCGCTGAGCTGCTTGGAATCGCGCAGCCCCGGAATCGGCGCATCGAGGATGACTGCGGCCGCCACCACGGGCCCGGCCAGACACCCCCGCCCCGCTTCGTCAACACCTGCGATCAACGCATCTCTCATACCGGCAGGCCGTCGAGGATGGCCTGAGCCGCGCGATCCCCCGCACCCCCGGCCAGCTGATCCCGCACCGACCGGAAGGCCTCCAGTTGCACCGCTCGGGCATCACCCGAGGTCAGCAGCGGCAGCAGATCGTCGGCCAGCCGGGCGCCGTTGCAGTCCGCCTGCAGTCGCTCCGGCACCGTGGGCCGGTCCGCCAACAGGTTGGGCAGGCTCACATGCTCGGTCTTCAACAGGCCCGCTTTCAGCAGTAACCAGGCGGTGAGCGCCGAGGTCCGGTAGCCGACCACCATCGCGCGCCCCACCAGCAAGGTCTCCAGTGTGGCGGTGCCCGAGGCCAACAGGACAGCGTTGGCGGCCCGCAGGACATCGCGCGTGCGGCCATCGAAACAACGCCAGTTCACGCCGGGCGCCTCACTGCGGATGACCGTTTCAATCGGTGCGCGCAACGACGGTTTGGCGATCGGCGTCAACACCTGCAGGTCTGGCATGATCGTCGTCAGGTGCCTGACGGCGCGGGCGAACGGCACCATCAGATGGCCCACCTCGCCGGCCCGCGAGCCCGGCAGCACGGCGAGGCTCAGGATGTCCGGCACTCGGAGTGCCCGACGCCCCTCCACCTGGGTCATGCGGTCGTCGAGCTGGTCGGCCAGGGGGTGGCCAATGAACTGCGCATCGATCCCGTGCGCCGCGTAGAAGGCGGGCTCGAACGGGAACAGGCAGAGCATCTGGTCCACCGCTCGGGCGATGGCCTTGACCCGACCCTGCCGCCAGGCCCAGATGGTGGGGCTGACCACATGCACGGTGCGCAGGCCGCGCTCGCGCAAGCGGCGCTCCAGCCCCAGGTTGAAATCGGGCGCGTCGATACCCACCACGACGTCGGGACGCTCCGCCAGCAGACGTTCGATCAGCCAGCCCCGCAGCCTGAACAGGCGCGGAAGGGCCGGCAGCACCTCTGCAATCCCCATCAGGGAGAGTTCATCGATGGATGCCCAGGGTTCGCAGCCCGCGGCGCGCATGCGTTCGCCACAGACACCGAAGCATTGCAGATCGGGCACCCGCGCACGGAGCCCTTCGATCAGGGCCGCGCCCAGCAGATCCCCGGAGAGTTCACCTGCGACAAGGGCGACCTTCATGCACCGGCCCTATCGCGCCAGCGGGCGTTTGCCGGAGGCGACGAAAGCATCCATGAGTGCCACTTCAGCCGACCCCTTGGCCATTTCGGAAAGCTCCTGCCGCACATCCACCATCAGCTTGCCAGAGCGGTAGATGAGTTTGTAGGCCGCTTCGATCGAGTCGATGGCCGATTTCTCGAAACCACGGCGAACCAGACCGGTCTTGTTGATGGCCCGTGCCTCGGCCGGATTGCCCTGCACCAACACGAAAGGCGGCACATCGCCGGCAATCCCGCTGGAAAACGCCGTAAAGGCATGCGCGCCAATCCGGCAGAACTGATACACGAGGGTATAACCGCCCAGTCCGGCGAAGTCGCCAATCTCAACATGGCCGGCCAGACTGGCATTGTTGGCCATGATCACATCATTGCCGATCACGCAGTCATGCGCGACATGGCAGTAATTCATGATCAGGTTGCGACTACCGATACGGGTCACCCCCTGCTTGCTGTCCCATTCCTTCAGGGTGCCGCGCTGGATCGACACGTATTCGCGAATGATGTTGTCATCCCCGATGACCGTGGAGGTCGGATCCTCCCGACGCGCCGACTTGTCCTGAGAGATGGCCCCCACGGAGGCGAACGGAAAGATTTCGTTGCGCGCACCCAGGGTCATCGGACCATCCAGCACGACGTGCCCATGCACGATGCAGTCCTCGCCAACAGTGACACCGGGGCCGATGATGCTGTAGGGGCCGACCGAGACCGAAGCGGCAAGCTCGGCGGCGGAATCCACCACCGCGGTGGGATGGATCTTCGCCATCAACCGCGGTCCTTCATGTTGGCAGGGTGCCGCAGCACACAGATCATCTTGGCCTCGCAGGCGAGCTCTTCACCCACCGTCGCGCGCGCGTCAAACTTCCAGATATCGCGCTTCTGCTTGATCAGGGTGCCCGTGAGAACGAGCTGATCACCAGGCACCACGGGGCGCTTGAATCGAGCCTCATCAATGCCGGCGAAGTACAGCAGCAGGCCGGAGTCCGCCCGCAATCCCGAACGCATCACTGCCAACAGGCCACAGGCCTGCGCCAGCGCCTCCAGCATGAGTACCCCCGGCATGGTCGGCACACCAGGAAAGTGGCCGGGGAAGAACGGCTCGTTGTAGGTCACGTTCTTGAGTGCGACCAGGCGCTCGTCGTCGTGCTCCAGCACCCGATCAACCAGCAGGAATGGTGATCGGTGCGGCAACAGCTCGAGAATCTTGCGAATGTCCATCAGTGATCTGCTCCCTCGGCATCTTCATCGGGCAGATCCATCTGCCGCTCCACGCGCTTGAGGCGCGCCTCCCAGCGGTCCAGCCGGCGAATATGAGCAACCTGTCGCCGCCAGCTACGGGCCTCGTCCACCGGCAGGCCGGACCCGTAAACCCCCTTTTCCGTCAGGGAGTGCGTGACCATGGCTCGCGCCAGCACCACCACTCCGTCGGCAATCTCGATATGACCGGCGATCCCCACCGCCCCCCCGATCAGGCAACGCGAGCCAATGCGGGTGGATCCCGCAATTCCGGTGTTGGCCGCCACCGCGGTGTGGGCTCCGATCCGCACGTTGTGCGCGATCTGGATCAGGTTGTCGAGTTTGACGCCATCACCGATCACCGTGTCTTCGATGGCCCCGCGGTCGATACAGGTGTTGGCGCCGACTTCGACATCATCGCCAATCTGTACGGCGCCGAGCTGCGGAACCTCCTCCCAACCCTGCGGGGTTGGCGCCAGACCAAAGCCGCGAGCGCCGATCACACAACCGGCATTGAGGCGGCCGCGGGCACCGATGCGACAGCGGGGGCCGATCCAGTTGCGGCCCTCAAGCCGGGTACCTGCGCCGATCTCGGCGTCGACGCCGATCAGGCTGTGCGGGCCGATACGCGCCCCGGGGCCGATGCGCGCGCCTGCCTCGATCACCACCAGCGCCCCGATCTCGGCACTGGGGTCGACGACCGCTTGCGGATCGACGACAGCACTCGGATGCACGCCCGGTTGCGGCACGGGTGCCGGGTCAAACACACCTGCAATACGGGCAAACGCCAGATAGGGGTCCTGCGCAACCAGCACCGGCACAGGCGCCGAGGCCGCATCCCGCTCGGACACCACCACGGCACTGGCCTGGGTCGCTCCCAGCGCCTTCCGATACTTCGGGTTGGCAAGAAAACTGAGGGCGCCGGCGCGTCCGGGGCTTAACGTACAGACCCCGTCGATGACGGGGTCTGTATCGCCCTGAAAGCGAAGCCCAAACCGCTCCGCAAGGGCTGACAGCGGCAGCGCTGCCACCGCGCTTATTTGGCGGTCTTCAGCTTCGCGATGACTTCATCCGTGATGTCGACCGCGTCGGAGGCGAAGGCGGGGTCCTGCACCACCAGGTCGTAACCACCGCCTTTGGCGACTTCTTCGATCACGTTGGCGATCTTGCCCCGCATTTCCTCGGTCAGTTCGCGATCACGGTTCTGCACGTCTTCCTGCAGCTGGCGCTGCTGGTAACCGAGATCGATCCGGCGTGTGTTGAGATCTTTCTCCTGCTTGGCGCGATCGGCGGCGGACAGCAGGTCAGCTTCCTTCTGGAACTTCTCGACATCCTCCTGGAATTTCTTGGCGGACGACTCGAGCTCGTTGCGACGGCGCTCGAATTCGGCCTTCATCTTTTCAGAAGCCGCCTTGAACTGCGGCGACTGCAGAACGACATCGGAGGTGCGGATGGCACCGACCTTGACGCCCTGCGCGGCGGCCAGCGCCGGCGCACTGATCAGGGCAAGTGCAAACAGGGAACCGAGGGTTGATTTAAGCATGCTCATGACAGGTCTCATCCAGGAGAAATGTAGGTTTAGGGAAACAGCGGATCCGGGCCTCAGAACCCGGGACCAAAGGTGATCTGGAAGCGGTCGGTCTCGTCGCCCGGCTTGTCGTTCAGCGGGAAAGCATAGGACAGGTCGAGCAGGCCGAGGAACGGCGTAAACCAGGAGAAAGCGATACCGGCCGACTGCCGCAACTCATTGGCTTCGAAATCGGACGGATCAGCGAACACATTGCCGATGTCATAGAACAGTGACAGGCGCGTTGAACGACCGTCGCTTTCCACAGGCAAGGGAATGATCAGCTTGTTCTGCAACGTGGTCCGCAACGAACCCCCATAGGGGTTGTTGTAGGGCGTATCGCGCGGGCCCAGCGTGCCGTCACGATAGCCCCGCACCGTGCGAGGTCCACCCGCAAAGAAGTTCTGGTACGGCGGCACCGAACGGGTATCACCGTAGGGCTCCACCACAGCAGCCGAGCCGTTCATTTCAAGGAAGAAGCCGCGCCAGATCGGCACGTACTGCTGCGCGCGATAGGACAGCGTATAGAACTGCAGGTCGCTACCGGGGACCGTGACATCGACGGTCAGCTGGTGGAGCGCGCCGCGGCTGGCGAAGAAGGTCCGGTTACGCGAGTCGAAGGTGATCCCGGTACGCAGTTCATAGTTGGTGAACAGCGTGCCATTCTCGATGGCGAAGATCAGCACTTCGTTGGACGAAGTACCCGCAAAGGTCTCGATCGCCGTGCGGTCAATGCCCCCACCGATACGGAAGGACGAATATTCCGACAGCGGGATGCCATACGTCAGGTTCAGGCCCACCACGTTGGTGTTGAACCCTGAACTGAACCGGATGACCGACTCGGAGCGACGATAGAACGCCGAGATGCTCTGGCTGATCCCGTCCTCGGTGAAGTAGGGGTCTGTCCAGGAGGCGCTGATGCTGCGCGACACCGTGTTGTTGTCAACCGCCAGGTCCACCCGGTTTCCGGTGCCGAGGAAGTTGGTGTGGGTGACCTGACCGGTCACGAGGAACCCGTAGGAGCCGGAAAAGCCCACGCCAAACTGCACCGATCCCGGCGGGCGCTCCTTGACGGTAAAGACGATGTCGACGAGGTCGTCGGTGCCGGGAACCGGCACGGTTTCCACTTCCACCTCTTCCAGGAACGGCAAACGCGCCAGACGCACACGCGAGCGTTCGACCGCGCTCTTGGAGAAGGGCGAGGCTTCGAGCTGGCGCATCTCGCGCCGCAGGGTCTCGTCGTTGGTCGACGTGTGGCCCGTGAAGGTGATGTGGCGAATGTAGGCTCGGCTGCCGGGCTCGATCACGTAGTTGAGCGTGACTTCGCGATTTTCCTCATCGACTTCAGGCAACGGCTCCACTTCGGCAAACGCATAGCCGATGTCGGAAAGCGCCACTTCGATACGGTCCGCGCTCTCGGTCGCCAGCCGGCGCGAGAAGGTATCGCCCGGACGGGTCGACAGCAACTGTTTGAGGAAGGCGGGATTGACGATGGTCTCGCCGGTCAGCTTGGTGTCCTTGACCGTGTACACCTCGCCTTCCTCGACGTTGATGGTGACGTAGATCGCGTCCCGTTCCGGGGTCATCGCCACCTGCACCGACGAAATGGTGGCCTTCAGGTAACCCCGGTCCTGATAGTAGGACTGCAAGGTTTCCAGATCGCCTCCCAACTGCTGGCGGGAGTACTTGTCTGACGACTGGAAGGGCATCCAGTTGGTGGCCTGCAGCTTGAACTGCTCCTGAAGCTCCTCGGTGGAAAAGGCCTTGTTCCCGAGAATGTTGATGCCCCTGACCCGGGTCTGGCGGCCTTCGGTGACGTCGATCTTCAGGCTGACGCGGTTGTTCGGCTCCTCGGTGACCTCGGATTTGATCTCGATGTCGTAGTAGCCGTTGGCAAAGTACTGCCGCTGCAGTTCCTGCTCGACCTGATCGAGCAACTCCCGCTTGAACAGCTCGCCTTCTGCGAGCCCGAGTTCCTTGAGTGACTCGTTGAGCTCGTCGCCGCCGATCTTCTCGTTGCCTTCGATCTCGAAGGTGCTGATGGCCGGGCGTTCCTCCACCCGAATCACCAGCGTATCGCCGTCGCGTTCGAGCTGTACGTCCTCAAACAGGCCGGTGCCGTACAACGCTCGAATGGCCTGGCGCGAAGTGAGCGTATTCAGCTCATCGCCTTCCGATAGCGGCAGGTAGGTCAGCAAGGTGCCGATCTCCAGACGCTCCAGGCCCTCGGCGCGGATCTCTCGCACCTGAAACGGGTCGAAGGCGCTCACGGAAGCGGCAAAAAACCAGCCGCCTACCGTCAACGCCACGGATGTGTATACCTTGGTCTTGAACCCCATCGATGGGTCTTCGCTTCTTTCTTTTAAGGAATCAGTCGCACGATGTCGTTATAGAAAGCGAGGCTCATGAGCGCGACGAGAAACAGCAACCCCACTCGCGTCCCTGCCTCAAGGACCCGCTCCGATACGGGCGAGCCCTTCACCGCTTCAACGCCGAAATACAACAGGTGACCACCATCCAGCATGGGCACTGGCAACAGATTGAGCACACCCAGGCTGACACTGACCACGGCCATGAAACTCAGGAAGGATACCAGCCCAACCTGTGCCGAGAACCCCGCGACCTGCGCGATCTGGATGGGCCCGCTGACATTCTTGAGGGAAACCTCCCCAAGCACCATGCGCCAAAGCATCTTCAGCGTCAGGGCGGACATCTGCCAAGTCTGTGCCACCGCAGCCGGAGCCGCCGCCAACACACTCAACCGATGTTCAGCCCGCAAATCCTGCCACAAGTCCGCCGGCATCGCCACGCTGGCGCCGAAGCGGCCCTGCCCTTCAATGTCCGCCAGGATCAATTCGCGCTGCTGCTCGACCCCATTCCGCTCGAACGCCACCGAAACCACCTCGCCGGGGCGCTCCCGCACCCAGGCCGCCCATTGCTGCCAGGAGCCGATCGTGTCGCCATTGGCCGACAACAGTCGGTCACCGGCACGGAAACCCGCCAGCGCAGCTGGCTGGCCCGGCACCACCTCGGCAATAAGCGCAGGCACCGGCGGGTCATAGGGGCGAAGGCCAAGATCCGTGAACAGCACTTCCGGGTCCACCCGAACCTTGCCAAGATCCAGCGCCACCTGGCGCTGTTCGCCCTGAGCACTCAGCACTTCTGCCTGTACCGTTTGCTGGTCAAGCGCGCGGTCAATCAGTTCGGTATGCAACACCTGCCAGGTCGGCGTGGCCTGCCCGGCGACCGACAACACGGTATCCCCTGCCTGCAAGCCCGCGTCTGCCGCCAAGGTCCCAGAAGGCGGCGTGGCGATCACCGATTTCATGCCCTGCACGCCAAGCACGAAAACGACCCAGTAGAAGGCGGCTGCCAACAGGAAATTGAACGCCGGCCCGGCCGCCACAATCAGGGCGCGCTTGCCCACCGGCTGATGGTTGAACGCCTCGTGGGCCTGCTCGGGCGGCACATCGGCTTCTCGTCCATCCAGCATCTTGACGTAGCCGCCCAGGGGTATCGCCGACACCGACCACTCGACGCCGTCGGCGGCGCGTCGGGTCCAGATCGGCTTGCCGAAGCCGATCGAAAACCGCAGAACCCGCACCCCACACCGACGCGCTACCCAATAGTGACCGAACTCATGAAAGGCCACGAGCACACCGATGGCCAGGATGAAGCCTCCCACCGACCAGAGAAAATCAATCATGCCGCGACCTCACGGTGGGCCCAGTCACGGGCCGTCTGCCGGACCTCACGGTCCAGGGCCTGAATCGCCTCAAGGTCAGCCGCGTGCGGCGAGGCGTGTGCCTCCAGGCAATGTTCGATCATGCGCGGCATGTCCATGAAACCCAACTGGCGATCAAGGAAACCTTGGACCGCCACTTCATTGGCTGCGTTCAATACCAGGGGCATCTGCCCTGCCGCCGCCATCGCCTCCCGCGCCAGCCGCAGGCAGGGGAAGCGCGCCGGATCCGGCGCCTCGAACCGCATCCGAGCCAGCGCCACCAGGTCCAACGGGGCCACCCCCGAGGTCCAGCGCTCCGGCCATGCCAGCGCGTGCGCGATCGGCACACGCATGTCGGGGCTACCGAGTTGCGCCAACTGCGAGCCGTCCACGTAGCTCACCAGGGAGTGGATGGCGCTCTCGGGATGAATGACCACGTCCAGCTGCGCAACCGGCAGGCCGTACAGCGTGGCGGCCTCGATCAGCTCCAGCCCCTTGTTCATCAGCGTCGCGGAATCCACCGAAATCTTGGGCCCCATCACCCAGTTGGGGTGTTTCACGGCCGCTTCCGGGGTAGCGGCGGCCAGCGCCTCGGCAGACCACTCGCGGAATGGCCCGCCCGACGCGGTCAGTACCAGACCCGCCACCCCTTGCGGCACCTGACCGCAGCGATAGCCCGCAGGCAGGCACTGGAAGATTGCGTTGTGCTCGGAATCAATGGGCAGAATCACCGCTTTGGACCGCCGCGCCGTCTCCATGATCAAGGGCCCGGCCATGACCAACGGCTCCTTGTTGGCAATCAACACGTGCTTGCCCGCCGCCACGGCCGCCAGCGTCGGCAGCAGACCGGCGGCGCCGACGATTGCCGACATCACATGGGTGGCCTCGGAGAGCGCCGCCACCGCGCGCAGTCCGTCGACGCCCGCGAGCACCTCAAGGCCCAGCCCCGCGCCCTGCGCAGCCCGCTGCAATCTCAGCGCGGCATCAGGGTCGCACATGGCCACCCAGCGAGGTTGATGCTGGCGGCAGAGCGTCATCATGCCGTCCACATCCCGATCGGCCGTCAAGGCGATGACCTGCACCCGGTCGGGGTGCCGTGCTGCCACATCCAGCGTGTTGCGACCCACCGTACCGGTAGCGCCGAGAACGACCAGTTGCTTCATGCCAGCCCCATCAGCATCAGGCCGAGTGTGAACAGCGGGATCGCGGCCACAACGCTGTCGATTCGGTCAAGCACACCACCATGCCCGGGCAGCAGCGTTCCACTGTCCTTCACGCCCGCCGCCCGCTTGTAGCCGGACTCCAGCAAATCGCCCGCCACCGATGCCACCGCCACCAACAGGCACAGCACCACGAGGCCGACCACCTGCAGGCCCTGCACCGGAAAAATCCACACGCCTGCGGTCAACGCCCACAGGCCGCAAAGCGCTACACCACCTACAGCGCCTTCGAGCGTTTTGCCTGGCGAAATGGCGGGTGCCAGCTTGCGCCGGCCCAGATTGCGGCCCGCCAGATACGCCCCGACATCCGCAGCGAATACCAAGAACAGCGCGAACAGCAGTCGCAGTGCGCCATCCGGCTGCGCATGCAAGGTGGCGGCGGACAACAGTGTCGATACGATCAGCAGCGCGCCCTGCGGCGCGCTCAGCGGGCTTGCCGCCAGCATTGCCAGCCGGGCCGGCCCGGCCCTCAGCCAGAAAAAGACGGCCAGCCAGTGCACCGCTGCGATCACCAGCAGCAGGGGCAGCCACTGCGATCGCGCAGGCGCCAGCCAAGCCAGCACCAGGATGACCACCACCACAGCCGCATAGCCCTGCGCGGCAACCGGGCGCCGCCCCCAGGCACACAGGGCGGCCCATTCGCGTGCCGCCAGCGCGCCCACCACCACGAACACGGCGTAGACCCAGACGGTGGGCGCAAACCACACCAGCCCCAACAGCAGGGGCAGCAGAACCAGGGCGGTGATCAGGCGGTGTAACAGCATGTCGTGATGAGGATGTCCGCGCAGGCGGGCGGTCGGCTCAGACCGCAGTATGCGCCGCCCACTGTCAGTTTTGGGATACGCCCTCGGCGAGTCCGCCGAAGCGGCGGTCCCGCGTGGCATACCAGCGGAGGGCTTCGTCAAAGGCCGCCCGGTCGAAATCCGGCCACAGGCAGTCCGTGAAGTACAGCTCGGCATAGGCCGCCTGCCACAGCAGGAAATTGCTGATCCGCGACTCGCCGCCACTGCGGATCATGAGGTCCACATCCGGCAAGCCGGCTGTCGCCAGCTCGGCCGCCAGGCGGTCCTCGGTAATCGCCCCGCCCGCCTGACGGCATCGCTCCGCCGCCTGGGCCAGATCCCACTGTCCGCTGTAGCCGACCGCGACCAGGATGGTGATCCCCGAATTATCGGCCGTGAGGGCCTCGGCCCGCGCCATCGCCCGGGTCAGCGCGCCTTCGAAACGGCTGCGGTCGCCGATGAAGCGCAGCCGGGCATTGTTGGCATGCAGTTCCGCTGTCTCGCGATCCAGAGCGCGCGCAAACAGCTGCATCAACAAGGTGACCTCGGGCCCCGGCCGCCGCCAGTTCTCCTGCGAAAAGGCGTAGACGGTGAGTACCTCGACGCCCGCTTCAGCGGCGGCGGTCATCAGGGTACGCGCGGCATCAACACCGGCGCGGTGCCCGAAACCACGCACCTCGCCACGACGCTGCGCCCAGCGCCCGTTGCCGTCCATGATGACGGCCACATGGCGCGGGACCCTGGAGGGGAGATCGGTCACGACGCTCAGATCGCCATCAACTCCTTTTCCTTCGCCGAAGCCACATCATCCACCTTGGCAACGTACTGGTCGGTAAGCTTCTGCACATCCGCTTCCGCACGTTTCTCGTCATCCGTGGTGATCAGCTTGTCCTTCACCATATCCTTGACGGTCTGGTTGGCATCGCGGCGGATGCTGCGGATCTGCACCTTGGACTGCTCCGCCTCTCCCTTGACCACCTTGACCAGCTCACGTCGACGCTCTTCGGTCAGCGGCGGCAGGTTGATCCGCATGGTGGTGCCGGCGGTATTGGGCGTCAGCCCCAGATCGGAGGTGAGGATGGCCTTCTCGATAGCTCCCACCATGGTTTTTTCCCAAGGGGTGATCGAGATCGTGCGGGCATCCTCCACCGTCACGTTCGCCACCTGTGAGACCGGCACTTCCGAGCCGTAGTAGTCGACCCGCACATGGTCGAGCAGGGCGGCGTTGGCACGGCCGGTGCGCAGCTTCATCAGCTGGGATGACAGGCTGTCGATGCACTTCTGCATCCGCTTTTCACTGTCGCGCTTGAGGGTGGTCAGGTCAGTCATGGGAAAGCTCCGAACAAACAGCAGGTAGCGGGATCAATCAGCTCAGGGTGGCGCGCGTCAGGCCGTGACGTAAGTGCCGATCCGGGTATCGCCCTCGAGGATGCGCATCAAGGCGCCCGGGCGCGCCATATCGTAGACACAGAGTTTCATGCGATGGTCGCGCGCCAGCACCAAAGCGGTCTGGTCCATCACGCCCAGTCGGCGATCAATGGCTTCGTCGTAGTTCAGGGTGTCATACCGGGTGGCGTCCGGGTCCTTCTTGGGGTCGGCGGTGTAGATGCCGTCCACCTGGGTGGCCTTGAGCAGCAGGTCGGCCCCCACCTCCACCGCCCGCAGCGCTGCTGCAGAGTCCGTGGTGAAGAACGGATTACCGGTACCGGACGCGAAGATCACCACCCGCCCCTTCTCGAGGTGGCGCACCGCGCGACGACGTATATAGTCCTCACACACCTGATTGATGCGCAGCGCGCTCATCACCCGCGCCTGCAATCCGGCACGCTCAATCGCATCCTGAAGGGCCAACGCATTGATCACCGTGGCCAACATGCCCATGTGATCGCCGGTAATGCGGTCGAGTCCGGCCCGGGCCAGCCCCTCTCCGCGGAAAATATTGCCTCCACCGACCACCAGGGCGACCTGAACACCGGCGTCGATCACCGCCTTCAGTTCGCCCGCCAGGAACTGGGTGACTGCCGGTTCGATTCCGAACTTGCCGCCGCCCATCAGCGCCTCACCGGAAAGCTTCAGGAGGATGCGGGAATAGACGGGCGATGACATGGCAGATTCCTCTCTGGAGCGCACAGAACGGGCCCAGCGCCACTCCCTGCGGCACCGGGGGACCCAGGAGTCTGGGCGGCAGCAACACAGGCGGCTGCGGCTTTGCCATCTCGGGCATCTTCCACGCTGCTTTTCGGCCAACAGAACCCGCTATTGGCCTCAAATCAACGCGAAACCTGCCTCGAAACGGCTTTGCCTCGCCTGCCAGGTTCCTGCCGCCCAGGCTCCTAGAAGAAGGCCCCGTTTCCGGGGCCTTTGAAACTCATGCAGATGGTAACCGAGAAAGCGCGCTCAGAGGCCGGCCTGTGCTGCCACCTCGGCGGCAAAGTCGGTTGCCTCTCGCTCGATCCCCTCGCCCACTGCAAAACGGACGAACGCAGCTACTTCCGCGTTGGACGCCTGCAGCAGCTGGCCAACGGTCTGGTCAGGATTCTTGACGAAGGGCTGGCCCACGAGGGTGATCTCGGAGACGAACTTGCGCACCTTCCCTTCCATCATCTTGGCGACGATCTCGGCCGGCTTGCCGGCGGCCTGCTCAGCGGACTGAGCTTCAATGATCTTGCGTTCGGCAGCCAACACGTCTTCCGGCACCGCATTGGCGTCGAGAAAGCGGGGACTGGAGGCTGCCACGTGCATGGCGATGTCGCGGGCCAGCTCAGCAACGCCCTGTTTCATCGCCACCACGACACCGATCTTGGAGCCGTGCACATAGTGGGCGATATCGCCATCGCTCTTCGGCACCACCACGAAACGGCGAATGGTGATGTTCTCACCGATCTTGGCCACCATCGCGCGACGCTGCTCGTCGAGCGCTCCCTGCCCACCGTCGAGCTTCAGCAGGGCCTCCATGTCGGCGGGACGCTGCGCCAGCGCAACCTCCGCCACCTTCTGGGCAAAAGCCTTGAAGTCATCGCCCTTGGAGACGAAATCGGTCTCCGAGTTGAGCTCGACCATGGCCACCGCGTCTGCGCCTTCAGCGAGCGCAATGACGCCCTCGGCGGCCACGCGGGAGCCCTTCTTGTCCGCCTTGGCCATCCCGTCCATGCGCAGCTTTTCGGCTGCCTTGTCGAGATCACCTCCGGTGGCTTCCAGGGCTTTCTTGCAGTCGGTCATCCCGGCACTGGTGCGGTCACGCAGTTCCTTGACGAGCGCGGCTGTAATGGCAGTCATTGCTTATTCCTCTGTGGTTTCGGCGTTGGCGGAGGGCGCAGCGGCCTCGGCGGCAGGCGCGGGAGCAGCGACCTCGGCAGCAGGCGCCGGGGCAGCAGCAGGGGCCGCCTCGGTGCGAGCGCCGCCACGGCCACCCCGCGGACGATCGCCGTCACGGCGCGGGCCGTTGCGACGCGGCCGCGCGGAGCGCTCTTCCGGCGCCGACTCTTCCGGATCCTCGCGGAACGGCACGCCGCTGGCGCCGCGCGCCTCGATGATGGCGTCTGCGATGCACTGGGTGTAGACCTTGATCGCGCGGGTCGCGTCATCGTTACCCGGAATGACGCAGTCAACCAGGCTGGGGTCATTGTTGGAGTCGACCACAGCGATCACCGGAATACCCAGTTTGCGGGCTTCGGCGACGGCATTCTTCTCGTAGCCGGTGTCGATGATGAACAGGCCGTCCGGCAGACTCGGCATGGCCTTGATGCCACCCAGGGACTTGCGCAGCTTTTCGAGCTCGCGCTGGAACATCAGCTGCTCCTTCTTGGTCAGGCGGTTGATGGAACCGTCCTCGACCTGCTTTTCCATGTCGATCAGGCGCTTGACGGAAGCCTTCACGGTCTTGAAGTTGGTCAGCATGCCACCCAGCCAGCGCTGGCTGACGTAGGGCATGCCGCAACGACGGGCTTCTTCCTCGATCGCGTCACGGGCGGCGCGCTTGGTGCCGACGAACAGCACGCGGCCGCCGCTGGCAGCGATCTTGCCGGCGTAGGAACAGGCATCCCGCAGCATCGGCAGGGTCTGTTCGAGGTTGATGATGTGGATACGGTTGCGATCCCCGAAGATGAACTGCTCCATCCGGGGGTTCCAGTAGCGGGTGCGGTGACCAAAATGGACACCGGCTTCCAGCAACTGACGCATGGTGATATCGGCCATGGCCATACTCCTAGGGTTTCAATAGTGGCAAATCGCACCAGTGGACCGTCATCCGGCCACCCTGGGGTGGTGCGAGTGGATTCTCCATCGGCATCATTGCCTTTGGAGGGCGCGCTTTATACCATTGCGCCCCCTTTGAAAACAACCACTTTTCGGCGCCACGGGCCCCGGAGGTGGGTCGAGTGACACCCCATGGGCATTACCCTGAAATCCCCCGAGGCCCAGGCCAGAATGCGGGCCGCCGGCCAGGCGGCGGCTTCGGTGCTGACCATGATCGAGGCACATGTCCGCCCCGGGATCAGCACCGCCGAGCTGGACCGCATCTGCCGTCAGTACATTGAAAACACGCTGGGCTGCGTTTCCGCCACCGTGGGCTATACCGCTGGCGGCAGCCGCCCCCCCTTCACCGGGGCCATCTGCACCTCGGTCAATCACGTCGTCTGCCACGGCATTCCGGGCCCGAAAGTGCTGAAGAAGGGCGACATCCTCAATATCGACGTCACCGTGATCAAGGACGGCTACCACGGCGATACCAGCAAGATGTATTTCGTTGGTGAGCCCTCGGTGCTCGGCCGCCGACTGGTCGAAACCTGCCATCAGGCCATGATCGAAGGCATTCAGCGGGTCAGGCCGGGCGCGCGCCTGGGCGACATCGGCCACGCCATCCAGGTCTATGCCGAAGCACGCGGCTTCAGCATCGTCAGGGAATACTGCGGACACGGGATCGGCGAGGTGTTTCACGAAGACCCGCAGGTGGTGCACTACGGACGGCCTGGCACGGGTCTTGAACTCGTGCCCGGCATGACGTTCACCATCGAACCCATGCTCAATGCCGGCCGCGCCGAGGTGAAGGAACTGCCGGACCAGTGGACCGTGGTCACCAAGGACCACGGGCTTTCCGCCCAATGGGAGCACACCATTCTGGTCACGGACACGGGCCATGAAGTGCTGACGCTGCGCGACGGGGCCATGTAAGTGAGTGTTCCCCTCGACGACGACGGCGACGAAGGCGCCAACGTCTTCTCGGCGCATCGCATCCGCGCCCGATTGGCCGCTGGACAGTACTCGGTGGCATCGTTCCGCGACACCCTGGCCTGGGGCCGGGAGCGGCTGTTCAGCCTGTTCCATGATGGCGCCTCGGCGGAAACCCTGGTGCATGCACGCTCCCACCTGGTGGACGAAGTGCTGCGGGCGGTGTGGACCCGCTTCCTGCCGGACGATCCGCCTGGTCTGGCCCTGGTCGCGGTGGGCGGCTACGGTCGCAGCGAGCTGCTGCCGCACTCGGACATCGACATTCTGCTGCTGCACCAGAATGATGCGTTGCAGCTACACCGCACCGCACTGGAGCAGTTCACCGCCTTTGGTTGGGATATTGGCCTGGAAGTGGGCCAGAGTGTCCGGACCATCGAGGACTGTGCGCAGGAGGCCGCCAAGGACATCACCGTCATCACCAATCTGCTGGAGGCACGCCAGCTGACCGGCGACCCCCGGCTGATTCAGGAGATGCAGGCAGCGCTGACGCCGGACAAGGTGTGGCCGGTCCGTGCCTTCTTCGAGGCCAAGAAGGCCGAACAAGCCGCCCGTTACCGTAAATATGACGACACCGGCTACAAACTCGAGCCCAACGTCAAGGAGAGCCCGGGTGGATTGCGCGACATCCACACCGTAGCGTGGGTGGCGCGACGCCAGTTCGGCAGCGGCACGCTCACCGACTTGCGGGAGCGCGGCTTTCTCACCAAACAGGAATGCGACGAGCTGTTCGCCGGGCAGGATTTTCTGTGGCGGGTGCGCTTCGCCCTGCACATGATCACCGGTCGCCGTGAGGACCGGTTGCTGTTTGACCACCAGATCAAGGTGGGCGAGCTGTTCGGCTACATCGACAACGACCGCAACCGCGCCGTCGAACAGTTCATGCAGCTGTACTACCGCACCATCAAGTCGCTGTCCTGTCTCAACGATCTGTTGCTGCAGCTGTTCGAGGAAGCCATTCTCGGCAGCGACGAGTTGCTGCAGGTCAGCCCACTGAACGCCCGCTTTCAGCGGCGCGGCCAGTACATCGAGGCGGTTGACGACGAGGTGTTCCGGCGCGCGCCCTGGGCACTGCTGGAAATTTTCCATCTCCTGCAGCTCCACCCCAAGCTGGAGGGCATCCGCGCCCAGACCCTGCGCATGATCCTGCGCGACAGTCGCCTGCTGGACGATGGCGTGCGCCGCGATGTCCGCGCCCGCAGCCTGTTCATCGAAATGTTCCGTGAAGGGCGCGGCCTTACTCGCAACCTGCGGCGAATGAATCGATACGGCGTGCTGGGGCGCTATCTCCCGGCCTTCGGCAAGATCGTCGGGCTCATGCAGTACGACCTGTTCCACACACTGACCGTGGACGAGCACGTGCTGTATGTGGTGCGCAACACCCGTCGCTTTATGATGCAGCGTTTCGCCGACGAACTGCCCTTTGCCCATGAGGTGGTGAAACGGCTACCCAAGCCGGAGCTGCTGTATCTGGGGGCCCTGTTCCACGACATGGCCAAGGGTCGCGGTGGCGACCACAGCGAACTTGGCGCCGATGAGGCCAAGACCTTCTGCCTCGACCACGGCCTTTCCCATGCCGATGCCGACTTGGTGGCTTGGCTGGTCCGTCAACACCTCATGATGTCACTGACCGCGCAGAAGCAGGATGTCTCCGACCCACAGGTGATTGCCACCTTCGCCGGCAAGGTGGGCGAACGCTCTGCTCACGCCTGGACTATCTGTTCCTGCTGACCTGTGCGGACATTCGCGCCACCAACCCCGCGCTGTGGAACTCATGGCGCGAGAGCCTGCTCACCGAGCTGTACAACACCACCGCTCGTGCACTGGACCGCGGGCTCAGCAACCCCCTGCGTGAAGACGAACTGGTCGCGGAGGTCAAGGCCGAAGCGCGTCAGCTGTTGGTGGACCTCGGCGAAACCGTGGACGGCATCGACGAGGTCTGGGCCCGCTTCGATGCGGACTACTTCCTGCGCCACACGCCTGACGAATTGGCCTGGCACTTCCCTGCCCTGCGCGCGGTGTCGCCAGCGTCGATGCCCCTGGTCCTGGTCAAGACCCTGCCGGAGCGCGGCACCTCGGTGTTCATCTACACCCTGGACCGAGATCACCTGTTCGGCCTCTCAACGGGCGTACTGGCCCGACTGGGACTCAACATCCTGGACGCCCGGCTGCACACCACTCACGACGGCCACGTGCTCGACACCTACGTGGTGGCAGAAACCGACAATCGTCCGATTGATCCCGGTGTCCGCTTCCCGGAAATCACCGAACAGCTGCGCAAGGTGCTTAGCGATCCCGAAACCTCCACGGTCTCGGTCAACCGCCGGGTACCGCACCGACTCAAGCACTTTGACACCCCCACCCGGGTACACTTCCGTCAGGACAACACCGGCCGCCGCACGCTGCTGGAACTGGTGGCGGCGGACCAGCCCGGTCTGCTCTCGATGATCGGTCGCATCTTCGCCAAACGCGGGATTCTGGTGGATGCCGCCAAGATCGCCACCATCGGCGAGCGCGCCGAGGACGTGTTCTACATCAAGGACCGTCTGGACCGACCGATCACCGAGGAACGCCAGCTCGACGAACTGCGCGAAGTGATCACGCGCACGCTGGACCGCCGCGACGCCGACGCCTGACGGCCGTCGCCCGACGATTCATCTCACTACAACAGGAAATCACCGCATGACGCTGCAAACCACGCTGGACGCGCTCTGGGACAACCGTGCCGACTTCGACGCCCGCGACCCCGCCATGCGCGGCCCGGTCGAAGAAGCCATCGGCCTGCTGGACTCCGGTGCCGCGCGCGTGGCCGAACCCGGAGCCGACGGCTGGCAGGTCAACCAGTGGCTGAAGAAGGCGGTGCTGCTGTCGTTCCGCCTGCAGGACAACGGACCGGTGACGATGGGCGCCCTGCAGGGCTACGACAAGGTGCCGCTGAAGTTCGACGGCTGGAGCGCAGAGGACTTCGCACGTCAGGGCGCCCGCGTGGTGCCGCCCGCCGCCGTTCGGCGAGGCGCCTTCATTGCCCGCAATGCGGTGCTGATGCCTAGCTACGTCAACATCGGCGCGCATGTCGGCGAAGGCACCATGGTCGACACCTGGGCCAGCATCGGCTCCTGCGCACAGATCGGCGCCCGCTGCCACATCTCTGCCGGGGCCGGCATCGGCGGCGTGCTGGAGCCGCTGCAGGCCAACCCGACAATCATTGAAGACGACTGCTTCATCGGCGCCCGCAGCGAGATCGTCGAGGGCGTAGTGGTCGGCAAGGGCAGTGTCATCTCGATGGGGGTCTTCATCACCCAGTCGACGCCGATCTACGATCGTGAAACCCGGGAAATCCGTTTCGGCAACATTCCGCCGGGCTCGGTGGTGGTCGCCGGCTCCCTGCCCCGCGATGGTGGCGCCTATCATCTGAGTTGCGCCGTGATCGTCAAGCGCGTGGACGAGAAGACGCGGGCCAAGACCGGCATCAACGAACTGCTGCGAGAGGCCCAGGCCAGCAGCTGATGTGACAGCCCAGCCGCCACACCCGCCCCAGGGCGGGGGTAGCGGTATGCTGGACGCCCCGAGGAACCGCCCGTGGATGCATCCGCCCTCCTGACGCTGCTGAAGGATCTGATTGCCCGCCGTTCGTTGACGCCGGACGACGCCGACTGCTGCGCGTTGCTGATGTCACACCTCGCGCCACTGGGGTTCGAAGCCGAGCACCTCAATGCCGGTGGCGTCACCAACCTGTGGGCGACGCTGCGCCGGGGTGATGGCCCCCTGCTGATCCTCGCCGGCCACACCGACGTGGTGCCCACCGGCCCGCTCGACCAATGGCGCAGCGACCCCTTCGTGCCCACTGAGCGTGACGGCCTGCTCTACGGGCGCGGCGCCGCCGACATGAAATCCGGCATTGCCGCCATGGTCGCCGCGGTCAGCCGCTTCGTGGCCGATGCCGACTGGCACGGCACCCTCGCCTTCCTCATCACCAGCGACGAGGAAGGCGTGGCGCGACACGGCACCCGCCACGTGGTGGACGTGCTCAAGGCACGCGGCATCATTCCCGACTACGCCATCGTCGGTGAAGCCTCCAGCAATGTCCGCCTGGGCGATCGCATCATGGTCGGTCGCCGTGGCTCGCTCAATGGCATCCTCAGGATCATCGGCAAGCAGGGTCACGTCGCCTATCCCCATCAGGTGGAGAATCCGGTGCTGCGCTTCGGCCCGGCACTCGCGGCGCTGGCAGCGGAACGCTGGGACGAGGGCAACGAGGCGTTCCCGCCCACCTCGTTCCAGATCTCCAACATCCACGCCGGCACCGGCGCCAACAACGTGGTGCCCGGCGAACTCGACGTGGTCTTCAATTTCCGCTTCTGCACCGCCTCCACAGCGGAGGCGCTGCAGCAGCGCGTGCACGCCATGCTCGATCGCGAAGGCCTCCGCTACACCCTGGACTGGCAGCTTTCCGGCCAGCCTTTCCTGACCCGGCCGGGGGCCCTCACCGACGCCGCCACCGCCGCCATCCGGGACGTCACCGGCGCATCGCCAGAGCATTTCACCGGCGGCGGCACCTCGGACGCCCGCTTCATCTCGCCCTGGGGCGCCCAGACCGTGGAGATCGGACCGATCAATGCCTCGATCCACAAGATCGATGAACATGTCCGCATCGACGACCTGATGCCGCTGTCGCGGATCTACGAGGGCGTGCTGCGGCGCCTGCTGGCGACATGAACGACGGACTGCGTCCGTTCCGGCCCGCGCCCGGTCTCGGCAGCGCCTTCGTACAGTCAGTGCTGGCCAGCAAACGCCCGGCCCCCCGACTATGGCGTCGTGCCGGCATCGACCTCGATCGCGATACCGTGACGGAAGTGCTCGATTGCCGGGACGAGGCCGGACAAGCGGTCCGACTGCAGGGCTACCGCAGTGATCACGACGGCGCCCGCGTTCAGGTCGTACTGCTGCACGGCTGGGAGGGATCGCACCAGTCCAACTACCTCTATGGTGTTGGCTGTGCGCTCTATGCGGATGGCCATCACGTCTATCGACTGAACCTTCGCGACCATGGCGGTACGCATCACCTCAACCGCGACATGTTCCACTCGGCACGTCTGCGTGAAGTGGTGGACGCGCTGTCACAGGTGGCGGCGCGGCATCCGACGCTGCCGCTGGTGGTCCTGGGCTTCTCCCAGGGTGGCAACTTCGCGCTGCGGATCGGACTGCAAGGACCGGGCATGGGCCTGCAACCCCGCCTCTGCGCCGCCATCTCGCCGGTGATGCGGCCGGCCGCCACGCTGGCGGCCATCGACGGCGGCCCCCGCCTGATCCACCGCTACTTCATCGACAAGTGGCACCAGACCCTGCGCCGAAAGGCCGATGCCTGGCCAGGACAATTCGATTTTTCCGGGCTGTACGCGCAACACCGCTTTCTCGCCATCACCGAGGCCTTCGTCGACGCCCATACCGACTACCCGTCGATGGGCGCCTATCTGGATGCCTACACGCTGCAGCCCGAACAGCTGATCGAGAGCCCGACACCGCTGGCCATTCTGACCGCGGAAGATGACTCGGTAATCCCGATTGACGATTTCGCGGGACTGCGCCAGCACGGCAGCGTGATCCGTTACGACCGCACATCCAAAGGCGGTCACTGCGGATTTGTCGACCGATACAGCCTGCACAGCTGGGCGGAGGATTGGGCCCGCGCCCAGGTCATCGCCGCCCTGGATTGATCACCCCGGCGGCAACGTGACCGGTCGGCACCACCTCCGCGGCGGAATCGCAGTGCCGGGTCTGATCGTCGAAGAAAAAATCCGGTTCAAAGGCGCGCAGGAAGTGCCCCTTGTCGAGCCCGCCGAGAAACATGGCCTCATCCACTTCCAGCCCCCAGGCCATCAGGGTGCGGATGGCGCGTTCGTGCGCCGGCGCACTGCGCGCCGTCACCAGCGCGGTGCGCAGGCGCACCGGCACCGAAGTACCGGCGGCGCGCTGCAGGGTATGTAGCGCCTGCAGCAAGGGCTTGAAGGGGCCGGGTGGCAGTGGCCGGGCCGCTGCTTCCTGCTCGTGGCGGGTGAAGGCATCCAGCCCTTCGGACTGGAACACCCGCTCGGCCTCGTCGGAGAACAGCACGGCATCGCCGTCGAAGGCAATGCGGATTTCATCCGCATGGGCCTCCGATGCCCGCGCGGAGTGGGCAAATACCCGTGCCGCCGGATAGCCGGCGGCGAGTGCGCCGCGTACATCGTCTTCGTTCATCGACAGAAACAAGTGCGCCCGCAAGGCATCCAGATACCGAAACGGCGGTCGTCCCCGGGTAAACATGCCACGCTCGATGCTCAGGCCATGATGGGTGGCGGAACGAAAGGCGCGCATACCGGATACGGGGTCATTGCGGGACAGCAGCACCACTTCCACCCGGAGCTGCTCCGGCGCGTTGAAGGCGAGCAATTTCTTCACCAGTGGGAAGGCCACTCCCGGCCGCGCCGCCTGCTCCATGCGATCAAGCTGCAGCTTCATGTAGGCGTGGTCGTCCTCCGTCTCGAACAGGCGGTTCTCTTCCTCGAAATCGAACAGCGCACGCGAGGACAGCGCCACCACCAGCTTGCCGTCGAGGGTCACACCCATGTCAGGACAGCCGACTGCCGTTGGGGACCGGCCGATCGGGGCTGATCAGCACCACCTCACCCACGGCATCATGAAAGCCGGTCACCAGCACCTCCGACATGAACGGACCGATCTGTTTCGGCGGGAAATTCACCACGGCCACCACCTGACGCCCGACCAGCGACTCCGGAGTGTAGTGATGGGTGATCTGGGCGCTGGACTTGCGCAGGCCCCATGGCCCGAAGTCGATCTCCAGCTGATAGGCCGGCTTGCGGGCCTCCGGGAAAGGGCGCGCCGTCACGACCGTGCCGACACACAGGCCTACCCGTTCGAAATCCGACCATTCGATCCTGTCCACCGCGGAACCCTCCACAAGAAAGCCCGCGCGCCGTAACCGGCGCGCGGGCTTCGAGTGTAACGGCTACGCGTCGGCGCAGCCGCGACGTCCTTGTGGGGATCAGGCTGCCTTTTCGCGCTGCGTCGTCCACTCGCCCTTGGAGGCCAGACCGTTCATGCTGGCACGGTGCAGATGGGCAGCACGCGCCGCCGCCAGATTGTCCGCCTTGCCTCCCCAGGCCTTCAACGCGGCCGCCTGCAGTGCACGGCCGTAGCTGAACGTCAGGCTCCACGGAAGGTTGCCGATGCGGTTCATGGCGTCGAGATGAGCCGTGGCATCGACATCGCTCTGCCCCCCGGACAGGAACGCGATGCCGGGCACGGCGGCCGGCACGCGGCGACGCAGCACCCGCACGGTGCGCTCGGCCACTTCATCCACGCTCGCCTGTTGCGGGCACTTCTTGCCGGACACCACCATGTTGGGCTTGAGCACCATGCCTTCGAGCAGGATGTTCTGGGCCGACAGCTCAGCAAACACGGCATCCAGCACCAGGTCGGTCACTTCCTCACAGACGTCGATGCTGTGGTCGCCATCCATCAGCACTTCGGGCTCAACGATGGGCACGATGTCCTGTTCCTGACACAGCGCCGCATACCGGGCCAGCGCATGGGCGTTGACATGAATGGCGTAATCGGTGGGGGCGTTTTCGGTGATGTTGATCACCGCGCGCCACTTGGCGAAGCGGGCGCCCGCCGCTTTGTACTTCTCAAGCCGGCCACGCAGACCGTCGAGGCCTTCAGTGACGGTCTCATCGGCGTGCGCATTGGCCAGCGGCTGCGCGCCCTTGTCGACCTTGATGCCCGGAATGACACCCTTGGACGCCAGCAGCTCGGGGAACGGCACACCCGCGAGTGACTTCTGGAACAGGGTCTCTTCGAACAGGATGACGCCCGAGGTGTGCTGCTCGAAGCCCTCGGTGGTGAACAGCATGTCGCGATAGGTCTGGCGGTTGGCCTCGGTGTTGTCGACACCGATGGAGTCGAAGCGCTTCTTGATCGTGCCGGTGGACTCGTCCGCCGCAAGGATGCCGCGACCGGTGGCCACCATGGCATTCGCGGTCTGGTTGAGGGTTTCGGGATTCATCAGGACAGGGCTCCGAATCAGGGATGACATGGAATGGATCGGACCGGACGATCCGGGCCGATGGCGATACGTTTGGCGGAGAAGGAGGGATTCGAACCCCCGGAACCTTGCGGTTCAACGGTTTTCAAGACCGCCGCAATCGACCACTCTGCCACTTCTCCGAGCCCGTGAGTTTAGCATCAGCCCCGGATGATCGGCCGCCTTCCCTCACCTGCCATGCTGTGTCGGCACCCCGTAGATGGGGGTCATTCGTTGACCCCGGGAAGCCCGCCACGGCAGCCTCGCGGCCATGCCACTACCCCTGCGTCCCGAGTGGGCCGAAACGCCCGACCAGTTGCGTGCCCGAATCGCCCGGGATCTCCACGAAGATCTGGGCGCGCGGCTGCTCAATCAGCTGCACGGTGCCACCGATGACCAAACGGCGGCGTCCTCCCGCAACATGCTTGATGACGTACGGGCCCTGCTCGACACGCTCGACACCCGAGCCTGCACCCTCGAAGAGTGTCTCAACGAGTGGCGGTCGGCACTGACCGAGCGGCTGCAGGACACCACGGTCCACCTGCGCTTTCCCGACGGTGGCGACTGGCCGGGCCTCTGGCTGACCACGCTGGAGCGCGCCAACCCACGGCGCATCCTCATGGAATTCGCCGACAACGCCCTGCGCCACGCACACCCGACCGAACTCCAGGTCTCATTCGCGTTGCAGTTGCCCTTGATCACCCTGCGTATCAGCCATGACGGCCACGACAGTGCCGTCTCGGGTTGGCATGCGGCGCGCGGCCTGCGCAACCAGGCACTGCGTGCGCAGGACCTGCAGGCGGAACTCAGCTATGACGAAACCGACGACCGACTGACGATGACGCTACGCTTCGCTCTCACGCACGCCTTTGGAGTCGCGCATGCGCCACGGACTGATCGTTGAGGACTTGCCAGCACCAGCGCAATGGCTGGGGCTGATGTTGTCTGAAGCCTTTCCCGACATCGAGGTGAGCATCTGCGGCTCGCTGGCGGAGGCCCGGCGTCAGCTGGATCAGCAGTTGCCGGACATCGCCCTGATCGACCTCGGCCTGCCGGATGGTTCGGGTGTGGACCTGATCCGCGATCTGCATCAGCAGCACCCCGCCTGTCACTGCGTCGTCACCACCATCTATGCCGACGACCGACACCTGTTTCCCGCCCTGCGCGCGGGGGCGTCCGGCTACCTGCTGAAGGACCAGCCCCGCGAACGGGTGCTCAAGGCGTTGCGCGGGATCGCCGCCGGGGAGCCCCCGCTGTCACCGGCCATCGCACAACGTCTGCTGCGCGTCTTCGGCGAGGAGGGAGGCAATGACGACATGGGCGCAAAATTGTCCCCGCGCGAGCGCGAGACCCTTACGCTGATTGCCAAGGGCTTCCGCCTGCCCGAAGTGGCAGCGCAGCTGGGGGTTACCCGCAACACCGCCGCCGGCTTCATCAAGACGGTTTACCGCAAGCTGAACGTGACCAGCCGCGCCGAAGCCACGCTCCAGGCGGCACGCATGGGCCTGGTCAACCCCAACAGCTGAAGCGCGAAGGCGCGTCGTCTCAGCGCGAGCGCACCACCCGCAGTTCGGCCTTGCGTGGCGCCTCGGGCGTTGAGGGGCGGGCCGGCAGGGTGCGGCCCTCCAGCGTGGCGAGACAGGCGGCCAGGGTCTGGCTGATCAGCGTCTGGTTACGGATCATCTCGATGCGCGGCCAGGTCGCACGCTCCCCTTCGCGCACGAAACGCTCGATCGACTCGAGGCTGGGATTCGAGGTGACGTTGGCGTAGCGCCACAGACTGACCTCGGGGAAGATGTTGATGTTGCCGCGGTATTCCTGATCCAGCACGCTGGAGGCGATATCCAGCGACTTTCGCACCCGCCCGGCGCTGGGCATGGTCTTGCGCGCCAGGTCCACCACACTCTTGACGCTGCCACGGGCGCTGGAACGGGCGAAGTCGCGGGCCGAGTTGGCAAGGCCGTCGCGCCCCGGCTCGCGCTTGCTGATGAACGGCAGCACGTGTGGGTTGGTCTGACTGACGATGAAGTGATTGACGTTGTGCAGGCGCCGCAGGCGCAACGTCGGCAGATCCGACTTGAGGCTGCCATCGTTCCAGCGCAATAGCGGCATGTAGGGCACGCGACTGTCGTGCTCGTCCTGGGTCATCAGCATCACCGGCGGAAACAGCACCGGCACTGCGCAGGACGCCAGAATGGCCTCATGGAGATAGAGATAGGGGAATGTCAGGTAGTTCAGCAGACGCGGCGGCTGATTGAGGCCGGCCGGTGATACGGTGATATTGACGATCCGTCCTGACCGCTGATGCGCCTCGCCGAAGGTCAGGTCGGGAATATTCTTCTCCAGCGCCCGTCGGAGCTGGGACTGGTCCATGATGGCACCGCGCCGCAACCACATGCGCCAGGGCAGCACGCGCCAGAAACGGTGATAGACGTTTTCCGGGTTGAGCAGCTTTTCGGCCTCGTCAGGCTCGTGGGCTGCCACAGTGGCCGCCACGATGGAACCGGCACTGGAACCGGACAGCACGCTGGGCAACAGCCCTTCGAGGTACAGCGCCTTGACCACGCCCACGTGAAACAGCCCCAGGGTGGCGCCCCCCGACAGCATCAGGGCAGAACGTCCGAAGGACTGCTCCAGCTCACCGAAAAACTTGAGCTTGTCGGCATGCGAGAACCCCGGCTGGTCGGCACTCGCCACTTCCAGCAGCGCCTCCGAGATCTCCTGAACGTAGTCATGCACCAGCGCCTTGGTGCCTACCCGTGCGCGACCGTAGAGCAGCGGATTGCCGAGATTGCCGAGATTCCAGTGCAGACCCTGCCGGAGATGATGCCGCAGCTTGGCCCACTGACCGTCGGCACGCATCTGACGCACCTGTCTCAGGCGGGAGCGAATCAGTCGCCAGTCGAAGTCGTCGGAGGTATCGTCCTCCTTCCACTCATCGCGGCCCTCGCGTTGATCCAGGGCACTGGCCACTTCCCGCCAGGTGACATAGTCCTGGGCGGCGTCGAGTTCCCGGTGCAGATCGCGCAGGGATCGATCCATGGGCATGGCCTCCGTAATTGCCATTGAATGACGGTATGGTGACCGATGCGGATGTCAGGGGCAATCGATCCCTGGCACGCTCGCCCCCGGGAATCATGCCGTCCAGCCCCCCGCCGGCCGCGGCCATTGCGTAGACTCGAACAAAACCTTCTGATAGCTATCATGAATCGCCAACTGATCGAGGCGCTGGAGCGTCTCAACGAGATCGTGCTGGGCAAGTCCCAGGTCCTGCGCCTTGCGCTCAGCGGCCTGCTGGCGCGCGGGCATCTGCTGATCGAGGATGTCCCGGGCGTCGGCAAGACCACTCTCGCCCTGAGTCTGGCACGGGTGCTGGGGCTGGACTTCCAGCGCATCCAGTTCACTGCGGATCTGCTGCCGGCCGACATCGTCGGCGTCTCGGTGTTCGAAAGCGCGAATGGCGGCTTCCGCTTCCACGCAGGCCCGATCTTCGCCCAGTTGATTCTCGCTGACGAGGTCAATCGCGCCAGCCCGAAGACACAATCGGCCCTGCTGGAGGCCATGGAGGAACGGCAGGTCACTGTGGAAGGACAGACCCGCCCCCTGCCCGACCCGTTCTTCGTCATCGCCACCCAGAACCCCAACAGCCAGATCGGCGTGTTTCCACTGCCGGAAAGCCAGCTCGACCGCTTCCTCATGCGGTTGTCGATGGGCTACCCACCCCAGGCTGCCGAACGTGCCCTGCTGACCGAACGGGACCGCCGCGACCTGCTTCATGACCTGCCCGCCATTCTGTCCCCGGACGCCATGCAGTCGCTGCAGCGCGAAGTGGCAGCGGTCCAAACCCGCCCGGCCTTGATCGACTACCTGCTCGCCCTGATCCGCCACACCCGCGAGCACCCGGGATTGCGCCAGGGCCTGTCGCCGCGCGCCGGCCTCGGACTCAAACGTGCCGCCCAGGCCTGGGCGTATCTGGACGGCCGCGCCGGCGTGCTGCCGGAAGACGTTCAGGCCGTGTTCGCGGCCGTGGTCGAACATCGGCTGCTGCCCGGCAGCGGACAGGGTACGACCCCACCGACCGCCGCGGACATCCTGCAGGCGGTTGCCGTGCCCTGACATGCGCACGTTCCTGCGCCGTCCGCGTCCGCTGCAGGCGATACAACAGCGCGTGGATGCCTGGGTACTGCGGCGAGTACGCCGCAGTACCGAGCCAGTCACGGTTCCCCGGCAACGGGTCTACATCCTGCCCACCCGCTTCGGCTACGGCTTCGGCCTGCTCAGCTTCGTCATGCTGCTGGGCTCGATGAATTACACCAACAGCATGGGTTTCGCGCTGACCTTTATGCTGGGCGCGCTGGGGTTGGTGGCCATGCACCACACCCACGCCAACCTCGCCGGGGTGGAAGTACGCGGCGGCGGCGATGCGCCGGTGTTCGCCGGCGACCCCGCGCGCTTTGAACTGCAGCTGCGCGCCAACGGGCGACAGCCGCACTTTTCGGTCGAAGCAGGCTGGCCGCGGCAGGTTCACAGCACTCCGACCGACGTCACGCCCGAAGCGGACGCACGCCTGAGTCTGACCTTGCCCACCCACCAGCGGGGCTGGCTGGAAGCCCCCCCCTTCAGCATCGCCAGCACCTTCCCGATGGGCCTGTTCCGGGCCTGGACCTACCTGGCACTCACACACCGCGTCCTGGTCTACCCCGCGCCCACCGCCGCCGGTGGCCCGCCGCCGCCCTTCACCGCCCCCGCGCACAGTGGCATGCAGGGGGACGGCCGCAGCGGTCAGGATCAATTCGCCGGTTTGCGCGGCTACCAACGCGGCGATGCGCTCAACACCATCCACTGGAAAAGCCTGCCCAAGCTGCCGCAACCCGTGGTGAAGCAGTTCGAGGATCCGCGCGCGCCCGAGTGCTGGTTGCGCCTTCAGGACACGCCTGGACAGGACCTGGAGCAGCGGCTGTCCCAGCTGACCCGCTGGGTTCTGGACCTTGAGGCCCAGGGCAGTCGCTACGGCCTGCAACTGCCGGACGTCGAGGTGCCGATGGGCGCCGGCGAACACCATTTGCATCGTTGTCTGGCCGCGCTGGCGCTGCACGGTCGGGATGGGCGCACCGCATGAAGCCCGTGGACGACATCCTGCCCCGCCCCACACTGCTGCGCATGCTGCTTGCCCTGTTGCTGGTGTTGGCGCCCCATGCCCTGCGCCTGCCCATCTGGGAAAGCCTGCTGATCATCCTGTGTCTGGGCTGGCGCTACGGCGCCCTGCAACGCGGGTGGCCACTGCCACCCACGCTGCTGAGAACGGTGATGACCTTCGCCGCGTTCGGCGCCATCTACCTGAGCTTCGGGCGCATCAACGGTCAGCACTCGGGCACTGCCCTGCTGGTATTGATGACCGGGCTCAAGCTGCTGGAGATGCGCAGCCGCCGCGATGTACTGGTAGTGGTAACCCTGATGTACTTCCTGCTGCTCACCCATTTCCTGTTCTCGCAGGAGATCTGGACGCTGCTGTGGATGCTCGGCAGCATTGTGCTGATCACCGCACTGCTGATCGAGATTCAGCATCGACAAGCGGTTCTGCCCTTTCGCATGACCCTGCGGATGAGCCTGCGCCTTACCGCTCAGGCATTGCCGGTGATGCTGCTGATCTTTCTGTTGTTCCCCCGTATCCCGGGCCCACTCTGGGGTCTGCCGGCTGACGCCGGCGCCAGTCGATCCGGCATCCCCGACAGCATGTCGCCCGGTGACATTGCCGACCTGATCCTGTCAGAGGCGGTCGCTTTTCGCGTCCATTTCGAAGATGCCACGCCATCGCAGCGCGATCTGTACTGGCGGGGCCCGGTCTTCGATTTCTTCGATGGACGAAAATGGGAAACCGGCTTCCGGCGCAATGATGCGCCGCCGCCGCCGATGCAGTTCAGCGGACCCGCCCTTCCCTATGAAATGGTGCTGGAGCCGACCCGTACACACTGGCTGTTCGGCCTGGAGATGAGCGATCCACAGGCGCTGCCGCCTGAGAGCCGCCTCAACAGTGATGCCCAACTGGTTGCCCGCAAACGGGTGACCGAGCGTCGGCTCTATCGGGCTGTCGCGCACCCCGAGTACCAGTTGCAGCCCGAAGCGTTGAACCGTTGGACCCGCACCGCCAACCTGCGGCTGCCGGAAGACAGCGCACCGCGTACCCGAAGCCTGATCGCGGCATGGCGCGGCGAAGGACTCGACGATGCCGCCATGGTGGAGCGCGCGTTGACCACATTCCGGACAGAGTCGTTCCGGTACACCCTTCGCCCGCCTCTGCTGGGCGATCAGCCGATCGATGAGTTCCTCTTCGACACCCGCGCAGGTTTTTGCGAGCACTACGCCAGCAGCTTTGTCGTGATGATGCGTCTGGCCGGCATCCCGGCGCGCGTTGTAGTGGGCTATCAGGGCGGCGAACCCAATGCGGTTGGCGACTACTGGGTGGTGCGGCAGTCGGACGCCCATGCCTGGACCGAAGTCTGGCTGGAGGACGCCGGCTGGAAGCGCGTCGACCCCACCGCTGCGGTATCACCAGATCGCATTGAGCGCAGCTTCGACAACGTGATGGCGGGCGCCGCCGAACAGCGCCCGCTATGGACCGGCGGCGAACGCCTGTGGGGCGCGGCCGTTGCCCGCTGGGACTGGGTCAATGCGCAGTGGAATCGCTGGGTGCTGGCCTACGGGCCAGAGGTGCAACGCGACGTGCTCGGGCGCCTCGGGATCCACGACTGGGGAGCGATGGTGCTGTGGCTCACGGGGGGCGTCAGCCTGCTGCTGGTTGCCCTGAGCGTGCAGCTGTTCCGCAGCCGCCGCCCGGCACCGCCACCGGAGCGCGCCGCGCGCGAGTGGCAGCGTCTTCGACGCATTCTGCACGCCGCCGGACTGCCGTCCAGCGACAGCGAGGGCCCCCGCGACCTCGTCGCGCGCGCCGCACGGCGCTGGCCAGGCGAAGCCGACCTGCTGCACGACATCGGTGAGCAGTACTGCGCGCTCCGCTATCTGGGCGAACCGTCCCCTGAACGCGAGTCCAACTTGCGACAGGCAGTCACCCATTGCAAAGTGCGACTGAAGCACGCTGCTGCGGCTGCCTGAATCCCTCGCCTCCATCACGCCCCATGCGCTCTGCGCCGGACCACCAAACACTGCTTGACTTGACCGGCGTCGGTCGCTGGGCCTGGTTCGTCAACGCCGCACGCATCGAGGTCTCTCCCGCCTGGGAGGCGCTGTATGGCTATGCTGCGGGCAGCTTCAGTGGTCGATACGAGGACTGGCTGCGCCACCTGGCTACCGACGATCAACGCGCGCTGGAGGACATCACCGCACGCCTGCTGGATGGTCGCTCCTCCAGTGAAACCCTTGAATACCGGATTCGCACCCTGCAGGGGGACTGGCGGTGGGTGCATTCCCGTGTGGCGGTGGTTCATGGCGACGATTCGCGCATCGAACAGATCGTCGGACTGGCAATGGATGTCAGCAGCCTGCATCGCGCCCGCCACGAATCCGATCTGCTGCGGCGGCGTCTCGACCGGCTGTTCGAAGCCTCCCCCATCGGCATCGCCTTTCTTGATCTTGAGGGGCGCTTTCTTGATGCCAATCCGGCCTTCTGTGAACTCACCGGCTGGCCGGTGGATGCCTTGCGACAACGTAGCTACCGCGACCTCACGCCCACTGACGAGCTAGCCGCGGCAGACCGCGAGTTCTCGCAGCTGCGAGTGGACCACACCGCCGCCTACCGGCTGCGTCAGGGCTGCCATACTGCGGACGGCGGCGTCGTACCGATCGAGGTGTTTGGCAACGCCGTGATCGATGCCGACGGCCGACCGGAAGTGTTGATCGCCCAGGTGGTGGATCGCAGTCTGGATGCCGCAGCCATCGCCCGCCTGGAGGAGATGGCCGACCGGGACTGGGTGACCGGCCTGCACAACGCGCGATATCTGAAGCGGTCCCTGCAGGCGCAGCTACAGGGCGATATCCCGGCGTCCCGGGCGGCGCTGATTCAGGTCGATCTCTCCGGATTTCGGCAGGTCATCACACTGGCCGGTCACCCGGCCGGCGACCGGGTGCTGCGCGAAGTCGCGTACCTGCTGCTGCGTCCTCTGGCGGATGGCGACGAACTGATTCGCCTGGGCGGGGACCGCTTCATCGCCCTGTGCCACTTCGACGACCCCGAGGTGCCGATGCAGCGCGCCACGCAGATGGTAGCGGAAGTGGCGGCGCATCGATTCATGGTTGAGGGTATCGAGATGCGGCTACTGGCGACCGCAGGGGTCCGCCTCATCACCCAGCGGGATCAGGATCCGGATACCGTGATCGCTGATGTCGACGCAACCGCCCGTGAAGCCAAATCGCGGGAACGGGGCGGGGTCCGGCTGTTCACGCCGGCGGATCGCGCCATCATCCATGAGGCACGGCAGGCCTTTCAGCTCAAGCGTCTCAACGAGGCCGTGCGCCACGGTCAACTGGTACAAGTGCTCGAACCGCTGGTACATGCGCGACGCGGCGGCGTGGCCGGCTACGAAGTCCTGACCCGCATACACGCGCGTGATGGCGACCTGCAGTCGATCGGCCCCTACATGGCCGCAGCGGAAAGGGCCTATGCCATCGCCGAGATCGATCTCGGCATCGTCGCCGAAACACTGCCACGCCTGGCACGGCACTGCCGCGGCGCCAGTACCCCGCCCATGTTTACCATCAATCTCTCAGCGTACTCGTTGCAGGGGGATCGCTTCATCGAGCGCCTGCGCCAACTGCTGACGGCGCATCGCATGCCGCGCGGCAGCCTGTGCTTCGAGATCACCGAGACCGCGGCGGTCAACCATCTCGATAACCTTCAACGCGCCGCGCAGATGATTCGTGCGGAAGGCGCCCAACTGATCGTCGATGATTTCGGTTCCGGCTTCAGCTCGTTGGGCGCCCTGATGGCACTGCGCCCCGGGGGCCTCAAGATCGACCGCGCGCTGGTACAACAGGTGGTACCCGACCCGATCCAGCGGCGCGTGGTGCGGTCACTGGTACAGCTGGCCCACAGTCTGGGCGCCTTCGTGGTCCTCGAGGGGGTGGAAACCGTGGAGCACCTGCGGGTGGCACAGGAACTTGAGGCGGACTATCTGCAGGGCTACGCTTTCGGCAAGGCGCTGCCGCTCGACACCCTGCTCAGCTGATCCGCACGGATCAGCAGAATCCCACCAGCGACGAAGAACACCAGCAAGCTGAGGATCGCCAGTCTAGGGTTGCCCGATACCTGAGCGGTCACTCCCACGACCAGCGGCCCCAGTACGGCCGCGAACTTGCCAAGCATGTTGTAAATGCCGAAAAAGGTGCCCGCCTGAGCCGCCGGAATCAATCGCGAATAGTAGGCGCGCGACAGCGACTGGATTCCACCCTGAACGCAGCCAATGGCGGCGGCCATGGCATAGAACTGGGCTTCGGTCTCCAGCGTATAGGCCCAGATCGTGACCCCGATATACACCGCCAGTGCCACCAGCAGGGCGTTTCGGGTGCCCAGTCGTTCCCCGACCCGGCCGAAGATGATCGCGGCCGGAAAGCCGATGAACTGCACCAACAGGAGCGCCTTGATCAGGCTGTCCGAGGGCAGCCCCAGCTTCATGCCGAAATCCACCGCCATCACGATGATAGTGTCGACGCCGTCGATGTAGAGCCAGTACGCCAGCAGAAACATCCAGACCGCAGGCATGCCACGCACCAGCCGCAGCGTTGCCTTCACGCCCGGCCATTCCGTGGCCGCGGCATCACCCTCGCCCAGACTGGGCAGGGTCAGGAACAGCGGCATCGAGAACACCGCCCACCACAAGGCCACCGAAAGGAAGGCGACACGCGTGCCCCAGGCGGCATCCGGGAGGCCAAACCATTCCGGCTTCAGCGCCATCAGCACATTCACCGCAAACAGCACGCCACCGCCGAGATACCCCAGGCCGTAGCCGAGCGCGGAGACGCGGTCCCGCTGCGCAGGCGCGGCCACGCGGGTCAGCAGGGCGTCATAGAACCCCAGACCGCCGAAGAAGCCGATCCGCCCGAGCACGGACAACACCATCGCCCAGCCCCACTGCCCGCGTCCGACCAGAAACAGCGCGGCAGTGGTCACCACACCGAGCACGGTGAACGCCGCTAGCCATCGCACGTGCGTGCCGCGCCGGTCCGCCAGGGCGCCGAACCAGGGCGCCGTCAGCATCACGAACAAGCTGGCCAGCGTGGTGGTGATGCCCTGATAGAGCGTCTGGGTCTCTGGCGCGACATCGACCGCCCAGTACTGGTTGAAAAACAGGGGAAAGAATCCGGCCATCACAGTCGTGGCGAATGCCGAATTGGCCCAGTCGTAGAACGCCCATGACCATTGTCCACGTCGCTGTGGTGTCATCGCCGCCCCCCGATGTAAAGACTCAGGACACGCGCATCCTCACGCCCCTGCTCCGCCGGGTAATAGCCGGGCCGCACTCCGACCTGCACAAACCCGTAGGCAGCGTAGAGCGCAAGGGCGGCCAGGTTGGAACCGCGCACCTCGAGAAACAGCTGCTCGGTGTCGGCGTGCCGTGCGATATCGACCAGATGGTCCAGCAGATGGCGCGCCAGCCCCTGCCGCTGCCGCGACGGGTCGACACAGAGGTTGAGCAGGTGCGCCTCCCCCACCGCCATCGTCATGACGCCGTAGCCCAGCCCGCGCCCCACCGTATCGGTGGCCAGCCAGCAGCTGTAGCCAACGCGCAGGCAGTCCTCGAAGATGCCGCGCGTCCACGGAAACGGGTAGCCACGGCGCTCGATGGCCATCACCTCGTCGAGGTGCGAGGGATGCATCGGGCAAAGCCGCCAGCGAGGATGCAGCTGGGCGCTCATGCCGCGTCGTGAACAAACCGATGAATCTGCTTGAGGTCTTCCCAGCTCTTGGCCTTTTCACGCGGGCTGCGCAACAGGTAGGCCGGATGGTAGGTGATCATCAAGGGAATCTGCTGCGGGCCATAGTGATGCAAGGGGCCCCGCAACCGCGCCAGCGGCGCATCGGTCGCCAGCAGACGCTGCGCAGCCACGCGCCCCAACGCCACGATCAGGCGCGGCTTGACCAGGGCGATCTGCTGTTCGAGATAGGGCCGACAGGCCTCTGCCTCCGCCGGAGCCGGATCGCGGTTGCCAGGCGGACGGCACTTCACCACATTCGCGATGAACACGTTGTCCTGCCGCGTGTGGCCGATGGCCGCCAGCATCTGGTCCAACAGCTTGCCGGCACGCCCGACGAAGGGTTCGCCCTGGGCATCCTCGTCGGCGCCGGGCCCCTCACCCACCACCATGAGTGGCGCACGACGATCACCAACACCGAACACCGTGCGGGTGCGGGTCTCGCAGAGGCCGCAACGCCGGCAGGCGGCGACGTCCGCCTCCAGGCCCGGCCAATCGGTGGCCACCGGGGGCGCCGGCACGTCAGACGCCACGGGCGGCGTGGCCGCGCTGGGCGGCGGGGCGTCCTCCTGCGGTGGCGCCGACATTGCCACTCGCGCGGCTGGCCGCACAGGCGCCGGCACCGGCTCGACAGGCGGGACAGCCGCCGCCTTGCGATGCACGGTGCGCAACGTCCAGGTCTCGACGCCCATGCGGCGCAGGGTTTCGCGGGTGGATCGACTCATGCCCTATTGTGGCTGCCGCGCACCGGCGCCGCCAGTTCACCCGGCAAGCCGGTTCAATGCCGATACGATGGCCTTCAGAGAGGCGGTAACGATGTTGCCGTCCAACCCGACGCCAAACAACGTGCGCCCATCGCCCGCCTTCAGCTCGATGTAGGTGACGGCGCGGGCATCGGCACCACCGGTCAGCGCATGTTCGTGATAGTCCACCACGGTCACCGGCTCGCCCACCACGGTTGCCATCGCCTTGACGAAGGCATCAATGGGCCCGTTCCCCTCGCCTTTGAGCTTGCGGGACGCCCCCTGAACTGCGATTTCGCACCCCAGCTGGACGGCATCCTGGGTCGAGTCTTCCACCAGGTGATGCGCGCGATAGGCGTAGGGACCCGCCGGCTGCAGGTAGGTTCGCTCGAATATCGACCAGATCTCGGAGGCGCTGACCTCCTTGCCAGTGACGTCGGTAACGCCCTGGACCACCTGCGAGAACTCGATCTGCAGACGCCGCGGCAGGTTCAAGCCGTACTCGTGCTCCAGCAGGTAGCTGATCCCGCCCTTGCCAGACTGCGAGTTGACCCGGATCACCGCCTCGTAGGAGCGGCCGATATCCATGGGATCGATCGGCAGATAGGGCACGTCCCACAGCTGGTCGTTGCGGGCGTCCTGCGCCGCGCGCCGGGCGCGGATGACGGCGGGCGGCTATGCCTTCATCCCGCGCAGCGCGGTGCGCTATCCGCCGGTGGCGCGCAACGACGGGGGGCCGGTCTATTACGCCCCCTGCGCCACGCTGCTCGACCTCAGCGTGGCCCGCGGCACGGGCGAGGTGCGGCTGCTGTCGCACAAGACCTGGCTCGAATGCGGCACGCAGATCGTCCCCGAGCTCGTCTCGGGCCAGCTACAGGGAGGCGTCGCCATGGGCATCGGCCATGCGCTTTACGAAGAGCTGCCGCTCGGCCCCGACGGCCCCGGCAACGGCACCTGGGGGTGGAGCCGCTACCGCGTGCCCCGCGCGGCCGAGGTCGCCGTCTGGACCCAGACCGGCCACGTCCTGCCGCCGCTCTCTGAGTTCGACCCGCCCAAGGGCATGGCCGAGGTCACGATGATCCCGGTCGTCGCGGCCTGCGCCAATGCCATCTGCCACGCGACGGGGCACCGCTTCTACCGCACGCCGGTCACCGCCGAGCGCATCCGGGCGGTGCTGTGATGGCCGAGCGCATCTCTTTCTCGGCGACGATCAACGGGCAGGCGGTCGGGCCGCTCGACATCCCCGCCGACCTCATGCTGACCGAGCTCCTGCACGAATACCTCAACCTGACCGGCACCCGCGCCGCC